>Ga0134094_1000024_pt1 | contig 231954 bp, 209 predicted proteins | sample 5_1taG_FD_94458 | JGI IMG/M metagenome (GOLD analysis project Ga0134094, IMG submission 94458) | Switchgrass degrading microbial communities from high solid loading bioreactors in New Hampshire, USA - 5_19_20_110_A1 metaG | ecosystem: Engineered > Bioreactor > Semi-continuous > Anaerobic >... | reverse complement strand
TTCTGCTTCAAGCTTACCCATGAAACCTTTACCGGTACCAACGTAAACACCATCAGGGATACCAGCAGCTATTCCACCTGCTTCAGCACCGCCTGCCTTTGGCGCACTGTTCAGTGCTGCTTCCACTGCTTCTAAGAATCCTTTGCTAGTATAAGTTGCACCTGAGATTGCATCCACCAGTTTCTGCTCTTCAACTACCTTTGCAGAAAGTTTCTCTATTGCTGGGTTAGCAATCTCTGGTGTGTCTACATGCTTAATCACTTTAACCGCAGTGATCTTACCACCAGCTACAGTCACTTCTGCTTCAAGCTTACCCATGAAACCTTTACCGGTACCAACGTAAACACCATCAGGGATACCAGCAGCAATACCATCACCAGAAGCATTTTCTGATTTTTCTTCTGTCGAACCAGCTGCTGACAGCAACGCATTTTTCACTGCCTGCATTATCCCTTCGCTCGTATATGTCGCACCACTTACCTTATCTACATCACTGCTGTTAGCGGTGACAATTCTTTCTGGGATTTGCTTAATGGCCGGATCCGAAATACCAGGTGTTTCTTGATGTTTTAACACTTTAACCTCAGTAATTGCACCACCATTAACCACTACCTCTACCTTGATGGTGCCACCAAAACCTGCAGCTTCACCAACATAGGTTCCATCCGCATAAGCTACATTCACATCTACAGCATCAGGATAGAATGCTTGTTTAAATCTATCTAACTCTTTCCTCACACCGCGAATTACCGCACGAGACGAGATTGTTGCACCGGTTACCCCTTGAATATCCATACCCAAGGCTACATCGTCTTCCATATTCAAGCTAATAAACTGATCCAGAAATTCAGCACGAGTAACCAAACTGCCTAAACCAGGATCCTCATTGTGACTAAGTATTTGCAAGTGCTCAATTGTACCATTGGTATCAAGTACCATGTAGAAATATATCAGATTATGAAAACCTTGTTCCGATCCAACTAAAGCAACCCTATCAGGGTTCTCTGCATCTCCAGTATAATAGTAAGTCTGATCATTTAGCGTTACTTTCTGATAAGCATCGGTTCCTAAAGTCTCTTTTAAAGGCAGATAAACACCTTCAACAGTACTTAATGTGCCTTCTGGTGTAACAAGATTGATTATCGCTAAAACACCCCACGCTAAACAAGCAATAACAACCGCAGCAACTGCTGTCCGTACTCTTTGTTCGCGGGTTATCGATGCACCAAACTTCACAGGAACCGTGATTTTGTCCAACAATGGAACTAAAGCGTTCATGGTTAAAACAGCAAAGGTAACGCCCTCTGGAAATGAGGTAAACTTACGAATAAATATTGTTAAAAAGCCACAACCGCATCCAAAGACAAAACGTCCCATTGGCGTTACTGGTGATGTAACCATATCGGTTGCCATGAATACTGCAGCAAACAACAATCCCCCAGCGGTAATAGCCATCCAGGGATCTATTCCCCATAACCAGCTGGTTATAAAAGCTGCACCAACATAGCCAACTGGAATCCGCCAATCTATATGCTTACGATAAAACAAATACGCAGCACCTAGGAGGATTGCAATTACTGATGTTTCACCAATACTGCCCCCGACATTGCCCCAAACCAGCGACCAGTCAAACGAACGCATGGTCAATAGAGGAGTTGCTTGTGAAACAGCATCAAAAGGTGTAACAAACTTAACCATTGGTGCTGTAAAGCCTAACAGCAAAATCGCTCTGCCAACTAAAGCTGGGTTAAAGATATTCGCACCCAGACCTCCAAAGACTAGTTTACCTAGAATTATTGCAAATAGCGAACCAAGTACCGGTACCCACCAAGGCACACTCGGTGATAAGATTAACCCAACCAACATACCAGTAACAAGAGCACTACCATCACTCAGATACCCTTGTAAGGTAAATGGTCGACGGAGAAGCAAACCTTCAACAACAACTGCAGTAATTGTACTGAGCAGCACCACCCAAACTGCTTGCCAACCGAAAAATATGATACCTGCAAGCCAACAGGGAACCAAGGCTAGTGCTACATCAAGCATGATTCGCTGAGTAGTATCTGTTGTTCTAATCAGCGGACTGTGTATAATCTGTTTTTTGTCCATTTTGTTCACCTCCGCTAATAGCTGATTTCTGAGCTCGAACAGCTTCTTTACCTGCTTTGATAGCCCGGGAAACACCCCGATGTGCAGGACAAACAAATGAGCATAATCCACATTCAATACAATCCATAATGTTTAACTTGACAGCTTGCGCTATCTGACCATTATTACTGCACACAGCTAAAAAGTTAGGTAGCAGACCAGCTGGGCAATGGTCAACACAACGCGCGCAACGGATACATGGCGCATTGCTTTCAGGCGTATATTCATCTTTACTCAGCAGCAAAATACCTGATGTATTCTTTACGACAGGTCCAGACAAATTAGTGACAATTTTTCCTGTCATCGGCCCGCCAGCAACCACTACTTCTGGATTGTTCATTCCACCGCAAAAATCGATGAGTTCTTGGACTGGTGTACCAATGCGCACCAAGACATTGCGAGGATCATAAACTCCCGCGCCAGCAACAGTCACGACTCTTTGATACAGCGCAACTCCCTTGGTAATCGCTTCAGACACTGCAATTGCTGTATGTACATTGCTTACAATACAGCCAACTTCAGCAGGCAAACAGCCAGAAGGGACTTCGCGGCCAGTTACTGCTTTGATTAACTGCTTTTCTGCACCCTGAGGATATTTTACTTTTAACCCAATAACTCTAATGTCCGAATAGCCAGCACAAGCTTGAGTTAAGCTCTCAAGCGCATCGGGTTTGTTCATCTCAACACCAATTACTCCCGATGAAGCACCACAGGCTTTCATAATTGCCCTCAATCCATAAACTACTTGCTCAGGTTGTTCAACCATTAAGCGGTGATCACAGGTCAAGTACGGTTCACATTCAGCACCATTAATAATAACAGTGTCCACTGGTTTGGTAGGCGCTACTTTGACATGAGTGGGGAACCCCGCACCACCCATACCAACTATACCAGCGTCACGAATTATTGCACCAATATCCTTATCAGAAAGCTTATTCAGATCTTTGGCTTGCAGCTTATCAAACTGATCTAAGCCATCATTGTCAATTACTACACAGTTGACATTAGTGCCATCCATAAGCGGCATCTTCTTTATGTCAACTACCTTTCCGGAAACACTAGCATGAACAGGCGCAGATACATATGCTTGTGCCTCACCGATCTTTTGTCCGATTTTTACATAATCACCGACCTTAACAATCGGCTCACACGGTGCACCAATATGTTGCTGCAAAGGAATTACTGCCGTCTTTGGGGCAGGCATTGTCACAATTGCTTTTTGCTCAGTAGCTGATTTACGATGAGGAATGTGACCGCCACCCCGTGGAAATGTTTTCACTAGCAAATCCATCTCACCCTTTCGGACACATAAATGTTATTCTGCTTGTTCTTAAGAATGCTTTCACAAATATTTACTGATAAACATCCGTTACTAAATTCAACATAGATCGATGTTTTCCTGCATTAGTCAATCGTACCACCAAGACATTAACCTACAACAATTTCCGTTTTTACCAACACAATCAAGGCTATAAATTATTGGCTAGCGGGTAATCTATTAGTGAGATACTACACATATAATAAAGGGGTGTAAAATATGGCACAAGGATCCAATACATCAAAACGTAAGCTAGTTCCCCAAGCATACAATGCACTTAATCAATTTAAGTATGAAGTAGCCCAAGAATTGAATATCAACCCCGAGTACAAGACAGGTTATTGGGGCAACATCACATCTCGCGAATGTGGTGCAGTTGGTGGACATATGGTTCGTCGGATGATCGCTTCTGCAGAACAAGCTTTGGCAAATCAAGCTCAATCAGGTATGCCAAATAACTTCCGTACACCCTAACATATGCGAAAGTGGGCTGGAACAAAACCAGCCCTATTCTTTTTGCAACACCTTCACCGCATGCCATGATGTTTCATATGTTATATGGAGGTGTAATCATGGAGGTGGCATGATTGGATAAGAAGAAAATTAATCAGCGATGGGTACAACAAGCAATTGCGCAATACAGACATAACATGATGGGCTATTACCCTAGTACCCAAAAAGCAATCACACCAATCAATCAGCAACTATCTTTGTCGACATCCGTGGCTAAAGCTACTACGTACTTGGCTCAAAAAGGGCTGAAAAAACGGGGGTGCTGCCATTAAGCACACAAATGCGGCGCTTTGAATCTAGCGCCGCATTCCTTTTTTCACTGCAAATTGCCACCGTTCAGCATCTCCCTGTGGTTCACGCCAAGTGAGAAATTCATAATAACCGATAATCTCCCAATTGTTCTCACGCAAACAAGCAAAAATCTTGTCCGGCCGCCACAGCTTTTCCCGATGGAATTCTGACACTCTGCGAAAAACACCAGGCTCAACTTCAATAAAGAAAGTGAGATTCATCGTACAAATTTCATTTACCTCATCGAAGCTATTGTCCCAAAAGTAAGCACAATCGTCAAACAGATCAGCATACGATTGATTGCCATAAATCTCCTTTAATTTAAATTCTGAGTTAAGATCAAAAAGGAAGAGCCCTCCCGGTTTGGTGTGCTGATAAACACGGGAAATAAACTGCTGTAAATCAGTTTCCGTGGTCAGGTAATTGACTACATCACAGCAGCAGACCACCATGTCAAACTGCTCTGCCAACTGCAGCTGCTGCATTTTTTGCACTACAAAATTTACAGATACTTGTGCTTGTTCAGCTTTAGCACGGGCTACTTGAATCATAGCTGGAGAATAATCAACTGCCGTCACTTCAAGTCCCATTTGGGCTAAAGGAACAGTAATGTTACCTGTCCCACAACCAATATCCAACACTTTACGCGGTTTAAATCCAAACCGCTGCCAAGTGCGCTTAAGATAAGCAACCCACTGGGAATAATCTACTTCCATTAAACGATCATAATACTGTGCCAAGTGTGTGTATGCTTCACTGCTGTTTATCTGTTGATGTAAAGGGGATTCTTTTCGCATCTGCCCACAACTTCTCCAAATTGTAATATTGCCGCTCGGGTTCAAGGAAAATATGGGCGACTACATCGCCATAATCAAGCAAAATCCAGTGATTATCATGACGTCCTTCACGACGTCTCAATGGAACACTTAACAGTTCCATTTTATCTAATACAGATTGACTCACAGCCTGCATCTGGGGAAATGATGAACAACTGCAGATCACAAAGAAATCAGTCTCAACCATAACATCGCTCATCTGCAGAATTTGAATGTCTTCCGCTTTCTTGTCATCCATTGCATTTGCTATTGCTATTGCCTTCTCTTGACCCGACAATCTGTTCAAACAATCGCCTCCTATAGCGTTTGATAATTTTGGCCAATGATGATCGTTACATCAACTGGTTTCTCGCGAAATGGATCGATCAATAGTTCAGCGTTAAGCTTGTTAGCTAATTCAATTAACCGATCCGCATCTTTTTTCGAACCCACAATAATTTCTGATACAGGATAATCGAAACGCTCAGCATTGCCAATATGTCTCACATCGACTTCGTCACTGATCAATTCAGCTACCTTCCCTGCTATCCCAGCGATCCCACAGCCATTTAGCACTTCTGCTGTCAGAGGTAACGGTATACCATAAACAATCCAATTGACAATATCTGCTGTAGCTTTCTCATCAGCAATCCAATACCAAGCACCATTCAACTTATCCGAATTACCTGGTACAATAGCTGTTTCAACCTTATCCATGGTAAACCGATCAGCTGCCAAAGCAAATTTCAGGGCTACAGTCCAAGGAATGTTAGTATCAACTGCGTCCCACACTTGCCCTAACAAACGCGGCAGTTTGAGAATTGTACTAGGGTGTAAGGCTTTATCGATAATAGCCATAAGAAATTCTCGCTGTCTAGCGACTCTTCCACCGTAAACATCGTATTGCGGATTAACCAGGGCTACATCTCCTAATTGATCCCGGTATCGCACATACTGTAGTGCTTTATCCCCATCTAGTATTTGCTTTCCCGCTTTTAAATTTATATATAGACCTTGAGCAGTATCAGTATAAACCATATCTTTTTTGACATCAATCTCTACACCGCCCAAAGTATCAACAATTTTACTAAAACCAACAAAATCGGTTTGAATGTAATAATCAATGTTGACTCCTAAAAACTGCTCTACTACTTTTACAGTCAGTTCCGGTCCCCCGTAGACATGCGCCGCGTTGATTCGATCATAACGATTGCGTTCGGGAATATACACCCGCGTATCCCGTGGGATAGAGATAATCCCCACAGAACCTGAACTCGGATCTGCGGCAATGAATAAAATAGTGTCGGTACGCGAACTGGCATCACCTTTATCATCCATACCTAAGAAAAGAATATGAGTGCGTCGATATTCCTGGGGATCCAGGGATACCGAAGTTTGTGATTGATTTAAGTTAGTTACGGCCTGCTGATTTTTGAGTCCATGCCGGTAACTGTATATTGCTGAGAAACTCATCAGCAATATACCTAGAATTACTAATAATGTAACTGAAATTCTGTTGATCCTTCGTTGCCGCCGCCTTAATTCACGTTTTAGTGCTAACTCCTGCTGCCGTTTCGCTAATTCTTCCAGACTGAGCACCAACACAACCCTCCCTCTAAAAAAACTGCTAGTGCCACCTGGATGACAGCAGCAACTAGCACAGCATCGATTCCCTGCAATAATACAATTCGTCCAGTCCTTGTCCCCTATGGGTGTTATTAGTCCAAATACAGGCTATTCTTCCGAATATAGTATTCAACAGTTTCAGGAACAAGGTAGCGGATTGATTTATGCTCTCGGACACGTCGACGAATATCTGTGGAAGAAATTGCCATTGCTGGAACTTGAAGCAAGTGCAATTGACTCTCATGTTCAGAAAACCACTGTTGCAATTGCGGCCGAAGCTGATAACCTGGGCGTGTGGCTGCGATAAATGACGAAAGTTTTAGCAACTCTTCTGCATTTTTCCAACTCATGATTTCTGCTACTGCATCAGCGCCAGTAATAAAGTACAGTTCAACTTCACTACCATACACATTCCGCAAATCCCTCAAAGTATCAATTGTGTAAGTCACTTTTCCCCGATCTATATCCACCCTGGATACCTCAAAATGGGGGTTGGTCAACGTAGCGAACACCGTCATTTGGTAACGATGCTCGGCATTTGTAACTTCAGCAGGATTCTTGTGCGGCGGCACCCCAGCAGGGATGAATAACACATAGTCAAGCTTAAACTCGTCGCGGGCAGCCTCAGCTGTAATTAGATGACCATAATGGATTGGATCGAAAGTACCGCCCATAATCCCAATTTTTAGCTGTTTGCTCATACTGACCCCTATCTACATAAATCTAGGGCCCACCAAGCAGCTGCTTGGTGGGCATGTTAATTTCTAATCCTTCAATTCACCACTAGGCTACTAGATCCTGTTAGCCTTTGAGGATATATTGATTGAGAATTGCTTCCAGTACTTCTTGACGTCCAGATGTGTTAACAATGTTCGGGTTGTTAAGAGCGTATGCTTCTAATTCCTTGAAGCCAACTTTACCTTCTACAATGTCTTTGCCGATGCCAGTGCTGTAACTAGCATATCTTTCTTCAAGAGCTTTTTCAAATTCACCGTTTTGTAAGAGTTTGTAAGCGACTTTCAGACCATAAGCAAATGCGTCCATACCAGCGATATGGCCATAGAACAGGTCGTTAAGATCGAAGGATCCACGACGTACTTTAGCATCGAAGTTCAAACCACCAGGTTGGATACCACCATTCTTCAAAATCTCATACATAGCTAATGTGGTGGTATAGATATCGGTCGGCATTTGGTCGGTGTCCCAGCCTAACAGCATATCGCCCTGGTTAGCATCAACGCTGCCCAACATACCATTGATGCGAGCAAAGTGCAGTTCATGTTGGAAGGTATGTCCAGCCAATGTTGCATGGTTGGCTTCAATGTTGAGTTTAAAGTATGGATCAAGACCATAAGTCTTTAAAAAGCCGATTACTGTGGCTGAATCAAAGTCGTATTGGTGTTTGGTTGGTTCCTTCGGTTTTGGTTCGATTAAGAGCTGACCAGTGAAGCCAATCTCTTTAGCATAATCTACAGCCATGTGCAGGAATCTTGCAAAGTTATCCAGTTCCAACTTCATGTTGGTGTTTAACAATGTTTCATAACCTTCGCGTCCACCCCAGAACACATAGTTTTCGCCACCCAGCTCTTTGGTAATCTCCATGGCTTTCTTAACTTGAGCAGCGGCATATGCGAAAACGTCAGCGTTAGGAGAGGTAGCTGCACCATGAACAAACCGTGGATGGTTAAACAGATTGGCTGTTCCCCAAAGCAGCTTAATACCAGTTTCTTTCATCAACTGCTTAGCTAAGTCAACAATTACATCTAGATTCTTGTTGGATTCCCGCAAGTCTGCGCCCTCAGGAGCAATATCCCGATCATGGAAACAGAAATAGCGAACTCCCAGTTTGCTCATAAATTCAAAGGCAGCAATCATGCGCTCCTTAGCCTGGCTGAGTGGATCACTGCTTTCATCCCAAGGCCGGAACATGGTTGCTGAACCAAACGGATCTACACCTTTTCCAGTGAAGGTATGCCAGTAAGCTACAGAGAAACGTAAATGATCCTCCATGGTTTTATCGCCTACAACCTCTTTAGGATTGTAGTGTTTAAACGCTAACGGGTTTTTCGAATCTGGACCTTCATATTGGATACGGTTGATACCTTTGAATACCTCTGTCATCGCAATTCTCCTTTCTATGATCAATTGTCCTTTAATTCTTCTCGATATATAAGGAAATTCCTGCCAATCACTTGCACCAGCTCAGATCCAGTAGCCTCGCTAACCTCTTGAGCAACTTCTTCTGGTTCAAAAGGGCAATTCTTCAACACACGAACTTTTATTAGTTCACGCGCTGTTAATGCTTGATCAAGCTGGTTGATAATTTCCTCTGTAACACCACTTTTACCAATCTGAAAGATTGGTTCTAACTCATTTCCCATTGAACGTAAACGTGCACGTTCTTTGCTTGTTAACAACCTTGCACCACCTATTCCATAAATTGAAATTCTATCTCCTCAACACGTACGGTTGCACCCTCAGGCACATGCATTTCTCTTAATTTGCGATACAAGCCAATCTTGTCAAATAACCGCTGTAAGTATTCTATGGTCTCCTCGTTGTTAAGATCCAAGCGAGCCATTAAACGACGCAAACCAGCTCCTTCAACCACATAATCTTCATTTTCGCGGCGAATAGTAAAATCTTCTAACGCTTCAGACCGTTCACCACGTGGGCGATACACAATAACATCTGCATCGTTTGTACTCAATTGCTGTTCTTTAGCTTTTAACTGCTTGACCAGCTCGCCTGCGCGTATCATCAGCTCCCGTGTCCCCTGACGTGTCGCTGCAGAAATAGGAAAAACTTCCCGCCCATCAAGCGCAACTGCTGCAGCTAGGCGTTCCAGATTATGTTCAGCATCGGGCAAATCCATTTTATTCGCAGCCACAAGCTGTGGCAGTCTTTCCAGTTGTGGATTATATAGTTTTAACTCTTCATTGATCTTATAGTAGTCTTCTACCGGATCGCGCCCTTCAACCGCTGCTGTATCAATCACATGAATGATTACACGGGTCCGCTCTATATGGCGTAAGAAATCTGTACCCAACCCAACACCTTGATGTGCACCCTCGATTAATCCAGGGATGTCAGCAACAACAAAGGATTCACCATCACCTAACGCAACTACTCCCAAATTGGGAACCAAAGTTGTAAATGGATAGTTAGCAATTTTCGGTTTAGCTGCCGATACAACTGATATTAATGTTGACTTTCCCGCATTAGGATATCCTACCAATCCTACATCAGCCAGCAATTTTAGCTCTAAATCAATCCAATACCCGATGCCTTTTTCGCCACGTTCAGCAAATGCAGGAGCCTGCCTAGTAGGTGTGGTAAAATGGGTATTGCCTCTACCACCGCGGCCGCCTTCAGCAACTACCACTTTCTGCCCTGGTTTAGTTAAGTCGGCAATAATCTCTCCTGTCTCTCCATGCTTGACAATCGTTCCTAACGGCACTCGTACCTCTAAGTCCTCAGCATCCTTGCCGTATTGATTCTTACCACGCCCTGGCTCACCATCAGCTGCTTCATAATGATGTTTGTAGCGGAAATCGATCAAAGTAGTCAAATTGGGATCTGCTACCAAAATGACACTGCCACCACGACCACCATCGCCACCAGCTGGCCCGCCAGCGGGAACATATTTCTCTCTGCGGAAAGCCACACACCCATCACCGCCGTCGCCAGCTTTTACATAGATGCGTGCTCGATCAATAAACACCCTCTACCCTCACCTCACTCTCTCAGTTAGCGTATCCAGAAGTTCTAGCTGCTATCCCAACAAAAAACCCTCTTGCACTAAGTACAAAAGGGTTTTAACGCAGGTTTAAGCAGTTACAACTTCTTTTTCAGCCAGCACGCTGACTTGCTTGCCGTATTTGCCTTTACGTTGGAAGACCACGTAACCATCAATCAAGGCAAATAATGTATCATCACCGCCAATACCGACGTTCATGCCTGGCTTAATCTTAGTTCCGCGTTGACGAACAAGAATGCTGCCGGCAGTAACATACTGACCATCATGGCGTTTCACACCTAAGCGCTTAGAAATCGAATCACGGCCGTTCTTAGTACTTCCTACACCTTTTTTCGAAGCAAACAGTTGGAGATTGATCCGCATAACTCCACCTCCTCGATTCTCACATACTTGTTGCCGTATTCCTGCATAATGGCTTTCAAACCATGATGCATAACTTGCAGTACAACTTGGCTTTGTTGCCATAACACCGATGTCAACTCTTCGGGTAGCATACATTTTAGATAACCTTTTTCTGTATCTATCTCAATATCAACAGGTATCCCCAACACTTCCTGCAATCCAAGAACTGCAGTCTGAGTCAATGCTGATACTGCTGCGCACACAATATCTGTGCCATGTTCACTGTAACCTGTATGTCCTTTGGCAACAAACCCACTAATACCCTCTTTAGTCATCAGAATCTGGATGCGGGTCATTAGGCCTCAATCTTTTCGATGACTAATTTGGTAAACGGTTGCCGATGTCCTTTCTTTCTCCGGTAATTCTTCTTCGGCTTATACTTGAATACGATAATCTTTTTGCCTTTACCATGATCATCAACCTTAGCGATCACTTTAGCATTGGTTACAGTTGGCGTACCAACAGTAATATTGCCATCTTTGTTTACTAGCAATACCTTGTCCAAAGTAATTTGATCACCAACGGCTGCCTCAATTTTTTCCACAAAAATAACATCGCCTTCAGTGACACGATATTGTTTTCCACCTGTTTCGATAACCGCGTACATTGCTCCACCTCCCTGATCAGACTCGCCAGTCTCAGGCACACATATGTGTTTATCTCCAGCCTGCACTGTGCGGTTTCACAAAAGCGCATAAAGCTACGTTTTTAATTGTAACATCCAAATCAATAATTGTCAACTTTCACTACTGACTTCCACCTGATCCAACTCATAATTCTGATAGCCAACTATTTTAATCTCTTTCCCTGTCTCGTTCTGCATGTGTTTGAGGAGTTCCTTGTTGCTGCCTATCAGTTTGGCAGCAACTAGCGGATGACATTCCACATATACTCTCCGCACATCTGTTTCTCGGGCCAATGAATAGATGCGCTGAGCGGTATTGATGGCAATCGCCTCTGGTGACAGGATCCGCCCAGTGCCACTGCAGTGTGGACAGGTTGTTTCTAAGACTTGACTAAGCCTGGTTTTGGCCTTATTGCGAGTCATTTCTACCAAACCTAAATGAGTAAATCCAAACACCTGACTCTTAGTCTTATCCTGCGCCAAGGCTTCATTCAGTGTATCGAGCACTTGCCGACGGTCATGTTCGCTTTTCATGTCAATGAAATCGATAATGATGATCCCGCCGATATTGCGCAGTCTTAATTGCTTAGCGATTTCGCGTGCTGCTTCTTTGTTGATTGCCAGAATGGTTTCAGCTAAATCAGTTTTGCCTACGAATTTGCCTGTATTGACATCAATACTGACTAGAGCCTCAGTCTGATCAATGATCAAGTATCCACCGCTGTTCAGCCACACCCATCTTTTAGTCGCCTTTTCCAAATCCCGATTCAACCCAAGCTGTTCAAACAATGCTACCTTGCCGTCATATAGGTCAACAGTAACCTTGGCTGGCAAGCCCAAGATATCCCGCAAGTTGACAATGTCCTCATAGATCCATTTTTGATCAACTATAATAGATTCTGTGTCCTCAGTAACCACATCACGCATAATTCGATAAACTAAATCATGGTCACGATACAAAAGAGCAGGCGCCGAACGCTGTTTACTCTCAGCAAGAAGTCTCTGCCATAGCTGGATCAGTTCATCACGATCACGTGTAAGTTCTTCTTCGGTGTGACCTTCAGCTGCAGTACGGATAATTAATCCCATTCCTTCAGGTCGAATCAGTTTGCCAATCTGCCATAAACGAGAACGTTCTTCTGCATTCACAATTTGCCGCGAAACGCCAACAGTTGATTCCATGGGCATTAGCACCAAGTAACGACCTGGCAGTGCGATATTAGTAGAAACCCTTGCCCCTTTCGTCCCTTCAGGTTCTTTGATAACCTGCACAATCAACTCCTGACCTTTGCGAATTGATGTACTGGCATCGCCAGCATCAGCTACATATAAAAAAGCATTACGCTCTGACCCTATATCGACAAACGCTGCAGCGATTCCCGGTAGTACATTTTCCACTTTTCCCTTATAAACATTGCCTACCATCCGACTGTTTTCGTCTTTTTCGATAAAAAACTCAGCCAATCTGCCATCTTCAACAATGCCTACCAGAATCTGTTTCAGAAATGAGGAAATAACAATTTTCTTCCGCATTAATTGTATACCCCTTTGACAATGGCAAATGGTGTCACCAGCTGTTCTGGCGTTAACTTTATCAATAGAGCTGTGCGGTGAATTGAAACATCCCCCAAACTTAGCTGCAGAAACGGCAACAGATCCATAGGTCGAAGATTACTGTGAGTACCACTAGCACACTGCAAATGCAGGCAATTAGCATCTTGGGAGTAAGATAGCGAGTCAATGAGACTGCGGATATTTTTTTGCTGATCTCCTTCTTTATACGAATGAGCAACCAGTAGTTGATCAGCGGCTAAGACTTCGTTGACGCGCTCTTGTAGATCAGCTGCAGGTACCCTTACCTGGATCTGATACACTGCTGTAGTGATTATAGACATCAGGGAATCATATTGATCTGGCAGTTCCATGGCTGCCAACACACGAAAGCCTGGTGGCAATACTTGATTTAATGCCTGCTGCACATCTTGACTTGAAATTTTTGTCCGCATCTGTAGATCCACATATTCCGCTTCACTAGTAATTCCAACTGGTAGTGCCGAAGCAAAGGCCATCCTTGGTGTCGGATGAAAGCCTTGTGAAAAAGCAATAGGTAGTTTTGCGCGCCTAATCGCTCTTTCCATTACCCTTACCACATCCAGGTGAGAAATAAACCTTCCAGCTTCACCTACGCTAAACATGAGTCGAATATCACTTCCCATTGTGCTCACCACCTTGAATGCGGTTTTTCACAGTCAAGTTTGGACAGACTGCACAGCCAGTGCAATGTGCAAATCGACAATCAGGAGTTGTCACACCTTGATATGCTCTTTCACGCTCTTGCCACAGGAACCGACGATCAACTCCACAGCTTAAGTGATCCCAGGGCATTATTTCATCACGCTCTCGCTGACGATAAGCATAAAACTCACTATCAATACCTACATCGGCAAAAGCTTGCATCCAGGCATCAAAATTGAAATGCTCTGTCCAGCCATCAAATTGGCATCCCAAATCAACTGCCCGCGCTAATACTTGGCTCAACCGGCGATCACCTCGTGCAAAGACCGCTTCTAAATAGCTTGTCTTGACGTCATGTGCATTAAAAGTGATTCCAGGGATGCGCAGACGCTGCCTAAGGTATTCCTGTTTCTGCAGCAGCTCGGATTGGTGATTAAAGGATTCCCACTGAAATGGGGTATGGCTTTTTGGCACGAATGACGAAACACTGACAGTAACACTTGGCCGTTTGCCACCTTTGCGTTTACAGCTTTTACCTATGTTTAAGACATTAGTTGCCAAAGAGACTATACCATCCAAATCTGCTGTGGTTTCAGTTGGCAGCCCAATCATAAAGTATAGCTTTATCTGGTGCCACCCGGCAGCAAAAGCACCAGCAACTGCCTCATACAGGTCGGACTCGCTGACATTTTTATTAATCACATCACGCATTCTTTGGGTTCCTGCTTCTGGGGCAAAAGTCAGACCGGTCTTCTTAAATTTTTGAATCTCATCAGCCAACTTAACTGAGAAGGAATCGACACGCAATGAAGGTAAAGACAAAGCTACACCCCGAGCTTGACATTCCTGCATCAGCTCTGTGACCAACTGTTCAACACCGCTGTAATCACCAGTAGAAAGGGATGTGAGCGAGATCTCCTCATAACCTGTACTATCCAACAAAGAAGTAGCCTGTTGCTTTAGTACTTCCACACTCCGTTCTCTAACTGGTCGATAAATCATTCCCGCCTGACAGAACCGGCACCCCCGAGTACAGCCGCGCATAACTTCCAGCATTGCCCGGTCATGAACCGTTTGCAGATACGGGACAACCATTTTACTTGGATATTGCGCTTGATCAAGATCAGCTACTACCCGCTTCACAATCTGCCTGGGTGCTTGCTCATACAACGGATAAATACCGTGAATTTCTCCGCTTGGCTTGTATTCCACTTGATAAAAGCTAGGCACATACACTCCTGGAATTTCTGCCAGCTTAAGCAAGGTTGTCATCCTTGTCCATTTTTCAGACTTGCTCTTTTTGATTATCTCCAAAATTTCTAGAGTTACCTCTTCACCATCACCGAGAACAACACAATCTAAAAAATCTGCAAGTGGCTCTACGTTAAAGGAGCAAGGCCCACCTGCAATCACCAGCGGATCGCAATCAGTACGCTCCCAACTAAAGCGGGGAATCTGGGCTAAATCCAACGTACGGATCACGTTCGTATAACTTAGCTCATATTGCAAAGTAAAGCCTACAACATCAAAGGCCGCTAACGGTTGACCCGATTCCACCGCTGTCAAGGTCAAACCTTTCTCAAGCATCTTTTCCTGCATATCTATCCATGGCAGATAGCTGCGATCAGCTAAAAAGTCAGGATGTTCATTGATAACATGATATAATATTTTGAAGCCTAAATTCGCCATTCCAATTTCATACGTATCTGGAAAGGCCAAAACCATTCTTACTGCTGCTGCATCCCACTCTTTGCAGTAAGCATGCAATTCCCCACCGGTGTAGCGTGCTGGTTTTGACACTTCTGGCAGTATATGCAGCATCTTTTGATCCATATCTTACACCCTCTCATCATCCAGAATACAACTAATAATAATTAATTTTGGAGGGAAACACGATCTCCTTGTACACCTTCTAAATTACCATCCAGTTGCTATACGTGGCAAACTCTGGCGTATGACAGCCAGATCCCAATCATGAATTATCTGCTGCAGATGATTAATCGGCTTAACAGCAAAATTTAAATCAAAATCGGTAGTCAGTACAAATTCAAGATAGCTAGTAAACTGGGCAGTAATAGGAGTATCAATTTCATATAGCAGTCCTACAATTAAAAATAAAAGAATGGCAATTGACAAACGGCTAGGTGCTTGGCCAGCCATGATTTCCACCCCCAGATTTTTTTAGTTTAAATATATTACCCGAAGGAGGAAATCATAACAAAAAACCTCTTCCTACCAGAGGAAAAGGTTTTAAGCTCTGCGCTTAACATTGCGCACTGGAATACTGGCAACTAATGCTACAGAATTATCACTATGATCTAGGTTAACCTCTAAGGATCGTTCGTCAATCTCCAAGTACTTGGACAAAACCTGGATCATATCTTCTTTAAGCGATTCCAACAACCCGGGGGAGAGTAAAGCCCTATCCTGAACCAAAACAAGACGCAACCGTTCCTTAGCTGTGTCTTTGCTATGTTCGCTATTGCCCAATAATTTTGATAACCATTCTAACACGGCCGACCCTCCTTAATTGCTGCCTCCCACACCAATCAAACGCAACAACCGTTTGACCATGGATGGCTCCTCGAGATTCATGAATGGGACAGTAGCCCCTTCAATTCTCCGTACAATATTCCGATAAGCTTGCCCGGATTGGGAACGTTTATCCAGGACTGCAGGTTCACCTTTATTGGTCGAAACTATGATGCTTTCGTCATCAGGTACAATGCCTAGGAGCTTAATTGCTAAAATATCGATCATATCATCAGTAGTCATCATGTCGCCTTTGCGGACCATATCGGGACGAATTCGGTTGATGATCAATTGTGGTTCATACAACCCATGAGCTTCTAATAACCCCACAATACGGTCTGCGTCGCGTACAGCTGAAACTTCTGGAGTGGTTACAATTATAGCCATATCTGCTCCAGCGATGGCATTTCTGAACCCTTGCTCAATTCCTGCAGGGCAATCTACAAGTACATAATCAAATTCCTGTTTCAATTCTTTTATAAGCGCTTCCATCTGCTGCGGATTTACTGCATCTTTTTCGCGAGTTTGAGCTGCAGGCAGCAGGAACAGATTGTCCAATCGTTTGTCCTTAATGAGTGCAGAACGCACACGGCAATGGCCTTCAACTACATCAACAATGTCATAAACAATCCGGTTCTCCAAACCCATAACGACATCCAAGTTACGCAAACCTATATCGGCATCAACCAAACATACTTTTCTGCCAATCTGTGCTAGCCCTGTACCAATGTTCGCTGTGGTAGTGGTTTTACCAACACCGCCTTTGCCACTGGTAATGACTATCGCCTTCCCCATACAAACACCTCCCCGTAAAACTTAAGCCTGATATGCAGTAATCTGAATTACATTGTCCTTTACACGTGCCATTTCTGGTCCAAGCGGTCTAGGTAATTTCTCATCCGGGGAACGGGAAATGTAATTGGCAATCCTCAGCTGAGTCGGTTCAAGCCTAAAGGCAAACACCGAAGCATTAACATTTCCTTTGCATCCAGCATGGGCTACTCCACGCAGTGCACCCAGTACCAAAATATCTCCGCTACAAACAATTTCCGCACCTGGATTGACATCACCTAAAACCACCACATTGCCATCATACCATACCTTCTGTCCAGAGCGAATAGTACGGCGTAAAAGCAAAGTCTCCTCTGGTTTATCAAGCGATTCTTTGGCTTCAACCGGTGTTTCTACTGGTTTCTTTTGGACATCTTTGACGACCAAACCAAACTCCTCCACTGTTTTTTCTAATAAACGCTTTTCCTCCGGTTCAAGCTCACGTTCATCAGTGGACAGATGCACTGTGGCACCAGCAAAAAACTGTTGAGCTGAAGCTAGGCGTGTTCGTAATTGTGTCAGGACCTCTGAAAACTCCATATCATTGGGGATTGATATGGACAGTCCATGCTTGGTTCCTTTAATGATGCAAGCCTCCTTGCTCATACAGGTCTCTCCTTAACCAAAGAATTCCTCAAAATACCATTCGCCTTTACTCATTCGTTTCCTTCTGAGTTAAACCAAAATAAGCATCTAAAACCATACGAGCAATGGGAGCAGCGCTAGTACTACCACCTGAGCCATTCTCCACCACTACTACCACCACGATCTGTGGATCGTCTACTGGAGCAAAAGCAGCAAACAAACCATGAGCCTTTTGATTAGGAATTTCATAACTCCCAGTCTTTCCAGCGACAGGAATAGGAAAACCTTCAAAAGCTTTGCGAGCAGTACCTCGTGAGTGTGTAATCACTGCACGCATTCCCGTGATCACTGCATCCCAAGTACTCTTAGATACATCTAATTCTTTCATCACTGTAGGCACGTGTTCTTCAACAACCTGACCTTCAGGATCAACAATCCGCTTGATCAGCGTTGGTTGATAAATTACACCGCGATTGGCAATAGCACTATAAGCTACCGCCAGCTGAATTGGCGTCACTGTGACAAATCCCTGGCCAATCGAAATCTGTTCTGTATCTGATGGGTACCAGACTTGTTCATAAGTCGGCGCATTGCTGAAACGCTTTTGCTTCCATTCACGATCAGGCACTAGCCCAGAAGCTTCCTGAGTCACGCCGATCAATTGTGTAGGTGAACCAAAACCAAACTCCCGCAGCCACACAGACAACCGGTCTATACCCACTTTTTTTCCAAATTCAGCAAAATAATGATTGCTTGACATCGCTAAAGCTTCTGTAAGAGTAATCTTGCCAAATGGTGCTCCCCCTTGCGCTACAATCCAATCCCGAATACCATATTCACTGACGCCAGTAGCATTAAAAACCTGATTGGGGGTTACAACACCTTCTTCGAGCATGGCAACAGCAATAAAAGGTTTAAATACAGATCCCGGGCCATACTGACCTTGAACAGCGCGGTTAAATAATGGCAGGTCTTTGTTGTTTATTAAACTGGCATAATACGTATTTCGCTCACGGGCATCTAACAGAAGGCTGGGTTCATAACCAGGTTCACTCACCATGGCTAAAATCTCGCCTGTTTTAGGTTCAAGAGCGATTACCGCTCCTTTAAAAGCTGGATCACCAGCCTTTCGTAAAGTTTCTGTATGTACAACGAATGCTTGCTGTGCAGCCAGCTGTAGATCCTTATCAATCGTTGTAACGATGTTGTATCCAGGAATAGCATCTACATAATTGACTGTCTGAACTGGCCTGCTTAAAGCGTTGACCTCAACCGTAATTGAACCAGGTATACCACGCAGCTGCTGTTCGTACAGTGCCTCCAACCCTGTTTTGCCAACCAGATCTGAACTGCTGTAGCTACTCCCATATGTTTTCAGTTCGGATTCACTGATTACACCTAAGTAACCCAGCACATGACAGGCTAGGTCATTGTATAGATAATCACGTACCCATTCTTCTTCAATAAAAACTCCTGGCAGCGACAAACGATTTTCCTCAATTGCAACTACCGTGCTTAGATCCACATCACGCATGATGCGGACGGGCTCGTAAAGATTACGCCGTCCCTTAATAATTGCAGTTTGCAGTTCTTCCTGAGTAAGTTGAAGAATCTCACTTAAATACTCTAGGACTGGTTGAGAATTCTGGGGGATACCGCCAGGGACCAAAGAGACAGTAAAAGCTGGGCGACTGCGGACTAACTCTGCTCCTGTCCGGTCATAAATCACTCCACGAGTTGGCAGGACACGCACCCGTCGCATACGATTACCATCAGCTAAGCGGGCATAGTGATCACCTTGCCGGATCTGCAAATCCCATAATCTTCCAGCCAAAATCACAAAAATGATGATCACAAAAATGTAAAAATACCGCAGGCGTTGGATCAGCTTTGTATCTTCCAAGGTTATAGGTTCACCCCGCTCGTTTAAACAATTCGTCCCAATAGCTAATCTTTTGATTGAAATAATAAAGCCGCACATATAGTAGAAGGCTGAGTATGCCGTTTAACAGCATTGCAGGCAGTAACTGTTCTGTGAGTATAAACATTAGAGGGGCTGGAATACCAAAAATGATTGTGCCTAATGCATACAGCAGCTGATCAATTACTGTTGCGCCAATGACAAATAAGAAAGGAATTACATAGTTTTCTTTATAAAGTTTGAGGGCTAAGTAGCCTACACCTATACCAATGAGCATCTTAATCAAAGCATTCATACCAATAAACTGACCAATCAACAAATCTAAACCCAAACCAGCAGCAAAACCGAATTTCGCACCGAAACTAGGGCCATTAATGATGCTGAATAATACAACAATAACCAGAACTAGATCAGGGACAACAGTTAAGAATGGCCATGAGGTAAAGAGTGTTGTTTGAATTACTAAAGACAAGACAATTATGACAGCATATATCGCTATTGCCATCTCTTACACCTACTCTGTGTCGTTTAATAATACGACCACATATTCTAAACGAGTATAATCTACAATTGGCTGGACATAAGCAGTAAAGGAAAGTTGATACCGATTGGGGACTACTTCGACAACTTTACCCACAGGCATCCCCTTAGGAAAATGCTGTGATAACCCAGAAGTGACCAACAAATCCCCAACTTCCAGTTTTACATCTTTAGATAACGGTTTGGCCAACAGCATACCCGAATAATCGGGATCACCTTCTATCAAGACTAGATCACCAGTATCCTGTACCATACCCCCAATAGCACTGCGGGAATCGGTAGCCAAAAGCACTGTTGCAGTATAATTTGATACAGATTGCACAGTGCCAACTACCCCGGTACCAGACATAACCGCCATACCAGAAGATACACCGTGTTTTTCACCACGATTAATGGTAATGGTACTGAATAGGTTAGTTGGTGTACGGCCAATAACTTCAGCTATCTGCATGGAGAAAGAATGTTGTTCCCGAAAATCAAGAGCCTCGCGCAACCATTCATTTTCCCTTTTATACTCTGCCATCAGGTATAACTGCTGCTGGAGTTCCAATACTTCAGCTTTCAACTGCTCATTTTCTTCCCGCAGATCACCAATTTGGGCGATAGAGGTAAAGAAATGGTTTATTGAACGGCTAACCCGCATGAATAAACGCTGCACAGGTGACAACACATCGCGAAAAACTTGCTCAACAATGGTTACCTGTGAACGACTGCGGGAGGTAAAGTGGATACTCCCAGCAATAGCGACCAATAAAATAATGACAACCAAAATCCTTGCCCATTTGACAAACCGAGACACACCACCTCACCCCCTGTCGTCTTTGGCAAATTTACAGTCTTTTAGGTCCAACCATAATTCTCTGCAGCACATCAAAATGTTCCAAAGCCATCCCTGTACCCATGACCACAGCTTTTAATGGGTCTTCCGTCAAGTGAACTGGCATTCCTGTTTCATTGGCAATTAGCTGATCAAGCCCAGCAAGCAGCGAACCTCCACCAGCCATCATTATCCCACGATCCATGATATCTGCAGCTAACTCTGGAGGAGTTTGCTCCAAAGTCACTTTGACAGCATCGACGATCGCTGACACTGGTTCAGCCAAAGCTTCGCGAATCTCTGCTGCTGTAATAGTTACGGTTTTTGGTAGCCCAGTAACCAAATCACGGCCGCGGACGTCCATCGAAGCATCATCCTTAATCGGAAGAGCAGTGCCAATAGCCTTTTTAATATCTTCAGCAGTACGTTCACCAATCAACAGGTTATAATGACGACGGATATGTTGGATAATTGCATCATCCATTTCATCGCCAGCAATGCGGATCGAGCGATGAGAGACTATACCACCTAAAGAAATCACTGCTACTTCAGTGGTACCTCCGCCTATATCCACAATCATATTTCCAGTTGGTTCCTGTACTGGTAAACCTGCGCCTATAGCTGCAGCCATCGGTTCTTCAATCACACGCGCATCTTTAGCGCCAGCTGAGATCGCTGCATCAATAACTGCCCGCTTCTCAACTTCAGTGACTCCTGACGGTACAGATATAATTACCCGTGGGCGCACCCAACCCATCCGCTTATTAGCCTTGATGAGAAAGTCTCTTAGCATGCGTTCGGTTGTGTCAAAATCTGCAATCACTCCATCACGGAGCGGCCGAATTGCTACAATATTGCCAGGTGTACGGCCCACCATCTCTTTGGCCTTATTACCTACTGCCAAAATCTCCTTTGTTTCCTGATCTCTTGCGACAACAGATGGTTCATCAATGACAATGCCACGACCCCGGACATAAACCAGGGTATTAGCAGTTCCTAAATCAATACCGATATCTTTTCCTAAGCGGCCTAACATGTTTTAATCCCCTTTCAGCTTGTCCCAGACTAACAATTAAATTATCCCTTGTTCGCGCAGACTAACATAACGTTGATCACCGACTATAAGATGATCCAAGACAGTGATTCCTAACAGTTTTCCAGCTTCACACAAGCGTTTGGTGATCTTAATATCATCCTCGCTCGGCGTAGGATCACCACTTGGATGGTTATGTATCAAGATGATAGCAGCACTGCTTTTTTTGATCACATCCTTGAAAAGTTCGCGGGGATGCACCAGCGATGCACTTAAATGGCCAATCGAAACAACCTTTTTCGCAATCACGGCATGTTTAGTATTCAACATCAGTATGACAAAATGCTCACGATCCAATAACCGCATTTCATCCATTACCAATGTTGCTGCATCCTTCGGACACTGAATAACTTCACGCACTCCCAGACTGGTACTGTTCAATCTTTTGGCCAGCTCAAAGGCAGCGAGAACCTGCGCCGCCTTAGCAGGACCTATCCCCTTAATAATAGCCATTTCTTCGTATGTAGCGCTGGCGAGATTTGGTAGAGATCCAAAATGCGCTAACAACTGATCTACCAAATCGAATACAGATTGATCCTTAGTCCCAGTTTGCAAAATAATAGCTAACAATTCTCGATTGGATAGATATTCGGGGCCATACTGTAATAACCTTTCCCGTGGACGCTCTTGTGCAGGTAAATCCTTGAGCATTATATTATATCTCACATTGCTCCTCCTTAGACTCTCCCCGGGCAAAAGCGTCAATACCAAAACCACGCAATTCTACGAGCAAACGCGGTATTGGCAGTCCTACTACATTATAATAGCATCCCGATATACTTTCGACAAATGCACCACCAATTCCTTGAATTGCATAAGCGCCAGCCTTATCGAACGGTTCCTTTGTATTTATATATGCTTGAATTTCATAGTCTGCAAGCTCGCGAAAACAGACATCTGTGCAGACAGAAAACTTCTTTTGGGCATTTGCGGAAATTATGGCTACACCTGTGATTACCTGATGCATTTTTCCACTCAACAGGCGCAGCATGGTGGCTGCCTGCTGTGGAGTTTGTGGTTTGCCTAAAATCTGGTCATTGATGACTACGATAGTATCTGCTCCAATCACTAATGCATTAGGAAACTTTTCGAATACAACCGCTGCTTTAGCAGCAGCATTTGTCACAGCAGTGTCTTCCGGTTGTCCTCCTGTAATTTCCGGAATATCCGCTGCACAAACTGTAAAGTGTAAACCGAAGCGTTTAAGAATTTCAATTCTGCGTGGTGACTTTGATGCTAATACTAGTTCCATCACTGCAAACCTCACATCTATTGCAATCTTATTTTATTTTCCGCACGAAGCTTACTTTTCCTCTATGGAAATATCTCCATCAAAAAAAGAGGGAAGTTGCTCCCTCTTTGCCTTAATTAAATAAATCAGGAATACTGAGATACCTTTCGCCGGTATCTGGCAGCACCACAACTACTTTCTTACCCTCTCCAAGTTTCTTAGCTACTTGTAAGGCAGCAAATGCTGCAGCTCCTGAGGAAATTCCAACTAGGATTCCTTCCTCGCGGGCTAGCATTCGTGCTGTTGCCAATGCATCAGTATCAGCAACCTTGATCACCTGATCATAGATAGAGGTATCCAAAACCTGTGGTACAAATCCTGCACCAATACCTTGAATACGGTGGGAGCCAGGCTCCCCTCCAGATAGTACTGGTGAGTTTGCTGGTTCTATGGCAAAAACTTTGACATGAGGTAGTTGTTGTTTCAGTACCTGACCTACACCAGTAATCGTTCCACCTGTGCCAACTCCGGCAACAAAAGCATCCAAATCATTATCCATCTGCTCGAGGATTTCCTGAGCAGTTGTTAACCGATGGATCTCCGGATTAGCAGGATTAGCAAACTGCTGAGGCATAAAGTAATCAGGATGTCCACTGAGGATCTCTTGAGCTTTCTTGATTGCTCCGCGCATGCCTTCACTGCCGGGAGTCAATACCAGCTCAGCACCGTAAGCTTTCAGCAGAGCGCGGCGTTCCAGGGACATCGTTTCCGGCATGCATAGTATCAACCGGTATCCTTTTGCAGCACTGACCATCGCTAAACCGATACCAGTGTTCCCACTGGTTGGTTCCACAATGGTGCCACCTGGCTTTAAACGCCCGTCTTTTTCTGCAGCTTTCACCATGCTCAGGGCGATCCGATCCTTCACACTTCCGCCTGGATTAAATGACTCCAACTTAGCCCAAACCTCAGCCGATCCCGGTTGCACGATTCTATTTAATCTCACAATCGGAGTCTGACCGATCAAGTCCAGGATATTATTCACTTTGCGCATTTTCTGCACCCCTCCTTAGGGGTTATTGTATGATCTGCCATGCGCGATTGTCAAGACTTGGTAAATCGTCTTGTTTTATGTGGTATAGAGGTAATACCAAACTCCTTGGCAAATTCCAAATTATAACGTCTTCTGATCAAGTTGACCCGAGGTTTTTCCCACCCGTAGTTTTCAGGTTGGTAATCATCCCAATCATGATCTGCCCGCAATTGTTCTTCCATTTCATGTTTGCGCAGCTCATAATCGTGACCCAAGTGTATTCCTCCTCCACTATCAATATATCTTTTCAAGTAAGATACCCTGATAGTAGTATTGGAGGATTTGACGATAATCATACCCAGCACGTGCCATTCCATCAGCACCATATTGCGGCATGCCTACTCCATGACCATAACCCCAAACTGAAAAATGGACTTGTCCTTGATCAACAGCTACTGTAAACCATGTAGAACGTAACCCAAGGCGTTGACGGACATCACGGCCACTGAACCACTTTCCACCTGCTTCCAGCGTTTTTACTCTGCCTGATGGATAGCGTTCCACAACCTGCACCTCACCAAGGCTAGTGATCTCCATGAGCTTGAGAAAGTCATTGATGCTAAAAACTGCAGTTGTATACTGATACGGAGAATGATTGCCATAAGGATCAGCTACACTGCGCAAATACGGCAAAGCTTCAGACCAATAATGCTCTGAGTTTTCTGTCCGGCCACCACTAGTTGAATGATATACTGCTAGGATGGGTTTACCATCGTAAGTGGCAATTATCCCCTCTGTCTGGGATACTGCAGTCTTAATCTTTCGGTAATTAATGAGAAAATCGATCAGTCCCCATCTTTCTTTCAACGCTTCGGTGGAAACCCAAGCCTGGCCAGAACGATAATCTGTAGACAAATGCGCTTCAGGGTGTTCAGCGATCCGCACATCATTGACAATTCGTTGATAGGCATAAGTTCGCGCCACTACTGCCTGCGCTTTAAGAGCTTCATCATGAAAATAAACAGGCATTTCTGCTGCAACTACACCACAGACATATTCTTCAAGAGTCATTGTCATTAGTTTACCAGTATCAGCGTTCCAAACTTGAATTATAGGAACTTGGCTTTGCTGTCGAGGGAACTTAACACCCCAGATTAGTATGAATGGTAAACCAATAATAATCAACAATAAGAGCACAATCCATTTCAAGATTGGCGTCATTCGCCTACGCCTACGTCTTCTCCGCGCCATGAATGTAAGCACCACCCTTACTGCTCATACATATGACAGAAGGATGGTCAGATATGCTAAAACAAAAAAGTCGGTTGCCCGACTTTTTTGTCCTCAAAACTTACTGTCCGCCATATTGTTGAAAGATGGCTTGAATCTCATCCTGATCCAGTGCCCGATTGTAAATCCGGAAATCATCAATCAAACCATCAAGATAAGGATCTGATGAATATTGCGAACGGCCGATATAATTCTGTGTGGTTTTCCCCATTTCCCAAGGATAGGTATAGATGTTGTTGCTTAAAGCCACCACTTTACCATTCATATACATCGTGGCTTTGGTGCCATCCAAGACAACTGCCACGTGCACCCATTGACCAGTGGGAAGTGCCGTTCTACCTCCAAAAATACTTTCTCCCGATGCACCAGAAGTCGTTATTGCAAAACGCAATACGGGGTTGCTGGCTGCTTGCGGGGTTAGGAACATATTAATCCCTGTACCCGAACCAAAGTCAAAAATCCGTGCCCATGTCCGGTTTTGATTGAGATAGACCCAGGTACAAATTGTCACCTGCTCTATATTCTGCAGGATTCCATCAGGCAAACGTACATAACCTCGCATACCATCAAGCTTTAATGCTCCTTGACTGACTCCGCCTTCGACAATTTTTGCTCCGCCTAACAACAGACCATGATGATCAAGACCAGAACTATCAGTCACAGTAGACAAGCTTGTTGTTTGATCAAAAGTATACCATAAGATAGGTTCATCTCGTGGTTCATCGATGTTTGGTCTTCCTGTACCTGAAAGATCCCAATAAATTCCATACCTCTGATCAAATACTAAAAAGAACGGCTTGAATACTATATTACCGACATCCTCACGAGTAATAAATGTTAGTTCTTCATCTTCAACCGGCAATAACCATGCAGCTACATCTGTCCATTCTGCCTCTGGAACCTGAATATATGCTGTTGGTTTAATAACCCGGTTAGGAATGGTGACGGATACACCCGTAGTTGTTACCTGCATGTTTTCTGTTCCTAACAAACCACACAATACTAGTGGGCCGTACAGGAATGCAACTCGATCAGGCTTATCAGGCAGCGGCCAAGAATGCAAGCTCATTGGCACGTTGATCTCGATGATGTCTTGATCATGCCATACTTGTTCTAATTTCAGGTACGATGCTGGCTCAGCAGTGATATCTAAAACATTTCCATTAATCTTGACAGTCACACCATTAACTGCCCAATACGGTACCCGGATATAGATGGGCATTTCTACTGAGCCTTGAGAGTGAATAATCAATGTAGTACCTTGCTCCCATGGATAGTTGGTCTTCTGTTCTATCTGCACTCCCAGTTCTGGCCAATCTAAAACGGAAGCAATAAACATATTCACATATAGTTCATTGTCATGGTGGAAATAGATACTATCACCGAGTTTGGCGAAGGATTCCATGCCTGTACCGGTACAGCAATAAAAAGAGTTGTCGTGGGTATGGAATACTTTGAAAAAGCCAGTACCCATAGGCACAAAATACATCTTCATACCTGTCTCTGGATGCATAGTCGATAGGATACCGTTAAAGAAAGCCCGTTCATAGTAATCAGCGTACTTCACATCACCAGTCCACTCAAACAAATGCCGGGTCAACCGCAGCATGTTATAGGTGTTGCATGTCTCGTGATTGGTATTGCTCAATGTAAAGGCCAGTTCATTAGCACGTCCGAAATGTTCATTGACGCTGTTGCCACCAGTAACATAACTGCGAGTACCCACCACAATTTGCCAAAAATTGCTTGCTATGGCCATTGCTTCCCGATCACCAGTTAGTTCATACCGGCGAGCAGCTCCCACAATCTTAGGTATCTGCGTATTAGCATGTAAACCGGCTAACTGATCCCTTCCCGCTGCCAGCGGAGTGAAAATCGCTTTATGATCGAAGCGCTGTGCCAGTTCCAGGTGCTTGGGATCTTGAGTAAGGCCATAGATATTATATAAAACTTCATTCATACCGCCAAACTCGACATTAAGGATAGCGGCCATCTGCTGATCATTGAATTTAGCTAGGCGGTTATATGCCCAATCTGTTAACTTGAGCAAAACATCGAATGCAAGTTCATTGCCTGCATAAACATACATGTCATATAGGCCGGCAAAGATCTTGTGCATTGTATACCAGGGCACCCAAACACTCTGGCCTGCCTCTAAGCGGTCAAAGAACGATTCAGGAAAAGCTGACAAGTAACCATTGCCATGCTGAGCTTGGCATTTGGCCAATTCAACCACAATAGCATCTGCTTTTGCCTTAATCGCTTCATCACCAGTACTCGCGTAGAGCAGTGCGCATGCTGAGAGGTAGTGGCCCAGAGTATGTCCGCGGATTTCCATACCAGGGGCTTCCCAACCACCTAAAGGACGCGCAGTTGATGATAGTCCTGCTGTAATTCGAAACATATGCAATAAGCGGTCTGAATCCAAACTGAACAGATACTTGGCATTGGTTTCCATTAAGTCCTTAATATACCCATCAGTAAGCCTTACTTGCGAAAGAGGAAATGGTTGATATTGAACAATCGGGTTTTCTTCACCAGCACTCACGCCCCAAAGCATCAACACCAACAGTAGTGCTGGCAATAGAGTTTTTAGTAATCGCTGCATCATGGCCGACCTCCCATATTCTTTCTAGAATTTTACTGTTTTATCTTTATATTAACATATACGAATCCATGTTTACAAATAAAAAAAGAAAAGCTGGTCACCCAGCTTTTCTTGTGTAATAAGTAATGCAATTATTCCTCGCTGATTGCCCCAACTGGACATGCATCAGCACATGCACCACAATCAATGCAAACCTCAGGATCAATTACGTATTGGTCTTCTCCCTCACTGATTGCATTTACCGGGCATTCGGCTTCACAGGAACCACATTTGATACATTCAGAAGTAATCCGATGAGCCATTGTCTCCCCTCCTTACCGTTTTTTGCTAACCCCGGTTAAATTTATCACATCCACTATCCACTGTCAAGGACCGATGACTGCTGCTTCAAACCCTTTCTCCCGCAACTGCGCAGCGTATCGCTGTGCATTTTGTTCATTGGCAAACGCACCTGTTTGTACCCGGTATGGGGGACCATTGGTTATCATTGCTTCGAAGCCAGCTTCACGCAATTTGGCAACTAATGCTTCAGCATTGGCTAACTGAGAAAATACTCCAGCTTGTACCCGGTACAATGACGTTGATTGTGCAGTTGTGCTGTTGGTGGTAGTTGTTGTACTAGTAGTTGTTGTACTAGTGGTTGTCGTATTAGTGGTTGTTGTATTTGCAGCTGTATCGGTACTGGTATTTTGGTTTGCCGTTGGTTGTGGCAAATCGTCTAACTGCTTGTTAACAGCATCATTGAATGCGTTCACTTGCGATCTGTTATTGGAAGTAGAAAAAGGAGAATTAAGCATTTTCAGTGCATATTGTCCCATTAGATAACCAATAAAAACACAAACAATACTGACAGAGATTAGAGAAATGATAAATGAAAGTCCGTTTCTTTGCCGTTGCTTACCGCGTCCCATTGTCTCCATGCCTCCTTGCCTTTAATGGCAAATCATTCCAGTATATATTTACACATCAAGCTGGAGAACTCCTTTATTTCCTTGGCTTAACAAAGCTTGCACATCGCCCACAAGGTAAAGAGAGCCGCAAATGCAAAATGGTCCTGTGCCCTTTAAGACATTCTTTACCTCTTCTAACGCAATCACTTGAGCAGACAAACCTTTGCTTTGGGCATAAGCACATAACTGTTGAGCAGGTACTACACCAACGCGGTAATTTCGAGCTTCAGTAAAGTATATCTGCTGAGCCAAAGGGAACAGCGGATCAAGCAGCTCTGGTTCTTTATGAGCAGATAAACCAATAATAAAAGTAATCTTCTGTTCAGTACCCTTCAACATTGATAATGCAGAAGCTAATGCTAAAATACCTTCTCGATTGTGAGCACCATCAAGCAACACCAGTGGATTGTGGGAAATCACCTGCAGCCTTCCAGGCCAGGTTGCTGTTAAAAGTCCCTGTCGGATAAGTTTGGGTTGAAGTGCGATTCCTTTCTGAGCAAGAACTTCCATACTCAACAGTGCTGTTGCCGCGTTTTCTAATTGATGTGAACCCAAAAGTCTGATAGAGAAAGGCTCTTGCCCAAAGTAAGGGTATTGCAATAGTCCACCTTTCAAATCCCAATTTATCGGCTGCCATTTTGCTTCAGACAAACCATAGTAAGGTGCATGCTGCTTAGCTGCAGTCATCTGGATAATATGCGCCACCTCTGGTACTTGTCCGCTGGATACTACTGGCACTCCCGGCTTAATAATTCCAGCTTTTTCACGAGCGACATCTTCCAAAGTAGGCCCTAAGCGTTCGAGATGATCATGGCCAATTGGCGTAATCACACTCAGCAGCGGATGTACTATGTTGGTAGCATCAAGACGCCCGCCTAAACCGACTTCAATGACTGCAAAATCAACCTGCTGCTGTGCAAAGTAAACAAACCCAAGGGCAGTGGTGGCCTCAAACTCTGTGAACGAACCATACTCCGGATATGACTGAACTACTTGCGCCATGGCATGCTGTACATCTGCAGCTATTCTCTCTAATTCATCAGGCGCGATCATTTGACCATTAATACGAAAGCGTTCACGATAGTCAACTAAATGGGGTGAAGTAAACAAACCTACACGATAACCATTACTCTGGAGTATGCTTGCAATAAAGGCGCAGGTAGATCCCTTACCATTGGTGCCAGCCACATGAATTGCTCGGAAATGAAACTGTGGATCACCAAGCAAGTGACAGAGCTTGGTGATCCGTTCTAATCCTACATGCTGCGTAAATCGTGCTTGATTACTAAAAGGGCTATAATTACTCACTAGTTACCTCCTGCAGCAATGCCGTAAGTTTTGCCACAGTATCTTCCATCAGCACTAATTTTTCCTTTTCCTTCTCCACTACAGCTGGTGGTGCTTTTTGAACAAAGCCAGGATTATCCAATTTCTGTTTTGTCCGATCCAATTCTTGCTGCGCTTTCGCCAGCTCCTTTTTGATCCGTGCAATCTCGGCATCTAGATCTACTAATTCTGCTAATGGTAGATAAATCTCTACTCCCATTGTGACAGCTGCAACACAGCGTTCTGGTTTATTACCTATATCGCCAATTTGTGCATCTGCCAATCCTGCCAAAGTCATCAAGTATTGCTTGTTATCTTGCAAGATGGTCTGCAGCTGGGGATCGGCATGGAAAATCGCTGTGATCTTTTTGCCAGGCGGAACTTGTTTTTCACTACGAATAGTGCGGATCTCAGTGATAACACTCATCAAGATCTCCATTGCTTTTTCCGCATTTTCATTGAAAAACTGAGTCTCTACTGGCCATGGTGCTAACATAATTGTCGAGCCTGCACCGGGCAACTGCTGCCAAATCTCTTCTGTAATGAATGGCATGTAGGGATGAAGCAGCTGCATTGTGTTTCTGAAGACATACCAGAGCACGTATTGAGATGCATAACGAGCATTTTCGCCATGTTTGCCGTAGAGACGTGGCTTGATCCACTCGATATACCAGTCGCAAAGCTCACTCCAGATGAAATCGTAAAGCACTCTGGCCCCTTCACCAATATCATAGCGTTCCAAGTGACGTGTCAGTTCTGTTGCTGCTCTTTGATAACGGCTGAGAATCCATTGATCCGCTATAGACAAGTCGGCATATGGCATACCTTTTTGCGGGTCAAAGTCTTCAAGATTCATTAGGGTAAACCGCGCTGCATTCCAAATCTTATTGGCAAAGTTTCGATAAGCTTCAACTTTTTCGGGAATAAAGCGCAGATCATTGCCTGGTGCTACACCAATTACCAAATTAAAGCGGAGAGCATCGGCACCGTATTCTTTAATTACCTCTAGCGGATCCACTCCATTTCCTAGAGACTTGCTCATCTTCCGTCCTAGTTCATCACGCACCAAACCATGGATCAAAACATCTTTAAATGGGCGTTCATGCATAAACTCTAAGCCCATAAATATCATTCGGGCTACCCAGAATGGTATGATATCAAATCCTGTGACTAATACACTTGTCGGATAGAAGTGCTGCAATTCGGGGGTTTCATCTGGCCAACCCATAGTGGAAAATGGCCATAAAGCTGATGAAAACCATGTATCCAGCACATCTGGATCTTGTTCAATATGTTGAGAATGGCACTTGCGGCATTCCGTTGGGTCTTCGACGGATGCAAAAACCTCACCGCAATCAGAACAGTACCATACTGGAATTCGATGACCCCACCATAACTGCCGTGAAATACACCAGTCTCTAATGTTCTCCATCCAGTGCAAGTAATTCTTGGCAAAACGCTCAGGAATGAAGCGAATCGAGCCATTCTTCACCGCTTCAATCGCTGGTTTTGCCAATGGTTGCATCTTCACAAACCATTGTTTACTGACTAACGGCTCAATTACTGTCCCACAGCGGTAACATTCACCCACAGCGTGTTCATGATCTTTAATCTCCACCAATAAACCTAGCTGCTGCAGATCCTCAATTACCTGCTTGCGGCATTCATAGCGCTCCAATCCAGCATACTTACCAGCTGCTGCAGTCATGCGCGCATCAAGTCCAATTACCTGGATTTCGGGTAAATTATGCCGACGACCAATTTCAAAGTCATTCGGGTCATGAGCTGGTGTAATCTTTACCATACCTGAACCAAAACTGGGATCCACATAATCGTCAGCAATAATCGGTACTTCGCGGTTGACGAGTGGAACAATCACTTTTTCACCAATCAAATGTTGATAACGTTCATCATTTGGGTTCACAGCTACAGCAGTGTCACCCAGCATGGTCTCTGGTCGAGTCGTAGCAATTTGAATATACCCATCACCATTAGCCATAGGATACTTGATGTAGTACAGCTTACCTGCACGCGGTTCATGGTCGACTTCGATATCAGACAAAGTTGTACTGCAGTGTGGACACCAGTTAACACTGTAATTCCCTTGATAGATCAAACCTTTCTCATACAAGCGGACAAAGACTTCCCGCACTGCCCGGGAACAACCAACATCCATGGTAAACCGTTCCCGATCCCAGTCAGCAGACGAGCCGAGCTTTTTCAACTGTTTGATGATACGATCACCATATTCTTCTTTCCAAGCCCATACCCGTTCTAAAAATTTCTCCCTGCCTAAATCATGTCGTGTCAAACCTTCAGTATGACGTAAATGTTCCTCCACCCGGGCTTGCGTAGCAATACCTGCATGATCCGTTCCTGGAATCCAAACAGTATTATAACCCTGCATTCTCTTCCAGCGAATAAGGATATCCTGGATAGTCTCATCCAAAGCATGTCCCATATGCAGCTGTCCTGTTACATTCGGTGGTGGAATCACAATACAAAATGGTTCCTTATCAGGATCTACTTCGGCATGAAAGAACCCATTACTTTCCCAATACTGATACCATTTATCCTCAACTTCTTGAGGATTATAGGTTTTAGCTAAAGTCTTGGTTTCAGCCATCTGTTTTCTCTCCTTGCTACATAGTGCAATATAAAAAAACTCTTTCATCCAAAGGACGAAAGAGTTATCTTCGCGGTACCACCTTTATTCCTATCAGGTTCAAGATTCTGACAGGCACTCTCCAGGCTTAACGCGCCAATCACGTCCGGAATTACTAACCTTCACTCCGGCAGCTCACGGGCGACCTTCACCAGCCAACGCCTGGGAAACTCACACCAAATGTTTCCCTCTCTGTAAAGCTGTACTTGGCTACTCCTCCCGTTCATAGCTTTTTCATGCATCATAAATTGATTTTATCATACATTAGAACCTTCACGTTGTCAACTACCCTTTCAACCCAACCAAGTGTTGAATGAAAGGTTAGTTTTACTCCTCTTTCACATCATCTTTCTTTGCTCGGCACTTCTTGCAGTATCCAAAAACCTGCAAGCTGTGATCGACGATTTCAAAGTCCCGTTCACTAGCTATCTTTTCTTCAAGCTTTTCGAGCAAGTCATCATCAAATTCGCTGATTTCACCACATTTAAGGCAGATCAAATGATGGTGATAATGCCCTTCTGATTTCCGCCCCAGTTCATACCGGCTCTGCCCATCGCCATACTCCAGCCGATAAATAATTCCCAATGACTCAAGCAGCTCTAAAGTGCGATAAACCGTTGCTAAACCAATGTCTGGAGCGAACTTCTTAGTCAACATGAAAATGTCCTCAGCACGAAGATGTGTATCAGTGTTCTCAATCAACACTTGCACTACTGCTGCTCTTTGTGGAGTAAGGCGCAAGTCTTTGGCAGCCAACTGTGCCTCAATTTCACTAAGAAGCGATTTGTCTGTCATGATGCACCCCTCTATGCGAAGCGAGAATAAAAGAACACAACCATTACCAGCACCACCAAGATTGCTGTCACGATTGAGACAAATAAACCAATGCCGCGACGATGTTTGTGAGATAATTGCGGAGAGTTATAATATCCAAAACTCCAAAGGGCGGCTAAAAGAATTCCCCCAATTGGATACAACCAGAAAAGCGATTTGCTTGCATCTTCGGTAGCAAACAATAACAACCATTTCAGCCAGACCACCATAGTTTCGGCGCCAATAAGCAGCTGGCCGTCAAAACGCTCATTCCTGCTCATCTGTCGGACAACGACATAGATTAAGTAATATCCAACCGCTGCATACAAAGACAGTGGATGAAGCCGAAAATCACCCAAGCGAACCGCCCAAGGTACAGTAGTTGCTTTACCAAAAACACTGGAACCTAGAGCATATAAAGAGCGAATGAGCAAAACACCAGGAGTAATTGCATCAAAGAAACGCAAGTTGAACATGCGATTGCGAAGCAGGGAAAACAAACCGTAGGCTAGCGAGCACCATAAACCAACTCTGGTATCAAGTCCATGCGAGATCTCTGTAATTATCTTCCATGGTTTCAGTAATGCCCCTGCTCCATAATCCTGCACTAGAATAGATATGCGTCCTGCGAGAAAAAAGGTGACTGCTGTGCCTAAAATGAAATCAAACATTTTAAACCAGCCAATATCACGCCTTCGCCCTTCAGTCAGCGCTGACATGGTACCCAACAGTAAACCAAGACCGGTTAAAAAACCACAGACATAAACGGGCATGCCGGCAAAATAGAACAGGATATTGTCCAAACTAATCACCTAGCCTTCTTTTTACCTAGTTCCTCCAAACATACTCAAGTTCCTGCTTTTCCCAGTATTTCCAATAGTTCCTGTTCACCAATGATCTTTACACCTAATTGCTGCGCCTTGGTTAGCTTGGAACCAGCTTTCTCTCCTGCCACCAGGTAATCAGTATTGCTGCTCACGCTGCTGCTCACTTTTGCACCATAACTGCGCAGCATCTCTTCAATTTCCTGGCGACTAAAATGTTCAAGCTTACCGGTAACCACGAATGTTAATCCTGCAAAAATTTGCTCCTTGGCATTACTTTGCTGTGTCATGTTTAATCCAAGCTGCGCTAATTGATCAATCAGGTCATTATTCTCCGGCTGGTTAAAATATTCCACGACACTACGACCTATTTTTTCACCAATACTTTCCACAGCTATCAAATCTGTCAGGCTAGCTACACGCAAACGTTCCATGCTACCAAAATGCTCTGCAAGTTCTCGGGCTACTTCTGAACCGACATAGCGAATTCCCAAAGCAAAAATCAAGTTAGCTAACGGCCGCTGTTTACTAGCAGCAATAGCTGTCAATAAGTTTTCCGCCGATTTTTTACCGAATCGCTCTAAATTGACCAGCTGATCATATTCTAGCCGGTATAAGTCTGCAGGTGTATCAACCAAACCGGCATCAATCAGCTGCTTAATCACTGCAGGCCCTAAACCTTCTATATCCATCGCATCGCGTGAAGCAAAATGGACTAGCTTTTCATATTTCTGAGCCGGACATGCTGGATTTAAACAGCGTGTCACCGCTTCTCCTGAAGCACGAGATAAGGGGTGTCCACAGGAGGGGCAGTCAGATGGCATCTTGAACTCGCGTTCAGTACCAGTACGCCGCTCTGGTAATGAACGAACAATCTCTGGGATTACATCACCAGCTTTTTGGATTACAACATGATCACCAATGCGAATATCTTTGGTTTGAACATAATCCTCATTGTGCAATGTCGCACGGCTTACTGTAGATCCTGCCACTAAAGTCGGAGTAAGAATCGCTAAGGGGGTTACAGCGCCGGTTCTACCTACATTAACCTCAATATCCAAAACCTGAGCAATTGCTTGTTCTGCTGGGAATTTATAAGCCACAGCCCACCGAGGGCTCTTGGCAGTTGCACCTAACTGCTGCTGCAAATCCAAGCGGTTAACCTTAATCACAATACCATCAATGGCAAAAGGCAAACTATCTCGCTTTTCCGTCCATTCTTCAATAAATTTCCATACTTCGTCCACTGTCTGGCATGGCTGGATATACGGGCTGACTTTGAATCCCAACTGTTTTAACCAATTAAGGCTCTCTAAGTGAGTTTTGATCTCTGGATTATCAAGAGTCCCTACTCCATATACAAAAATATCCAGCTTACGGCTTGCAGTAATCGTTGGGTCTAGCTGCCGAACAGATCCAGCGGCAGCATTACGCGGATTAGCAAACACTGGCTCGCCCTTCTCTTCTCGCTCTTGGTTCAATAATTCCCATGCTCGCTTAGGCATATATACTTCACCGCGAACATTAAGGCTGACCGGTTGATTCAGTTTCAATGGAATACTAAATATTGTACGTAAATTTGATGTAATATCTTCGCCCGTATGTCCATCACCCCTGGTCGCACCTTGAGTGAATATGCCATTCTCATAAGTTAGAGAAACAGCTAATCCGTCGATTTTCAATTCACATACGTATTCAACAGGACCTCCTACCCAACGTTCGACCCTATGTGTAAAATCCTCCAACTCTTGGCGATTAAACACATTACTCAGGCTCAATAAGGGGACTCTATGCTCCACGGGCGTAAATCCACTCACAACACTGTGTCCCACTCGTTGAGTAGGCGAATCGGGAGTGATTGTTTCAGGATACTGATTTTCCAGGCTAATCAGTTCCCGCATTAATTGGTCATACTCCTCATCTGCAATCACTGGATCATCCAATACATAGTACCGGTAGTTATGATAATTAATTTGCTCCCGTAATTCAGATATGCGGCGCAGATCCTCAGCTTTGCCCATGCTCACCCCTCCTCAACTGATTTTTTCAATTGGCGCTAAGTTAATAGAAAAATGTTTCGTTACATTATTGCTAAACGTAATGCTGACAATATCTCCAGATCTCCCAGAAACCCTGCCCTCACCAAAATGCCGATGACGGACACGATCACCAACGCGCAGATCAAGAACTGGATCAATTGACTCGACTTTGTCGCTTGCAGCGACTGCCTTTCCTTGCATGTTCATTCCTTCTGAATCCACTGGCTCTATAAGGTCCGATGGTATTTCTTTCACAAAGATAGAAATCGGATTCTCACTGATGTTACCATACAGTGTCCGCTGTTTGGCACAAGTAAGGTATAACTGCTCCTTCGCTCTCGTCAAACCTACATATGCCAGACGCCTTTCTTCCTCAATCTGCCCTGGCTCCCACAGCGACCGGCTGCTTGGGAAGACTCCATCTTCCATTCCTACTAAAAACACTACCGGAAATTCCAATCCTTTAGCTGCATGAAGGGTCATCATACTGACAACATCTGCTTCAGCGTCATAATTATCCACATCAGACATTAAAGCTATTTGCTCCAAAAAAGCATTGAGATCATTGGAGCCAGTCTGATCAAACTGCTTGGTTACTGTTAAAAACTCATTGAGGTTTTCAATTCGTCCTTCTGCTTCAACAGTTTGCTGAGCCAGCAGTTCTTGTTTATAACCTGATTCTAATAAAATCGTCTCTACCAATTCGGTTACGGTTCTGGCAGCCTGGTTCTGTTGCCAGCGGACAATCATAGTGTAGAAATTCGTAAGCAGCTTTTTTGGTTTGTCAGAAATACCAGCGATATTCTCCAACTGATTTAAGGCAGCAAACATGCTGATACCATTCTCACTTGCAAACTGCTCAATTTTAGCAACAGTAGTCGGACCGATCCCTCTTTTGGGTACATTTATGATCCGTTTCAGACTGTAATTGTCATAAGGATTGGCCACTAAACGCAAATAGGCCAACAGATCTTTAATTTCTTTGCGATCGTAAAAGCGCAGCCCAGAAACAATACGATAGGGAATCCCCCGGCGGACAAACTCTTCTTCAATAATCCGTGATTGAGCATGTGTCCGGTATAAAATTGTAAAATCCTGATACCGGCGGTTATGTTTACGCGTTTGCTCTACCACAACACTAGCAATAAAAGCTGCTTCATAGCGCTCATTTTCTGCCTGATGAAACTTTAGCTTGTCCCCGGCACCATTACGGGTATAGAGATTCTTACCTTTACGCTCAACATTATTGGCAATTACATGATTTGCAGCATCAAGAATATTTTGCGTAGAACGATAGTTTTCTTCTAAACGAATGACCTTCGCTTGAGGGTAGTCCATTTCAAACTCTAGGATATTGCGGATATCTGCCCCGCGAAAGGCGTAAATTGATTGATCATCATCACCCACGACACAAAGATTATGATGTTTTTGAGCAAGCAAGTTTACAAATACATATTGAGCATGATTAGTGTCCTGATATTCATCTACCAATATATAACGGAACCGCTCTTGATAAGCCTCGCGCACAGCGGGATTTGTCTGTAAAAGATGTACCGTCTGCATAATTAAATCATCAAAATCGAATGCATTGTTCTCTTTGAGTTTTGCCTGGTAGCGTTGGTAGACCCTTGCTACCTGCTTTTCCCAGAATCCACTTTGATCGATTTGATCAGGAGTTAATAGTTGGTTTTTCGCACTGCTGATACCGGAAAGCATTGCATGAGGATCAAAGTGTTTTGGGTCTAAATTAAGTTCCTTCAAACAGTCTTTGATTACTGTCAACTGGTCAGCAGTATCAAAAATCTGAAAGTTTTTCTGATAACCGATCTTGTCCGCATCAACTCGGAGCATCCGTACACAGGTTGAGTGGAATGTACTGACCCAAATCCCCTTGGCGACACTGCCCACCAGCTTTTCCACCCGTTCCTGCATCTCCTGGGCAGCTTTGTTCGTAAAGGTTACAGCCAATATTTGGCTCGGACGTACCTGGCATTCTCGAATCAAGTAGGCTATCCGATAAGTCAATACTCTCGTTTTTCCGCTGCCGGCTCCGGCAATTACCAACAAAGGCCCATTGACATGAGTCACTGCTGCTCTTTGCTGCGGGTTGAGGGCTTCTAAGATTTCCATTGTATTCCCCTTCCTGGTTAACTATCTCTATTATACCTTACTCTCCTTGACACAGAAAACCTATTTCCATCAATACCCAGCAGGGTTTAGCTGGGCAAACACGAAATGTGATCACACGAAAAATTTTAACAGGTCTGGAAGGAAGTGAATAGATTGGAAAAAAAGCATTTATTTTTAATTTTATTGCTGTGTGTAACCTTAACTGGTTGCAGTCTTTTCGGTTCACCAGACATTATCGTGCCAAGTGATCCATCTGAAGATGATGGTTCCACAGGTGGACAGAGCCCTGCTTACGGTAGTTTAGCTGGTACAGTCTATGATGTTGGCCTGCCTGAAGCTAAACTTCAGTCAGGAAAGGTAGAAATAGGTGGGCAAGTGGTTTCTATCAAAGATGGAGCTTATGTGGTGAATAGCATCCCGAATGGCACATATACCATGCGTGTTACTAAACAGTGGTACAAGCCTAAAGAGATCACGGTAACCATTAATGGCTCCACAATTCAAGATGTCGCGATGGTACCAGATCTGACTTTGGAAGAACTTGAGACTTTTGCTGGTTTAGTCAGCGCAGAATCAAAAGGCGAACCCTATATTGGCCAAGTAGCTGTAGCAGCTACAGTACTTAACAGGGTCCTGGATCCTAACTATCCCAACACCATAACTCAAGTAATCAAGCAGGTTATTTGGGTCAATGGCATAGCATATTATCAATACGAGCCAGTGAAAAATGGAACATATCTTTTACCAGCAGAAAAATCAGCGAAAAATGCTGTCAGACATGCTTTGGCTGGTTGGGACCCCACCAAGGGAGCAACCGGATTCTTTGCCCACGATAAAGTACCCCAATGGTCTAACGGCAAAGTCCCCTGGGTATGGCAACAGTGGAATAAGGATCCTTACAAAATTCGGATTGGTAACCACAGTTTCTTTAGATAATGATTAATCAATGACAAGGCTGCCTTAGGCAGCCTTGTCTATTTACGTCTGCTAGCCAACTCCCGCCAGATTTCTGGCCAAGTCACCCCTTTTTCCACAAGTAACACCATAAGATGATAGAGCAGGTCGCTGGTTTCATAAATCAGCTCCCCATTATCAGGATTCTTGGCAGCAATAATAACCTCGGCAGATTCTTCGCCCACTTTTTTTAATATCTTGTCAATTCCATGATCAAACAAGTAGTTGGTGTACGAACCTGCTTGCGGATGTTCACGGCGCTGGACAATGATATCATAAATTTGATCAAGAATGTGCGGATTAGTTACTGGCTCCGGATCTCCAGAGTTAAACACGGTATGATGAAAACAACTATAATCGCCTTCGTGGCATGCACCCGTTCCAGCTTGGTCCACAATAATCAATAAAGCGTCGTAATCACAATCAGCTGTAATCTTAAGCACCTTCTGAATACACCCAGAGGTTTCCCCTTTATGCCACAATTGCTGACGGCTGCGGCTATAGAACCAAGTGGTTCCAGTAGCCAATGTTTTAGCCACAGCTTCGGCATTCATATAGGCCAACATTAATACTTGTCCATTGCGATCCTGAACAATAGCTGGAATCAACCCGTTGTGATCATACTTCAAGTCAATTTGCATTACTTTTCCCCTTCTTTACAGCAATTAACTTTGGCAATTGCCTCTGCCAGATCTATTTGCTTGGTATATAGCGCTTTACCTATGATTGCAGCATAAACACCATAGTCATACAACTGACAGAGATTTAGGATATCCTCTATACTAGAAATACCACCTGAAGCAACAATCTTCATCCCTGTGCTCCCCAAAGATTTCAATGCCTCATAGTTTGGACCAGATAACATGCCATCACGTTTGATGTCTGTATAGATAATCTCCTTAACCCCTAAACTGTGCATTTGTTTCGCTAACTCCAGGGCAGGCACTTTTGTCTGCTCCAACCACCCACCGACAGCTACAAGACCATCTTTGGCGTCTATCCCTACAACAATTTGATCCCCATAGGTGGCAATCAGTTCAGATACCCACTCCGGATGTGTCAAAGCAGCCGTACCTAAAACAATTCGCTGAGCACCTGCTGCAAAGGCTGCAGCAACTGCATCTGAGTCACGCAGTCCTCCCCCGAACTCTATTTCTACGGAAACTGCAGCAGCAATCCGCTCTATTACACTTAGGTTTTGCGGTTTTCCTACCCTGGCCCCATCAAGATCAACAACATGAATTCTTTGCGCACCAGCGCTTACAAAATCTTGGGCTACTTGTATTGGATCCGCACTGTATACTGTCTTCTGTTGAAAATCACCTTGAATCAATCTGACACATACACCATCTATTAAATCAATCGCTGGAACTATCAACATTGCTGTCCACTCCTAAATCCTATAAATCTAATTGACCTTTTGTTGATAATAAGTCATGCGAATCAGTGATCGTTACTGCCTGCCGTAGTGCATGGGCTAAAGCTTTAAATACAGCTTCAGCAATGTGATGAGAATTGTGGCCAGCTAATTGCCGAACATGTAAACAAACACCAGCATTGTGAGCAAATGCCAATAAGAATTCCACCACCAAACAGCTTTCCAGCTGACCTATAAACTCTTGTGGAAAACGTAAATCGCTGGCTAAATATCCTCGTCCGCAAATATCCACTACAACATGGATCAAGGCCTCGTCCATGGGAATAAAACTGCTTCCATAACGAGCAATGCCTGCGCCACCAGCTAAACACTGGCGCAATGCTCTACCTAGACAAATTCCCACATCCTCAACAGTATGATGGCCATCAACTGCCAGATCACCCTGACAAGTTACTACCAAGTCAAAAGATGCGTGTTTGGCCCATGTCTTAAGCATGTGATCAAAAAAGCCTATACCAGTGCTGACAGTACTCTCGCCTGTACCATCAAGACGCAACTCAATTTTGATATCAGTTTCTGCGGTTTTCCGAGCAACTTCTGCATACCGGTTACTCATGTGTCTCACCATCCTGAAGATCCTTTAAGCGGATGCGAATAGAGTTCGCATGAGCCATTAAACCTTCCCGATCAGCAATTTCTGCCGCATAAGGACCATACTTTTTTAATCCCGCTGCGGTATAATAAATCACGCTGGACTTTTTCACAAAATCATTAGTTGTTAATGGCGAGGAAAACCGCGCAGTACCGTTTGTGGGTAAAATATGATTTGGACCAGCAATATAATCACCAATTGGCTCAGCAGCAAATTTTCCAAGGAAAATAGCACCAGCGTGCTTCACCTTGCCCAGCAGGTCCCAGGGATTTGCCACCAACAGCTCCAGATGTTCTGGTGCAAAAATGTTAGCGAGGTCCACAGCCTGCATCAAATCCTCAGTAATCAAGATTAGACCCCAACGTTCCAGTGCTGCTGCGGCTATCGCTGCTGTACTTAAACTTTGCAGCTGCAGTTCAATCTCGGCTTGGACTTGCAAGGCAAACTCACGGCTAGGCGTAATCAATACAGCTGACGCTTCCCAATCATGCTCTGCTTGTGAAAGCAGGTCAGCCGCTACATAGCGCGGTGCAACAGAATCGTCGGCTATCACCAAGATTTCACTCGGTCCTGCGATTGACTCAATGCCAACACGCCCGTAGACAAGCTTTTTAGCCAGAGCGACATACAGATTGCCAGGGCCTACAATTTTATCGACTGCTGGCACACTTTCGGTTCCATAAGCCAATGCGCCAATAGCTTGGGCCCCTCCTGCTTTTAGAACCTTTGTGACACCACAAAGCTTAGCTGCTACTAAAAGATGTGGATCAATACAGCCTTGACGCAAAGGTGTGGCCATTATAATCTCCTCAACCCCAGCTACTTGAGCAGGGATCGCACTCATCAGCACAGAGGAAACCAGCGGTGCATTACCTCCCGGTACATAAATACCAACTCGTTCCAAGGGGGTTACTTTTTGGCCAAGGATAATACCATCGCACTCAGGCATGAACCAGCTGTTTTCCATCTGCCTAGCATGGAACGCACGGATATTGGCAATTGCGATTTTTAAAGCTGTGAGGAACTCTGGTGCCACCATCGTTTCAGCTTGAGCAAATTCTACTTCACTCACAAATAGCTGGTCCGATGTTAAAGCATAGCCATCTAATTTTTCAATGTATTTCAATAACCCTGCGTCACCAGTAGTCCTAATTTCATCTAAGATCACTGCCACTGACTCCTGAGGAGTTAACGCTTTGCCAAACACTTGCTTAGTGCGCTCACGACTCTGCTCACTCACCTGTACTTCATCCAAATGTGGACGCTTCACTAACTGGCGCACCTCAGCTAGTGAGGTGTAGTCATTAACATTGATGATCTTCATTTGAAACCACTCCTTCGAGAGACTCAACTAATTGGTTGATCATCTCTCGCTTGGTTTTTATACTCACACGATTAGCAATCAGCCGAGCTGTACTCTCCATAATTTGGTCAATTATCACTAAACCATTTTCTGCTAATGTCCTGCCTGTTTCAGTTATATCAACTATAGCTTCACTCAGACCTACAATCGGGCCAAGCTCAATTGACCCATGTAAAGCAATGATTTCTACCTGAATTCCCTGATTATGGAAGTAATTAGTAGCAAGCTGAGGATATTTCGTAGCGACTCGGCTGTTAAAATCTAATTCCTGGACACTATTTATGCCTAACACTTGGGGTACTGCTACAATCAGGCGGCAATGCCCATATTTCAGATCCAGCAGTTCTGCCGTATCTTTGTTTGCTTCCATTAATGTGTCTTTACCGACAACACCAAGGTCTGCTGCCCCATACTCCACATATGTAGGTACGTCTGCAGGTTTAGCAAGAATAAAACGTATTCCTGCTGACGGAACATCGATTATTAGTTTACGCGTATCTTGTAAATTTTTGGTCAAAGGATAACCAGCTCTTATTAGCAAATCTAGGAAACCGTCCAGCAGCCTGCCCTTGGCAACGGCAATCCGAATCATTTATTTCCCTCCAACCTACACCAATGCAATTGATCGTATTGCTTGCTTCTCAATGATTACAACCGCATTATAATTCTTTTTGCGCGCATATTCCACTGCTTCCGCTTCACTGCGCCCTTCTGTGTCTACTTCCACACGTATGCCTGCTTTACGCTGTTCCATGGCATAGGCTAATGCGTGTTCCCATGAGACAGGGAGTACCAAGAGCCCCTGTGGTTTGCGCTCTGGCCTTAATCCTTGTTGCTCTAACACTAACATCAACCGCTCTAGCCCAAGGGCAAAACCTACAGCTGGCAAATCGTTGCCAAATTGGCAGCTGAGATGATCATAGCGTCCGCCACTGCAAATCGTAAAACCCAGACTAGGAACATAACCTTCTAAAACCATTCCTGTGTAATATCCAAGTGACTTGACTATACTTAGATCAATAGTGACTTGATCGCCATAGCCATACGCCTGTATGTACTGGAAAATCTCCCTAAGGTTGATCAATGCTTGGCGTGCATGAGGATTTACTGTTCGCTGATAAACTTCTTCCAAAAGTGCTTCCTTACCACGGCAGTGTGGTAAATCTAAAAGTAGTTCCTTAGTCGCAGAAGTTAAATCGCTTGCTGTGACCAAATTACGTAAACCCACAAGATCTCTGCGTAAAAGTAAGTCCCAGATTTGCTGACGCACAGTAGAATTCGTACATTCTTCCAGAACACCATGAATGAAATCAGCATGCCCGATATCTAAGCTGAAATCCCGCACTCCTAAATCATTAAATACTGATATCGCCAAGGCTGCCACTTCAGCATCTGCAGCTGCTGAGCTTGTACCAATCAACTCTACCCCTGCCTGATAGAACTCACGTTGAAACCCTACCTGTACATCATCGTAGCGGAATACATTTGCTATGTAGCTGAAGCGCAATGGCTTTAATTCATGCTTAAAACGTGTGGCTACCATGCGGGCAATTGGCATTGTTAGATCTGAACGTAACACCAATAACTCGCCATTATTATCAAAAAAGCGGTAGGTATGCCGCTCTGCAGCTGGTCCCCCTTGCGCTAATACATCATGAAATTCAAAGGTGGGTGTGATAACTTCTTGATACCCCCACCATCCAAAAATAGCTCGGATTTGCTGTTCGAGCTGGAATTTCCATTCAGCATCCGCAGGGAGAAAATCTTTAACCCCTCGTGGCGTTCGCAACTTCATTATTGCTCCTCCTCATTCCCACTCAATCGTCGCTGGAGGTTTCGGACTGATATCATAAACTACGCGATTTACACCTTGGACTTCATTGAGAATGCGTGTACTAATACGCCTGAGCAAATCATACGGTAACTCCACCCAATCTGCAGTCATAGCGTCTTCGCTATGTATTGCACGCAGAGCTACGACGTAATTATAAGTTCTAGCAGCATCGCGCACACCCACCGTCTTAATATTCGTCAAGACCGCAAGCGCTTGCCATACTTTACGATACCAGCCAGCACGCTGTAGTTCCTCTATGTAAATGGCATCTGCTTCCCGGAGAATATCCAGCTTTTCCTTGGTCAATTCACCTATTACTCTGACAGCCAAACCTGGCCCTGGGAAAGGATGACGCCATACAATTTCCGATGGTAAACCAAGTGCCTGAGCAACCTGACGCACTTCATCCTTGAACAAGTAGCGCAGTGGTTCAATCAGCTGAAACTGCAGGTTTTCCGGTAGTCCTCCAACATTATGATGGGATTTGATGACCGCTTTGTGGCTATTACTGCTTTCAATCACATCTGGATAAATTGTCCCTTGCACAAGGAAATCAACCTTGCCCAGCTTGGCTGCTTCTTCCTCAAAGACACGGATAAACTCGTTTCCGATCAGCTTGCGTTTCTGCTCAGGATCCACTACTCCCGCAAGCTTTTGCAAGAATCTTTCACTTGCATTGACAGCAACCAGGTTGATAGCAAATTGGTTACTAAAAGTGTCGATCACCTGTTGGGCTTCATTTTTCCGCATAAAACCATGATCGACAAAGATGCAAGTGAGCTGTGTGCCTATTGCTTTATGCACCAGAACAGCGGCTACTGCTGAATCAATACCACCACTCAGACCGCATACAACACGTTTATCACCAACCAGCTCACAAATTTCAGCAACTGTTTTACTAATAAAAGCCTCCATTGTCCAATCACGCTGACATTGGCAAACATCAAAGAGAAAACGGGAAAGTTCTGGCAGTTCATCTATACTAGCCATTCCATAGAATGCTCGCTGTTGATCAAGGCACTGTAAACCGGCTTCGGACACAGACAGTCCTGACTCCATGAGCAGCCGCTGCCCCTGGCCAATACCTAAAATAGGCAGATTGAGTGTCGACAAACTGGCAACCACTGAAGTACTAGCATTAAAAGCATCTTCACGCCAATCGGACAGAATAATCCCCCTCGGATTTTTACTGCAAATTTGCTCAACAGGAGTATCCCAGGGTACTACTTCACTATATACTTGCAGTTTTCGGACTTGACGGGCAATTAACTGACTGTACTGTGTGTCAAAATCAATAACGATAATTCGATCCATCTAATCACTCCTGCATTTTACTTCTCATATACAGCTGGTGAAAGAATGGCTATGTATGGCAGAGAACGGTACTGTTCAGCATAATCAATTCCATAACCAACCACAAACTCATCAGGAATAGTGAAACCAAGATAGTCAGCTTGAATATCGACAATTCTCCGTTCTGGCTTGTCTAATAACGCCACGACTTTCAAACTTGCTGGATTGCGTGATAAAAGATTGGTTTTAAGATAATTTAGAGTTAAACCAGTATCAACAATATCTTCAACAATTAAGACATGGCGTCCCTCAATAGGTATGTCCAAATCCTTGAGAATTTTTACTACCCCTGAGCTCTGTGATGCATTACCATAACTGGATACTGCCATAAAATCGACATTAATCGGAATTTTGACCTGACGGATCAGGTCGGAGAAGAAGCAAATTGCACCCTTCAGAATGCCAATTAAAACTAAGTCTTTTCCTTGATAATCTGCGGAAATTTCAGCACCAAGCTGGGCTACCCGTTCACGAATCTGCTCCTCACTTAACAGTATCTGTTTAATAGGCTCCATCTGTATTCACTCCTTGTTGCATGCTTCCTATAGAGGAATATACTTCTCTAATAGTGATTAATATCCTTGTAACCAAAATGTTAACATAACAAGAAAAGGGAACCCTGCTTGTTAACAGGATTCCCTTGGTTTGATGATGCTGATTACATCATGCCAGCGTTCATGTTGTCAGGAGCTGGCGGGTTTTTCTCAGGTTTATCAGCAATCAAAGTTTCGGTAGTTAACAGCATAGCGGCAATGGAAGCAGCATTTTGCAGCGCACTGCGAGTTACTTTTGCTGGGTCAATAATTCCCTTAGCCACCATGTCAACATATTCCATGCTCAGAGCATCGAAACCGAAACCAGGTTCAAGAGCTTTAACTTTCTCAACTACAACAGCACCCTCGATACCAGCGTTGTTCGCAATCATCTTCAGCGGTTCCTCTAAAGCTTTGCGAACAATTTGGACACCAGTTGCAACATCGCCTTCAGCCTCTATCTTGTCTAGAGTACTGATGATATCCACTAAGGTTGTACCGCCGCCAGCGACGATACCTTCCTCAACAGCAGCTCTTGTAGCTGATAAAGCATCTTCGATGCGATGTTTCTTTTCTTTCAGTTCGGTTTCAGTAGCAGCACCGACTTGGATGACAGCTACGCCACCAGCCAGTTTTGCCAACCGTTCTTGTAATTTCTCACGATCATAATCTGATGTGGTTTCTTCAATTTCATTGCGGATTTGATTAATCCGAGCTTTAATATTCTCTGGTGAACCTTTACCATCAACGATAGTGGTCTCGTCCTTGGTGATCCGTACTTGACGAGCTGATCCAAGCATATCCATTGTGGTATTTTCCAGCTTGAGGCCAAGATCTTCGGAAATAACTTGTCCGCCAGTTACAACAGCGATATCGCTGAGCATTGCTTTACGACGGTCACCAAAGCCTGGTGCTTTAACAGCAGCAACACTCAATGTACCACGAAGCTTGTTAACAATCAATGTAGCTAATGCTTCGCCTTCAACATCCTCTGCAATGATTAATAAAGGCCGATTGACTTGAATGGTCTTTTCCAAAACTGGCAGAATGTCAGCAACAGCGCTGATCTTTCTATCAGTAATCAGAATGTTGGGTTCATCTAAGACAGCTTCCATGCGATCTTGGTCAGTTACCATGTAAGGAGAGATGTAACCGCGATCGAACTGCATACCTTCGACAACTTCTAAAGTAGTGCCGATGGAGTTAGATTCTTCAACGGTAATAACACCGTCTTTGCCAACCTTTTCCATTGCATCGGCAATCAATTCACCAATTTCTGGATCGGAAGCAGAAATGGAAGCAACTTGGGCAATGGCTTCTCTTGTTTCCACTGGTTTTGCCATTTCACCAATCTTCTCGACAGCAGCTTGAACTGCCTTTTCAATACCTTTCTTTAAAAACATGGGGTTAGCACCAGCTGCAACGTTCTTTAAACCTTCACGAATCATTGCTTGGGCTAACACGGTAGCAGTGGTTGTACCATCGCCAGCGACATCATTAGTCTTAGTGGCTACTTCTTTAACTAATTGGGCGCCCATATTCTCAAAGGGGTCCTCGAGCTCGATTTCCCGAGCAATGGTTACACCATCATTAGTAATGGTTGGTGAACCGTATTTCTTTTCTAAAACAACATTACGTCCTTTTGGACCTAAGGTTACTTTTACAGCATCAGCCAAAGTATTTACGCCGCGCTCAAGCTTTTTCCGCGCATCTTCACTAAAGAGTAACTCTTTTGCCATTGTTGGTCACCTTCCTTTGCGTTAATTAACCTACTATTGCTAAAATGTCAGACTCTTTAACAATCAGGTATTCCTCACCTTGATACTTGACTTCGGTACCACTATACTTAGCGAAAATTACAGTATCACCGACGTTAACTTGTACTTTGATCAGTTCACCTTTGTCATTATATTTGCCTGGTCCAACTGCGAGCACCTTGCCCTGTTGTGGTTTTTCTTTGGCGTTGTCTGGAAGATAAATACCACTCGCAGTCTTCTCTTCCGCCTCTAGTACTTTAAGCACTACTCGATCACCTAATGGTTTGAGATTCATGTGTGAGTACCTCCTTTGAGTATCCTATATTTAACTCAGGTTATTAGCACTCATCTCAGGTGAGTGCTAATCTATTCATATGATATATAACCCTCTAGGCAAATGCAAATGCTTCTACAAACCAAAAACCACGATTATCGCCAAAAAATGTCAGTTTTCCCATATTATCTTATCCCTGCTCGCTATAATTCTCGTTTCCTATTCTCTCCATTACTGGATAGAATATACAGAGCTTAACTTTTACTCAAGTTGAAGGCTTGGCGCAGCATTAAGATCCCAACCATCTGTTTGTCCCGCCAGATAACGAAAATAACCTGCACTAGCTATCATCGCGGCATTATCTGTGCAAAGTACCGGTGGTGGGAACAACACCTTGATGCCTAATGGCTCAGCTAGCCGTAATACCTGCTGCCGCAATCCACTATTGGCTGCCACACCGCCTGATAATATTACTTGTTTCACTCCCTTAGCTACTGCTGCTTTAATCAATTTGGCCGCTAAAACGTCGACAATCGCCCATTGAAAACTAGCTGCAAAATCTGGCAGGTTGATAGCTTGTCCTACTTGCTGGGCATGATTGATGTAATTCAATGCTGCTGTTTTTAGACCGCTAAAACTAAAATCAAAAGTATTTTCTCCAGCTAAAGCACGAGGAAACTCAATCGCTTCCCGATTTCCCTGTTGAGCTAAACGATCAATATGCGGTCCGCCAGGATAGGGTAAACCTAGAACCCTAGCAATCTTGTCAAAGGCTTCTCCAGCTGCATCATCACGGGTGCGGCCAAGAATCTCATAGTATCCAAAACGCGGTATATAAAGCAAATCTGTATGGCCGCCAGAAGCTGTCAAGCATACAAAAGGAGGTTCGAGATCAGGATTAGCCAAGATATTTGCATAGATATGTCCCTCAATGTGATTGACACCAACGAATGGCTTATTGAGAGCAAAAGCCATAGCTTTGGCTGCTTGCAGCCCTACAAGCAACCCTCCAACCAAACCTGGCCCATAAGTAACGGCAATTAAGTCGATCTCTGATAAACTGACTTTGGCCTTATGCAAAGCCTGATCAATCACTAAGTAAACTGCCTCAATATGCTTACGGGCAGCAATTTCCGGAACCACTCCTCCAAAACGCTGATGAAAATCAATTTGGGAAGCAATTACATTGGCAAGGATCTGCTTTCCATCTAAAACCACTGCTGCTGCAGTTTCGTCACAGCTGGTCTCAATCCCCAAGGTAAGTCTCGCTGTTTGTTTCATTCTCTGTCAATTCCTTCCACATAATTACAGCATCTTCGTTATTGTCCAGATAATATCCAGGCCTAATTCCAACTCGCTTAAAACCTAGTTTCTCATACAATGATTGTGCGCCATGATTTGATACCCGTACCTCTAATGTCAGGCGCCGAACTCCTCGTTGGTAAGCATAATCAAAAATTGCTGTTAGCAGCCGCGTTCCTAAACCCTTCCGCCGCCAGGCAGGATGGACAGCAATATTTGTGATATGACCTTCATCGAGTATAATCCAGACGCCTATGTAGCCAACTACTTGCTGTTTGCGCCTGATCACCAGATAATGAGCACAATCATTTTCCGTTATTTCCGAAAGAAATGCCCGCATTGACCAGGGAGTAGGGAATGAATAGCGTTCAATCACCTGTACTCCGGGTAAGTCATCAACGGTCATAACATCCAATTCAAATAAATCATCGTCCACTCTCATGGTTCATCTCCGCTAAATCAAATTTATCTTCTGCGCTGCTTTTGCGCATATAAAACGGTTGGACTTCAAACCATTGCCGCTTGGTACCCTGCTGCAAGCGATACAGCCCTAACCCAGCTACACTTGCAGGCCTGATCTGCATTGCTTCTAATGGCGGGAATACAGCATACTCCAACTGCTCAAGTTCTCTTCGATACACCTGCGCTCCAGAGCCAACAAGCAAAACTGGGCTATCTAACATCTGTAATTGTGACAACAGTTCAGCGACAGAAACCACGGCTGGATTATTGATTGGCTCACCTGCACGATATAGCTGCGTAAACACTTCATGTCGCCGCGCATCGATTAATGGACAAATATAGAACGGATAACTGCTATTCTGCCAAGCTAACACTTCCATGCTGGTAAGTGGGACAAGTGGTTTATGCATACTGTAAGCAAAACCCGCTACTGTTGCCAAACCAACACGGATACCAGTAAAAGAGCCGGGGCCTGTCACCACAGCAAAAGCAGTGATATCATCAATTGCTAACTCTGCATCAACCAGTAACTGCTGCACTGTGGGAATAATCCGTTCTGAATGTCCATGATGAATCGTTAATGTATATTCTGCTAACAAAGTTGTTGTGTCAACAAGTGCTGCTCCACCCACACTTGCTGATGTATCAATTCCCATGACTATCATTATTGATCACCGCTTCAAGCTGAGATAACAGTTTCTGGTACCGCTCGCCATAGGCATAAAAATTAATCTCCCGCTGGGTCAGGCCGGTTTTATGCATGACAATTCTTAAATAGTTCTGCGGCAGATAGTCTTTTACATTATTGCCCCATTCAACTAAGCAAACACCTCTGCCATAAAAATATTCTTCACAGCCTAAATCTTCGAGTTCCTGTGGCTGTAAGCGATACACATCAAAATGATAAAGCGGGTATTTACCCTGATACTCATTGATCAAAGTGAATGTGGGGCTAGTTATTAGTGCTGGATCAATGCCCAAGCCGGCACCAATTCCCTTCGCAAAATGTGTCTTGCCTGCACCTAAATCTCCTTCTAAACTGATCACGTCCCCAGGAAGCAGTATGCTAGCTAACTGCATTGCCAATTTGTGTGTCTCCGGTGGTGAATTTACAATAACCTTCACTAACGCATTACCCTCTCAAAAGCAACTTGTTCTATATCAGCCACGATCATGCCAACCACCTGTTGATGATGATTGGTAATCACCAATGGATCATACTTCCGTATAATTTCATTGTCACCACTATAGCCTAGTTGTTTTAAAATAGCAAGTACAATCGCCGATATTGCACGGCTATTACCATCTTCTATTTTTAAAGCTAAACCCCAGCCACGGTCTGGCAGGCCTACACAATAGACGGCTTCTGCACCAGCTTTAGCTACTAGTCGATACTGGCTGAAAGCACGCATCAAATCCGTGCAAATTTGATTGGAGCCAGCCACCAAACTCGGATGCATTCGCATCGCAGTTGTAACACGTTCAGCGGCTTGTGCTCGTTCTGGCGGCAACCCTTCTCCTGTGACTAACCTAGCATAAGCTCGAGCCATTTGATCCAAGGCACAGCCAAAAACCGGAACACCACAGCCATCAACCCCTATAATGAGCTGCTCTCGAGGAACTTGGCAAAACTCACTCACGTATTGGGCAAGCAATTGCTGCAAAGGATGTTCAGGTGTTGTGTAAGTGTTTATATCCCAACCTTGATACATACAGATTGCCAGCATACCTGCATGCTTCCCAGAGCAATTGTTATATAACTCATTGATTGGTTGGCCAGACTGAAGTACTCTTTGTAGTACCGCTTTATCTTTCGGCAGGTGAATTCCACACTGCAAAGCCGTATGGTCTAAACCAATCTTGTTTAAAATCGATTGAACTGTCTGAACATGTTCAGCTTCTCCACTATGAGAGGCACACATCACCGCTAGTTCAGCTGTAGTGAAACCATAAGCGTCAGCAACTCCCAATTCAACTATGGGAATGGCTTGAATAGGTTTTGCTGCTGAACGGAAGAATGTCACATAATGTGGATCACCCTGGCTGAATACTATTCTCCCCTGCGCATCACAGATTACCCAGTCACCATAATGAACACTTTCGACCAACGAACCACGATATACTTTTGCTACTACACTTGCCAAGATCTCACCTTCCCCATTACTCTAGCATACACCGATCTCATCGACTTTGTTCCGCAGCAGCAATAAATTGAGTAAATAATTGCCTAGCGATAGGATCACGGGACGCCATTAACTCTGGATGCCACTGAACCCCCACAACAAACCGGTGCATGGTACTCTCAATTGCTTCAATCACACCATCGCTAGCGGTAGCACTGATCTGAAAACCAGGGGCAACTTGGGCTACCGCTTGATGGTGAAACGAATTTACCTGGATCTGTGAAGCATCAAATATTGCTGCTAAAAGACTGTTATCCGCCAAAGATATAGAATGCGTCGCATACCATTTTGGCGCCTGCTGCTGGTGTTTGATTGGCTGTGTCACGAAACTCTCAATATCTTGAATCAGCGTTCCGCCACATGCCACGTTCAGCACCTGGCAGCCTCGACAGATCGCCAGCACAGGTAAATCTAGCTCTAATGCACCCTGTATCATGGTAATATCTAATTCGTCCCACCATGGGTCTATTATACCACTTTTTGGATGTATTTCTTGGTTAAATAAACGTGCATCTACATCAATACCGCCAGGAACCAACAAACCATCAAGAGATATTAAAAGCGATCGCAGTTTATGCGCTGCCATATAAGGAATTAGTATCGGTGTGCCACCTGCATCAGTGATACAGTGCACATAAGCAGCATTGACATAAAAACGCTCCGGTTCTTCCCATTGATGCCCACAAGTAATACCGATTAGCGGTCTCATAGTATTTCCTCCAAAAAAAAACACTCATCTATAAAAGGTGAGTGTTGTTATAGATCAATTAATCCTAAACTAATCATGATTGCCTGGTCAACTTCATTCATAATCTCATCGTCCAAATGGGCTATCTTCTCTTTCAATCGCCTTTTATCGATAGTACGCAATTGCTCCAGCAGGATAACTGAATCCTTTTCTAAATTGAACTGTTCAGCTGACAGTTCCACGTGTGTAGGCAATTTTGCCTTTTTAATTTTGGAAGTGATAGCTGCAATAATAGTGGTTGGACTGTATTTATTGCCAATGTTATTCTGAATGATCAAGACAGGTCTAACCCCACCCTGTTCTGAACCAATCACTGGATTTAAATTAGCATAATATATGTCTCCTCGCATTATTGACTGCTGCACACTATTCAGCCTCCGCTAATAGACGTTCATAGTGATCAAGTAATTGGTCATCATCAGAATCTTCTTCGGCTAACAGCAGATTAATGTCTGCCATATTCTGATAGCCATATTTCAACTGCTCACGAATCGTTGCCCGTTTCCTATGCAAGATATACATTTGGACTGCTTCACGGATGAATTGGCTCCTATTACCATTGCCTTCTTGTACAACTTGATCTACTTCTTGTAATAATTTATTCGGCACCGATATCATTATTCGTTTTGTTTGAGCCAAAACTTTTCACCTCTTAAGCAAAAAATAGAAGAAAATTTCCAGGACAATCACGGTAACTTCATTATATCGTGATTTAGACAAAGTTGTCAATCTAGGGAAAATTTGCGCTTATCCATGAAATATGGTAATCTATGACTAAGAACTACCTTCGCTTTTCCATACTTGTTGGTATCAAGAAATCTCTATAAGGAGGTGGCAATCATGATCGGACATAATATCCGTCAACGCCGTAAGAAGCTCAAACTGAGCCAGCAAGACGTAGCTCAAGGCGATTGGACACGCAGCTACATCAGTCAAATAGAACGTGGTCATATTCAACCATCGTTAGAGACTTTAACCAAGATTGCTATCAAGTTAGATACAACAGTAGCTGATTTAGTGGGTGATCAACTTCTGCTGCAAAAAGCGAAAGCTACTGTACTTTATCCTCAGATTTGCAAACAGTTCTTAGCCAAGCTACCTCGTACAACTACTACTATATTTCTTGATCAGTTAACAAATTCCCTGCTGTCTAACAATACCCTAGATTGCCAATTACCACCAAATCCTGAGTTGTACTATCTTACTGCTAGAGTACTCATTTTCCAAAAGAATTATCCACTAGCTTGTCGAATATTAGAAGATGGTTTACGTATCTTTGATGTATACTGGCGGATCCTTTTCCTAGTGCAGCTCTGTACTCTTTATGAACTACTAGAGAAACCTGAACAGCTTGCTCAGGCGAAACAGCAAATCAAAAACATCATGAATACTTTTGGCACACTTATTGATCTGAACTATAAGTTAGTCCAAGATTTGAGCACCGAAACTGATCCAGTCCGCTGCGCACATCTGATGACTTTTCTCAATTCAATGCTCTACGGTGCTGACTTAGAACGAGCTTTCCAGCTGTCCAATTAGATAAAAATTAAAGAGGGACGTTGAACGTCCCTCGTATTTTCGTAATGGATTTTATATCTATATGAAAGTTCATTTAACTTATCTGTAACGTACATTCTCTTTGCGCAGTGATTTTTCTGTTTCTTTGTCAAACAGATGGCATTTAGCCATATTCAATGCCACTTTATGCTGTTCACCAGACACAGCATCTGTCTGCGCATCAACACGGGCAATCAATTGAGGAATCTCTTCGCCAAGAGACAGGTAAATGTATGTTTCAGCACCCATTGGCTCAATAACATCTACCATAGCAGTGAGGGAGTTGAGCTGGGTATCAGCTTTTTCTCCATATTGCGATTTGTAAACATCCCAGTCCTCGATATCTTCTGGACGAATACCAAAGATGATTTCCTTCTCAACGTAAGCATCAATATTGTCAAAGTAAGCAACACGTTCTGCTGGGATCTCCAGCTTGACATTACCTTCGAGAGACTCGACAAAGTAACGATTGTCTTCCCGAGTAAGAATCATATTCACAAAGTTCATAGGTGGTGTACCAATAAATCCAGCAACGAACTTATTGCTTGGATGGTTGTAGATAACAAGCGGACTAGCAACTTGTTGGATGACACCGTCTCTCATTACAACGATCCGGTCACCCATTGTCATAGCTTCGGTTTGGTCGTGGGTTACATAGATAATAGTGGCTTGCAATCTGTTATGGAGCTTACTTAACTCAGCTCTCATTTGAACGCGCAACTTAGCGTCCAAGTTGGACAGAGGTTCGTCCATCAGGAATACTTTTGGTTCTCTTACTACAGCTCTTCCTACGGCAACGCGTTGGCGTTGACCACCTGACAATTGGCCTGGTTTACGATCCAGCAGGTTTTCGATACCTAACATTCTTGCTGCCTCTTTTACCCGGCGGTCAATCTCAGTCTTTGGGAATTTCCGCAGTTTCAGACCAAAAGCCATGTTATTATAAACGTCCATATGCGGATACAGAGCATAGTTTTGGAATACCATGGCGATATCCCGGTCTTTGGGAGGAATATCGTTAACAACCGTATCCCCAATTGTAATTGTACCTTCACTGATTTCTTCCAAACCTGCGATCATCCGCAGAGTTGTAGTTTTTCCACATCCGGATGGTCCTACGAGTACGACGAACTCTTTATCTTTAATTTCTAGGTTTACATCATTTACTGCTATTACGTTACCAAAACGCTTAGTAACATTATTTAGCAATACTCTGGCCATTAATTGCCCTCCTCTATATCAATATTTAGCACCTGGCTTATTGGAAAAGAAGATAAAAAAACCTTCAAGCCACCTCCTGTAAAATCTCAAATCATATTTTACTTTTCGCAGTCAACAGAGAGATAAAACAACTCGAGTAACAATTATCAATTGGCATTTTGCTGAATGACTAAAGTCGTTTATGTGCTAAAACACATCAATACTCAAAGTCTCTCTCTTAATTCACTATTCCACAACCACTAGAAATATCCTTCTTTTAAATTAATATAATTTTAAAAAGTTTTTAAAGCCCGTGCTATGACATAATACGTCTATATAACTATTCACCAAATCTATCCCATTTCCTGCAAAAAAAATAAGTGATTTTTACAATGTAGTATTATGATATAAAGCGGTCTATCCGCAGACAGACCGCTTTATCTTTAAAAGTGAGATTTACTAGAAGTTGACAGCAATACCTGCTTTAGCAGTGGTACCAGTCTTGACGTTGGAATCAGCAAAATTGCCACCTACGTGTTCGATACCTAATTGGATACCATTTGGTGCTTTGAATTCAGCGCCAACAGCATAACCAATTGTCTCTAGATCAGAGATTGTCACCTTGCTGTTCAGTTTCAAACCATCAACTGCAGGAATCAAACCAACCTTAGCATCAGCACCGATAGTATGGCTCAAACCATTCTCACGGTTCCATTTACCAGTGTAGTTAGCGTGAACATCTAAACCTTTCATGATAGCATAGTCTTTGTCAACTGCGAAAGTTGTGCTATTGGTGCGAATACCTTCTTCGAAGTCAACAGCAAGAGCTGTTTGTACGCTTACTTTGTAACCTTCTACGTCAGTAGCTGCAGACAGTTTGGCTTCATCAAACATTTGATCGTAATCAGCTGCTAATTTAATACCAGCTTGCTCGGTAGAAATACCAGCATAGAAACCGCTGTCTCTACGGTTCTCAGCGTGTACCCAATTTTGGCCGCGATCATTGTAATTGTCCTTGTCAGCGATATAAGCAGGTTTCCAATCAGCAGAAATCTTCTTGTAACCGCCACGGATGTTCATATCATCAGTTAGTTGATACTCAGCACCAACTACTACCATGTGATTGAAAGCTTTTTCTTCCTCTTCACCTTCAGTCAAATCTAGCTCTGTTGCCATAGTTCCGCCGATCACGAGATCTTCCATTGGGCGGACAGCACCATCAACAACCATGTGCAGTGCATTCCAATCGTGAATCACAGCAGCGCCAGCAGCAACATCACTCAAACTCAAGTCAGCGCGAATTCCTTGGATGGACTTGCGCTCTGAAGTAGGAATACCATAGAAGCCATTCAGAGCTACAGGACCAACATTCATCTTATTGACACTGATACCATATTGATTCTTAACAGTACTGAACGGACCATAGTCAACATTCAGGCTGCCAAACCGGGTTGTAGCTTCAGGACCACCATACCAGAAAGCGCCGTCAGTCTCAATATAAGCTTTCTTGAGTACTAATTTGCTAGGATCGAGTTCTAGATTTAAACCAGATTCATTTTTGTCACCAATACCGAATTCCACAACGGCTCTGGTTTTCTCATCAGCGGTATCCAAACCGAAGTTTAAACCAATTTCTGACGAAGGTTTAGTTTCGATTTCACCATTGAGATCTCTGTGCCATTCCAGGTTTGACTTTAAGGAACCATCAAATTTGATCCCTGCAGCGAAAACAGAACCAGAAAGAGCAACAACTAAAGCTAGAGTTAAAATCATAATAGATTTTTTCATAATCAGTATATATCCCCCTTAAATCTGTTTATAAGCTTAAGAATTCATGATTAGCATCCGTATCCTGCTGCCATGACAAAAATCAGATTGTTGGAGTATCCATGTTTCCTCCGCAACCAATCTATTTCTTTGAGCTGCAAATCTTATTTTATCTTGTGGCACTACTAAATGAGATTCTTGGTTGTGATCATCCGCTTCCCTGATCCCTGGCTGTGAACGTGGGGGACTGCCACCTCCTTTCCTGTTATACCACAGAACAGGATCGACGAATAATCATAACTAACATAAGTTAGTTGCGTTGCAATGCTTGAGGTCACCGCAACGTCTTCGCTAATACATATTCTCTCTTGTCTATAGAAGTCCTGCTAGAGATATTCTTGAACATTTTTCCAGCGGCAATAAATAAGGATCAGTAGAGAAACCGCTACTGATCCCAACTTAGGATTCAAATGAATCGTTCGATAGCAAAGGCCACTCCTGCATCATTATTGCTTTTGGTGACAAAATCCGCTGCAGCTTGAACTGCAGGTGCAGCATTACCCATGGCTACACCAATCCCTGCCCAGCGGATCATGGAGGTATCATTACCGCCATCACCAATCGCCATCACCTCTGTGGAATCAATTCCCAGCAGTGCTGCCACTTGTGCCAAAGCATTACCTTTTGTAGCAGCCACATGGGTGATTTCCACATACCTTTGCTTAGATTGAGTCACTTGCACAAGTTTCCCAAAGTGCTGCTGAATCAATTTCATATCACGAGCGTTTTCTTGTGCATTGCTACTGACAATTAACAGCTTGTAAGGGGTAATATGTCGTTCTGTTACAAATTTGACCAGATCACCAACAGGATGTGCTTCTGCGCCAGTCATACGCATATAATAATCGACGTTTGCATCTATCCTGGCAACATAAAGCTGATCATGATCATAGACATTCAAAGTCCACCCCTGTGCTTGGCAATATTCCACAATCTCTAGCGCCAAGGAATACTCTAGAGGAATCGCAGCCAAGCGTTCACCATTGATCTTTTGAACTAGCGCACCATTATAGCTAATAATGATGTCGTCACTATCTAATTTGAGCATCTGTGCATAAGGCATAGCTCGTGTGTGCATCCGGCCCGTAGCCAATACCAACCTTATACCCTGCTGCCGGACTCTATCAACCGCTTCGATGTTGGGCAATGGTATTTCTAACTGATCATTAATCATAGTATCATCTAAGTCTACAGCTATCAGCTTAATCATATACAACGCCTCTGTCATATCTTTTATCTAATTGTATGCTGAAACTTTCAATGTACTTACTTCGATTAACAGATCATTAGCTCCTGCTCGCCAATCAACGCTAACACCCATTGTTTATTTTGTACTATCCCGTTCTGTATTAATTGAAATCGAACCGCAGTTGACATGTACCGATAAGTCAACTGTCTTGCCCTGTTCTCCTTCATAGCGTACTTCACCACGCAGAGAATGGCGCCCACCGCTTCTTTGTTCATTTTGTACCATAAAATTTGGTATCCCCACATTAATGCGGCCGACTGAAGAAACGGCATCCACCCGCACATTCAAATTAGGCAGCTGCGGCAAGATGCATCGCACACCGCCGTTGAGCGTGGCTATTTCAATTTTACTGTAATCATGCGCAAAAACTAATGGCAACATTTTGATTGAACCATTGGTAGACTTGCAGCTAACCTGTGCGCCACTGCCAGTAAATTTGATAGAGCCATTGATTGTTTTTTGATCAATATAATGCGCTTCTACATAATCCAGGGTATTCGAACCATTTCCTGTATCGGTAACAAGCGAATCTGCCCGGCATTGTTTGATCATAACTGAACCGTTCATGGTGTTGATCTGAATTGTTTTAGCTATTAGATTCACTACATTGCTAGAACCATTGGTGGACTTGAGCGTCAGCTGATATGGGCCTTTGCGTGGAATAAACAATTGAAATGACAGAGTTACATCCTTCTGTTCATTGACGTAGACATTAAACCGATCAACAACCGCACCATCCTGTGGAATATCCAGTTGAATCAAACGGCCTAAAGCAGTTTCCCGGTCTTTAGCTTTTATTCTCTGCTTTACTACCAGTTTGTAGCCTTCCTGTTCCCAACCTTCAACCATAATGGAGCCATTAATATTGCTTAAGCTGATTGGGATTTCTGTAAGATCAGCTGCAAAACTGCCATGATACTCTTGAGTAAACTCATGGACATCAATGGCTATATTGTTCAAGAATGGTATTTTACTTAAAACCCGCGGCAGGTGCTCTTCAACTGTCATTTCCAACGACTGGCTGAACCGTTCAACTGCTTTTTCAATCTTTTGAGTTAAATCCTCACCCTGCTTTTCAATGCGCCGCCAAACATCATCGGTTTTATTTTGCTTAGGCTGTGCTGACGCTTCCAGAGCTTCTAGTAATTCTACCGCTTCCTGAGCGGTTATTTTACCTTCTTCCAGCATCTTCATAATTAACAACCGATCTTCATTCATCTTCCCCAATCCTCCTATTTTCTTAATAAGCGAATAGCTTCTTCTGCTGTAATTTCGCCATCACTCAGTGCTTTGAGGATCTCTTTACGTTGTGATTCTACCTCTTCATATTCCACTCTGTAGCCTAGAATCTCAATCACTTGATCTAAGCGGCTGCGAACAGTTGGATAAGAAATGCCCATCAACCGCTCTACCTCTTTAATGTTGCCACGAGCCGCAAGGAAAACCTCCACAAATTCTTGCTGCTCCCGCGTTAACTGACAAAATTTGCACGGTGAGAAATGTCCTTCCAAACTTGTACCACAGCTTTTACAGTGCAGCTTCACAATTTCCATATTAGCTCCACAAATTGGGCACTTACTCATAACTATCCTTTCCAAAATTAATCCACCACCTTATCGTTGTAAATATCACACCTTAACATATCTATCATTAATTAATAATATAAAGTCGAACCTTAAAAATGTCAATATTTGGTATTAATGTTTTTAATATGCTAACGATAACAGGGTTCTAAAATTAAATGCCGAATATAATTAACTATGGCACCGGAGCATATTTTGGAGGCATCATATTATGAAAAAATTGCTGGCACTGCTCCTCGCTATTCTATTAAGTGGGTGTCTAGGAGCCAATCGTGCACACTACATATTAATTAATGGTGTAATCTACCATGAACGTACAGACATCCCAATTTCTGATGCGCAAATAGTGCTGAGCGACCTCAAGTCTACACTGACAGCTAATTCACGTTTTGATGGTAGTTTTTCTCTATCAATCAATACTTCTAGTTCATCACTGACACTGGATGTCTCTCATCCTGGATACACCACTAAATCTATTGTCGTCAAAACGAAAGATATTCTTCAAAATGGCAGTTTTCTCCAAATATACTTGACTCCATTATACCCAGAGTTGACTTTGGTTTCTGGTAGAATTGACTACGCATTGTATCCTCTTACCTCTGCCGTAGAACCTATGACCACCAATGACGTACCACTGAAATCCATTTTTCGTGATGGTGTAGAATTGGAGTCTGGGGAAATCATTGTAATTCCATACCGTTTTGAAGATAGTACAATTACTGAGATTGCGCAATCTCTGCAATCTGCATACTATAGGTTGTATCCTGAAATTCAAGCTGTGGTATTAGGTAAACCGGAAAATATATCATTGGCCGATTTTCTTGCTACTGCTCAAGCACACCCGTGGGTAAGTCAAGCAGAAATCAATGATCCAGTTATTTCCCTAGTTGAAACCATCGCCATGGCACCGCCTAACGATCCGAATTACCTCTATCAATGGGCACATTTCGCTATGTACGTTCCCCTTGCATGGAGTGTGCAGAATCGAAGTGGCAATGTGCGGATAGCTGTGCTCGATAGTCCAATGGACACGCGTCATGTCGACTTACAAGAAAGTTTGCGCTTAGATCTAGCGTACAACGTGCTCAAAGGCAACAACGATGTCCATGATTATCGACAACCTGATCCACAATTAGCTATCCGCCCGTATAGCCATGGAACTCATGTGGTGGGTATCATTGGAGCAACAACTAACAACAATGAAGGAATTGCAGGAATGAGCTGGGACATCGATATAGTGCCCATTACTATTCTCAATCAAAACCATAGCGGTGGAACCGTTGCTGACTTTATAGCAGGAGTTCGCAAAGCGATCGACTTAAACGTTGATATTATCAATATGAGTGTGGGTACACGCAATAATAATTCCATGCTGCATGCAGCAATCCGTGAAGCAGCTGAAGCTGGGATCATTCTCATTGCTGCAGCAGGAAATACTGGCGATAATTTTATGATGTTCAGAGAACAGTTATATCCAGCTAGATATCCTGAAGTAATCAGTGTTGGCGCTCTTTCCTCCAATTACCAAATTGACAGCTATTCAGCTTTAACAGGTGTGCAGCTATTCGCTCCGGGGTCAAATATCTTAAGTACTGACTTAGGTGGTCGTTATACTTGGGCAAGCGGTACGTCAATGGCTGCACCACATGTCAGTGGCTTGGCTGCATTAATTCTGGCTGACAACCCCTGGATAACCTCTCAGGAATTAGAAAAGTTATTATGGGATACTGGAATCTGTTTCGATCTTACTCACCCTGAACAGCGACTAGTTAACGCTTACGCAGCGCTGCTCAACGCACCTATCCAAAACAGTACTATTACTTTTACCTCTAAGTCTGATGCGGACATCCGCTATACTACTCAATGCGATGTCAATAGGTGTTTTAACCAGTTTCTTGCCCCAGGCGATTACGTAGTCACTGTCCATATTGACAGTAACGCTGATGGAATCATCAATCCTGGCGAATGGTACTATCAGGAACCTATTACCGTCACAGCTAATGAGCCGATTTCCAATTGGGAAATCCGCTTGTCAATTTATCAATAACAGGGAGGTATATCAAGATGAAAAAAGTTTCTATCTTAGTTTTAATGGCCGCTTTACTACTTTTGAACACAACACCAACCTTTGCGAATTACTCATTTAGAGCTAATGCAGGTATGCACTTAGCTACCATGGAATTCGAGCAGTTCTTTAACCCAGAAGCTAAAGAACGGTCACTCACTTTGTGGCAAGTAATCGTTACTGGTCAGATGGAACCCACCGATGACCTTTTGCTGTTAATCAAGCATGGAGTTGGTTTAGGTTCAAAAATTGATGGCAAAACTTTAGGCAAGAACCAAGATATGGATCAAACCCTTACACAAGCGTCGCTGCTTTATCAGTTCTATGCCATTGATCAACTTGCAATCTACGGCGGCCTTGGCTATCACTTCGTTGAAGACAACTACAAAAATTTAATTACTAACGGTGACAAAACAGTGACTTTTGCCCGGGTTACCGGAAGCGGATTCACCGCTGCCTCACAAGTTAATTTTAATGTTTCCGATAAATTGATGATCAAGGCTAACATCTTTGCCGCTCCATGGTACAATTGGAGTTTTACTTCCAGTCCGCTCGAAGGAAGTACCAAAGGATCAAATTACAGTTACAACCTAGTTGCTGAATATGACTTATTTGATCAGTTAAGCGTTCAACTAGGCTATAATGGCAGCCGTTCTAGGATTGGCGAAATCAAAGGTACAGAAATGTCAATTCCTACCACAAAGTTCACTACTGACAGTATCCAACTTGGTGTAACTTACCGATTCTAAAACCTTAAACCATGGTGGACTATGAGTAAAAAAGCTTATGCGTGAACACGCATAAGCTTTTTAAATATGCTGGATATACTCATGTATATGCGCTGCTAGTTTCTGATCAATGCCTTCCACTTGGCACAACTCATCAATTGTCGCTTCTTTAATCCTTTTGACACTGCCAAAGTGCTTCAACAATGCCTTTTTCCTTTTTGGACCCACACCCGGGATTTGATCGAGAACAGAACGTTGGCTTGCCTTACCGCGCAAATGACGATGATAGGTAATGGCAAAACGATGTGCTTCATCCCTTAGCCTTTGCACTAAGTGCAGTCCTGGCGATTCCCTAGGAAGGATGATCGGTGCCGACTGTCCTTCGACATAGATTTCTTCAAATCTTTCCGCCAAACTGATAAACGGGATCTCTAGACTTAGTTCATTACGCACAGCAATTGCCACATTTAACTGTCCTTTTCCACCATCAATCAGTACTAAATCTGGTAGATCCTTGAACTTGTCACCTTCAATCTCTCCCGCTGCTTCCTGCAACCCCCTGGTAAACCGGCGTCTGATAACTTCCTGCATAGAAAGATAATCGTTAGGTCCACCCTCAACGGAACGGATCTTAAAACGGCGGTATTGATCAGGGGCCAGCTTGCCATCAATCATAACGACCATCGAAGCCACAATCTGATTACCTTGTGTGTTGGAGATATCAAAAGCTTCAATGCGGCGCGGTGGTTCTGTCAACTGCAACACCTGGCTCAGTTCCCATAGGCCATGAGATATTTCTTGGTCTTTACGTTCTTCCTGCGACCGCAGTACTTCTAAGACCTGGACAGCATTTTCTTCCACCATATCAACCAGAGCTTTCTTATCACCACGTTTGGGATTGTGCACATGGACTTTACTACCGCGCACCTCCGTCAACCATTGACTTAGTAACTCAGCTTCTGGTAGTGCAATACTGGTTAATATCTCCTTGGGAATGATAACCTGTTCATGATAATACTGCTGCATAAAGGCAGTCATGATTTCTTCAGAAGAATCTTCATAACTGCACTCGAGAATAAAGTGCTCTCGGCCAATTAATTTACCGCCACGAACAAAAAATACCTGCACACAAGCAGTGCTGCCAGTGCGAGCAAAACCTAATACATCTTGATCGACATCTGCCGCAGCAACTATTTTTTGCTTTTCAACAATCTGTTCCAGCGTACGAATACGATCACGTAGCTTTGCTGCTTGTTCAAACTCCAACGCCGCACTTGCTTGCTGCATCTTTGCCTTCAAGTCGGGAATCAGACGTTCATGCCTGCCTTCAAGGAACAGACATACTTCGTCAACAATTGCCCGGTAGCTGGCAACATCGATCAATCCTGCACAGGGAGCTGGACACCGGCCGATATGGTAATTCAAGCATGGGCGATCTTTTTGCCCGGTTTTAATCTCCTTATTACAAGTACGTAGTGGAAATATTTTGCGTAAAAACTTAAGTGTGCTGCGCACGTTGGTTGTGTTGGTATATGGCCCATAGTAACGAGCACCATCAGGCAAACGCTTGCGTACTAAAAGTAAGCGCGGGAAATCTTCATTAACCGTGATTTTGATATACGGATAAGTCTTGTCGTCTTTTAAGCGAATATTATACCACGGTGTATGCTGTTTAATCAGATTGTTTTCTAAGATTAGAGCTTCTAGCTCCGAGTCGGTAATTATCCATTCTATATCAGCAATTTTTTCCACCAATGCCAAGGTTTTAGGCGAATGATGCCGCGACTGTTGAAAATACGAACGGACTCTTGAACGCAGATTTACAGCCTTGCCTACATAGATGATGTCTCCATCCTGTGATTTCATCAAATATACACCTGGTTTGATGGGTAAGTGCTTGAGTTTCTCTTGTAAATCCATACTGCTCCCTTCCATCACCTCGCTAGAATCTCCTTGAGGAATTGACCTGTGTACGAACCAGGGTTTTGAGAAACTTCCTCAGGAGTGCCGCTAGCTATAACTGTACCACCTCGTTCCCCACCTTCTGGGCCTAAGTCAATGATATAATCGGCTGTTTTTATCACGTCCAAATTATGCTCTATCACTAAAACTGTATCACCTGAATCAACTAAGCGCTGCAACACAAACAGCAACTTGCGAATATCTTCAAAATGTAATCCAGTAGTTGGTTCATCGAGAATATACAATGTGCGCCCATTGCTGCGCCGGCTTAACTCAGTAGCCAGTTTGACTCGCTGCGCTTCACCACCAGAAAGCTGAGTGGCAGGCTGACCAAGCTTAATGTATCCAAGGCCTACATCTTTCAATGTTTGTAGTTTGCGATGAATTTTGGGGATAGCCTGAAACAGCTCTACAGCTTCATCAACTGTCATATCAAGGACATCAGCAATCGACTTACCTCTATAATGGACTTCAAGTGTTTCTCTATTATACCGGGTACCTTTACACACTTCACACGGTACATACACATCAGGCAGGAAGTGCATTTCAATTTTAATGATTCCATCGCCCTGACAAGCTTCACACCGTCCACCTTTAACATTAAAAGAAAATCTGCCTGGCTGATAACCTCGCACTTTGGCTTCGGGAGTCATGGCGAATAACTCGCGAATACCATCAAATGCACCTGTATAAGTAGCCGGGTTGGACCGTGGTGTCCTTCCAATCGGCGACTGATCGATATTGATTACTTTATCCAGATACTCGATCCCCTCGATTCGTTCATGAGCCCCAGGTTTCACTGCACTATGGTGCAGCTCATGAGCCAACTTCTTATAGAGGATTTCATTGATTAAAGTGCTCTTGCCAGAACCTGATACACCCGTAACACAGATAAACAACCCCAACGGAATAGCCACATCAATGTTGCGCAGGTTATTTTCCCTTGCTCCAATAATCTTCAACCATTTATCATTAGGCTGTCGTCTTGCCTTAGGAACAGGAATCTGTCTCTTGCCTGACAAATACTGTCCTGTCAATGAATTCTCATTCCCACAGATATCTTCATAGGTACCCTCCGCTATTACCTGCCCGCCATGCGCACCAGCACCAGGCCCTATATCGATAATCCAATCAGATGCCCGCATAGTTTCTTCATCATGTTCCACTACAATTAACGTGTTCCCTAAATCCCGCAGCTTCTGCAAGGCATCAATCAGTTTTTGATTATCCCGCTGGTGCAGTCCAATACTCGGTTCATCTAAAATGTATAATACACCCATAAGACTGGAGCCTATTTGCGTAGCCAGCCGGATACGCTGTGCCTCACCACCCGAAAGAGTAGCTGTTGCCCGATCTAAACTAAGATAATCTAGGCCAACATTATCTAGAAAACCTAAACGTTCAGTCACTTCTTTGATAATTTGGTGAGCGATTATTTGCTCTCTGTCATTTAATTGGAGGTTCTTGAAAAAAGAGAGGCACTCACGAACGGATAAAGAAGATACTTCCATAATGTTTTTACCGCCCACTGTTACCCCTAATACCTCTGGTCGCAGCCGTTTACCATGGCAAGCAGTACAAAGGCGCATACTCATAAACTGCTCTAGTTCCTCATGCACCCATTCAGATGAGGTTTCTCTATACCTACGGTTTAAATGGGGAATAAGCCCCTCGTATACAGAATGGTAAATACGAGTATGACCTTCGCGGTTTGTATATTTAAATGTCACATGCTCTGGCGAGCCATACAAAAGAAGCTCAACACTCTCTGACGGTAGGGACTTTAAAGGTTGATTAGGATCAATTTGATGCTGCTGGCAAAATGCATCGATCACACTGTGCAGCCACTGGCTTTTACTGTCCCGCCAGGGTATTAAAGCCCCATCATTCAAAGATAAATTCCAGTCAATTAACAACTCGGGGTCAAACTCCATTTTGTATCCTAGACCATCACAAGCAGGGCATGCTCCATAGGGACTGTTAAAAGAAAACATGCGCGGTGTCAGTTCTTCCATAGATATGCCACAATCAGGACAAGCAAAGTGCTCACTGAAGGTTAACTCTTCCTGATTAATAATGTCAACGACCACAATACCTTCACCAAGGCGTAAAGCTGTTTCTACTGAATCAGTCAGACGTGTGTGCACCTGATCCCGAATGATAATCCGGTCGACTACCACCTCAATGGTATGTTTCTTGTTTTTATCCAAATCAAATTCATCACTTATTTCATGCAGTTCACCATCGACACGTAGCCGAACAAATCCTTCTTTGCGGATAGTCTCCAAGACTTTGCGATGTTCACCCTTGCGTCCCCGTACTACAGGAGCTAAGATTTGGATACGCGTTCCTTCTGGTAAACTCAGCAGTTGATCCACAATCTGCTGCGCTGACTGCCGATTGATCGGTTTGCCGCAGTTGGGGCAGTGCGGCCTGCCAATGCGTGCGTACAACAACCGCAGATAATCATATATCTCTGTTACTGTACCTACTGTAGACCGCGGATTACGACTCGTACTTTTTTGATCGATCGAGATAGCTGGAGACAGTCCTTCTATCAGATCGACATCTGGTTTGTCCATCAGCCCAAGAAACTGTCTGGCGTAAGCTGATAAGGACTCCACGTAACGCCTTTGCCCTTCTGCATAAATTGTATCAAACGCTAATGAAGATTTGCCTGAACCTGATAGTCCGGTAATCACTACCAGCTTGTCCCGAGGAATTTCCACATCAATATTTTTCAAATTGTGCTGCCTTGCACCTTTAATTACAATTCTATCGGTACTCAATCAGCTAACCCCGCTTCCCGGCGTAATTCTTTGATTTCATCCCGCAGCTGAGCTGCTAACTCGAAGTTTAGTTCTGCAGCTGCTTGGTACATTTCTTCTTCAAGTTCTTTAATATAAGCAACAATATCCTTAAACACTTTTCCTTCTGTCTTTGGCTTTGTATTGTACGTCGTTTCAGATTCTGCTGCTCTGACTCCCTGAACAATATCAGTGATATTCTTCTTGATCGTTTCTGGTGTAATCCCATGTTCGCGATTGTAAGCTATCTGCAGCTCACGACGGCGGTTGGTTTCATTTATTGCTCGTTCCATCGACTGGGTTATTGTGTCGGCATACATGATCACCCGCCCATTAGCGTTACGCGCTGCACGTCCAATTGTCTGAATCAAAGAAGTCTCGGAACGGAGAAAACCTTCTTTATCCGCATCTAATATTGCCACCAAAGATACTTCAGGCAGATCTAAACCTTCTCTTAGTAAGTTAATGCCTACCAACACATCAAACTCACCACTGCGTAAACCGCGCAGAATCTCAACCCGGTCCAGAGTCTCGATATCTGAATGTAAATACCGCACTTTGATACCCATATCTGCCAAGTATTCTGTTAAATCTTCTGCCATTTTTTTCGTCAAAGTTGTAACCAATACACGTTCATTACGGGAAATGGTGGTTTGAATTTCTGCCAGCAAATCATCAATTTGGCCTGCCACCGGCCGGACATGAATCTCTGGATCTACTAAACCCGTTGGACGCAGAATCTGTTCCACCCGTTGCTGTTCGTGTTCTGTTTCATATGGTCCTGGTGTAGCTGAAACAAAGATCACTTGATTAATATGGGATTCAAATTCAGTAAAAGTCAATGGCCGGTTATCAAGAGCTGATGGTAGACGAAAACCATACTTAACTAAAGTTTCTTTGCGCGAACGATCACCATGATACATAGCCCGAATTTGAGGAATGGTTACATGTGACTCGTCGATAATCATCAAGAAATCCTTAGGAAAATAATCGAGCAGAGTGGCTGGCATTTCTCCTGGAGCTCGTCCAGTGAGATGGCGCGAATAGTTCTCTATCCCTTGGCAAAAACCCATCTGCTGGAGCATTTCCAGGTCATAACGGGTTCGCTGTTCTAATCGCTGTGCTTCCAACAACTTATTCTCTGCTCTGAGTATGGCCAACTGTTCTTCTAGCTCGGCTTCAATGGAAGCGATAGCTCTTTTGAGTTTTTCTTCTGAGGTAACAAAGTGGGATGCTGGATAAATCGTCACTTCATCATTTTCTGCTAATACTTCTCCGGTAATCGGATCTAATTCTAAAATCCGGTCTACCTCATCGCCAAATAGTTCAATACGAACCACATTGTCACTGTAAGCAGGAATGATCTCGATTACATCGCCCCTGACCCGGAATGTACCACGTTGAAAACCAATATCATTTCTTTCATACTGAATACCAACCAAACGGCGTAAAATGTGATCTCGGTCGCGAAATTCGCCACTTTTTAGAGCAAGAGTCATTCCCTGATAATCTTCAGGAGAACCCAATCCGTAAATACAAGAAACACTTGCGACAATGATCACATCACGCCGTTCAAGCAACGCGCTTGTAGCAGCATGGCGCAGTCTGTCTATTTCATCATTAATTGTGGCATCTTTTTCAATGTAGGTATCGCTCTGAGGTACATAAGCTTCCGGCTGATAATAATCATAATAACTGACAAAATAATGCACAGCATTGTTTGGGAAAAACTCACGGAACTCATTGCATAGCTGTGCTGCCAGGGTTTTATTATGCGCAATCACCAAAGTTGGCTTTTGTACTTGTTCAATAACTTTGGCTATAGTGAAGGTTTTACCGGAACCAGTAACCCCTAACAAGGTCTGTGCAGTCAGACCGCGTTTGATACCGTCAACCAGCTGAGCAATGGCTTTAGGTTGATCTCCTGCTGGTTCAAACGGTGATACAACCTTAAACTCCTTAGCGAGCATCGCTTACCTTCTTTCTCTTTATCTAGCATGGTAATCTCTAAAATGGACACAATAAATACATACATATGTTCTATATATCCTCATTATTCCCTTCTCATGAGAGCAAATATTATTCTGACAATGGCAGGTGCAGTGAATTGAAAGATGTTTTAGTGATGGTAGAAATACCTAAAGGCAGCCGCAATAAATACGAGTACAACCTGGATGATGGTCGTTTTTATTTGGATCGCATGCTGTTTTCTGCAGTACATTATCCCGCAGACTATGGCTTTATTCCGTACACTCTGGCTGAAGATGGCGATCCTCTGGACGCGTTAGTATTGGTGGGAGAAGCTACATTCCCTGGTTGTATGATTCGTGCAAAACCCGTAGGTGTATTCGATATGTGGGACGAAAAAAGACCAGACAAAAAAATTCTTTGTGTACCTGTGCAGGATCCGCAGTGGAACTGGGTCAACGACTTGACCGATGTCCCAGAACATCTGCTGCATGAAGTAACCCACTTTTTTCAGGTATACAAAGAATTAGAACGGAAAAAAACCAAAGTTGGCCAATGGCACAATCGCGAAAGTGCTCTATCAATAATTGCTGAAGCTATTGCACGATACGAGCAGTCCGATACTAAAAATCTGCTGTTGGGCCATTTTCTAGATCAAGGTGATTATCTACGCTGACAAAAGTATCAGGATAGTGTAACAACTGGGAAACTGGCACCAGATTGATACCCGCAGCGACAAATTCCGGAATCATCTCCCATAGTGCTTGGGCTGTAGCTGGGCGCACATGACCGATGGCAATCGCCGAACCATCGCGAATTGCCCATTGCATCACTTTACGCAATTGGGTTTTGATTGGCTCCACTTCATTGACATTGTCAATAAACAAATCATTGACTGCGTAAGGAATCCCGACTGTCTTTGCTGTTTCTGCAACCACCGATAAAGAAGTGGTATGGCTGTCCAGGAAATACAGGTTATGGTTATTCAGTTCTTCAAGTACAATGTGCATAATAGCACTATCGGCTGTGACCTTTGAACCCATGTGATTGTTCACTCCCCTGATTACAGGCAGATGTGCTAGATTAGCTTGCAGCTGAGAGCGTATTTCTTCCGGTTCCATAGTAGTCAAAATACTGCCTTTACCCAAATCTAAATAGCTGTTGAGAGCTTCCATCGGTTGATGCAGTATAACCTCGTGCCCATACTCTGCTGCCTGTTGTGCCAGACTGACAGAATGTGCTAAATAAGGAATAATGGCGGTAGTCAACGGAAAAGGATAATTGAGGAATGGCTCAGCATTGCGTGCTGAGTAACCCCAGTCATCAATTACAATCGCTAAGAGTGGGGCAGTTCGGTTGATTTGCACTCGGGGAGTTAACTGCTTTATCTGCAGCTGACCGCTTACATCCCCAATGCTGATTTCTATATTGGCTCCAAGATTATTAGTGGTCAATTTACCTACAAACTGCCATCCAAACCGATGCCAAATTTCTGTCTCGACAGTGGTAATCAATTCCGAAAAATCCTGGTTGGGTTCGGTCGGTACAACTGTAAAAAATATAGTGTGATTAAGTTGGTCTACTTCTGATGCGATAATCAAGTACCCTTGTTCCTCAATTAAAACTGTAACCGCTTCTAACTCTTCAGCGAGAAAAAACGGCTGCTTTTCTTCAGTCTCTGTTGCTACTACTGGTGTTGTTTCATCATTTACTGGTGATTCTGTTACTGCAGCTGAACGCTGTGTTAATACCCAAATCAGACTACTGCTTCCAAGCAAGACTAATAAACACACCAGGGTGATGATTGTGTTTGGCTTTTTTATATTGAAATTAAGCTGCATGCGTTCACCCCTTCTTCTTCTGCAATAAACGCTTGACAACACGGCTGAACCAGTTTTCCCGCATTACCATGTAGACAGGCTGGTTAGGCTGCGGGACAGGAATAAACCCTAATGGGGGAATCTTACCTTTATACGCAATCTCCCGTGGCGGCTGTTTACCCAAAACATTCTGGACAGTCAGCTTAGGATCGATAACCCATGGCCCTATTTCTGCCATTAACTGTTGTGGATTCTTAATATCTACACCGTTGATCTGCAGGATTACATCACCTGTAGCTAGGCCCATTTTCGCAGCTGGAGAGTTTGGATATACATCCAGAACCATTACACCACCTTCAGGGCAGGTAAAGACAGATGCACGTCGTTTTTCTCGCTGCTGCCCGTAATAGATTACTCCCTCATGCCCCAAAGGAGCAAATAGGGCTGCCACTATCTCGAGATAACGATGCTTATCCGCCAAAAGAGCCAACGTTAGCAGCAAAATGCTGTAGATAAACAGATTACGTGCCGAATAGACTGCTTTATCTTCAGGAAGGCTGGTGAGTGCCAAATCATTATAGCCCAGTCCTGCAAACACGGGGGTTAGCTGATAAACCAAGGCCATTCCAGCAGGAACTAAAACTTCTGGTCGCATTAATGGCCACCACTCTGGCATCGCTATCGCTGCATCCAGTGCTGTACTTAGCTCCAAAACAGCAATGATCGTGACAAATGGGAGCGGCCAAAACCGTTGTAGACTAAACCCGCCAACTACTTTGCCATCATTCGCTTGGATGTAAATCGGCATTGGATTACGATGACCATTAAAGAAAATCAACAAAGATTCAACCATATGAAGCACCGCTACTAATCCCATGACTGCAGAGACATTAATTTTTGGAACCCCAAAGATAATATGCAGTAAACTAACCAGTCCACCAGCATAGGAAAAGCACAAAAAACGCGGATTGAAAATCATTAGTATAAGAGCTGTCAGCCACACAAAGATTATGCCAGCACTCGACAAGCTAATACCTAACGACACAAAGATGACGCTGGCAACAACACCACCAAGAATCCCATAACCCAAACTAATCAAAGTCTCAGTCAGGGGATTTCCTCTATTTAACCCAAACATCCTGTTCTGCATGATGTAAATACGCCGATATTGGTTAAATATCACTAGACTGATAATTACAAACAGCAGTGTGTAAACTGGATCAAAGAGAATCAATGGCAGGACACGAATAATTAGCGCAATAATTCTAGTAATAGTGCCCATTGGTCTTCACCTCCACTCTATAAAAAGCCCCGGAAGCTTCCGGGGTTTTAATCAGCTTGAATCTGGCTTTGGATGACAGCAATCGCTTTTTCTAACTGCGGATCTACCTCTGCTTCACCGTAGTAAATCAAAAGTTCTTCTTCCTCACTGACGGGAATTTCGATATCAGGCGCGATACCCTGTTGGTTGATATCATGACCACCTGCAGTAAGATAAACCTGTTCGGTTATGCTTAACGCTCCTCCATCACGCAAGGGGATGATTGACTGCACTAAACCCTTCCCAAATGTTGTCGTTCCAATCAAGGTTGCCAAACCATGGTCTCGTAGAGCACCTGAGACGATTTCCGATGCACTAGCACTGGAGCCATTAATCAATACTACCATTGGCATCGGTTGACGTGTACCTTCCGCAGTTGCACTATAAGTAGCACGGTTGCCATAGCGATCCTCAAGGTGTACAAGTGGGCCTTCAGCGATAAACTCATCAGCCACAGCCAGTGCTGCAGCCAATGTTCCGCCAGGATTAAAGCGCAAATCAAGAATTAAACCCTGCATGCCTTCAGCATCCAGTTCGTTTAGTGCTTGTACCAGCTCATCATAGGTGCGGTTAGTAAAGTTTGTGATCTGAATGTAACCTATGCCTGGCTGCAACATGGCTACTTTATCGATGGAATTTGCATTAATTATCTCGCGTACAATAGTCACATCAAAGCGCTCATCATCGCGTTCTATAGTGATAGTCACCGTCGTACCAGGTTCACCCCGCATTAAGCCAGCTGCTTCATCAGTAGTCATATACGAAGTATCTCGGCCGTCGATCATAACAATATGATCCTGGGCACGCAGCCCAGCTCGCTCACCGGGTGTGCCCTTAATCGGTGACACAATGGTTAAGCGGTTATTGCGAATGCCAATCACAATACCAATGCCGCCAAAAACACCTGAAGTATCACTTAACATTTCTTCATAAGCCTTTTGATCCATATAGCGGGTATAGGGATCATTTAAAGCTTCCGCTAGCATACCAGGGATATTACCTTTAGCCGCATACGCGCGCAGCAGATCAGCAACATCTACTGGTTTATAAAATCGCGACCTCACCAGTGAAATAATCTCTAGCAAGTTATCGGGATTAATTGATTCAGCTTGGCTGACTTGAGTGCCCCCGTTGGAGAACACTGTGCCATATACCAATGCCACAGTTAATAACGCTAAGGCTAATGCAATAGTTAATAGTCTGCGTTTCACTGGATCACCGCCTTTTCTTACTCATTCTATGCACAGAGCTGCATAGGATATTACTTTCTATATGGATAAGGTTTCTCATTTGCATGATTGAATTCCTGCTCTAAACCCACAATTGGTTGCAAAAAGTTACCCTAACCATATCCACGGATCGATATGCTGCTGATTCTGGCGCACTTCAAAATGCAAATGTGGTCCGGTACTAAGGCCTGTAGAACCAACCAAAGCGATAGTATCACCAGCTTGCACTTGCTCACCTGGTTTAACCAGCAATTTGGAAGCATGACCGTATAGTGTGGTCAATCCTTCACCATGATCAATTACAACTGTTAATCCATATCCACTAACTTCTTCTGCGAGAATTACTACACCATCAGCTGCAGCTTTAATCGAAACACCACTTTCTACAGCTAAATCTACTCCTGTATGCATTCTCTCTTCTTCCAAGATCGGGTGCATTCGATATCCATATTCCGACGATACCACACCTTTTTTAGCTAATGGGTACTGGAATGACGTGAAAGACAATGCCTGACGCAGTGTGCGTTCTGCATGCCAAACCACCGCTTCCTGTTGATATACTTTTCGCTGCACCTCTTTAATTTGTTGCTGCACTGATGTCAAATTCTTTAATTTATTAGTTAGATTATTGGTTAGTTCTTGCTCGGTCTTCTTAAGTGTATTGATTTGTGCCTGCAAAGCAGCAGCTTCATCTTCTAATTGCAGCAACTGATTTTTGTATCGCTGCTGATCCTGCAGGTACTGTTCAAATCTATCCTGAATTTGCATATAAGCTTGCCCATGCAGATAAAGGCAATATTCAAGAAGACTGCTGACACTAGAACTAACCTCTGCTTGAGCCCTATGCATCTGCTGTACAAGCGTTTCCATAGACTCTAAAATCTCTTGATACTGTTCATCTTCAGTATGCATGATGCTTTCTATTTCAGCCAATTGCGATTTACTTTGTGCTAGCTTTTGTTCAATCAGAGATAAATCTGACTGGCATTGCGCCAACTTCTCTTGGACTAGTGCTACTTCGTCTTGAACCGAATCAACCGCTGCAGTTAAGTCCGCTTTGGTAGTATGAAGTTGTTCTAACTGCTTTTGCAGTGTCGCTAATGTGTCACTCGATTGAGTATACTCTTGACGCATCTCAGTTACAGTCTGGGCAGCCATAACTGACGCTGAACAAGATAAAACTAGCAGCACTACTACCGAAATTAAGCGGCGCATCGACGCAAACGCTCCACCCATGTTTTATACCCAGACAAGGCTCCTAAACAAGCAGTACTCACTAGAAGCACTAAAAGCAACGCCTGTGCACTTTGTAACTGCGAATATATATTAGCTATATGATCGATCGTTTGCTCCGGATACGCTACATAGTCTATACCATCTAGTTCTGCAGCATAAGCAGCAACGGCACTGGCGTCTGTTGGTTTGATTGTAACATCTAGAAAATCAGGTAATGGATAGGTCTGCGGCCATGGATAACCAATTACCGCTTCAAACTCAGCTAACACCTCATCAGGATCGGTCTGCCTGACAGCTATAACTCCATTCTGCGTATTCAGCTGTGTAATCACTTTTTCCACAGCAACACTTCCGTCCAAATATAAACGCAAGAAGCTATCAGCCAACAGATTGTCGTTCACATTATCTAGAGTAATAATAAGGCCCACCAGAAGGCAACAAACAAGCAACCAAATCGTTACCACTGATGCCCTTCGGATCCGTTTCATTATCCAGCTCCTTCCACTAACTTATGTTAGTTATTAGACATGACATTCCCATTATAGACCAATCTGGATAAAGAAACAAGGATTAGAGGCTGGCAATAAATTGTACCTCTTACAATCTTTTAAAACCTTCACCTAATACTTCATATACATCGCTAATCACTACGAAGGCTTTCGGATCAATTGTCGAAACTAACTGTCGCAGCCGATGCAATTCTGAACGGGATACGATGACAAAGATTACCTTTTTAGGTTTCCCAGTATACATCCCTTCAGCATGAAAGGCTGTAGCTCCTCGTTCTAACTCTTTTAGAATCACTTCAGCTACCTGTTCCGCATGATCGCTAATAATGTAAGCAGCTTTGGCATAGCTTTGACCTTCCTGTACCAAATCGATAGCCTTCGTCGAAATAAACACAGCAATTAAAGCATAAAGAGCTAATTCTGGGCCAAAAACGAATCCAGCCAATGTAATGACAAAACCATCGACCATCAGTAATGCTTTGCCGACACTTGTAGGAAAATACTTGGCCAGTAATTGAGCTGCGATATCTGTACCACCAGTACTACCACCACTACGGAATGTGACACCTAAACCAATACCACTGATAACACCACCATAAATGGCTGACAATAAAGGGTCTGTTGTCCAGGGAATCGCCCATTTTTGAAAAACATCGATGAAGACTGACAATGCTATCGTACCAAAGAAAGTCTTGGCACCATAGATTGGTCCATTAATAATTATCCCAGCAATAAATAAAGGCCCATTTAGGGCAAGCATAGTAAGGCCAACAGGGAAATCAAACAAATGATAAGTAACTGTTGCCAAACCGCTGACACCACCAGCAGCAATTCGGCCTGGAATCAAAAACCATACTAAGCCAAAGGCAGTAATTGCCACACCTAACAGCACACCCACGTACTCTCTAATATTTCGCCAAACCTTACTCACGCGTCGTCTTACCTCCTGCAAAGATCTTTTCCATCAACACATAGAGAGCAAACTTTGGTAAAGCAGAAAATCTTTTGATCCGCGAAGGTTGTTGCAGCAACCGATAGAACCATTCCAAACCCATGCGCCGCATCCAAGCGGGAGCGCGCCGCAGAGTACCAGCAAAGATATGAAAACTACCTCCAACACCCATTGCTACTGGTACTTCCAGAGACGCTAGGTGAGCTGCGGCAAATTTTTCTTGTTTTGGCACTCCTAAAGCTACAAATAGTATGTCTGGGCGAGCAGCTTTTATCTTAACAAGCAAGTCGTCCAGTTCCTCAGATTTAAAAAATCCATGATGGGTGCCAACAATCTGGACCCCTGGATGCTTGGTGCGAATTACTTCCGCAGCGCGGTCAGCAATTCCAGGTTCAGAGCCAAGCAAGAAGATCCGCCACTGTTGGCGTGCTCCCTCGGCCAGAAGCGCTTCCATCAATTCAACTCCTGGCACTCGTTCAGGAAGGGGTGTGCGCAGTAAGCGGCTAGCCCAAACCACACCTATACCATCAGGAACAACCAGATCCGCTCGTTCTATGATTTCATACAGCACTGGATCTGCATTAGCCATCATAATCATCTCAGAATTAGCTGTCACGACTAAATGAGGTTTTGGTTCTCTAACCATATCAGCTACTCTGGCCACTGCATCTGACATGGTTACATGATCAATATGCACCCCTAAGACTCTGCTTTTCATTATTTTCCCCCTAAACTACAGGATAGCACAGAAGCAATAACTTGTCGATTTATACAACTTTTCTCACGCAACAAGATTATGCGTTCAGCTAACCGCTGGCGATAAGCCTGCTGATCCTGTCTAATCCGTTTAATTTCCATAGTTAGTTCTGACCGAGGACTCGTTGGATAAATGGGGATCTGCATCTGACTGCCAATCGCACTAATTTTTGGATCGTAGGCCAATCCAATAGGAATACTATTGCCAATAGCTGCAAAAATCAATCCATGCAAACGCATGGAAACACAAATCGAGTGTTGAGCTACCAAGCGTGCTGATTCTAGCCAATCCTTACCCACTAATAACCGCATCTGCGGAACAGCATTGGTTAACTGCTTACCAATTTGCACATCACCAGGGCCTAAAGGAATAAAGGTCACAGGTAGTTGCAAGTTTTCAACCCATTCCTTAACTAAGGTTATCCATCCCTGGACATCCTTTTCCCATCCTTGATATGGCCGAATATTTAGGGCAATTCCTTCTATTTGATTGACAACTTCTAGATCCATATTAAAAACAGGGTCAACTGTGGTGTGAACAGGCTGCTTTAAGCCCCAAGCGCGTAGACAACCCTCACTCTGTTGATCTCGGACGGTTATTCCATGGGTACGGTTTAACACCTTGACAATCCAGTGCTGGTAGAAACGGCGCTGAACTGGACCAATTCCTTGACTATAAACCACTACCCTCATTCCCTTTAATAATGCTAGATGAATGATCCCCAGATAATAAGGAATCGTGCGCCAGCTCGTACTATCCTGTAAGAGTGAACCACCACCACTGATCAACAAATGATTCCGCTGCATCATACGAATAATTGCCGGCAAATTATACCTATGCAGTGCATTAACACCATGAGAATTGACTGTCTGATGTGGATCGGCAGATAACACAGTGATTTCCTTGCGCTTAACACCAAGTTGCTCTAAATCCTGGCATAATGCTGCCAATACTGCTTCATCACCACTATTATGGTAACCGTAATAACCGGAAACGATGACCATTTGTTTATCTCCTTTGGCAACGGTTATATATCATCCACAATATACTTCCCACCACACATCCGATAATCAGCCCATATAATGTACGCAGCAAACTCACCAAAAGCGGAGTGTGAATATGGGTAAATGTGTTGACCAACGAAAGTTGGCCAATTACAGCAATGCTCAAAAGAATTGGATGACGTTTACCCGAAACTGCTGCCAAAAACAAAGCAGGATGACCAAGCAACATTTCCTTAGTGCGAGGGCGTACCAAAAGCAACCGTTCTAGTCCTTCGCGCATGGCAATTTCCAGCTGAGGAATGGGTAAAGTAAAATTATCGGTCCGCAAGAGATAGACAGCACCTACCAAGCCTACCCCAGCTAGAGCAATTAGATATTTTACTGGAATAGCTGAATGATAAAAATCATTAACCACCTGCTTAATTTTCTGCCAGGACCTCAGAGGAAGCCTTGGGGTCAGGATGCTCATGATAAAAACCAGAACAATTGGAGCAACATGCATTAATTTAACGCCACGAAACTGCTGCAAACTAATAAGGTACTCACTCCCACTGAGGATACCTACAACCAGTAGGGCACCACCAAGCGAAACTAGGGTAGCTTTAAGATACACCCAGCGTCGATTGGGGGAGATGGCTTGACACATCGCTAAAGTAGGAAAAACAATAGCAGCTAATAGGGCAAAAAGTTGCTGACCAAGGAAAACACGCCACCATAAGCAATAAACACTTGCGCCACTGCCTAGTATTATCAAAGCATATACCAACCATGACGGAAGCACCAACCAATACAGAGCTAATAACAGGGCTCCAGCTATGATACCAATACTGATCACCCAGAGAACCAAACGGCTTGGCTGCCATTGACCAAAAGGTTCAGCTTGCCCTATATGATAACCATTATTCTCTAGCCGCATCTTTAAATCAGTTAATAACGCAAGACTACGTTCCCAACCACCTTCGCCAAGAAAGGGACGAATATACAGCACACGAACATTGCGTTCTCGTACTGCCCGTAGATAACGCGCAACAATCCGCTCTGTGGACAACACTTCCATTTCTCCAGGGGAGATACCATGAACACGCACAGCTATCGCACCATTGGCTAACTTGGAAATCCCTTGGATTTTGGTAAACTCTACCAAGCCAATCTTAATGTTCGCTTTTTGCAATAACAGACTTAAATCATCTAACTGCTCCTGTGATTTAAGAAGATCTGGGGCATTTATTATGACCATGGACGGATTAACGCCATTTAGTTTTTCAGCACAAGTCAGCGATAACAGATGATTAGCTTCCAAGCGTGGTATAACTTGTAGACCTGCAGCCTTAATTATCTGAACAACATCAGGGTTAAAACCAGCCGGCTCCGCTAGCATCTGGGCTGGTTCTATAGCTGAGGCTACTATTGAAGCGAACGTCGAGTCACCTAAAGCAATTTTTTCACCAATTGTCCATTCATTCAGAGCGATACCATTGACTCCCAGCTGTTTGAGTGCAACTAACATCTCCGCCATTTCTGCTGTTACATCAGGATCTGTATTCAATAACTGGCGCAGACTACTATAATCTACCACTAGCTCGACAGTTCTATTGTTCTGTTCCAAAATCCATCGCTGACCAGCAACTGTTAATGCTGCAACTAAAGCAATGATTACAAGTGCCCTCAGGATTGGTTTGTGCATCTTATATCCCTCTCCCATAGAGAACAATCTGCTGCTCTGTCAGTTCAATCCAATCAAGCTGGATTGGAATTGGCAAGCTGCGCAGATCAATAATTAACGTGTAATATTCACTTACTAGTTCGAGCAATAGCGCGGGAACCCTTGTCTCCATAACCAGAAACTCTTTTGGTATAAAGAGAATTTGTGCTGGCTTAGCAATGGAAAACTCACCAACCAAGCTGAGATGCCAATCCATTTGCCATAAAAAGTAAGTCCCCGATAAGACAGCATAATCAGTAGTCAAATCTATCTGCCAATGCTGTTCAGGATCCAACTGCTGCCAGAAAAAACGATTTAAATCCACCTCGTTGACAGTTACAATGCCATCCAGCCGTTCAGCACCCAGATAGATCAACTGCTGGTGCTTAAGCAGGGCTGAAACGTCAACAGCTACATTGTATCCAGACAACCAGATACTAGCAATTCGCAGATCATTGACAACTACATCCTCCCACTTAATAGTAATCGCGCGTAACCGACCTATTACAAGTTCCCAGCCAAGCCAAGTGGAAATCGTCACCCTGACTTGACCACCATATTCCTGTTCTAAATAATCGGCGACATAATACTCAAGTATGGGAGGTAACACAAATCTGGGTAAAATGAGCATTGCTGATATTAACAGAACTACAAAGATAGTTTTCCGCCGCACTTGGTCAACTCCTTGAAAAAAGCTCCTCCTAAGCACGGAGTGAGCTTTTATTCTTCCATTTTAGGTAGGCTTCAATAAATGGATCGATTTCGCCATCCATTACTGCGTTGACATCTCCCACTTCGACTTCTGTGCGATGATCTTTCACCATAGTATAAGGACAGAATACATACGAACGAATCTGATTACCCCAAGCAATTTCTGTCTGTTCTCCCTTTATCTGAGCTAATTTTTCCCTCTGTTCCATCCTTTTTCGTTCCATAAGTTTTGCGATTAGAATTTTCATAGCTGACTCTTTATTCTGATGCTGGGAGCGCTCTGTTTGACAAGTTACTACTATCCCTGTTGGAATGTGAGTGATCCGAATAGCTGAGTCAGTCTTATTGACATGCTGCCCACCAGCACCACTGGAACGGAAAGTATCGATCCGTAGTTCATTGGGATCAATTTCAACTTCAATAGTATCATCTATCTCAGGAATTACTTCAACCGAAGCAAATGAAGTATGCCTTCTTCCCGAAGCATCAAAGGGAGAAATGCGTACTAGACGATGGACACCTTTTTCAGCTTGCAAATATCCATACGCATTCATGCCCGAAATGAGCAATGTAGCACTTTTAATACCTGCTTCTTCGCCAGGAAGCAAGTCTAAAATCTCTACTTGATAATCATGATCTTCAGCCCAGCGAGTGTACATCCGTAAAAGCATCTGGGCCCAATCTTGGCTTTCAGTACCACCAGCGCCAGGATGAATAGTCAAGATAGCATTGTTATGATCGTACTCTCCATCGAGCATGGTATCTAGTTCCAGTTGCTCTACTGCATTTGTCACATGTTTAAGAGCACTTAACAAATCCGCCTGCAGAGTTTCATCCTCTTCTTCAGCAACCAATTCCAACATTACCTGCGCATCCTGGAGCTGATGGTCAACCTGCTCCCAGTGTTCTACGACCTGTTTTAATTGTTTGAGGTTCTTGACATGCGCTTGAGCAGCTGCATTATCGTCCCAGAAGTTTGGCTGAGCCATTAATTCATTCAGCTCAGCAATCTGCTCGCGCTTGCGATCTATGTCAAAGATATTCCCTCATCTCGTTCAACTTACTGCGCAGTTCTCCTAATTGCTCTTTGATTTCACTTAATTCAAACAGCATCAGTAGTCACTCTCCTATCGTCCACAACATTTTTTATACTTTTTGCCGCTACCACAGGGACACGGGTCATTGCGCCCAATTTTTGTAACTGTCCGCGGTTGAGGTGTGGTTTGAGCGTCACGATTGGTGCTTATATGCCGTAATCGCTCATCAGCTCGGGTTTCAGCTTCGTGCGGATCAGCGATCTGCACCCGGAACAATAACTTGACGCAATCCTCTTGAATGCTCCTAACCATTGCATTAAACATTTCATAGGCTTCAAACTTATACTCGGTTAGTGGATTCTGCTGTCCATAAGCTCGCAGACCAATCCCTTCCCGCAGGTCATCCATAGCTCGCAAATGTTCCATCCACTTTTTATCTATGGTCTGGAGCAAAACAAGATGCTCAATCCGACGCATGATCTCAGCTCCATAAAGCTGTTCGCGTTCAGCATAGGCAGCCATGGCAGCTTTTGCCAGTTCTTCAGCGATCTGCTCAGGCTGCATTTTTTGCAGCTGCGCAGCAGTCAAGGGCAAAGGTTTTCTAGTCAAATCCTCATAACGAGCAGCCAGACCAGCTAAATCCCATTCCTCACTAGCTAGTTTCGGATCGACATACTCAGCAACAATATGCTTACACGCATTCTGGAAAATAGTATGAATCACTTCCTGAATGTTGTCGCCTAACAACACTGCCCGTCGCTGATTGTATATTACTTCCCGCTGTTGATTCATCACGTCATCATATTCCAGCACCTGTTTGCGCCGCTCAAAGTTGAGGTTTTCCACTCGTTTTTGCGCGTTTTCAATCGCCTTGGTGATTTGAGCATTTTCTATAGGCTCGTCATCTTTCCAGCCAAGGCGCTCCATTAGTTGTTGAATGCGTTCACCACCAAAAAGACGCATCAGGTCATCTTCTAGGGAAACATAGAAGCGAGAAGAACCTGGATCTCCCTGGCGACCAGAACGTCCCCGCAGCTGATTATCAATACGGCGCGATTCATGCCGCTCGGTACCAATGACGTGTAAACCACCAAGCTCTTTGACTCCTTCTCCGAGCATGATATCAGTACCACGGCCAGCCATATTGGTAGCTATGGTCACTGCTCCCCGCTGGCCAGCATTCTTGATAATCTCTGCCTCGCGCTCATGATTCTTAGCATTTAACACCTCATGAGGAATGCCCCTTTGATGCAGCATCCGACTCAACATTTCGGATTTTTCAATTGATATAGTGCCTACCAGAACTGGCTGCCCAGTTTGATGCCGTTGTACAATTTCTTCTACGACTGCTTTGAACTTAGCTGCACTGGTTTTGTATACTAAATCCGGATAATCGATTCGAATCATCGGTCTGTTGGTCGGAATTGCCACAACATCCATACCATAGATGCGGCGGAACTCAGCTTCTTCAGTCATAGCTGTACCTGTCATGCCAGCTAGCTTTTGGTACATCCGGAAATAGTTCTGGAATGTAATGGACGCCAAGGTCTGAGTCTCCTCCGCAACCTTAACATTTTCTTTCGCTTCAATTGCCTGGTGAAGCCCATCTGAATAACGTCTTCCCGGCATTAAGCGTCCAGTGAACTCATCAACGATAATCACTTCGCCATCTTTGACCACATAATCCCGGTCACGCCGGAACAACGTATAAGCTTTTAGTGCTTGAATCAAATAGTGATTTAAAGCGAAATTTCGGTCGTCAAACAGGTTATCGATCCCCAACATTCTTTCAACTTTAGCGACACCTGCTTCAGTCATCGCTACTGACCGCGCCTTTTCATCGACAGTATAGTCTTCTTCTGGCGTCAGCTTAGGAACAATACGGGCGAATTGGTGGTAATGTTCTGTAGAGTCCTCAGCAGCACCCGAGATGATTAATGGGGTTCGTGCTTCATCAATTAAGATCGAGTCTACTTCGTCTACAATGGCATAATTCAGCTCACGCTGAACGATCAAACTTGGTGATGTGACCATGTTGTCGCGCAGATAGTCAAAACCAAATTCATTGTTTGTACCATATGTCACATCACACTGATAGGCAGCAGCGCGTTCAGCAAAATCTAAACCATGGACAATTACACCCACAGACAAACCTAAAAAGCGATATACCTGCCCCATCCATTCAGCGTCACGTTTGGCAAGATAATCATTGACTGTGACTACATGGACTCCCTTGCCTGTGAGGGCATTAAGGTATACGGGCAAAGTAGCTACCAATGTTTTGCCCTCACCAGTCTTCATTTCAGCAATACGGCCTTCATGTAAGACAATGCCACCCATTAGTTGTACATCAAAATGTCGCTGTCCTAATGTACGTTTGGCAGCTTCTCGCACCACAGCAAATGCCTCAGGTAAAAGACTATCTAGCACAGCACCATTGGCTAACCGCTGCTTAAACTCTCCTGTCTTCTCCCGTAATTGATCATCTGTTAGGGCAGAAAACTCAGGTTCCAGTTGATTTATTTTTGTTACTATCTTATTTAAACGTTCGATTTCGCGCTGGTTAGCATTAAAAATCTTATTAAACATTTTGAGCATGTTCTGTCATCCTTTCCTGTCTACTGACATGCTGAGATCCCAGTAAGCAGCGTCGAGTAAAGCCCATAAGCCGCCAGTAACCAATGAATGACCACCAAGTAAAACCGGTATTGCTGCCCGATTCGCAGCACGTGTAAATTCCCGCAACTGAGGATGGATGATTTGGTCAGCCATACCTAAATCTGAATAAAAACGATCGCTTTGTGATAGTTCCCAGCGAAAATGTGAAAATAAAACTCTTGTATCCAACACTGCACCTTGGCAGATAGAAGCTAAAAATTGGAAAAACCGGTCATAACCGCCAAGAGCAATTATTTCACCAATAAGAGAGCGGGCTTGACCGTTAGTATCACGCCCAAGTGCTTTTAATCCCCTCTCTTCGGAGTATAAACGAATACGACACTTGGTGAGCTCGTCCAAAAGCTTAAACATAGCTGCATTCACCCGACCGTAAACCACCAGATCAGCATGGGGTGTCTGCATCACTTCCTTGATCTGCAAACAACGAACGATGTCAATTTTAGTATCAGCAATTGCCTGCTTGGTATAAGTCCCAATACTCGGATGGTTCGCTAAAATCATCAGATCCGCTGGTGTATCTAAGTCAAACTGCAATCCTAACGTACGCTGTGTGGGAATGTATTTTAAACCCGATTGCTGCACTAATAATTGGGGTAGAGTATTATCTATTGGCGGCAAGACAATTTTTTCCAATGCACTGGCAGGTGTGAAACCCACAATGTCAGCTGAATAGTAATTGTTGGCAATAACCGCGTTTTCATGACTTTCCAGCAGTGATCGTAAATAGCTTAATTCCTGAACAGAAATTAGGGGAGCAGCCGCTCCCCCCATGTATAAGACCTTCGTCACATCCTTGTGTTTAATCAGCTTGAGCAGTTCCGTGCCAAAATGAAATTCCTCGGTCACCCTTGATTGATATTCGATTTCCACAGCAAAACCAGAGGCCATTTCCGCAAGATCACGATAGTTTGTTACTAGAATAATGCGTGTGAACCCAGCTGCCTGCGCCTTATGAAGTAAGTCGATGACAATTCCTTTGCGGACATGTACCATCATCTTTTCCAATTCGCTAGTACTGGCCCCACCTTCAAATATAACTAAAGATACAGCAGAATTCATGCTCGTTCCTACTTTCTAGAACTCCGGTTCAATCAACCCATAATTACCATCACGGCGTTTATAGACAACATTGACTTGATCGTTATCGGCATTAGAGAATACAAAGAAATCGTGTCCTAATAGTTCCATCTGCATAATCGCTTCTTCAACACTCATAGGCTTTATTGTAAAACGTTTGGTCCTAACAATACGAAACTCTACATCTTCACTACTTTTCTCTGTAACTTCATCTTGGGCGGGGGAGGTTAATTCACTCAATTTCGTACGCTGTAATCGCTTGTGAATTTTGGTCTTGAACTTATCCCACTGACGCTCAATCTTATCCACTGCGTCATCGATGGATTTGTACATGTCATCAGTGCGGCTTTCGCCACGCAGCGTCAAACCATTTACCTGAATAGTCAATTCAACGATATGGAAATCCTTTTCTGTCCGCATATTCATTTCCGCTAGCGTCTCTTGCTCATCAGCAAGATACTTTTCAAACTTGGACAGCTTCTTTTCCGCATAAGCACGTAAAGCAGGAGTTACTTCCAAATTCTTCCCTTTGATGACGATCTGCATAGCTGCCATGTACTTCACTCCCCGTATTTGTTCTTATTTCTATATTAATTCCAGTTATGCAAAAAAAATCCTTCACACGCGAACTAACCACTCGACAGGTAACAAAAAAGAACCAAGTTGCCTTGGTTCTTCTATGTCATGTTATTTTTTCACCACATTAGCAGCCTGTGGACCTCTTTCTCCTTCAACAATATCAAACTCTACAACTTGTCCTTCTTCCAGAGTCTTGAATCCATCTTCTTGGATAGCTGAGTAATGGACAAAAACATCTCCGCCATCTTCTCTTTCAATGAATCCATACCCTTTCTCAGCGTTAAACCATTTTACCTTTCCTTGCATTAAATACATTCCTCCTAAAAAATGATACCGGTACCTCGTGTTGCCGGTTACTTATACCCTAACATATTTTACAATACCTGTCAACAAATTTGAAATACCTTTAATAATTTTACGATATCTTCTACAAACTATCTCTTAATATCGATATCATGTGTAGGAGGTTTCAGACGCTTTTGATAAGCCTTTTTGGCACCGCTGACGCTTGTTGGCTTTTGACTCTGGTGCAAGGTTTGCAGATGCTCAGCATAGTCATGCAGCAGCTGCTCGTGTTGGCGCTCCTGTGCTTCTAATACTTCCAGCTGGCTGATTAAATCATTAATTACATGCTGCAGCTTATGTAAGTATGCCACAATGAGAGGGTTATCATGCGCTTTTTGAAGTATGTTCTTCACAGAAAATGATTCCAGATGAAATTGCTCAGCTAAATAAGCCTGCACCGTATTAATCCGCTCTTGACAACAAGCAGCCTCTTCCATCATTGTCTCTTTCTTTTTCAGAATCGCTAATAGTGCATCCATGTCAGCTTGATCAATGTGCATGACTTCCTCTTGACCATAAGCAGCAATTTGATGAAAATATTCGGTAAGTTGCTGATAATAAGCAATCAAGGTGCGCAGCTGATCTAGAATCCCAGTCGCTGAACTCAAACTCGCGCCACCACCTCGCGCCACATATCGCGCAGTTCTGTGAGGAGTTTGAGTGCCTGCTGCAAAGGTTCTCTATCTTTGGTCACATTTGCTTTGATTAAAAGTTGATTAACAAAATCATACAATTGATACAAATTTTTTGCTATTTCACCAGTATCCATGTTCAATGCGCTAATCAATTCGAACATTATGTCCTGTACACGTAATAGCTTTTCATTAGCTCCTGCAATATTACCCTGCTCAATATAATGATCGGCTTGAGTAGCCATTCGAACTGCACCATCAAACAACATAATAATAAGTTCTCCTTGCGATGCAGTATTTACCTGAACACTCTTATATGCTTGATATGCAGCATTAGCATTCATCTTTTCTACCCCTTCCTAAGCGCGCTGGTCAATCAATAAACCAATCATATCCATGAAAGAAGCAATCATATCAAGAATCCGCTCAGGAGGAATTTCGCGGATAACTTCCTCTTTATCTTGGCTGCGCTTAATCACGCGAACAATAATCCGGTTAGTATCTTCATGAATGGAAAACTGTAGTTCGCGATCAAAAACTTCAACTGTCTTGTTTAAGCCATCAACTGCCTTTTCCAGCTCTTCCCGAGAAAATACCTCTGAAGTTTGTGGAGTGTTGTTAACGGCATCTTTTGGCAGCTCTGTCTGGATCTTCTCGGAGGATAGTTTTAGTGGTTGAATTAAGTGTAACTTAGTGTCTGGGCTAATAATACTCTGGTTACGTACCATATTATCCACCGTCCTTGTGTGAATGAAAATCCTTTGTAGATTGACGCAGGAGCTTGCTCAGCTTGTCTAAGTCAACTTGTTGTGATAACGCTGCGCGCTTATTTTCTTGCTGAATATCTTCATAGATCTCTTCTCGATGCACACTAATATGTTTAGGTGCCTGTATACCGAGCTTAACCTGATCTCCGCGTACATCAACTATAACGATACGAATATCATCACCAATAATAATACTTTGATCGACTTTTCTGGTTAGCACAAGCATGAATGTCCCTCCCTGGACTATAGCTTACCCGGAAAAATGGAATTCAATAGTACATCCTTATTCAGCTGCTGCTTTTGCAGCCAAGAAAGCATTACGTTGCATTTCAGCCAGTACATTATGGCGGATCTTATACATCCCATCCATTAACACAATCTGCTTGGCTAATCTGCGTTTGCAGTTAATCACCAATGGAGCTTGCAGGTTAGCGGTCATTTCTGTGATATCTTCTGGTATAGTGACGATAGCAAATACCTGGCTGTCTTCAGCGCTCTCCAGCTCTAATTCCTGCACCTGTTCTGGTTCTAATGTGACTGAATAATCTGCACGCAAAAACTCCGGCATAATCACAACAAAACACAGCCAGGGTTCGTCTACAGACTGCATAAAACTGAAAATTCCCTCAGGTTGATGCAGAATCACATAGTGATGATATTCTTCAAATCCCAGCAAACCTTCTGGAAAAGTGATAATTTCTTCCGGATTGACTTCTATGGTTCCGAACCTTGTTGTCTCAATGCGCATAGCCTGTCACCCTTTAATATCTAAATTATTCCCTTTGAAGGGAGTGAACTTCACCTCGCCTAAAATCCAGTCAATTTTTGGCGGATACATCTCCCAGTCTATTGCGAACTTACCAGCATTCCACTGCATCTGCATCTGGTAATGCATGATAATTCTCGGCCGTGTTTGGGGTGCAACGGTCAAATTTACTTCAGGTATATCGTCACGACAATACTCTTTGGCCAACTGGACTACAGTATCTTGCGCGGTCATTTCCCGGGCAAACCGATCGCCTTCCCTGGCTCTTCTGGCTATGCCTTCTAGTACTTCCTGTTTCGCAGCGATTACTTTCGTCCGGAGCAGATGCTCCAAGTTACCCATACCTAGTTCATTCATTGCCTCTTGCTGATCAATAATCATTGTCGGCCCAGAGTAATCGACACTAAAATGCCCAATTTCCTGCTGCACCCGAGCGCGCGGCCAGTGATAAGTGATATCTAACCGGGGCAAACTATTTCTAACAGCCATCTGCATGGTACTCATCCTTATTTAAGGAAGTCTACAAGCGAAGGTTGGATGATCCGTGCACCAACAGCCAAAGCAGTCCGATATACATACTCCTCGGATTTTAACTGCATTATGGTTTCAGCAACATCGATATCCTGAGCATTGCTCAGCAGCTGATTAAAATTAATTTTCAACTCCTGCAGCCGCTCTTTGGCCATCTGGACACGATTAACCTTAGCACCAACTACTGCACGGTAACTTAAAACATTATCTAACGCCGATTCCAACTGTTCTATATCCACACTACTGAGATCAGAAACATTACCTTGTTCCATATCAGCAATGATTTTCCTGAACGTAGATAAAATAGGCATAAACAGTGAATCTTCCACTTTACCATCTGCATTTACCTTAGTTTGTACAAGGCTGAGGTCAAGCACTGAATTAGCATTGATCTCTAGCGATTGCGAAGCAGTTCCGTCATCTGAACGGCCGCCTTGATAGACAATATTGAAAAAATTAGGATCGTTCGGATCTAATGATTCACGCGTAAATGGAACTGTTGTAGTCTTTTGTCCACCAAACAAGTACCTGCCGCTGTGAGTGGAATTAGCCAACTGCAGTACATTATCGAATAATTGCTTCATTTCTTCCTGAATGGCATACCTGTCGCTGTCGCTTAAAACTTCAGTAGCGGCATAAATGGTCAGTTCTTTTGCCCGATGCATTACACTGGTTACCGATGCGAGAACGGTATCGGCAGAATCGAGCCAGGAATATGCACTATCTACATTGGATAAAAGTTGCTGATTCTCAAATAATGAAGTTTTCAGCTGCGAAATACTGACAATACCTGCAGGATCATCAGAAGGTTTTAACACCCGGCGGCCGGAAGCCAACTGCTCTTGATACTGTCCTAGCCTACCTAATCCTGAGTTGAGTTGCCGTAACATGTTATTGATCAGTGTGTTGTTGGTAATTCGCACCTTTTATCCCCCTATCTACCGAATAAGCCCATACGGTTGATAATCAATTCAAGAACCTCATCAATAGCAGTCATATACCGGGCAGCAGCAGCATACGAATTCTGGAACCGGATCATATCCGCCATTTCTTCATCTAAATTAACTCCCGAAATAGATTCGCGCATGTTCTTTAGATGGTTCACGAGCGCTTCACCATTATTAACCATGGACTTTCCTTCTAAAGCACGCACACCTAACCGTGAAATTATGGCAGTATACAGACCACCAATTGTGTTTTCTGTCCCGTTAATGGGAGTGTTGCGCAATTGAGCCAGCTTCAGCGCAATTTCCCCATTACCTGCTATTGTCTTGCCGTCATCGTCTACTTTCGAACTAGCAGCAATCTGCCATCCTTCTTTAATATTCATGGTTATAGTTAAACTCGGATCCTGGCTGGCAGTCACTGTAGCTGATCCATCGGCTAAGACGAAGAATGGTATCCCAGTATTACCCTGTAAGTCATAGCCTTGGCTATGAATACTATTTACAGTATTGATTAGATCAGCAGTCCATTGATTCAGTTCCGTGAGAAAATCTTGCATGTAAACATCACGGAATTTTAAGATTCCTGCCATCTCACCGCCAGTAAACTCTACCAATGAATTTGAACCTTGCCAAACTACTTCTACCCGATCATAAGGTGGAGTGACTGGTTGGTTTGATGACCGCACTTGTAATTTAAACACTTCAGTGCGCTGTACTAGTGTTGCACCGCTGATACTGACTGTCACTGCTCCATATTGATCGACAACTGCTTCAATGTTAGTCAATTTAGAAAGTTCCTGGAGCAACTTGTCACGTTCGTCTAGTAAATCGTTCGGCTGATATCCAGCAGAATTGACCTTTACTATCTGTTCATTTAGTTCAGCTATCCGGGTAGCATAAGTATTAATCTCATTGACTTTAATGGAAACAATATCATTCATATTGTCACGCAATTTGCCCAGCTGGAATCGGGCATGCTGAATAGCTTCTGTCAACACTGCTCCGCGTTGGATCACAACAGAGCGCACAGCTTCGTTTTCAGAAGCCTTACTTAAGTCCTGCAACGCATTATAGAAGAGCTCCAACGCTTGTTGAATGCCACTGTTTGAAGGTTCATTGAAAATTAGTTCCACCTGCTCCAAACCATCACTGATTGTCTGCCAGTAACTATGGTTATGGGTCTCTTGACGTAGACGCATCTCCACGAACTCGTCACGCATTCGGCTGATTTTCGCAATTTCTACACCTGTCCCCATCATTCCGTTAACTGGATTATGAGAAAATTGCGGCATGGGGTATGGAGGAGCTGCTTTATGTACTGCCACCTGGCGAGAATAACCTGGAGTATTCGCATTTGCAATATTCTGCCCGACAACGTCGAGTGATAGTTGTTGTGCTTGGAGCGCACGTCTGGCTATTTCTATCCCGCTGAATGTTGTTCGCATAGAGCTACACCTTTCGATCAATTATCGATATAGTTTGCTTGCGTGTTCCTGGTTTTGTATATGTTAAGGGGAGATCATCTGTTAGTAAGTTAAGGGAGTACTGTATAAAGGCTAATGATTCTGCAATCAGCTGCTGATTTAGCTGGTTAATCTGGGTAAGCTCATCAACTTTTGCCTCCAGGCGGCTAATTTGTGTGGTAATTTCCGGTTGGGAAGTACTATTTAACCACTCTTTCAGTTTCTGCCCCGGAGCGATAACATCAAAAAGTTTGAACCGTTCCTGTTCGGCGCGCTCAAGATCAGCTAAAAGCATCACCTCTTGATTAACCAGTTCCTGTAAGCGTGCTGGAGAGTTGATCATCTCTCTCTTTTCTAAACCTAGCTTGATCAGTTGATCAACAATTGTTATTTCCTGATCTATAACCTGTTTAAAAGCGTCAATTACTTGCATACTAAACCCTCTGACGATAATATTTTATAATACTTGCAGCTATATCCTCGCCTTTAACGTGATAAGTCCCGCTGGAAATAGCAACTTTAAGTTCTTGCGCTTTGCTGCTAGGCTCCACTGGTTCACAAGCTTTCTGCAGAATTGCTTGCAGCTGTTTTCCCTCAGTGGACAGCGTCACACGATCCTGGTTTGCTTCTGTTTTCCGTACTGGTTTCCGCTCAACTTTGCTTTGTTCAGCATAAATCTGATTGATTCTCTGAATCGTTTTGTTTGAGATATACAACTTTCTCTCCCCCTTTGCTTTTATTATCGGTAAAACCTTATTAGATCTTTAACTAAATCCACTGCTACTTCTGATTTTGTGAATTGCGAAATTCTAACACGTGCATCTTAGCTCTATACTTAGTTTGCATTGCGGGATTGTCTCCATTTGAGGTTAACTGCTTTTTACAAGAATTGCAAATACGACCAGAAGTAATCTCTGCACCACAAACCTGGCAGCGAAAGCGTACGTCAGCAGGAACTATTTTTAAGCGTCCTTCATCAATGAACTCATAAATCCGTTCAACTCTCACCCCTGTCTTGGTCACCACATCAATAAGCAAAGCATTGGGATGCTCGCGCAAATACTCTCTGACTGCCTCAAATTCCTGATTTCTAAGTCGTAAACATTCCGGGCACAACTTGTTTGTGGGATGTGAAAACACCCGATTGCATTCAATACAATTTCGTAACATAGATCACCGCTCCCCTCATTATTATCCGCTTTGAGTATGGGCAACAAACAGACCAACCGGTATACCATGGTGCTGACTGACCAAATTGGCAAGTGTGCAATAAGTCGCACCGGTAGTAAATATATCGTCAATAATTAGTATTTTATTACCTAATATTTGACTAGGGTTAGGCAGCATAAAAGCTCCCCGCAGATTCTGCCACCGTTGTTCAGGTGAAAGCTGACTCTGAGGTGCAGTATCTTTAAGCCTATAAACACTTACAGTTGGATGGGGCCATACCAGGTTCATCCCCGCTACAAAAGCTTCTGCTTGGTTGAAACCTCGCTGGCGTAAACGATTCTCATGTAATGGAACCGGAAGGAACGCATCCACATCCTGGAGCTCTGGCTGTTCTCTAGCTGCTAGACCCAGAATTTGTCCCAAAACCACAGCTGGGTCATAAGCGTTGTGGTACTTTATTTGCTGTAGCAATTCTTTTAGATAGCCCTGGTAGTAGCCTAATGCGTAAGCACTGTACTGAGACAAAATCAGTTGATGCCAGCTCAGGTCTAACCGCTCGACACAGGTAAAACACACTGGCAATCCTTCTGGCAGTGGTTGGATATGGCAGAGCGGACAAGGATCAGGTTCTGGAAAAACAAGCGACACCAAAGCTTTCCACCAAGGTCTAATCAGCGACATGGAAACATCTCTCCCTGAGCAGACCCTGTGCATGCGCCTGCTGATTAAGGTAACGAATACGCTCTTGAGCTAATTTCATGGGTTCGCTTATTTTTTCAGCAATGAACCAGACTTCACCCTCAGGATGTTCTGCTTTTCTCCCTACCCTTCCTGCCATCTGCACCAAAGAGTTGACATCAAATACATGATGATCAGCATAAAGCACCATCACTTGGACATTGCTAATGGTTATACCCCGCTCCATGATCGAAGTGGCTACCAGTACTTGATAGTTTCCAGATATAAACTCATGACGTTTCTGATCCCGCAGTGGATCTGCTGCCCAACTGCCACAGACAGACCTGTCTAGCATTATTGAGAGTAACTGTGCTATCTGCTGTACACTAGCAACAGTGGGTGCGAAAACCAACCAAGGAGCAGAATTACGTTGGATTATTGCAGCAACCTCTGATGGCAGCGACGTCTGGCCTAATGCAGCTAACGGTGGCAGTTTAAGTTTGTATAGACGTGGTTCTGGTAAAGGATAACCATGATGTCTAGCGGGAATGGTGATCAAGTTTTTAGACAACTTTTTCGGAGTAGCAGTCATCTCAATCAGCTTACCATCAGGTTTTCTTGCACGTTCAACAGCAAACCGCAACTCTTCACTTCCATCATACGGGAAAGCATCTACTTCATCCAATACCACTAAGCCGAAACGGTGATAAAACCGCAGTGCTTGATGTGTAGTGGCAATAACCAGCTGTCCCGGCTGCCGCCATGGCTGGCCGCCATAATGAGCAGCAATCGTTGTATCCGGGAATGCTTGACGTAGACGCTCAGCCAACTCCTGTACAATATCGCGGCGGGGAATAGCAAACAACACTTGTTCTCCACGTGTTAACATTCTCTGAATCGCACCAAATGTAACCTCGGTTTTACCGGCACCGCACGCCGCCCATACTTGGATCTGTTGTTGTTCACTATCGAGGAAATCAATTAATCGCTGACTAGCGTGCTGCTGAGCAGGTGTGAGGGAATATTTTAAGGTCAATTTCGGAGGTTTTTCAAGTTTGATTGACAATATTCTTTCCACCTGCTTTTGATCTGCTATATACCACAGACATGTACAGCCACGAATTGCTCCTAACGCTTCACAGCTCAAACAAACAGGACAATTCACCCGCCCGCATTCTAGACAAAACCGCTCAGCAACATCTGTCGAGTTACACCGGTTGCACCGCAGCTCGCCCCAAGGTTTGTAGACAATACCAGGTAACAATTGGTAGAAACCACTGGCAAAACTAGTTGCCAATCCCCTGAGAGTATCTGCTGGCCACCAGCCTTGCTGGCGCATTTCTTGCAGAATTGCTTTAGTTGGAAGTAGGTGGCCTGCTAGAAGCTGATTCAAATCGTTAAACAGCTGCTGACGCTGCTCAATATCTAGACGCCACTGTGTACTGCTTATCTCAGCCAATGATAGTGGAAAGCCCAAATACTTTAATTGCAGCTGACGCTGAATTAGATACAAAGCAACCTGTGGCCATGGTAACCTTTTCCATAAGTATTTCCAATGAGACAGAGACTGACAACCACGTTGATAATATATTATTAGCTGGTCTGCTGGTAAAGATGGGGTCAGTATATAGATATAACTGCGTTCCTTCTGTGAAAATTCCAGCCATGCTGGATCTAAACAGATACCCAGCCTAGGTTCTTCATGGGGGTTAAGTTGTAGAAATAATTGCAATTTTTCCATAATGTTTCCTCCACTTAACCCTCGAGCCTGGCAACTACACATTTGCTTATCTACATTCGCTTCTCAGGGGTCAGACCCCTGCCATAAAAATCAGAAAACGACTCGTCAGAGTCGTTTTCTGATTAATCAAGTGAAACTAACCCATTACGGACAGCCAACAAAGCAATCTGCGTTCGATCGTCCATTTCTAGTTTTCGATATATATTGCTAACATGGTTCTTAACAGTATGCTTGCTGATGTGCAGACATTCAGCAATCTCATTGTTATTATACCCGCGTGCCAGCAATGACAGCACTTCTTTTTCCCTAGGTGTTAATAGTTCTAGTAATTTTGCTTTGTGTTTGGCTTCCTCCTCGGGAGGTGAACAGTTTGGCTTGCGATTGATGGTTGACACAACGTAACCCCCCGTCTGTTTCATCTGTTGGTCACTACATCGTATTCACAGCTAGACAGTTGTGTTCTAGTACTCTAAGGCAGAAAAGCCAATTCCGTTAACTCAACATTATGGCAATGAAAAAGCAGTAGCCTGGGGGGCGGGGGTTTTAGGCTACTGCTCCAAAAGACTGGTTCGAATTATAATATAGCTTAAATATTTTACAAACTTAATCAGCCAAAAGTCCTAATTTTATAGGACTATAGTCAACAAACTACATATGCGGTATAATGTTAAGAACAAGTCAGGAGGGATAAAATGATCACTTTGCAAGATATACGCAGCAACCCAAATTTTCAATTGATGATTCAAAAAGCATGCGATTACTTGACTGCGCGAGGTTATACAGAACATGGTCTGCGTCATGTTTCTTATGTATCTAAAACCACAGCCCACATCTTAGCAGAATTAGGGTACGAAGCTCGCACTGTTGAACTAGGAGCTATCGCTGGATATCTGCATGACATTGGCAACATGCACAACCGCAAACATCACGGTATAACTGGTGCCACTCTTGCTTTCGTGGAATTGCGGGCTATGGGCATGGACTTAGCGGAAGTCTGTGAAATTACGACTGCAATTGCCAATCATGAAGAAGAAATCGGCGCGGCTGTAACACCAATCACTGCTGCGTTGATCATTGCTGATAAAAGTGATGCTCATCGTACAAGAGTCAATCGGATTCAACCGCATAAGAACCATGAATCAGATATTCACGATCGTGTTAATTTAGCAATTATGGACTCTCAAGTAACAGTTGATGCTCAAGCAAAGACTATCACTCTGGAAATTATGTTTGATCAGTCTTCATGTCAAATCATGGACTATTTTGAAATCTACCTCAAACGGATGGAAATGTGTAAGCAGGCAGCAGCACTGCTTGGATGTCGCTTCCGTTTGGTGATTAATGGATTGGAGTTGCTAGGCCATCTGAAAAACACAGCTTCATTGGATGTGGAAAAAGCTGGGGCTTAAACCCTGGCTTTTACAAGTCCATGCTGTACAGCATATACTGCTGCTTGTGTTCGATCGGCCACATCAAGTTTCCGCAGCAGATTAGTTACGTGGTTCTTGACAGTCTTCTCGCTTATAAACAAGTGTTGAGCACACTCTTTATTACTCATGCCATCAACGATACACTGCAGTACTTCAAGTTCTCTTCTAGTTAAGCGGGACACTTCATTGTTTACGAGAGGTACTGAAGGTGTTTTGGACTGCTGTTGCTGCACTAACTCATGAAACTTAGCCATTACTTTCTCCATCAGGTGTGATGGAAAAAAGGTTTCTCCAGCAGCAACACGCTTAATCGCCTGGACTAAACTGCTTAGCTCACTGTCTTTAAGGATATAACCATGAGCTCCAGCCCTGATCATTTCTGCAATGTATTCCTCATCATCATGGATTGTTAAAGCTAGAATAGGAATGTTATGAGTATCGATTATTTGGCGTGTCGCTTCTATTCCATTCAACTTAGGCATATTGATATCCATAAGAATGATATCTGGCTGCAGTTGTTCTGTAAGTTCTACTACTTCCTCACCATTAACAGCTTGACCAACAACAACTACTTCATCTGTCATTTCCAGCAACTTAACTAAGCCTCGCCGCAGAAGTGAATGATCATCAGCAACTAATACTCGTATTTTCTCCACTCACCTCACCCCTCTTTGCGCTGCAGCGGAATTTTGACACCAATGCGAGTACCTCCACCTCTGCGTGAATATAGAGTAAAAGTACCATCTAACAATTCGACTCTTTCACGCATTCCATATATTCCAAAATGCTCCCCAGTAGTCAGGGTTTGCTTTAATTCAGTCACATCAAATCCTATCCCATTATCCTCAATGGCTGCATTGATGACCTCTGGCAAGAATTCCAGTTTAACTTTAATCATTGAAGCATTAGCATATTTACGACTGTTGTTTAGCGCCTCTTGGATAATCCGGAATACTGCAACTTCTACGACTGAGTCCAGTCGTGTTTCTTTACCAATAATGTCAAGATGGATTTCTATACCTGTTTGAGCAGTCACTTCTTCAATCAAACGTTTAACCGCTGGCACCAATCCCAAATCATCAAGGACCATTGGTCGCAAGTTATGGATAATTTTGCGTATCTCATGAAGGCTGTCTTTTACCGCGGATTTAAGGTCAGACAATTCCGCTCTTAGATCCTCATTCCGACCAGCATCCAACAGCTGAGCACATATTTCAGCCTTGAGTACCACATTTGCCAGATCCTGTGCAGGGCCGTCGTGAATTTCACGAGCAACACGTTTTCGCTCATCCTCTTGCATCTTAATAATCCGTGGCCCCAGCTGATAACGCATCTGCATACCTTCAAGCTGTGAATTGATGTCCACTAAATTACCTGTGAGAAAGTCTAAAGCCACACCAACCCGGGAAACAGATTTCTCAGCCTTATCTACTAAACTTGAAAGGTGTGACAGAGCTTGTTCTTTCTCCAATCTTTGTTGTTGTAGGTTCTTTTCCCTTTCTTTGGCTGAAGCTAAAGCAATCCGAAGCTGATCAGCTTGTTGATAAATTAAGCGTCTAACCTCTTCACCATATTGAGAGAAATCACGGCTTGCTTCGGAAAGGCGCATACGGATTTTGCGATATTCCCGCTCCAATTGATCTACTTGTTCAATTGTACGAATAATCTCTTGTTTTAACTCAGCTATTTTTGCCATAATGCGATTATATTCTGCCTGCGCTGCTTCTACAATTTCAAACATCTGATTCTTGCTTTCCTGTAGGGCATCTACAGCATAACGGAGAATATCTTCGATTTTTTTGGGATCCAATGCATTCTGCACAAAGCCAGCCTCCTGGTGTAAATCAATAATGTATTATATTTCAGTACTGATCAGGTTTTCCCTGCCAAGTCTGTAGCAACAAGACGATAGGTCCCAAAAAAATAGGACCTTCGACGGATAACGAATTTTCGTAATCATCGTTATAATTTATTTGAGAGTAAGACGAGTTTAGCAGTAGCCTTATGCAACCGCTCAGACTTTTGTGCAAACTTTGCACACCACAGCTTTTATGATCTTCCTGACTTATTAAGCCTACCTTACATAAAGCAAATTGCAAATGGTATAGCGTCAATTATTCTTAATTACAAAACACTCTTATCCTCTCTCCTGCTAAAACCGCCGCGTTTTAGATTCAAAAACTTGTGGCTACTGCTGATTGAAGGCAGACTACGCTTACTCATCTAGTACTTTACGGCACCCCTATCTGTGTTAGCTGCACAGATAGGGGTGCATTCGTTTACCGTTTACTTGATTCGTTTACTTAAATTGATATAGTTAATTGATTTCTCCAAATGACACACCAAACTTAGCATATATTCCGTTGTGCTGATCCCAGCCTATTTTGTATAAAGCACGTTCTAAATTAAGACAAACGCCCACATCCCAACTTGTCAATAATTTGCGACAATCATACCTGCCAATCCAGCCTATTTCCATATTGACATCGGGTATCAAGGGAAAAATACGATAAACCGATACTTGTGAAAACAATGTTTGCTTACTCCATAATTGATCAATACAGACTGACCACTGCCCATTGGCTAACTGCTGGTAGTATTGCCACCGCAGCTGAGCACTTAAATTCGTTGGTTCATGATATAGTCTGAATTCACAATGATGATTCTGTCTGTTTACTAGAAAACCTAATTGAACAGTGCCAGCTTGCGTATCACAATGACAGTACCATCGTACAGATGTAAAGCGACCAATCACACCACTTAGTCTAAAGTCATTAAATCCAAATTGCCATCGCCACTGCCCATTAGCTGCTGCCCAAAACCATTTTGGAGACCCTCCCTGCTGGTAATTTACACCGAAGATGGTATCTGCTATCTTCGTGCTGACTGTTACCTGACTTTCTCTCGCAGTAATGTGCAGGTGAGGATCAGCTAATATAAGACTTAACTGGCTCAATGAGTAATTACCCTGACTAGTATGTAAATCCGCAACTACAACCCAGTGTTTGTCAATCAATAAACCTTCCCATTGATTTTTATTGTTTTTCCAGATCCAAGGTCCATAGTGCTTTATTATATCACTATTGGTTTTGAGTGGTTGCAGTTGAAAGCTGATTGCTTCAGGGCTGAGAAAGCTTTCTATAATCCAACTTTGTGCAGTTAACTTAAGTTGCACATCTTCATCAGGGGAAAAAGTAAAGTACATGTGTGGTTGGTGCATGGAAAGCTGCCATCGCAAACCCGAGTCATAGGCAATATCCCAGATTACTAATGACTTTTGTTCTTGAACATCTCTAATTTCTATCTCCAAATAACAAACTTGATTAGGTGCAGCTGTAAACCAGCGAACTTGCTGATCAGTAATGCTGATAATCCGATGTAATCCTGGTTTTACCGAAAAAGTTAACATCCCCATGCTGTCCGTTACAGCTTGCTTTCCATTGGGCATCAGCACTGGATGACCAGCAACAGGTTTACCATCATGAATAACTCGAACCACAACTTTAGCTTCCTCTTGAAACCAAGTCTGTGTGATGTATCCCACAAAAATGGCTTCTTCAATGCCATATCTAGCCTTGATCCATTGTTCTGCAGATTCAGCAAAAGAGGCCAGAACTAATCCCTTGATTGTATACCACCCTCGTGATAAGGAACTTGGTAAATGTATACGATACTGATTTTCCTGAAGTTTTTCCAAAGTCAATGGCTGGCCATCAATTGACCATGTACCATGCTGAGGTAACAGACCTTCGCTGAATTCAAGTATCAGAGTTTCATCAATACCAGTCATAATATCCAAATTAACACTAAAACCTCTGCCAACTTGAGCTTTGAAACCAGAAACAGGCCATCGAAGGGTAGATGCAGCAGTAATCGAGTTGGTGGGCACTATTAGCGAACCGTTTTCGACTATTTCATCAACTTGGGGCCAGATCTGCATTTGTTTGAAATACACAGCGATAGGTTCATGAAGTTCAAACTGTACCCATTGGTTAGGTACCAACGGCCAATAACCTGCAGCACTGGTTACACTGAATTCGCTGCTATGCAGTGGCAATAGCCATAATTGATCTTGTCGGGGGTAAATAACGATTGCATTGCCCTCTGCTAATTGGAAAGTAAAAGACTGTGTATATTCACCTGGTCCATACCAAGGAATGTGCATTGCTAGCCGCAAAGATAACAATTGGTTTGCATTATGATCGATGCTAGATAGTCGTGTTAAAGGCCGCCACTCATCAGCAGCAGCGGCATAAAGCAGTAGATCACCAGCAAAACGCAGTTCACAGACAGTACTGGGATCAGCCCATATATATAAAGGATCAGCAATGACATGATAAGTACCAGGGACAGCGGTGTCTAACGTTAGCACAGGTAAGGCATGGCTTTGATTGCTAACACCAAGCACCACAAGAGCAAGCATGAGCAGCAGTTTCACGGCCAACTCACCTGTTCAGCAAGAAATGTGCTATATAGAGTGATCTGTTCTGTATCTGAGGCAACAGGTAGTTGAATTGTACGTTGCGTGTTGGCCAAGATCAGGACAGGCGACATGCTGATCACTTCACGAGAACCATTGCTGCGCCTGAGCTCCATGTTTCCACCAAAAAATACATGACAAGGGTTGGGATTTGTCAATGTTAATGTCAAATGTACATTGCTCAGATTAATCTCGCTTACCTGTATGTACTGATCAGGACCTGTTGTACTAAACAGAAGCAGCACCGCCATACGCGAACTCAGCTGCTCCCCGTGTTTTTTTACAAACAGTACCAGACTAGCAGCAGAGAAATCCTGATTCTGGATTTCAATGGTCACAATTTGCTGTTCCCCAGGCTGGAGCACATAGTTGGATTCATTGATAATCACATAATGTTTAGCTTGTTGCCGTGCCGTATATGTGTCATCAAGTTCGACTGTGCCATCTTCCCGCAAAGTAAATAGGCCTAGGTCTAAGCTTACTTTCTGCCAATCTTCATCTGTATTGATGAGAGTAAGCGTGAACTGGTCACCAACATGGACATCATATGCATCAATGATCACCGGGGATATAATCATGGCTGCTGCTGATTGGCTAACAATCATCAACAACAGCCAAAATAGAATGATTTGATGGAGTCGTTTCATACTTGTGGGACCAGTGTCAGTTCAATTTGGGTTTGGTAAGTTCCCGGTGGATCATTAAAACTTCCTTCTAAACGCAAGGGAATGGCCACAAGCACTCCTTCGCTGGTGGTGGGTGGATGATTGACAATTACACGTTGTGCTATCCTAGAAACACTCTCCCAACTACCAATATAATCGTTAACATAAATCATTGAATGCACCTGAACCTGTGCACCATCTTCAGTACGTGCTGCTTGTGAACCAAGGACACGCAGCTCCCAGGAAACATTAGCCCTCACCAGCACCTGCACCGTAGCTTCAACAGTATCACCTGGATTTACAGGCGGAAAAGCCAAATTTGGAGTCACTAGTTCCAGCATTGCATATGGCGCCACTGTGAAATTTACCAACAAGGTCTCTGCCAGTGCCAACTGTGCTGCAAATACTAAGTACAAAAAGACAAACACACCAAGAATCACAAACTTTCGTGGTGAAAAAGCTTTTGCTTCACAACGCAAACCTCTCACTCCTTATTCACCACTCCCAAGCGTAACACTATATTAACATAGACTGACAAATCTGTCAATTCTGCCTTTATTATGTTTGCCTGTAGCAGGAAAAGAACACAACTACACCTAAATAGCCACTAACAAAAGGAGGAAAACTTATGCTTGTTGAGCAGATTAAAGAAGAGTTATCTCAGTACATAGAACCAGAAAAAGCTGAATTCTTGCCTAGATTTTTTCAGAGCAGCACTAATGGCTATGGCGCCGGTGATCAATTCTTAGGTGTACGTGTACCAAATCAGCGCAAAATAGCCAAGAAATACTATTCCCAGATTAGTCTTGATGAACTGCAAACGCTGCTTCAGTCACCAGTTCACGAGTATCGCTTAACAGCAATAATAATGCTTGTCCACAAGTATGAGAAATCCAAGTGCGAAGAAGAACGCCAACAATATGTTGCTTTCTATCTTGAACATCTAGATTATGTCAATAACTGGGATCTGGTCGACATTTCCGCTGATAAAATTCTCGGCCATTACCTGTATCAAAAAGATCGACAGCTTCTGTATGATTTGGCGTATTCTAACGACCTTTGGCGCCAGCGTATCGCTATAATGTCCACCTTTTACTTTATAAAGAAACGCGATTTTACAGATACACTAAAAATCGCAGAAATACTGCTTCGGCATACCCACCACCTTATTCACAAAGCTGTCGGTTGGATGCTGCGGGAAGTCGGCAAGCGAGATCTACAAGCAGAGCTAGAATTTCTCAGGCAGCACTATCATGAAATGCCCCGTACAATGCTTCGGTATGCCATTGAAAAATTTGAACCAGATTTAAGACAGCGTTTTCTTCTGGGAGAAGAGTGCTAATCTAATTAAAGTATTCCAATAATTGGAAGCATACAATCATTGTGATAAGGGCCACATTCATTATTGACAAGATTGCCGGACAGTATATATAATTGGCATTGGGTTTGTCCCAAAAAAATACATAGAAAGGAAGGTAGTTTTTATGAAAAAACTAATCGGTGTTGTTCTTGTTTCATTGATGGTCATCGGCCTGTCCCTGGGAGCCGCTGCTGCTGAACCAATCAAGGTCGGCAAAGCTGAAGCCGCAGCACATGGCACTAAATGCTTTACCGTCGCTTTTGTTGTTCTGCAGGGTGATACTATTGTAGGTGCATACTTAGATGAATACCAATTTATGCCCAAAGATGAGGTTATTGGTGTACCTAACTCTGATATGCTGGACGGTTTTGCTAGTGCATTTAAAGATCCAAGCATGGTGTTGGCTTCCAAGAAAGTAAACAATGCCTACTACAGCAATAACATGTCCAGAGCTGGCTCCACTGTGACCATCGCTGACAACTTCAAAGCTATTGAGAATTTTGTTATTGGCAAGACTGTTGCTGAGCTTCAACAAATCTTGGCCAACACAACAAAAGAAGCGATCATCGATGTTGTTACCGGCGCTACTCTCCAAGACACCTATGGTTACCTGGTAGCAATTTTAGCTGCTGCACTGAACGCTCAAAACCAATAAGTTATAGCAAAGCAATCATAAATAAGTAAAAACAGGCTGTTGGACTATCCAACAGCCTATTTTGTTTTGAGCCAGGTGCACAACCTGGCTCTTTTATCTGTTTAAATCTGGTATTTATCCACGATAGTATGTAGATGATTAGCCATCTCGCTTAAAGAGCTAGCGGAGGCAGCCATTTCTTCCACTGTTGCTGACTGTTCTTCAGCGGAAGCAGCAATATGCTGGCTGTTAGTACTAATCTGCTGGATACCGATGGCCATTTCTTTAATCTGTGTAATAATACTGTCAATACTGCCTAAAATATTATTGAGTGTGTTACCTGTGTTCTTAACTGTAGTAATGGTCGCTTCAGTTTGTTGCGCTCCAGTGTTCATGACATTGACTGCTGTTTCAGTTTCAGTTTGAATAGCCCTCACTAACTCGGTTATATCTTTTGTTGCATTAGCTGATTGTTCAGCAAGTTGCCGGACTTCATCAGCTACTACTGCAAACCCCCGGCCATTATCACCAGCACGTGCTGCTTCAATGGCCGCATTAAGTGCCAAAAGATTGGTTTGGTTGGCGATACCAGAAATTACACCAACAATGCGTCCGATTTCTTGAGACCGCTGGCCCAAACCTTGAATCGTGGAAACAAGAGTCGTAATAGATTTATGCAGCTCCATTGTTTTATTCACTGTATCATGAAGAGCTGTTTCGCCCTCAATAATCATATTGGATACCTTAGAAGCAGCATTAGACATGGAACTGGCGTTACCAGCCATCTGTTCAACAGTCGCAGCAAACTCATTGGCAGTCTGGGCTACTTCAGCAATAGAAGCTCCTGTTTCTTCTGTAGACGCTGACAGTTCCTCACTGCTAGCTGCCAAGTCAGAGGCATATTGCGCCAAGACCGACATATCCTTGTGCATAGATGCTATCAAATCGTTGGCTGCTTTGGCAAGAGCCCCTACTTCATCCTGAGATTTAACCGCCAATGGCTCCAGAAGGAGATTGCCCTGAGCTATTGCCTGCAGCTGCTTGCTCACACTCTGGATGGGATCAGCAATCCGATTTGCCAAAAACACCGATAGAGCTAAACCAAGTACAACAGCGGTGATACACAAGAAGAGAATACCTTTCTTAGTGGTATCTCCAAGCCTTTCCAAGCTTTTTTCTTTAGACTCTGTAAACTGTTTTTGGGCAGTCTGAGCATCGCTAAATCCATAGGTGAGTTTTTGAGCAACACCTCTAAGGTTGCTAGCTGCCTGAGCAGCAGCTTCTTCATTTCCAGAAGCAATTGCTAGCATGATGTCATTGAGAACTACTTGGCCCCATTCTTCACTCAACTTGATCAACTCATGAACATCTTTTGCTCTTTCATTCTTTAACAGAACTTCGTGAATCAACTGGCTTTCTTTGTTAAATTTCTTTTAAAGTCATCGATTAACGAGGTTTCCTGCGGATTGAGCATAAAGTCACGATAAATAGCGCGGCGTTCTGCTAAATTCAGTGCTAGTGTATTGTACATTTCCAACAGTTCTATATCTTCTTGGATAACAACAGCTACTTCATCATCGTACTTGTTAATCGATACATAGCCGATTACTCCGACAATTGTCATAAGTAAGAGCAGGGCTGCGTATGCAAGTACAATCTTTGTTTTAATGCTTTTCATGTCCTACATCTCCTTCAATTTCAATTGGTTTTGATCTTGCAGCTTCAATTTAGTGCTTCGTTAGGGAAAAACAGTGCTACGTCTCAGCCAATCCTTCGACGAAGTTCAGTAAACCAACTAACAGCCATCCCCTCCTTCCCTCTTCCCTCAAGAAAACAAAAGAAGGCCATCAAGACCTTCTTTTAAGAAATCACACGTCTTGAGGCAACCTGGCAATCATAGTAATGCACTAAGGCAATACCTTAGACCCATGGCTTTGCGTCCTATCCTTTCGGATAGTTTGCCTTTATCTCTTATAAATAAAATTATACAAAAACATTTTATCAGGATCATATTGAGTTGCAAGTACATTAATATAAAAATAGGGGCACTATTTTCCACCAGTAGTGCCCCATCAACTTTATATCTTACCTGCTGTTGCGGCTTGTCGAAGAATCTCGGCCTTATCAGTTCTTTCCCAAGGCAAATCTAAATCCAGACGGCCGAAATGTCCATAGGCTGCTACCTGCCGATAAATTGGCTGGCGCAGCTGCAAATTCCGGATAATAGCTTCTGGACGCAGATCAAAATGAGTTTGGATTAGAGCTTCAATCTCACTCTCTGGAATGCGATTGGTACCAAAAGTATCGACCCAGATCGCTACTGGCCGAGCTACACCAATCGCATAAGCAATCTGTACCTCAGCTTTACGTGCCAGCCCAGCCGCGACAATGTTCTTAGCAACATAACGGGCTGCGTAAGCTGCCGATCGATCAACCTTAGTTGGATCTTTGCCCGACAGTGCTCCGCCGCCATGACGACCCATTCCACCATAGGTATCCACGATAATCTTTCTGCCAGTCAAACCAGCATCACCCTGTGGCCCACCGACAACAAACCTGCCAGTTGGATTGATTAAAAATTTGGTATCAACCAGCAAATGTGATGGAATTATGGGATTGATTACCTGCTCGATCATATCCTGCCTGATTTGCTCGTAGCTTACATCAGGATCGTGTTGTGTAGAGAGTACTATCGTATCAACACGAACAGGTGTATCACCGTCGTACTCAACCGTCACCTGTGTTTTCCCATCTGGTCGTAAATATGGAACAACCTGCTGCTTGCGCACCTTAGCTAGTTGTTGTGCTAATTTGTGGGCTAAGGTTATCGGCAAGGGCATCAATTCCTCTGTCTCATCTGTTGCATAACCAAAGACTATACCTTGATCACCTGCACCAGTTTTGGATATTTCATCATCTTCGCCACTGCGCACTTCCAAAGCATTGTTTACACCAAGAGCAATATCTGGAGACTGTTCAGTTAATGATGTTATGATAGCACAAGTTTCTGCGTCAAAACCAAATTTTGCGCGGTTATAACCAATATCCAAAATCACGTCTCGTGCAATTTTGGGAATATCGACATAACATTCAGTGGTTATTTCACCCATTACCATTACCAATCCGGTAGTCACTGCTACCTCACACGCTACGCGTGCATATGGATCTTTGGTAATTATAGCATCGAGAATCGCATCAGCAATTTGGTCACACATCTTATCCGGATGGCCTTCAGTAACCGATTCCGACGTAAAAAAATGGCGCCTTTTTGACATTCAAACCTCCACCTACTTTCTTGTTCTAAGAAAAAACCTCCCCAATTAAAGGAAGGGAGGGACAAGTCTAGTAAAATACTACCACTCTGCCTTTCCCATGTCAAGCTTAGCGGTGATTTAGTGTTCCTGGCTCATTTGTATAGCTTCTTCTATAACCTGCCAGTTGGATTGATCGATCATGTCACCCAAAGATACCTTGCCAATGCTTACTGGTAAAACAAATGTCAATTTTTGATCCACCACTTTCTTGTCATGCTGCATCCAAGCAATGAGCTGTGATGGAGATATGTCCGGCAACCGCGTAGGTAGGTGATACTGCTCGATAAGATTAATAATTCTCTCACCAATAGCAACATCTAACCGCCCTAGCAGCTGAGCAATCCTCGTAGCCACCACCATACCAATCGCCACTGCTTCTCCATGCCGGTACACTTGGTACTCAGTTGCTGATTCCAAAGCATGCCCCACTGTATGACCAAAGTTAAGAATAGTTCGTAAGCCCTGTTCTTTTTCATCTTGAGAAACTACTTCGGCTTTAATCTCGCAGCAGCGTCTGACTATTGCCGATATATATTCTGGCTCCTGGTTAAGAATCTGCTCTTTGTATTGTTCTAAGAAACAGAAGAATTCATTATCCCAGATAATACCATACTTAATTACTTCCGCTAAACCTGAACGCCACTCCCTCTCAGGCAATGTGTACAGTGTATCCAAATCGCTAATAACTAAGTGCGGCTGATAAAACGCTCCGATCAGGTTCTTGCCTAGCGGATGATTAACCGCAACTTTGCCGCCAATACTACTGTCCACTTGTGCTAACAACGTGGTTGGCACTTGAACAAGAGGAACTCCACGCAAATAAACAGCAGCCACAAATCCTGCCAAATCTCCAACAACACCGCCACCAAGGGCTACCACTACTGTCTTCCGCGGTAATTTGCGTTCTATGGCAAATGTCAGAATCTGCTCCGCCATAGACCAGGACTTATAGCTTTCGCCATCAGGAAGAATAAAGCAATAGACTGCTCTCCCGCTGCTTTCCAGGTTCTCAGAAACAACCTTACCATAAAGGGGATATACTACATCATTGCTGATCAAAAGCACATCCTGGCAATACTGCAATGAAGAGGTCTGCTTTAGGTATTCTGGAAGTTTTGTCAGTAAACTATGTCCGATTACTATTGGGTAACTGGCTGAAGCTGTTGCTATTTCAAGTTTCACTGACCACACCTCCTAAACAACTCAATACAGAAGGAAAATTAGGATAAGACACATTGATACACTCCGCGTTGGTGATTGTGGTCTGCCCCTCGGCCATCAACGCAGCAACAGCTAAAGACAGTGCAATGCGATGGTCGTTATGACTATCTACCACCGTACCCATAAGTTTACACCCACCGCGAATCCGTAAACCATCTGGCAATTCCGTAATATCCATGCCCAGTTTCCTACACTCACCCGCTATTGCCGCCAGACGATTGCTTTCCTTAACCTTCAGTTCACCTGCATCCCGAATCTCTGTCACCCCTGATGCAAACCCAGCAGCTACGGCAACAATAGGTATTTCATCAATCGCCCGGACGACTAGTTCACCAGATATTTCAATGCCATGAAGTGAACTGGATTCTACCAGCAGATCACCAACATGCTCTCCCATACTCGTGTGTGCATTAAGTATTGTAATCTTTGCCCCCATAGCGCGAAGAATGTCGATGATGCCAGTACGTGTAGGGTTCAATCCCACTTGGTGCAAAACTAAGCGAGAATTAGGGACAATAGAACCAGCAACAAGCCAAAAAGCAGCAGAAGACAAATCTCCAGGTACCACCATATCAAATCCGGACCAAGACTGCCCACCCTTGATTCTAACAGCCAATCCTTCAACAACAATTGGCACACCTAAAGCCTGCAGCATCAACTCTGTGTGATCCCGGGACTTAGCTGGCTCTAATACCTCGGTCCAGCCATCAGTAAATAACCCTGCTAATAATATAGCAGACTTCACCTGAGCACTGGCTACCGGTGTAGCATATGATACAGGCTGGAGCCTTCCGCCACGAATTGCTAATGGAGCTAAATCATCATCAGCACGTCCAAGAATTTGGGCCCCCATAAGTTTCAATGGTTTAGTAATCCTCCCCATAGGGCGGCGTCTGATAGAGGTATCACCAGTGATGAAACTCGTAAAAGGTTGTCCTGCTAAAATACCGCTAAGCAGACGAATAGTGGTTCCGGAATTACCTACATCCAACACTTCTACTGGTTCACGCAAACCATCCAAACCATACCCCTGCACCCTTACAGTATGCTGATCAATTTCAATCGCTACTCCAAGTTTGCGCAAACAATCAATAGTCTGAAAACAATCAGCGCTCAGCAAATAATTAGCAATGCAGCTTTCACCATGCGCCAAAGCACTAAGCATAGCAGCGCGATGAGATATAGATTTATCACCAGGCACTCGGATATCCCCTTGTAAACTGTGGCCTTTTCCAACTACTAAACTTCTTCCCACAGGTCATCACCTCAGATTCTTTGTTACGATTATATCCTACTGCAGATCCACTGGCAACATCTGGGACTGATTTCCTCAACTAATTGAAAAAGGATTATTAGCAATTGATGGATAATTTTACAAAAAATAAGCTACCAAGGAGGATAGAAAATGCTGGCATTCGACCTTACCAAATTTGGTGCTCTGTTCACTGGATATACCGAACTGCGAGTACAGGAAAACCGCACAGTATCCATTGGCTTTCTGCAAGGAAACAACACCAGCAATGTCAAATCAGCTAACAGCGGCGTCTCAGCGCGAGTTTATCAGAATGGTTCCTGGGGATTTGCCTGCAGCCCCGAGCTTAATGAAGATAGTTTTCGATCAGTAATTTATGCCGCTTCAAACAATGCCGCTTTCCTAGATCAAAAGCAGAAAAAGCAAAAGTCATCTTTACCTTCTGTGCCAGTTCAAGCAGAGCACGACTTCGCAACAAAAAAACCAAGGTTAACACAAAAGCAATTGATAGAGTTTGTCAAACAGGTGGATCAATACATTGCTGAGAAGTATCCGGATTTAGTCAGCCGTTATGTAGGCCTAAACTGTCTTGATATGGAGAAACTTTTATACACATCAGACGGTTCATATTCCTACTCATTGCATCCACGATCAATCCTTTATGTCTCCTTAACAGTCGAGAGAGATGGTAAACCAATTGAGCTTTATGATGTCTTTGGCAGTAGAGGTCAATTTGAAGATGTATTCTCCGATCCAGCTGAGTTATACCCGAAAATTGATCAGCTTTATGAACATCTTCGCCACAAACAACAAGGAGTCTACGCTGAACCTGGAATTAAAGACTGTATCCTCGATGCCGAACTAGGTGGCATTTTAGCCCACGAAGCAATTGGTCATACTACCGAAGCTGATTTAGTTATGAGCGGTTCAATAGCAGCCAAGTATATGAACCAAGAAGTCGCTAGTCCGCTGGTTACTCTCGTGGATTTTGCCCATACAGCGCTGGGAGAAACCTGCCCCATTCCTCTCTATGTCGATGATGAAGGCACCCAGGCAGAAGACGCGGTTATCATTGATAAAGGTGTACTGAAGAGTTATTTGCATAACAAAGAAAGCGCTCAACATTATCAAGTGAAGCCAACAGGCAATGCCCGGGCTTGGTCGTTTTCCGATGAGCCTTTGATCCGGATGCGCAATACCGCTATTTTGCCCGGAACGGATAAACTGGAAGATATGATTAGCTCTATTGATGACGGTTACTACTTAATTCGCCCAAACAACGGCCAAGCGGATACCACCAGTGAATTTATGTTCGGCGTCATTTTGGGCTATGAAATCAAAAACGGTAAGTTAGGCAGGGCAATTCTGGATACCACAATTTCAGGTATCGCCTTTGATGTCCTGAAAACTGTAACAATGGTATCGGAAGATATGCACTGGAGCGTAAGCGGTATGTGCGGTAAAAAACAACCTATGCCCGTGGGGATGGGTGGCCCAGCTATTAAATGCAAAGTAAATATCGGGGGGCGATAAGAATGACAGAACGGGTAATTCTTAGCTATGCCTTGGAACAGCTCCAAAACAAGGGTATCGAACATGCCTCTGGTTCAGTGAGCAAGGGTACTACCTATGAGATGAACGTTGAAGCCAATAAAATGACGCTAATCCGTACAGTATTTAACAATAGCCTTTCACTGTATGTAATAAAAGATAACAAGAGCGGAAGTATCAGTGTCAACAAGTTAGATAAAGAAGCAATTGATAAAGCAATTACCGATATAATTGAGATAGCGGAATCAAGTGAACCTGACCCGGCACACGCTATTGCTGAGTATCAACCAGCTGCTCAGTTCTCAGTTGGGCCCGCCGAACCGGATATGGATTTAATGTATCAACGGCTCGAACAGTTCCTCACAACTGTTCGCGAGCAGTTTCCTAAGATTATGCTGGAAAATGTCTACTTTAAATTTAATCATAATACACGTTTTATCGCCAACACCAATGGTGTGGACTATACAGTAAGCAAAGGCATATACAGTTTTACAAGCATGTTTTCTGGTCATGATGGAGATAAAAGTTCGTCATTTAATTACACTGGCTTTTCTACACAGGATATCAACCAAGAATTACTGGCATTTGGCAGTCAAAAATACTTGCTCGAACAATCAAGCAATCAGATTGATACACAATCTTTATCGGGTAAATTTGTTGGTGATGTGATTGTCACTCCCGACTGCTTGGGTGATTTCCTTGGCTATCTGTTTGACATCACTATTTTTGACGGAGCGCTGATTTCTGGCACAAGTGTATACAAAGACAGTCTGGGTAAACAGGTAGCTGACCCACGCTTAGTAGTGCACTCGTGGCCTGTTTCATCAGAAATTGCTGACGGCTATTTCTTGACTGGCGATGGTTACCGGGCTGAAAACTGCACTATCATCGATCATGGTGTTCTAAAGACATTCCTGCTTAGCCTCTATGGCGCTAACAAAACTGGATTGGCACGTGGTGTAAACAACGGTGGCTGTTATGTGATTGAACCAGGTACCAAGTCTTTGGAAGAAATAATCGGTCATGTTAAGCGGGGAATACTTTTAGCTCGTTACTCAGGCGGCAGTCCCAGTCAAAATGGCGATTTCTCCGGGGTTGCCAAGAACAGCTATTATATTGAAGATGGCAAAATCCAATATCCCATCAGTGAGACAATGATTTCTGGCAACTTAGTGGAGATGCTGCAAAACATCACTGAAATCTCCAAGGAGAGAGTGAATTTTGGTTGGGGCATTTACCCCTGGATTGGTTTCTCCAACCTCACTATATCTGGAAAGTAGAAAAAAAGGGAAGTCACGTATAATGGCTTCCCTTTTTATCTCCAGTTTAGTATCCCAGCTGCTGTTTGACTATGATAACTTTAATTCTGCCTTTGGTAAACTGCCCATTGATCACCACAAGATTACGCACAGTTTTATTGACACCAGCAACGATTATCACCTGTTGAGGTCCATATAATAATGGGGCGACTCTACTGCTGTTGCCATCAATGTTAAACAGTTCACCGTTCTCCGTAGCTTGGTTAACTGATATACCACATGACATTTCGATCCATACGCCCGCTCCCTTTTGACACAAATTGATTCACATAGATTTTGGTAATTTTGGCTAAACTAAGAGCAGCATAGTAATGGGAGGAGTTTCCATGACAGCTACTGAACTAGTTTATCCCGTGTTGTTAATTGGGTCTTTTATTATGACTTTAATTATGATTCCGCGCGATCAGTATCGTGAGTACCTGATGTATGGATTTGTTCTTGGTGGTTTGGGTGATGTTGCTGTCGTAACAATCTTGCAGAACATCTTGGGGATCATCTGGTTTAAGAATCAAGGACTATTTTATGTTCTTGGCCATAATGCTTTATCGCCATTATGCTGGACGTTAGTAATCATGCTGTTTTTATACTTCCTACCTCGCCGCAAGTTTTTTCTCATCTGCTATCACTTGGCTTGGGGATTGATGTCATTAGGTTTTGGCTATCTTGTTCAAAATGCTCAGCTTTTTGATTTCCGTGACTGGTTTTATCCAATTCCAGCACTTATATTGTTCATAAGCTGGTTCACTGTTTGTAGCTGGGTATATACCAAAACCAGCTCGCTCGCTAAGAAACTACAATAAAAAGACGGGGATTCATCCCCCGTCTTTTATAGTGTCATTCCACAGTTACACTCTTCGCTAAATTCCTAGGTTTATCGACATCACAGCCGCGAGTCTTTGCCGCATAATATGCTAAAATCTGCATTGGTATAGCTGTCAATAGCGGCGCTAACAAGGGATGAGTCTGCGGAATTAAGATCAACTCACTCGCTACATCGGAATAATCCCGGTTCTCTTCCATGGCTAATAGAACAATGTCTCCTCCCCTGGCTTTCACTTCTTTCAAATTACTGATAGTCTTATCCACCAGCTGTGGTTGAGTAGCCAGGGCTACAACTGGTACTCCTGGCTCTATCAGGGCTAGAGTACCATGCTTTAATTCTCCGGCAGCCAAAGCTTCTCCATGAATATAAGATATTTCTTTGAGCTTCAATTGGCCTTCCATGGCCGAGGCATAGTCCAAACCTCTACCCAAGAAGAAGGTGTCATGAGCATCCCAGAGATGTTCCTCTGCATATTGCTTCAAAATGGTTTCAGTTTCAGCAATTAGCTGCTCCATCTGTTCAGGTATCAACTGCAAAGCTGCCAGCAACTCCCGCTCATATGCACCAGTATTTTCAGCTTGGATATAAGCTGCCAACATACCTAGGCAGGCAAGTTGGGTTGTATAAGCCTTGGTTGAAGCAACAGCTATTTCTGGTCCAGCGTGAGTATAGAGCACTGCATCAGCTTCCCGTGACAATGTCGAACCTACCACATTGGTAATCGCTAATATACGTGCTCCAGCAGCTTTAGCTAAGCGCATAGCTCCTAAAGTATCTGCAGTTTCTCCAGACTGGCTGATGACCACTGCCAAGGTCTGTTGGTCAGCCTTATTTGGTTTATAACGATACTCAGAAGCTAAATCAGCGTAAACGACCAAATCAGTGAAGCGTTCCAACAGGCATTTACCATACAAAGCTGCATGGTAAGCAGTACCGCAGGCAATGAATTCCACTCGCTTGATACCCTTAACCAATTCTTGTGGTATTTCATTCTGCAGAGTGAGACTACCGTCTTTGGCAACACGGCCAGCAAGCGTATCTCTTACTGCCTTTGGCTGCTCATGGATTTCTTTCAGCATAAAATCTGCATATCCTGCCTTCTCCGCCTGCACCGGACTCCAGTCTACATGCAGAACAGGCACCTCGACTAATTGGCCATTGGCATTATAGATTTCCACCTGATCCCGCATTACTTTGGCCATCTGCCCATCTTCCAGCACGTATACTGTGCGGGTATATTCCAACAAGGCTGGAATATCCGAAGCAATATAGTTCTCTCGTTCGCCTAAACCAATGACTAAAGGTGAATCCTGTCGTACCGCAATTAATTGATCAGGATGATCCACACAGATCACTACCATTGCATAGGAGCCAGCTAAACGAGATACAGCTTGGCGCACAGCTTGGAGTAAATCACCCTGATAATATTGCTCCACTAAATGGCCGATCACTTCTGTATCGGTTTCAGAAACAAATACGTGTCCCTCGTTTTGCAACTCCAGCCGTAATTGTTGGTAATTCTCAATTATACCATTGTGGACCACAGCGAAACGTTGAGTACAATCATAGTGAGGATGAGCATTCACATGCGAAGGGGCTCCATGAGTAGCCCAGCGGGTATGCCCGATCCCAATACTTCCACGCAGATCAACATGAGCCAATATCTGCTCCAAGTCTGCAATTCTACCTTTGGTTTTATGCACACGCAATTCATCATTTATTTCACAGATCCCTACCGAGTCATATCCTCGGTACTCTAGTTTTTTAAGACCCTGTACTAAAAAGGGCGCTGCTGAGTTAATTCCTACATAACCAACAATGCCACACATTTAGTCAACCCCCACATTTTTGGAAAATAAACAAAAAAGCAACACCTAGTCAGGCCTTTGTACTGCATACTCTACAAAGACCTCAAGCCATCCAGAAGCATTTTGTCCTTTAAGTCACCTTAAAGATTTGTAGCTTCCTCACGGATAATGGCAGCCGAGTGGCACCCGCCGAACATTTCGATAAACCACTTCCTCGTCAACTTCCATTTATGGAAGTTCTGGCGCTAATATTCACTTTTCAGTGTCCAAAATAGTCGGCATCACCTCCTTAAAATACATTTTCTGCTTTTTTTGCTGGATACCTCTTATTCTATGCAGAAATCAGTCAATGTGTTTTTTCTCCGGTACAAGTCGAAACTAAAAAAGGATTCAATCCTGCTGATGCCGAAGAATTGCCGAGTATGAATCAGTGTAACAAGAGGGGATGGCTGTGCAAGTATATCTTGACAACTGTGCTACTACAGCAGTTGACCCACAGGTTTTAGCCGCAATGCAACCCTATTGGCAAAATGCTTATGCTAATCCTTCCTCTCCTCATCGGATGGGGATTGAAGCAGAAAATGCTTTAACCAAGTGCCGTGCTTACTTGGCCCAGCTGCTGGGTGTGAAACCATATGAAATCTATTTTACAAGTGGCGGAACTGAATCTAATAATCTGGCAATTCAAGGTTTCGCCCGAGCTCAATACAAACCAGGGCACATGATCACTACGAGTATTGAACATCCATCCGTGTTAAACCCAATCCGCTATCTTGCAGAAGAGTGCGGCTGGGATGTGAGCATTTTATCGGTGGATGCTCATGGCAAAATCAACATGACAGAACTGACCGATGCTATCCGTGATGATACTCGCTTAATCAGCATCATGCTAGTAAACAATGAAACTGGGGTGATTCAGGATTTGAAGCAGATTGGTGACTGGCTTGCCACACTCAACCAGCACCGCGATCACCCAATCATACTCCATGTCGATGCCTGCCAAGCTCTGGGAAAAGTGCAGTTTGATATTAAAAAACATCACATCGATCTGCTCAGTTTAAGCGGACATAAGATTCATGGTCCAAAAGGCATTGGCATGCTCTATGTCAATGAAAAAGTCCGTTTAAAACCAATTATATATGGTGGTGGACAGGAAAATGGACTACGTTCAGGGACAGAAAATTTAACAGGAGTTATTGGGTTTACAAAAGCCTGTCAACTGGCACTGACTAATCTGCAGAGTAATACGCAAAAATTACAGTTGCTAAGAACACGCATGATTGAACAGCTTCAGCAAATACCCGATAGTTTCTGCAACAGTCCTGCAGATGGTGCGCCTAATATCATTAACTACCGGTTTGATGGCATCAAAGCTGAAGTTCTAGTTCATTATCTGGAGCAGCGCGAAGTATATGTTTCTATGGGTGCAGCATGCAGTTCCCGTAAGCATGAAACCTCTCATGTGCTCAGAGCCATTGGTCTTACCCCTGAGCAAGCAGCGACATCGATTCGCATCTGTTTATCACCTCAATTAACATCGGAGCAGATTGATTATGCAGCAGCAGCCATTGCTCAATCAGTGGCTGAAATTCGCAGTATTTACAGGTAGGAGGAAAATTATGAACCAGCAACTATTGGTTCGATACGGTGAAATCAGTCTTAAAGGCAAAAACCGAGCTAAATTTGAAGATATCTTGATTAACAATATGCGTCACGCACTGAAAGATCTACCCTACCGGGAGATTAAAAAAGCTTATGGCCGCATTTACATCGACTGCGGTGATAACTGGCAGGAAATTGCTCAAGCCTTGCAAAAAGTGTTTGGCATTGTTTCATTTTCGCCAGTGATTAAAACAGAACTGACGCTGGATGCAATTAAAGAAGCTGCATTGATTCTGATGCAGGCCAAAGCGACAAGTAAGACTTTCAAAGTCAACACCCGCCGCCCTAACAAGCACTTCCCCTTAACTAGTCTAGAAGTCAATCAAGAAGTAGGCGGCTACTTACTACGCAATCTACCAGGTCTTACAGTGGATGTGCACCATCCAGAAGTAGAACTGGATATTGAAATCCGCAATGAAGGTGCATATCTCTACCACACCATTATTCCAGGCTTAGGCGGAATGCCAGTGGGCAGTGCCAATAAAGCGCTGTTATTGTTATCAGGTGGTATTGATAGCCCAGTCGCCGGCTATCTAGCTCTGAAACGCGGAGTATCGCTTGAAGGTTTGCATTTTTACTCATATCCCTTTACCAGCGAACGCTCAAAGCAGAAAGTTATCGATTTAAGCCGTATTCTAGCGGAATATACCAATAATGGTCAGTTTAAGCTCTGGATCGCTTATTTCACTGAAATCCAGAAAGCATTACAAAAAAGCAAGTTTCCTGATCTCAACATCACTCTTATGCGCAGGATGATGCTGCGCATTGCCGCTAAGTTAGCTGAACGAGAAAAAGCGCTAGCTTTAGTTACTGGAGAGAGCTTGGGCCAAGTAGCAAGTCAAACAATGGAAAGCATGTATGTCATTAATGAAGTGACTAATCTGCCTATTTTCCGCCCCTTAATTGGATTTGATAAACAGGAAATTATCGACTTGGCACGTAAAGTTGGCTCTTATGATACGTCCATTCTGCCATATGCTGACTGCTGTACAGTCTTTGTTCCAAAGAATCCAGCCACAAAACCAAAACTGGAACAAGTATACACCGCCGAAGAACAGTTTGACATCCAAGCGCTCGTTGAAGAAGCAGTTGCGAAAACAGAATGTGTGGTAATTAGCAAAACAATTGATCTCTTCTGATGTTTTACCACAATTTTGTACCGAAAAAAGCAGGATTTTCGAGGAAAATCACGAAGAATAATACAAAGCAGTAATCCCAGGAGGGAAGCATATGGCTGTGGCGGTAGAGCGTGAACTCATTTACTTAAAAAACCAAATTGCGCAACTTAAGGAAGAGAACGCTTATTTACGCCGAGAACTGTATAAAAAGCAGGCACACATCCAACAACTGGAAGATGTGTCGTTAACCTTAGCTGAACGCAGTGTTTTATTAAGCAAAAAGCTTCCGGAAGATTAATTCGCGGAAGCTTTTTCTTTAATCCGCCGTCTATTCAATAAGCGAATACCAATCAACGCTAGAGCAATACCGATCAAATCCACTAAAACATCAGCAGGATTACCAGTACGATGAGGTAAACTTAACTGATACCACTCATCGCAAACAGCTAAGGCAACCGATAGCCCAAATGCTGTAAAATATGGGGCTTTCTTCATTCTTGGAGTCACTGATGCAGCGGCATAAAGCAACAATGCAGCTACAAAGTAACCTCCAACATGAATAGCCTTGCGCAGATAATAAACCACGGTTTGAATTCCTACCTGCTGCAGGAAGGGAAACCACCGCAGCAGATAACTTGTCATGCTGGACGCGCTTGAAGCGGTACTGCGGGCAAACCAAAATATGAAACTAATGTAGCCAATCACAATTATCCAGCGTACAACAATCAAGCTTTTCTCCTCATTCCACGTGACTTTAACTTTGCTTGTACGACTTCTCCTCAACATAGTGGGGACATTGCCGACAATACTCCAAGCCATCTAAGCCCATACGCCATGCCAACTTCTCACAGTAATAATCTACTATACCATTGGCATCAGTTCTGGCCTTAGCGTGATGGCAGACAATCATCCTGTTAGATCACCTCCATAAAGAATGTATTCATAATATACGTTCTTTATGGATTTCTATACCTAAACCACTATATGATCTGGCGGATATTTTCGGTACTCTGATCATCGATAGCGTTAATAACTTCTGAAAGCAACCGCTGTAAAGCTTTGGCCCTCCGCAGCAATTCTCTGCGCTCTTTCCCCTGCAGACTACGTAAAGCGTTAACATTAGTTTTCACAAGATAATCGCCGGACTTGGACAACGAATCAAATAACTTTTCGACGCTCCATTCATGCGATTCACTGTTATTACCTTCTCTAGACTTAGGTATATGGCGAACTTTGCGTACTGCTTGCTCGATGCTCAAATCACGGTTACGATCAATCAACTCCAAAACACGCTTGGTTTCGGTTCTAGTCAAGCCATAATCTAAAACAGCATCAAGCACAACATTCACCATGCTGTCACTGCCTAGTTTTTTCGCAAACCGCTTGGCTAAAGTAATATGGGATATAGTAAGTGGCGAGCTTCCTCCATAATAATTGTTGATAAGTGCATTTTGATAACGTTCTTCAATATCAAGCACACTTAACCAATCATTCAGTGTGGTGCGCGGAACCCCCAACTGTTCGGCGACCTGCACAATGGACAAATTGTGCTCGTCAATAAACAGTTTGATCGCCATAGCACGATCTATAGGATTCAGTTCCTCACGTTGAATGTTTTCAATGATCTGAACCTGACGTACTGCTGCGTCATTACTTAAAATCAAGGCTGGGACTTCAGCAACTCCCAGCAGCTTACAAGCTAACAACCGTCTAACTCCGGCCACAAGCAGATAACCGTTTTCCTGTTCAACAACAATCACTGGCTGCAATAGGCCTACTTCGTCAATTGACGCAGCTAAATTAGCAAGTTTAGCCTTGTCCATATCAGTTCGCACATGATCATCAGGAAGAATAATTTGCTCAACTGGCAGCTGCACCACGTTCAATCTTAAGCCCCCCCAAATATTTTAAAAAGCCAAAAACGTTTCCGTGGCTGATACTGAACTGGCTCTGGAACGTCAACGTCTATTGGCTTCCCCTCCACGACCAAACCAGGATTAGCATTTACCAGTAAGTCCACAACTTCAGAAGTTACATACTGCTGCGCTATGGCAAGACACTTGTCTAAACAAAAACTACGCCGCCCAGTTGAATGGGCATCGCTGGCAAGCAGATGCACTAATGAATGCTGCAGCAAAATAATTCCTGTTTGCTTTGCCTGCTCACCAAATAGTCCTAACAAACTGCCTGCATTGACCTGAATCAAGCAACCATTAGTAATCCACTTAAAAACCAGATTTGGATCTTCAGCCACATAGCGATAGCGCTCAGGATGAGCAATAATTGGGATTATACCTTTAACCTGCAGAGCAAACAACACCTCATCAGTATATGCTGGAAGTTCTTGCATGGGAAACTCGATCAAGCAGTACTTACCCGCATCATTGTAAGTAGGAATCTTTTCACGTGGCATTTCCATTAACTCTGGGTCAATAAAAAGCTCTGCACCAACGATGACCTTTAGATCAATACCCTGCTCACTCAGTTGATGTTCCAGATCAGCGTGTCGCTGTTTGATGACTGTCCATTCACGATTCAAATAGTGCGGTGTGGCTGCAATTACAGCCACCTTCCGCTCTAAAGCTTGGCGTGCCATTGCCACTGCATCAGCCATGTCCTTTGCTCCATCATCGATTCCAGGCAAAATATGCGTATGCAGATCAATCATTGTTCACACCCTAGTCTTTAGATTCGCTGCTGTAGTAATTGTAATAATACTGCTCTCCCTCTCTTGCTAAATTCACACGGTTAAGAACTACACCTAATATTTTTGTATTGGTATTTTCAATCAGCTGCTTAGCACGCAGCGCAATATCTTTAGGCACCTCTTGAGCAGCAACCACAAAAACCACCCCGTCAGTATACGGTGCAAGAATCAGGGCATCAGCCACTGGTAATACCGGAGGTGCATCAAGGACTATCATGTCATAATGAGCTTGAAGCTGTTCAAGAATTGTCTGCATGGCTTTCGACTGCAGCAATTCTGCTGGATTAGGTGGAATTGGACCAGATGTAATAATGTCTAGACCTTCACACTTGGTTTTTCTAATTGCCTCAGTAAGCTGTACTTGGCCCGTCAGTATACTGGTTAAACCTACACTATTGTGGGCGTTGAAAAAACGATGCACTACTGGTTTACGCAAATCGCAATCTACTAGAATTACTCGGTTGCCAGTTTGAGCCATCGATGCTGCTAGATTAGCGCTAACAGTCGACTTTCCTTCCCCTTGCCCCGCGCTTGTAAATAAGATAGTCCGCAGCCCTGCATCAGGGGAGATATATTTCAAATTCGTCCTTAAAGTGCGAAAGGCTTCCGACGAAATGGCTTTCGGATCATCATGAACGACTAAGGTATGGGAAAATGCTTTGGCCATTTTAACCACTTCCTTACCTACGAATTAGCCCGGGAATGAGGACTCTGCATATTGTTACGATCAAATTGAGGAATCTGACCAATCACCGGTAGTGCCAAGTATTTCTCGACATCATCCTTATTCTTGACAGTATTGTCCATGAACTCCAATAAGAATGCGAGACCTAAGCCCATAAACAATCCAAGCACACCACCGATAGCCAAATTGAGCATTACCCGCGGCTTGATTGGATTCTCTGGGATTATGGCATGATCGACAACTTGCAGATTACCGGAATGCATTTGTTCGTTAATCCGGATTTCTTCATTTCTGGTCATCAACATCAGGTAGATATCCTCATACATTTGCACTTCTCTAATCAAACGGGCAAGTTCCAACTCTTTCTCAGGGACATTAGTATACTGCTGATCTAACTCCTGCAATACTTTAGCAATAGCCTGTTCCCTAGCACTTAAAGCTACTAACTCTACCTGAGCGTTAATTAACTGGCTGTATAACTCATTGCGAATAGGGTTGATTGTCTGTGTTTCAGTGGCAATCACCCGTTCAACCTCATTCGCCAACTTTGTTTTAATTTCATTGATCTCTGCCTGAAGGCTTAACACTTCAGGATGACGCTCAGTATAGCGTTCCAAAGCACCTGATAATGAAACCTCCAGTTCAGCTAATCGCTGCTGATAACTACGAACCATCGGGTTATCCTGAATCGTTGTAGAGGAAATAATAATCTCATCTTGTGCTGCCAGCTTGTCCTGGAGTTCACGCAGTCTCAACTCTGTTTCCATTTTAGCGAGTTGTGCCTGCGCAGCCATTTTATCCCATTCAGTATACTGCTGCAGCAACAAGGAAGAATCTTGCATTGGCTGCATAATCCGCTCATTCTCACGGAATCTTCTAAGTTTCTCTTCAGCGTTGGTCAGGTGATCCTGAGCTATTTCAATTTGCTCAGCCAGATATTCACGAGCTGTTTTGAGATCAGATCGATTCTCATCGCGGGTAGACGCAATGAACACCTGACTGAGAGTATTCACGAGATCAGTAGCAAACACTCGATCTGTCGAATCAAACCGGATCTCGATGATTTCTGTGCCACTGATTTGCTGCACTGTCAGACCATTTGTTACTGCTCTGATATCTGCATCAGTCACCGTTTCCCAGCCTAAAGTCTCTAATGCCTTGGTCAAGATTGACCGGCTTTTCAACATGTAGATATAATTCTGGATCATAATGTTCGCTGATGAGGAACCTGTCAAAGCACCTAATGGATCCAAAGATGCTAAGGCGTCTGTTTTGCCACTTTTAAGCATCAAAGTGGCCCTCGCTTGATACACTGGTTCGGTCACTATGTTCAGAAAAACAGCTGCAGCAACAGCTAAAACGAATAGGAGAATAATCATACGGCGCCGTTTGACAACTATATGCCATAATTCAAGTAAATCTAATTCTTCCATGTCCATTAGCAATCACCCCCATCAGTTTTACTTGCTCGGCTTGAACCATTCAATTATTTGCTGGAACGTTCTTACTCCGCTCATAAAACCTAAAATTTTATTCCAATCTGGCTTGCTGGTTTCTGGTACGTAGATAATGTCGCCACCTCTAATTTCAGGGTTATCCAAAGCGCTGCCCTGGAACAATAAGCGATCTTGTCCTAATGTCAAGGTGGACGCTGATCCAATATCACTTCCACGATAAATACCTATTGCGTCCAAAGCTGCCCTATCAGTTGGCCCCTTAGCCATAGCAATCGCATCCAATACACGTGCACCTTCGTAGATTGTATACACACCAGGGCTTACTACTTCACCCAAGACTAAGACTTGACGGCTCAACTCTGGTATAAAGACGACATCGCCGCCTTGAAGCAATAAGTTTTTCTCACTCTGATTGCTGATCACAGTTTGATAATCCATAACCCAAACTTGCTCACCTTCCGCACCCTGCCGGGTGATGATGATCTCTTGGTGTGCAGCATTGTTCTTCAATCCGCCAGCCAAAGCCAAAAGATCTAGGATTCTTCCACCTTCTGGAAGGTTAAACGCACCTGGACGGGTAACCTCTCCAATCACCAAGATTTGACGTGAAACTGGAATATGAATTACCTCACCGCCAACAAGTTTGATATTCGGTTGCTGTTGCGCCATTATTTCTTTTAAGTTCACATACAGTAATTCACTGCTAGTAGTCGAAGCAACCATCACCTGATCAAGCTTTGCCTGCTCAGTTGGTCCACCGGCCTGAGCGATAATATCTAGAATAGTGGTGTATTGATCTACATAATAAGCTCCCGGTTGCCGTACTTCACCATAAACCAAGACACGACGATTCTTCTGAGGCACATAAATAATATCGCCGCCATTGACTCTTATATTGGTCTCATTGCTGCCAGATTCAACAATCTCACGGTAATCCACAGTGAAAATCTGTTGGAATTCACCCTCACCACGAGTAACTGTGATCAGTTCATCAGCACTTTGCCGTAAACCTCCAGCTTTGGCAATGACATCCAACACTCGTTCACCTTTTTGGATAGTGTACATGCCTGGTTGATTAACTTCCCCTAGAACGAGCACATCAGTATTTAACTCCGGCACTATAATTACTTCTCCACCCACAAGAGGTATATTCCCATGACCCGTTTCCATAATAGCGTTCACATCAATTGTTTCAATTACAGTTTCACCATTGACGATGTGTGCTAAGCTCACAGAGTCTGTAGCGGCTTTATCGGTAAAACCGCCTGCTTTAGCAATCGCATCCAATAAATGTGTAGTGGCACTGACTGGATAGTACCCTGGAATTCTTACTTCACCAAAGACTAGCACGGAATTGTTCCGCTCCGGTACAAATATAATACTGCCCGGTGCAATGACTGGATTGATGCTGCTGATACCTTTGATCACTGCATCAACATCATAAATAGTTACTATCGAATTATTGTCGTCATCGATATGTGTCACTTGAACAGCATCACTTGCAGCATCAGCGGTCATTCCACCAGCCAAAGCCAGGATATCAATTAGCTTTTGCCCTGGTTTGAGCTGATAATATCCCGGATCAGCCACCTCACCCAGCACCATTACATAACGATTAGCCTTGGGGACAATGATAACGTCACCGCCCTGAAGCACAAAGTTAGTTTCTAAGAAACGGTTTTGCATTAGGGCTTGTACATCTACAGTTATAACTGAAGTGTCAGTTTCAGTTTGTCTGGTGATTGTCACTTGGTCTGCTGCTGCTGTTTCTAAAAGATCCCCTGCTTTAGCAATACCATCTAAAACCCGATCACCAAATTCTAAAGGATAATAGCCAGGATTTTTCACTTCACCTAAAACCAAGATCTGTTTCTTACCTTCTGTAACGTAGATTACATCTCCCGACTTGATGGTTTGATTACCTATGCCTAGCCGCGATAATGCACCTAGATCAACTTCCACAGTCACACCATCACGAGTGATCAGTACCTGATCACCAGCACTCTCTAAAGCACCGCCCGCCATTGCTAATAAATCCAAAAGTCGGACATTGTCGGTAATGCGGTAACTGCCTGGCTTGGCCACTTTACCAAGTACCAATGCTTGAGGTGCACCTTCAGGAACGAAGACCACATCACCAGGTAAAATCTCTACATCTCTGCCTGTGCTAGTGCGCTGCAACTGACTTATGTCGATTTCTTGAACCGCAAGCTTGTCGCCAGATTGACGTGTCACAGTAACACGTTCCTGCGCTGCATTAGCTGTCACGCTACCAGCCAATGCCAGCACATCCAGAATACCCATTCCTTCTTTAACAACATACGCACCGGGCTGGCGCACTTCACCTAAAACCAGCACAGTATTCATAATCTCTGGGACAAAGATTATGTCGCCACCGGTAAGTAACGGATTGTTGGCACCAATTTTGCCTGCAATCGCGTCATTAATGTTAACGGTAATAATTTCTTGCTCAGAGCCATTGCTACGCACCAGACGAATTTGACTGGGATCTCCCATGGCTGTAAGACCCCCAGCTGCGCCTATCACCTCTAAGAGTGATGTCTGGTGATCTATGGCATAATTTCCAGGTGCTTTTACTTCACCAAAAAGAATTATAGTTTCTTTCTCAGGTATGTATAGAACATCATCGGCTTGTACAGTCCATTTCTGTTGATGTGACTGCATTAAGGCGTTCAGATCAATGGTGTACTCTTGATGAACACCACCAGTGCGTCTTGTCAATACAGCGTGTGCCAAATCACTAGTCGGTAACGCTCCACCTGCTAGAGCTAAGATATGCAGTAAATCCATATCACCTTGAATAGGATAGCTGCCAGGCTTACCTACAGCTCCTAGCACGAGTACATTACCTGCTGCTGATAAATAAATTACATCTCCATCTGTCAAAAGCGGATTATGATTGATGTCACCTTCTGTGATAAACTTTTTTACATCCAGAGTCTGGAGACTGGAACTATCGCCAATAATCCGCGTCAATGTGACTTGAGTTAAGTTGGCGTCTTCAGTTGGACCTCCAGCTGAACTGATGGCATCGAGCAGCCGCGCATTTGCTTTTAAGCGAAAATATCCTGGATTACGTACTTCTCCCAATACTTGAACTTCAATGTTCCTGAATTGGGTAATAATCACTGTAACACTAGGGTCAACCACATACTCACTTAAACGTGTTTGCAGCTCTGTTGTCAGCTCTCCGCTGGTTTTTCCCGCTGCCATAAGATTGCCCACCAAGGGAAAGGTAATATAACCGTCAGGACGCACCTGTACTACGGTTTTGAGTTCTGGGTGCCCCCACACACTAATTTCCAGAACATCGCCACTGCCTAAACGATACTCTTCGGCAGCTGTACAAACAGCAAATGTGAATAGAAATGTGAATAATAGTCCTATTAAAAGTACTGATCTTGGTTTCGTTTGATTGAAGCAATCCATGCCCAAGCCTCCATCACAGATACTTTCAAAACATTAAATTTTAGTTCGCTTTATATCCTTACTTATCCTGCAAAAACAAAAAATTCCAAAAAACAAACCGCTTGCCAGCGGTTTGCGTTAAAGAACAAGGATTACTTTACCGGTACTAGTCGCACACCCAATGTTTGGGTTGTTTTTTCGGTTTCCACAAAGAACTTAGCACCTGCTTGGATCTGCACATCTTCGCCTTTGACAAAGTATCCACCGACCAAGCCTACGGGACCCAGCAAGATTACTCCCGCCATACTTGCACCGGCAGCTAACTCCAAACGTCTATTCTCCTCAGTAGCTTTTTCGGAGATTCTTAATCGAATAGTCGTGCCATCAAAAGCAGAAATTGAACCAAAATCTATTACCACACGGCCATTTTTACCTAAAGAACCAGCTTTAGTTACCTCTGTTACTTTGCCAACTCCTCTGGTACCTTTTGGAATGACAATTCGCCCATCAATCTCCACATTTGATGCAACTTGATATTCAACTGAATCTCCAACCTTGCTTTTAGCAGAATCCACATCAGTCAAAAGTTGAATTTCAACTAATGTTTCAGCTGGCACATCTACTGGAGCTGTATCTAGATTTGTCGATCCCCAAACATTTAGCATCAAATTTCTAATGCGTTCGACGAGTGATCCAGATTGAATTCTGCCATAAAACTCAGTTTCGATCCTTTCCAGTCGTTTCATCAACGGTTCGCCAGAAGTAAGTTTTGCTAAGAAAATCCACTCAATCAGGTTTAACTGCAGTTTTAGCCCAGATCCTTCTTTACTGCCAGCCAGAAACTCATCAATTCTATCGATCCGAGTCATCACGGGGCCACTTTGTGGTTTACCAAAAATTTCAGTTTCAATTCTTTCTACCCGGGTAATCAATGCATCTGATTGAACCTGACCATATAATACTTGCTCAAGCTCACTTAATAATGCCACTGGTGTCCCTGCTGACTGTGCAGCTACTTGCAGGGGGCAAATTAGTAATCCAATAATGACCATGGTGCAGATAAACTTTATCTTCATAAAAACCCTCCTTAGTTAGAAGCGAATGGAAAACTCGGCAAAAGCTTTGCCTACATCACTAAAATTGATTAACTGATAATCCAATTGAATCGATGCTTCGTTGCTAATGGCATAACTTAAACCAATCGAAGCTTTCGTCTGATCACCAAATAACTGGTTCCCACCTCCATCGTGACCCTCATCGGAATTCCACTCTTGTGAAAGGCTTAAAGCTATTCGACCTTGAGGAATAGGAATATCAAAATCAATACTTGTGGTAGCTGAATTACCTAATTGCGGTACAGTTTTCCAGTTTGCTTTACCACGGACGATGACGGAGTTTGGGTCACCATAAGTAACATCAAGTCCAGTAGTAGTACCCTGCGCTGCATCCTCAGGAGCTTGCACCAATCCACCAAGTTCCATGTTGCCAAAACGCACCCAAGCTCTCAATTGGTGGTTGCCAGCCTTAAACGGTTGCGCTAAATCCAACAAGTACTGTCCACCCAAGACCACATTGTTGTTAAACGGATACTCACCCACAATCCCTGCATAACCCAAGGTTTCTTTTTCTTCATTTTCATTTATGGTTAGTCCTGCACCTATATACCAATCAGATGTTACCAACGGGAAAAGCGTATTTAGTATGCGCGAATCACTACTACGATCTTGTTCCTCATTGAAGTACTTGGCAAGGACATTTTGACGATTCAATTGACTCGTGACTTCGTTTTCCAGTTTCAGTTCAGTTTGATTAAGCGAATTTGGGGAAGAAGTTATCTGTGAGCGATTAATGCTACCGATACTGATCATATTAGATTTTGCCAAGCTCAGGTTACCGGTAACTCCATCTGCGGTTGTGAAACTTGTGGTGTTTTCTTCATCAATTGTATAGCCTAGTACATTAAGTTCCATGCGATATTCGCGTGCCAAAGAAGTGAGAATCGCGATTGACTGTTCAGATAAACGTTCATCATTTGCTGCTGTTGCATTGTAACGATTGATCATTTCTTGCAGATCGATTTTCCGGCTAACACCAAATCTTTGAATTGGTGAACTTTCGGCAACATCCAAGCGCTGTATAGTATTGGCCAAAGCCAAAGACACCTGGTATCGATTATTAGGATTAACATCAGCATAGATATCACTAAATTGATGCTCAGTCAAATAAGCAATCGCCTCATGTATCCACTGAGGAGCAGCTGTTTCCTGAGCAATACAGGTTGTTGCAGACATTATCACTAAAATCAGTAGATAAACAAACAGTTTTCTTTTGACCACAACAACCCTCCTCTTTCAGAATGAAATTTTGTGCAAAGAAAAATTCGCCGTCAACCAGGTAAAAACCTGCCATGATCTAGATTTTACTTAATTTGCCATCAATTACCATCATTAAGTATCGTCGTGCTAAAATCACTGCTACAAAATCATCAATTGGTTCAGTAGGAGTCTGTAATGATAGAGGAATCAGCTTTCGCCAACCGCGAGGCGGATGAGCTTGCCAGTAAAGCGCTCTCGCTTCCATGGTAGAATAATCTTCATCAACTTTTACTATCCTGTTATTTATATTAGGAATTCTACTGGTTAATTCCGCTATAAACTCACGACTGCCTGTACGGTTACCAACAACTATCGGCCCTGCCTTTGGAAGGACAGTTATAATACGTTCAACTATCTCAGCGCGTGGAACTACTTCCTGCAGTACAACTCGATCATGTTCAATAATTGCTAAACCACATTTTTCTTTACCAGGATCGACTGCCAAAATCATATCACTATTTTGATTCATATTCCACCTCCTACAATATTGTTCGTCACTTTTTGCCATTTTTGAACGTAAAAAAATACCCACACTATTAAGTGTGGGTATTTATCTAATGGCTTATCAATTAGAATTTGATCTCTAAACCAGCTTTGATCTCATCAACATTGGTGCTTTCTGTGTTCTCATTCAGAGAACCAATGTTGATTCTCTTAGCTGACATATTCAGCTTCATACCATCGCTGATGCCATAGCCAGCAGTCAGGACATGAGTGGCTTCGTTAGCAAAACTCTTTGCAGTTTCCTCTCTTGGAATAGCCAGCTCAAAGTTATAACCAAGTTCTAACTTAGCACCACCGAAGTTATTTGTGTCATAACCAACACCAAGAGCGATGATATTAGCATCTTGACCTTTCCAGGAACCAGGATTGCGCCAATCGCCATTGATGTAGTTGTTGACATAGGTGAAGCTACCATTGACATCGATACCAAACAACTCAACACCGGTACCGATCTTCAATTGACTATGAACATCGTTCTCGGTAGAACCTGCAACCATTCTCCAACCATAACGAGCTGAGAGATTGAGCGGCAGTAAGAACTTAACATCATATGCTGCATTGATCATAGTAGCATTGACAACGTTATCATTATTGTTATCTTTCTCGACGTAGGTACCAGCGCCTAAGTTCACACCAAACAGTTTAGCACTAGCATCCAATTGCAATTTGGATTGAGCTGTAGCGTTGATGAATCCCTTATTAGCCATCTTGCTGGTACCGAAGTTTTCACCAGCCATAGCCCAGTTAGCATCTACATCAAGGATACCGAGATTTGCACCGAGCTTGACATCAACCAACAAGTTCTTTTCAGCATCTTTAGCGTAATGATCCAATGCAACTTTCACACTGTAGTCAAATCCGCCTAATTGACCATACAAGCGGCCAGCAACAGTCTTCTGATCAGCCAACTTGAGGTTAGCACCAGTTACAGAAGCACCAGTAAGTTCTACACCCAAAGCAGGAATGAATTGATAACCTGTACGTAAAGCTACAACCTTATCAGCTGGGCTGAGTAACAGATTGCTCTTTAAACCGCCAAAACCGAGATCAACAACGGCACCATGAGGTTTGAGGTTGACAACATTACCATCAAATCTGCTAGGTACATCGTCACCGATAGTACCAATTGCTAATCTCTTGACAGGAGTGTCGCTGACAACTTCCAGTACAAACTTATCGAACTTGTCAACGTTCTTCGGGAAGTCGCCTGTTGCACCTAAAATCAGGTTCACAACAGTACCATCATCAATTTGTGCTGAAAGCTTAGAATTAATCTTGGTAACTGAAGCAAAGTTCTTGTCGGCATAATTACCAAAAATACCACTAGCACTATTCAACTCTTTGTCGCCCTGAGCAATGTTCACGAAGGAACCATTAACACTGAGCGAACCGCTCAATTTAACTTTGTTAGCCTCTGCAACCTTTTGATCGAGCTCGCTAACAGATGCTTCCAGAGCAGCAACTGCATCTTCAACTTCTGTCACACGGCCTTCAAGGTTAGCATAGAGCAATTCCAATTCATCAACACGAACACCGAGAAGATTTAATTCAGAAGCAAACTCGTTGCTAGCTTTTACCAAAGCATTGCTCAATTCTACTACTTCTGCATCCAAAGCTTGTTGTAAAGCATTGACATTGCCTTCAAGAGCTGCAATCAAACCGTTGATAGCTTTAATCTCTTTTTTAATCTCTTTAGCTTGAGTATTTTGATCAGCTTTGATGAGGTCGACATTCCGAGTCAGGCGGCCGATGCGATCATTGATCTTGGTGACTACCATATCCACGTAACCAGCATTGGATTTAACTTCTTCTTGGAGTGCAGAGAGGCTGGCAGCCAGTACTTCCTTAGCAATGTTCCTGACAACTTCCTCATCAACATCTTCAACTACTACGCGTTCAATAACACCAGTTTCAACGATGGTTTCCTTAGCCAGATCTGCAGCTTCAGCTAAATACTCTTTGGTCAACTTGCTGACCAGTTCAGTAATTACAGCCTCAGCTTCCGCTGTCATCACAAATGGACGTTCAATTGGTTGTAATTCAACAACTTCTTTTACAGCTGGAACTTCGACAACTGGAATTTCCAACTTAGCAAATTCTTCTTTAATCAATGCAACTAATTCATCAGTCATTTTTTCTAACTCTGCATAAACTTCAGCAACGATCTGCTCTTTTACTCCTGCAGTGTTAGAAATAACTTGACTCTCTACAAGATTTTCTAGTCTCGCCAAAGCACGAGCAAATACCATGGCGGCTTCATAGCGAGTCATTGTTCTGTTACCGCCAAAAGTACCATCTGGATAACCTTCGACCAAGCCTACAGCGGCCAAGTGGGTAACAGAATCATAGGCCCAGTGATGTGCTGGAACATCCGAAAAGGGATTAGTCGCAGCAAAACCAGATACTGACATTGCTAAAACGAGTATCATGGCTAAAACTAACGAATGTTTCTTTACCTTCATTACCTAATACCTCCTAATCACATTTTCAAAACATTTCTTCCATTTCCACAACTAGCTTGGCACCGAGTTTCCATGTTTCCTCGCGCCATGCCTATTACATAATACGAAACGTACCTCCATATATGACAGTCTTTTCGGATTAAAAAGCCAGCCCTCCTTTCTTGATTTTTATGAGGTACGTGGAAAGAAGAAACGACCAACAACGGTAATAGTTTCCGTTTTCTTCTTTCTACATTTCTACAATATATTCCTTCTAAGCAGATTATTTTTTTTGAGGGTACAATATGTACAAAGTAGTTATGAGATGGGCTCATAACTACAGTTTTTTACGCTCATTGAGAAAGAGGAATTACATCTAACGCAATTTGCATTGGTCCGACTGCAGCGAAAGTATCTTCCATAGCTTTAGCTACAATTTTAATCTTGCCTGTCGTAATCTCCCGAGCTTGATAAATCGCATTAATAAAGACTTCTCCCGAGACTTCCACCGCGCCTCCGTTTCTGTTTGTAATCATCCCCTGATAAACCGCAACCGCATTAGCTTGCTTGAGCAGGTTGAGAATCTGCCGGTCAATATCTACAGTGATATCCAGATCAACTGTGATTTCCGCAAGTACATCTCCCTGCTTAAAAATAAGCTTGTTGGGCATTAAGCCAAAATAAGCAATTACAGGCTCACCAACAACTGTATTAGTTTCTGATACCACCCGGAAGACAAACAGGCCCTGCTCCTGCTGGAGGACATGGGCAACAAAATCCAATGCGTCTTGATCAAACATGATTGCAGACTGCGATTGAGCATCAACTCTTGCGCCCAATTGGAAAGCTATTTTATCGGCTTCAGTGAGGATCTTATCCAGCTGAGCATAAATCTCATTAAGGTTTCCCCCACCTTGTACAACTTGGGCATAGATAATTTCATCAGCACGAAGTGCTACGTTACCAAAACGGACTTGACTACCGAAACGAACAAACTGGTCTGCTAACTCAATATAATTAGTTTCCAAATCCGCGTAGTTGGCTTCGAGCTCAGCACGCTGCCGTTGCAGCTCTGCATATTCATGTCTAGCTTGTTCCAACTGTGTTTGTGCAGCCAAAAGATCAGCTTCGGCTTGATCTCGCTCTTCCCTTATAGTATTAAGGCTGATCTCCATATCCCTCATTATCTGTATACTTTCTTCTAGCTGTTTCTGGTTGTTTGCCAGCGTTTCCTGAATCTCCTTCATTTCAAACAAGGCAGTACGCACATCATCCGAAGCAATCGTAAGGATGGCTATTGAGGCTGCAGAAATAAATATACCAGTAAAGATTGTTATAATGATACCAGTGTGCTTTGGGCGCAACCCAAATAACGTGAGCCGCTTGCGTCCCACTTTCATTCCAATTCTATCGCCAATATACGCAATCACACCACCAACAAAGGCTAGGATAATGATTAACGTAAATCCATACATACGCAGCTCACCTCATTCGCCGTCTGTACTCCTTATAGCTCAAAAGCACTGCCTAAATAATACTGCCTTGCTAATGGATTCTCTGCTACCTCCGCTGCACTACCAGAAACCAGGATTTCACCCGCGTGCATGATATAAGCGCGATCAGTGATTCTTAGAGTTTCACGGACATTGTGATCGGTGACTAAAATTCCCAACTGCTTTTCTCGCAAATTTTTAATTATATCTTGGATCTCACTCACTGCAATTGGATCTACACCAGCGAATGGTTCATCCAGCAGCAGGTAAGCAGGATCGGTGGCCAATGCGCGTGCAATCTCAATTCTTCGGCGTTCTCCTCCAGAAACCTCATAACCTTTTTGATCCTTTATGTGTTCTAGGTGAAATTCTTTAAGAAGCTCTGCCAACTTACTCTGTCGTTCAGCTGCACTTAATCGGCGTAATACCAATACAGCCATGATGTTTTCGACAACGCTCAGTTTACGAAAAATAGATGGTTCTTGCGGCAAGTACGCAATCCCCAGCTGTCCCCGACGGTACATCGGCATGTAAGTAATGTCTTTCCCATCAAGAGAAATCTCTCCAGCATCAGATCGCTCAATACCTACAATCATTGAAAAAGTCGTAGTCTTTCCTGCTCCATTGGAGCCTAATAACCCGACAATTTCACCCCGATTAACTTGAAGGTTGACTCGATCTACTACTGTTCTTTTTCCGTATCGCTTAACTAGGTTTGTCGTAACAATGCTCACTCTTGCTTTGTTCCTCCTAGCCGACCTGCAGCATGTTAGCAATTTCTTCCGCTGCCCGGTCAATGGTCCCATCATTGCCAAACTCATCAGCTAAGCGTTCTAATTTAGCAACATATCGATTTCTTGCTGCATCATCATATAGCAGCATATTAACAGCACTGGCAATTTTAGTCTCAGAAAAATCGTTTTGGATCAATTCAGGCATCACCAATTCTTGCAGTGCCATATTGACTAATGCACAATAGGGTTTAGAAGGCAGCATTTTGTTACTAAAGTAAGCCGTAGCAGGATGCTTATGTACCGCCAAAGCGGGAACCTTAATCAATGCGGCACCAATACTGGCAGAACCACTAGTCACTACGGCTGCTTTCGCCTGACGTAATATGGCAAAAACATCATCAGTTACTTGAATGTTCACTACATTACTCTTGGCGATGATTGCATTGTATAATTCTCTTTTAACCAAGTGCGAAGCAGCCACTACCGCATGAATAGGACCGCTCTCTACATGAATTCGTTTAATTGCTTTCAGAATTGTGGGGAGATAAGTTTTTACTTCTGTCTCGTTGGTCCCCGGATAGATAGCCACGGCGGGATAATCATCAGATAGATTAATGTCTGATAAACCATCCTTCGATGCAACAATGTCCACTAACGGATGGCCAGCAAATGTGGCATCAATACCACGAGCTGTACAGAACTCAGTTTCCAAACGGGATACACCAATAATTTTATTGACCAGTTTAGCTAGCTGGCTGGCTTTTACTTCAGTAAGATCCCAGTTCAAGGGAGAGTTATAATATACAATTGGTATACCTTTGCCCTTGGCGATCTCGATTAATTTAAAATGAAAAACCGGTAAACCAATTTGAATAATCAACTGTGGGTGTAAACTATCCATTGATTCAGTAATACGCTGTAATAAACGCTTCACAACATGTGATGCCCGTAAGACCTCTAGACCGCCTAAGTTCTCCAGATTGGTGAGGTTATATAACAGTTCCACTCCTGCTTGCTGCATAATTGTCCCCCCGACTCCGACTAAACTCACATCGGGAAGAGTTACACGCAAAGCGTAGGCTAGTCTTCCTCCATAGAGATCATCAAAAGCGTCACCACTAATTATCATAATTTTTCGTTGTGCCATCTTTATAAGCTGGCTCCTCTCTTAATTAGCACAAAAGTCAATTCGCTTTCGGCTGCTGTTTCACCATTCACTTGCGCTTTGGCTGCTACCTTGACGATTTTACTGCTGGCGCGGAGTACCTGAACATCAATCACCAGCTGGTCTCCAGGAAGTACTTCTTTCCGGAACTTTGCTTTATTTACAGCAGCTAATAATGGAACCAAAGCTTCTTCACCCTTAGTGCCGACTGCTAAACCTCCTGCTTGTGCCATCGCTTCTAGAATCATTACTCCCGGCATAACTGGATAATCAGGATAATGCCCTTGGAAATATGGCTCATTAATAGTAACATTTTTCAGCACCTTGGCTCTATTTCCTTTTTCTAACTCAAGGACTTTATCGACCATCAAGAATGGATAACGATGCGGCAAGTTCTGGAGAATCTGATCCACATTCACCAAGTTCACCTTCTTAAATCCGCATTTAGAAAATAAGCCGAGTTTTCCTCGGCTATTTTAATTATTCTTCATAGGATACGGTATTCCTGCTTTGATTCAGCCAGCGATCAAACGCTGGTACTTTTTCCCAACTTCAGACTGGGGTGCAACAAAAATATGCTGAGGCGAACCTTCTTCCACAATTTTGCCATGATCCATCAGAATAATCCGATCAGCTACCTTCAAAGCAAACCCTACCTCGTGAGTGACAATGATCGAAGTAGTATTCGTTGTCCGTACCAACTCTTCCATTACTTCTAATACCTCACCAACCAAAATTGGATCCAACGAAGCAGTTGGTTCATCCCAAAGCATCAGCTGGGGTTGGGAAGCTAAGGCTCGGGCAATACCGACACGCTGCTGTTCACCACCACTAAGACTGGTAGGAGATTTCTGCTCTGCAGCTGCAAGGCCAACTTTACCCAATGCTTGGCGGGCACGTGCTTCTGCCTGGTCACGAGGAATACCTGCCAGCACCAAATGGAACATCACATTTTCTAATACTGTCAATCGGCTGATGAGATTAAACTGTTGAAACACGAAGCCAACTGTGCGGCGAAAATCCCGCAGTTCTTTGTCACGCAGTGCCAAAATTGATTGACCGTTCACCACTATATCCCCAGCATCTGGCTCAGTAAGACGGTTGATACAACGGATGGTAGTGGATTTTCCACAACCGCTCGGACCCATGATTACCACAGTCTCACCCTGCTTAACATGCAGGTTGATGCCATCCACTGCCACATGCTTGCCATACTGCTTATGCAAATTGATGATATTAAGCATTGGTTATCCCCCCTAAAACTGCTGCCTGGTACGGTTCAAGAGATTTAACAGCCCAGGTCTGCTGGCAGGAATGACTATTTCCCGCATGATTTGAACATTGCTCAACCCTAAGGCTTGCCCAGCCATGATTTCTGCTGTATGCACCGGGCTAAATTTCTCCGAGAACCATCCAATCAGCGCTCCCAATACTGCACCGATTATGGCAATGGCGCTATCAGAAATCAGCGGAATTTCCGCATTGCTTAAAAGATAAATGGATACCAGCAGGAGTGTTCCAACAACAGAACTAAGCAATACTGCAGGATTAAAAATCCTAATCCAACGGAATCTAGACTTTTTCTTACTCGAACGCAGCCATTTTATTGTACTAATGATCGTTGCATGATCAAGCATCATAACAATTCCTGTAAATACAATAGCCATGATTCCTGCAATAGTCGCTCTTACTTCTTTCAGAATACGGAATACTTCTGTCCGTGTATCAGGATTGACAGTCCCCACGGCAACAGAATAAGTATTCAAATACTGATTGGATAACTTCTCGCGGATCAATGGTTCTACCTTGGATTCATCTATACTAGTATTTTCCACTAGAATTTGCACTCGTTCACCAGGAATAACTTGACCACCAATGTAGTTATCAATCAAATGAATTGATTTGCCAATCTCTTCATCATCTAGTTGCGGCAAACTATCACGAATATCAGTAATCTGATCGATAATTGCCTGTACATCAATCTGCTGTACACTTCCGATCTGTTCAGCAATATTGCTTAAACTTGCTCGCATTGCTTCAATATCAAGGTTTTGCAGCGAATCCAAGCCATCCTGACCCACTGCATCAGAGTTAGCTTGAGTAAGGTTCTTCAACAAACCATTGAGGAATAAGGAAATAATCAATTGTTCACTTGTAGACTGGGCACCCTTTTCTGCTAAACCTTCATTTAACTGTTTAATCTGCACTTGCAGAACTTCCAACTGCATTAATGCTTCTTGAAATGTGTTAAGCACTGAATCAGCATTCTCAACAGCTAATGAAGCTTCTACAGCTAACTCATCCAATTCTTCGAGCAATCGTAGACTCTCATTGATGGTGTAATTCAAACGGTACCGTTCATTTTCCAGTTCAACCTGACCAATTTGGCTGCCAACTCGAGCTTCACTTAAATAACGATATCCAGGCTGAGTCAGCACCTGATTAGCATCAGCGATCGAACCAGCGACAATCATGCCTTGAGCTTGATCACCATGGACATCTAAAATTTCAATAATAACATGATCTTCACCTATCGGTTCTCCTTCTACTGGTGCCTGTCTACTTGTACCTTGAACGATGATTTGCTCACCACTAGTCAAATTAACGCCTGGTTTACATACAATGCGCACTTTTGATGCATAGCTCAACAGAAAGTTCCGCATCTCTACCAACGTCTTTACCAGTGCATCTAATTCTTCGCCATATTCGGCGGAAGTCACATTAGTCATTTTGGCAGCGCTATAGTGCTGCTGTAAAAGTTTCATCACAGTCTCTGCGGTCTGCTGAGTATCTATTTCAAAACCCATTGGGAACCGCACTTCCAATACCTGGTATTCTTTTAGGATATTCTTAATTGCATTAATCACAGTCTTCGAGTTTTCAGCACTTTCCAGGACAACAAGCATGTTTTTGCCATCCTTAAATGCAAACTTTACGCCATCAATTTGATTGAAACGTTCTTGTAAGGTTTCCATCACACTAGCATGTACACCACGCACTAAAACACTTGGTTCTACAATAACTGTATAGTTGTTTAATCCTGGCACACCACCAAAAATTGATGATAACCGGGAAAAGGTAGCTTCTGTGCGTGCTTCTTCCGGGAAACCAAAGAGAAAATTAGCTTGTCCAGCAACAGTAATGGTTTGGCTTACTCTCGCCCCCGGAAACTGTTGTTCGGCGATACGCTCCAGTTCGCGCAGCGCAGCATCTTTTGATGCTTCGCGTACATGTAAAATCATGTCATACTCGCCATTATCACCAATTACTTGTTCGACTGTGTCACCAAAGTATGCATCAACTGCCCAGGCTATTCCTGAGGAGAAAGCTGTTCCAACCAAAATTGTCACCAGCAATAAAATGATAAAATCGCGATAAAATCCATCCCGAAAAAAATGCAACATAAATAAATCCCTCCTCACCTGGTGTTCTCATTATAACATACTAGGTGGGAGGGTTTAAGCGGTAATAGTAGTTATTACTGTAAAGTACTGCTAGTCTAATGTACTGTCGGCAGCACTTTCTCCACGCTGAAATTCAGCCTTGAACGGTCCAACGAACTCCATTTGTTCTGTATCTCGGTACATAATCAGCCGTTCACCAAACAATTTAGCATCAGTAACTTCCACTTTAACATTTACGGTAAACTCGACTTTATTTAAATTACGATCATAAGTCATGTGCTCTGCATAAACCACCGCATCTTTTGTTGTAACCACAATATTCCCGATGGCGACCATAATCTCTTTCTCAGTATAAAACTCTATTTTGTCAGTAGTTAAAACTAGATCATTCTGCTCTAACCGCACATTGTCCAAAACAATAATGTAATTATCATTGCGGTACCATTCAACAACATTACCAGTAACAACAAAATCATCATAAATGATGCGAATATATGCATCAGCTATCTGGCTGACATCTGCCTTGAACCAACCAGCCTTTGTGTCGCCCCGTCCAGCAACCACATCATCAGGTACACCAATAATCTCCATGAAACCAGTCCGTGATGTGTTTGTTTGAGCACTAGCAATTGGACCAAAACAAAGAACAATTCCTACGACCAACACTATCAGTGTCCTTGCCAACTTATTGCAGCTCATTACCTTCTCCTCCTTGATTGATGGTAACCGATGTGCTGCCCATAAACTCAAATTGCTCAGCATCGGCATACCAGATTAATTGGTTTGTCGTCAGATGAAACCCATGACGATCAGAAACACTCACATTATCATTTAACTGCAGACGGGCTTGTTTAGGAAACCAAATACCATTAGCCGCCTTGATAATATACTTTGGTTGCTGCTCTTCCAACAGCACTAATTGCTCTAGTTCGTCAAAATACAGATAATCGCCTTCTTGATGCACATTTTTAGCAACAAGTTCCCAAGTGCGGTAGCCCTGTTGATTACCTACCAAGACTACGTTTTGCAAATAGACACCTGGTTCTGGTTCAGTAGTATCTGGCTGATTGCTTTCAGGTTTGAACATGAAAAAAATGCATAGCACTGTACAGATAACAATTGCTGAAACAACCATAACTCTGCGCCATTCTTTTCGCACCAGCACTCACACCCCCACTGGCAGAACCATCAATCAGAAGTAAACAGATCGCGCAAATCTTCTAGTTTGAACAAACTAATACCGCTCTTTGAACTGACCCCAATCGGTAACTTGGGGAAGGCATTGATGGAATACTGCACTTTGAATTCTTGATTAACCTGATTGTAGCTCATCCGCAGCTGTCGGCAGTGCAAATCATAGATTAAGACAACCTCGCCTTTTTGGAATTTCTGCGTTTTATCTGGATCATATAACACTTCATAGCTCATCTGTATTTTATCAGCTATGGTGAATGCAATTTTGCCATCAATCTGATCGAGTTTTTGCTTACCCAAATGATAAATTATGCCAGTGTTAAATACCCAGTTCTCCTGCGGTTGATAATTAACCCTAGCAGTGAGATTCTCAAATTGTTTCTTAGTAATATCATAGTTGATCTGTAAACTGGAAGATAACCTGTGATTTTCTGCATAGTTTGCAGTGTAACTGAACTGCGTTGTCAGCGTCTGAAATTTATTGTTATGAAAATCATATCCAGTACGCACCAACCAAGTAATTGGCTGATTGCTGTAGGTTAAAGTGCCGGTAAGCAGATCCTGTGCACTCTCTTGATCAAAAGAAAATGGAGTTTCGCCTTTAACTACTTTTTTACTATATGATCCAGCCAACCGCCATGAACTTCCCAACTGTTGAGTCAGGTTGATTCGTCCAGCAGCGACCAGTTGGTTTTGCCCCGTCTGATAAAAATAACCTGAAAGTGTACCACTGTAATTCAACACAGTGCCAAAACTAGATCGCCAACTGTGAGTAGCCAACTCCAATGTAGGCTGCAGCCGCCACGCTTGGACAGATGCGGGGTATTCCTGGAAGTTACCCAGTGATAGGTACCAACGCCCAGAAAGTTTTTTATCAGCAAACCCTGGGTTCTGCCACTGCCAAGTCAGTTCAGGCAGCCGGTTAACGCTATACCACTTAGGTGATTTATCTTTTTCCAGTAAATCTGGATTCTGCTTTTGCTGTACGGCTAAAGTGAAACGATGGCTACTAACTGCATAGCTAGCTTCAACCAGGTTATCATAAACACGCACTTGGTCTTTGGCAGCAATTTTGCTACTAGCATTCAACTGTAAATTTGGCATCAGTTGTTGCTGCCAGCTGCCAGTACCCGTCCAAGTAGTTTTTTTCCAAACCCCTCCTGCACGTTCCAAATCATAATTGAAATTCGCATTTAAACGCAAAGTATTGCTGTTATAATTTAAGCGCAGATTACCAGCAGCTTCTTGCTCCAGGATTGCATTTTTGATTTCCTGTTTATATGCACCTTTGGTAGAAACGCTGAGCTGATCATTACTGTACTGATGCTCTATCTGCGTAAGAAAATACTGTTCTGATGCCAAAGGCAGTGCGTAAAGCGCCAGTGAGCCATTACCCATTAACTTATGGGCATACTTGTGATCAATTCCCAATCCCACGCTTTTGCGCGTATAGTAATCAAGCAGAATTGAACCGTATGCAGCAGCACTGCGGTAATAATTATATCTGTTTTTAATGTAATAGCCATCTTCTTTACTGTAACCAATTTCTGGCAGAGTTAAATCGGAGTTACTAAAGCGTTCATCGAGAGGGATAGCAAGATAAGGCCAGTAAAACAATGGTATGCGTCCTTCATAATAGCGCACGCCACGAATAACCATTTTATTTCCAGGATATACTTCGATCCGATTCACGGCCAAGTGGTAATGTGGCTGCTCTAGATCACAAGTAGTAAGCTGACCACCATCAAGGATATAATCTCCTTGATCAATCTGCAGTTTATCGCTGAAAATAAAAATGGGACCATTGATTTTCTCCGAGACTAATTGGGTGTGCACATCATCAAACTCACCCTGACCAGTTTCCACATTATACAGTAACTTGGTACCATAAACGGTGGTATCAGCTTGCTGCAGCACCACATTACCTTCTATTAGCATCTCCTGCTTATCCATATCCCACAGCAAAGTATCGCCATGCAGTAGAATATCATCAACAGCAACCGAAACTTGTCCCGCTGCATACAGGATACGCAGGTGTGGATCCCAACTAGCCAACTTAGCACCTTCAACCGTAATCGGTGCATCTGCAGCAAAGCTAAGTTCTCCACACAATGTTACACAGAGTAAAACCAGGATTAGGATGTGAAATCTGTGCAAGTATACCACAACCTTCTTTCCTTATAACCGGTCTGCTCTGACCAATAACAGAATACCAATCAATCCGAAAATTGTATTGGTAAGCCAGGCAGCTACCAGAGGTGGCATTACTTCATTAATCGCCAATGACCGACACACGGCTGTAGCAACATAATAAAGCACGGTGACAATAAGACTGACAGCCACTCCAAACGATTTGCTGCTTTTACTGTACAGACTGAGGGGCGCAGCAAACAGAACAAATATAAAAGAAGCCATTGGCATAGCTAATTTCAAATGATAATCCACTACAAAAGAAAGAACCTTCAAACCACTTCGCTGAAACCGATCAATATATTCTTTCAGCTCTTTGCGGCTCATTTCATCTGTTGTCTTCTGATTACCAAAATATAAATCAGAGTCATCAGGGGTGACGATCTGCATCACTTCAAAACGGGTCTGATAGCTGACAAACCCATCTGCATCCAAATTTTGCACTATACCATCATATAAAAACCATTGCTTGTCCTGAAAACTGCCTGTCGTCGCTGTAATCAAACGGGGAAACTGCCCTGGTACAGTCTCGTATACTAAAATGTTCTTTAACAACTTCTTGTCCTTATCTACTTTGTGAATGTAGAAATAACGGTTCTCGCCGCCTAGGAAGAACACGTTTTCTTCAACCAATGGAAAATCTTCTTGATAAACCAAGTGACGCAATAGGTTTTGAAACTCATGATTGGCTTCAGGCACAACTTTTTCATTCAGGACATACGTAAGACCACTGATAATCATCCCAGCAATAATCAACGGGATCATAATCCGCCAATATGGCAACCCAGTGCTGCACATAATCTTTAACTCACTATCTTGGTTCATCCGCCCAAGACCCACTAAGGTAGAAAAAAGAGCAGCTATTGGCAACGTCATTACAACAATACCCGGTAGATAATAACCGAGCATTTTAGCGACAGTTTTGAATGCCACTTTTTTAACTAGAATTAAGTCAATAAGTTCAAACAGAACACCGCTTAACAGAATTACAGTAAACCCAAATACACAAATGACGAAAGGCCAGACAAATTGTTGCAATGTATAGCGATCCAGAATCGGTGAACCACGCAGCACAGATATTCTATATTGCTTCGTTTGCATCATTTCCGGACCCCTTCTCCAAAAACCAGCTTAAAATCTCCAGCCAATACCGATTTGATGCTGGCCTTGCTGCCATTCATAATCTAAGCACCACTGTTCATAGTTATAGCCAATACCTAAACACCACGCATTACTCCAACCAGCTTTGAGGGTTACCGAGTCAAACAAAGTGGTTTCAACATTCACTGCCACTTTACGGCCCGTATTCATAGCCAGTACATCGTCCACATCAATATAAATAGTTGCCATGCTCCCTAAATCTATGGCAGCCCCAGCAATGACATTCATAGGTAGGGGTGTTTCTGTTTCGCCTAGTCTTAAATGCCATAGGTTTTCCACGACAAAACCTAGCCGCAGTAACCAGAAATCACCTAATTGGACGCCAAAATCGGTACTAATGTACTTATCGCCAGTTTCGGTAAGTTTCAAGAAACGCACATCCATTCCTAAATCGACATAGGGCACCAAATTGGAAGCGACTGCATACTTGATCTGCCAGAGAGAATTCTGGTGTACAAAATTTAAAAGACCAGCACCAGTTCCATAATCGGGTTCAGCGTAACTCAACTGATACATCCGACTTTGATTTTGGTCGAAACCGACATTTAGTTTTAATACAGGCGCGTCAATCCCAACCAGGCTGGCAGAATTAGTTACAGCAGCTGGAACAGTGCCGGACACAGCAACTCCCTTACCAGAAGCAATCGCCCCATCGCTTATCAAAAGTAACAAAACCAGACAAAAACTAATCAGCCAGTTTGATCTCACCGGTAAACCCTCCATAGTTTAAGAGAAGAAGTTGATGCAAAGGTCTAACTAAAAAGTATGTGAGTAGTTAACAGCAAAGCCAATTTGGTTAAAATCTGAGACTATAATTTTGCTTTCCAATTTTTGGTTAAATTTAAAAGACAATCCTGTATTCAAACCACTGCCATCATATTCAATCAAAACAGTAGTTACTGGCAGTGTAAATCGTTTATTACTGGTAGAAATTGATACGGGATTCAACACACTGCTGATTCCGGCGAATCCACTTTTATACCGGCCAGTACCAAAGCCAATATGACCCCGTACTCCAGGAAAACCTACCTGCATACTACAGACAAGATAGTAATTGACATGATTGCCATCAGCAGTCAAGCCAACTGCTACAGCTGGATAGTCGGCTTCGTTAAGGATTTTCACTTTGGCGCTGCCTAAAAATGAAGGGTTCTTGCTTGATAAATCGGAAGCTAATCCTACCTCTACATTGGGAAAAGCACCTAAAATAACCGAAGCATAGTGACCGCCACGAAAAGCGCTGTAACCAATACTCATTGAACCACTGGACAAAACAGAAGCTGTAGGTATGTTAATCAATCCGGTTACGCCATAAGCATTATGGGCTAGACCCACATTACCAGGCAGTAAGATAAGTACTAAAAAGCATAAGACCACACTTACTTTCCATAGTTTCTGCATCTATGATCTCTCCTTCTATTTCCCTGACTAGGATATCTATTCTATTTTTATAAATATATTACCTCCTTGGCCAATATCGGTATTTGCTGGAACAAAAAATAGATGGAATTGCTGGTACAGCAAATTCCATCTATATATTCGTTTACTGTAAACGTTTTATGACTTCGTTGCTGATATCTCTACCTCCATAACGGACTAGATCTTCATCAAGCACTAGTTGAAGGTTTTCGGCTTCTGCCACTTCAGCTATAGCCTTGTTCAGAGCTGCTTGAAACTGATTCTCTAGTTCTTGACGAAAACGCAAGTACTCAGCATAGATTGTCCGTTCACGCTCAGCTTTAGCTACCTCATCCAACTCTTCGTCTTCAGCTTGAAGCTGGGCCACTAACTGCTCATATTTTTCACTCAACTGCTGATTGAGCCGCTGTGCTTGTGGGCTTTCGGTAAGAATTCTCCCTATATCTATTAACCCAACCTGGTGAACGGGAATGGTCTGATTGGCTAAAAACCAAATTAGAGCGATAGCACAAAGTGCTGCGAGTAACCAAGGAATGTACCTCATTATAGTTCACCGCCTTGTTTTATCAGCAACTATTATTCCCTAACGGCCATCGCTCTACGCAAGTTGGTCTCCAACTTTTCTTTAGCTCGCTCGTACTCCTGATTCAAATCTGCCTGATATTGAGCAAATTTAGCACTCAGGTAAGCTGCATTGTCTTCTTCCCACGCTAGAAGTTTAGCCTTTTGTCTTTCTGCTTCTGCAGCTTGAAAAGCTTCTAGCTTTTGATTGAGCTCTTGCTCATATGCCTGCCGCATCACACGATAATCAGTGCGCATGTCTGCCAGCTGCTGCTCTAATTGAGAGCGTTCTTCATCAGCAAGAGTCAACATTGCCAATTTCAGCTGGAGATTCAGGATGGGTACTTCATAGCGTTTACGCAAGAGCTCAGCTCGTTGCTCTGCTTCCTGCTCCAATTCTAACTGATAAGCAGCAACATTTTCAGCATACTCCTTTTCGGACTGAGCTAACTGTTCCTGCCAATCCTTATCTGCTTGTTCTTTAAGGACTTGGTAATACTGATCAGCTTTGCGCTGATACTCCTGCAGCAATTCTTCCAGCTGTTCGGAAAAGTCTTGGTAAATTTGTTGATTATATGCTTGCACCCGCGTATTTTCTTCAAGCGATGCATGTCGCCACCAAGTGTAAATTGTTAACAATGCAGCTAAGGCGCCTAAGCTCACCAGAGCACTAATCAGCCACCGTCTGTGCATGTAACTCGCTCCTTAGATTCAGCAGATTTACTGCAAAATTTTCAGCACATCAGCTGTCATATCTACTCCACCGTATAATACAGCAGAAGCTTCAATGACCACTTGGCAACCATTTTCTTTGGCAACTTGAGCAATCGCTGCTTCAACTCTACTGGTATACTCCAATTCAATGGCTTCTAATTGTGCTTGATACTGCATAAACAAATCAGCAGCTTCTTCATCAGTGAGTGATTCCGCCTTGGCATCATACTCAGCTTGCATTTTGTCTCTAGCTTCATATAATGGTTCGATCATATATTCCATAAATATGGTTTGCATATCGACAATACCGACTTGATCATTCGATTGTCCTTTAACTGCAGTCACCCACACTAAAACAACTAACAAGGCTACAGCAACCAATGCTGCTAAACCACCTAGATAACTTTTTGCTTTAAACAATGCTCTTCCTCCTAATTGTAATGATTACTAATAGCACAAAAGTATTATACCAATATTATCTCCATGTTTGCAAATCCAAAAAAACCCAGGATGTATCCAAATGATGGATAAACATCCTGGGCTTAATAATTCTAGTACACTTGAATTAGAAGGTATGGCCAATACCAAAGTAGAACTGGCCGTCGCGCTTGTTTTCGGAATTCAGACCCCAACCATAGTCTAAACGGAGCAAGCCAAGAGGAGTATCGACACGGATACCAAGACCGTAACTATTCAACAGTTCAGTCAGATCCATCCGCTCATCAGATTCCCAAGCCTTACCGATATCAAAGAAAGCGACACCTGAGATGAAATCATAGATTGGGAAACGTAATTCGGAGTTAACAAGAATCATCTTGTCGCCAACTAAACCTTCACCGCCATAGTTATAGCCACGTAATGTGTCGGAACCTCCGAGCATAAAGAACTCACTCTTAGGCAGTTCTCCACTTAAAGTCCGGCCACCTAAGCCTCTAATAGCAAAAATCACGTCATCCCGGAACACTTTGTAATAACGGCTGTGTTCAATGGTGATCTTGGAATACGTTGAATTCTGCTGTTTGAAAGTAAAACCTGTCTCAAGGTAAATATTGTTTTTAAACCCTTGGGTTGGATTAAACGGGTGATTCGTGGTGTTGGTTACGATTGCACCACCCAAAGTCAATAGGCGATAAGGTTCTTCACGCTCTTCTAAATCACCACTATATCTAAAATTCTTGGCACTAAGAGTAAGACTGCCACGAGTGTCTTCACCCAACGGATGGCCTATGGTAATATCGCCACCAAGCTGATGCTGAGTACCGGATACTGGTTCGTCAGTATCGTCATATGAAAGTTTCACATCTTCATGGATATTGTAGATGTTAAAGCCAAAAGATGTTCCGCGTTGAGTAATATATGGCTCATAAAAACCTAGTTTGTAAGTCCTTGTTCCTTTGCCGATTTCAAAGAAAACATTTGCCCGCTGACCATTGCCTAAGAAGTTGTCATCAGAGATATCAACATAGCCAAATAATCCATTCTTGGAACTATACCCTGCACCAAAGTCAGCACTGCCTGTTTTCCGTTCAGTGAGTTGAATAACTAAAATAACTTTATTGGGCTCGTCACCTTCTTCAATACTATAGTTAATCTCCTCAAAAAAGCCAAGCATCAAGACATCAATGAGATCTTTGTTCACTACGCTAAAGTTTAAGACATCGCCAGGCCCGAAGGACAATTCACGCAAAATGACATGATCTTTTGTTTTCTCATTTCCTTCAAGCCGGATTTCTTGAATAGTAGCTTCAGCAACTGTAATCTTGATGATTCCGTCATCAATGATTTCTAAACTGAGAGGCGAAAGAATAACATGATAATTATCAGAAACCCATGGTCCCAGGTTCTCAATATCTTCCATGAGTTTAGGTACGTTGAGGACTTCGCCAACTTTCTGTTTCATTTCTTTAACATAATCCTGCACAGGTACTTCGGTTGCACCTTCAATAATGATATTTTTCACCACAGGATTCTCAACAACATTAAAGATAATTTTAATCCCGCCATCTTGCATTAGTTCAGCTTGAGGTATAATATCATAGAAATAACCGAGCGCATAAATAGCTTCAAGATCATCACTAATGTTCTTCTCCACTAACTGACTGTTAACTTTAGTTTTGGTGATAGCTTTTTGAATTGTGGCGGTATCGATATATTTATTACCTCTGATCTCAATTGCTTTAATGATTTGCACATTTTGGAGGTACTGAGCAGCTGCAGGTTGAATGCTGCCGACAATTATCGATAATGCGACCATCCATATGACAACCAACCGTACCTTCTTTCTTTCCTGTTGCATCATTCGTTAGCCTCCTCACTAAAAACATCATTACCTATGGTTCTACATTCCCAGATATTTTCCTTCATAATCCTAAGTGTACATCTTGCTAGTACTGGCAATTAAAACCTTTGCTTGAACTCAAAACCTAGACGCCTTTCGCCCATGTTATCAATCCGCGATTTTAGAGTCAAGCCTTGGGACAAGGTGTACTCCACATTGAGACTATCATTATGGTTTCCAGCAAAAAGATTACGCTGGTAACTAACATAGAAATTCGGCCATAAATATTTGCCCAGAGCAATTTGGAGATCACGTTGGCCAAAGTCTGGTTTAATATCCAATAAATCAAGGTGAAGGTAATTGCCAAGCGCCTGTTCCATTTTATGCAGCGCTTTGTTGGCTTGAGTTGACAGAAAATCCCAAAGCTGATCTGTCGGCAGTTCACTGATATCAAAGGAGTCCAACAACTGCAACCAATTCAAGCGCTTGAGGATCTCGTCCTGGGGCAAACTTGGCTGCGAATCTAACCGCCAGTATAGTTGGTCAATAGGTCCATCCACAATGAGATAGATGTCAGCATCAGCACCACGAGTCACACCAGTCAGGGTGAGCATTGGTGTCTGCCAGCCTATTAGCTGAAGAGCACCAGAAGTGATATCAAAACGAGTGCCAAAGTAATTGAAAGTTCCCCCATCTGTCAGAATCTCTCCGTGCATGAAAGGTTCATTACTGGTACCAGTTACTTTTAGGCTGCCTTTAGCAGTTAAATCAATTCCTGGTCCATAAATAGCAGCTTGATTGGAAGATAAGCTGATGTCTAACTCAACTTCTGGTAACAAAAACGTGCTTTGACTACTTGAACCATTTATTCCACTTAAGTAGATTCTGCCTTGATCTAACTGTACATCTGCTAAGAGCAACAGATGATCAATATCACCTGTTAGTTGTACATGGCCATTGGCCACACCCCGAAGCAGTTGATGGTTGACCGGTGCTTTTTTACTATCCAAATGAAAATCGACCACTTTCTTCTGCCAATCAAACTGGCCATTAAAGATCATCTCTCTCTGATGGCCAAAATTCAAACCGCCTTCCACATCCACTATCTGACCTTGGAAGACAAGCTGCAACTGACCTTGTTTAATATGATCAAAAAAGGGAATTTGATACCTGATTTCAGAAAGAGCCAATTGACCATGAATTACAAGATCAGGTAATGCGCCGGCAATTGTTAAATCACCATCAATAAAACTATTCAGTTCCCGGATGTAGTTTCTCGGTATGCTTACCTGCAGGTGCAAATCAGGCTTGGTCAGTTTTCCGACTGTACCTTCGATGATTAGTTCAGCTCCATCACGTACCAGATAAAGCGGTTGTAACGTGAGTTCCCCATGGTTAAAAATCAAAGTTGTGTTTAAGGCCTCAAAATAACCATAGTCACAATAGATTTCGGTTATACTTAACTGACCCTGTCCGTTCAACTGCTCAAGTTCCCCAGAAATATTGATCGAATAATTGATTTTCCCAGATAATGAAAATGTGGGATCAAAGTATCCAGCAACCATACTCAAGGGAAAATTAACTGCTTCGGAGTACAATGATAACTCACCCTGAGCATAATTGCCCATGGCTACAATCATACCGTCATTGCTTTTCAAACGCAAACGGTTGATAGCTATCCGTCCTGAAGCGAGCGATAGATCGAGAGAACCAGTAATGTCCTCATTAGCAATCGTGCCAGAAACCAAATCTACTAGTAACCTTCCGTTAATTTTCTCACTATCACTCCGAAGATTACCCCGCAGCTGCATGTATCCTTCCAAGATTCCAGAAAAATTATCGCTTACTGGTAAACCAAATACGCCTAGCAGTTCTTGAGCCTGACCGTTGATCAAGTTGACATGCAGTTCATAATCACTAGTTGGTAAATCTAGTTGGCCTAATACTTGGTAATGGGACTGAGCACCAACAATATCTGCTTTAATTATCTGCAGTTCATCCAAACCAACAAGAATCTCAGCTGCAGCATAATCAATGCAGTACTGCTCCCAAGCTGCGTCTGTAAGCTGTAAAGTACCGATGAGATGCTGCCCATCCTCACTAAACCTTCCCTTAAAATCTGCTATGCCTGTCAGAGCAAGTTCTGGAAAGGGTAAGTATGCCAGATTAATTCCTGTTGCGTTAACAGCACCACTGGCAGTACGCTGTGATAAATCAACAGTCCCTTGAATATCTAGTTGTCCATCTAGCAAATCAATCAGTGCTGTCAGGCTTAACTGTTGGCTTAAGTATTCAAAATCTGCTTTTCCAGACAGCTCAACATCTTGGTAATTCCCCGAATGAAGCAAGACCGAACCTGTAATACACGGCTGCTGCCAACTACCAGATATGTTGAATACAGCATCAATGATTAGATTTTGTACTGGGAATTCTGGCAGTTGTACCATAACCTTGTTCAGCGAAACCTCTATCGCAAGATCCTCTTGGCTTACTGTTCCTGAAGCCTGCTGCCATTGACCATCCTGCATCCACTTCATACTAAAAGTAAATTCGCCTTCTGCCAGCCAGTTCGCTGGTGCATCCCCAACCAACAATCCATCCATGTGTATATACCTAAGTCTATGACCTAACAGGTCCAGTTCATCACAATCCAAACGTACATTGTTGCCATCAACAACAAGGGACAGACCTTCAACAATAGGCAAACCTAACATATTCAAATTAAGTGCCTGACCCCGAAAAGCATCATCGATCCAAATTTTGAACTCAGATGAAATAACCCTTAAGTAATCGACCACCAAGTTTGTCTCTTCATTGACATGCCAGGCCAATGATCCTTGTATATCTAATTGCTCAGCCTGCCAAGTCCCTGAACCATACCACGGAACTCGCTCAGCAAAAACAATGAGCTGATCAAACCTCACTCCCGCTACGTTCAAATCAAGAAAAGTGTTTTTACCTAGTTCAACAGTTCCACTAATCGGCACTGTGACTTCTTTTTGTAATACCTGAAAGGTGATTGATCCATCGACAATGTTAACATTGGACTCTGGTAAAACTGGTAAAACTTGATCAACCCAGATTAATTTATGCATTTTTTGCCAACTGAATTTCTCTTTGGAATGGAAATTTAACTGTAGCTGCTCAAAAGTCATCGATTCTAAAGCTTTCATTGGCTGTGTCAATAGCTTGAACCAGTCTACCTGTATCACTACATCTGCCATAAAGTCAAAATCGGCACTCGTATATTGAAGATTAACCAGGGTAAAGTAGTTAGGAAACCGCCATTGTACCGCATCCACATGCCAGCCAGGAAACCGCGCTAAGATACGTGAAACCACAAGCTGTGAAAGCAGAAGACAGCCAAATAGAAGCAATATAATGATTGGTATTATTATAAACATGCTGCTTCGGTAACGCTGCATATCTTCCCACCTAGCATTGTTATAGACGTTACTGCTAACATTTCCACCTCTGTAGCTTGTTTCCTGTTTTAACTGCACATCGTTTCCGCAGGTAAATCCTGTAAACCAATATAAAAAGCTCTATAGATAGCTAACTATCTATAGAGCCAAACATAAACTAGAATCCACACTATAGAACTTCAATATCAAAAGAAGCCGAGCCTTCAATGACATACTGTGTAATCAAACGTACCCGAATCGGTTCATTGCTGCTTACTTCCCATTTAGGACTCGCAATCTCATGCTCAAGCATTTCAATTTCACTAACTGGAATAAAATCCTCACTGTAGAAATACCATTCTCCAAAACCCGTCTCATCTTCAATATCGCTGGACATATCAATAAACGGATAGAATTCTGCGACAATCTCGTTATTCCGTTCTCGGTTCATATACTTATTCAGGAGTATATCCAGACTCTCTGCGGTAGTAGATTCGCGCCACATCTCATCCAGTTCCTCCTGCTGGAGGGATTCGATAGTGGTATGCACTGTGGGCTTAATGGCATAATAACCACTGCTTCCTCCGCGCACAGTTACTGTCATTAAACCTGGAAGAGTGTCTTCTGGAATTTGAATACGCAAAACGCGTGTTTCCACCATCCCACGAAATGGTCTGATCTTAACCTCCACATCAACACTTTCTCCAGGGTATACCTGAAAAACGCGAGGTACTGCCTTCTCTATCTCAGCAGTCTTACGAGTATTTTCCACCCGAATGCTCACGTTAATTCGTTCCAGTTCAATATGCTGAAGATTGTTGGTGGTAATTAAATCAAGTCCATCACTTAAGTCTGATAATGCCCATACCGCAATGTCAGAATCGCTATAAAACATATTGGTGCGTATGATTGGCACAGGCATGTCCTTGGCATAAAATTCTAATTTGACGTAGGCAGTGCCTTGGCCAAGTCGATCTAATGTGGAATCAATCCCCTGATACGCACTGCTGATCGCCAAAGCGCTTAAAAGTGAATCGTCAGCGACAGCTTCAACATGATAAGACTGTTCAATATTCCGGTCTACATCGGCCACATGGATATCGATAGGGATGTACTCCTGTGGAATATTTAATTGTCCTGCTACACCGGCAGCTCTGTCCTGATACACCACTCCGATGCTTTCGCCTGCTGAAGCAATTTTATATGGAATCTCAGCATGTGGCATCACATAATGTACCATTGCTGGTGCTGCAAAATAATTTACATCCCCCTTATGCATGAAAGGATGGCCAAAACCTATAAAACGCTGTCGTTCATCAATATCTGTAATGGTACCAAAAGCAGCAACTTGAAAATCTCCCCGTAGCAGCTGCACAGCAAAGGCTGAGCCTGGTTCTAGTGTAACCTCCCCCATCTGCTGCATGATGCCACTCACACCAGGTATCACCTGCACATTATGCGCCTTGAGCTTATCACTCAACGCTTCCAGGGCTCTGGCCTTAATTCCACTAACAGCAACAGGTGTTTTAATCTCAGCAAAACCAGCAGGTATCACCTGTTCATATTGAGGAAACATATCCAAAAGCGCCAGCATCGCCTCAGCTGGTGTTACTAATCCAATCCGAAAATTCGAGTATTCATAGGCATGACTCAGTGCACCCAAAAGTTTTCCATCAATATAAATGGGGCTGCCGCTCATGCCCGAAGCAATTCCACCACTGCGATCGATGACATCACCACTGACTTCAACCATAATCAATGGTGGGGTGGACGCTGGCTGCGGGATCACATCAATGACCTCAACAGCAAACTCTTCAATTTTTATACCACGTACAACAGTTTTACCAATTCCTTTTAATCCTGGATATACTTGGTCAATAGGATAAACTGCGGTTGCTCCCATTACTGCAGAAGAAAACAAACACAAGAAAATCCCAGTCAAAATCAATTTTTTATAGTTCATGAGAGCCAACTCCTTATTGCCTGCTTTCCGGAGTAATGATTACAAGTGCATTGCTGACTGGGCGTTCTGTTCCATCTGATGGAATGTTCAATACACGATTACGGATCACCATGGTTGTCGATCCGCCTCCATCAAGATTCATTGCCTCAACAGCCCCTAATTCAATCATCAACTCAGCCAGTTCTTCTAAAGTCATACCAACACTGACGCCCTGCTGTCGACCATTGACTGTGACAATCAACAGCCGGCGATCAGCAGTGATTCCCAATGCAGTACGTGGAGCACGGCTGCCAGCAATATCAGCTTGGAAACGTTCAACATCAGCAGTAATGTACACCTGTCCATCTTTCACCAAACGGGGGCCTCCACCAATAATATGTTGAAAACCCTCAGCAAGCCAATCTGGCTCTAGCTTTAACTCAACTTCCAGGCGATCACCCACTGCTACCTGATTTAGAAAATCGCGTGCCTTACCATGACCAGAGACAACAATTCCATTTCGCGGTATAACAACCGACCCTGCAGCCTTCTCAACCACAATACCATCGATTACGACCAAATCTACTCCGTAAATATTAGTACGCGAAGTCTCACCATAATCAGGGGTATAAACAATCAATTCATTAGTAAGGCGTGGACGATTGATTCCGGAAATAGCAAACTCCTGACCATCGCTTATTATTATCTTACCAGTAAAGCCTACTTGATCAATTTTAATCTCGCCAGGTTTGATCCCTATGGCTGTACGGTTGGCATATGGTTCACTGATCAGCCTGCCATCAATGGCCAATAATCCCAATGGACGTCCGTCAGAGGCAAAGTACAATCCATTCACTGCAGCGATGGCATTGCTGCGAATTGCCATTGAGCTTACTTTTTCCCGCCCATAAATCTGATCCTGCGATAAAACAGTTCGGATTTCCACCAAGGGATCCAGGTACCGCACTTCCAAATAATTAATGATCAACGGGCCTGCAGCAATACCCTTGCGCATATGCCCATACTTAACTCCATAAGCAATTGTAGTGACAGTGGTTTCCACATATAACTTGTTAACAGTGACAGTCAACCATTCACCATCCAGCTGCCAATCAACTTGGGGCATCAGATAATTAAAATCCATCACAATCCGGGTTCCAATCGAACCCTGCCCCTTATTTACACGTAGTGCTTTTAGAGCATTATCCTTAAATTCAACATTCTTAGGCATATCGGATAGCTGGTGGTCCAAGTCAACGATCACTTTCATTGGGTTAGTATTCTGCCACACTCGATAGCCACTACCCACTGGCACATATACCCGCAAAGTCACTTTCTCTGCATCTACTGTATAATCCAGTTCTGCAGTAAACCCAATTCCAGAAATTAATAAAATGGTTGTGAGTATTATCAATACTTTACGCACAAGTATCCTGGACCTACCTTCTCATTCAGTGTTCTGTTGTCAGTTGATGGATAATCAATTCTCGATTGCGTCAAAATCTCCTGCTGCCAGCCAGAACACCAATAGGTTAAAACACAAGATGTGGAAGCCTTTAAGACTAGACTTCCACATCTTTAGACAACCTCCGTTTCAAGTTTCACACTCAGACACTGTGTTTTAGCTGCATATTTTTCTCAACAAGCACTCCATCATCAAGACGGTACACCACATGAGCGTATTGGTGCAGATTCTCGTCATGTGTCACCATAACAATAGTTACTCCTTCTTGATTCAAGTTCTTCAACAGCTCCATGATCTTGTGAGTCATGGTTTTGTCCAAATTACCTGTAGGTTCATCAGCAAGTATTACCGATGGATTATTAGCCAAAGCTCTGGCTATAGCAACGCGCTGCTGCTCTCCACCAGAAAGCATGCTAGGATAAAAGTCCATCCGTTCGCTTAACCCAACTTTTTCTAAAAGTAGCTCTACTCGTTTCCGCCGTTCTTCTTTTTTGATACCTACATGTTTAAGAGGATACTCGACATTTTGCCGCACTGTAAAACGCTCAAACAGCCAATAATCTTGAAAAACAAATCCAAAGGTTTGCAAACGTATTTCCTGCTTTTCATGGGCTGACATTTTAGCAGTATCTTGACCATTAAGAATATACCTGCCTTCATCGATAGACATCAGCAATCCTAATATATAAAGCAACGTCGATTTTCCTGAGCCAGATGGCCCCACAATTTGCACAAACTGACCTGATTCAACTGTAAGATTTACTTTATTCAATACTGACACATAGCCTGGTTCAAGGTTTCTCGTCGGATAGTTTTTTACAACATTTTCCAATATGATCATCCATCCTACCTCCTAACCAGTTAGATCCGTTTCTGCACAGCCACAATAGGTTCAATTCGGGTAATCTTCCATGTAGCATATGAAGTAACTAAATAGACAATTAGCAACATACCAGCACCTATTATGAATGCTGCTGTAATTAACCATGACATACTATACTGCATACCCATGAGTTCTCGAGTCATAGAGATTACTCCAGTTGCTGTGGTCGGAAACAAAATTAAGGCAATCACTAATGCAATCACCAAGGCCAGTAGCAACAGGGGTAGTAGCCATAAGATGATGGTTCGGCGCACTGTTCGAGGTGCAATACCAAGCACATAGTGCAAGCCAATCTGAAAATGTCCCTCGGCAATTTTGCCTGATAACACAAGGACCATACCAATCACCGTTAAAATTATGGCAATGCCACTGAGAAACCATAAAGTGATTGCCCCAGAAAAAACATTAAAAAGCTCAACTTCAGATTGGAGAAAAACTTTGTATGGCTGAATGTTCAAGTCTTCAACAAAACGATTTATACCTCTAACATATTCCATCGTAATTGCTAAGACTGATTCTGCCTTAGCCTTTGTTTTAATAATGAGATTGCCTACTTCACGAAAATCATGGTTGCTAAGAGGATCAAGCAGCAGGATTTCGGAATTGATGTCCAAGTACCTTTGACTGCCTTGGTGGTCATCGAATGTACCACATATGGTAAATGTCTCATAGGTGTGATCATCTTCACTTGAGCGCAGCTGTATCTGAGCACCAAGAACGTCTTCATGGCCAAATAGGGTTTGTGCGAAATAACGTGAAACGAGCACCCGTGCCGGAGCGTTTTCCAGCAAATAGGAATCTAACTGCAAATTCATCAAACCGATCTCTGCCACTAGTGAAGCATCCATCTGAGCCAAGCGATTGCTGCGAAACTCGCCATTTGGTCCATATGCGTGATAACCGCCCCAATTGCGATACAATCTGGCAAAGGTCGCTGTTTCATCAACTACCGCAATTTTCTCGCTCAATTCATCCAAGAGAATGTCATTTAAATCAATTCCCCACCCAGTTATTAGTGGATGATTCGAACGTGATGATGTAATAATATACAAATCATCATACCAGTCATAATCAAAGAATTGTATGATTCCGATAGTTAGTGCGCAGGAAGTTATTACACCTATCAGTGACAAAGATAATTGACAAACCAGTAGTATAATTCGTGCTTTTTCAATTCCATCTTGCCGATACAAAGTCTTTCCCTCCTAATCACGATTTGCTCTATATAAAGTGACATCGGTTTTAAGACAATAGCGAGCTGGTATCACCCCAATAGCGATGGTAAAAATAACTATAAAAAGTAATGAGATAGTAAGTAGAATCAATGTTTCATTCATAAAAGGTTTAAGTTCTGGTGGCATGTTACCTATTACAAGCATTAAGCCAATAGAACCCAGCAAGCTTCCGCAGAGAGAAAGAAGCCCATATTGAACGGAAATGATTGCTAAAACCCGTGCATCTTTAACGCCAAGCGCTTTCATCAACGCCACTTCTCGAGTTATACCGCGTATCCGGTTCATCTGAATATTAACGATCATCAAAATAGCACCGATGATAATAGCCCCTATATAAATGATGCAAATCACGTTCAATTCATATAGCTGTTGATCAGGAAACAATCGGGATCGAGGTACCTTAGTTTTGATAATTACATAACCAAACTCCTTATTCTGCAGGCGGTTTTCTAACTGTTCAAAGACGCTATCAAAATACGCTGCTTGCGGTACAATAGACAATGTTGCTGATTCAGGAAAATTGATATCATGAAAATGGATATCTCCTACCACATAAGCGAGTACTTGTCGTTCTTGATTGCTAAATGAGGATGAATATAGAGACACTTCTTTGACTGTATAGATACCAACAATGCGATAGGTTTGCTCATTGACCTGAATCAGATCCTCAAGACCAAGGCGCATATTATCTGCCAATTGCTGATGGATCATAATCTCTGGCAGATTGGAACCTTTACCCATCTGGGGACTACTGCCTTGAATGATTTGCAGCTCCTTTCCAGCAATATAATCACCAAGAACATAACTAAGTGCTCCCGTTATACTGAATCGCTTTTCTACATCTGTAAATATTACCTTGTTTTGGATATCCTCAAGGTACACATGCTCTATCCCGTCAATTTCAGACTTGAATCGCGCAATTTCACTCTCTGTCTTGGGCAATTTATAGTCCAACACCCCTATCGAAACCAATGGTGTTGCCTGGCAAGTAAGCATAGCTGACTTGCAGTGTCCGTGTCTGCACAAAATCCCGTAAAGCACGTGGTTCAAGAAAACTGCCCAGCAAATATATGGCAACTGTTCCGCATATAAATGTGCATAAAGCAATACCTAAAATAATAATCAGTGAAAAACGCCGGTTGGCTAGAATGTTGTCCCAGGCTGAAGATAAAACAATGATCATTTTTTCACCTGCTTCCATGATATTAAAAAAGAGAATTAGCACAAACAAATCTTCCTATTATTTTTATATTTATATGAAACACTATTATCTGTATCTTCGTTTACTCTCAATAAATCTCTCTTTAACTTAACGAGTCTCTTGATCATGTTTCAAAGTTTGAATTTATAAATTACTATTTTATCATTTAGATTATTTAAGTAATACAGATTGTCTCCACATGCTTTGAGCTGATCAAATAAACCGACTGCCTCTCGCTTAAAGCGGCAAAACACACTTAATTTCGCTGTTGAGAGACAGTATTTCATGATTTTTATTGGTTCGCTGCTTTCTGTTGTCCATATGCTAAGTAAATCACAATAATAAACGGAATTGTCATATTCACTGTACGTTAATATGTAAGTACCTGATTTCTGGCTGAAAGTGATATAATAGCGTTCATGATTTTCAGTTGCAAAATCGAACTTATCAATGTAATTATTAAACCCAGGCAACGAGAATTATCCGTCTTTAAACCCTCTAGTACCAACAGTCGAAAATGTGAAGATAGATCCATTATATAATGGGTCATCTGGCAAGTGTGCACCATAACCCGCAAAACGTTTCGCAACTGTCTCTTGAGTTGCAATATCTACCCGGACTAGATAGTTTACTAATTCATTTTGCTCTTCTTTCTGAACAAAGAAATAAACACCTGTTTTATCAACACCTAGCCAGTGAAGTTGGTTTGCGGAATCCTCTGGTATATCAAAATTCACAGGCAGAACTCTACTCATTTTTCCTCGATTACTTACCACCAATAACTCTTGGGTTTGGCGATTTAGCATATAAATGTTTCCTTCTGTATCAAGGCAGATGTCCCGAAATCCAACAGCAGTTTCCGGCATTGATCCTTCAAGGTCAAACCAATACTCATCAACGACCAGACCATCTGGATCAATTTTGACTACCTTAACGTAACTCACTTTATTGTATGCAAGAAAAATATTCCCATCGGCATCGACAGCAAAGTGGTGAGCATTTCCCTGCTCATAAGTTATAACTCGATCGGGTTGTGTTATTTTTACAGCCATATACCAATACCACACAGCTAGTCCTGTTACGAAGAGTATTCCAACAAAGATAATCTTAGATCTTTTATTAAGAGCAGCACGCGGAAACACAACCTACACCCCCACAGTATTTTTCAGCTGCTCACTTTTCACAATTCTGCCATCAAGGAGAGTCAGCTGGTATGGGCACTTGGCTGCCACCTTCTGATCATGAGTGACAACTAATACTGTTTTTCCCTTGTTGCATAAATCCACAAAAATATCCATAAGAACAGCTGCATTAACCGAATCCAGAGCCGCAGTTGGTTCATCAGCTAAAATCAGATTTGGGTCATTAACAAGAGCTCGTGCAATCGCTACTCTTTGCTTCTGCCCTCCAGATAGTTGATGCACTGGTTTATGAGCAAGATTGTCGATTCCCAGCTGCTCCAAAATACTGATTATCCTTTTGCTCATTTTCCAGAACTTTGTCCCGCCAAATAACAGGGGATATGAGACATTTTCATACACTGTTTTATTTAGTAACAGCCCATACTCTTGCATTATAAAGCCAATCTTTTTATTGCGAATAGCGGCCAGTTCGCTCATACGCATTTGGTTATGTGTGCATCTTCTAACCAATAATCTCCCGAGGTAGCCGAATCTAGGCATCCAATTATGTGCAGCAGTGTGGATTTTCCTGAACCAGAAACTCCAACTATTGCTGTCATTGTTCCTGCTGCTATGTCCAGATCTATACCACGCAGTGCATGAACTTCGGCGGGCGTTCCTAAGTTATACTTCTTCTCTATGCTACGTAGTTTAATCACCTTAATCGTACCTCCTCAAAATAGAAACAGGCGCTTTTTTGGCTAGCGATATAAGAGGTTCCAGTGAAGTAACCACAAATATAAACACCACTAAAATCACGGAAAAGAAGTAGTTACAGAAGTTAAACAGCATAAACTCATTGGATAATGCCTGGCTATTTGCCAGTAAAACTAGAGCTAGTACCATAGGAATGATAAACATCAACAGATTCTGAATGCTAAGCATTATTACACACCAACTCCATTTGCAGCCACATATAAAGTAGATGCTACACTCCTTAGCAAACTGCATAAGCATAATAGCATTGTTTCCACCAATACCTGCTAACGCTAAGAAAAAAATCACTATGAGAATAGATGTATAAAATGTTAATGGATATCGAATCTCATCTATATGATTGCGTGCCATTTCTTCGACACTTATGATGGTTACTACATCTGCCAATTTCTCTGCCCAAGTATTATAGGTTGTCACAAGATCATGTTCTTCATCGACAAACAAAAAATAGCCTTCTTGATATAAATGCGGCAATTCATTCAATTGGGGCCAATCTAGCGGCAGGATTATCGTTTTAACTGCTAGCTTCTTATAGATGCTTTCTAAACTCATCTTGGTCGACCAATATCCTCCACTTAATATCCTACTGTTTTGCGAAAGTATTCCTACTACTTCAATTTCCACTCGTTGGCTAGCAGGACTAATAAATGATACAATCTCTGCTGATAAAACGTCGCCAACATCATAAAACATAGAAAGGTCATGAGAAATTACTGCAGGTATCGGTCCCTGATTACCCTCAGAAGGTTTGAGCCAACTCCCTTGAGATAATGGAAGGGAAAAGGTACGTAAGAGCCGATCGTTATACAATACCAGGTTAGCTGATGAACGTGTGGTTTCGATACCTGCTACAGCTATGAGTCCAATTTCATCAACAGAAATATCAATGATTTCCGGTAACAGGCTTATGACCGCCATAGGATTATCAATTACTTGGCTCGTAGGAACATTAGATGCATATATTGCCCTTGCAAAGTCTGCACCTTCAAAGAAATCTAGTATTAACCTTGTATTTTGGATTATGCTCAAAACAACATTAAAAAGCAGAAGTATAATTAAGGTTTGCATAAACGAAAAGAAATATATGCGTTTATGTGCCCATATATTTTTCCAAATCAAATATATCCCATTGATTATCACCAATACCCCTCCATTTGCGCCTGAGAAACTAAAGAAGTGGCATTTATCAGCTCAATGACTTTTTTAATTTCAGACAAGAGAATACAACCATGGTAAATCAAATATGTTTTAAGTATGAAATTCCAGCTATATAGATAACCCACCACGCCTTGCAGTAATGTTGGCGTAAGAATACGATAAAACACAACTGCCAATAAAAACATGGCTGTACTAATAAGCATAAGTTCAGCAATAATTAGAAAAGTGATCGTCATTGTTGTCGCCCCACAAATTCTGTAAGTCAAGTACTGTCTCCGATTCAACCTTAACCAGTAACTGAAAATACTAGTGATATTCGCAACAGCTATAAGAATCACAAAAAACACTACAGCCACACCCTGGTAATATAGTCTTTGAATAGCTCTGTTTATTGAATCAGGTACTGTGACCTTAACTTCTGTACTAAACCCTCTAAGTGTCTCATTTAAATGGTTTAATTGATTTTCGGTAAGCCTTTGGGAGAAAATGAGATGAACTGTATTTGGGTTAAAACCGTATTTTTCAAATGTTTTATACGGCAGATAAAGATCTAAACGTGAACGCATACCAGTTACACCAATAATTGTGAAGTCAATATCAAGTAAGCGAATCTGCGCTCCAACAGGTGGAATCGGTAATGCAGGATACATGGCCAATACTCCGTCGCTAACTATTGCTAAATCATCAGAAGTATTTAATTCCTCAGCTGTAAAATCGCGTCCGAATCTGAGGTAAAGCTGCCAATCATCAAATTCTTCATCGCGATAGTAACCAATGATATTCAACCTGTTACTGACCATTTGATATGTAACAGAAAGAACTTCAGGCAGATTTCGGTCAATCATTATTGCCTTAACAGCACGATAAAGCAAGTTCTTATCTATATCTGAATTCAAATGAAGAGAATAAGTCTTTGTTGATAAGTCATATTGCAACCGCTGAAGGTGCATCTGCTCGTTAAGATTAAACATGAACAACATACCAAAATTCGACAGCAAAAGACTAAAGATCATAATTAAAAACAGTTTGGGAATGCGAAAAACAAAATTGACTAAATCTTTAACCATAATGTATAAAAGATTCAACAATCTCACCCTCAGTCAATTGTGAAAATTACCTTGACATTAAAGCCATGACCTTTTTCTTGAGTATTTTTGGTTTTATCGCTGTGGTAATCAGTGCAACAGGAAAATTAAGTATCATGCTGACCAGTGTGCTCGAACGCACCTATACCCATCCATTCAGGCTGCTAAACTTCTCCCTGTCGATGCTATCCGCAACACATAAAAATATCCCCTGGTGTTCGGCTTGATAACCGAACCCAGGGGATCACTATTTAGTCATTGTCTGACACGAAACGCACCATCTGTTTATAGATCATCTCACTTAACCCAATACCACCTGATTGAGCCATCTCAATTGCCAACTGTTCATCATACAGCGATTGAAACAGCTTTTCTGCATTGCGTTTACCAAACAAATCCGACTCTGGCACAGTATTTCGCATTTCTTTAAGCATTTGCTGGATAAATAGTGATTCAAACTGGACAGCAGCTTCTTTCAGCGCTTTCTGTGAAGTCGATAATTGTTTAGCTTTATCGGTTATTAGCTGACCTGGATCCCATGCAATCTTCACAAGTAGACTCTCCTTTTACATAATGATTAGTTCACCATAAAGCGCTCCAGCAGCCTTGATTGCTTCCAAAATCGCAATAATATCTCGCGGGCTGGCACCAATCGCATTGAGGGCATTGACTAAATCTTCGACATTACTGCCACCGAGAAGCACCATACTGCCATAGGTTTCCTCTGGACTGTCCCAGTTATAGTTCGATATGTCATATGTATCTGCTGCATTTTCTGCTGTGTAAGTAATCTGCGTACTAGAACCAACTTTGACACTTAGATTTCCATGGGAAACAGCTACCGTTGCAATTCGTACGTCGGCACCCATCACCACTGTGCCTGTCCGCTCATTAATCACTACCCGTGCCTTAGTTGTTGGTTGAATTGGCAATTCTTCCAGAGCCGCTACAAAACTCACAACATTATCAACATACCTGTCGGGAACACTAACAACAATGGTTGCTTGATCCATAGCCCACGCGGTATTGGGATAAACTTGATTAATTGTGTCAACTAAACGTGCAGCAGTACTAAAATCAGGTTCCTGCAACACGAAATGAATTTCACCATTTTCCATAAAACTATGGGGAATTTCCTGTTCAACAATAGCACCATTAGGAATCACAGCTACAGTGGTGTGATTCTGCTGGCCGCCACTAGAACCACCGCGAACTACAAATCCACCGATGGACAATGGTCCTTGTGCTGCAGCGTAGATTTGACCATTCGCAGCTTGGAGAGGTGTCTGCAGCAGGTAACCTCCCTGCAAGCTCTTGGCATCGCCAATCGAAGACACTGTCACATCAATGCGGTCACCAGTTCGCACCGCAGAACCAATATTAGCAGTCACCATGACAGCTGCTACATTGCGCAGCCGCATGTCTTCTGGATTCACCGTGATACCAAACCTTGCTAACATATTCGCAACCATCTGGACATTGGCCTGTGTCTGAGTACTGTCGCCAGTACCATTTAAACCGATAACCAATCCTAAACCGTACAGCTGGTTGTCCCTCACACCTTGAACTCGTGCTATATCTTTTACACGTACTACCGGAGCTTGATTAGCACTAACAGCGGCCGGTAGTAAGGTCAATATCAAGCATATAATCATCAAAATGGTATAACATTCTCTGTTCCTCATTAGACGACCCCCATTACTTTCCGGACACCGTTAGAACAGTAAATCAAACAAGCGGCTGAGAATGCCACGGTTTTGCTTATCACCAACTATGCCAGTTCCAGTAAATTCGATTTGTGCATCTGCAACCAACGAAGATAAGATAGTATTGTCCGGTTGAATATCGCTTGAACGGATGATCCCTGTAATCACGATTTCCTGTTCTTCATCGTTTATCTTAATCTTCTGTCTGCCTTCTATTTTTAAAGTACCATTATCATATACATCGACTACTTTGGTGGTAAGTTTCGCAGTTATGCTGCCGCCGCGTGTTACCTTTCCTCCTGCATCAAACTGACTATCATAGGAAAAGCGCAGCAAAGGGATTAAATCCGCCAACACACCACCACCTGGGCCTAAGCCCAAGGTATTGCTATTTCCTGAGGAGGTATCTGCAGTCTGTGTTGCACGAGCCTGCTCGATGATGATTACTGTCACTAAATCACCAACACGCTGTGCTTTATTGTCCGCATACATCGATGCCTGATTTGGTACAAATAATGAGGTGGCTGTGGCATTGTCAACCATAACACAACCTAAACAGAATATCAGCATAATTGGAGCAACCTTCAAGAATAATCTCTTCATGCGATTATTGGCCTCCAATCTCAATCTTCACCAAATCTGAACTTATCACTTTTCCATATACAATTGTGCGCGAGCTAACATTTTCAACAGCTACAATTTCTCCGATGCCGCCTGCCTGGCGTACTTGTCCCAGAGTAGTTACCTGGATTGAACCAACAGTGACCAATAGTGTGACATAATCACCACGCTCGACTACTGGTGGTACCTCAGCTGCTGATACAGTTAAATATTGACCTGCAGGAAGTAATCGCGTAGCCCTTTTACCGATTAAATCTTCCAACGAAGCAAGATTGCTAGGTACTGTTTTACCTTGTCGCTGTTCGACTGCCAAATCAGCTTCAGTGATAATCTCGTGCCGCGCAATATCCCGAACGGGGACAACAACGGTATACACTTTTTCCCCTGAATTCACAGTATTTATGTCAGGTGTAGTTTTAGAGGTAGTAACAGCTGCAGCAGATACAGCGGTGTTACGGGTGCTTACCCGTACCTCTGCCGCACCAGTGAACTCTACGTTACGTGGATCAATACCAGCTTGTCTTAAGCGGACTTCAATTTGTCCTAATGTCAAACGCCGTGAAGAACCAGGCAGCGCAGCTGCACCTAAATATATTGATCCTAATGTCTCCTGCGCTGATTCAGGCGTAAACTTAGCCACATCTGCCAAATATATATCTTTTCCTGTAACCTCCGCTTCAGGCAGCAACTCAATGATTGGTTTTTCGGCTGCACAGCCAAAGGAACTTATGAGCATAATGGCAAATATGACGAAACTGACTACAAGTTGCCTCTTAAGCACGTCTATCACCTAACGCCGCAGGTTATTGGCTGTCTGCAACATTTCATCAGCTGCTTGAATTGCCTTGGAGTTGGTTTCATAAGCTCTTTGAGCCACAATCATGCTTACCATTTCTTCTACAACCTGTACATTGCTCATTTCCAGATACCCTTGAGCAATATTACCAAATCCATCCAAACCTGGCTCTCCTACTATTGGATTACCACTTGCCGCAGTAGCTGCATAGAGATTACGACCTTCGCTCTTCAATCCAGCAGGATTAACAAACCGTGCCAATTGAATCTTTGCGATGGTCACTGGTGTATCTTCCCCTGCCATCTGCACAGAGACAGTTCCGTCTGAACCAATATTTACACTGAGAGCATCATCATCAATACGAATTTCTGGTTCTAAAGGAAAACCGTCACTGGTAACTAACCGGCCGTCACTATCGCGCTTGAAAGCACCATCGCGGGTATACCGGACCGAACCATCGGGGAGTAAAACTTGGAAAAAGCCGTCACCTTCAATCACTAAATCCAATGGGTTATCAGTTTGTTGGAAAGTGCCCTGCGTAAACAATTTCTGAGTTGCTACTGGCCGGACACCATGTCCAATTTGAATTCCAGTAGGAATCTGCGCTCCTGCAGTAACAGGTGTACCTGCATATCGCACAGTTTGATACAACAGATCTTGAAAATCTACCCGACTCTTTTTAAAACCAGTTGTGTTGACGTTAGCCAAGTTGTTGGCTGTATTGTCAATCTTGTACTGCTGGCCATTCATTCCGGACGCAGCGGTCCATAACGCACGCATCATAATAACATTCCTCCCATATTCTGGGGGAGAACTGTCTCGGTCAGTCAACAGTTCATAGGCCTCTGTAAACCAGTCCAGCCTTCTTCCCCATATTTGATTTATTAAATGGTAATATCATTTATCAGCTTACCAATAGTTTCATCATAAGCTTGAATTACCTTTTGACTTGATTCATAGGCTCTCTGCACTTCGATTAAATTGACCATTTCCTGTATTACATTAACATTAGCAAGTTCTAGACTTCCCTGTACTACTTGAGCACGGTAACGGAATGGCAGCCCTGCAACCGCTGTAGCCTGATAACGATTTGCACCCTTAACCACTAATCCCCGACGATCAGGGAATTCAACGATGAGCAGCTTGTCCCGGCGCACCCCATTAACCATTACTGTTCCTTCCGAATCAATGGTTACAGCGCCATCACCTATATAAATAGGCCCCGATTCACCTAGAACCCGAAAACCATCTTTTGTGACAAGCCATCCGGCAGCATTAACAGTGAAAGAACCATCCCGTGTGTAACTCCGTTGTCCAGGGGTATCAATCACAAAGAACCCTGGTCCATCCAAAGCCACATCAAGTGGATTTCCGGTATGTTGAATACGTCCAGGCATAAATGATGAATATGTACCAGAAACGATGGTTCCAGTACCTAATTTGCCAACCGGTGTATAATTTGCTTTTTCTAATCGCATAAGCAGCATTTCTGGGAAAGCTTCGACTTGTGAGGTCTGCCGTCGATATCCTGTGGTATCTACATTAGCTAGGTTATTAGCGAGAACATCAGTCCGTAGTCCTTGGGCAATCATGCCGGATGCAGCTGTATAAATTCCACGCAGCAACCTAACACCCCCTTTTATTCCTACTCTATCTATCGGTATTTTTGACCGATAACTTTAATCACGATCGTCAAATTAATAAAAAAAAGGCCTAAAGGCCTTATACTCGTGCACGCGAAGAGAACAACACGCCTTGCAGTTCATCTAACATATCCAGCGCTTTACCACAACCGCGGGCAACACAAGTAAGAGGGTCATCCGCAATATGCACTGGAACACGAGTTTCTTGATGAATCACATAATCTAGACCATCCAGCAAAGCTCCTCCACCAGTGAGAATAATTCCCTTCTCAACGATGTCCGCAGCTAACTCTGGTGGCGTAATTTCTAACACAGCTTTAATCCCATCCACAATGTTTCTAATAGACTCTTCAAGAGAAACTTGAATATCTCGAGAACTGAGAGTCAAGTTGCAAGGTAACCCTGATACTAAGTTACGGCCGCGTACCTCTAAATACTTATTTTCCAATGAATAGGCTGAACCAATCTTGATTTTGATTTCCTCTGCTGTTCTTTCGCCTATAGCAACATTATAGGTCCGCTTAATATGCCGCATAATAGCTTCATCAAAATGGCAGCCGCCAATCCGGATGGACTGACTGACAACTTCGCCTTTAAGAGATATCACAGCCACATCTGTGGTACCACCACCGATATCGACAATCATGTTCGCAGATGGCTGTGATATGTCCAAGCCACAACCAAGTGCAGCAGCCATCGGTTCGGATATTAAATACACTTCTTTCGCAGCCGACTTCAAAGTAGCATCAAGTACTGCCCGTTTTTCTACCTCAGTTATCCCTGAAGGAACGCAAACGACAACTCGTGGCTTAAATAACTGAAAACGACCAATCGTCTTACTGATAAAATAGCGAATAATATTTTCAGTTAATTCATAATCCGCTATAACTCCTTCACTAAGCGGGCGGATTGCCTGGATATTTCCTGGAGTACGGCCAATCATGCGCCTAGCTTCTTCACCAATAGCACAAATCCGCTTGTTATTCAGATCCATCGCTACTACTGATGGTTCTTGTAATACTATTCCTCTACCTTTGACGAACACTAAAATATTCGCAGTTCCGAGATCAATGCCAATGTCGGCTCCAAACATAAAGAAGTGCCCCTTTCGCGTCCCATAAACTTCCATACAGGCTAATTTCGACAAAATTGGGGCAATTCCTTTATAGTACTGTAATATATCTTAAGATACTTTACGAGAACGAATATATTTGCGCTTTGTCGCTTCTCCACCGCGAATATGTCTTTCAGCTTTGTTCTGGTCCAGTACACGTTTAACTTTAAGGGCTAACTCTTCATTGATCCTAGGCAATCGTTCTGTGACATCTTTGTGAATGGTACTTTTGCTTACGCCAAAAACAGATGCTGCTTGTCTGACGGTTGCATTAGTTTTGATTATATATAAACTTACATCCACCACCCGCTTGCGGATATAATCTCTCATATTCGCTCCCCCTAGCTTTTTTGTTACATGTATATGCTAGGATAGAGCGAATATGCTAGTAATCAATATAACGACATATATTGCAGAGGATTGATCGGTTCTCCCTCGTGAAGCAAAGCGAAGAACATACGGCCATCATCGCCAGTATTGGCCAACATCTGGTTCTGGGTTACCATATCTCCAACTCTTACTGTGATCTCCCGGATACCACGGTATACGCTCTGCCAGCCACTGCCATGGGTGATTACCAACTCAAATCCATCAGCCAATGGTGTAATTGATTCTACCCGTCCAGCTAACACACTACGGATCTGTTCACCTGCAGTCGCAGCAAATTCAATCCCAGCGTGGAAACGCCAATCTTGATAGACTGGATGCCGGTACCAGCCATAACCAGTGGCAACTTCTCCCTTTAATGGCCAAAGAATCCGTTCAAAACTCAATGACAATGTTTCCACTGATGGTTCATAATCTTCCTGCACTTCTTGCGGTTCTGATATTACAGGTCCCTTTGATTCGGTCTCCGGGATAACTGACACAGGAACCTGGAGCGCAGATTTGAGATCAACCAGCCAGGCATAGTCTGTTTCCAGTAAAGACTGCAACTCTTGCTTGACCAGAGCTGCTATCTGCTGTTGATCTACCATAGCTACTGGACGTTCAATGCGAGTATACAACCAGCCACCAACGAGTACAACGCACAGTGTGACAAGTACCGTAAGCAGAACTTGATCCAGCAGATTACCCTTGCGAAAACGGAAAGCATGGGCAAAACCACGGCCAACAGCACTCAATATTTGCTGGGCCCGACTTGCAACCTTTTTCATCCTCACTTGCATACTATCACCACCTAGGTGTAGTATGCACCGGTTTTTTCCAAGATATGCAAAATTGGGTAAGATCTTCTTACACGCGCTGGAAATAATCAGCAATAATCTTGCTGATTCTCTCTGCCGCACGTCCGTCGCCATAAGGATTTTCAGCTTTCGCCATCTGTTGATAGACAACTGGATTAGTTATTAACGCTGTGATTTCATTCAAAATACGTTGCTGATCGGTGCCAATAAGGCGCAGTATGCCCTTGGCCACTCCTTCAGGCCGCTCTGTGTGCTCGCGCAGCACCAACACCGGTTTAGCCAGTGCAGCAGCCTCTTCCTGCAATCCCCCTGAATCTGTGACAATAAAGCTACAACGGTTCAGTAGATTGATAAACTCTTTATAGTCCAAGGCATCAACCAAGTACACATTTTGATGCCCGCTTAAATGCTTTTTCACAACAGCTTGTAGATTAGGATTCTTATGCAGCGCAAACACAAAATCGCATGGCAAAGTACTGGCTGCTGCGCTGATCGCCATGCAAATCCGCTCATATGGTGCCCCCCAATTTTCCCGACGATGGGCTGTAACCAATATTACTGGGCGAGTGAATGTCAACTGCTGCAGCTGCGGAGTAGCAAATTGATAATCCTCTTCAATCATCATCTGCAGTGCATCAATAACAGTGTTTCCTGTAACAAAAATCCGTCGCGGATCAATGCCTTCTGCTCGCAGATTATCTGCTGCCCACTGTGTGGGTGCAAAGAGGAGCGCTGCAATACCATCAATTAACTTACGATTAGCTTCCTCAGGGAATGGATGGCCTAAGTTCCCAGTCCGCAGCCCAGCTTCGACATGCCCAACAGGAATCTGCTGATAAAAACCAGCTAAAGCTGCGGCAAGCGCTGAAGTCGGATCACCATGAACCAACAGTAAATCTGGTCTCCACTGGCAAAAGAATTGATCCATACCCCGCAATACAGCAATAGTGATATCCGCCAACGATTGACCTGGACGCATGATGTTTAAATCATAATCCGGCACAATATGAAAAACCTGCAGCATCTGATCGAGCATTTCTCGATGCTGGCCAGTAACTATCACTTTTGTTTCCCACTGAGTATTGGCCTTCAGTTGATTAATCACTGGAGCCATCTTAATTGCTTCTGGCCTGGTACCAAAGACAACTGCAATTCGTGCCAACTATAACACCCTTCGCTCTGATTTCACTATCAACGGATTGATCATACCAATACGGCTCGCGCCAAACATAAACACCACAGCGATAATCACCAAGACAATGAACTGACTCCAACTCTGAGTTTTGACCAAGAATAAAGCTAACCCAGAGGAAGTTAGTGTTAACAAATAGGCCACCAGCGCCACTTGCCTTTGGCCTAATCCTAAGGCAAGCAAGCAATGATGGAAATGCTGCTGATCAGCTTGATAAATAGGCACACCTTTCTGCAGGCGGCGCACAATAGCACAAAATGTATCTAAGGTTGGCAATACCAAAATGAGTACTAATAAAGGTAAATTGTATACTATATCAGTTACCAGCACACTATCATTGGCCAATGCGGCAAAAATAAAGCCTAAGAACATGGCGCCTGTATCCCCAAGAAAAATCTTGGCTGGATGAAAATTGTAAGCCAAAAATCCAGCACAAGCACCCATGACAATCAAAAACAGCCCAGCTATTTGCGGAAAACCGATTGCATAAGTCCAAATAAACAGTGCTAGCGCGGCAATAAGTATAATACCGCTAGCTAATCCATCTAATCCATCGATAAAATTGGTAATATTAATGACACTGAGCATCCAAATTGCTGCAATTAAGTAATTAGTGCTGGAACTTAACCATAAAAAAGCAGCCACGGCAATTAGCTGGCCTAGAAATTTGGTCCCCGCAGATAAGCCACGCCAATCATCAATCAAACCAACCAAGACTATTATTGTTCCCCCAACAAAATATGCTAATAGATCACCAACTTTAAGCAGATAAGCAGTTAGAAAAAAAGCAGCATAGATGGCCAAACCCCCGGCAGTCGGAATGGGGATTTTATTAATCCTACGTTCATTGGGATAATCAACAAAGCGAAAAATGATTGCTAAGAAAACCAAGGCTGGGGTCAGTATAACTCCAATCCCAAAACTCATCAAGAACAAATCCAGCATAACGCCACTCCTTAACTTCCCCACTTAACCAATTTGATGTTCGCTTCCTGCAACAGAGCCTTGGCCAGCGGATCCGGGTAATCTCCTTGAAAGTAAATAGTGGAAATACCAGCATTAATCAGCATCTTGCTGCAAAGTACACAAGGTTGGTCTGTGCAAAACAAAACTGAACCTGCAGTACTAACCCCATGAAGTGCGGCTTGAATTATCGCATTCTGTTCAGCATGAATTCCTCGGCACATTTCATGGCGTTGACCGGATGGTATGTTCATTTCTTGTCGCAAGCATCCGCATTCACTGCAATGAGCTAAACCACGAGCTGCACCATTGTATCCCGTAGCAATAATATGCTTGTCCTTCACCAAAACCGCCCCAACCTGTCTGCGTAAACAAGTAGAGCGCGAGCTTACCAGTTTAGCAATATCCATGAAATACTGTTCCCAGGTAGGACGTTGCTCCATATGCTTCTCCCTTTTTGTTAAAATAATTCGCCAAAACCACAGAAAACCCTAGGATAAAGCACCCTAGGTCAAATCTAGGGTGCAGAAATACTAGCTATTTTGTACCGAACAATCGATCACCAGCATCCCCTAAGCCTGGGACGATGTATCCATGTTCATTAAGTCTTTCATCAATCGCTGCTGTATAGATATCCACATCAGGATGTTGCTGCTGCAGATAAGCAATGCCCTCAGGAGCTGCTAACAAGCACATCAGCTTGACACTGGCACAACCAATATTCTTAACATATTTAATTGCTGCTGCGGCAGAACCACCTGTAGCCAGCATTGGATCAATCACGATAAAATCTCTTTCATGACTATCAGCAGGCAACTTGCAATAATATTCAACTGGCTCCAAGGAATCAGGATCCCGATACAACCCTATATGCCCAACTTTGGCAGTAGGAATGAGTTTCAAGATTCCATCCACCATGCCTAAACCTGCTCTTAAAATAGGAATTAATCCTATTTTTTTGCCAGTGATAGTATAGCCTTTAGTTACAGCAATCGGTGTCTCGACTTGGACTTCTTCCAAAGGTAAGTCCCTTGTTACCTCATAAGCCATCAATAAAGCCACTTCATTTACCAGTTCACGAAAATCCTTCGGACCAGTGGATTTATCGCGAATAATGGTTAGCTTGTGCTGAATTAAAGGATGATCAATAACATGAACCTTAGACAAAACATCGTCTCCTTTCTCAAAATATGCTTATTGTTGATCCCGGTTAGGCTGCCATGCATCTAATATAGCATCAATAGCTTCTATTATCTCTGAAGCTGTATGGCGATACACTTCCACAGATTGTCCATACGGATCGCTGATATCATAAACAGTCGTCACCGGATCAGGATCCACCATATTGAGTTTCTCGTTGGTCTTTCCGGTTTCCTGCATAATCTTCTGAGCAAATTCCTTTAGCATAAAAACTTTGCCTGCCAGATTGGGATTGAGCCTTAATACATGCTGTTTATGAGCATTGGTCATTGTCAGGATCAGGTCATAGTTATCAAGTTTTTGCACATCAACTTGCTTGGAACGATGCTGTGACAAGTCTATGCCAAAATCTTCCATCACCTGCTGGGCTTGAGGCGATGCAGGCAGTGCAGAGAAAACACTCAGTCCAGCTGAATCAACTTCGACAGGAATGCCGCGCTTCTGTGCCCTCTGCTGGAATAGTGCTGCTGCCATTGCTGACCGACAAGTATTACCGGTACAAATCAATAATACTTTGCGCATAACTGAACCTCCATCCTTACGATTGGATGATCTGATTTCCAGATGCCCTCCGCAGGCGGTTCATGATTGCCATGCCCACGTTGTCATCAGTAAACCCTTCAACGAAGACCACGTCCAAACCTATACTGTCTGCCTGTCGTAACAAATGATAAAGCCGCGAAGCTATGGTTTTTTGCTCTTGCTTAGGTCCCAAATTCAGCACTATCATACCTGGATATAAGTGTAAGTTCTCTTCGACAGCTAATACTCCGCGTTTTAAATGTTGATACTCTGGAGAATTAGCTAATTGATTAATTATCTGAGGTGCATGATCGCCCTTCACCACGATCACCTTGGCATTTGGCGCATAGTGTTTATACTTCATGCCAGGAGAGCGTGGTTGATCTACCACTACTGCGTGATTGACACTGGGATCAACTTCCACTGGTACAACTTCTTTCAGCTGTTCATATGTAACCCCGCCTGGCCGTAGAATCCGGAAGGGTTTGACTGTGCAGTCCAGCACGGTAGATTCTACACCCCAACCTGTGGGACCACCATCAATGATCACAGGAATTCTACCTTGAAGGTCATGAAACACATGCTCAGCTCTAGTAGGACTCGGTTTGCCAGATAAGTTGGCACTTGGTGCTGCTATCGGCAAATCGACCATTTCTAGCAAAGCTAACGCTACAGGATGATCCGGCATTCTGATTGCAACCGTATCCAATCCACCGCTTACCACTGTGGGTACACGGTCTGATTTGGGTAGGATTAAACTTAGTGGCCCCGGCCAAAACCGTTCCATAAGTTGGTCAACTATTGGATCATAAGCTATCACCAGCTCTTGAACTTGCTCTTTATTATAAATATGAACAATCAAGGGATTATCAGCAGGTCTACCTTTAACCTGGAAGATTTTCTGAACAGCTTTAGTATTCAAGGCATTAGCACCCAATCCGTATACGGTCTCCGTTGGGAACGCCACACACTCACCCTGCCGCAGCAACTGAACAGCTATCTCTAGTTCATCTGGTTGAATGATTCTCGTTTCTATAGCCATTGCATAACCACCACACGATCTTTACCTGCATAATCAGGAACAATACGGCAATTTACAAAGCCGCGTGCTTGCGCCAAAGCAGTGACTGCTTGCCCCTGATTCCAACCAATTTCCATAATTAAAGTACCACCTACTGTCAAGTATAAGGGTGCCTTAGCAATAATGATCCGGTAGTAATCCAACCCATCCTGTCCACCATCCAATGCAATTTTGGGTTCCAGCTTCACTTCTTGATCCAAGTTTTCCCAATCATCTGAGGGAATATAAGGCGGATTTGCACAAACTAAGTCAAACTGCTGCTGAGGTAAGGAAGTAAACATATCACTTTGCAAAAAAGAAAGCTGATCACCTACACCTAAACGATCAGCATTTCTTTTGGCAATTGCCAACGCTTCTGATGAAATATCTACTGCTAATACGTGCGCCTGCGGAACTAAGTGAGCCAGCGTGATGGCAATCACTCCACTACCAGTACACATATCAAGGATACGAGGTGAAGGCATGGTCTTTAACACCGAAACTGCTTGATCAATGAGAATCTCTGTCTCTGGACGAGGAATTAGCACTGATTCGTTCACTTCAAACTCTCTACCGTAAAACTCTTTTTTACCTGTAAGATAAGCAACCGGTACGCGTTTACCTCTCCTGCCGATCAATTGGCGATAAGCATCAACTTCATCTTTTTCTAGTGGTCGCTCGAGATTCAAATACAGGTGCAGGCGATCCATCCCTAGCACATGCGCTAATAAGATCTCCGCGTCCAACCGCGGAGTCTTACAGCCTTTGCTTGCCAAGTAATTTGCACTTAAAGTAACCAATTCTTGGACAGTATATAATTTCATGACTTACGTCTCCATCGCTTTTAATCTTTCTGCTTGGTCAGCGGTAATCAAACTGTCAATAATTTCATCTAAATCTCCCTGCAAGACGGCCTCCAAACGATATAAAGTCAAGCCAATCCGATGATCTGTGATTCTTCCCTGAGGGAAATTGTAGGTGCGGATTCGCTCACTACGATCCCCAGTTCCTACTTGACTGCGGCGTTCAGCAGCCAGTTCCGCCTCCTGTTGAGCCATGAGCTGATCCAATAAGCGGGCACGTAAAATCTTCAATGCCTTTTCTTTGTTTTTCAACTGAGATTTTTCATCTTGACAGGTGACTACCAATCCAGTTGGGATATGAGTAACACGTACAGCTGAGTCTGTTGTATTTACACTTTGGCCGCCATGACCAGATGACCGGTAAACATCAATCCGTAAATCGTTTGGATCGATATTAACCTCAACTTCCTCCGCCTCAGGAAGCACAGCCACAGTAGCAGCTGAAGTATGAATGCGACCACCTGATTCGGTCTCTGGAACCCGCTGCACGCGATGGACACCACTTTCAAATTTCAAGCGGCTGTACGCTCCTCTGCCTTCTACCATGAAGATTACTTCTTTAAAACCACCTAATTCAGTTGGGTTGCTGCTCATCAACTCTATATTCCAGCGTTTAGACTCAGCATAGCGGCAGTACATACGGAACAGATCACTGGCAAATAATGCCGCTTCTTCACCGCCAGTACCTGCACGAATTTCCACAATGACATTTTTCTCGTCGTTAGGATCTTTTGGCAGCAGAAGCACCTTGAGTTGCCCTTCAAGCCGCTCCTTCTTTTCTTCCATCTCATCCAACTCATCCTGAACCAAGCTCCGGAACTCTGGATCAAGTTTATCGGCCAGTAATTCTTTTGCCTCAGCGATCTGATTGACCACAGATTTGTATTCACGATAAACCGACATAATCTCGTCCAGTTCAGAATGGGCTTTAGCATATTTCTGATACTGTGTATGATCCGCAATAATAGCTGGATCACTCAACTTGCGCGTTAAATCTTCATACTTATCTTCTAACTGAGATAATCTATCAAACATCCTGTCCTCTCCTCACTCAATTCTGGCATTACTTGTCGTTGGAAATTCAATTATTTTATGATTGGAGTCAAAATGATTGTCTTTGTCCAAGACTGTTTTAAGTGCTATGATTGCCACTTCCAACTGGGAATCATCTGGTTCGCGAGTAGTCAATAGCTGGAGAGCCATTCCGGGTGCAGCAAGTATCCGAAAAATGAACAACGGATGTTCTTTGCCAGCTTGACGAATCACCTCATAAGATAACCCAGCGACAATAGGCAAAATACATAGATGCAGCAAGACCCGGAGGAGAAAAGGTGGTCTGCCAAATAGCAAGGAAAACACCAGCACGCTAATAATCAAAGTTATGAAGACGAAATTAGTACCACAGCGAGGATGCATAGTCGAATATTTGCGTGCATTCTCCACAGTTAATTCTTCACCAGCTTCATAACATTTGATTGTTTTATGCTCCGCACCATGATACTGGAATATCCTGCGAATATCCTTCATCAGGGAAATAGCAGCAATATATAAGATAAACATAGATATCTTAATTAAACCCTCAACTAAATTCAATACAATATTATTATGAATAGCACCCTGTATCAACCTGATGAGATAGGCAGGAAATATAATGAATAAACCGACAGTCAGCAGAAACGCTAGACCAAAAGTGATAATATAGTCTTTGGTGGTCAATTCGCCAACTTCCTCCTCAGCATACTCATCTGCTGAGAAAGAGAGGGTTTTCATCCCTAACACTAAAGACTCTATTAAAGACACAAAACCGCGAATGAAAGGTTTGCCCAGAATAGGATACTTGGTAGTAATCGATTCTACTGGTCCTTGCTTAACCATAATATCGTTATTAGCTTTGCGCACTGCTACTGCCCAATATTTTTTTCCACGCATCATCACACCTTCAATTACAGCTTGACCGCCATAATTAAACCTGCTCATTCTGTGTGTCACTTCCTCTCACTAATTTAAACACATCAGCGCTATGGGCAGTTGGCATAACCATCACCAGAACATCACCAGGGAGGATGTGTTCCTGCCCATTGGGCGCCACTACGTCTTTCTCGCGCCGATAGATAGAAAGAACAGTGGCTTGATAATTCTCACGCAATCCACTTTCCTGCAGTTGTTTGAATGCCAGTGCCGAACTAGGACTTACTGTGATTCTCACTAATGACATATCTTCATTGGTGTGCAGTACACTCTGCATTGGCTGCAAAGATAACGGTAGCTCATAAGCGGAGCTAAGTGTTGTCCGATAGCCTCTGGGCAGCATTAAACGTGAGGGAATGCCAATTGCTACTCCACAAAGCCAGCCGACAAACAAAGCAGTAAAGGTACCATAAACCACCTGCAGAACGGTGCCACCTATGTCCGTCAGCAGGTTGGGCGAAAACTGGGGAATACGGATGATTTGATCGTACAGCGTCAACCCCGACAGCATGCTAACATAATGTGAAATGTTGCCTTTAATGCCTTCAGCGAACTGGTAGGCAAGGCCAATTGTCAGCACACCGCCTATGAATATAGGTAAACCCAGCTGTGCTAACAAGCCAAAAACTGCCCCAATGATTAGACCCCTGGCCAAAGTAATGGTAGTACCAGAAATACGAGGTAAAAGCATGGTGATTAAGTTCTTCCAGTGCTTGAGCTTAAAAGAAAATTTTGGCATGGCCACAATTAAGTCAAAAGCTAACAACGCCACAAAAATAGCCACAAAGGACGAAGTCAGCCCGGGCATATCAATGACTAATATATAAGCCAAGCCCACAGTCAGACCACGCATGACAATGATAAAACGAACTGGCCAAGGATTACCATTGTGCTTTTTCTTTGCCAAACTCATCACGTCTCCATTATCACCGTTCGTACTCGGATAATCGATCTGCTAGCACTTTTTTGAGTTTCACTTCGAACAGAATACCTTTTTCGTGATACTGCTCTTGATATATCTCACCATGTTCATGAAGCCAGGAATAAATTGACAGCTTATTAAAAGGAATTAAATATTGCTTTATAACCAGTTGATCAGCAAAAAACTGATTAACCCGAAAGCTTACAGTCTCTAAATTCGCTCCAGTCAAGGCAGAAACCTGCAGAGCATCTTTGGGAATTATCAAAGGGTCAACAACTCTATCTATTTTATTATAAACGTTGATTATCGGACTGTCACAACCAATTTCTCGCAATACTTCTTCGACAGCTGCCTGTTGCTGATCAACACGAGGATGACTAGCATCAAGCACATGCAGCAATAGATCAGCGTGCAGCACTTCTTCCAGAGTGGCTCGGAAGGCCGCAATGAGAGTATGCGGCAATTTGCGTATAAATCCGACGGTATCACACAAAAAGACCCACTGGGATTCTGACAACTGCCAGCGCCGAATCAACGGATCCAAGGTAGCAAACAACTGATCAGCAGCGTAAGTTTCTACTTTGGTGAGAGCAGTGAATAATGTTGACTTGCCTGCATTGGTATAGCCAACCAGTGCTACTAGTGGTGCTTGAGTTCGATGCTTGGCACTGCGCTGCAGGTAACGTACTTTACGTACCATATCCAATTCTTTCTGAAGATCTGCGATCCGTTTGCGGATGCGGCGCCGATCTGTTTCTAGCTTGGTTTCACCAGGTCCTCTGGTACCAATACCGCCACCTAAGCGGGAAAGCATCTCCCCCTTCCCTGTCAAACGTGGAAGTAGGTATTTGAGCTGAGCCAATTCTACTTGAATCTTACCTTCTTTAGATCGAGCCCGACGAGCAAATATATCTAATATCAGCTGTGTACGATCTATGACTGGTGTATCCAACAGTTCAGCCAGATTTCCCTGCTGCGCTGGTGTGAGTTCGTCATCAAAAATGATGATGTCATCTTCTCCAGTCAATCTCTCCCCAATCTCACTAATCTTACCTAAACCAATATATGTGGCTGGAACAGGTTGATCTCTTTTTTGCACAAATGTTTCAACTACATGTAATCCAGCATCTTCAGCGAGAACCCGTAATTCTTCCAGGTTTTCTTTTACTTGTTGGTCAGTTTGAGAAGGTAACTGTAAACCGACCAAATAAGCCTGTGTCATCCTAATCCACCTCATCACAATCTATCCGTTTAATTATCCTCTATACAGAAAAAACCCTGCCGCAGCTACGGCTAGGGTCAGCGATTATTTACTCGCCATCTCCACCATTCGGAACCAAATACGGTTCTTGATCATGATCGATGGTGGTATTGTCGCCATCGAATACAGTGATCAGACCTGCTTCCTTCAGTTTGTTGACTACTTCAAAAAGTGAATCCTTATCCTCTGAAGGCAAGTCTCGCACAAACCTGTTAATCTCTTCTGGACTAACGTTATTGACAAAACTAACACCACCATATTTTAAATGTTTACGTTTCACACAAATCCACTCCTCGTTGATGATAGGCTATTTTACCCATTATTTCCTAGTTTGATGCTAAGAAAGGTGGCAGTTGCAGCTTTATTGGCAAGTGGCAACAGTTTTGGTATGCTAGAAATGGACAACTACTGAGGAGGAATTGCTATGGCAACCATTCTCCATGTAGATATGGATGCCTTTTTTGCAGCAGTAGAACAATTGGATCACCCGGAGTACCGTAATAAACCTTTGATTATCGGTGGAACTAAAGACTCATCTCGCGGCGTAGTATCCACTTGTTCGTATGAAGCTCGCAAATATGGGGTGCGAAGCGCTATACCGATTAAAAAGGCTGTTGCACTCTGTCCCCATGGTATCTTCATCCCTGGCCGCATGGCTAGATATCAGGAGGTATCACACCAGATCCACGCCATTTTTCATGACTTTTCTCCAGTAGTTGAATCGGTATCAATCGATGAAGCTTTCTTGGACATGACTGGATGTGAACATTTCTACCCAAATTTAGAAGCAATGGGACAAGCCATCAAAGCCAGAATAAAAGCTGAAGTGGGTTTAACCTGCTCTGTGGGAATTGCTCCTAATAAATTTTTGGCAAAATTAGCATCTGATTGGCGAAAACCAGATGGCTTGACAATTCTTCGGCCAGAGAATGTAGATGAATTTTTGCTGAACCTGCCAGCAAGCAAGATTTGGGGAGTTGGTGAAAAGACCCAGCAAGTTTTGGCCAAACATGGATTACATACAGTGAAAGATATTCGCTCAAAATCATTGTCTTGGTTATCTGAGCGTTTAGGCCAGAACTTGGCTGAACACCTGTATTATCTAGCGCGGGGAATTGACAACCGTCCAGTTACTCCCGAAAGTGAAGCAAAATCTATTAGTCAGGAGATCACTTTTGCTGAAGATTATCTCGATATGGAAATACTTAAAAGCCAGTTGGCAGCGATGGCTGAAAAAGTTGGTTATCGGCTTAGACGTGAACAGCTCTATGCACGAACAGTTACGATCAAGGTACGTTATAGCAACTTTGACACCATCACCCGTTCCCATACACTTGACTATGCCTTTTGTGATGATGACAATATTTTTAATATTGGCTGGGAACTATTCTTAGCGGTTCCAAGAGCACCGGTACGCTTATTGGGCATTGGAGTGCAAAACTTTGTGCGTAACCAACAACTAACCCTATTCGATAATCCCATAACCACCGATAGACTGGCACAAGTTATGGACCAAATTAACCAGAAATACCGCGGCCATGCTCTAACTAAAGGGCGGACTTTAAAGCCAAAAAATAATCCTCCCAGAGATTAAAATCTGGGAGGATCTTTTTATTAAAGGTTAGCGTTCACGTTTAGGATATGGATAGCGCTGACGATCAAATTCATTGCGGATTTCTTTATTAAGAATCCGTAAGTAAGTACCCTTCATACCCAATGAACGGGATTCTACCACCCCTGCTGAAGCCAATTTTCGTAGAGCATTAACAATCACTGAACGAGTAATTCCAGCATTGTCAGCAATCCGGCTGGCCACTAGCAAGCCTTCATCACCATCAAGCTCGTCAAAGATGTGCTGCATTGCCAATATTTCGGAATATGACAAGCTCTTAATGGCTGAACGAGCTAGTTTAACTTCTTGAGCTTCATCTTCTTGCATGAGATCGATACGGTTAGCAATGATCATACCGATGGTGGTAGCAGCAAATTCAGCGATGATAAAATCATTTTCATCAAAACTAGCATTTGGGGCTGCAAACAAGAGCGAACCAATCCGCCGTCCCCCGCCCACGATAGGTGCTACCAGGATATTTGCCTTTTCAAATCCATCATATATAGTAACTGCTCCAATTTTCATCAAAGAGTTGCTTAACTCGTCTGGGAGCATCCTGTTGATAATCCATTCTTCGTCATAAGCAGAAGATGTGAAGCCCTCTTCAAGAGCATATGCAAGCATCTTGCCAGTTTTGTCCACCAAGTAGACATTAATATTTTCAGGCATAGCCTCTTTAAGTGACAGACAGAGGTCTGAGTATGCTACTTCATTCCCCTCATTTTGAAGCAGATCTAAGAACCGCTTCATTCTTTTAAGTACCACAACAACTCATCCTTCCTTTTTCGAATAAATGTTATGTAAACGGAAAATTCATACCCATGCTAATTATATAAATCATACCAAAACTTGTCAATCATTTTCTTTATATTTAACATAATTATAATCAATTAAATAGTCTTACTTCGGTAAAAATCGACAAAAACCGAAACAAATCTACCCGAATACCTTTAACATACTACAAAATAATTGTCAAGTCAAGAAATGTCTGTAAAATTTTCCAAAAATTATTATGCCAATTATTCATTCATGCTAAAGTCCTAAGGTTATTGCAATATAATAATCCACAATTACAACATGACATTACCACAGAATAACTACATGAGGACTAACAAGGCTCTTGACATTCAAACTTTGCTGTGATAACATAATTTTGTCACGCCGAAGTGGTGGAACTGGCAGACGCGCTGCGTTCAGGGCGCAGTGGGCGCAAGCCCGTGTGGGTTCAAATCCCACCTTCGGCACCATATGCATAAGTAAAACCCCGGAATTACCGGGGTTTTTTAATGCATTCAGAACCCTACTGTCCTGTATATCCAAAGGGGACCAACCGCTTAACAGTTGGTCCCCTTGGATAAAACTCTCATTTACTTCCGCCGATCTTACGATAATGAACAGTTCATTCTAATATTTGTACCATGTAACGAACTACTCAACAAGCTTTAAGGTAATATCGTCTACATAATAGACGAGACCTTCTACATAACTTTCGATGAACAGGATGAACTGGTCAGCAATACCAGGATCAGCCTCAAAGGTGAAGGTTAACTCTGTCCATTGGTTAGTTGGAATTGGGACATTGCCACCCAACCATTTAAATTCATTATTCATTAATCTTACTATGTGGAATTCCACATCGCTTCCTGCTTCATGATAAATCCATGCAGAAATTTGATATGTCTTTCCACTCTGAACCTTGCCAACAAAATTGTAGTTAAACTGATTCCAGCCTGAGCCTTTAGTAGTGACTTTAGCACTATATTGGCCAGACTTAGCATGTTCCTTGCTTACATCACCTTCAGCGTTGGCAAATCCCCATCCATTGAGGTTACCTTGCTCAAAACCTTCTTGAAGAATAATCCCTGAAGGATCTTGGTCTGTGAAGATCGCTTTGATCTTCATATCATTCCAGACAGAGAGCTTCAATGGATTCTGCTTTTCTTGCGACTCAGAAACGCCTTCCCATCCACCAAAGAACAAACCTTCAGCTGCAGGAACTGCTTCCAATTGGATAGAAGCGCGTGGCTCAACCTCAACTACATAGCCAGAAGTGATGGGTTCTCCATCCACTTTGACAAGACCTTCAGCTTCATTAAACTCAATGGTCACCTTGTTAGGTTCTCCATCTGTACATCCAGCAGTCAATGCAACTATTAACAATAAAGCTACAAACCACAATGTTCTTTTTGGCTTGATGTTAATAATAAACACCCCCAAGGAAACTACAATCTTGTTGTATTATTCTTGTACTTCCAAAACCAGTACATCATCAAGATAGAACTCCACTAATTTACTTCCTTCTGTAACTTCCCAATATAACCACATTTTAGTAGTTAGGTTCGCTGGAATCTCCCATGTCCCTTCAAACTTGGTCCATACACCACCAGGGACCTGTACTGTATGTATCCAATGGTACTGGTCTCCTTCTTTATCGGATGAATTGAACTGTGCTTGCATAGTTAATTGTTTTACTTCATCATAATTATGGTAAATCCATCCGCTAAAGTAATACTTTTTACCAGGCTCAACTACATCAAATAAGTCTACTCTAGCACCACCATTCCAAGCGCCTTGTGCATCGTTAGGAACATACTTGATACTGTAATTACCGGTTCTATAATACTCAGTTGTCCGCTCGACTAATAGACCACCACGTAGACCCCAACCATCAAAATCATTTTCGAACGAAGTTTCATGTATTGGATTAACTGGCGCTTCAACGAATGACACTTTTATAGTCATATCCTCTGTAACTTCAATTTCAACATGATCTTGATTTACTTGATTTTCTGGTACACCTTCCCATTGACCAAAACGATAACCTTCTTTAGGAACAGCTTTCAATCTTACTACTGAACCCTTGAAGATAAGTTCAGGAATACCTTCTACTGCACCTTGTTCTTCATCAAATTCTACTGTTAAATTGACTAGATCTTGTGTGAACACTGCTTCAATCTTCATGTTCTTATTAACTACGATCTCAAGAGGATTCTTGGTTTTCAGCGAATCAGGTATCTGGTCGCTTTTCCATTCTTTAAAGAACCAGCCATCATTTGGTACAGCTTCCAATGTAATCTTAGTGCCCTTTGGAATTTCCTTGATATTTTCCGGTAATTTAACAAGGCCTTGTTCTTCATCCCAGGTGACTTCTACATTATAAGTTTTCTTAAGAATGTTCAAACAACCAGTAGTCAGAGACGCAACTAGTAACAACGCAATAAATAAACCTGTTCTCTTCATTTTGTTGTACATTTCGAACACCTCCGTAATATTTCAAAAACTATAGAAGTGAACTCAAGTGAAAATGGAAATATACTCACCTCCACTTATCAATTTTGCGACATTATTAACTAATATTAATTTTAACGTGGTTAACGCAATAAATCAATATCCCTCTAACACCAATTTAATAAATGACGTACAAAACACGATTATATTAAAAAATGCACCAAGTTGTAAAATACTCGCTTGGTGCATTACTACCTTTACTTTTGGTTCACAAACTCACCGATTTTACGGTCTAAATTCGATATGTGTTTGGTTAACCAATCAATCACCAATTGATTGGCATTTATGATCACAGTAAGATTACCGCCTGAAGACTCATAATCACTGCGCAGTTTAGCCAGTTGTGCCACAAATGCTTCATGTGCCTTCTTTTGCTCATCATAGCCAGGATAATTAATACTCAGCATATATGCTTCTTCATCAGCAAAATGTTTCTTAGTATAGCTATCCAAGAAATCTAACATTTCACCAATATACTGCTTAGCTTGTCCCTTTTTTCCAGCCTCAAAAAGTTTGTCTGCTCTATCAAACCACTCTCTGTGCTGTTCATCAATCAATGGAATACCAATAGTTAAAGATGGATGCCACGGCATAATGAGACCTCCTCTAAATACTTTATTGAACCAATTATTTAATTTGATATTACCATTATTTTGTCAAATGCTCAATAACTCAATACTCACAAACTAAGCCATGAAATGCTGCTATTTCCAGTGTGAGTCACCACTAAAACCAATGACATATATTGAACTAGCACGAACTTCATGGAGGTGATCTACTGATGCGTGCTACATTACATGGAAAACCAAACTTCTTGATTATCATGGTTGATCAACAGCGGTTTCCTACAAAATATGAATCGCCAGAGCTACAAAGCTGGCGCAAGACATATTTGAAAGCATATGAGTCCCTAAAACAACACGGACTGGAATTCATTAATCATTACGCAGCCAGTACCGCATGTGCTCCAAGCCGGACGACACTCTACACAGGACAATATCCATCATTGCATGGGGTATCCCAAACTGATGGGGTGGCAAAGTCTGCTTTTGATCCAGATATGTTCTGGCTGGATCCCCATACAGTCCCAACCATCGGTGATTATTTTCGACAAGCTGGCTACCAAACCTATTGGAAAGGTAAATGGCATGCGTCCAATGCAAGTATTCCTATCCCTGGCACGCATAATTCATTTTTAACTTACAATCCTGATAACGGTGAACCAGTATTGCAGTATGAACAGTTATATAAACATGCCAACGTTCTTGATCAATATGGATTTACCGGCTGGATTGGGCCAGAACCTCATGGCAGTAATCCACGAAATTCAGGTTCTTCTGCCAGCACAGGAGTTAGCGGCAGAGATGTGGTTTACCAACAGCAAACTGTAGAACTGATTCGCAGTTTGGATCGCTGTGAACAGCAGCAACCCTGGTTAATAGTCTGTTCATTTGTTAATCCTCATGATATTGCTCTCTTTGGTGCAGCAACTCAGCAATCAGATCAGTTTTCATTTAGAGTCGATCCATCTGTACCATATATTATGCCTGCACCAACTGCTTCTGAGTCCCTGGCCACAAAACCATCCGCTCAATTAAGTTATAAGCGGATATATCCATTAGCGCTGCAACCATTAGTTGACACCTTATTTTACCGACAGTTGTACTATAGCCTGCAGTTAGAAGTAGATAATCAAATTAGTGCTGTGCTAGAAGCCCTAAAGCAATCTTCTTTCTATGCAAATACCATTGTCATTTTTACTTCTGATCACGGTGAGTTATTAGGAGCCCATGGTTTATTCCAAAAATGGTATCAAGCCTATGAAGAATCAATTCATGTTCCCTTGGTAATTCATAATCCATGCTTGTTTACCCAACCTCAGACAACGGATTTTTTAACTAGTCATGTTGATTTACTACCTACCTTGTTGGGATTAGCAGGGCTTGATGTGCAGTATTTGCAGAAAGAACTGAAAAAAGATCACACCGAAGTCCACCCATTCGTCGGCCGCGATTTGTCTCCTTTAATTTTTGGAGAACAGCATTTTCCCAGAGCTGACGAACCGATTTATTTCATGACCGATGACAATGTTACTAGGGGTTTAAATCAAGTGAGTTTTACTGGTATTCCTTATCCAGCTGTCCGCCAGCCTAATTCGATCGAGACTGTAATTGCCAAACTACCCACAGGTCCAGCTGGCACTGAAGAAATATGGAAGTACTCTCGTTACTTCAACAATCCTCAGTTCAAGGACATTCCCGGAAGAAACGAACAATTTGGTTATCGTGGCAGAGTAAGAGTAACCTTCAACCCTGGCTGTAGAGTTGGTGAACGGTCATCACCACCCATCCCTGACGAGTTTGAAATGTACAACTTGACCAAAGATCCTTTTGAGACACGCAACTTAGCCCACGACACTTATCGGTCTGCAGAAACGGCCATGATCGAAGCAATCCTCAAACAAATACTCCAAGATCAAAGATCCCAGAAGCGGCTCTACCCAACCAGTAGCAGTCAATAAAAACACAAGGCCTATTACGAATGCGTAATAGGCCAACATCAAATTATTTAGTGTCAGGTAAATCCATTTTCACCACTGTATAAGCCGGTTCTTCGTAAGGATGAACCCGCAGCAGTTCTTGCACAACATCTGCAATAAGTTCATCAGCACAAACCATTTCCACTTTATACTCAGGCACCTTCTCAATAGTGCCTGCTTGACCAATAAAAGGGTCACTACCATCTAACGGACGAAACTGCCCAACTCCTAAGGTTTGCCAACAGCAGCAGTCATAATGACCTATTCTGCCAGCACCCTTGGCAAACAAAGCAGCTTTTACTTCTTCTGCATTGTCCACCGGTACATAAAAAGTAAGTTGATACAATCTCATCCCCTCCATATTCTTACTTAACAGCTTTCAACTGCAGCAGCTTTGCACCATGTGCAGGTACAGCAGTCACCACTTTCTGATCAACTACTTCCAAATTCTGGCGTGCCCATAAATCACGCACTTGGTATTTGCCGGATAATGCTAGTTGTGCTAACTCAGTCGCAACTTCAGCTGGTTCGTCACCCACATTAAAATGAGCCAAATACACACTACCATCTTCTCCTAGCGCCGTCCAGGCAATAGCATTGCCATCTCGGTACAGCTGACGATTAGCATAACTAGATTTTGTAATGTTCAAAACTTCTTCGTTAGTTATCAGAGAATTGGTCCATTCATCGTTGTAGCGCAGGTCTCCGCCAAACATCAATGGTGAACGGATGATCGCCCATAATGACATTAGCATGATCTGCTCATCTTTGGTGAAGCGCGTATAGCGAGGACCCCAGGCGCTGCGGATACCGATTCGGCCTAAAGGCAGCATATCTGCATCCGGCCAATGTCCTGGGCCAATGTACTCAGTCCACTGAGCCGCATATCCAAACATTGCATATAAATCTTCCCAGCGATCCCAAAAGTCATTGGTCATACGCCACATATTTGCATACTTAGAAACATGATCACCATTTGCCACGGAAGTTGGACCTGGCGAAAGGCTAAGCACCATTTCCCGACCGCAATTAGAAATGGCATTGCGAATTAACTCAATTTCACCTTTGTGGTAAATCGGGCTGGCAATATCATCTACCTTGACATAGTCTACGCCCCACTCGGCGTATAACTGAAACAAAGAGTTATAATACTCCTGTGCGCCTGGTTTTGATGGATCAACACCATACATATCAGTGTTCCAGGCACAGGTGCTGTTGGTGTTAGCAATATCAGCAGCACGATACTCAGTTCCCAAAATTGGAGTATTAGCTGCCACTGCTTGCCGTGGAATTCCCCGCAGAATATGAATACCAAACTTTAGACCTAGACTATGAATATAATCGCCTAAAGGCTTGAACCCCCGTCCACCAGCGGCGCTTGGGAACCGGTTGACAGCTGGCATTAGCCTTGAATATTCATCCATGACCAATGGTGCAAAGGGATTGTAAAGGTCACTTTTGGCATTAGGCTCGAACCATTGAATATCAACAACTACATATTCCCAACCATATTGTTTTAAATGTGCAGCCATGTACTCGGCATTGCCCCTTACTTCATCTTCACGTACGCTTGCACCATAACAATCCCAGCTATTCCAACCCATGGGCGGAGTTTGCGCTACCAATTTCGACATGTTGCCATCCTCCTTGAGCTATTCTTCATCAAAGACACTTAACCATTCACTACCTTTTTTCACAAAAGCAATGAATTGATCTAGTTCAGCATGGGCATTCACATAACGATTGCCTTGGTAAACTTGTTTATCATTGACATTCACCCATTCACCTTCTGGCAAGTACACAGTGCGTTCTGTTTGCCCTTGCGCCACAATTGGTGCAAAAAGTATATCCTCACCGAACATATACTGATCACCCAACGAGTAGCATACAGGGTCATCGGGGAATTCAAAGAACATTGGGCGCATTAATGGAGCACCAGTCTGACTAGCAATATCCATGTACTTGTGGATATAGGGACGCAGACGCTCACGCAGCATGATTAATTTGCGTAAGATATTGTATACTTTGTCCCCAAAACTCCATATTTCATTGGGTCCACCTGTAGGCTCCTTCAACCCCGGAGTGCGTGGTCCTTGTTCTTTAATCCGGTATCTGGAACCATGCAGCCGCATCACCGGACAGAAAACACCAAATTGGAACCAGCGAACAATCAGTTCACGGAAATAGTCACTTTCAATGTTGGCACCCCAGAATCCACCAATGTCACTATTCCACCAGGGAATACCACACATGGCCATGTTTAAGCCGGTTTTTACACTCATTCTCAGCGCTTCAAAGGTCGAAGGAATATCTCCTGACCAGACTAGTGCACCTACTCGTTGGCTACCGATCCATCCCGCTCTGGTAAGAGAAATGATTTCCTCTTCACCCATTTCCTTCAAACCATCGTAAAAGAGCTTGCTGTAGTAATAAGGATAGAGCAAGCCTACCTCTTCCCCGTTACCCAAATAGAAACGCAGATTGTCAAAATGGACTGGGCGAATCTCCGGCTCTGCTTCATCGAGCCAATAGGTTTGGACACCATTTTCATAATAGTTTTCACGAATTTTAGACCACACATATTTTCGTGTTTCGGGATTCATTGGATCAATATAAGTCTGATCGCCATAAAAGTGGAAAATGCCACCTAGACCACGTTCTGTTCTTACAAGCATATTACGTTCATTCATATAATGGTAGTTTTCACTGTTTGGATTAATAGTTGGCCAAATCGAAACAATAGGCCGAATTCCCATTTGCTTAAGTTCTTCAGACATAGCCTTCGGGTCAGGCCAATAAGCTGGATCAAATTTCCAATCACCTTGCTCGGTCCAGTGGAAGTAGTCAATAACAATGGCAGCTAGAGGAATGCCGCGTTTATGATACTCACGAGCTACATTCAACAATTCCGTTTGTGTCTCATAGCGCAGCCGCGATTGCCAGAAACCGGATGCCCAAGCAGGAAACTTTGGCGCAAATCCTGTCAAGTAACCGTATTTTTGCATCACTTCAGCTGGAGTATCACCAGCAATTACAAGATAGTCTACCTGTTTTGTAGAGTTGGCTTCCCACAAAGTATGATTGTTAGTCAGCTCAACGCGTCCAATCGACGGATTGTTCCATAAAAAGCCATAACCTCGTGAAGAGTAAACAAATGGAATTGAAGACTTGGTGTTTTTATGGATCAGCTGACTGGTAGAACCTTTCAAGTCAAAGAGATCATTTTGCTCTTGCCCTAATCCATAAAAATGTTCATCGGGGTAAGGTTGGAAGATGACAGTGGCGCGGTAATTGTCGCTCCCAATATGACGGTACTCTCGGTACCCCATGAAGAATGCCATTTCTGAACGTTCCGCTAGCAGTTCTTTTCCATCTTTATAATATACTACTTTTCCATTTTCATAGAGTTCAGCAGAAATCTTGCCATTTTTGATTACTGCTTTGTAATTATGTAATTCAACTTCACAATCCGATTCTTGTGGCGGCAATAGTGTCCAGTTTTCATCAACTATCTTTCCTCGCGGTGATGAACGAAACCGTAGAATATCCTTGCCATAGGCTTCAAGGACAACTATCTCATCTCGTCTCTGAAAGATAATCTTATTATCGGCCACCTGCAAAACGCCCATATGATCACCCCTATACACATTATCATGAACATGGAAACCGGTTTCATTATTGAACACCTTAACATTTAAATCTTTCAACCTCTGCGCGTTACTTTCCTTCCATAGAAGGACTTAAAGTATAACAACCGAATAAATAAATTACCATAATAAAGAAACTGAGTACAATGCAGAAAGGATGGACGTTATGGAAAAGATGCTTGGTCTCAAACCTCCAATGGGCTGGAATTCCTGGAACACCTTCACTTGGGATATCAATGAACAACTTATTCGGGATGTTGCCGATGTATTTGTTCGTGATGGCTACAAGGACGCCGGCTATGAATACATAGTTATTGATGACTGCTGGAGTTTGCGGCAAAGAGATGAAAATGGCAATCTTGTCCCCGACCCACAGAAATTCCCCAGCGGTATGAAAGCTTTAGCCGATTACATCCATTCTAAAGGGCTGAAATTTGGTATCTACTCTTGTGCTGGTACTCATACCTGCGCTGGATATCCCGGCAGTTTTGAACACGAGTTTCAGGATGCTGCCCTTTTTGCTGAATGGGGTGTTGATTTCTTGAAATACGACTACTGCTTCAAACCAAGAAATGTTTCCGGAGAACTGTTGTACAAGCGGATGAACCTAGCACTGCGGAGTTGTGGCCGCGATATTCTTTTCTCAGCCTGCAACTGGGGAGCAGATAACGTCTACGATTGGATTCGCGAGTCTGGTGCCCACATGTACCGATCTACGGGTGATATTCAAGATAGCTGGGAATCCATCAAGAACATCGCCCTCTCACAACTAGATAAAGGACGCTATACAAGTTCTTTCTGTCATAACGATATGGATATGCTGGTCGTGGGTATGTATGGCGGCAGCAACAGTAGCTGGATCAGTGCTAAAATAGGTGGTTGTACAGATGTGGAATATAAAACCCATTTCTCTTTATGGTGTATGATGGGTTCACCGTTGATGATTGGCTGCGATATCCGCAAGGCTAATCAAGCAACCAAGGACATTCTGCTCAACCGGGATATGATCGCCATCAATCAAGATGTTGAGTCCCGAGGTGCTTACCGGATTAAGCCAGAGCCACAGTGGTTCCATACTAATGAAGCGTTTATGTTGGTTAAGGTTCTATCAGATGGTGATTTAGCGATAGGATTCTTTAACCTTACCGATAGCACTAGAGAATTATCCTTGCAGTTCTGGGATTTAGGACTTCCCTATGCCTCTGGCTTTTCATTATTGCTGTATGACTGCTGGGAGCACAAAGAATTGGGAGTGTTCAGAGAAAGATTTAATCCAGTAGTGCCCGCTCATGACTGTGTGGTAGTCCGGGCTAAGTTGGTGAAATAAATGGCGAAACGCTTATGCGACAAATGCGGTAAGCCTTTAGAGGACGATGAAGTCGCTATTTACCTCAAGCTAGTATCTCGCTTCGCCACTAGTTTTCTCTGCATCGACTGTCTTGGCGAAAAGCTGGGATGTGGTCGCGAACCAATTGAGGAACGAATTCGTTGGTACCGTGAATCAGGCAATTGTGTTTTGTTTCGTTAGTAGATGCAAAACCGGGATAGCTGCCCTAGCTATCCCGGTTTTTTGCTTATTCTGCTTCTAATCCGTAAACCTCAAATTCATAAATCACAGAGTCACGGCTGATTGGTAACGATGAAAACTTAGTGATGTAAAGGCGCACATATCGAGCTGTGATTGGTTCAATGAATCTATCTGTTTTAGCTGACAGATTGCCTTCAACTACATCCACATCATACCATGATTCCCCATCATTGCTAACCTGAAGGCGGAAATCAGCTGTATTCAGTGGTCCATCGACATTATCTGAGCTTAAACCACCACCACCCCGATGATAAACCACCCAGCGAGTGATCATGTATGGTTTTTCCAGATCTACACATAACCAAATAGGGGCTTCATCACTCACACTCCAGCTGGATAAGCGATCACCATCGATCGCTCGAACTGCGCGATCTTGCCGGTGGCTGGCTGTAACAGTTTTACCTGCAACTAAATTCTGTTCATTGTTTTCTTTAATCACAATTTTTACTCCGAGATCCTTGACAGTGAGATTGATCTGTTGATCATCACCAATATAGATCTTGGAACTATCGTCAGAGAATTGAACCTCCAAAATGTATCCTTTGGCAATCCAGACCTTCTGAGTAATTTCCAGATTGTAGGCTGCTGCTAACTCACTGCAGAGATACTCGCCAGGAACAAGATTAGCAATAATCTGATCATCTACAGTCAACAGCTTGACTGCTCCTTTATATTGTGCCTTAGTTACATACCAAGGTTTATCAGGTTGAATGACCTTATAATATGCTGGTTTAGCATTCAACTGCCGGTCAAACAACAAACCAGCATCTCCACGGCCTTGAATGGGATGATTATCCAACCAGCTGTCCCAGTCACCTGTTCCCCAGAGTACTACGACGTTAAGATTACCTTTTTCTGCCTGTCGCTTAAAGACTTCAAAGATCTCTCCATAGAGCTGCGCCTGCTGTTCAAGCAAATCCATGGTTATCTCTTTCTTCTGCTCCATCCAGCGGTAGACCGACATATCCATCTCGGTCACTTCAACTCTGAAGTTAGGATTATATTCTTTCAACGAAGCAAACAGCTCAATGGTTTCCTCAATCTCGCTGGGAGACGGACCATAGATGGAAATATGCATCTGTAGCCCTACTCCATCCACTGGGACACCTTTTTCAAGCATCCGTTTTACCAGATTGTACATTCCTGTCCGTTTAGCACCACGGGACTCAAGACCGTAGTCATTGATGATTAAGCGGGCATCAGGATCAGCTTCACGAGCAAATTTGAAAGCCAGTTCAATATAATCGCTAACATAACCATCGCCATCAACGTCGCCAATGATCGCTGCCCATTTTGAACCGTCATTTTCTGTCCTGATGTTACCAGAATCGTTAAGAACTTCGTTGACTACATCCCAAGAATAAACTTTACCTTTGTATCGTCCTACCACAGTCTTAATATGATTCTCTAAACGAGCAATTAATAGTTCACTACTAGCTGGTTTGGTACGATCGGTCGGATCAACAAAGAACCAGTTAGGCACCTGATTATGCCACAAGAGTGTATGTCCACGCAGCAGCATGTTGTGCCGTTGTGCAAAGTCCACAAAGAGATCAGCTTCACGCCAGTTAAAACGTCCTTCAGCTGGTTGTAAAGCATCTGGTTTCATAGAGTTCCCGGCTACCAACACACCATAATGATAGCTGATAAACCCTGAATATACATCTTTCTCGTTGAGGTACTGCGGGCCTGTGGCTGCACCCAGATAGAAGTAATCCTTGTAAACTTCTTTCAAAGAAGGAATGTCTTTTTCAAAAGTGCGGGGATAATTGGATCTAAGTGGTTTATCACCAACAATAGCAAAGTCATCAAGATAATAAGCTGCCTGCTCATCGCCAATCTCTACATACAACCAGGCGGAGGTCACTTCCTGAGCATTGAATGTGTACGGTTCACTTTCGACTAATACCCATTCGTTGGTGCTCAGTGGCACGTCTTCACTCAACCACCGATAATTTGTAGATCCATCACTCAAGTTTTCGCCCATGACAAAATGGGCACCAACAGGTTCTTGAGTTTCAGAAGCTAGACGTACATAGATACTAAACTTGTATGTTCCACCATCAGCTAAAAGGCTAGCAACATCAAGAGCAGCCGAATGCCATCCAGCTGATCTGCCAGTTAATATCAATGCTTTTGGTGCAGACCTTGCTTGTTCCATCGTTACATCCAGTGTACCCGAACCAAATACGCGCCATCCGGCTAAGCCTTCTGCAAAATCCACCACAATGTTAACAGCTGGCTCTTGTGCAGCAGCTACTACAACAAAAGTGCAGAGTAAACCGATAATGATCAGCAGATTTATACTTCTGCGCATTGCGTCTACCTCCTCAATTGATTATGTTGTCTAGTTTTAGAGTACATACCCAAAGCCTAAAATGGTGAAATTCTTGCCTTCGTCTCCAGGTGCCATTTTAATCTCAATCTCGTGTTCACGTGCCACATCTTCCTGATACAACAGCGTTGCATGACAATGTGTCCAGTTGATGATATGCGGATCAGCTGTCAACACCAGCTTACCATCGACATAGACTTCTGCCTTGCCAAACTGCGGATTCCATGAATCTTTAAAGATCAGCATCAAGCTCTTGCTGGTAATCTTCATCTTGAAACTCTCTGAACCTGAATTAGCACCATGCATCCAGTTATTGGTAAAGAGCGGGATGCCAACAGGCTGAATATCAAACATTGCTCTTTGGACGTCGTAGTCAGTTAAGTTAAAACCACCAGGAGAGATCTCAGCTATATCAGGGTTTTCTTTGCGGTCCAGCAGCTTAATGTTTTTAAATGCATCACCAATTTTTGGTGCTTTGTTGAGATCAATGTCCTCATCATCAAAGTCAGCCTTTGCAACCTCAGAGAACAAGTATGCCATACAGTCAGCAATGATTTTATGGCCAGCATTGGTTGGATGATATTGATCCGCAAAGAACTCAGCTTTGGTAATCACGTTACCCTGTTCTTTGCTTAATCTGAACTGTGGTACAACAGCATCCTTAATACTTACCATGGGTAGATTATAATGCCAACCCACTGGCGCTAACCGGTCTTGCAGGTTCCAATCGCTTTCGAATACATTGAACAGCAAGATTACCGCTGGGTCGTTTTCCGCTTCAAGAATCTTCAGCACTAAACTTTCATAAGATACGCCCTTGGTCTCATCATCCCAGTCATTTACTGCAAACTCTACAACAACAATATCTGGCTGTACAGTTCCATTTCTCAGTACATCCCGTTCATAACGGATTACACCTAATTGCGATGGTGTACCACCCACACCCGCTTTGACAAAGTGTACGTTGCTGCCATCACCAGGAGCAAACATTTCTTTAAAGTATGTATAGGTTAAATATGCGTAGCAGTTTGTTTGTTGAGGATTGGCCCCCGCGCCCTCAGTAATCGAACCACCAATAAAGGCAATGGTCACGTTCTCACCACGCTGAGCTTTTTCCATTACCTTCTTTATACGATGATTGTTGCCAACATTCATCAGCGATTTAACAATCATTTGCTGATAAGCTTGTGATTCAAAGTCTATCGTATTTGCCTGAACAGAACTGGGTGAACCACACAAGAATACCATAACCACAATAAGCACTATTAATAACCAATTCATGCATTTCCCTCCTATGTTTTCACTTGCCCACAATAGAAAACAAAACAGCCATTGCTTGAAAATCCCCCATTAATGGGAAAACTATTTCCCCATTTTCAATAGAAGGTTCAATATTCTGTTCTGAATAGAGTGCTTCCACTTGTAGGTTTAAGTTTTCTGGAATGGGAATCCTAATCTGTTCCTGATCATGATTGGCAAAACTATGGACAACTGCTAAAGCTTGACTCTTGTCTTTGGCAATACGAAATACCACTTGCCATCCGGTAGGATGCCGATAACTTTCAACCTTTGGCCCATAACGATAAGAAAAACCTTCTTTAATCACTGGGCTAATTCTTCGGTAAAACACTATCCCTTCAGTGACAATCTGCCATTGTGCTTCACTCAGGTCATGAATATCGCCAGATAAGCACATACGACCCAGGAAAGTATTGATGATGGAATAGTAAAGTCTTTGCGCTGAGTCATGTTTACGCAGAACTGCCCAAATCTGGCTTTGCCGCGGAAGAACGGCACGATGTAAATTTGCAGCAATGATGGGAATTTCTAGACACTCATGGGCATCAGAAAAAGACGACATACTGGTAATAGCCAGCATCGATGGCTCTAAACGATGGCCACCAGAGGCGCAATTCTCGATCACCAAATTCGGTATTTCGCGCTGCATCTTGCGAATGAAATTTTGGGATGCTAAAACTTGCTGCCGCAGTCCCTCTCCCAAAGATTCAGCTCCATCACAGCCAATGCCGATACTATCGTTGTAATCGATCTTTAAATAGCCAAACCCGTATTTCCTGATAAAATCAATTACTTTTTCATCCAAATAGGCAATGACTGCTGGATCTCGCATATCCAAGAATCTCCTTGCGCCCGAACTGATGACATAACCATCTCTTTTTAGAAGATGATCCACATTGTGAAAAGCATCTGATTGACTACCACAATTTTCCAGTTCGAACCATATCCCCGGGATCATGCCGCATTCTTTAATTACATCAACTGCCTTCTCCAGTCCTTCAGGAAAAAGTTTGGCACTGACACGCCAGTCACCCATGCTTAAATACCATGGTCTTCCTTCCTCGGAATACCAGCCACAATCAATGACAAAGTAGGTAATGCCTTTGCCTTTAAGCTTCTCACAAGCTTTCTTAATGCTCTCATAAGACGGTTGACCCCAGCTGGTACAATATTCATTGAAAATGATAGGCAGCTCATCTTCAATCTCAGGTTTATCCACTAGCCATTTTTCATGGAAAGCAGTTAATCTCTGACTGATGTGGTCTATTCCACCTATACAAACTGAAATTATGGCTTGCGGTGTGACAAATTCTTCTCCTGCTTTGACTTCTTTCAGCCAGTGGCCAAACTCCCGGTCAGCTAAGCCACCAGAAATGCAAAGTGCGTCATCTTTACGGTAAACTTCCATCTGCCAGGAACCAGCATAGGCCAACTGAACTCCCCACGAAACATTGTGCTTGGTATCTTCAACAGCCACAAACGGGAAATACCCGCGTACCGGCATGGAACCAACTTGTCCAAAGCGATGGCTGTATGCTCCTCCTCGACTCCACGATGGCTCCAAAAGTAGGTCTTCCACCGCAGTAGTCTGCAGCCGGCCTTCACAGCTCCATTTGCTGCGCAGATGATGCACCAAAAGAGAATTTGGTGCATCATCTTGAATAAACGGTGTAATTCCACCCAAAGAAAAGCTGGAAAGCATCTCAAGTGTGGCATTTGCCTGCCCATGGTTTTTAAACACTGTATAGACAAGAAAGGCTTGATCACCATGACACCAAGTCAGATGGTGTTCGATCTGATGCCCATAATTGTTCTGCAGCACAGTGACGATTGTTCTCTGATCGGATACTTCGGTGCAATATTGATCAACATATTTCAGCCTTAAAGTAGAGCTGCTGTTTCTCATTGTCACACCTTGGGAAAAACTGTCAGAATAATCATCACCCAAGAGCTTTATTTGCACAAGTGAGTCAATGCGATAGCGTTTGTCACTAGCAATGCTGCTCCGCAGGCTAGTAGGCACAATCACTAACCCCACGTTCCTACTCTGCGAATCAATCTCATAAATCAGTGTCATGTCACCTAATTCATACTCTGATAACTTAGTCCGCATTAGTTATAACCATCCTTACGAGTTTGACAGGTTATTCAAGAGTGAACGATGCTAAACTAGCTGGTCCATGACCACGGAAAGTGAAGTATAAAGCATGTACGCCATCTGGAATAGCAATGTCTGCTGAGTACTCTTTCCAGATATTGGTGAAGTTAACCGGAATTGTACCAAGCACTTCACCGTCCCAAGCTGTTTTCACTTCGAAATGGCCACGGCAGTAACCACGAACTTTAATCTTAACCTTCTTAATACCCTTGCAGTCAAAATACTTAAACCCAGCAGTTGCCATATCATGCATATCTGTAATGTATCCTAATTCTTGGTCACCGTCTTTGCCATCTTGTGTTATCTTCGGGAAACGCCGTGAGGTATCGCCTGGGTAGAACAAATGGCAAGCTAAGTACGCTGGATACTCGCCTTTACCAACCAAAGGCTCATCGATCGATCGGCAAGTAGTAATTTCCACTTGAGGAATAGTGCCATCTTCATTGAACTTAATCTTTTCCATGCAGCCTTGGCGGCTAAACCAGTTACCATTGGTGTGTCTATGATAGAAGATATACCACTGGCCATTGATCTCAACAATGCTGCCATGATTGTTTCCAGGCGGATAGACCATCATATCGGCTGGTTTGTAAGTATCAATGTGCTTATCACAGTTGCTGACTATAACCCCTTGATACTTAAAGTCCTTAGTAGGATGTTTACTGGTAGCGTAACATAATTCATGCATATTGATTGACGAATAAATAAAGTAATAGATGTCGCCGCGCTTTCTAATTGATGGCGCTTCAAAGAATTCAAATCCTTCAAATCCTGTGCCTGCACTGTACGGTTCACTAGGAGCCACAATGACTGGTTCTTCAACAATAGTCAGCATGTCCGGGCCTAAAACTGTAGCCATAGCACCTTTTCTAGATTTATCTCCTCGAGCGCAGAATCCAGTGTAAAGGTAGGTGCGGTCGCCTTCAGTCAATACTCCGGGATCAAATTGGGGTTGATCACCTTCTCTTTCTCCAAGGCGTGTGCCGTCTGGATACCGTACATAACCATAGAATTTGAATCTTCCTGCAGGTGATGTACTGACTGCCACTGAAACAACGGAAACCTTATCCAAGACATAGTAAAGATAATACCGTCCATCAGGCCCAACTGTTACATCCGGAGCATAAAGGCACATACTTCCATCTGGGTTCAACGGATCGTCAGTCTTCTTGTAAATTACACCTTCATAGCGCCAATCACTCAGATCATCAACTGGCGCTGACCAGCATACATAATCGTTCAAGCAAAATGCATGCCCGTTAAAGCGGTCATGAGACCCATAAACATACACCCGCCCGTTAAAAACGTAAGGTTCTCCATCGGGAATGTACTCCCATGAAGGAAGATATGGATTTACTTTCTGTTGGATCATGTGCTCATACCCCTCTTCATTTTTTATTGTATAAATTCATCATCATAGAGCAGTTAACCTGTAATTTTTACCAGCTTCACCATAAAAAGCAAAACCTATGTCAGTACATTTTGTGGGAATCTCCTTGTCGCCACATGTTACTCTGAGCATTTTACCAACTACATGAATATCACCATCAAAATCGGGACGCACAACCGCTTCCCGCAGTTCACCTGCTTCCCATGAGATATCAACAGTGATAGCACCACGAGCTCGCAAACCAGTCACTGATCCATTCTGCCAGGATACAGGCAATGCAGGTAAAAAGTGTAAAGCAATGTGACTCTGCAGCAGACACTCCGCAATCCCTGCAGTGGCTCCTAAATTACCATCAATTTGGAACACACCACGAGCATTGAGTAAATTACGGGCAGTCGACCTAGCTAACATCAAGCGAATACCTTTATCGGTTTCTTGGCCATCCAAAAGACGCGCATACATATTGATGCTCCAGGCTAAAGGCCATCCTCCCCTAAATGCACCATGCTCCGCTCTGATTTCTAATGACCTGCGCACAGCTTGCATCAATTCGGGTGTATCCAACCAATTGATACTACAACCAGGGTGGCAGGCAAAAAGATGCGAGATATGACTCATTCCAGGTGTTAGTTCTGGATATTCCTTATCCCATTCCAGCAGCTGGCCTTTGGAACCTACTTTGTTCTCTGGCAGCCGCGCTACCATATCCGCCAATTCTTGCGACAAATCGCGATCCACACCCAGCAATTCTTGTATCTTGATACATGCAGTAAAGAATTCACGCAGGATTTGATTGTCCATGGTCGGACCTACACAAATAGGTGTATCGTAACCATCAGGCAGTATATACCTGTTCTCAGGAGATATCGAAGGGCAGGTAACTAACTTGCCATCAACTTCAATCAAGAAATCCTGATAGAAAAGCACCATATCCCGCAGAACTGGATACATTCGCTTGAGTATGTTGATATCTTTGGTATACAGATAATGCTCCCAAACATGCAGTCCAAGCCAGGCTGAACCGGTTACCCATGGCATTGACGCCATATACCAATCCTGAGGCGCGCAATCTCCATAAAAATCAGTATTATGGTGGCAAACCATTCCTCGCATACCATACATTACCTGCGCAGTCTCTCTGCCTTTTTCATGCATCTTTTCTAACAAATCCATCAGGGGCAGATGCAATTCTGAAAGATTGGCTACCTCTACTGGCCAATAATTCATTTGTAAGTTAATATTAATCGTATATTTACTATCCCACATGGGAGTAAACTCATGGTTCCAGATGCCCTGGAGATTTAAAGCAGCACTATTTTCTCTTCCTCCAGAGGCAATGAGATAACGCCCGAATTGAAAGTACAATGCTGCCAGCCCTGGATCATTTTCACCTGCACGGACAGCTTCCAACCGCTCATCTGTATACTTAGTCGATGCTGGTTCTAACTCAAGCACACAGCGATTCATCAAAGCCGAGAAGTCCTGCACATGTTCTTCAAGCAGCTTTGCATAACCTTGACTTTCTGCTGCATCCAACCGAGCCAATACATCAGCAATGGGATCTGAAACACGGTTTGTCGTGGCTGAAGCGAAATACAAAACAACCTCACTACAGTTCCTTACCAGCAACTGGGATACTGGATTCAGATATTCACCGTCACACACGATTCTTACCGCCGCAGCAAACTTCACTCCTGCATCATTGCCATGCATCATCAGGGTGCGGTCATCCCAAGTGCGAATAGAATCCACTTTAGGTGCTGGCCAGCCACCAGCAGCAACTCGACGACCAGGCCTGCGGTCATCCATAGTCACTGCATCAGAAATGCCAATGCGGTTGAGTATGACATCCAAGTTAATAGCTCGCGGAGTATCACATACATAGCGAATACACATTACTTGGGCTGGATAGCTAATAAACATCGTCCGCTGGTATGTAACCCCTGCTGTTTTATGTTTAATCTTCAGTACGCCTGTCATTAGGTCTAGATCTGCATCATATTCCTCAGCAGATTCACTATTAGGCAGCCAACCCATGGTAAAGGGTAAGTGGCGGTTCAAGGCAATGTTCATTTCCCCTAACAAGGTGTAGTGCCGCATACCAGCAGGTGTACCAGCCATATACTGCATAATCAGTTCTTCTGCATGATAAATATCCCCTGCAAGAATCAGCCGCCGGATTTCTGGCAGCTTATCTTTCAATGAACTGTTGTTGCGGTCAATGAAAGTCCCATACCACAAAGAATCATCATTCAATTGAATACGCTCAATATCTGTGTGTCCATAAACCATCGCCCCGAGCCTGCCGTTCCCTAATGGAAAAGCATCACGCCAAGCATCAGCGGGAGTTTTATAACGTAAATGAAAATCATGTGGCATAAGTAGCTCTCCCATCTCCATAATTTAAAAACTGCACACTAACTTTTGACCACGATAAACAACTACTTGATCGACAGTTTGCGTCTCAGCAACGCCAATACCATGATTTTCGCCAACTATCACTACATTAAAAGTAATCTCTTCAGGCATACCAGGATAACCTTTTCCACCCCTATCGGAGAAATGCAACTGCCGCTTATGATCATCCCAGGAAATGGTCACCAACTGGTAATACCCTTTTTCATAGTTATAGTTGTCACCTTCATCATTGTAAAGCGTAAACTGGGCATCAGTCCCGGGATAAATACGTAATTCAATGGGATCTTCTTTTTCTCCCGTATATTGGATGATGGGACCCATTGGTACAATGGAACCAGCTTTTACGTACAAAGGCATAGTTTCAAGTTCAGCATTAGCTTGGATGGTTTGGCCGCCTTGATAGCATTTTCCAGTCCAGAAATCATACCAGGATGTTCCTGAAGGTAAGTAGACATTCCTTGCTTTGACAGTATCTACCAACTCACGGGATTCACTGAGGTAATACATAGGTTGAGTGACAGGATTTACCAAAAATGCAGGTCCAAACATGTATTGATCGTTAGTGTTATACGTGTTGACATCACTGCAGAAATCAAAAGGCAGCATACGCATCATGGTATACCCATTACTGGTTACTTGCCAAGCTAATGAGTAAATGTAAGGTATGAGACGATAACGCAAATGGTCAAATTTGACTAAAGTGTCGTAAAAGATGGTTCCTGGTTCACCAAAGCGCCATACTTCTCTAGGAGTATCCGTTCCATGAGAGCGAAAGATGGGCAAGAAAGCTCCAAGCTGGAACCAACGGACATACAGCTCCCTATAACCTAAATCTTCACAACCAGCATTAAAATCTCCATTCCAAAACCATGCATGTGGCCGGTTGCAGACAAAGAAACCACCAATATCCAATGTCCAATAGGGAATACCAGTTGCACAGAAGTTCAAACCATCAGCAATTTGCTTTCTCAGAGTATCCCATTTAGCAGCAATATCACCTGACCAGGTAATTGTACCGTAACGCTGCTGGCCAGCATAAGCAGAACGGGTCAAGTTAACAACCCGTTTACTGTCAGTTGCCGCTCGCTGCCCTTCATAGATCCCTTGGGAATGGACAAGAGAATAGGCATTGATGTACTGAGGGTCAAGGTATTTCTTAGCTTCACCTACATTCATCAAAATTCTTTGCTCAGGTTCAGGTTTAACCGCTCCCCGCCAATCATTCTCAAACGGTTCTGTACAGTCACACCACCACGCGTCAATCCCTTTGGAGAACAAACCCTCATATGCCTGACGCCAGTATAGTTCGCGAGCTTTGGGGTTAAAAGCATCATATGTGGATTGATTACCTAACATGAAACCATGCTGCTTCATTTCCAACTGGTTTGGCCCATCGTTTTGCATATTTGGCCAAATGGAAACCATAAGGCGGGCATTGAGCTTATGCAGTTCTTCCATCATTTGCTCCGGATTAGGGAAACGAGCTGGATCCAAGGATTTCTGTCCCCAGTAGTTACCTTCCCATGACATCCAATCTAAGACGATAACATCCAAGGGTATTTGCCGTTTTCTGTATTCCTGAACAACATTTAACAATTCTGCTTGACACGTGTACCGTTCTTTGGACTGAAAATAACCAAACGCCCACTTTGGAAACATTGGCACTTGACCTGTAAGGTACCGATAACCAGCAACAATTGCATCAAACTGCGGACCGTAAATGAAGTAATAATCAAGTTGATTATTTACTTCCGACCAAACATAAGATCCATAGACATCATCATGGAAAGTCATAAAGGCATAACTATCAAAGAGAATCCCATAACCTTTAGTTGATACCAGACAGGGAACAACAACCCGCATATTCTGCTGATATAGGTATTGGTGATGATTGCGGTAGTTGAAAATTCCCTCTTCGTATGAACCTAAGCCATAGATAGCTTCGTTCTCATCCCACTCGAACTCTAGTTTCCAATGGTAAGCTATACGGTCAACTACAGTTTTCACATTCTCTGCTCTAACCTTGACTCCATCAGCGCTTTCCTCAGATTTAATCGCAGCGTCAGCGTCGATTACTGTTTTTTCCACTTTAGTTGGGATTAAGTATTTACCACCCCGTTCTGGTTCACGCATTAAGAGGTTGCCTTCACGATCGAAGTATTTAAACGCGCATGTCTCTTTATTGATCAGAATTCTGATGGCATTTGTACTAATTTCAAGCGCTTGTTCTGTTTCAACAAGGTGCCAGCTGACGGGGACAAACTCCTTCTGTATAATCATTAAGCTGTCATTGGTGCTGAATTGCTCATTAAGGGTATAAACAACACGAATAATTTGATCAGTGCACACTTGAATTTTAACCTGGCCTCGACTGGTCTGAAGAACTACACCATCTTGTACTTCTATGAAGGATTTGATTTGCATCCGCAACCACTCCTATATCGTCATGAATGTAGTAGAACCAAGGAATGAGTTGCCCCATTCCTTGGTTGTTCCGTTTTACTCGCCAAGATATTCTGCTTTGTTTTCTTTCCAGGACTTATCAGTATTGACAATAGCCCAGAATGCGGGTTTAGGCTCAGAATTGCCATCAAACAGCAGAGGATTGTCACCACTGCGCCATGAAGCTGGATCGACTGTTCCCCACAGAGTAACAGAAGTAATTACATCACTGTATTTCTTAAAGAGCGCAAAAAGTTGACGGTAACGTTCAGCTTGAGCTTCGTAGGATTGTCCATCCAAGCCTACATCAAGCTCAGTAATGTGAATTTCCAATCCTAAAGCAGCATAGGCTTTGATTGCATCTTCAATTTCCTGGATGCTTGGCCCATTCACACCCCAGTGACCTTGGATACCCACACCATGGATAGGCACTCCCTTATCCAACATACTCTTCAGCATTTGAATAGTGCGACCTCTTTTGTAAACCATCTCGATATTGTAATCGTTATAGAACAATTTAACATTTGGATCAACTTCATGTGCCTTTCTGAACGCAATTTCGATAAACTCATCACCAAGAATTTTGTACCAAGGAGAATCTTGACGTAAAATGTACCGTCCATCATCAGATATTGCTTCATTAACGACGTCCCAAGCATAAACTTTACCAGCATAGTGCTGCATCACTGTTTCGATATGCTTCTCTAAACGTTCAATGACCAACTGGCGATCTTCCTCAGTAATGACTGCTTTTTGATCAATGCGCTGGCCATCTTTGTCCAGGAAAAACCAGGCCGGAGTCTGATTGTGCCAGACTAGTGTGTGTCCTCTTACCTTCAAGCCTTCTTTTGCTGCATAATTCACCATCACATCTGCAGTCTGGAAACTGAATACTCCTTCCCGCGGCTGCAAAGCATCTGGTTTCATCTCATTCTCCGCTGTCAAACTGCTGAAATGCTTTTCAATCAGGTTAAATTGCTTGATGAAAGTCTGCGATGACCAACTAGCAATGGATACAGCAGCGCCAATCTCAAAATAATCTTTGTAGATTTCTTTCAATGATGGAATACCTTTGGGTTCGCTGGCACCCACGTCCAAATTGAATATTGGCAAACAACCTGCTGTAAATGTCATTACTAGTATTAGTACTAAACAACTGACATACTTTCGCAAACTCTTTTTCAACACCAATTCCTCCTTAATCAAATGTTATTTTTTTATAATCTGGAATTAGTGACAAGCAGAGTTCCTTTTGATTCCATAATAATATTGCTTTGATCGTCTAAAACGTAAAGCTTATAGCTGCCTACAGTAGTTGGTGCATAAATGGTACCAGTCTCCAAATCCGCCTGAGTCATGTTGGTACCAGCTTGAAACTCTTTCGTTCCTATGGGCGCCAACCAGACACTTCCGCTCAAGTTCTTAGGCAGTTTCAGAGATATCTGCACTCCAGGGTTAACCTTTGCATTAGCTACAAACATTGTTTCTGTGAGAGGGACCAAATCCATATACTCAGGTTCCAGACCTGAATTTTCAATGATAGTTAATGCTTCCAGCGGCCACATGGCATTTGTATACAGATTGATGTTAGTCGCTGATACATTTGGCGCTCCCAAATGAATAGTGCGGCTGGTAGTGTAGGTATTATCAAAATGAATATTGTTTTTTCTTCCCCAATCATTAAGTTCAAAGTTATTCATGTTGCCAATATCAAAAACATTGTTTTTTCCGGTAACTCCTGATGTACCTTCATCGGGATGGACAGCATTCAACATATTTTTGGGAGTACCGACAACATAGTTGCCATTCACTGTAGTACCGGGCATGGCTGCTAATAGATAAATAGCACCTGTATCAGTAAGTGTTAAGCCATAATCAATCAAGCGATTGTTATGGATTTGGATGTTGCTCAGGCTAGTAGTAGGAATGTTCGGAATGACAGCGTCGATGTCGCCGTTAAAGTTCCACCAGCTCCAACCCACACTGATGGGGCCGTAAGGGATGTTTTTCACGATATTGTGAGCGATGCGTAAGTCGTGAGCAAAAAAGACCATGATCGCATTTTGGCCGTGGAACAGCACTCCTGCCCCATCAACATAGTTGTTGCTAATATCAATGTTTCTGGCCACGCCCTCTACATCTGGCGGATATTTCTCTTTTTCAATGCCAACTCCAAATGGGTGCTTAATTTCTGGTCCATCACCTTCATACACATGCTGCGGATGTCCGATGACAATTGCTGAACCAGCTGTATCTAAGATTTTATTGCCAATAATTTTGGAATTGCTCACGTCATTAACCATCGATAGTCCAATATTGCCTGTATGTTTGATGGTATTACGTTCAAAGATGATGGAACTGCTGCTTTCGACTTCAATAGCTGCACCTGGTACATCATAAGCCCGGTAGATGTCAAAATGCCAATTACCGCTGGCGAAAGCGATGATTGCAGTTGGTCCCTGTAAAGTAGATTGACCGCGAGAATCACCAATGGTGACTAAGTTCCAATCCGAATAGGCAAAGGTTAACCCCACAAAACTAAGATTTTCTACTCTGCTTGTCAAAGAACTGCCTTTAATGCTAAGCAAACCCTCAACCATTGGAGCAATCACTGTAGCTGTAGAGAGATCTTCATCATCATGCTTAAAATAGTATAAAGTATGGGTGGTTTTATCGAAATAAAACTCTCCTGGCTCATCTAAAAACTCGTAGGCATTGTGAAGTATTTGCTCACCCGACAGCTTAAAGTCTGTGCCCCAACCAAAGCTCTGCGCAACTGCACCATATGGCTGCTGCAGTAACAGAATCCGATGCTCGTCAGTGGTGGTTTGACCACGAACAGTAACCAGATTGAGATTCCAAGTTGAAGAGGTAGTGATTTCCACATCTTCTGGATGACTGAGTTCCGGTAAATCAGCCAGGTTATACTTAACTCCGTCAAAGAAAGAACCATCACTCCAAGCCCAATCTGCTTGCTCTTTTCTCACCCGGTAATTTCCATATCCGCCTTGAGCAATCACCTTTTGCCGCGCCATTACTGCACGCTGATCATTGATATACAAAGCACGTAGTTTAGTATCTCTGACCAAAGTGGCTTTATATATATTACCTTCGTGCTGCTCCCAGCCAGTAACCTGCTTTCCGCCACTTATCACTGGGTTTTCTCCAGGGTATGCCTGGTAGATCACCCGATAACCATTAGTGCCTGAATCTTGTTCATTAAACTCTATTGTGCGCTCAAGTTCATACACACCATCCCGAAGATAAACAACAATATCTCCTTGCATATCCTTGTTGATTTCCCGAACTGCATCCCGCGCCCGTTCAATGGTTTGGAAAGGCAGCTCTAACGTTCCAGGGTTTTGATCACTACCTTGAGGGGAAACATAAAAGATTGCTTGAATACTGTTCGCCCATACAGGCAGTGAAAATGTGAACATTATCAGTAGCAACATCATTATCAACCATAGTTTCTGAATCTTTTTCATAGCCTTCTCCTTTGTTGTTAGTCTTGACATGATTACTCACCAACTCTAAGTATAATTTCTGCTGGTTTGAAATTGTCAGCTGTGGCTGTCAATACGATCTCTCCTGGTTCCCCATTTGCCCGCACAACAGCCATGACTCGTCCTTGATAAGCTCGACGTTGATTACCAACAAAAGCTTCCTTTGATTTAGGATTACTATTGCCCACGGCTACAAGCTTCCCAACACCACAGACAGTGAAATAGACAGGATTGTCTGCTGTATAGACCAGATTGCCCTCTGCATCAATAACTTCCACAGTGATGTAAGAAAGATCCCCAAATACTGTCTTAAGCAACAATCGGTCAGCTGTTAAGCGCAAAGCTACAGGTTTACCTGGAGTTTTTAGCGACTTGCGGGCGCGCTCTTTCCCATTGGCATAACTCACTGCTACCAGCTCGCCAGGCTCATAAAGAGTATCGAAAGTGGCTAAATAACGGTGGTCTTTACCTGCTGGTTTGCGTCCTAATGAGCGGCCATTGAGGAACAATTCCACCTCGCTATCAACACAATAGACATCAATCTGCACCGGCCTTCCCTCATATCCTGGCCAATCCCAGGATGGATGCACATCTGGCCAACTCCAAGGTGTCATTCTTGGGGTTCGGCCATGGTATTGCGGTGGATGTACTGCTAGAAATGGCTCTTGGGCAACGCCCCAAACACAGTCGCGGTAATACGACTGAGGACGCTTCCAGCCACAAATATCTAGATCACCACAGCTGGCTGTAAGAGCGGGATAAGCATTGGGTTGTTCGTTTTCATCATACGTGACATGGCCAATCGCTGCTTCACCCAGATAGTCTATAGCTGTCCAGACAAAATCGCCAATGACATGCGCATGCCTTTCTACTTGCTGCCAGTACTCGAAAGCTTGGGATGGGAAAGTCTCAGTACCGCAAATGATCCGCTGGGGAAATTTGATTCCATCATAAGCATAGCGGTGACGCAAATAGTTATAGCCAACCACGTCCAAAGACTCGGCAAATTTAGCAGTTTTATCGCCCCACGCATCGCCGTGCTTCTCCAAGCTTTCGGTGTCCACTTGATTATTCAAGCCTGGTATAGGATAGAGAGCATGAGTTACTGCTCTGCTGCTGTCCAAACTACGAACATAGTCCGCTAGTTCTTGAGCTAGCTGATAACCACCAGAACGCCCATCCTGCTCAATTACTTCATTACCTGTCGACCACATGATAATACACGGATGGTTGCGATCTCGCAGGATCATAGAACGCAGGTCATCTTTCCACAAGTATTCAAACTGGTTAGCATAATCATGTAGAACTTTGTTCTCCCGCCAGCAATCAAAGGCTTCATCAATAACCAACATTCCCAGCTGGTCGCATGCATTGAGGAATGCTGGAGAGGGTGGATTATGGGCACATCTGACAGCATTGAAACCACTTTGCTTGAGTAACTCAACTTTCCGTTCTTCAGCCCGGTCATAAGCTGCAGCACCTAAAAGCCCACAATCGTGATGCACACACCCTCCTTTCAACTTTAAAGGCTGGCCATTAAGTTTGAAACCTTCTTGAACAGTGAATGTTATCGACCTTATTCCGACTTTGGTGGTGAGTGAATCAATCACTTGACCATGCTGAGTAACCTGGCTTAGCAGCGTATAAAGATATGGGTGCTCCACAGACCATAACTGTGGGGACTGCAGGATGAACTCTTGCACACACTCTTCAGTACTTTGGGAAGTCAATTCTACCTCTTGTTTGATCTCAGCCACTCTATTACCATCTGCATCCAACAAAATGCTGCTTAATTCAACCACTTCATCCACTGGCCGATGGTTTTCTATGGTTGTAGCAATGCGAACATGCGCTGATGCTGAAGTCACCACAGGAGTTTGAAAGAATACCCCATGCGGTGAAATATGAATCTGCTCTCGTATTTCCAGCCAGACAGGGCGATATATACCCGAGCCGGTATACCACCGACTGTTTGGGACAGCACTATTGTTAATCTCTACTCGCACTAGATTCTCTGCACTAAACTCCACATATGGTGTGATGTCACATTCAAAGCTGGTATATCCATAATGATGTCTTTTTACTAAGTGCTCATTGACATAAACAGCCGCATTCATGTAGACGCCCTCAAAATATAGACTGATCCGCCGACCAACCCAACCTTGAGGTATAAATAATGTCTTAGTATAGCATCCAGTAACTCCAGGATAATAACCATTAGCGGCACCACTTGGAGCATGAGGGTCCCTAGGTTGCAGAATGGTGAAATCGTGGGGCAAATCCACTGTTATGCCCCCACGATATCTACCATACAAAGGATGCTCAATCGTCGGATAAAACACCCAATTTTGATCAAGTCGCTCACGAAGCATAGAATCTTCCTTTCTGCAAAGCAGATGGCTACTTCACTATTACTCGCAAAGCAACCTGCGCCAAATCACTACGTAAATCCCGCTCTGGCGATAAGTCAAGGCGCGGCTCGCCATCAATATCAAAATGGACTCGCCGAATAGCAGTGCACCGCTTGCTGCCTCGCATAGTTGGTTCTGCATGATAGGTGATCATCACATCACCATGCTCATTGATATAAAAAGCGTTATGCCCTGGGCCATACTCACCAGCAACCGAATAAAATGATAGCGCTGGGGTCGGCCTTTTATACCAGTTCCGCACATCCAGTAAATCTTTGTCCTTGTCAATGGACAGCAGACCCACGGCATAAGTGTAACCATTGGCTGCTCCACCAGAATAAGCGATATATACCTTCTGATCAGTAACTAAAGCATATGGGCCTTCATTGTTAATTGTCCCTTGAATGTTTTCCCAACCATACAGAGGCCTGGACAATAAAACTGGATCCGATGTTAACTGCCATGGCTGTTCAGGATCGACTGCAGCAATATATAACATTGAGCCAGAGTCAAGCGGGTTGCCGATGTGATAACGCTCAGACCAGACAACATATGACTTACCATTGACTTCAAGATAGGTCATGTCCAAAGTTATGCCGCGTTCACACAGATACGTTCCATCTTTTCTGACTACCCGGATAGGATCGGTCCAGCTGTTAGGATCAGTTATCTCGCCGCCTTCTTTCAGTTTCATGACATGGCACTGTGGACCCCACTGTTTACCACTCACGGCAAAGAAAAGATATAACTGACCACGAACTACATGGAACTCTGGCGCCCAAAAAGTCTGAACCAGCCCACGTGATTCGTCTTGATCTAGAATCAGGTATTCAGTATATCCTTCTGCAAATAAATCAGCAACTGTATTACCCTTGCGGACATAGATTCCAATGTCATTTACGTTATCGTTGGTAGCCACATAATAATACTGGTCATTCCAACGGATGATAACGGGATCAGCATATCCAACTGCTAATGGGAAATTGTACTTTTCCTGCTTTACTGTACCTGTAATTGAATAGGTACCAGGTTGGTAAAAGTCAATAGCATCGGTTTCCCATGCCACTGGCTTGAGCACTGTCGATCCATCAGAGTAAATTACCTTTGCCTTAACTGCCTGAACATCAGCAGCAGAAGAAACGCTGACACAATCAGGTAATTCTACAGCCACACTCTGCAAGGGCGACCATTTTACTTGCAGCTTAGCTGCCAGCTGCGCACTAATGGGTATGATGTTGCCCGGCAATGCGCCTTCCGGAATTTCAATACCATCTGGCAGTCTGGTAGGTGCATGCCAATCAGACAAAGGCTCGGCAGCGGATATACTGTTTAAATCGTGAAGGTTTGAGATAGTATTGCGATAGCAGTTACCATCCAGATCACGCCAATCAATATAATACTTACCTTCAGCAGCATCATAGTGACAGATTGCTTCATCTACCTCAACATTTTCATGCAGATCTAGTAAGACCTGCTCTTCAAACGTGATGAGATCAGTGGTAAGCCAAAGGAGTATTTTGCCTTTGGACTCAGGATCAACACTGCCATCGAAATTAGTTTTGACGGCTAGAATACCAAACCCACCGTTTGCGGTAGAAAAAATGTACGGACGTTTTAGTCCTTTGGCATGAATAACATTGTTCAGATCAACTGTTGCTAAGGCAAACAAAATACCGTAATTCTGATTCAATGCGGTATAGCTCTTGCCATCATCACTGTAAGCAAAATGAATACTATTGGCTAAATGACTTGGATAGTTTTCCGGATTCGGAGTTCGTGTGTAAACTAAAATACTTCCTGAATTGCACATAGTGTTTCATCCCCATCTTGTATAATGATTAAAACACGAAAGTATAGACTTCACCAGCTACAACTGCAAATCTAACAGTGTTGTTATCGACTATTACAAACTCCAGCTGCTTTCCTTGAGAATCTGTAAGAACTGCGGTACTGATCTGCTCCGCTTTTACTACTAGTTCTGAACTGACTTGAGGTTTCAGCACTACCCGCTCCAACTGAGAATTTGACCACTGCATGTCGATTTCCACATTACCCCTGGCTTTTAATCCACTGAGGACACCAGAATCCCACTTTGCTGGCAAAGCTGGCAGCAGTTCGATGGCACCACCATGACTCTGCAAGAACATTTCAGCAATCCCAGCAGTAGCACCAAAGTTACCGTCAATTTGAAACGGTGGGTGCGTATCAAATAAATTTTTCAATGTCGAAGACTTTAACTGCTCCTGCAGCAATTTATGGGCTCGGTTGCCATCACGGATTCGTGCCCAGAAATTGATTTTCCAAGCTTTACTCCACCCAGTGCCACCATCACCCCTGGTATTAAGAGTAACTTTCATGGCTTCGATAAAGGCATCTTCTTCACTGCTTCTCCCAGCAACAAATTGATCACCAGGGTGCAGACCATAGAGATGGTTGACATGGCGGTGTCCCCAATCACCGGTAATATCAATGGTAATCTCGTCTTTCCACTCCTGGAACTGACCAGCCAACCCAATCTGAGGTGGTGAAAGCCGTGCTTGTGCCGCTTTAATTTCCTCAATTTCAGGCATATCAATGCCTAACTCTACACTAGCCTTGATGGCAATGTTGAAGACATCCCAAATGATCGCTTGATCTTGAGTACACCCTAAGGAATAAGGTCCATGTTCTGGCGACCACGAAGGACTGCATACCAATGTGCCATCCCGCTCATCCTCAACGAGGGCATCAACCCAAAAGAGAGCTGCTTCTAAGATGGTACTGAAGTTTTGCTGTAAAAACTCTTTATCCATGTTAAACGCATACGCTTCCCAAATATGGCGCACCAACCAAGCTCCCCCTACCGGGAACCAGAATGCTTCGGAGACTGCCGGGGCTGTATTACCCCAAATATTGCATTCATGGAAAGTTGTCCAACCTCTGACTGGTTCACCTGATGGGGTGGTGAAATATAGCTGTGCTGTTATTCTACCTCTAGGTACAAGACTATTAATAAAATCAATTAACGGCTGATGACATTCACTTAAGTTGGTTGGTTCAGCCAACCAGTAATTCATCTGTAAATTGATATTGGTATGATAATCCGCATACCAGGGTGGATTAAGACCATCAGCCCAAATACCTTGCAAGTTGGCTGGGAGCGATCCTTGGCGTGAAGAAGAGATTAACAGGTACCGGCCAAATTGGTAATACAGAAGCTCTAGATACAGATCTTCACCTGGAGTGTTCGGATTGCTACCTCGGCCACCATAGCCAGCCAATAGCTGATCTGTAGGTTTACTTGGGACTTCGATCCCATCAAAACTGAGCTTCATTCTGTTAAACAATGATTGATAATCAGCGATATGTTCGGCTTTTAACTGAGCATATCCTTGCGCAGCGGCAGCATCAATCCGCTGTTTAACCCCAGCTAATGGATCAACTTCAGTAAAGTAGTTAAAGCTGTCATCCATACACAATTGATAGTTCGTTCCTGCTGACATTAAGATTAAAATAGCACTGGCATTTTCCACAATAATGGCGTTATTGTCTAAATACATTGATCCACCGTGAGGGATGACTTTAACCTGCTGGGCAAACTTTAAACCATTGACTCCATGATCAGCTGGACGGCCAGTCATAGTAATCGTGTCACCTTCAGCAAAAATGGTAGCTCGTCTTTGTGGTGTTTCCACAAAAATCCGCTTTGATAATCTGCCCTCTTGATCAGCTGTCATCCATATAGCCATGACATTGCCAGGATTGCTGATAAAATACTCTCTGGTGTATCGCACACTATCAGCCACATATTCAACGCTAGCAATAGCCTGATCTATATCCAGACTGCGAACGTATTCACCATAGTTGATTCTATTCACTGATGAATCGCCAGCTGTTCCATATTCGAATAAAGCAATCTGACAGCCATCGGTATTTCTGCCACTGCGGTTCTCTAGAATCTCCAGTTTGTAATATTTATAGCTTACTGCCTGTTTAAGCTTAAAGGTTTTAGTTTCATGGCGCTGTGAAAAATAAACGTTTGTCTGGCTGTCAATTAAGACAAACTCTTGGTTATCATTAGAGCCATAGAGTTTCCAACTCTTAGGATCACGCTGTTCAACATCGTTAGCTGATGTCAATTGGTAATAATCTATCGTAACCGGTTCACGGTGTTCCAGCAAGAACCAAATCGGGAACGGATGGTTATATCCCCAGTTCAAACCTGCAGAAGAATACCATTTAGTATCAATGCGTCCATCAATCAGTTTGTTGATACCTTCATTAGGATCAGCAGTTTTTGCGTTCGAAGTAATAATGACATATGGCTTATAATTTAAATCTTCAATAATAATATCACCCAAAGTCTGATAAGAGCCGTAATTAGTCTTGTCACCCTTGAGAGCATTGAGATGATACCAGAACTCTTGATTTAGCTCTGGATAATCATATGAAATCACTTTTCCAGAAAGTGGATGGATATAAGCTGTATATTTTTCTGAAAATTTATTCATATTTTCTTGCAATATCTTCCGGACAGCGGCCAAGTGAGATTGCAATTCAGCAGCAGATCTTCGGCTATGACCCCCATCATAGTTGGGGTTCGCACCTGGTCCGCCAGACCAGAGTGTCTTCTCATTGATCTGAATACGCTCTCGTTCTACACCACCAAATACCATCGCACCAATAAAGCCATTGCCCAACGGCAATGCTTCCGATTCCCAGTCACTAGCTGGTTGCATATACCATGATCTCAACGGTGGCTGTTCCACCATTATCGAAGATTGTGCGTAAACAACCCAACTGGACGCTGCAACCATCACAAGTACCGCCAAAATCAGGAACATGGTTTTTTTAGTCACAGATAAACCCCCTAGATCATGACTCACAGTATCGGCTAAACCGATACTGTGAGTCAGTCTTACAATCTTACTTCTTGCGTTTAAAGTATTGATTTACCAGGAACTGCATCAACTCGCTTGGTTGCTCTTTGACAAACTCAGGTTTATCCTTAAAGATCATGCCATAGGGTGCATCAGGAGTATATGGAGCCCAATATGGCATATCTTCACCTGTAATATCTTTACCATTGGGATCGCCATTCTTCATGAAATTAGCCCAGTAATTGCACATCTGGCGTGCTAAATCATAGTGCTTACCCACAAACGGACGCCAGCACTTAGCCAATGTTTCAAAGAAGAACCACAGGTCTACTGAATGGAAGGTTCCAGGATTGTCCCAACCTGGGATCTCTGCATCAAAATTGTAGTAATAAATTGGTGTGTTCGCACCAGTATCCGCATTGGCTTTACCAGCCAGACGGATAGCATATTCTATACCGTTAACTGCTGCTCTATCTCTGATTTCTTCTATGGTGCCATTGTCAAAGTCACAAAGTTTCAGGAACTCATCAGCATCCTCACCATAGAGATCGATAGCCATTTGCTTGAATTCTTCTTTGGACTGCACCATAGGTTTAGCAAAGAATTCTGAGGAGGTATGGCCGATCATTACTGGAACGTTAAGGCGTTTGTTCTGCAGGAACAGTTCAAATGTATTCCCCACACAGAATTGATTGTCGATCACGGTGCCCCAGAAACCTTTGTATTCCAATGCTTTTTGCATAATATACTCAGCATCCAACTGACGAGCTTCTTCCAGAGAAGAAACGCCTAAAAACTCGAAGAATTTAACTCCATCTTGTTCAGCATCGGCTAAACTACGCCCTCTAAGTGGACCACGAACACTCGGGTATACTGGTGCAAACAAACCACTTTGAATAATTGCCTTTTGGCAAAGACCAACATTCTGTGGAGATGTCAGCTGACTGAGTACACTGCCGCCACCAGCGGATTGCCCACCAATAGTGATGTTGTTCGGATCGCCACCAAAAGCAGCAATGTTACGCTGTACCCAACGAGTAGCAAACTGCTGATCAAGATGGCCAAAGTTAGCTGGAGCATGTGGAGCTTCTTTAGTAATCTCAGGATGGCATAAGAAACCAAACACATTCAAACGGTAGTTAATAGTTACAACAACTACACCTCTGCGAGCTATGCGTTCTCCATCGAACTCCATTTCGGATGGATAACCAACTTGCAATCCGCCACCAAAGTACCATACAAATACTGGAAGTTTCTCATCAGGGCTCTGAGCTGGTGTCCAAACATTAAGATAGAGACAGTCTTCGCTCATTGGAATATCAGGATCTACATGCCATTCTCTACTGTAAATATTCTCTTTGTCCACACCTGGTCTAGCCTGCATAGCTATTGGAGCGAATTGATATGCCTCTAGTACTCCGTCCCAATCCTGTGCTGGTTGGGGTGCGCGCCAGCGGTTTTTGCCAACAGGCGGAGCAGCAAAAGGAATCCCTTTAAAACTGGTAATCCGGGGATCTGCTGCTGGCAATCCTCTCACAATACCATTTTCCACCCTTACTTCTCTTAACATCCTCCAGTTCTCCTTTCTGCTTGATATGTTATAAACTATAGGTGGACATCACCACTTGTCGAGTGTTGTGATTACGGTTTTTGTCGCTTCATTGTCAGTTTCTTTAAATATCAAGCGAGCAAAATTGTAAGCACCATTGTTCCAAACATTGAAATCATGGCCGCCACCCTTAAGAACGATCTGATAGTAGTTCTTGATTTTGCCATCGGCAGCATTCAGCAATCCATTGGTTGAACCCCGGAAACTGGACATAGCGATACCGTCTGCATCACCGCAGGTAATGTAAACCAGTTCCATTGGGTATTCAGATGCTGCAATACCTGCTCCTAAAACGCGGCCTTCACTGGAAGTTGGGGCATTAGAAAAGGCACCAACATAAGCAAACAAGTCTTGCATACCTGGTGTCTTGACGGTTTGTGCCAAACCATTGCCTGGCATGCCTGGTGTATTGGTATATTTGCCTGAATCAAATCTGTAACCGCCAAAAGTCAAATTCAAAGCCTGCATACCACCCATTGATAAGCCAGCAATCGCTCTGTGTTTGCGGTTATATTCAATCGCTTCTGGTGATGTATCAGCAATATTGGCATAAGTATTGAAAGTGGATTCAATCCAAGGAATTAAGTCATAACGCAGTTCGTAGTCAAAATAGTAGAAACCTAAAACATTAGTTTTCTCAGATGTAAATTCAGTGCTTTGCCAATCCACTGCACTTCTTCCTTCTGGGAACACTACGATCATCGGTTCAATTTCACCATTGGCAATTAAGTTATCAAAAATGTTGCAAATTGAAAAGGTACCATTAATTTGGCCACTGCCATAGAGCCATTCAAACCGGCTACCGCCTACACCATGGAGTAAATAAAGAACATTGTACTTTGTCTCTTTATCTTCTGCATTATAACCTGGTGGTAAATATACATAAACGCGCTTGGTAATTGGTGTACCTTCAACAGTCTCTCTACCTGCCTCTTCACTAGTGATTCCCTGGTTGGTTACTAGTTGACGGTCTTTATTAATGTAATTGTTTGCTTTATAACCATACTCAATCAGTTTACCCCGTAATTCCTTCGCTAACGGTTGCTTGTATGCAGATGGTACACCTTGAATGACAATCTCAGACATAGCTCCTCCTCCTTCGGTTGTCTCAGCCGCAGTGCAGCTCCATGCGGCTATCCCAATCATCATCGCCATAGCTACTAACAAAACCATTCCTTTTTTCATTGATAATATCCTCCTTTTATGCTTTTTTGCGAGGATCAATATTCAACTTAACCTTCCCTGGTTTTAAGTTTAAGAATGGTCCTGCAATTCTCATATTGTCATCGGCAACATTGGCAAAATAGTCTGTTTGAACTTTTTCATCTGCTGCGACTAACGGAAGCGGTTGATTAAGGGTGATTTCCATGGTTAAGTCATCACTATTGACCTCGATCTGTAAATCACATGTAGCACCAGTTTTATCAAACCCACAAAACTCTTGCCATGTTTCAAGGTCTAAACACATTTCTGGTTCGGGATACATTACCCGTAAATAGCCGCCGGGCATTTTTGCATACACGTTGCCCTCTGCATAATTGTGCTCATTTGGCAAAATGATGGCTGCCTCTCCACAATCATAAAAGATGTTGTTGTAAAATTTGTTTTCTCTGGAGGTACCACCACGCTTCCAGGTAATGCGGAAAGCTACTACCTTTGCAAAAAATCCTGCTTTATGGCACTTGCCAATTAGATTGTTCACCATTCTCAGACGATCTGTACCTTCCAGGTAAATGCCATAACCATTCTTAATGTCTAGTTCTTTGGTTTTATACCAACCAGAAGAACCAGGTTCTTTAGGCAAAGCATCTTTGTTATACCGGCCTTCCACGTTCCAAATGATGTTATTATCAATAAGGTTTTCCGAATCACGAGTACATTCAATAAAAATGTGTTCGCGTGATTCAATACCATCTAAGAACAAGTTACATGTTATACGATTATTGACATTGCCCACATCCAGCCAGAGAGCATCACAGCCATAACATTCTTTTATAACATTGCGTCTGATTAAGGAATTCACAGCATTATGCAGTTTTATGCCGCCAGCTTCCCAAGAGAGTTCCATCCGCTGCCAACCTGTACCTACAATCAAGTTGTCCTCGATAAGCATGTTACTGACCCACATTCCTGCAATACCACAAACTCCTGCATCTTTAATGACATTGTGCCGAATAATGGTATAACCGATAATCTGTCCGGGCTCAATGGGATGGTGCCAGCATTCATTACCACAGTCAATGCCCACGCCATTAGCCCAATCAATAGTGCAGTCCTCAATGATCCAATGATGTCCACGATAACAAGACAATGCTCCACGCTGTGGCACTGGTGCACCAGTAGCTGCATGAGCAAAAGTCAAACCTTTCACTTTAATATAAGATAAGAACGGTACTTTAGGAGCAAAACACTGTTCACGGTTGGTCACTTCAATGACATGATTGGCAGGATCATCGTCGCCTGGAAGGCGGATATGTACTTTTTGGCCATTGGCTTCAACCCAATATGTGTTATCACTTTCCCCTAACATGTAATAGAGAGGCACCTGTTTCATTGGTTTGCCATCAACGAAGACCATACCCCGGCGATTTAAATATGGAGTCATATCTGTTTTGTCGTATTCTATGTACAACCGGTCATGTAAAATATTAATGGCACAAAATGGGTTGTAGCCTTTAAAGTCTTCAGGATTAAGCTCGATTTCCCATATTTTGGGTTGATCTGCTGAATTTGGCGGTCTTCGCAGTCGCCAACCCACACTTGGCTTAAATTCAGTAACTTGCACCGATGCCTTAATTACGACTTCTTCACCCTCAAATGCTTCATAACAGATCATCTTATCAGGGCCAGTACCACCCCTGATTGGCTGTACTGTTTCTCGATAAACTCCGCCATGAATCAGCACTCTCGTTCCTGGGGTGGCAATTTGCGCTGCTGCATTTATAGTTTTCAAAGGTCGATCAATAGTTCCATCGTTATCATCAGAGGCTAAAGGATGTTGATTATTGACATGAATTTCGCGATCGTATTCTGCTTCAACTTCCCAAAACTCGAACACCTGCCCATTTGGGAGAATGGCAGTTAAGTCTCTTTCAGCTTGCATTTGTCTCACCTTACCTCTTCTTGTATTGTAAAATGCGGCATTCTAAATAAACGAGAAGGCATGGATAAACCCATGCCCAGTTCATCAGCTAGGCTATGAGTTTATCCAACGGCCTTGACTAGTTCGGTGTGATCTGCGACTTTTTCTCAATATCCGTATCTGAACAGTTCATCAAAGAACTTCTGAATCATGGGTTGAATTTCGGCAATACCAGTTTCCGGAGGTTTTATTCCGTTGATTATGTCGCTGATGGTATCGGTATAACCATCAACAGCAAAGTACAGTTCAAATGGTCCCATCGCTACCACATTTTCGCTCATCCATCTGATGGTTTCAACTGTTTCCAAATCAGGAGCGTGTGTGCCAATGGTTACATTCCAATACAGATCCTCAACCCGATCCGCACTTCTCGCATTCATTGCTTGACCGTTATACACTGGGCCATAAGCAAATGGTTCCTGATACTTTGTAAACTCGAACAGATCATGATACAAAGCGATTAGCGCCTTCGGATTCTTGGCTGTTAATGGCAATACACCAAAGGCAGTTAAGCGGTTGACAGCAATGTGATCAGTCGCTCTTGGGCCCTTTGGTAGTGGTACATAACCAAATTCAAAGTTGACTTGGTTGATGAAATGGTTTTCATGTGTACCATACAATTCACTAGGAATGTTGATATTCATAGCAACTTGACCTTGCTGCCATGGACCCCAAATACCATAATCCAGGTAGACTCCCAAATCTACTAACTCTCTTGCAAATTCCAAAGCCTCGATAGCTGCTGGTTCATTCATGGTAAACAGCAATCTGCCGTCTTGGAATCGAACTGGTTCGCCACCGTTCATGTAAACGAAGTACTCTATAGTTCCTGGTTGAGTCATAGTACCTCTGGAAGTAAAGCCCCATTGATCGATTGAGCCATCACCATTAGTATCAGCTGTGGCTTTAATGGCGATCTCCTTGAAGGCATCCCAAGTCCATTGGCCGCTTTCATACAGCTCATACAAGTCAGGTAAACCTTCTCGTTCAAACAATTCTTTGTTCCAATAAACAGCTTGAGTCTCTTGGAAGAATTTGTCTGGACCGCCCATCCAGCCAGATTCAAAACCATAAACTTCGCCGTAGAACTTGTTGTGTAACGGCATTACTGCGCCAATACCAGCTGGCAAAGAATCATAATACTCTTGATCCAGAATGTCGGTTAATGGCAGCAGCAATCCTTCAGCAGCTGCATAATAGATCCATTGATTTTGCCCTTCAAAAATAACGTTTGGGTTACCTTCCATTACATAAGTAGCAACGTTCTGCACAAAAGAGTTGGCGTTACCACCTGGCCATCCGAATTGAATAACACAATTGTATTTCTCTTCAATTGCTGCTAAGTGAGCCGCGCCTGCACCAGATTGGAAAGCAGATCCAGCCCAGAATTCAACAATAGTTACAGTTTCGCCGCCAAAGTCATAGCTGTCTTCCAGCCAATGTGCTCCACCAATTGAGGAAAATGCAAACCATAAAGCTAATGTAAGAATTAACCCTACACTTCTCTTCACTGTACTTTCCTCCCTTAGATGATTGATACTTTGGTTAAAAGCATTACGGCACCAACTGTACTGTTGTCCCACCTCCCCTTAACCCACGATTCCTGTTCTTTCGATACTTTCAATGAAGTATCTTTGCAAGAACACATACATTACTAAAAGCGGAAGGATAAATAATACCATGCCGGTATTGTTGATAATGGTTTTATACTCAGCACTTATGCTCCAATGGTATTGTCCTGTTAAGTTGCGCAAGCTGAATGGCAGCAGTGGCATTCCGCCTCTCATAAAGATCGAAGTGTAGAAAATGTCGTTCCACTGCCATACAAAGGAGAACAGGAAGATTACCAGCATGATTGGCAGAGCACCTGGCAGCATGATCTTCCAAAATGTTCTAAACTGGCCAGCACCGTCAATATACGCCGATTCCTCTAACGCCCGCGGCATACCGCGAAAATGCTGCCGAGCAATATAGATAAACAATCCGTTTCTTGGACCTGTGCCAGTCAACGCAGTCAGCACCAATGGCCAATACGTTCCAATCAGATTAACACCGCCATCTTTGAGTAAACCAAAGAAGTCAAAATACCTGAAGTTCAAAAATAGTGGAATCACTACCATTTGCGGTGGAACAACAAGAGTAAACACCACTAAACCAAACAGTAGTCCCTTACCTCTAAAATTGAACCGTCCAAAACCATATCCCACTATTGTACACGATACCAACTGACAGATGCTGATGACTAAAGAGAATACCAATGAGTTAAAAGTTGACCGAACATAATTCATCTTTTGAGCTACATCAAGGTAATGCTTGCCAATACGGGACAGGTTAAAATTTCTGGGTACCCACTGCACAGTGGGATCGAAAATATCCTCCTCTGTCATGACCGTGGTCGATAATTTGACAAACACTGGATTGATGATCAAAAAGCACAGACCTATGATCAACACACTGCGTACAATAACCCAACTCCAATTCACTAGGTGTTTTTTTAAGACTACACTCATCAGTTATCAACCCTTCATAAAGTTTTATTCCGTCTCATTCCATGTAGAAGACATTGCGCTCAATAATATAACCTACGACTAACAAGATAACACCGATCGCCAGGAAGTACATTAAGCTCATTGCCACGCTCACACCAAATAAACCTCTACCCCAAGTCAGAGACGAAATATATTCCACCAGTCTATTACCCGGTGCAGTAAAGGAATACACCGTGATAAATATGACATTGGTCAAGAACAGAGGAGAAACTAGCGGAAATGTGATCTTCCAAAAGATCTCCCAGCCTGTTGCACCTTCCATTTTGGCACATTCATAAAGGTGGGAGGGAACCGACTGCAATCCAGCTAAGAAAATCAGAATGGGGATTGCAGAATACTCAATTATTTGCGGAATATTGCTAGCAGCCATGATTACATAGTCAATAATCCCTTGCGGTAAGCTCATATCCAGCAGGAAATTCTTTACCATCGCAGCTGAAAACAAAACATTGCTTTCATCCTGTGTTGTCAAATACATCAAGTCTTCAACTTCAAGCTCATGCAATACACCCGCCGTTAAAATTACAGGAAGGAAGAAAATTGCTCTCGCTAATGTTCTACCTTTAAACTCCTGATTTAACAAGGTTGCTATAAAGAAACTGAACAAAATTACTGCAGGTATATTGACTAATACGCTGATAATTGTTTCTGTAAAGTACTGAATAAAGTTAGGATCCACTGTTAACGCATACTTGAAGTTTTCCAACCCTACATAAGCTAGTTCATAACCATCAGGCGTAAAGGATAACTTACTGACACTGAACCGGAATGATTGCAGCATCGGTGCAAAGAAAAACAGGATGAACCCAATCACAAATGGCGATATCCAAAGATAACCAGCATAATTTTGCTTCTGTGTCAAACTTAATTTAAAGGGATTTTTCATTAACGGTCCTCCTCCAACAAGTAGTACCCACGAGCGCCGATCGTTACTCCTGCATACTCAACTGGATAATTGTTGTAATTAACTATAATGGATACTCCGTTTTCATAAGTGCTGATTGTCACGCCTGGCTGTAATTGCGCATGGTATACAAATCGTTGGCCGTAGATCCGTTGATAAATTGGATACAGCTCCTGATAGCAGTCAATCAGCTCATCGCGCCATTGATCATAGTTAAATGAGTAAAACTCATTAAACTTAGTTCCTTTAATAACTTCCGATGCGGCCGCTGCTAAGGAAAAATACGGAAGAGTACCTGTCTCTAAGCTCATTAATAAATAGGTTTCATGATCAGATACTTGATTGAGAGCTTCACCAGCATAGGTTATATATCCGCTGATAACCATTTGATAGAATGGGATGCGTTGATCAACCAAATCATAGCCACTGTCAGTCAATGGTATATTAACAATTGTGGAAACATATGGCCAGGTATAAGCATTACCCTTATCCACCATAATATTATAGCGTTGGGCAACATTAGCCATTTGTTCACTGATTATTTCAGTGGCATGCTGCCGATCTACCATTTGGCCAGCACGTCTGGAGAAATCAGAGTTTACCTGCCATCCCATTTTATCTAAAGCAATGCCTTGACTATTGTACCTGCTAAAATCATTCATAAAACTGGTCATCAGTTTAGGCAGCACCCGTGGTGATAAAACATAAGCTGTTCTATCAATCCTCGGTAAGAATGTAGCCACATCATAATTGGAGATTTGAGCAGGCAGCCTGTTCAAGCGAATAGCTGAATCACTTCGAGAACTAAACCCATCAAACAATGTGTTTCTATAGACGTTTAAAAAGTCAACTTCAGGATAAATAACAGTATTATTTGCTTGTGCATACTTCAGTAAGTCAATAAACTCACTTTCACTGCCTAGCTTCTTTTCGATATTGGCCTTGGTTGGATAGTAGTGTTCTAAACCACCTTTTAGCCAACCTCTGTAACGTAGTTGAACGTTGTCAATCCCAATGCTTCGAAGATCATCAATTATACTCTTTACCTCAGCCACTGTGGTAGCTGGATAAATCACATCTTTTGGTACACCAAACACCACTTCGGTCCGTGTAAAGGCACCAATCAGTTCTAAGATAAATGGTGGATTACTTTCAGTGATGGGTTTGAGCACATTCTTTTCCACCAGATACTTTTGGTATCGTTGAGCCATTCCTGTGTAACTTGCTTCGTCGCCCACGAGGAACTCATAACGGACGATAATATCGCCCTTGTATTTTTCGGGTTGATATACATCCAGCGATCCACCGTGTTCAAGACTGATTCTGCCAGACTTAATAATGTTAAAACGAGGGAATATCCGGTTGTAATCATCTCTTTTTCCAGAAATATCTGCCCGCAAATGAGCAATCGAAGCTCCTCGCTCAATTATCGCTAAATAAGCTTGGTCACCCTTCTTTAAACCAAACACAGGAAGATTAACCTGCTGTGCCCATGCTGTCTGGTAGCTATACGGATCCTCGGTGAAATCACGACCGTAAACCCCCTGATTGTAAGTGGAAGTCCACGTTTTACCATTGTTCAAGTAGATCAAAGCACCAGAACCATCAGGGACAAAGATATAACCTTCATCATTCAAACCTGCGGCTGAAAAATAAGGCAGTATCTCCAAAAACATGATTGGATAGGTATGCTTTTCTCCTGAAAAATCAACCACATCAATGGGATACTTTACTTCATCCACAGGAACTCTAACAATGAAGCTCTCGCCATCCAACAAGTATTCGATGGTCACATCGAATATTTCCAGATTGGGTACAGTAGGATTGATATTGTTAGCAATATGATCTTCTGTAGCATCAATTGGACTGTACCCTGTGCTTTCAATAATTTGGCTTAACTTACTTAAAGAAGCGCGGGGAATGCTCTTTCTGACATAAGTGGGTGTATCAACCATCTGTTCAATATCAGCAAAGGTTACATCCTCGACCTTTGTCAAATCAGCGCGATTAGCAATGATCACATTCTGAATTAGATGCCAAATAATGTCTTCTTGGTCCCATGCAATGCTCTGCTTGATTTTATTCAAATTTGATTCCAGTTTATTTTTCTGGGCCTGTAAATCAGCAGCTCCATCGCCAGCAGCACTGATTGCTGCTTCCAACTGTTTTAGCTGCTGGGTTAAGCTTTCTGCTTCCTGCAGCATTTTTTGAAAGTCATCTTCTAAGATTTCAAGGGTATAATCCTTGAAAATCTTTTCACTCTCAAGTCCACGGATTTCTATTGGTTGTTCACCATCTTCAAGTTTTCTCAGCTTAACCAAATAGTAGTAGGATCTAATTTGGTCTCTGTCCCTACCCTCAAGGCGATTGAGGATTTTCTCCTCAAACCGCTCTGCAGAAATTAACTGAGGTAGATAATCATTAGCTGTCCATTTCTCAACAAATTGGTACTCAATACGCACACCATTCTCAATGGGGATGACTTCGTATCGGTCATATTGATTACTATAAGTGTAGTTATCTTTAGTTACACTGTTAGGATTGTAGACAATATTCAGCTGCGCATTTTGAGCGGCCTGTGTTGATTTACGATTTTCTGGGTTGCTGTACCAGATCTTACCGCTTGCTTTATGCTTCACAGCAAAAGAAGTATCACTCTTATCCATATACAGCACCAAGTACTCGTTTTCTGCCACGATGTTGCTATCATCAAGCAGCCCAGCAGCAAAAACGTTTGCACTAACAGCAAAGCTTAATGCAAATATGAGTACTAACAGCAGCAAAAGATTTTTTTTCATTGGCAGAATCTCCTTCTTAGCACCTATTATCAATGATCAGATGATCAGCGGTGACCTATACCCTATACACGATTTCATTGTAAAGATCCATGACAAACAAGATTAAACGGTCGATGATCATAAAGAACAACAAGCCGATAAAGGCTACAACTACAATTCCAACAACAATGATTAGAATTGAAAGAACCGCTTTACCCAATGAATAGTCATGGGTTGTAATTGTACCAATGAATAACAACCCCATGGACCAAATCACAGCAATACTATAGAAGAGGTAATAGAAGTAACTTTCATCAGCTGTGATATAGTTGCTGAAAATCGTAATCGGGATCAGGATCAGAATCATCGGTGTCAAAGCATAGGCGGAATAAATATAAATATCTTTAAAGCTGCCTTTACCGTCAGTCAAAGTGGTAAAGCCCCAGTTAACAGCACACCATAGAATGAAGGTGGCCAAAACACTCGCCATTTCCCGCCAAATATTGACATATCTAATATCACGAGTATTGATTACAAAACCTGTATTAAAGATGTTAATTATCATACTGATGAGTACCAATGCTAAAATGACAGTAGCACTGGCAACATTGCCGCGTTTCTCATGTTTGACATCCCAAAATCCATCAAAAGGATGGAATATAATATGCTTGGCATACCAAACACCTTCTAATGTGGTCCGTAAGGCACTCTTAGTTTCACCAGGTTCCAATGCTAAAGCCGCACTAACTTGGGACTTGACTTTCATCGGAACGCCCAATTTGACCATGAGCACAATCAAACCAATAATTATCACAATACCGCTAATGATTTTGCTCGCATTCTTAGTTACTAGTTCGTTACGATAGTAATCAAAAGCCTTGGAATAATTTGTACGATCTTCGCCCAAGCGGAAGTAATACATGGCTGTAGCAAAGTCTTCTTGCAGCAGGTAATTTCTGCCAATGCCTGTATAAGCCATTTCATAGCCTGCATCGAACTTTAATACCTGACGCCACATTTCCGCAGATTTGTCGTAGTCACCACGTTCGTAGTATTCAATAGCTGCGTGAATTGCTTGGGCATATACCGTCGGTTTGAATACAGTTATCGTGTTTTTGCCCCGGTCTGCAACCAGAATCTTTTCTTCATAAGTGTCAATAGCAGATGGGCGGTCAAACATACCATCATGACTTCCTGGACCACCAAATATATATAATAAGTTACCATAGCTGTCATAAGTGAAAACCCGTCCCCGCTTACTGTCGAGAACGCTATATAGTCCATTTTCTCTTACAGCAATATCAATAAGAGTAGACATCCCTGAATAAGGATCTACACCAGATATAAGAATATCGCCAACAACAGGATGCTTGCCTGAACGAATTAGACTATCAGTACCACTTGGGCTTAAGCGTTTTACAATCTGACTTTTATCTTCTGATGAAGCTACAGTGGTATAAATAAAACCAATCTCATCAATATCAAGTTTGCTGAATTCTACTGGTATAAACAATCTTCTGCGCGCTCTTTGTTCTTCGGTAGCCACACGATACCAGAAAACTTCCCAGGGAGATGGAGTTACTCTAGGTGCGCCAATAAAACCTTCAAATATGCCCTCACTGGTAAATTCCATAATACCGTCATATACACCAGCAGAAATTACATACAGTTTGTCACCAACACCTTGGCCGATGCTCCGTGGACGAAAGCGGAATCCTTCAGCAAAGATTTGAGCCTTCTTCACTGCTTCTGGATCAAACTCAATAATGTTCTTAAACTCTCCATCTGAATTAAGAATAACAATGCGCTGATTTCCGGTATCAGCAATATAAATGATTCCATCAGAGTTCACAAACACACTCTCAGGTGAATTGAGCTTCTGTTGTCCAGATTCAGTGACAAACGAGTCAATTATTCTAACTAACTCTCCATCTTGATTTACAACTACAATGCGATTGTTACTCGAGTCTGCAGCCCATATATTACCATCAGCGGTAACATAAATGTCTCTTAAATCTTTAACATATTGATTGAGATCAATAATCTTCTCTGGTACATATGGATCAGGCGTCGGTAGAGCTTCGCCCCAATAATCATAGTTATAACTACGGTAAGCAGCTGCATCACAATATTCTGGAGTGAGTAAAGTAAAGACACAAATCAATAACAATAGTGGAATCAGACGTTTACTTTTCAAATTTAGCCCACCTCATATTCTAAAAAGAACAATAATGTTTTGCTACTAACCTCTTTGATTACAAAACTTATATCTCAATACGCTGATTATCAAAGCGGTGCTGTCTCAATCGCGACATTAGCATTTAAATGGGTATGGAAAAACTTCTGTTATAATTAATTTATAACAGAAAGTTTTTCCATTACCTCTTTTTGTTACAGATTCTTTACATTTTACATCAAACTCTTAATTTCTTCCTCGCTCAGAACAACGTTATTGATATACAGTTCATCGATCAGACCATTGAATAATGGATCTGGCCATTGACTCTTACCAACATAGTTGTTCTTTGGTTGGAAATCGTTAGGAACAATGGTGATCTCTCCAGAAGCAGCAAGCTCGCCATTGACGTATAGTTTAGCTACACCATTGCCTAGAGTAACAGCCACATGAACCCATTCATTCTTGGGCAGAGCTTTGGTTTCAATGATCTTCTCACCCTTACCGGATGTAATAGCAAAACGTAAAGTACCATTGCCAGAGTTTGGAGTAATGAAGAAGTATTGAGAAGTATTGTTACCAAAGTCAACAATGCGTTGCCAAGTATTGCCTTCTTTCCAATTGACCCACGCAGCTACTGTCATTTGTTCGCTGGTAGCAATCGGATGATCGGCAGGCAGCTGGAAGTATACATTACCATCTAAATATACTGCTTTTCCAACCTTACCATCAACATAGGTCAGCTCATTGCCGGTAAGAGCATTGAACGCACCCAGAGAGTCATTGAGGTTACCTTCAAAGGAATATAATGAAGGACGTGGGACAATGATCTTGCTAGCTACAAAGTTCTTCATAGCTTGATCCAAGCTTACTAAAGCAGCGATTTGTCCATCTTCACCAGGAGCATAGTTTTTATTAGCTTCTACTGCTTGAGATAAAGCTACCACTAATGCTTCGATTGCCTCATCTGGGTAATTGAACGACACTAAATTCTGCTCAACTTCAGCCGCAGTTGGTGCCATCCGGAGTAACCCATAAGCTTCAGCAATCTTATTAGTCAACGACGGCAGATATTGGAAAGCGTTTACTGTAATGGCAGCAAAAGTAGCGTTTTCGCTTTTCTTACCAGTTGGTACAACTTTAATAGTATGCATACCAAGATCTAGTTTTTGCTCATAAACTACCTTCTGGTATTCCATTTCTTCACTATAGAGATCAACTTCAGCTACCAATACATCATCAACGTAAACTAGAGCAGTACCTCTATTTGGTCCCACTGAAGCTATATAACGAATGGCAGTTCCTTCAAAACTAAATTCGGCTGTATGCAAGTCCCGATCAGAATAGATCTCAGACCCACTAATAGCTTCGCTGGCATTAATTTTGCGCCAGTTCGTCAAGCCTTTGCCATAGTATTTGATACTACCAGATTCAACATCTGCTGTTACCCAACCATCACTGGCTGCAGAAACAGTCAGACTGAGAATCATGGTTAGTGCGATTACGCTTATAACAAGCATCGCTTTTCTGGACATGATTATCTCTCTCCTTTAGTTATTCGAAACCGGTTTTACACAAAGCGATTAGTATCTGAACAACTCATCAAAGAACTTCTGAACCATAGGTTGAATTTCGGCAATACCAGTTTCCGGAGGTTTAATTCCGTTGATGATGTCGCTGATGGTGTTGGTATAACCATCAACAGCAAAGTAGAGTTCAAATGGACCCATAGCAACAGAGTTTTCGCTCATCCATCTGATGGTTTCAACTGTTTCCAGATCAGGAGCGTGTGTGCCGATGGTTACATTCCAATACAGATCTTCGATCCGGTTAGATGTTCTAGCATTCATTGCTTGGCCGTTATACACAGGGCCATAAGCAAATGGCTCTTGGAACTCGGTAAATTCATACAAATCATTGTACAGAGCGATGAGCCCTTTTGGATTCTTAGCGGTTAATGGCAGAACAGCAAAAGCGGTCAACCGGTTAACAGCAACGTGGTCAGTTGCTCTTGGGCCTTTTGGTAGTGGTACATAACCAAATTCAAAGTTGACTTGGTTGATGAAATGGTTTTCATGTGTACCATACAATTCACTTGGAATGTTGATGTTCATAGCAATTTGACCTTGCTGCCATGGACCCCAAATACCATAGTCCAAATAGACTCCTAAGTCTACTAACTCTCTTGCAAATTCCAAAGCTTCGATAGCTGCTGGTTCATTCATGGTGAACAGCAATCTGCCGTCTTGGAAACGAACTGGAGTACCACCGTTCATGTAAACGAAATATTCAATGGTACCTGGATCAGTCATAGTACCTCTGGAAGTGAAGCCCCATTGATCGATTGAGCCATCACCATTAGTATCAGCTGTAGCTTTAATGGCGATCTCCTTGAAGGCATCCCAAGTCCATTGGCCGCTTTCATACAGCTCATATAAATCTGGCAAGCCTTCACGTTCAAACAATTCTTTGTTCCAGTAAACAGCTTGAGTTTCTTGGAAGAACTTGTCGGGGCCGCCCATCCAGCCGCATTCAAAGCCATACACTTCACCATAGAACTTGTTGTGTTCTGGCATTATTGCACCGATACCTGCTGGCAAAGAATCATAATACTCTTGATCCAGAATGTCGGTTAATGGCAGCAGCAATCCTTCAGCAGCTGCATAATAGATCCATTGATTTTGCCCTTCGAAAATAACGTATGGATTACCTTCCATTACATAAGTAGCAACGTTTTGCACAAAAGAGTTGGCGTTACCACCTGGCCATCCAAATTGAATTTTACAATTGTATTTCTCTTCAATAGCTGCTAAATGAGCTGCGCCTGCACCAGATTGGAAAGCAGAACCAGCCCAGAATTCAACGATAGTTACTGTTTCGCCGCCAAAATCATAGCTGTCTTCCATCCAATGAGCACCAACAACTGAAGAAAGTGCTAACCATAAAGCCAATACTGCGATTATGGAAAAACTCTTTTTCACGATAGTTTCCTCCTTGTACAATGGTGATGCAGACATACCATGTTAATCAAAGTCATTGACCTTTGACAACCACATAGGAATTCCACTTCAGACAGTCTAATCTTCTCGTAACGGTAGGGCGTTCCGTCGAA
>Ga0134094_1000023_pt1 | contig 233099 bp, 189 predicted proteins | sample 5_1taG_FD_94458 | JGI IMG/M metagenome (GOLD analysis project Ga0134094, IMG submission 94458) | Switchgrass degrading microbial communities from high solid loading bioreactors in New Hampshire, USA - 5_19_20_110_A1 metaG | ecosystem: Engineered > Bioreactor > Semi-continuous > Anaerobic >... | reverse complement strand
CCGCCGACGGCCAGCAAGCTGGCTCATGGCAACGGTCCGCCGACGGCCAGCAAGTCGGCCTCATGGCAACGGTCCGCCGGTGGCAGCAAGCCGGCCTCATGGCAACGGTCCGCCGACGGCCAGCAAGCTGGCTCATGGCAACGGTCCGCCGGTGGCAGCATCGATGTCTGGAAAGATCGTTGTGCGAGGCGATCAACATCTAGGGGGTTAGCAGCATGAGAGTAAGGACTATCGAGACCTTTAAGGTTCCCCCTCGCTGGCTATTCGTCCGGATCGAGACAGAGTCGGGACTCGTCGGCTGGGGCGAGCCGATCGTGGAGGGTCGGGCCGATACAGTGGCTGCAGCCGTCCATGAGATGACAGAATACGTTGTTGGCAGGGACGCAGGTCACATCGAGGACATCTTCCAGGTGCTGTACAGAGGGGCCTTTTACAGGGGAGGCCCCGTATTGATGAGCGCAATCTCTGGCATAGAGCAGGCACTGTGGGACATCAAGGGCAAGTCGCTCAACGTTCCGGTGTATTCGCTGTTCGGAGGGCCTGTTCGAGACAAGATGAAGGTCTACACCTGGATCGGTGGCGACAGCCCCAGTGATGCGTCAAGAGGTGCAATCGAAAGGCTGCGGCAGGGGTTCACCGCTGTCAAGATGAATGCGACCGCGAACATGGACTGGGTGGATTCACACAGGAAGGTTACCGAGGCAGTCGAGCGCGTGCAGGCGGTGCGAGAGGCAGTCGGGGACAAACTAGACATCGCAGTGGATTTCCATGGCCGGGTTCACAAACCCATGGCAGCGGTGCTGATGAAGGAACTCGAGCCTCTAGGATTGCTGTTCGTAGAGGAGCCTGTCTTGGCCGAGAATCAAGAAGCGTTCGTGGAGCTCAAGAGGATCAGTTGTATTCCCATTGCAACTGGCGAGCGCCACTTCGGGCGCTGGGCGTTCAAGAATCTGCTGCACGATGGTGGAGTGGACATCATCCAGCCTGATCTCAGCCACGCAGGCGGAATCCTTGAGTGTCGCAAGATCGCGGCAATGGCTGAGGCATACGATGTGGCTGTGGCACCACACTGCCCTCTTGGCCCAATCGCGCTTGCTGCATGCCTGCAACTTGACTTCTGCACTCCCAACGCTTTCATCCAGGAGCAGAGTCTCGAAATCCACTACAACCAGGGATCAGATCTTCTGACCTACCTGGCTGATCCGAGCGTCTTTGAGTATCGCTCCGGATACGTCAGCCGTCCTACCGCACCTGGACTCGGGATAGAGATTGATGAGCACAAGGTTCGGGAGATGGCGAAAGTTGGACACAACTGGCGGAATCCAGTGTGGCGAAACGAGGATGGGTCGGTCGCTGAGTGGTGAGCGGTGACTGATCGGTCCCTGTATGGTGAGTGATGGCGGATCGGCCGCCGGACGGTGAGTCATGGCGGATCGGTCGCCGCACGGTGAGTGATGACGGATCGGTTGCGGGATGGTGAGTCATCGCGGTTTGGTCGCCGAGTAGTGACCGTTCATGGTCCGAACTGAGGCCGGTCGTTCGGACACCGGTCTGGGGGCTGGCCGGCCGGTTGTCTGACGATTGAGGATGTGGCGCATCTGGTGAGGAGTTGAAGGTGATGCCTGAGGTTGTAGCCATCGGTGAAACGATGGTCGTCTTTTGCCCTGAACAGAGTGGCCCGCTCAGGCATGTCGATCGGTTTGTGAAGCGGATCGCCGGGTCAGAGAGCAATGTGGCCATTGGACTGTCGCGTCTAGGACACAGCGCAGGTTGGATCAGCAGACTTGGAAGTGACGAGCTGGGTGAGTATGTCCTGCGTGAGATTCGCGCAGAAGGCATCGACGTCTCCTGCGTCGTGAGAGACGATCAAGCCCAGACCGGTTTGATGGTGAAAGAGATCCACGAAGGAAGAGAAACCCGCGTATACTACTACCGCCGAGACTCGGCTGCGAGCCGCATGAGTCCCGCTGATTTGAACGAGGAATACCTGGCCCGGTGCAAGTTCATCCACCTGTCCGGGGTGACTCCTGCGCTGAGCGAATCGTGCCGCGAGATGGTCAATGCGGCTGTGACTCTTGCCAAGGCTTATGGTGTCAAGGTGAGTTTCGACCCCAACATCCGGCTGCGGCTTTGGAGTGTCGAGGAAGCGCGTGAGACGTTGTTGAGTCTGATCCCGTCTGCAGACGTTCTGCTTCCAGGACTCGAGGAAGCGAAGATCCTCACGGTCGAGTCAGACCCGGACAGGATAGTCGATTCGTTCTTGTCGCTTGGGGTCAAGATCGTTGCGCTCAAATGCGGTGAAGACGGGTGCCTGGTGGCAGACGCCGATACCAGGCAGTGGGTGGCTCCGTTCAAGGTGCGCAGAGTAGTCGATCCGATAGGAGCGGGAGACGCGTTTGCTGCGGGGTTTCTCGCCGGTCTCCTCGAGGGTCGGCCTCTCAAAGAGTGCGGCAGAATGGCCAACGCGATGGGCGCTCTCGCAGTGACCACCTCCGGGGATTTTGAAGGGCTTCCGAATCGGAGTGAGTTCGGCACCTTCATGTCGGGCCAAGAGGTGGTGCCGCGGTGAGGTATGCTGACGACATCTTTTCTGGCGACAGAGTCGGCTCAGGCGAGGAGGCGGAGCCGCGGTGAGCGAAGCAACCGACACTCTCTCGGGCGAGGACGTGATCTCGCAGTGAGCGATGCAAACGACATCCTCGGACGCGTCTTGAGGTCGCGGGTTGTTGCCATCATCAGAGGGTCCAGGCTTGGCGACGTGAGGTCGATTCTGTCAGCGCTCTCGGAGGGAGGCATCTCCGCCGTTGAGGTCGCGATGAACTCAGAGGGCGCACTTGAAGCGATCGAACTTGCCAGGGAGGAGTTCTCAGATCGATTCGTCGTCGGGGCTGGCACAGTCCTAGACCCGCTCTCAGCTAGGGCCGCCATACTCGCAGGTGCCGAGTTCTTACTCTCGCCCGTTCTGTCTGAGAGCGTGATCGAGATTTGTCACCGGTACTCGAAGCTGGCAGTGCCGGGAGTTCTGTCGCCGTCCGAAGTATCGGAGGCGCTGAGATTGGGATGCCGTATAGTAAAGATCTTTCCTGCCACGATATTTGGTCCGCAATACGTGCGGGATATCAAGCAACTGTTCCCGGGCGTCCACCTGATGCCTGTGGGCGGCGTGTCGCTGGACAACGTGAGTCTCTTCATGAGAAGCGGCGCCGCGGCTGTCGGAGTCGGATCGCAGCTAGTCAATATGCGGTGGGTGTCTTCGGGTGACTTCGCACGAATTGTGGACACGGCAGCCGCGTTTTGCTCTAGGGCGCGGCACGATTCGCAGGATTCTATGCAGGTATCTACGAGCATGTAGAGCCGGTCGATCCCTTAGCTGGCCATTGCAGGGAGTGACGACGGGAAGCGCGATTGACACAAACGGCCATATGCTGTATATTGGACTACGCTGAACGTTCAGGCCGTTTGGGCGCCGAACGGTTCGGCTCAACAACCAATTGAACGTGAGCCATTAGCTCAGGCGGTAGAGCACCGGACTTTTAATCCGGGTGTCCTGGGTTCGAGTCCCAGATGGCTCACCAACAACACCTCAACGTCCTCGCTGCGCCACAGCGACTCACCAAATCTCATCATACACGTCGTACAACTCATCGTCAGGAACAGTGATTAGTGTCAGAGTCTGATCCCAGCTGGGCATGTACAGGGATTCCTCATGAACTTCTGAGACTGGGGACTGCTCAAGCCACATATCCGCTGGGACGGTTCTCTTGTATGTACGATTCGGGGACGACAACAGCGTTGATCGGTCCACAGGGCTTCGCCCGGATCTGATCCTGAAGCGGAAGTCTCTTGAGGGTATTCTATACCGGATCCGCTCTCCCTTTGTCATCACAAGCGCCGCGATATCGGAACAGGCCTTGATATACCTAATGGATACGCAGGTGAGCGACACGTCGTACTTCCTGGCCAACGCTGAAAAGCTCGTCAATGACACGTCTGTGGCGCCTACGTCTGGCGCGAACAGGTGTGAGGGGAGAAGCAGCTCAGAGGCAAAAACGCTAGCCTCCGACTCCTCGCTCTTGTCGTATGCGAGCGATTCGATGTCGTCTATCGAACAAATATACTTCCCGCCCTTGTGCATCACGAAGTGCCCTATCTCGTGAGCAATTGTGAAGTTCGCCCTTGGTCGAATAGCGTCCCTCGAGACGATCACGTAGCCAGACTTCGGCCCTCTTATTAGCATGCCTTCGACGCTATCTAGGCGTTCGAATCGCACCTCAAGCGATAGAGACCCCGCTACAGCGATTGGGTTTACTGGGTACCCAGAAATGCGCAAGTCCCTTAACAGCTCTCTAGCGCGATACTCAGGAGAGGTTGTGTGCTCGAGGGCGCCCATTAGGTCACTCTCTCCCAGCCATCCTCATGTATTTCCGGATAACTTCCTTGTCGTTGTCCGAGAGTTGCCCAGCCCCTCTGGCTGCGACCATATACCCCTGTTCTAGACCGGAATCGGAATCGTCAGTGGCCGTTGAGCCTTGGATCATGCTGAGCACAGCTGAGCGAGAGATTCTCCACTCCCTGCCCACCTTGGTTGCCGGGATTTTCCCAGCTCTGATCTGGTTGTACACAGTCTGCTCCGATACGCGAAGAAGAGATGCTGCCTCCTCAACGTTGAGTATCTCAGGTGGCGTTGGCACAGTAGCTAGAGCCTGGGATAGCTCTTGCATCATCTTGACGTCTGCGAAGTCGAATGCCCGATGTCCGCACTTAGGGCACACATATGCGTTAGCACCTTTGATGACTAGCTTGTAGTCCTTCCATCCAGCCTGAACGTCGGTCGGCATCAGAGACATTACAGTTCCACACTCTACGCACTTGTTACTCATATCGCTTTCTCCTTCGCCTCATTGATCCCAGGTATTCCCACACCTCTTCGAGGAACTCGCACACCGTCACAACTTCGGGAGGATCACACGCTGCGACTACGACGTAGAGTCTTGGGATACCATCACAATCCTCTTGCAGTAGGACTTTGACATCGTCGGGAGGAGGGTGGCGTTGGACTTCGACGACATGCCCCGCTAGCATTGCGTCCCTGACCTGCGCGTAACTAATGCCGCGCTCGTTCATTCGTTGGAGAGCGTGATAGCTGATTCTGAACCTCTCAGATTTGGCCGCGGATCGTATGAACGCAATCGGTATTATCATTTCCCACTCTCCTCAAACATATCATAAGATAACATAAGATACAATTAGATGCTCTCTCTTTTTCGTACTGAACACCAACCCCATTGACCAACGTAGTCCTTTCCTTCTCGACGGCCAATGGCCAGCATTGGCCTCCAGGGCGTGCTCCTCAATGTCACCACGCCCAAGACACGGCATGCTGGCCTGGTCGGGTTTCCTATCGCAGACTGTTGACCTAGTGACTGTCCGAGACGAAGGCCTCGGTTCCGCTCGCAATCACCGCCACTCTTCAATGTCCGGCACCGCTTTGAGGCACCCGCGCGAGGCTCTTGGATGCTCTCTCACTGAGCCTCGGCTCCCGTCATCCTAGAACGATCTTGGCGCCGAGCAGCCTCGAGGAGTTCGGCTTCCATGGAGAATAACTCATCCAAGCTGTTCAGAGGGCGTCTCTCCTTTCCATCGCCCGCGTGCAGGATTATGTGCCATCGGTTGCCCTCAAGATCGAGGCGACATATCCAACGCCAGGTACTGTCATCGAGGAGTATGCTGAAGTACGACTTGGTGCCTTTGTAGGTGATTCGGTGCGGGCTGAACTCGCGCCTGAGAATGGCCCTGATGATCTGGAATGCTTCGAGTTCGCTTTCTGTCGTAATGACTCCAGAACACTCTCCCTGGTCCGACATTTCTGCGGCGCCAGCTTCACCCGCGCCTGCCTGAGACTCAGCCTCGTTTTTCTGCATTGCCGAACTCAGGCGCTCGTTGATGGTGTCGTTGACATATTGGGTGATCGCTCTCTTTACGATGGGTTTGAACTGACCCAAGGCCTTTTGCGTGGGCATCCCGGTGTACACGTCCCTAACCAGCAAGCGCAGGAACTCGTCGCTAGGATCTTTGAGGAGCGCATCGAGACGCTGCCTTATTGCAGAGGTGTACTTCAGATTGGCGGCAGCCGAGAAGAGCTCGTCGATGTTGAAGGACTCTCTGTGGAATCTCTTCAGCTCTGGAACCAAAGCTTCCTTTGGATCGAGCATACAGAACTCAAGGAATGGCTGACAGTCCATCTTGTTCGGTTCTTGGAGGTCAGAGTAGAATCGATATGTTACTCCGTCGGTTAGAATCGCGAACTTTGCCCTAGTCACTGAGAAATACCTGTATAGCTGGGAATCGTGAGCACTGAGGTCTTCTCCGTATGCCTTGGTTTCCACGAGAATTGCTGGCTCGCCATTCACCATGATGGCGTAATCAACCTTCTCGCCCTTCTTGGTTCCTACATCGGCTGTGAATTCAGGTACTACCTCTGTGGGATCGAAGACGTTGTACCCGAGCAGCTGAAGAAACGGCAGGACAAGAGCGTGTTTAGTAGCTTCTTCTGTCGCTAGCTTGTCTATCAGCCTCTCGCACTTCTTCGCAAAAGCCCTTACCTCATCGATGAAGTCCATTGACTATCCCTCCTCAATACGACTCAAAGACAGGACGCGATCAGTCGTACCACGCACCATTCCGCTCCACCCTACTGTTGCTTGTCCGCGCTCGATGACTGGATCGCCTTCAGTAGGGCGGTCAATGACATCATGTTGAATTCGCTGCGCTGCTTCTTTCGCGGATCGCGGCAAACTGCACTCGCCTGAATACGCAAGGCGCTGCACGACGCGGTCGGAGTCGTGATGTACGATGTTTCGCCTTAGTCAGTCACTTTGGGTGTACTTGATGTGAGTCGGTCTGAAGGGAATCATGTTGGTAGGCCTTGTATTCAGGCTTCGACGATTTCATGATACAGCCAATCATTGCCTGAATCAACAGTAGCTAGACAACCTAGCCGAGTCCTACGTTGCACACCTGGCATAGAGCCAGTTCAGAGCAAGAGGGAGTGCTATTCCCCATGACGACGCGGCGGTGAAGTGGGTTAGGGCGGTGTTTAGCCCGATAGGCCCTATCTGAGGCGAATGCAAGACGACGCCCATCGTGTAGGACGCGAACCATATCAACGTGGAGTATAGCCAACCAACCAGCAGGTGGTTCTCATGGGGCAGCCTGGCCAGAAGGAGGGCGAAAACGACTCCCAGCAATAAGAGCCACCAGAAGACTACCCCCATAGTGAAGACGTGCTCCAAGATGCTGGTTGCGCGCCTGCCGAGCGCAAAGGCAGCTGCGAAGTCCGCCCAAACCAGCTCCGACCAGCCCATATGACGCGCTGAGTAGTTGATTACAAGAGGCACTAGACTTGCAATGAGCCCTGCAAGTGCGCCTTTCGCCACTCTGCCCCTCAGCATAGGGTCGTCCTCCAAGTCCGTGGAAATGCTGCGTCGGCAATGCTGCGATCGCTTACCGTCGTTAATATTCCCGTCAGTTTGGTGCTCAATACGCAGCGCTGCTCGTCTGAGGCACCTACAGCAGACTTGGGCTGGAGGCCAAGTGCCTGCTAACGTTTCTTGCAACCGCCTTCTCACCGAGATTGGCATAGCAGTAGGCGCAACCATTCCTGCATGTGTTGTAGGCACCCATGTCCACCGAGATGGCGCACAGGCAGTCACTTCGCTGCCCTGGATCCTTGGTGAAGTCCTTGTCAGTGCCGATCAAGCGCTTGATGAGTCGGGCGTCGATACAGCTTCCATGGCGGATACCATATCGGCCGAGGTCTACCTTCTCGCAACAGGTCACTACCTCAAGTCGGTTCTGGCAGCTGATCTCGCTGATCGCACGGCACAATCGGTCCAGGTCATCGCCGTGGTGACCGTCTACTAAGTCCCACAGTCTGATCTGCCTGTCTCGCTCAGTCTTCTGAATGCGGCCCTTGATCTTGCTGTAGAAATCGAGGAAGCTGATCGTCAGTCTCTCGGTGTATCCACGAATATGCTCTGCAATGCAGCCAATGCGTTCTATGTGGTAGTCCACAGGCGTCTCAGTGCTGAGGATGATCGGATCGTATCGCCATATCACTCGTTCGGGGCCGAGGGCGTTGCTCAGGTGGACGAACGCCTCAATTCGTTCATTCACTGGAGGAAGGCCGGGTTCCAGCCATGATGGGTAGTCGTTCAGCGTGTACTGGAAGTAGTAGCGATAGCCTCTCTGGTCGAGTTCGGGCAGGTACGGCACCAAGGGTTTCGGGTTCTTCGTCCAGAAGACGATTATGTCAACATCGGTTGGCAGGAGACTGCGACACGAAACCTGCTTCGGGTTGAAAGGGTTCGTGGTGTGAAAGAAGCCTTCTCTGATGCGGTTCATGAACCATTCTGGGTAGCAGGCAGGGATATCCGTTCGACGGCTTGCGCTAATGATCATGGTACCACTTCCATCCCGAGCACCGTCCGACGATCCGTTCGCCACATAGGCTGGGGTTCCTCTGAAGTAGATGTCGACGGCAGGTCGGGTCGACTAAGGCAGCCAGCCAGGTCGCGGCGGCACGAGCAGGAGACAGGGGAGACCTACCTCCTGCTCAATTGCCTACGGCTGACGACCTGGCCCCGCCCAGATGCGAGACCCGGTCAGTCTGGCGAGACCCGGTCAGTCTGGTGCGGCTCGATCAGTCTGGCGAGACTCGGTCAGTCTGGTGCGACTCGGTCAGTCTGGCGAAACTCGGTCAGTCTGGTGCGACTCAGTCCGTCTGGTGCGACTCAGTCGGTCTGGCGGGGCTCAGTCAGCCTCGCGAGACTCAGTCGGCCTCTTGGCGCTCTCGCACAGCGCTCCACGCCCCCGGACCGCACTCCCAAGTGTGCTGAGCTGAGTGTCGGTTTGACCCACCTTCGCCGAAGCCTCGGTGCGGCATTAGTATCGCCCAGCAGTGGCAGATTGCTTCCTCCGCCTACGGCAGCCCCTTCTGCCTACGCTATAAGCAGCTCGGTCTTCAGAAGCTCAGTATGGCGGTATGTCGCCGACGATATGGCCTTCTCGTTCTTGTCTCGACCGTATACGGTCGCTAGCAAGTCATCTTTGTCATCGCCATTGTGCTTGAGGACGACAAGGAAGTTCTCGTTGATTTGCTCCGGAACGTCGATCGTAAACCAGTTGTTGCTATCGGGCAGTATTGTCTTTGTCAATGTCTGTATCACTGAAGCTGGCTGGTCGTGGATCAGTTTATAGACTGTGACCTCGACAGTGATTGGCTCCGTGGAGCGATTGAAGACGTCTACGTGAAAGTCGTCCAGTAGGCCTTCGACGTGATCGTCATCGACCACCCCGGTGTCGAAACGCCACCTATACTCGACCACTGGCAAGTTAGCTCACCACCCTTCTCCGGATGAATGGAACGGCAGGTGCCGTTACATTTCAGACTATGTCGGGCGGAGTCGGGTTGTGGTAGTCTTGCTGCCCACCCAGAGCAGCCAGTCGTCCGGGTAGGCAGCGTGTCTCAATGGCGGAACAGCGTGTCGGTCAGTTTGGCTGAAGACTGAAGACGGCTCCAGTAAGTCAGTCCTGTGATCTCTTTTTCACCGGCACCTGGATTCGAGTCACCATCTCCTCAGGGTCTTTGGTGTCCACGATGCTCTTGATGTAGAACTCCATGTGCGGTCCGGCGGACTCGTATCCGTTGCGTTCGATCCATGTGAATAAGGCAGAGTATGCCTCGCCGAGCAAGTCATACGACCCGTGATGGATCACCGACGCGACAGTTTCGTACCCCTGAAGGTCTCTTGCTTTGACCCTGCCTTTGCCACTACTCTGCGAGCCACCCTCCATGATACCCACCATGTTGCCCTCCATGACGCCCTCGACGTCACCTTCCAGCATGACAAATACCTCTGCGTCGATGCCCGCCTCTTCTTCCGAATTGTGATAGATGGTGCCGTATCGTCCGCCGAACTGACCATCTACAGCCCAGTTGATCCGATTTGCAGTTGTGAAGCTCATCAGTTCGCCCCACAGCCGCCCCAGGTCAGCGTATGACGGAATGGTATCTCTCAGCGACAGTATCTTCATCGGATCCTGTCTTTCCAGTGTCACCTCATATTCACTCATGCTTCCTACCTCCTTCTCAATGACCCGCAACCTCGCACGGATCCTGCGGAGCCGCTCCTGCTCTTCATTGATCCGAGCCTCAATCTCTGCCTGCTTGCTCCTGAAGATCTTCTGCATCTCCAGAGCCGACAGGTTCTCTGACAGGAGAGTCTGGATCTCATCGAGCGAGAATCCCAGCTCTCTCAGTGCGAGTATCCTGTTCATCGTCTGCAACTGCTCCAGAGAGTAGTAGCGATAGCCTGTGAACGGATCAACCTCAGCAGGAACTAAGAGTCCTATCTGGTCATAGTGCCGGAGCGTCTTCACGGTGACCCGGCAGAGTCGAGCGAAGTCACCGATCTTGACCAACGTCATCACCTGCGCGCAGTGATTTGGAGGCCTCCAGTCAGATAATACAGTCTCCAGTAAGGGGAGAGTCAACAGTAGGGCTGTCGCCTAGATGTGGCACAGTCCATAGGACCACTTGCGTAGATGTGGCAAGCCCATAGGACCACGTGCCTAGACGTGGCGGAGCCCATAGGACCACTTGCCTAGACGAGGCAGAGCCCACTGGACCACTTGTCCAGATGTGACAGAGTCCGCAGGACCACTTGCCTAGATGTGGCGAGCCCGTAGGACCACTTGCCTAGATGAAGTTGAGTCCATTGACCCAGGGCAGTGGAATAGGTAGCACGGAGTCCCATGGCTGCCCGTATGTCTTTCTTTGATGAGCATCGAATAGGAAATGGAGCAGCTCCTGCCCTTCATTGCAGTTCACGGGCAGCTGATTGAGACTCAGCGCTGCACCGCACTCGGAGAGACGTTCTTCGATTATGGGTCGGACCTGATTCCAGAGCGCAGATGCGTTCGTCACCATGAATGTGGACGCATACGGCCTGGAGCTTCCCTTGAATCCGCAGGCCTCCAGGTATGCTGCGAGCTGACGATCGTAGGTAGGAACGTCAAGCGACAGCTTCTGAACGGCTTTGTCTGACAGCATTCTGTGGACGAGGAAACCGACTGCAAGGCGATCGCCGGCGTACTCGACCACTCGGAGCACATCGTCCTCTTGCCTATAGCCGATCGTGTATGCTGCAGCACTCTTGCCTATCGAGCACATTGCGATCAGACGATCCGGAGGGTACTTCTGGGCACCTGGAGCTGCCTTCAGTAGAATCGGGAACTCGCGCCCAGTCCTCAGGTACCTGACAGATTCAGCCTGGTAGAGAGCAGCCATCTCGTCTGCGATCGTCGACACGGCTTCTTCGCAGTATTCGCTGTAGGCCACCGAGTACACGTCTCTCAAGTCGGCAAAGAGCGAGTCTTCAGTTGCATAGCTTTCTGAGGCGATGGTGAAGTTCAGGTAGCCAGCGGTATGGGCGGCACCGTTTCTGGTGTATAGCCCTCTGCCACCGGATATGGCGAGTAAGCCGATCCCCTCTTCGCGGAGAGAGTCCAACACAGACATGAGTACTCTAGTGCCTATTCCCTGGCCTCGGTAGTCGGGATGGGTGCACACAGACCCCATGCTGGACATTGAGATAGGGTGGCCATTGACCAGGATCGTGCCAGGCATTGTCCCATTGTGTGCGACTATTCTGCCGTTGTCCTCTGCTATGAAGAGGTTCTGGGCGTTTTGTTCGCTCAGGAACAGGGGATACTGCATGCCCATCGAAGGGGAGAGACCGCTGTCTGGCGGCCTGAAGACCGAGTTCGCCAGGGCGATGATCTCCTGGACATCTTCGGGTCGCGCTCTCCTAATTGTGATCATCGGCATTCAGCTCGCTTTCAGGTGGTGTGATACAACGGCGGGGCGCTGTCCGCCAAGGCAGCTCAGCGCCCCATTTACACCCTCTACAGTACTGCAGCACCGTCGCAAGCTCGCCAGACGGCGCAAAGCCTCGCCTCTCCGATGCCGAACGGCAGCACCTTCCGCTTGTCCGTGTATCGGGACATGTCCACAAACGTCCCCGGTCCGACGTACGTGATGTCCTCTATGCCTGCTATCCATCCTGGGCCGAAGCAGTTGAACAGGGTGGTCGAGGCTACCAGTTCGATGAGATTCTCTCCTGGCTTCACCAACTCTGTGACATCCACACTGTGAGGTGCCCAGTAGAGCGTCTTAGCAGGCTTCCCGTTGACCTTGACCGACACTGACGCTGCGCGAACTGAGCCGAGTGAGAGGAAGATCCGGCTGCCACCTCCGACCTTGGCTAGCTGGTCGCCTTCCGCACTGCGCGACTGGCCTGCGGACCCCGGATCGGCTATCGTCATCGTGGCCGAGAGGCGGACTCTGCCTGCGTAGAACGGATAGCCTGAAGCTGTCAGGTCAACAGGATCAGCCGGCCGCTTCGCACACGCCTCACACGGAGCCGCTGAGTCGCAGATGTGGAAGCTCCTGCTATCGAAGCTGCCGACGACAAAGTTGCCGATGATGTAGACGACCTCAACTTCCGTCGGTGCGTGTTCTCTGAAGTTCTCGACTCTGCTGTGGCAATTCGGAGAGGTGATGTTGTTCGACTTCCGGCCCTTTATCGTGAGGATGTTCTTGCCCGTGCGCAGAGCAGCTGCGGGGATGGGAACCCTGGTGAAGTGCACGTCCTTCCAGCCGGTAGCAGGATCGAACGGCCCGGGCTGGAACGACTTGGACTCAGCCGGTGCAGACTCGAACAGATCAGCCTCGAGCTCGCCGGGCTCGAACAGACCGGGTTGGAACAGACTAGGCTCGGATGCTCCGGACTCGGGAGCCATTGATTGAGCCGACACAGACTTAGACTCCGCAGAGTGCCCGCCCTTCAGTGGTACCAGCTTCACCCCGTTGCAGAGGATCTCGTCTAGGTTCTCTGCAACCTCAATGACTGCTGTAACGCCCGCGCCTGGCACGGTCCTGATTTCAAATGAGTACTCAGCGACAAACGGAGTGCCTTCTTTGGCTGGGTAGAAGTGCTTGTGCCAAGCTTGAGCGACCGGAGCGTCAGTCAGCACCTGCTTGTCATCGAGCCAGAGGGTGACTCTCTCGAGGGGCAGGACGTTCTCATCGAGGACTTCAACTTCAAATGCGGACGTATCCGCCAGCGTCACTTCCTGGGCGCCTGCACTCAGAGCCGCTGCACCCTCAGCCGCTGCGCCCTCAGGCGCGGAACCCTGAACTTCTGTATCAGGAGTCCTCGAACCTGGAACCTCCGAATCGAGGACTACGCCGCTGCCCAGTATCAGTCTGCGGGCGCGCTCAAGGCCCGGTGCCTTGGCTGTTTCGGCCGCAGACTCGTTTCCTTCTGAGGCTTCGCTCACGATCATCAGAATGCTGCCTGCAGGTGCAAAGGTCATTGTCACTACAGCCACACCGTCTTCGAGCCTGAACGGAACCGGATGAGCAGAGCCATCCACAAGGTCTATGGCAACGATCGCGGGGTTCTCGATGCGCGAGCCCTCTCTGACATCGAGCGGGATCGATACCAGGGCTTTGCACTCCCTGCGGCTGTCGGTGTTTGCTATCAGGATCCGGCGAGAGGAATCCACGTCTCTCACGCACACATACACCGAGCGTGCCTCGGAGTTCGCAACCAGGTCACGGACGCGCACGCGGCGTTCGCACAAAGCGTCCAGCTCAGATACGGCGGCCTCCACCGAGTTGACCACCTTCGCCGAAGCTGGCAGCCCTGACACTTCGCGAGCCGAATCGGATAGAGTAGGGGCGGGCTGAAGGAACAGCAGCCTTCCGCCTGTCTCTGCGAAGCTATTGAGCAGCTTCCACGTGTTCTCCCTCAGCGTGAGCGAAGGCGGCACCACCACAATGCCGTACGAGTGCCGGCCGATCGAGAAGCGTCCATCCTTCACGCTGCCTTCTTCCTCGATGAGGATTTCGTCGCCGTAGTGGTAATCGAGTTTCCGCTCAAGGAGTTGGCGGGATAGAGCCTGGAAGGGTCGGTCGTATGTGATCTGTTCAGGTGGGTCGCCCCCCTTGACGTGCAACGGCGAATACTCTGACCAGAAGCTCGATATTGGATGCAGGATGAGGATGTCAACATCCCTAACGCCTTCGGTTGCCGCTTTGGAGAGTCTCGCTATGTAATCCGCAAAGCCTCGCTCATCCTCCCACCACGGCTGCTGGTAGAAGAGATTTGCCGGGTAGTCTCGCTTGCGCTCTCCCCGCATTGAGTAGAGCGAAAGGTGGTGGTTGACATAGCCGATTCCCAGCACTGCCTCCCAGTCGGCTATCCATTTCCGTTCGAAGAATGAGGACTGCTGCCCGATACAGCCGAACACCTCGCAGAACGCCTTCTCCTTGCCCAGCTGCTCAACCGCAGAGGAAACCTGCTTCACGGTGACGATCTGCTCCAGGTGACGGCCGAGCTTGTCAATGCCCGGCCAGTGCATGTACTTGTAGTGAGGCATGGCTGCACCTATCCACCTCGTCTGAGAGGCCAGGTTGTCCTCAGCCATGAAGTGCCCGGTCATGATGAGGCCGTTGTCATCGCACCACTGGTAGTACTGCCGGGTGAAGCTGTCTCTGAACAGACGGGTAGCAGCATCATAGAAGTCAAACCGCACTTTTCGGTAGTCGCCATTCTCGAAAAAGAGCTGCTCAAGGTGGTTTAGTATGTCGTAGCCCTTGAGAGAGCGGAAGTACTCAGGAAGATAGTCTGACCACGGGACAAACGGGACGTTTGTGGGGAAGGTGTAGGCCGGCTCGTCTGTGAATATGCCCGGTATCTCCCGCCCGAAGAACTCGCCGACCGCTTTCTTGTACGCTTCGTGGGTCGATTCGATGAATGCCTTTACTGCCTCCGGGTTCATCAGGTCTACGTAGCAGGTTCCATTGAACCAAACCATGCCAAGAGGGCTAACTCGGCGACATATCGCGTACTGTATGCCCTGCCACTCGGTCTCGACGAGCACGCTGTCGTCCGGTGCGATCTCCTCTTTCCGGAGCAGCACCAGCCACCTCGTTCTGAAAGATGGGTCCTTCTCAGGTATGATTCCTCCCGCAAAGCCGGACGGCCATTTGTCCTCGTCGTACAGCCAAGCCCACGTGTTGGTGGCCTCTGCTTCCTCTGCACACGCTCTCACGAGGCTCATCCAGTCATCGGAGAGGTAGCCCGTAACCAATCCGACTCTGGAGTGCATGAAGTAGCCGCCCCATCCCTTGTCGGCCATCTCGCGGATCTGCCGCCTGAGCTCGCCCTCTTGGAGCTTGTCGTTCCAGCTCCAGAAGGGTGCAGGCCTCCATTCTTTGCCTACGGTCTTCCAGTCTTCCATCTGAAGTGATGCCTCCTGTCTAGTGTTAGTTCTCCGGTGGCCGGGTGTGGCGCGTTAGCTGCCGCATCTGGTCTGCGGCGGCCGCGTCTGGCTCGTCAATGGCGGCGTTCAGCCGGCCTGTGGCCCTGCCTGGCTCGCAAACGGGCACGTCAAGTCCGTTAATAACTGAGTCCAGTCCGTCGACGGCTTAGTCCAGTTCGTCAGCTCGGCCGTAGTTCTCTGGCGGCCTCACCTGGGCTGCCAATAGCCGTCGCCCAGTGCACCCACAGCCGCATCAGGGCAAGCAATGAGCCTTGCGATAATGGCTGGGAGCCATGCCCACCTCGCGCCTGAATGCCTTCGAGAAAGCTAACGGGTGTTCATATCCGACAGATCGTGCTATGTCGCTGATGGAAAGCCGGGGATCGCGCATCAGCTCGCGCGACTTCTCAATTCTGAACCTGATGATGAAGTCCTGCGGCGACGACTTGACTATTTGCTTGAACAGAAAACAAAGGTAGCTCCGGTCTAGACCGAGGTGCCTGGCTAGCTGGCTTACTGTCAGGTTCTGCGAGTAGTTGAGGGCAATGTACTCCATAGCCTTCTGAACGTAGGATTCGGAGCGTTTTCGCCCATTCGTCTTGACTATCCCCGGCGCTGACTCGATCAGCTCTGAAAGGAACTCGTACAGGATGCCGCGCAGACGTATCTCTCTGGATCTCTCCAGTCCGGTGGCATCGATCATGCGCCGAAATATCTGCGCCATCGTGTCGTGGTCTTGAGCGCAGAAGATCGGGTGCGCTTGATCGAGGCCTCCCATACTTAGCAAGTGCCTGGCTTGGGTCCCGTGAAAGCCGACCCACGCATATGTCCAGGGAGTGTCCTTGTCCGCCTGGTAGAACGTGACCTCACCGGGACAGATCAAGAAGCCTTGACCTCTTTCCAGTGGGTAGATATTGCCATCGGAGTGGAAGGTTCCGGTGCCGGCTAGCACGAAGTGAATTAGGTAATGGTCTCGCACGGCAGGGCCGTACGAGTGACCGCTTTCACACTCCTGGATTCCACAATGGTACACATTGAGTTCAATGCTGTCTCTCACGTCAATATGGATATCCGGCATATATGCCTCCGCCCAGCCGAAGTAAACTCATGACATCTCACATTATACCATGTTTCGTCCACACCCGATCATTTACTGCGGCTGCTCTAAGTGTATAATCGAGCTATGGGGAACCAAATACCACAACAATACATCACATCGGGAGGGGTCTGAAGTGCTGAAGATCGCGTTCATGGGTGCAGGCAGCACTGTGTTCGCAAAGAACGTCCTCGGAGACGCCATGCTCACCCCGGCACTACAGGATTCACACCTGGCTTTGTACGACATTGACCTGCAGAGGCTCAAGGAATCCGAGAGCATGCTGAACAACATCAACAACAACTACGGCAAGCATGCGACGATAGTGGCCTACACTGATAGAAAGAAGGCTCTTGAGGGAGCGGATTTCGTCGTAAATGCGATTCAGGTGGGCGGCTATGAACCCTGCACGGTTACTGACTTCGAGGTGCCGAAGAAGTACGGCTTGAGGCAGACGATAGCCGATACCCTCGGCATAGGAGGTATCTTTCGGGCGCTAAGGACCATTCCGGTGATGCTCGACTTCGCCCGAGACATGGAAGAGGTTTGCCCAAACGCTTGGTTCTTGAACTACACGAACCCGATGGCCATACTGACAGGGACGATGCAGCGATACACAGGCGTCAAGACAGTAGGGCTCTGCCACAGCGTTCAGGCGTGCGTGCCGGGTCTGCTCAAGCCTTTGGGAATGGATCCGACAGGAGTCCAGTGGAAGATCGCGGGCATCAATCATATGGCCTGGCTCCTTGAGGTCACCAAGGATGGGCAGGATCTCTACCCTGAGATAAAGAAGCGGGCCCTCGAGCGGCCAACTCCTCACAACGACATGGTCAGGTATGAGATCATGAGGCGCTTCGGATACTACGTGACCGAGTCCAGCGAGCACAACGCTGAGTATATGCCGTACTTCATCAAGAAGCTGTATCCGGAGCTCATCGATAGGTTCCAGGTTCCGCTGGATGAGTATCCTCGAAGGTGCATCAACCAGATAGAGGGATGGGGGAGGATGCGCGACAGCCTCGTGAACAACGTCAAGATCGAGCACAGGCGCTCGCACGAGTTTGCGTCGTACATCATGGAAGCCATGGTCCTGGACAAGCCGTTCAAGATCGGAGGGAACGTGCTGAACACAGGACTCATCACCAATCTGCCGAAGGAAGCATGCGTCGAGGTTCCGTGCATGGTAGACGCCAGCGGAGTTACACCGACCTATGTGGGAGATTTGCCGCAACAGCTGGCCGCACTCAACAGGACGAACATCAACGTGCAGCTCTTGACGATCGAAGCAGCGATGACCAGGAAGAAAGAGCACATTTACCATGCTGCGCTGCTTGATCCGCACACTTCATCAGAGCTGTCAATAGACGAGATCGTTGCGTTGTGCGACGATCTCATCGAAGCGCACGGAGACTGGCTGCCGTCCTATCATTGATCGGGACGTGGCTCGTGCTCGGCATGGCGCATGGAGGCTCGCACACCGCAGGTGCGCACTCGCTGGATGATGTCCTCGCCGACCTGCGAGTGATGGCGACACCCCTCGGCGGACGGTCAAGATAGCGAAGAAGCACAGATCAGGCCCCGTGTCCCACTATGCTGTGGGACCGGGGCCTGATTTCGCGCGATCAGGGAATACTACCAGTGGGCGCCGTTACAGCCCCGCTTCTCGCTCTTGCGGCGTCCAGCGGGCTGGTGCGACCGAAGAATGCGATTCAGGGGGTAGCCAGTACATGAGTCCAATCGATCGTGACCCCAGACCTGAGACGCAGTGGGATGCCCACAGACCCAAAGGTCACCCGCGGGCAAGAGAGGCCAAGTTCCAGAAGGCCCAACTCGAATCGGAACTGAGATTCGGCGAACTCAAGGAGGTGAAGCGACCGATGGGCAGCAAGCTTACCTCCATGAAGTCAGATAATGTCCGCAAAAACGACGGCGCAATAGACCCCTCGGTCTTGGCTCAGCAGGCACTGAACAGCGATGTGAATCTAAGCTCATACGATCTCAGCGTGAATGTTACTGCAGATGGAATAGCCCGAGTCACAGGAATCGTGGACAGCCTCGCAGAGAAGCGGCTTGTCAGTGATATCCTCTCGAGAGTTGCGGGCATCAATCAAATCGAGAACGGCGTATCTATCAGCACCGACGGCCGAATCACCGACGATGACGTGCTGATGGAGGTGTCAGAGGAGATCGCCCTGGACACCCGAGTGAAGTCGTTACCAGACATCCGTGTCGAGAGAGGCCACGTCACTCTTGCCGGTACGGTGGACAGCGAGGAGGAGCGGCAGGCCATGATCGAGGCCGCTTCCAAGGCCAGAGGCGTCACAGAGATCACGGACAACCTCAGAGTCGATGACGGAGAGATCGACTGGGATGATCCAGACGCTGTGTTCAATAGCCAGGTGAGAAACGATCGCAGCCAGGAGAGCGGTGATCGAAGTTAGGCGATAGATGATGACGGCTAGGTGAGCCGCGCTCGCAACGAGCCGAGAGGCGTGTGCAGCCCCATCAGGAACGACGGCTAGATGAGAACCGCTGCAGTAAAGCAAGGGGTTGGCGGTAGCCAGGTCAGAGACGACGCCGGGCAGGCGAGCAGACGCCAGCATTCGGTCTCGCCAGGTCTGCTACACCTCCGGAAGCATACGCAGTGCATTTGTCCGATTGGTCACTCGGATGCATATCCCCAAGAAAGACCCGTGAATACCATTTTTGCAGATGGGTTTTTATATTGGGGGCAAGCATGTGGCGAAGCGACGTCGGAAGCCGGTGAGGAAAGCATGGCTCGGGATTACTGCCAAAATGGAAGCCGCGCGCAAGCTCGCAATCCTGCACCAGTATTGGCGGCGCTACTGTCTTCGAGCCGGAAAGGGCGTTCGTGGCAAGGTAGAGCACCCAGGGTCGCCGACGGGGACGATTTGGCCTGTAGCAGGCGTGGTTACTTCTTTGTTCGGCCATCGGCCTGACCCCATTCGTGGAGATGGGCGATTTCACAGCGGCATAGACGTATACACACCTGTCGGAACGCCCGTGAGGGCAGTCCTAAAGGGGCGCGTCAAAGCCGCTCGCCATATGAGCAAGTACGGCAAGACTGTGATCATATCGCATCGCAACAACCTTGAGACACTCTATGCGCACAACAGCCGGCTGTTGGTCAAACGAGGGCAAAAGGTGAAACGTGGACAGATCATTGCCTATTCCGGGGCATCTGGCCGCGCTACAGGTCCGCATGTCCACTACGAGGTCCGGGTGAATGGCGACTGCGTAGATCCGCTTGAGCATCTTAGGCAGAGCAAGAGGGCTGTCTTAGCTGAAGTGATTGACATGCTGTAGTCGGTGCTGTGCAGGGGGCGCTTGGGAGATAGCAATGATAGCGAACGGTAAGGCGACCGAGCTTCGCATACAGTCAGTCAGTCTGAGCAACTTCCAGAGTCACGTTGAGACTCAGCTGCGGTTTGCCGGCGAGGGACGCCTGACCGTGATCGTCGGACCCACGGACTCGGGCAAGACCTCCATTGTCCGGGCGCTGAAGTGGGTCATATACAACCAACCTGCAGGAACCGGCTTCATCCGAGCCGGTGCTGCCACATCGACGGTGTCCATTGAACTCGCCTCCGGATTACGGGTAACCAGGTTGCGGAGCGCATCCCTGAATCAGTACAGGCTGTGGCTGCCGATAGGCCGCCACGAGGCCGAGGAGCAGGTGTTTGAGGGGTTTGGCTCGTCAGTGCCGGCTGAGGTACAACGGGCGTTGCGCGTCTATCCTGTATCGATTGGCGATCTCGTCCTGCTGGTCAACCTGGCTGAGCAGCTTGATGGGCCTTTTCTGGGCAAGAGTGTGCCGTCGACACTTCGGGCGAAGGTGTTAGGTCGGTTAGCCGGAAGCGAGGTGCTCGATGTGGCATCAAACCGGCTTGGCACCGACATCCTTCGCGCCTCCAGAGAGCGCGAGCGGCTGGAACACGAGCTGGAGGCTGTTCAAAGCGAGATAGACCGGCACTCATGGGTCATCCCCATGCTGGACAAGATCAGGTCTGCAGACCTGGCGGTGTCCGGCATCAATGGGAAGGTACAGACAATCGAAAGGTGCCGGGAACTCCGCGAAAAGCTCGCACGGCTGCCGGATCCGTTGGCTGCCGCCAGGCGAGCCGACGCGATCCGATCGGCGCTTTCGCGTGCCTCGGCCTTGGACAAGCTGTTCTCCGAACGGGTTGCGAAGCTGCAGCAGGTGTCAAGCCTGCTCCAGAAAAGCGATCTGGCTGCACAGCGTGTCGTGACTGCTGCTGCGACTGTGCGGCGCCTGCGCGACGAGATCCGCCGCGTCCGTGAGGCCTACGCTTCCCTCGCAGGAGAGCTCGAGTGCTGCCCGACGTGTGGCCAGCGCCTCCCGGAGGATCTGCACAGTGACCGGTGAGTTGGCCAAGGAGGAAGATCTCTGTAGGAGGTCTGTAGGAGGTCTGTAGGAGGTCTGGACGGTGGGTAACGAGCTGGCCGAAGAGGCAGCAGCGAAACTGCGCGAACTTAGGACAAGATCTGACGAGCTAAAGACCGAGTTGGTATTGGCCGAGGCAGGGCTTGAGGCTGCAGAGTCAAGGAAGGAAGAGGTTCGCAGAGAGATAGCGTCGATTGGAGTGGATCCTGACAGAATCGACGACGAGCTGGCCAGACTCGAACGCGAGGTCCGAGAGGCTCTGGCCGAAGTCGAAGCTTTTCTCGCAGAATCCGAACTGCTCATTGAGCAGAGAAACACCACTCCTTGAGCGGAGACACCACTTCCTGAGGGGAGACACCACTTCCTGAGGGGAGACACCACTTCCTGAGGGGAGACACCACTTCCTGAGCGGCAACACCACTTCCTGAGGGGAGACATCACTCCCTGAGGGGAGACATCACTCCCTGAGGGGAGACATCACTCCCTGAGGGGAGACATCACTCCCTGAGGCGAGACATCACTCCCTGAGGCGAGACACCACTCCTCGAGCGGAGGAACATTGAGGTTATACGGGGCGCTTCGGATGGATGAGACAGGCATTGGTCACAGGCTGACGTTAGTTAAAGAGAGACTGGCGAGCCACAAGAGCAGGTGCGATCAGGCGAAGGGGCGCTTAGATCTCCTGAAGGATCAGGAGAAGTCCATCCGTGACAAGCTGGACAGCTTAGCCGCAGACCTGAACACATGGCAACAAGCGCAAGCCCTGCTGATCGATGTCTCGAGTCTGTCGCGGGAGCGAGTCAGGAAGGTCATCGAAGATACAGTGACAGCCGCACTCCGTGCGATTGTCTCCGATAGCCTCGCCTTCCGAGTCGAGGTGGGAGACAGAGGCGGCCGACCCACTGCAGACTGGCTGGTAGTCAGCGACTACACGTCCGGATCCATCGCTGTGCCTCCAGAGGAGGCGCGGGGCGGTGGGATCGTCGACGTAGTGTCTCTGGCACTCCGGATGGCTGTACTCGAACTGATCAGACCACCGATTTCGGGACCTCTCATCCTGGACGAGCCCGGTAAGATGGTATCTGAGGAATATGTGCCTGCTCTCGCTGGGTTTCTTCGCCGCTATGCCGAGAGCACAGGACGCCAGGTGCTGATCGTAACTCACAACGAGACTCTGTTGGAGGCAGCGGACAGAGGGTACAGGGTTACAAAGGTCGGAGGAGCGAGCCAGGTCGAGGAGTTGGGGGCAGGATGGTGAGACTCCTAACCACAGGCGACCTTCATTACAGAGCGACCAGTCCTCGAGCACGGACAGATGATTTTCAAGCAGCTCTTGAGAGAAAGCTGTTGGAGGTGTTTGACCTCGCCCGCCGCAGCGGATGTTCGGGAATCATCATTCCCGGCGACATCGTCGATACCCCCGGCATCGCCCTTCCTACTCTGGTTGAGCTGTGTTTGTTGCTCGCCAAGTCTCCATGTCCGATCTACACAGTCCCCGGTAACCATGACCTCTGGGGAGGGAGTCCTGATACCGTTGATAGAACGCCGTACGGCGCCTTGGCTAGGTTTGGACTGGTCCGCGATCTCAGCAGGAGCTCCTATCTCGTAGACGGTGTATCGCTGACAGGGCATGGCTATGATGCAGACACGGATAGGGACATTGCTCAATACACGCCGTCTCCGCAACACGCTTCCTCGCCGAACGCTTCTTCGCAGCGGCCGTCCTCACGGCTGTCCCGACAATGTATCCGCCTGCATGTCGCACATGGGATGCTGCTGGACAGGGCTCCAGGACACGCACTGTCCCGGTACACTTTGGCGAGCGATGTGGCAGCTCTGGAAGAAGCTCCAGACGTCCTTGTCGTTGGGCATGAACACGCAGGTTTTGGAGTCTTGCGCTTGGGCCATACCACCTTTGTGAATCCTGGAGCGCTCTGCAGGCTGTCAGCCAGCACGGCTGAAATGACCCGACAGATTCGCGTGTGTCTCCTAACCATCTTCCCGGAAGCAGCCGAAGCGCCCGCCGGTGGAATAGAGACCGAGCTGGTGCCCCTGAAGTCCGCCCAGCCTGGGCCTGAGGTTCTCAGTCGCGCTCATTTGCACGAACTCGATAGGGTGCCTTCAGGGGCGGACGCGTTTATCGCACTTCTCGAGACCGGGATCGCGGAGGACTCTCTCGAGATCGGCAAGGTGATAGATGAGGTCGCAACGGCGCAGGGATTGCCTAAGGAGGTCGTCGATGAGGCGATTCGCCGGGTGGCTGAAGCAAGCGAGTCGCTTGGCTACGCGTCGTCTGTGTGGTGACGGAACTCCCATGCCCTCAGTTCTCGGAGATTCTCGTCCAGCGGGCATTCGGAGCACTCCCGCAGAGATGCCAGTTCATCGAGCCTGCCCGGACTCGAGGTGAAGTACGTGAGGAGGTTGGAGATGAGCCTCATGGTGTCAGGAGTGATGTAGTGCTCGATGCCTTCTACCTGCTCGTCAACTCCCATATCTGCGTTCAGCATGCGCAGGAAGCGCTTGAGCGTGTCGTCGCGCCAGGCGAGAAAGCGGCCATAGCGTGCACCGAGCGGGGTAAGCGAGATATTCCGGTATCTCTCGTACTTCACGAATCCGGCCTCGTCGAGCTTCCGAATCATGCGTGTCACGCTGGAGGCCTGCACGTTGAGCAATTCAGAGATGTCGACGGCCCGCACATAGCCTTTCTCCTCGGAGAGGCGGTAGATGATCTCCATGTAGTCTTCCATGCTCTCTGTGAGAATCGGAATCACCCCTTTTCTACCGAGACCCTGGTCGCTTGCGCGTGGGCGACATGCAAGACCGTGCTGCCTGCCCTGCCGGGTATTCTAGAGGACGACGGCCAGGATACGAGCAATCTGTGCAACGAGCCAACAGACCACGAATGCAGTGGCAGTCGTGACGGCAGCTGCAGCAACCGCCCATTTCACGCTCCCTGTTTCGCTCCGGATCGTCATCAGCGTTGTGCCGCACGGGAAATGCAGGAGAGAGAAGAGCATGAAGTTGAGCGCAGTAACGAGTGTCCAGCCATGAGCCACGAGCAGCTCTCGCATCGCACTGAGGCTCTGAAGCTCGGCTAACGCACCGGTCGACATGTAGTTCATCAGCACGATTGGCATGACGATCTCGTTTGCAGGCAGCGCCAGGACGAATGCGAGCAGAATGGCACCGTCAAGACCCATCAATCGGCCCACCGGGTTCAGCCAGCCTGACACGACCTCGATCAGGGTTGATCCATGGACGTGGATGTTGGCCATCAACCAGGTGACTGCGCCCGCGGGTGCTGCCACAATGACTGCTCTGCGGAGAACGAACAGCGTCCGAACCAGTAGCGATCGTACCACGATTCGGCCTATCTGCGGCTTTCTGTAGGGCGGCAGCTCCAGCGTAAACGTGGACTGGACGCCCTTGAGCAGCGTACACGATAGGATCCACGATATGAGTAGAGTCACTCCGATGCCGACCAGCACCATTGCCACCACCGTAGCAGATGCCAAGAGCCTGCCAGGACTGCCGGCTGTCGCGGACATGAAAATCGTGGCCAGGGCGATCAGGGCAGGAAATCTGCCGTTGCACGGCACGAAGCTATTGGTCAATATGGCGATTAGTCGCTCCCTAGGCGACTCGATGATCCGTGCCGCCATCACGCCTACGGCGTTGCATCCGAATCCCATGCTCATTGTCAGAGCCTGCTTCCCGTGGGCCCCGGATCGCCTGAACCAGTGATCGAGGTTGAAGGCCACCCGCGGCAGGTACCCCAGATCCTCCAGGAAGGTGAATATGGGAAAGAAGATCGCCATTGGCGGGAGCATCACGGATACGACCCACGCTGAAGTCCTGTATACCCCCTGAACTACCATCCCGTGCAACCACTGGGGCGCTCCGAGCGACCCAAATACCCGAGTCAACACGCCCTCGAAACGAAGGAGAAGCTCGGACAGAACGGAGGACGGGTAGTTGGCGCCGCTTACCGTGATCCAGAAGACGGCTGCGAGTAACAGCAACATGAGGGGATAGCCGAACAGCCGTGACGTAAGGATTGAGTCGATCCGGTCATCCCAGTCCTCAACGCATCTGCGCCGCCTGACCACATTGGCAGCTATGGACTCCGCTTGTCTGTAGATGGCAGAGACGATCTCATCGCCCAGGTGTTCGTCGCTGAAATTTGTCGGTGAGGCTTCACGGGTTGCGGTGTCAAAGGGCACTGATGCACCGGGCTCGTCTGCAATGGCTACGCCCTGCAAGACTGTGTCGCCCAAGGCTGCGCCCTGCAAGGCTGTGTCCCCCAAGGCTGTGTCGCCCAAGGCTGCGCCCTGCAAGGCTGTGTCCCCCAAGGCTGTGTCGCCCAAGGCTGCGCCCTGCAAGGCTGTGTCCCCCAAGGCTGTGTCGCCCAAGGCTGCCTCCTGCAAGGCTGCGTCCCGCAAGGCCGTGTCCTCCCAAAGTGCGCCTCGCAAGGCTGCCTCCTGCAGGGCTGTGTCTCGCGCGGTTACGTCTTGCCAAACTGCGTCTCGCACGGTCACGTCTTGCCAAACCGCGTCTCGCAAAGTCTCCGAATTGCCCTGCAAATCACTCATCATGCAGGCACTTTCCTCCGGATGTAGGTGAGCTTCCGCCCGAGGTACCGTTCGATGCTCGAGATGATCGAGGTGTCGCCGTCTAGGAGTCTCAGTGCGACCCATCGCGGCCTAAGTCTGCCATCTAGGATGCTGGCAAGTTCGGGTTCGAGTCTCTCAATCTCCCGCTCTATGGTTGGCGAATAGCGGACCTGAAGGGGTTCTGGAGATATGTGCCCGGATGCCACAGCGTTGATGACGTCCTTCAAATTCGCTAACCCGTGGCCGCTTCTGGCCACAGTGGGCACGACTGGCACACCAAGCGAATGTGCCAGCAGCGCGTGGTCGATCTCGATGCCCTTTCTTCTCGCTTCGTCGATCAGGTTGAGGCACAGAATAGCCCGCGGCGTGATCTCGGCTACCTGAAGGACCAGGTTAAGGTTTCTCTGAAGGCAGGTCGCATCGGCCACGACCACAGTGGCATCTGGCTGGGCGAAACAGATGAAGTCTCTGGCAATCTGCTCCTCGGGCGACCGAGCAAGCAGTGAGTAGGTGCCTGGGAGGTCGATCAGGGCCACACGCTTTCCGCCATGCATGTAAACGCCTCGCGCCTGTGCCACCGTCTTGCCGGGCCAATTGCCCGTATGCTGGTTTAGCCCCGTGAGGCCGTTGAAGACAGTGCTCTTGCCCGTGTTCGGATTGCCGGCCAGGGCTATCAGATAATCGGCGTTGACTGGACCCCCGACAAACTCCTCACGGAATGCATTGGACTCTATGGGCCGACTGGTTCCGGCCATGATGTCAACCTCCGGTCTATCTGGTCGAATCTATCTGGTCGAATCTGTCTGGTCGAACCGCACCTACTGATCAGTCTAGCCAGGCCATCCATCCTAGAGTGGCCTGACAGCAATGAGCCTGCTTTGGTCGGACCTCAACGCGATTGTCGAGCCCCTTACCCGGAACGCAGTCGGATCTCCCGATGGGCTCCGCCTCAATGACAGCACGACTGACCCGAGCGTGAACCCTAGATCAAGTAGTCGTCGCCGCTCAATGCCTTGTGCATCCAGAGACACCACGATCGCGGCTCGCCCTGGAGGAAGGGCATCGAGCCTGCAGACAGCCGAGTTTGGCACCGTGAACCACCATCCGGAGATGTGCAGCGGACTAACACTGTTGCCCGCGAGCAGGAAGTTTGGAGGAGCGCACTTCCTGGTACCAGAGTATGGCGCCCCTGTGCGATTGGTGATGGTCTTCGCCAGCGTGGGCTCGAGTCTTCGTACGGTACCGAGCCTCGCCGAATACGATGGTCGGTGAGGGGGCGGTCACTGTGTCGACGATTACCATCGCTGCAGTCGGGGACATCATGATGTGGCGTGAGCAGGTAGCGGCAGCCAGATCGGCGGATTCGAATCGCTACTCATTTGACGAGGTATTCAGGGATGTCGCTCCCATATTCACGAAATGCGACCTGGTCATCGGCAACCTTGAGACTACTCTCGCCGGCCGTCGTGCGCCACATCAGACGCGCAACCCAAGGAATGGGTTTCCGAGGTTCAGCTGCCCTGACGAACTCATTCCAGCGCTTCGAAGAGCCGGCTTTCACGTCTTGACCACCGCGAACAACCATTGCATGGACCATGGGCTGAAGGGACTCAAGCGTACGCTTGATATCCTCGATCGATACGGGATCAAGCACACCGGCACGTCGAGATCGGTCAGGGAACGAAACCGGAGACTTGTGATTCCTGTGAAGGGGATCAATGTCGGGATCTTGGCGTATACCTATGGCACCAACGGTATTAGGCCGCCGGCCTCCAAGCGCTGGGCAGTCAACCGCATGCGGGTTCAAAGGATCCTCCGCGATATCCAGCGGCTGAGGCAAAAAGCAGACCTGGTCGTCGTCTCCCTCCATTTCGGCGTGGAGTTCCGCAGGAAGCCAGTGGAAGGCCAGGTCAAGCTTGTGCAGCGCCTGCTGAGAGGAGGAGCAGATATCATCCTTGGATCTCATCCCCACGTGGTTCAGCCGACGGTGGTGACAAGGGTGCGCCGGCCTGACGGGAGAATCCGTCGTTGCGTCGCAGTGTTCTCCCTTGGCAATTTCGTATCCAGGCGAATGTGGCGAAACCCGTGGACTCAGAGAGGATTGATTCTCAAGGTAGGTGTTGAGAAGAGGCGGGGCGGACATGCGAGGATCGTTGGAGTCACGTCCATCCCCACCTGGACGAGGGCGAGAGCCGCCCATGGACGGCCCGCCTATTCGGTGGTCCCGCTGGCCGGAGCCCGTCGGATGTGATGGGCTCCGGCCAGGCCGACCTTATTGAGCAGTCCGACTGGCCTCGACTCGCCGGATTTGATGGGCAGGCCTGGCCGACTGTATTCAGCAGTCCGACTGGCCTTGACTTGTCAGATTGATGGGCGGGCCAGGCCGACCTTATTGAGCAGTCCGACTGGCCTCGACTCGTCGGATCGATGGGCTGGCGTGCCCGGCCTTATTCAGCAGTCCGACTGGCCTCGACTTGTCAGATTGATGAGCGGGCCAGACTGACCTTATTGAGCAGTCCGACTGGCCTCGACTCGTCGGATCGATGGGCTGGCGTGGCTGGCGCTATTCTGAGGTCAATAGCCCGGGCCTGTGCTGCTTGACAAGACGGGTTCGGCTGTCCCGGCTGCATTCAGCCGACCGCACTGTCGATGCGGCCTTTAGCCTGCTACCCTGGCCATGTCGCACTTGACTTGATGTTCGGCCAGTCGGCAAGAGGCACAAAGATCGACTCGCGGCCTCTAGCAGCTGACATCTCTCTTGCTCCCGGAGCCGAACTGATCGCTCTTGTGCTTGAGGAGGATGATCGCTCCGAGGGCGGGCACATGAACGTCGAGAAAGCCGTCTCTGACTGCGACTTCGGAGTAGCCCGCAAGTGCATCGAAGACTCGCTCGCACTCGAGCCACCTGAGATCAAGCCGAAGACTATGGCTTCGGTCCGGGTCGCGGTTGACACATATGACGGCCGTGTTGTTGGCTCTCTCGCGGCCGAACACGTCGGTTCCATCAGAGATTTGCCTTCCGAGCACGTACAGTGGGCCCTCGTGGTAGGGAGAGAACCATTCGCCTGTTCGCAGGCACGCGTGGCCATTCCGAATTTGGGCGAGCAGTCTATACCACTCGATGAGCTCCGCGTCCTCGCGGCCCCATGGATAGGTGCAGCGGTTTAGCGGGTCTTTGTAGCCCTCGAGGCCTGCTTCATCGCCGTAATAGATGCACGGAACCCCTGGGAACGTCATCTGCAGAAGTGCCGCAAGTTTCAGACGACGTTTTCCGATCTCGTTCCGGGGAGGACGAGCAGTATAGGCGGCACGCTGTTCGAGAGGCAAACACTCTTCGGGAGGAGCCTCTCCCAAAATCGTCTTTGCTCTAGCGACATCGTGGCTTCCGATCAGGTTAAGGAGCGAGTAGAATACCGGGCGCGGGTAGTTCTCATAGAGACTCATCAGTCCCTTGTGGAGTTCATTGGCGTCGAACGGCGATCCGCTCTTCGTCGATCGCCCGAGAAGGAATGAGAGCGTCAGCTCCCTGAATGGGTAATTCATTATGCTGTCGAACTGGCGACCCCAGACGAATCCTCGTTGCGCTCCGTAGCTCTCCTTGTTGGATGCGTCTTCCCAGACTTCCCCGATCAGCACCGAGTCAGGGTCGGTCGACTTGGTGCCAGCCCGGAGCGTCTCGATGAATGCGTCGGGGAGCTCATCTGCGACATCAAGCCGCCATCCCTTTGCGCCCAGGCGGAGCCAGCGCTTTGTGACGCTGTCTTCTCCTGTGACGATGAACTTCTGATAGGATGGGTCCAATTCGTTGACGTTTGGCAGCGTATCGACACCCCACCAGCACTCGTAGTCGTTCGGATGCTTGCGGAACCTGTACCAGGAGTAATACGGCGAATTGACGGACTGATAGGCCCCGAGCGACGGGTAGCGGCCGTCTTTGTTGAAATACACGCTGTCGCTTCCGGTGTGGCTGAAGACCCCATCGAGGATGACTGCGATGCCCATACTTCGAGCTTCCGAACAAAGCTTGGTGAAGTCTTCGAGATCGCCGAACATCGGGTCAATGCGCATGTAGTCGCCAGTGTCGTACTTGTGGTTGGACGAAGCCTCAAAGATCGGATTGAGGTAGATCGCCTTTACACCAAGAGAGCGCAAATACGGCAGCTTCTCACGGATTCCCCTGAGATTGCCGCCGAAGAAATCGTTGCATAGCCGCCTGGCGAATCCCCCGCCGTCTTTGTAGCAGGGAAGCTCGTTCCAGTTCTGATGAACCACCGCATCATCTCGGTGCGGTTTCGCCGGGCTCTCGGAGTTGCCCTTGTGGAATCGGTCGACCATGATTTGATAGACGATTGCATCGCGGAACCACTCAGGCGTGGTGAATCCGCGCTCATAGACGGTGATTTGATACGAGTCAGCAAGGTGATCCAGCAGTCTGCCGGTTCCGCCTGTTCTCTGTGGATTGTTGCAGTAGTACAGGGTCCTGCCACCCTGGTGGATTCTAAAGGAGTACCACACCAGTCCGGGAGTCTTGGGTGCGGAGAAAGTGGCTTCGTACAGACATCCCCCGCCGATCTCGGCTGAAGCCATCTGGCTGACGTCGGCTGGCTGCATCTGAACAAGAGATTCGGAATCGCCATGCCAAAGACGGACAAACACCGAATCCGGCTTCGCCGTTTCGTCAAACTTCAGCCTGAGAGTGACGGGAGTGCCGGTCTCGACCGCGCCAAACGGCGACCGGAAGAGTAGGTTGTGGGAGTCGTGATACACAAATGCGGGTTTAATAGTATCACCTCCGGTGGAACCGAGTCGTTAGCACTGGACGGCCAGGGCTGACACGTCGACGCAGAACCGCTTGCCTCGGACCGCAGCGCCCAACTGCCGGCCCGGCTGGGCCTGGCCGACGCGCACCGGCCGAGCAACGCCGAACCGCCGGCACTGAAATGCCAGCACCGGCCCGCCGACGCCGATCTGCAAGCACGAACCCAAGCTCGCCTTGTGCTTCGAACCTGCTCTGAGCTCTATTTACTTCGCTAGCTTGTTTCCTCTCGCTCCGGCCGTTCCCTTTAGGGAGATGAAGACATGCCGGACAAGCATTGCACTGACTGGGAATGTTGACTGAACAGGGGAGTCAGTGGAAGAAAGCCCGTGCGCGGTCGCTGCCTGACAGCGCTCAATCGGGCAACTAGCACGGTACGTTGGGCGGCGAGACCTTCATAGGATGGTACAGGAATTCTGGCAAAGGAGCGAAGCACATGGACACCTACGGTGACAGGCAGGTACCGTTTTGCCCCGGCGGGAACCTGTACCGTATAAGGGCAGGAGATACATTCTTCAGCATCGCCCAGAGATTCCGCATCTCAGTCGATGCTCTGATAAGGGCGAATCCTGGCGTCAATCCTGACAACCTGCAAATCGGCCAGGTGATCTGCATACCCGTGGCAGTGCCGCCGACAGTGTGCCCTCCGGGAACCTTCGTTTACCAAGTGAGGCCTGGCGACACGTTCTTCGCGCTGGCACGCCGCTTTGGAACGACGGTTGATGCGATCATGCGGGTCAATCCCGGCGTCAATCCAGAGGCTCTTCTGGTCGGCCAAAACATCTGCATTCCTGGAGCTCCTGGGCCTCCGCCGCCTCCTGGACGGATCTACATCGTCCAGCCGGGTGATACGATGTTCTCGATCGCACAGAGGTTTGGTGTGTCGCTGCAGGCGCTGATACAGGCAAATCCGCAGATACCTGATCCTAACGTCATCACGCCTGGTATGAGGATATTCATCCCAGTGTAGTCTACAGGGTTCACTACACTGCTCATGGCAACGGAGTGAGGGGGAGAGACGCTCAAGAGCTGAGCGTCTCTTCTTTTGCACTGTGTCGCACCTAGAAGCAACAGATGCTTGGGGCTAGCCTCCGGTCTCCGCTGCCCTATCTGCGGCAAGCGCTTGATTTTGTTGGGCAGCCAGCCGATAGCGCAAGCTCACCTCCTCAAGGAATCGGATCACGGGTCCCTTCTTGCGCAGGTCACGTAGAGGCAGGTAGTTGCCCACCTTCTGAATCATCCTCTCAAGAGTCAAGTCTTCTGGGTGAACGATTATGAGCGGGATACCTCTTTCCTGGCAGATCATCGCCTTGATGCAGTCACGAGCCTTTTGCTTCGCCACATCTTTCGGCGTGGCGAACTCCGTGGGTTCGTAGTGCTGCCGACCGTTGAACTCAAATGCCGCTAGGCCGGGGTAATACCGATCCAACTGCATTTCCTCGTCGGTGAATGGATTCACAAGAAAGCCAGGTGAGGCATCATCCTCGAAGTCTTCCGAGTCGACTATCAGTGACAGGTGTCTCCTCATCAGTTGCTCTCCCCTGCGATTAGGCCTTCTGAGCAGCCTCTTGATTCTCTCAATCTCTTCCTTACACTGCTCGTAGATGGGGTTCTTCACTGTGAAGATGTATGGGCAGAGGTGGTTCTTGCGGGTGCGCTCAAGCCAACCGTGCTGAACCAGCATGTTGGTTGCACGACTGATTGTCTTCAACGCCTTGCCGGTCATCTCTCTGAGCTGCTTGCGGGTATACTTGCCGGTAGGAGGTTTGTACTCAGGTGTTGCCTGGAGCACGCCATACATCACAACTGCCTGTGGCCGAACCGAGTGGTCTTCGAGGAGGTCTATTGGCATCTCGACGAAGCGCCAAGCCTTTGGCCCAGTTGTGGGCAGACTAATGCCGGGCGGAGACATGCTATACCAGCCTGCGGCAGCGAGCCTGGCAAGTCCCTTGCGGACTGTGGGGCGGGACAGGCAGGTGAGTGCCGCGAGCCGGGTGGGGGATGGGCGGCCTTGCTTGGTCAGTTCCGGGTGCAGCTTCAGGACCATCCAGATAACCTTGGCCGATGCGGTTAATGTGGAGTCGAGCAGCAGGTCAACAGGCACATTGATCTTTTCCATAATACTTATCCTTTAGAACATTTTGGTGTACTGGTTTGACCTATGGCTCGTATCTCCCTCCATATTTCACCCCTGGTAACTGCAATTTCACCCTGTCGACTGTCTGTCGACTGCAACTTCACCTCTGTCGACTGTCTGTCGACTGCGATTTTCACCCTGTCGACTGTCTGTCGACTGCAATTTTCACCCTGTCGGCCCTCCGTCTGTAAAGGAAGGTCACGACGAGGCGCTAGAACTAGGCAGTTACCTGGAAGTCATACCCTATTTGCTCAGCATTTGCTGTACCGAGCTGGTGATTTCTAGTCGGTCCGGCGAATACTAGGGGAAAACTGGGCCGTGTCGCCGACGGCCTGGAGCACGCTGCCAGCTGCCGCCGCCCCTGCTGATCGGTGCGGAGTCGTTGTTTTCCATGGCTCCGCCAGAGTCTGGACAGAAGGTTTTCAGGTGTAGACGAGTTCATCGGCTAATCCCAACACGAATGCCAATTCACCCCATTGCGCTGACGGTTTCTAGTTGACCTGGACAACATCCGGCAGAGACTTGGCTGGCATTGTCGGCGAACTGGATCACGCTGCCAGGTGCCGGCGCTCCTGCTGATCGATGCGGAGTCGTTGTTTTCCACCGTCACCACTGAGGCTGGATAGAGGAGTCGCCGGTCCTAGACAGATCCATCGGCTGAGACGAGGCTAGATTCCAATTGACACCATATAGCTGACGATATCCGGCCGGTCTGGAGAATACTAGGGGAAGTCTCAGTGGCGCTATCGGCAGGCTGCGATATGTTGTCGGCTGCCGACTCTCCTGACAATCGAGGCCGCGTCCGTTCTTGCCGCCGCTGCCGCCTAGACGAGGCAATGAGATGCTTGGGCTTGATTCAACGTCCTGACTTGTAAGTTGATCCCCCTAAATGATGGAGTGCATCAACCCGGTGTGCGGAGCGCTTGCCCAAACCTCCGCCCACGCACACTTGACGATTCGCCGAACGCTGGCCGGCAACTCTGGCTCACGCTCGCTGGCAACTCTGGCTCACGCTCGCTGGCAACTCTGGCTCACGCTCGCCGGCAACTCTGGCTCACGCTCGCTGGCAACTCTGGCTCACGCTCGCTGGCAACTCTGGCTCACGCTCGCCGGCAACCCTGGCTCACGCTCGCCGGCAACCCTGGCTCACGCTCGCTGGCAACTCTGGCTCACGCTCACAAGCAACCCGGCTCACGCTCACAAGCAACCCGGCTCACGCTCACAAGCAACCCGGCTCACGCTCACAAGCAACCCGGCTCATGCTCGCCGACAACCCGGCTCACGCTTGCCTCAAAGCCTGGCTGATGCCAACCTGCAATACCGGCCGGCGCTCGCCGGAAGTTCAGGCAGAACACCTGAACCTTCGGTTGACAGCCCCTGTCTCGTACGGTATAGTATGAGTGCCAACCGAACATATGTTTGGCAACCGCCTCGCATGGTCATACTGCCTGTGGTGATGCCAGTCGTGATCAACCTCGCGCGGCCATGGTATCCGTGGTCATGCGGTCAATGATCAGATCACTCCTGGCCATGGTATCCATGGTGATGCGGTCCATGGCTACACCACTCCTGGCCATGGTATCCGTGGTCATGCGGTCAATGATCAGACCACTCCTGGCCATGGTATCCGTGGTCATGCGGTCAATGATCAGATCACTCCTGGCCATGGTATCCGTGGTCGTGTGGTTCATGGCCACACCGCGCCCGGCCATGCCATCTGTGGTCATGTCACTCACGGCCGAGCGATTCGTGATCATGTCGTTCGTGGTCATGCAACTCTCCTTCATTTTGGTTCTTGCCGGAGGTATCTATGATCGGCCAGATCGTAGTTAACGGGGCCCGACAGCACAATCTCAAGAACGTTGACCTGGTCATCCCCAAGGACTCCTTCGTTGTGTTCTCAGGCGTCAGCGGATCCGGGAAGTCCTCGATGGCCTTTGAGACTCTGTACGCAGAGGGCCAGCGCCGTTACATTTCCTCGCTTTCTTCGTATGCCCGCCAGTTCATGGATCAAATGGACAGGCCGGACGTCGACTCGATCGACGGCCTCATGCCGACGATCTCGATCGCACAGCGGAGCGGCACAACCAACCCGCGCTCTACGGTTGGCACAATAACCGAGATCTACGACTTCATGCGAGTCGTCTATGCGAGCATTGGGGTAATGCACTGCGTGGACTGCGGAGTGCCGATCGGGGCACAGTCGAGAGACCGGATTGCGGCTGACATTCTCGAGCGCTTTCAGGGGTCAATGGTGGTCATGCTCGCACCGATTGTCAGAGGGCAGAAAGGCCAGGCACAGGATACTCTCGACGACCTTCGCCGGCAGGGGTATGTGAGAGTCCGCGTCGACGGAGAGGTCAGCCGGCTTGATGAGGATCTCAACCTGGATATTCGGCGCAGGCATGACATAGACATTGTGCTCGACAGGATCTCGGTCACGCCCGATGCATATCCGCGCATCGCGGAGGCGGTGCGGCAGGGCGTTGTGCTGGGCAATGGGACAGTGCTCGTCAGTCGTGACGGCGAGGCGGATCGGGTGTATTCCTCGAAGCGGGCATGCACAGTGTGCGGCCGCAGCTACGAAGAGCTCTCGCCGCAGAGCTTCTCGTTCAACAGCCCCGCTGGCTACTGCCACGAGTGCATGGGACTGGGGCAAACCATGCAGATACCTGTTGAGAGGCTCGTGCCGAATCCCAAGCTCTCCATCAATGAGGGCGCACTTGCAGCTGGCGGCTCTGTCTCCACAAAGCATTGGAAACACCTCTATGAGGGCGTGGCCAAGCATCTCGGTTTCACGCTGGACACTCCGTTTGAGAATCTGACGGACGTGCAGGTTCGGGGCCTTCTCTACGGTCTCGGCGCTACCAAGGTGCAGTTCGAGTATGTCGGCGGTGGCGGCGATTCCTACTCGTACAGGCGCCGGTGGGAGGGTCTGGTCAACATCCTGCTCGACAAACAGAGGGAAAGCGACGCATCAAGCATCTTGTGGGGTCTTGAGAAGGTTGTGGTAATGGGGACCTGCGCAGCGTGCGGAGGCCGCAGGCTCAAGCCGGAGAGTCTTGCCGTCCGCATTGGCGGCTACTCAATTGCCGATCTCTGCGAGATGCCTGTCAAGAACCTGCTGGAGTTCTTCGAGACACACGAGTTCTCGGAAGACGAGCGCAGGATTGCGGGAGATGGACTCAACGAAATCCGGGAGCGGCTTCGCTTTCTGGACGAGATAGGGCTCGGCTATCTATGCCTCAACCGGACTGCGCCGACGCTGTCGGGCGGAGAAGCGCAGCGGATACGGCTGGCCGGCCAGCTTGGGAGAGCGTTGTCGGGCGTCCTCTACATCCTGGACGAGCCCAGTATCGGATTGCATCAAAGAGACAACGCGCGACTCATTGCTGCACTCAAGCGCCTCAGAGATCAGGGCAACACAGTCATAGTGGTCGAGCACGATGAAGACACCATTAGGTCCGCTGACTACGTTGTCGACTTCGGGCCGGGGCCGGGGCGGGACGGGGGGGACGTCGTGGCGATCGGCAGGGCAGCCGATCTGTGCAGGTCTGATCGCTCCATAACAGGCCACTTCCTGGCAGGCCGGGAGGAGATACCTGTGCCTGCGAGCAGGAGAAAGCTCGAGCCGGGTCTGAGGATCGAGGGAGCCAGGCACAACAACCTCAAGAACATCACAGTGGAGATTCCGTCCAAGGCGTTCGTATGCGTGACAGGGGTCTCTGGGTCGGGCAAGAGCTCATTGGTCGTTGACATCGTTCACCGGTATCTCTCAAAGCACTTCTATGACTCGAAGGAAGAGCCCGGAGTGGTGCAGTCGATCTCCGGGGTGGAGAGATTCGACAAGGTGGTTGCGATAGACCAGTCGCCGATCGGGCGGATACCTCGTTCGAACCCAGCCACCTACACAAAGGTATTTGACCATATTCGGAAGCTGTATGCAGAGCTGCCGGAAGCCAAGATGCGAGGCTACAAACAGGGGCATTTCAGCTTCAACGTCCCCGGAGGCAGATGCGCGGCCTGCGAGGGCAACGGTGCGAAGCGTCTGGACATGGACTTCCTCTCAGACGTATGGGTGAGGTGCGAGGTCTGCGAGGGGAAGCGCTTCAGTGCCGAGACTCTCGAAGTGCGGTTCAAGGGAAAGAACATAGCCGATGTGCTTGCGATGGACGTGGACGAGGCGCTGGACCACTTTTCGTCGATCCCGTCGATCGAGCGGATACTGATGACGTTGAAAGATGTCGGCCTGGGATACATGGAGCTCGGACAACCGTCTCCAACTCTGTCAGGCGGCGAGGCCCAGAGGATCAAGCTCTCGAGGGAACTGTGCAAGCGGAGCACGGGAAACACGATCTATATACTCGACGAGCCCACGACTGGACTGCATTTCTGGGATGTGCGGAAGCTGTTGGAGGTTCTTCATAGGCTGGTCGATGAGGGCAACACAGTGGTTGTCATCGAGCACAACCTCGATGTCATCAAGACTGCGGACTGTGTCATAGACCTCGGGCCCGAAGGCGGCGAGCTCGGCGGATACGTGGTGGCCGTAGGGACTCCGGAGGAAGTGGCTGCGAATGAGCAGTCCCATACCGGCGGGGAGTTGGCCAGGGTTCTTGCTGCGGGCAAGACGGCTCGGAAGGGTGCTGCATTTGAGACTGTTGACACCGTGAGCAGGGCTGTTCGGGCCTGCGGGGCACTTGAGGCGGCATGCGGGGTTGATCGGACAGAGGGTGTCGCCGGAGTCGCGGGCGCTGCAGGTGGGGCCAGCCAGTCGAGCGAGGCAGCCAGGATTGCGGACGGTGCCGGCAGGGCAGGGGACGCGCAGGACTCCTCCCGCGTGATTCGGATTCAGGGTGCATCGGCCAACAACCTCAAGCGCATCAACGCCGTCATACCGAAGAACTCCCTGACGGTCGTCGCCGGACCTAGCGGAGCAGGCAAGACGACGCTTGCATTCGACACCCTGTTTGCAGAGGGCCAGAGGCGGTACGTCGAATCACTCTCGTCCTACGCCCGGCAGTTCCTCGGTCAGATGCAGAAACCGCAGGTAGAAAGAGTCGATGGTCTGTGTCCAGCGATCGCCGTCGACCAGAAATCGATCGGTAGAAACGCCCGGTCGACTGTGGGCACCATTACCGAGATATACGATTACCTTAGGATTCTCTTTGCCAGGATAGGAACTCCTCACTGTCCGAGATGCGGAGCCGAGATCCAGACGCTTACCACCGATCAGATCGTCAAACTGATGATGTCGTCACTCGACTCGCAGCGTGTCCTCATCCTTGCTCCTGTGCAGCTTGGGCAGGGGCAGACGTACGACCAGCTCTTTGCCAAGCTGCGCAGAAGCGGCTTCGCCAGGGTTCAGGTCGACGGAGTGGTGCATGAACTCGACGAGTCCTTCACGCTTGACGCGGGGATAGCTCATCGCGTGTCGGTGGTCGTGGACCGACTTGCGATTGACCAGAGCAGGCGGAGCCGCCTGACTGAAGCGGTAGATACAGCGATGCAGCTCTCAGGCGGTGTCGTCGAAGCCCAAGTCGTCGGTCAGGTCGTTGGCCCGGCAGCTGGCCAGGTCGTCGATCCCGCCGCCGATCAGGCGGTCGGTCAAGCCATCGGCCAGGTCGTCGATCCCGCCGCCGATCAGGCGGTCGGCCAGGCCGTTAGTCAGGTCGCGGGTGAGGTCACCGGTCAGCCCGCTGCTCAAGACGCCAGTCCGGTAGACGGTCGAATGACCGGTCAGGCCATCGGTCAGACCGGCGGCCCCACCGAATCGATGCGCTGGAGTGCTCACTTCAGTTGCGATCGATGCGGAATGAGCCTGCCCGAGATCACTCCCCATAGCTTCTCGTTCAACGATCCTCGCGGCGCGTGCCATGAGTGCGACGGTCTGGGGGTGCGGAAGCAGGTAGACGTCAACACCCTGGTGCCTCACGCGTCCAAGTCGTTGGCCGCCGGAGCTGTCGAGCTGTGGGGACCGGTTGAGGGAGACCTGGCCCGCATGATGTCACTGGTCGGGGAGAGGTACGGGTTCGACCTGGACACACCGGTGACAGACTTCTCGGCCGAGGCCTGGCGTGTCTTACTCTACGGCGATCGAGAACCGCATCAGACTGAGGGTGGGCTCAGCTTCGAATTCAGGGGTCTGATTCCCACCGTCGAGTATTGCTCGAAGTACGCCATGTCCGGACGTGCGAGAGACGAACTGGCGGGCCTGCTCACCGACGCCCCCTGCACGGCCTGTTCCGGATCACGCATCAACGCACAGGCCCGCTCAGTCCTGCTCAGGGGACGCTCTCTGCCGGACCTCCTGGAGATGAGCCTCTCGGTATGTCTCAAGTTCATGCGTGCACTTGACTTGAGTGACAGGGAACGAGAGGTCGTCGGAAAGGTGGTCGAAGAGATAACCTCCCGACTGCAGTTCCTGGTCGATGTCGGCCTCGAATACTTGACCCTGGGGCGAAGCGCCGCCGAGCTTTCCGGTGGCGAGGCGCAGAGGATGAGGCTCGCAAGCCAGCTTGGTTCCCAGCTTACAGGCGTCCTCTATGTCCTCGATGAGCCGACGATAGGCCTGCATCAGCGCGATAGTCGGCGGATTCTGGATTCGATGAGGAGGCTCAGGGATCTGGGAAACACCTTGGTCGCGGTTGAACATGACTGCGAGGTCATCGAGGGCGCAGACTACGTGCTTGACATGGGGCCGGTCGGAGGCGATAGAGGAGGCTATGTCGTTGCGGCAGGTACGGTTCCTGAGGTAATCGCCGAACCTCGCTCAGTCACTGCTCCGTTCCTGCGCAGGACCTCGGCTCTTCCTGTGCCTACAGACAGGCGGCCTCAGGGAGACAGGTGGCTCATAGTCAAGGGAGCGCGGCACAACAACCTCAAATCGATTGACGTGGCCTTTCCACTTGGCAACCTGGTCTGCGTGACCGGAGTCTCGGGATCGGGGAAATCGAGCCTGGTCATAGACATCGTCTACAACTACCTGGCACGGAGGCTGCATCGGGCACAGACACTCCCGGGCAAGCATGATGAGATGTCAGGAGTTGAGCTGATAGACAAGGTTATCATGGTTGATCAAGAGCCGATAGGACAGTCTTCGAGATCTTCTCCTGCTACCTATACCGGCATCTTCGACATCATGCGGTTCCTGTTCGCAAGGCTGCCGGAGGCGAAGATGCGCGGGTACAGCCCTGACAAGTTCAGCTTCAACCACAAAGAAGGATGGTGCGAGGTGTGTCAAGGATATGGCTCGCGCCGGATCAAGATGCATTTCCTGCCCGATGTTTGGGTCACCTGTGACAACTGCGAGGGCACCCGCTATTGCAGAGACGCCCTGGAGGTCCTGTACAAAGGCAAATCGATAGCTGAGTGCCTCAACATGACGGTCGAGGAGACACTGGCGCACTTCGAGTCGGTGCCGGGACTCAAGCGCATCCTAAAGGTCATGGTGGATTTGGGTCTTGGGTATCTGAACCTCGGCCAGTCAGCTCCCACGTTATCTGCAGGCGAGGCGCAGAGAGTGAAGCTCGCCAGGGAGTTGGCGAGGCCGGGGACGTCACGGACTCTGTATATACTGGACGAGCCCACCGTTGGGCTGCATATGTCTGATGTAGCGCTTCTGCTCAGATTCCTTCAGCGGTTGGTTGACCGTGGCAGCACAGTCATATGCATAGAACACAACGTCGAGATGCTCAAGTCAGCCGACTACCTGATCGACCTGGGCCCGGAGGGCGGAGACGCAGGTGGAAACCTAGTAGTGTGCGGCACACCCGAACAGGTGGCTCGCTGTGAGGAATCTCACACAGGGCGGGTGCTGTCGGAATGCCTTGAGGCCGGCCCCTTTGGCAAGAGGAAAGACATCGACAGAATCGCAAGTGCGATTCTCAAGGAGAGATCGACTCCATGAGCGGACCTCGGCTCAGCGATATACCTCTCAAGGCCTATTTCTCCTTCTCGTTTCCCATCTACCGACTGCGGGAAATGCCCGCGCTGTCCGCGCGGCCGGAGGACTGGGATGACAGGTACCTACTGCCCGTCACCGCAGGGATGGACGGGGTGAAACCGTTCGCAAAGGTGTACGCGGGTTGGTCTCCCAGCGGCATGTGGACGGCATTTCGGGTGGACCAGAAACAGCCGCCAAGGCCGCGGCCGGAACGGTTCTGGACGGGCGACGCGTGCGAGGTTTGGATCGACACCCGCGGTTCCCGCGATGCCCATAAACCGACTCCATACTGCCATCATTTCTACCTAATGCCGGACGGACCTCAGGGCGGCACTCCGCCGATCGGGTACCTGCGCATGCTGAGAAAGAGCGCAGGTGGGCAGGATCCTGATCTGTCGAAGGTGAAGGTTGCGCGCAGGACCACAGACAGCGGGTACGCGATAGAGGCGTTCTTCCCAGCAGAAATCCTGAACGGTTACGATCCACATGACTCTCCGGTCATCGGATTCTGTTACAACGTCTGCAGTGTGTCCATGGGCAGGATGCATCTCGGCCTGCCTGAGGGGTTCAGAGTGTGGGAGGACCCCAGCATGTGGGCGTCTTGCAGGTTGACGGAGTAGCGCGGAGCAGGTCTGCAGTAACCTAGGCGCACTGCGGTGCGCACGTGCAGCGTCCCCTGCGGACCGCAGTGCGCTTGTGCAGCGTCGGCGGTCGTCTGCGCGCAGCGAAGTGGGCGTGTGCAGCGTCAGCGACCGTCTGCCCTCAGTGCAGTGGGCGTGTGCAGCGTCGGCGATCGTCTGCGCGCAGTGCAGTGGGCGTGTGCAGCGTCAGCGATTGTCTGCGCGCAGTGCAGCGCGCGCGTGCAGCGTCAGCGACCGTCTGCGCGCAGTGCAGTGGGCGTGTGCAGCGTCGGCGGTCGTCTGCGCGCAGCGAAGTGGACGTGTGCAGCGTCAGCGACCGTCTGCCCTCAGTGCAGTGCGTCTGTGCAGAGTCCGTGGCACAGTATGGTGAGCCCGTGCGGTGTCGCCCGCACGCCGCGATGCGCATGTCCCGTGTCCTCGGCCGTGCCGTGTGGTATAATACCACTGGATCAGAGGAGCTTCACGAGGAGGAATCAGTCGTGGGAAGACCTGTCACCTTATTCACCGGTCAATGGGCCGACCTTCCATTTGAAGAGATCTGCAGAAAGGCGTCGAACTGGGGATATGATGGCCTCGAGATAGCCTGCTGGGGAGATCACATGGATGTTCGCAAGGCTGCAGAGGATCCCAAGTACGTCGCTGATCGCAAGGCCATCCTCAAGAGGCATGGCCTCAACTGCTGGGCGTTGAGTGCACATCTTGCTGGTCAGTGCGTAGGCGATATCTGGGATGAGAGACTGGACGGATTCGCGCCAGCGGAAGTCAAGGGCAATCCCGAGAAGGTCCGCCAGTGGGCAATCGAGGAGATGAAGTACGCCGCTCGTGCTGCGAAGAACATGGGCTGCCAGGTCGTCAACGGTTTCATGGGTTCGCCCATATGGCGGTACATATACCCGTTCCCCCCGACGAGCCCGGAGATGATCTCGGCAGGGTATCGGAAGATCGTTGAGCTTTGGTCGCCGATTTTTGATGAGTATGACAAGCAGGGCGTCAAGTTCGCACTCGAAGTCCACCCGTCGGAGATCGCGTTCGACTTCTACTCGACGGAGCGGCTGTTCAAGGAGTTCAACCATCGCCCTACTCTGGGCCTCAACTTCGATCCCAGCCACCTGCTATGGCAAGGGGTTACCCCGCACATATTCCTGCGCGAGTTTGGCGACCGCGTCTACCACGTTCATATGAAGGACGTGGCTGTGAGGCTCGACGGCCGGAGCGGCATCCTTAGCTCTCACCTCGAGTTTGGTGATCACAGAAGGGGATGGGATTTCCGCTCGCTCGGGCATGGAGATGTCGACTTCGAAGAGATCATCCGTGCTTTGAACGACGTCGGCTACACCGGCCCGCTCTCTGTTGAGTGGGAAGACAGCGGTATGGATCGTGAGTTCGGAGCGGAAGAGGCGCTCGAGTTTGTCCGCAGGATCGACTTCACTCCATCGCAGATCGCATTCGATGGAGCGATGAAGAAATAGGCTCGTAGCCAAGACGGGAAATGGGTTTGAGGCGAGGACGACGAGAGCGGTTTGTCCCCGAGGACGACGAGACAGGTCCGCCGCGAGAACTAGGCAATGGGGTTGCCGCGGGAACGAGGCAATAGGTTTGCCGCGGGAACGAGGCAACAGGTTTGCCGCGAGAACTAGGCAATAGGTTTGCCACGAGGACGAGGCAACAGGTTTGCCGCGAGAGGGAGGCAATAGGTTCGCCAGCAAGGCGAGAGAATAGGCTTATTGCCCGGGCGTTGGATTTGACTCAGCGTGTGAGGAGTCCCGAGTGTTTCTCGGGTCTCCTCATTGTGTTGTGAAGGCGTCCGCACATCGCCGCAGCGTGTGCCTTGTGAACTATCGGTTGTGAACTCCGGCCGGCGTTTGGCGTCGCGAGAGACGGCCGTCAACTGCGGTAGCAGCCCCGCGCGACAGCGAGAACTCGACTGACCGCGACCCGGCCTCCGCATGGCAGCCAGCGTTCGGGTGATTATGGGTTCGCAAGAGGATTTCCTTGCCGTCTTGTTGTATGGTGAAATAGATTACGCATTCTAGGGGGTCACAGCATGTCGCTGACATCTGACCGGAAACGCCGTATTGAGCAGTACATAGCCGCTCTCAAGAGGCGACTGATTACGCGAGTTGCACCGATAGAAGTAGAGATGGCTACCACCCATGAGCACCTTTCGCCAGAGGCCGCCTCTCGTCTGCCCTTTTCTCCCTGCCCACCAGGCACGCATTGGGGAGCGGAGTGGGAGTACGGCTGGTTCCGGGGAACGGCGGTACTGTCTTCGGGCGTCGAAGGACGCCGCGTCGAATTCCTTTACCAGGGCGGCGAGTCCGTAGTGTGGGTCAATGGGCGCCTGGCCGGAGGCATTAACCACTTCCACCACACAGTCTTGCTCAGCGAGAAGGCTAGACCGGGAGAGAAGTTTGACATCCTAGTCGAAACATACGCCGGCCACGGGAAGGTGACCGCCTCCTACGGCCCGGTCAATCCAGGCGAGCAGGTGCTCCCGCCGGTCCCGTCGCAGCAGCGCGTCTTCTCAGAGGCCTCCATCGTGATCTGGGACGAAGAAGGCTATCAGCTCTACATGGACATGCTCACGCTCTTTGATGCCGCGGGCGCAATGGATCCGAACTCGCTGAGGCGGCACAAAGTCGAGAAGGCGCTCCTTGATGTGACCTTCATTATTGACCTCGAGGACGACCTGTCGTCATTCGGCGAGAGTGTCAGACGGGCGCGGGCGTTCCTTGCTCCGACCCTTGCAGCGGTCAACGGTTCAACTACCCCCGAGATGTACTGCGTCGGACACGCTCACATCGATGTCGCTTGGTTGTGGCCACTGGCCCAAACTATTCGCAAGGCGGCTGCTACCTTCTCGACAGCCACAGAGTTGATGAAGCAGTATCCGGACTACCGATTCGTGCAGAGCCAGCCTGTGTTGTACGCGTACATGAAGGAGCACTATCCAGGCCTGTATGAGGAGATCAGGCGGGCTGTCAAGGCCGGTCAATGGGTCGTCGACGGAGGCATGTGGGTTGAGTGCGATACCAATCTTCCGTGTGGCGAGTCTTTGGTCAGGCAATTCCTCTACGGAAAGAGGTTCATGCGAGAGGAGTTCGGGGTGGACAGCAAGGTTGCGTGGCTGCCCGACGTCTTTGGGTACTCCGGAGCATTTCCCCAGATCATGAAGGGATGCGGTGTCAAGTACTTCTCTACGCACAAGATCTTCTGGAACTACCACGGCGGGACAACCTTCCCATATGACACGTTTGTCTGGGAAGGGATCGACGGGACCACCGTGCTGGCACATCTTCATCGAGATTACAACGCTCAAACAGGGCCGTCTCACCTAATCGAACGGTGGAACAAGGCGCTGAGAAAGGACGAGACCGACCTGTTCCTGTATCCATTCGGCTGGGGAGATGGAGGTGGCGGCCCGACTCGCGATCACCTGGAGTTCCTGAGGAGGCTTGGCAACTTCGAGGGCGTCCCGAAGACACGCCAGACATCTCTCGAGGAGTTCTTCAGGGAGCTCGAAAGCAGAGGTCTGCCTGAGGCTCGATACGTAGGCGAGCTGTACTTCGAGGCTCATAGGGGCGTCTACACGTCTCAAGCCAAGACGAAGTGGGGCAACCGGAAGAGCGAGTTCGCACTGAGAGATGCTGAGCTATGGAGCACTGCGGCGTGCATCGCAAACGGCCTGGAGTATCCCTTCGAGGCACTTGAGCGTGCTTGGAAGCAGGTGCTGCTGAATCAGTTCCACGACATAATCCCTGGTTCGTCCATTGGCCGGGTGTATGAGGAAGCTAACGCAGGGTACGAGCGGGTGATCGAACAAGCGTCCCGACTCTCTGCGGCTTCGAGGGCAACGTTCCTGAATGCGTCCGAGAAGGCGTTTACCGTATGGAACTCGCTGCCTTGGACCAGGTCAGTCTGGGCGGAACTGCCCGTCGATGCAGGGAAAGTGACAGACGCAAGCGGAAACGTTCTGCCAGCCCAGGAGATCGCTACTCGGAAAGGCAAGGCGCTGTTGGTCCGAGTGCCGGACGTTCCATCCTGCGGTGCTCGATCAATCTATGCTTCGTCGCCTCTCGGCGCATCACCCGCGTGTGGTTCGGAGACCAGTGCATCACCCGCGTGTTGTCCGGAGACCAGTGCTTCACCCGCGTGTGCGCAGTCGCCCTGCTGTGCCTCCCAGCCGACCTGTGCGCCCTCTTCGTGCGGGCCCTCGGCAGGCGGAGCTTCTGCGAGACTAGACGGGAATACTGGGCAATATATTCTAGAGAACGAGTCCTTGAGGCTTTGCGTCAATAGCTGCGGAGAGATTACATCTCTGTTTGACAAAGACGCGTGCAGAGAGCTTGTCATGGATGGACACGCTCTCAACCGTCTGGAGCTTTACCAGGATCAGCCGGTCGACTTCGAGGCGTGGGACATAGACATCTCGTACAGAGAGAAGCCAATCGAACTCGGTCGATGCGGCAAGGCCCAGCTGGTGACGTGCGGACCTCTCGAGGTCAGGCTGAGAATCGAGAGGAAGATCCACAATTCCTCACTGGTGCAGGATATCGTCATGAGGTCCGGTGAACGCAGAGTCGATTTTGAGACGGAAGTCGACTGGGACGAGGTGCACAAGCTTCTGAAGGTCGCCTTCCCTGTGGATGTTCGTTCGACCGATGTGAGATATGAGGTTCAATTCGGCCACCTGAAGCGCTCTCGCAACCACAACACAGACTTCGAGAAGGCGAGATTCGAGGTGAGCGGGCACAAGTGGATGGATGTGTCTGAGCCTGAATACGGATTCGCCATTCTCAACGACTGCAAGTATGGATGGGATGTGCTAGACGGCATTCCCAAGCTGACTCTGTTGCGGGCGCCCGTGGCTCCGGATCCTCATGCCGACGTGGGTCACCACGTATTCACATACGCGATCTACCCGCACAATGAGGCGTTCGGCGCGGGAGTCATCCGCCAGGGATATGAACTGAACTCGCCGGCCTCGGTTGATCGCGGTGAGCTTCGTCAAGGAGACTGCCAACCGCTAGTGACTGTGTCCGAGCCGAACGTGGTTGTGGAGACTGTCAAGAGGTCCGAGAACGGAAAATCAGTGATAGTGCGGGCATACGAGGCAACGGGTCAGCGCACTGCGTGTGCGCTCGACTTCGGGTTCGAGATTGCCGGTGCTTCGCTCTGCAATCTGATCGAAGAAGAACTACAGGAAGAGGCGCGGTCGGTTGCCATCTCCGGGCAGCGAGTGGAGCTCGTGTTCAGGCCGTTTGAGGTCAAGACTCTGAGAGTCGAAACCCGATAGAAAAGCGCCTGATAAGGGCCAACTTGGGCCAGGACGCCGTCTGGCCGGAGTCCGCTTTGACCGCCATGCAGCCCGGCCAGGATGACCTGGACCCACATTCACCAAAACGCGCCTGCAGGAGATGACGGTGGCCTGCGGCAGAGGGACGGTTATAGGATGGATCTCAAGATAGGAGATGTCTATCACGGATTTCGCCTGACTGATGAGAGGGAGATCAAGGAGATCAACTCCGTTGCACGGCTGTTCACGCACGAGCGAAGCGGCGCCCGCCTCCTCAGCCTCTCGAATGACGATGACAACAAGGTGTTTGCGATCTCGTTCAGAACGCCGCCGAGAGACAGCACGGGGCTTCCTCACATATTGGAGCACTCTGTGCTCTGTGGATCGCGCAAGTTCCCTGTCAAGGAACCGTTCGTGGAGCTTATCAAGGGGTCGCTCAATACGTTCCTGAACGCTTTCACTTACCCGGACAAGACGATGTATCCAGTCGCCAGCAGGAACGAGAAAGACTTCCGCAATCTCATGGACGTCTATCTGGATGCGGTCTTCCATCCGAGGATCTATGACAAGCCTGAGATTCTAATGCAGGAAGGCTGGCACTACGAAATCGAGAAGCGCGATGACCCTATCACGTATCGCGGGGTAGTCTACAACGAGATGAAGGGGGCATTTTCGTCCCCGGATCAGGTGCTGTTCAGAAAGATCCAGGAGTCTCTCTTTCCCGACACTCCATACGGGGTTGAATCGGGCGGAGACCCCGAGGTCATCCCGACGCTCACACAAGAGCAATTCGTGGACTTCCATCGCACGTACTACCATCCGTCCAACAGCTTCATATTCCTGTATGGAGACTCGGACATCCGCTCTCACCTTGAGTTCATAGACCAGGAGTATCTGCGGCACTTCGAGCGGATTGATGTCGCTTCAGAAATCCCGCTGCAGAGGCCCTTTGCTGAACCCAGCGAGCTTACAGTGGAGTATCCGATTGCTGAAGGCGAAAAGGAGTCGGACAAGACCTTCTTGAGCCTCAACTTCTGTGCAGGAAGCTCGCTCGACGCAGAGTCGTGCCTTGCGCTCAGCATACTGGAGCATCTGCTGCTCGAGACGCCGGCGGCTCCCCTCAAGAAAGCCTTGCTGGAGGCGCAGATAGGGAAGGATGTCTTCGGCTTCTTCGAGAGTGACATCTTGCAGCCTGTGTTCAGCATCGTAGTCCGGAACTCAGAAGAGGACAGAAAGCAGGAGTTCCAGGATATCGTGTTCAAGACGCTTCGTACGCTGGCAAGAGACGGGATTGACAAGAAGCTGATTGAAGCCTCGGTAAACACGCACGAGTTCTCCCTGAGAGAAGCTGACTTCCGTGGGCGACCGAAAGGGCTCTTCTACTGCGTCAAGCTCATGAGTTCGTGGCTGTACGACGCAGATCCTACGCTGCACTTGCAGTATGAGCCTCTTCTCGAACGCATCAAGTCGGCATTCACAACCGACTACTTCGAGCGCTTGATAGACCGATACCTGCTCAACAACAGCCACAGGTCCCTGCTGGTTGTGAAGCCCAAGCCCGGCTTGGCTGACGAGAGGGACGAGAAGGTCAGGAAGCGGCTGGCGGAGTTCAAGGCGAGTCTGTCCGAAGAAGAAATCGACAAGCTGATAGAGCAGACCGAGAGGCTGCGCAAGATGCAGCAGGAACCGGATCCGCCGGAAGCGTTGGCTACCATACCTGTGCTTTCGTTGGCGGATATAGAGAAGAAAGCCGAGCAGCTCCCTCTGGAGCAGAGAGAAGAGGGCGACGTGACCGTTCTGACTCACCCGATGTTCACCAACAAGATAGTCTACGCCAATCTCTTCTTTGACACGTCTGCCGTGCCGCAGAATCTCCTCCCGTATATCCCCCTGCTCACGAGAGTCGTGGGAAAGGTGAGCACTGAGAACTACGGGTATGAGGATCTGGCAAACGAGATCAACATCCACACGGGCGGCATCGCGGCTACTGCACAGGCGTTTGCTCATGCGGACACGGACGAGCAATACTTCCCGAAGCTCATCGTGAAGTCCAAGGCGCTGGTTGAAAGATCGGCGAAGCTGTTTGAGCTTCTTGAGGAGCTCCTGCTGCGAACGAGGTTCGACGAGGAGCGGAGGCTTCGAGAGGTCATACAGGAAACGAAGTCGCGAGAAGAGATGGGGATCTTCGATCGCGGTCATCAGATTGCGACACAGCGTGTCACATCATATTTCTCTCCCTTCGGGAGATACACGGAGATCATCCGGGGGCTCTCCTTCTACAGATTCGTGGCAGACCTCGAGAAGGACTTCGACAGCAGGGCCGAAGAGATCAAGGGAAACCTCAGAACCGTTGCCCGGCTTGTCTTTGACCGCAGCAACCTCCTGGTGAGCATAGTATCGTCGGATGAGGACTATGGGAAGGTGCGGCCTCATTTGTCTAGAGTCATTGAGGGGCTGCCCTTGCACAACCTAGAGCGGCACGAGTACAGCTTTGACCTGCGCCCGCTGAACGAAGGGCTGCTGACCCCGGGCGACGTTCAATATGTCGCAAAGGGATACAACTTCAGGCGCCTGGGGCATTCGTACAGCGGAGCAATGCAGGTGTTGAGGACAGTTGCAGGGCTCGACTACCTCTGGAACAAGGTTAGGGTCCAGGGCGGAGCGTATGGATGCTCTGCCAATTTCTCGAGGAATGGTAACGTCGCTTTCAGTTCGTATCGCGATCCGAACCTCGCGGAGACGCTAGCAGTCTACGATGCTGCTCCTGAGTACATCAGACAGTTTGTAGCCGACGACAGAGAGATGACGAAGTACATAATCGGCACAATCAGCCAGATGGACATCCCACTGACCCCGTCCATGAAGGGCGAGCAGGCCGCCTCGCGGTTCATCAGCGGGCTAACTCATGACGCTGTCCAACGGGAGAGAGACGAGGTCTTGAGTTCGAGTCAGAAGGACATAAGGGCTATGGCTGATATCGTGGAAGATGTTATGAAGCAGCAGTACATCTGCGTGCTCGGGAGCGAGTCCCGTATCAGGGAGAACGCAGAACTGTTTGGGACTCTCGTGAAGGTCTTCGATTGACGCTCAATCGAAGCTTGGATGATGCCTGGCTGTCGCTTCCCGATGCCCGATGGTCCAAAAGATCGCCGGGCATCTTGCACACTGGCCCAGCGCTCCGATACGACAGGACCGCCGCAAGCCCTGTGGTCACGGCGGTCTTGCTTTCCTCGTGGCAGGTCCCGCTCATCTCCTGGCGGGCCTCGTCCTCTCCTGGCAGGTCTCGTTCTCCTCGTGGGAGGCTTCGCTCCTCTTCTGACACGTCATGCCCCTTCCGAGGTCATGCCTGCCTCGAGGTTCTGCGCCCTCCAAGGTTCATGCTCCCTTGGAGGCCGAGCCACGCCGTTCCAGAGGGACATACTGTTGGGCTGTCTCCCCGGTGTAGATCGCTCTGGGTCGGAATATCCGGTTGTCCCTGACGTACTCGAGGCACCGGGCGACCCATCCTGCTACCCGGCTTACTGCAAACACAGGCGTGAACATCGCAGGCTCGATACCCAGCGCCTTGTAGATAATCCCGGAGTAGAAGTCGACGTTGGGGAAGATGTTCCTGGTATCGCCTAGCTCTTTTATCACTTCTTGTTCGAGTGCCTGGGCAGTCACAAAGAGACTGGAGAGCTCAGGGACGTTCTGTGTGACGATCTTCGCCAACGGTTTCAGCACCTTGGCTCTCGGGTCATAGGTCTTGTAGACTCTGTGTCCGAAGCCCATTATCCTCTTCTTCTTCGCACGAGCCTCCTTGAACCATTCCTTCACCCTTTCAGGGGAACCAATGGACTCCAACGTGTACAGAACCTGCTCGTTCGCTCCCCCGTGCAGCGGCCCGCTGAGGGCGCCAACGCCTGACTCGACGGACGCGTACAGGTCCGATAGTGTCGACGCGACGACCATGGCGGCAAAGGTGGATGCATTCATGCCGTGGTCTGCATGCACGATTAGAGCGATGTCCATGATCCTCGCCTGCTGCTCATCGGGAACGTTACCTGTGATCATGTAGAGCAGGTTCGACGCATGGCTCAGGTCTGGACGAGGCTCTACGGGCAACAAGCCCTGTCTCAGCCTCGCGATTGCAGCCACGATCGTTGCCATCCCTGCAACCAGCCTGTAGGCATCCTTCAGGCCGAGCGTATTGGTAGCAGGTATGGCTTTGTCTACCTCCAAGGCCTCGTTACTGCCGGGCGTAACATCTGGCACCGTGTCAGCGTCGGTGTCGATGGACTGCGACGGGTCTGGTGACCGAGTATCAACGTCTGTTACCACCTGCCTCAGGGTAGCTATGCCCACCCTAAGAGCAGCCATTGGGGTCATCTTCTCCACAGGAAGCGCACCCAGCGCCCTCAACGTACGGGGGAGGGGCCTGAGCGATGCCAGAGTCTCTCTATACAGCTTCAGCTCGTCTGCAGAAGGGAGATGGCCGTTGATGATAAGGAACGACACTTCTTCGAACGTCGACTGAGCACACAAGTCGAAGATATCGTACCCGCGATAGCTCAAGATGCCTTGAGCCCCATTCACAAAACCAATCTGCGTCTCACATGCGATCGCATCCTGTAGTCCCCGGCCTATTCTGCATTGCACGGGCCATTTGATTGGCTCGCAAGCAACAAAATCGGACCCCTCTACTGTCTCCTTCTTGCCCGGTCTAACCGCGTCTGCCACAGTATGGTTTGTGTCGGCGTCACGCAAGCGCTTGGCCTTTCCGGCTGTGCTACTCATCCTCCGCCCTCCTTTTTCAGTGGTTGATTGAGCGGCTAGTTCTGTCGTGCGATTCGCAGTGGCAGAACCAGCCGCCAATGACGCGTTTTTGACCTAATTAGGTAAATTCAACAAGATATCATCACACTCCTGCAATAATCGCACTGTTGCGCGATCAGGACGGGCTGTGCGTTTTGAGTTGACTGCGTGGGGCCCTAAGTCTAAGCGGTGTTCACAGTTGAATGTCAAGCAGCTTTAGTATAGACTTTATATAGCAGGATAATTATAGCGCGCATGCATAGAATGCGTATCAGAGGAAACGCCTACTCTGATAAAGGCGCGAGGGGTGAGTGCCTGTGCGGAGATCATTGTGGCCGAGAGTAGTAGTGTTCGTAGCCTTGTTGTGTATTCTCGGACTAATCTCTACAGGATGCAAGGTGTTTGTTTCGATCACCATCGGGTTTGGTGACGGTTTTTTTGACAAGTTCGCGCGCGAGATTGAAGAAGAAAACACGAGTGCGCTGTGGAACTACTACGCTAATTATGTCTTTGTCGTGCCTATGGACCGGCCAGCTAGCGAGTGGTCCCGCGCCCAGATCATCCAGGAGTGGGACGACTACTTCGCACGTTATCGCATCCTTGAATGCAGAATCATGGAAGAGACAGAACGAGACAGCTATGGCGACATTGCCATAGTGGATATCTGGAGGCGGGAGAAGTGCGTAAACAGATTGACTGGCGAGGAGGAGCTCGTCGACGTATGGGAGCGGTTCACGCTCCACGATGTGAGCGGAGACTGGAAGATAGCTAGTGTATGGGTGAAGAACGAGATCAGGACTCGACTGTAAGTTGCCGATCGGTTGAGTTCCTACGGTCTGACCAGATAAAGAAGCTGGGCTCGCCCGGGTGACCGGTCGAAGCGCCAGCTTCTGTTTGTTCTTAGTTTCTGATCGTTCCCTTGGAGCAGTCCCAGGATACCGCCTCTAGGACACCTTCGCCTCAGTGCTGCAGGGGCAGCTATCGCTGGAAGAACCGCTGCAGCTATCCGCGGAGCAGGCCGCACCTTCAGCAGATTCCTTCGATGAGCCCTTCCTGCTGTCGACACAGTACCAGCCTGAGCCCTTGAATACGATCCCCACGTTGCTGCTGATCAGGCGAGTCACGCTGTTACCGCAAGTCGGGCAGACCTTGAGGGGATCCTCAGTGATCTTCTGAACGACCTCAAACTTGCCACAGCTTGGGCAGCGGTACTCATATGTCGGCACTGGCAAACACCTCCTGGTAGCACTCAGTGCACTATGCTGCTATCATTCAAGGACTAATATACGTCAGGCACAAGCTTGTGTCAATCGGCCGAAGGAATCGTCCGACCGGCAGAGAAATCGGTCAGAGCACGCCGAAGCAAGTCCGTTGGCTGGCCGACGCCAGTCTGTCGACAGGAGGTCTGCAGCGAAGATGAACACACACGCACAAACCCAAGCAGCGCAACCAGATGCAGAGCGACCGAACATCGTACTGATCAACTGCGACGATCTGGGATATGGGGACCTTGGCTGCTACGGATCTACGGTCAACGATACTCCCGAAATCGATAGAATGGCCAGCGAAGGGATGCGCTTCACAGACTTCTACGCGGCGTCGCCGCTCTGTTCGCCTTCCCGTGGAGCGATGCTGACCGGGTGCTATCCTCCTCGGATCGGTTTCGGTGAGTTCGAAGGGCATTGGGTGCTCTTCCCAGGCCAGCCTGTCGGCCTCAATCCAGATGAGATCACTATTGCCAGCCTCCTTCAGAGAGCAGGCTATGCCACCAAGATCGTTGGCAAATGGCACTGTGGCGACCAACCCGAGTTCCTGCCAACAAGGCACGGTTTTGACAGCTACTACGGCCTTCCGTACAGCAACGACATGGGCAGACAATTCGAGTCGGATACGTATCCGCCGTTGCCACTCCTGAGGGATGAGGAGGTTGTCCAAGAACAACCCGATCAGTCTTCGTTGACCGAGCGCTATGTTGAAGAGTGCGTCAGATTCATCCGTGAAAACGTCGGCCGTCCGTTCTTTCTCTACTTGGCACACATGCATGTCCATCTACCTCACTACGCACCTGAGCGCTTCTTGAGGGAGTCCAGAAACGGCCGTTACGGCGCAGCGGTCGCCTGTATAGACTGGGCCACAGGGGCGATCCTGTTCGAGTTGCGCCGGCTCGGACTGGATGAGCGCACGCTTGTCGTGTTCACAAGCGATAATGGCTCTCGGTGCGGAGGAGGAGGGGGCAGCAACGGGATCCTGCGGGGGACAAAGGGAACCACATGGGAAGGCGGCCTGAGAGTGCCGTGCATAATGCGATGGCCGGGGAAGATCCCTGCCGGAGCTGTGTGCAGGGAGTTGGCCACAGCTATGGACTTCTACCCGACCTTTGCGGCGCTTGGGAGAGCGCCTCTGCCTCAGGATCGAGTCATCGACGGGAAAGACCTGTGGAGTCTGATCTCCTCAGAGCAACCTTCGGTCAGGTCTCCTCACGAGGTCTTTTTCTACTACGTGCGGAACCGTCTCGAAGCCGTGCGAGACAGGCGCTTCAAGCTCCATGTCTACAAGGGCGACAAGCCGGTTCAAGAGCTTTATGACCTCGAGTCAGATCCAGGCGAGACCACCAACGTGTTCGACGCCTACCCTGATGTCGTTCGCGAACTGACCGGCAGACTGCAGGAGTGCCGCGAGGACATAGGCGATGAGCTGACAGGCACCGTCGGCCGCAACGCCCGGCCTATCGGTCGTGTCGATCACCCAGACACGCTCACTCACTACGATCCCCGGCATCCATATATGATGGCTTTGTACGATCTGAAGGACAGGGGATAGAGGCGCCCCACATCGAGGGAGGCGCCTCATAGCTCTTGCAGGTCGGCTCTCGGGACGGTATGTCAACACTCGCACCGGCGTCGCCAGTGTCCGACGGCCGCCGCCCGATGGCTGCCGCCCGACGGCCGCTGCTCGACGGCCGCCGCTCGACTGCCCTTAGGAAGCGGTCGTTCTGTCCCGCACCATGCGCTCATACAGAACCGGGATAAACACCAGGGTCAGCAGTGTGGCGTACAGCAGTCCGCCGATTGCCGTGACAGCAACTGGCTGCATCATCTCGGCGCCTTGCCCCATACCCAAAGATGTCGTGGAGAGGGCGATGATAGTCGTCAGCGCAGTCATCAGTATCGGCCTCAGCCGGTCGGCCCCCGCCTTCCTGACGGCATCCCGTCTGTTCATTCCCGCTTCCATCATCTTGTTCGCGTAGTCTACAAAGACGATCGCGTTGTTGACCACCACTCCGCAGAGAATGATGAGTCCGAGGGCTGCAGGTATGCTCACAGGCATACGAGCTATGATCAGCCCAAGGAAACCTCCGGTGAACGCCAGCGGTATGGTAAACATGACAATGAACGGGGACAGCAGAGACTGGAACTGAGCCACCATCACTAAGTAGATGAAGATGACTCCAAGCACCAGCATCAGGAACAGGTCTCTGAACGAGGTCATGAGGAGCTCTTGCTCGCCGCCCATCGTCACTGAGTAGCCCTCAGGAACGTCGAGCTCGGCGAGTTTCTGTTCGATTTGGCTGCTGACCTTCCCGACGTTGTAACCTTCGGCCAGCTCAGCGGATACCGTAATGTATCGCTGCTGGGATTCACGAGTGATCGACTCAAACCCCAGGGCTTCTTGAACGTCCGCTACATCCTTGAGCGCTACCTCGGTGCCCAGAGGCGTCGAGATCTTGAGGTTTGCGAGGTCGTCCGCAGTTGCCGGAGCACCGGCGTAGTCCTCTACGTACACGTCGACATCTCTGACACCTATCGGAATGGAGGTGGCTGCTCTTTCGGAGGCCAGAAGCTGATTGATCTGCATAAATACCTGAGCAGCAGTAAGGCCGTTCGCCAAGCTCTTCGCCTTGTCGACCATGACGCGCAGCTCCGGCGACGTTCGATCGAGGCCGTCGGATACGTCTACTGTGCCTTCCACAGATGATACGATGGCGGCTACCTGCGTCGCCAGCTCCTTCAGAGTATCCAGGTCTCGTCCGCCGATGCGCACGGCCACCGTGCTGCCCGTCAGCGCAGAGATGTCCATTGCAGCGTCGCTGACTGCGACCTCGAACTTGAGATCCGAGGTCTCATTCCTGATGGCCTGAGCGACTTCGGCCGTCGATCTGGATCTGTCCTCTTTGAGCAGGACGTACATGGACACAGAGTCTCCGCTGCCTCCTCCGCGGGCAGACCCCATTCCGCCCATTCCCATCATGCCGCCGATCGACGCGCCGACAGTCTCCACTTCGGGCACATCTGACACAATCGACATGACCTTGTCCGCAGCAGCCGCAGTCTCGGCGAGCGCCGTTCCTCTCGGGAGAGTCACAGTCACCATGATCTGTCCCGTATCGGTTTCCGGCATCAGCTCTGTTCCGAGGGACAGCACGCCTAGAGTGCTGGCGATGAAGAGGACGATGACCAATCCTACGACTACCGCCTTGTGGTCGAGGGAGTATGCGAGCAGCTTGCCGTACAGCTCCTTGATCCTGTCGACGACTCTGTGTCTCAGCTGCTCCTCCCCTGAGGTGATCCTTGATGCAATCATTGGAACGAGGGTAAGAGCAACTGCTAGACTAGCCAACAGAGAATATGCGATCGTGAGGCCCATCTCTGTGAACAGCTGCCGCGTGAGTCCCTGGGTGAATATGATCGGCACAAAGACAGCGATCGTAGTCAGAGTGGATGCTGTGATAGCCCCGGTCACTTGGGCGGCGCCTTCGATCGCCGCTTGGACCGGCGATTTCCCTTCTGCCCTCATGCGATAGATGTTCTCGATCACCACGATCGAGTTGTCGACGAGCATTCCGACTCCGAGAGCCAGGCCTCCCATGGACATGACGTTGAGAGTCACATTGCTGAAGTACATCAGCACAAACGCCGTCACCAAGCTGACGGGTATCGAGAAACCAACCACTAAGGTCGGACGGATGTCCCTCAAGAACAGCAGCAGGATGGCGATTGCCAGAAGGCCTCCGATGAGCAGATTGTTAACGACCGCTCCGACCGCCATTCGGATGTACTGTCCCTGATCCATGAGAGGGACCAGCTCGAGGCCTGGATGCGCCTTTTCGATCTCTTGCGCCTTTGACAGGACTCTTCGGCTGACATCGGAGGTGGCGTATTCGGTCTGCTTCTGCACTGTCATGATGACCGCGTCGTTGCCATTGACTTTTGTATACATCTCGTCCGAGTTGTCTGTGACAAAGATGTCAGCGACATCCTCGAGCACTACGGGTTCGGTTCCCGGGAACGGCGGGACGAAGATGGGCAGAGTGCGCAGCTGTTCCAGGCTGTCTATGCCATCGCCGACCCTCACGAGGTAGTCGGCGTCGTCGCTGGAGAGGTATCCTGCAGGCATTTCGAAGTTCTGGCCTTTCAGGACTCCTGCGATCGTATCTTTGGAAAGCAGCTGACTGCTGAGCAGCGACGCTGGAGACTGAGTCGAGGCTGCCGCACCGCCCTGGAGCGACGTGGAGGGCTGAGTCGTGGAGGACTGAGCTGATGCCGCTCCGCCGCCCTGGAGCCACGCCGGGAGCTGAGCCGACGCAGTGCCTCCGCTCTGGGGCTGGCTGCTCATGAGCGCGGCCAGGCCCGACAGCTGGCCTCCTGTCGATCCTGGCGAGCCCGAACTAAGAGGAGTTGCTGAGGACAGCATGGCAGCCATGATGGCGCTCTGCATCTTCGCGGTGGTTTGAGATATTTTACCCTCGTTGAGCCTTACGACGATCTGTCGTTCGACGAGGCCGATCGCGGTTACTGATGCGACACCTTCGACGCTCTCGAGCGCGGGAATGACAGTCTCCTCAATGAGCACAGACGACTCCTCAATCTCTGCACCCTCAACTGCGGCCGACAGCACTGTCACAGGCATCATGTCCGGATTGAGGCGCATGATAGTCGAGCGCCCCACTTCATCCGGGAGATAGGATCTCAACATCTCGAGACCCTCTCGCATCTCAATGATTGCCGAGTCCATGTTTGTCGTCTCATTGAACTCGAGAATCACTAAAGACATGTTCTCTCGCGAGATTGACCGAACGTTGTGGATATTGCTGATCGATGCCATCGACTGTTCGATCGGCTTGGTCACAACCATCTCCACTTGCTCCGGATTTGCGCCCATATACGGGGTGATGACGATCGCGTACGGCAAGTTGATGCTTGGAAGGAGATCGACTGTCGTGTTCATGACGGACACGACTCCGAGGATGCCGATGACGATGATCGCAACAATAACTGTGTAGGGTCTCTTGATGCCAAACTGCGGAAGCATGCAGGTCACTCCATTCGAGTAGGTATACGTCTTGAGTCTGGCGGCTGATCGACCGACTAGTCTTCGTCCAGTATCGAGCTGAGCTTCTCCAATCCCTGAATAACCTGGTGAAGGTCCTCAGTGGAGGCCTTCCCGAAGAGCTCGAGCATAAGCTCTTCGATGCGAGACTCGATGTCGCGTGCGAGGTTCTCGCTTGATTCGGACAGGGCCACAAAGACAACCCGCCGATCGTATTCGCCGTGAGTCCTGCTGACGAGCCCCGACTTGACCAACCTGTCCACCATGACTGATGTGGTGCTGTTGGTCAGGCCCATTCTTGCACTGAGGTCGCTCATTCTCATGGGGCCGTGGCGCTTGAGGCAGGCCAGAACGGACAGCTGCGCGAACGTCAGTCCTGAGTCAGGGAACTCGACGCGCACCTTTCTCTGTAGTTTGCCCCCTACCTGCTTCATCAGACCGAGAATCCTGCGAGCAGTATCTCTGTTCTCCATGCACTCACCTCGTCAAGTTGTCGGGAAATGCTTGGATACTTTGAATCAGAATAGTTTGTACGCGATTATTTGGTATTCGTACGATGTTAGTCTACACCCGGCGTCAGCCACCGTCAATTGCGAGGGGTTGCTTCTTTCGGAATGTCCACTTGAGCCAGCCTCCGTCCACAGTATCAGGATCAAAAGGCGAGCATGAGGCATATACTACCACTAATCCCCACAGCTTTCGTTGGCGCAGAGGAAGGGTATCTGTGCGGACTTGTAGAATACCAACGGTCGATTGTCCGCGGCCAAGCCTCATAGACGGGCTACGCGACATATCAAGTGGGAAGGGCGTTTGCTCGACAGCAACGGCTTGCTGCACGCGCCGCCAATTGGGAGAGACAGCTTATGATAGTGACTATCACAGCAAACCCGTGCCTGGATCGCAATGTTTTGGTTGAACGAATGGTGTCTGACGATACCATGCACCCAATTCTGGTCACCGACGACCCTGGGGGAAGCGGCATCAACGTATCGAGGGTTCTGACCAGATTTGAGCGCAAGAACATAGCTGTGGGATTCCTGGGCGGAGGAACCGGCCAGGATGTAGCAAGACTGCTTGACGAAGAGGGTGTCGTGCATCGGTTTACCGAGATCAAAGGCAACACTAGAACGAACATGATCATCAGCGACAAATCGACGAGAGCTCAGTATCGGATCAGTTTCCCGGGTCCTGACATTGCTCCTTCAGAGGTTGAGAGCTTCATGAACGGCATGAATCAGTACCTCGATGCCGAGTTCTGGTCGATTGGCGGGAGTCTGGCCAAGGGTCTTCCTGAGACGCTGTACCGGGATTTGGTCAGACTTGGCAATTCCAAAGGAGTCAAAGTCGTGCTCGACACGTATGGCGTGCCGTTAAGCCTCGGGCTCCGCGAGTCGCCTTTCTTGGTGAAGCCCAACGAGTTCGAGTTGTCCCGGATTGTGAAGCGAGATCTGAACACCCTCCAGGATTTTGTCGATGCCGCGAAATCGCTCCACCGGCAGGGTGTGAGCATCGTGGTCGCCTCTCGTGGCGCCGAAGGCGCTCTCCTGGTGTCGGACCAGGGAGTCTGGAATGCGATTCCTCCCCGCGTCGAGGTCAAGAGCAAAGTTGGCGCCGGAGACTCGACCGTAGCTGGAGTCCTGATGGCGGTAGCCGACGGGCTTAAGCACGATGAAGCTGTCAGGATGGGAGTCGCCTGTGGGACTGCCACGACGTTGACCGAGGGGACAGGCCTTTGCCTGAAGTCTGACGTGCTCGACATCTATGAGAGAGTTACCGTCCAAGCCATTGATTAGCAAGCACGGCGAAATCAGCTAGGATTATCGGTCTTGCCGCGGGCATTCTATGTAATGAGGTTTATAGCGGTCGAGCTAAGATCCATGCAGGATCTAACGTCTTGGGTCTTGTATGGGTCGAGCAGATGGTCTGCATGGGTTCTACCGTTGGATCCATGCAGGCCTGCGCACAGATCATTGCAAGTGGGCCAACTTATGGCGGTGGTTGAGCAGATCATCGCTGTAGGGAAACCTATTTGCAGTGGTCAAGCCAAGATTGACACAGGAGCGAAAGGGTTGTGTTGCAGTCGAGAGACTGCAGCATGATCCCCAAGTTTCGGTGTCAGTCGGCCAAAGATCATTGTAGGTGGTGTAATGGCTGCTCAGTGCCGAGAGGTGTTGGGTAGTCACGTAACCATCTGCAGTGGTCGGCGGGCAGATCGCTATAAGCCTACTCACAATCGTGGCAGCCTTCTGATCCGCATCGTTGTTTACTGGCTCTGATCAGGATCAGTCGCTGCCACGATCTATGTGTACATGTGCCATCTCATGACTTCGGGTTGAACAGCAGTGACACAAGAAACGAGAACACTATAGCTGCAGCAATGCCAGAGCTGGTGAGTTCGAACATGCCTGAGAGCAGTCCCAGCACTCCGGTTCGTTCCGCTTCGCGAATAGCTCCCTGGGTCAGCGCGTTTCCAAAGCTCGAAATCGGCAGCGTCGCTCCGGCTCCGGCGAAGTCAATCAGGCGTTGATAGAGGCCGAGACCTGACAGGATGCCTCCCGCGACCACAAAGGCCGATAGGACATGTCCCTGAGTGAGATTCGTGGTATCGATGATCACCTGCCCGAGGGCGCATATTGCGCCTCCCACCAGAAATGCCGCAAGATAGTTGTTCACCTGGCTCACATCCTATCTCTCAATGGATCGAGGTTGCCACCTGCTCGGTTCACGTCCTGCTCCTCAATAGATTGGGATAGCTGCTCACTTGGTCCACGTCCTACCTCTCGATAGAGATGGCGTGTGCGATCGACGGTATGGCCTCGCCCTGATGGCATGAGGTCGGGCTGTGAAGTGCGCCTGTCGCTACCAGGAGCAATCTGGAGAGCGATGCCTGGCGCAGCTGCCTGTACAGCTTCGAGAACAGCACCAGTGCAGAGCAGACACACCCGCTGCCGCCGGCGTGGACTCCTTGGTCCTTGTCATAGAGCATGATGCCGCAGTCAGCGAGGTTTGCGGCTAACTCCATGTTCATCTGCTCTCTGGCGAGGTCCCTCAATAGCTGGTGGCCGAACTGGCCGAGATCCCCGGTCACGATGAGGTCGTAGTAGTCAGGCCCTCTCGAGATGTCCTCGAAGTGCTGCACGATAGTGTCCAGAGCTGCGGGTGCCATTGCTGCGCCCATATTGAAGGGGTCGGTCGACCCGGTCTCGATCACTCTTCCAAGAGTGCAGGAAGTAATCTTCGGTCCTTCACCCGAGTCGGCTATCAGAGCAGCAGCGGCACCTGTAGCAGTCGACTGCGAGTACGGGGGACGCTGCATCCCATACTCGACGGGATACCTAAACTGCCTCTCAGCTGAGCTGTTGTGGCTCGATGTCGCCACGACCACCTTGGATGCATAGCCGCCGTCGATCAGCATCGCTGCGACTGCTGAACACAATGACGTCGCTGAACAGGCGGAGTACATGCCTAGAAACGGGATGGGAAACTGCGAAGCCGTGTAGTTCGATACGATGATCTGATCCAGGAGGTCGCTAGCGATGAGGAAGTCGATGTACTCCGGGAGGTCTCCAGTCTTGCGGAGGACCTCGTTGACGGCATCTTCCATCATCTTGGCCTCCGCTTTCTCGAACGACTTCTGACCGTACATCCCATCGCTAGTGGCTCTGTCAAAGAGGTTGCCGAGGGGTCCCTCTGACTCCAGCGGCCCGGCAATCGTGTAGGCGCCAACTATGATGGGAGGCACCGAGAACTGGACAGTCTGCTTGCCTCTCTTCTTGTTCTTCAACTGGTAATCCCTCCGGCGGGGTTATGTTCAGGGGGCGACTGATTGCGCTACCGCACCAGCGATACTACTAGACCCACGACGAAAGCTGTTACCACACCGTAGAGGATCACCGAGCCGGCGAGGCCGAACAGGTGGCTCCCGATTCCATAGATCAGTCCTTCTCGCTTGTACTCGAGAGCCGACGAGACCATCGAGTTGGCGAAACCCGTGACGGGCACGGCCAGGCCTGCGCCTGCGAACGAAGCGATCTTGTCGAACACGCCGAGGCCTGTGAGCAGGGCTCCGAGGAATATGACCGTCGCGACTGCTGCGTTTGACGCCATGTCATGGGTCAACCCGAAGACATCGCTGTAGACGTTTATCAACAACTCGCCGAAGCAGCAGATCAGGCCTCCAGAGATGAAGGCCCTCAGAATCCTTGAGAGCAGGTTCACCTTCGGTTTCTTGGCATCTACCATCTGTTGGTACTGTTTTTGCGAGAGTTTGACGCGCGGCGAGTTGATGGGCTTGTCCTGAGACACTGCATAACACCCCTAGATGTTGCGCTCTTTGATTAGTGTGGGCAAGACCAGCAACTCTATTCCCGTGCAGATGAGGAACAGCACGTTGAGCTTCTCTTCTAGGTGCGAATCGCTTTTGCACGGCTCACTTGATTGTGGTACAATGCAAGCTGAAGACTCATATCGAGTTTCGAACAGGAGGTTTTCTCATGAAGGAAAGAGTCAAGGAAGTCCTGGACAAGATCAGACCGTCGCTGCAGGCAGATGGCGGCGATGTCGAGCTTGTCGATGTCATAGATGGCGTCGTGACCGTGAGGCTGCAGGGAGCCTGCCATGGATGCCCGATGTCACGGATCACTCTGAAGAACGGTATTGAGCGCTATCTGAAGAACGAGATACCGGAGGTAAAGGAAGTCCAGTCAGTCTAGCCGGCTCTTCGGCCGTGCCTGATCACATCTCTTGGGGAGGCATGGATACGATGTCCGAATCGAAGACCAGGGTCCGTCAGTTACCCAGCACGGTTGTCAGTCTGTTGCTGTTAGCGGCTGCAGTTCTCATTGCTGGACAAGCAATGCTTCCTGCTGTGGCTGGAGCCCAATCGGCCAGCGCATCCGTGCCTTCCACAGAGCAGCGAGCCTCGGACGATTCGACCAGCAGGGCGATCTACGGTCAGCGATACGTAGGGCTCTATGACGGAGACAACTTCATTGGCGATCATGCCGTGACAAGGGAAGAGCTGCTTTCGATAGTGGATCGTCTGCTGAAAGACATAGAGGCTGGGAAGATCCATGTTGAGAGCTCAGACGCTGAGTTGTTGCGAACTGTGGTTGTGGAGTTCCAGGAGAAGCTCATGGAACTGGGCAACCGGGTTCAGGTGCTGGATGCAGAGATGCAGGTGCGGCACAAGAGAGACGTAGTCCTTACGGAGCAGACGCTCCTGGTCAAGGAAGAGGCAAATGACCTCATGGCCAAGATCACGGCGTTCGCCGAGGATCTCAGACGGTTCGTTCTCGACCAGGCTGCCTCCACTGCCGAGGAACTCGAGGCGGCTGCGGAAAGCCTGAGCCGCTTCAGCGAGCGGATCGATGAGATAGTCCTCGAGATCGATGACCTGCAGTCGAGCCTGGGAGTGTCGAACGCCGACGTCCTGAAGCGCATAGAAGAACTCAAACACGAGCTGAACGTTATATCGAGCCGATTCAGCACGCTGAGGACTGAGACTCTCAACACCTACGATACCCTGGTATCCAAGATGGATGACCTCGAGAAACGGTTGACAGACGCACTCAAGTCCGCCGAAGAGAAGATGGCTGCGCAAGAGCAGCGCATCAGCCAGCTCGAACGCCAGTTGGCAGTGAATCAGGTCAAGTATGAGGCCGACCTGAACGCGTTGAGCGATATGGTTCTGTCGCTGAGCGCACGACTGTCTGCGCTCGAGAGCGGCCAGCCGGGCGCTTCCTCGGGCGGGACATCTGACGCAGAAGCGGGGAACTAGGCAAGATCCTCGACCGTCTCGTGAGCGAAGTGCTCCAGGAGTCCGATTTCGTCCAGAATGTAGAGAAGCGAATACTTCTGGCTGATCTCCTTGGAGCAGACGATCGCATCCTCAACTAGATCTCGTGAATATCCCATGTCTTGAAACCTGTAGGGCGACTTCGCTGCGTCAAGCAGTGATGTGAGTTCTGCAGGTTTTGGTATATCATGCAGCACCATCTGCTGGAGCCGCTCCCAGTTCGCCGACAGATACTCCTTTATATACTTCGCTCGGGCTTCGCCGGGCAGATTCGACCGCCATCTCTGTATCATGGCAGGGGCGGTGCGGCCATAGACTTCTGTCAGCCGGGCAACTCGCCGTTCCGGTGACTGCGGCCGCGGCGGGGCGGCCATCAACCTCTCGATCTCTGCGAAGTCATGTGAGAACACCTTGTGGTACATGGTGGACATGATATAGGTGCCAAGCGACACCTTTTCCCCGTGCAAGTGAGCCGGCGCCTCTCCCGTCAACGCCTTCATCTCTAGAAAATGCGATATGTGGTGTTCAGCTCCTGAGGCAGCCCGGGAGATTCCGACCATTGCTATGGCCAATCCGGAGACTACGAGGCCTTCCATAATCGCAGAAACCGTCTCATCGCTGTAAGGACTGTCGGATGTGCACTGACTGCCCGATTCGCACTGACTGCCCGATCGCGATGCTTGCGCACCGCCCGATGACGATGCGTCTGGACTGCTCGACTGCAATGCATCTATGCATCTTCTGAGGGCGTCTTGGACAAGCCCTATCGTGTATTCGCAGATGTATTCGCCGTTGACCATGTGGGCCAGCCGCCAGTCCATCCTCGCGATGACCTTGCCGATCAGATCCCCAAAGCCTGCGGCCTTCATGTGCTCAGGAGCCTTGGACAGCACCTCGGTATCGCCTACGATAGCGGTGGGGAGCTTCCCTTGGACTGTGGTCTTGACGCCGTCGACCACGAGTGAACTGATAGAAGAAGCGTATCCGTCCATCGATGGAGCTGTTCCTACAGCTATGAACGGAATGGACATCTTGTATGCCACGTGGCGCACTATGTCGTTGATCGTGCCGGATCCGACTGCGATCAGGCATTGTGTGCCGGGTTCGATGGCGAGCAGCACCGTGCCCAATGTCTTTTCGTTGGGGATAAGGGGTTCTTCTCCTCGAATCACGCAGGTTGTGAGGTCGACCTGCGTGCCTTCGAGCATCAGCTCGAGTCGCTCGCCGGCTGCTCGGTAGGTGTTTGTATCGCAGACCATCGCGACTCTGCGTCCGGGGGACACTTGTTGCACGATGCGTCCTATGTCGTCAAGCGCGTTTGGCCTGATGATTATGTCACCCATGTCGACTGCATGGGCTCTGCCACACGCACAGTTCGTTCTGTTTGCTTTCTCAGTCAGGTTCGTCAGCAAGTTCGTCACTCCGTTTCTGGGTTGCCGGTCGCATATGCTTTCTGCTGAGCTGTGATTGATTCCTCCAAAATATCTTCTCTTGGCAGTTGTATGGATGCCAATTTGATGGTATACTAACGGTGAAATAGAACAAATGTTCGATAAGCCCCTGTGGCGACAGGGGTTGTTTTAGCAGCAATCATCGAACATATGTTTGGGAGATGGCTGCCTTGAGACAGTCATGCTGCATAAAGATAAGCGATTTTCCGATGAGATGCGAGGAACTGCGAGACCGGGAGCTTTGCGATCTTCCATACATAATCACACGAGACAACAGCATCGCATATATATCCACACTTGCCGCAAGGACAGGCGTGGATTTCAGGATGAGTGTAAACCTGGTAAAGGCCATTTATCCAGGCGTCCGCATATTGCCATACGATGGCGATCTGTATTGCACGATGCATCGAGTCTTCCTGGACATATACGCCGATTGCTCGCCTTTTGTCGAGCCCATGAGGGAGGGAGAGGCTTTTATCGATCTGACAGGTGTCCAGGATGATGCCGCTGAGGTTCGGCGGATCATTGACAGAGTGCGGACGGAATCCCCGGTATCCGGTATTTACATGGCTTTTTGCTCTTCTACTTCAAAACTGATCTCACGCATAGGTGCAAACATAGCTGCCGCATCGAGCGACTCTTGGAGACACCGGAAAGGGCTTGCAAAGCATGTCAGGGACTCTGATGCGGATTTCGTCTTTCTGGTGATCAAGGACGAATCGAAGGCTGATTTTATCGAGCGTCTGCCGATTCAGTACCTTTGGAGCGCAAATGCAGAGGACGTGAGCAAGCTCTATCAGCTTGGAATCAATCGCATCGGCGATATCCGCAAAATCCCCGTCAGTGTGCTTGCCGGGCAGATCGGTGACTCGGCTTACAGGGTTCTCGAGATGAGTTATGGCATAGACGGCACTCCTGTATATCCATGTTATCCGGAGATGGAGCTATGGGAGAAAAGGACGTTCGAAGGCGGAGCGGACAATCTGGAAAGCCTGACGCTGGCGGTAGACGACATCCTTCAGGTTCTCGTCAAAAGGCTCACAGACATGGACATGACCACTTCAAGTCTTTCTCTTCAGGTCTTTTTGTCGGGCAAGGAGGAGGGCCGGGTCATTTCCCATGACAAGAAGCTCAAGCGTCCCACCGCTTCTCTGAGATATGTCGAAAGCGCCCTGAATCGGATGATTCAGCTGATCGTCCGGGATTTGTGCACAGGCGACTCTGGCTCTGCCGGGGGCCCTCACTCTGCTGGCGATTCTCGCTCTGCGGGGGATCCTCACCCTGCGGGAGGCTCTCGTTCTGCCGAGGGCTCCCGCCCTGCCGGGAGTTCTCACTCTGCCAGGTCAGAGGTTTCAGAACATAACGATGCGGATGTGCGTCCGACTGATTCAAGGGTGATATCAGGGATATGCGTCAGATTCAAAGACATACAGCGAGCGGATGCAGGCAAAGTGAATCTGTTCGATGACGTTGGAAAGGAGGAACGAGAGCAGTTGCTTGAGAGGACTATGTTCAGCATCGAGGGACGGTTTGGTGCGAACACGATAGAGCTGGCCGGAGCATTGGCGAGTTCTAGACGTGACAAGCTCAGAGCTGCTCTTGACGTGTTCTAGGATCTGTTTCCACGGATCAGGAGTTGGCGGGTATGAGCAGGATCATCAACAGACCCGTAGATGTGGTGATCGACGATCTGCAGCGGCCGATGCGGTTTCTATGGCGCGGCAAATGGATTCCAGTCGGTTCGATAGTTCGGAGATGGCGGGAGGTTGGGAGGTGGTGGCAGGGAGAGGGCGAGAGCACGTTCTATACGATCGTTTCAAAGGATCTAAGCATATATGAGTTGAGCAACTCCTCTCGAGACGGGTGGCAGCTGGTCAGGATATACGATTGATAGGAGAAGGGCGAGAAAAACCCCCGGCAAGAGCCGGGGGGAGACGCCAACGAAACGGTCACGGAGCAGCCAGCCATTTGCCCGCCGGCGAAGTGCTGCGCGTTGGGAAGCTTCGCCTGTTGGTGAAGCCGCCGCAGGCCGCGGGGCGCCGGCTACCGTTGAACCAGCCCCAGCTTGAGCCTGAAGTCCTCGAGGGTCGGCGCGGCAAGTGCTTCGACTCGCTCTCTGCCTCTTTGCAGGATCTCCTCGATCACTCCGGGCTTGCACAGCTCTTCGAAGCGCTTTTGGATGGGCTCGAGGGTCTCTATTATGATCTCGGCCAAATCCTTTTTGAACTGGCCATACCCTGAGTCGCCGTATTTCTTCTCGATCTCCTCGATCGGCTGACCGCTGCACAGCGAGTAGATGACGAGGAGGTTGGATATGGCCGCCTTGTTCACTTCATCGTACTTGACTTCCCGGCCCGAGTCCGTGACTGCAGAGCGTATCTTCTTCCGGACGACATCCGGAGGATCAAGGAGAGCGATGTAGCTCTTCGGGTCGTCGGATGACTTGGACATCTTCTCCTCCGGATTCACCAGGCTCATGATGCGCCCGCCCGCGCTCCTGGGAGGAATGTATGGCTCAGGGACCTTGAAGGTCTGACCAAAGCGGCTGTTGACTCGAATAGCGATGTCTCTCGCCAGCTCGAGGTGTTGCTTCTGGTCTTCGCCGACAGGCACCTGATCTGTCTGATAGAGCAGTATGTCCGCAGCCATCAGGACCGGATAGGTGAAGAGGCCGGCCGTCACGACCTCGTTCTTGGCAGACTTGTCCTTGAACTGCGTCATCCGCCTGAGCTCTCCGAAGTACGAGTTGCACTCGAGCAGCCAGCTGAGCTCTGCGTGTGCAGCGACGTGCGACTGAACGAATATGGTGGCCCTTTCAGGATCTATCCCGCAGGCCACAAACAGTCTTGCAACATCGAGGGTGGCGTCATGCAGCTCCTTGGGATCCTGCGGAACGGTGAGTGCATGAAGATCGACCACACAGAAGATGCAGTCAGCCTCGTGCTGCAGCTTGACGAAGTTACGTATGGCCCCGAGGTAGTTGCCGATGGTAAGCACGCCGCTGGGTTGAACGCCTGAGAATACTCTCTTGACCATGGTGCAAAGCCTCCTTGAAAAAAACAACCTCGCCCGGTTTGGGACGAGGTAGTTCGCGGTGCCACCCAAGTTGACCGTTTGACGGCCCACTCTGCAGGATAACGGCGGAAGTGCCGGCGGAATCTACTATGCCTGAGACGTCGGCAAGACGTGGGTCGTGACGGGACTGCGTCGCTCAGGTGTTTCGATTCGCAGCTCACGGGTCCATTCCACCTGCTCTACCTGCCGGGTCTCACCGGGGCCGGCTCTCTGAGAGGTAGAGGTGCAGATGTACTATTCCCGGTCATAGCTGTTGGTTATGTCTGCGATTTGTAGACATTATACTATCGCACCTGGTTGATGTCAACGCGCCGGGCACGGCTAACTCACGAGTAAATGTAACCGAGGCGATTGTGTCGTGGTGTGTCCTGTCCACTTGCATTGCCATTCAACATATTCGTTCCTCGACGGGGCGACCGACATAGAGCATCTTGTCGGGCTGGCCGCGGATTATGGCATGCCTGCGCTCGGTCTCACCGACCACAACGGCGTCTTCGGCGCAGTCGAGTTTCAAAAGCGCATGGAAAGCGCAGGGATGATTCCGCTTCTCGGCTCCGAAGTGGTCTTGGAGAGCGGACAACACCTGGTTCTCATAGCTCTCAATAGCCGCGGATATGCAAACCTCTGCAGGATCCTGACCGACGGTTTCCGCAACAGTGACAGACGTGACCCGAGAGTCAGCAAGAAGTCTGTCTTCGAGCACAGCAGAGACCTGGTGGTGCTCTCCGGCTGTGAGCGCGGAGAACTGGTCGAGCTGATCAGGCGAAGGAAGTACGCATCCGCCCTCGAGACAGCAAAGGAATACCGCGACGCCTTCGGAAAAGACCGCTTCTTTATCGAGCTTGTCAATCCCACGCTGCCGCTTGCCCAATTCATGAATCCCGTCTTGGCTGAGATCGCAGATAGACTGGGTCTGCGGTTGATCGCGACAAACGACGTGCACTACGGCACCAAGGAAGAGTTTAGGATTCACGACGTGCTCACGTGCATTCGCACTTTGACTAAACTCGATGATGTAAACCCGGACCGCCGGATAAACGCAGAAAATTACTTGAAGCCGCCGGATGAGATGCGCTCTGTCTTTCAAGAGTACCCGGAATCGCTCGAGAGCGCAGCTCTGATCGCAGAGATGAGCAGTCCCGTGTTTGACTGGGGGAAAAGGCTGCTCCCGAGATTCTCCGTGCCTGAAGGCATGACGTCCTATGGGCTCTTGCGGGAGCTGACTTTCAGGGGAGCCGAATCGAGATATGGAAAAATCACTGCAGAAATCAGGGACCGTTTGGAGTCTGAGTTGTCCGTAATTCATACGCTGGGGTTTGAAGACTATTTCCTCGTGGTTTGGGATATCGCCAGGTACGCCAAAGAGCGGTCAATACGGTATGCAGGGAGGGGTTCTGCAGCCGACTCTGCTGTCGCGTATTGCCTGTTCATTACCTCGGTCGACTCCATAGGCCGGGGACTGCTGTTCGAACGCTTTCTGAGCCTGGAGCGCGCACAGAATCCGGACATCGACATCGACTTCGACGCAAGATACAGGGACGACATAATCGACTACGTTTACAGGAAATACGGACACGAACACACCGCCATGGTATGCACGTACAACACCTTCAGAGCTAGGTCGGCAGTCAGGGACGTGGCCAAGGCGTTCGGCTTTCCTCCGGCTGAGATCGATTCCCTGGCAAAGAAGTTCCCCTACTTGGGATCCGGGAACATCGAGAGTGCGCTGGAGAAATACCCGGAGCTGCGCAATGGCAACATCCCCGTGGACCGGTACAAGCAGCTGTTTGAGGTGTGTCAGGCGATAGACGGGTACCCAAGATTCATTGGAACGCACCTTGGAGGAATCCTGATATCCAGCGAACCTCTGGTTAACCTGACGCCGGTGCAGAAGTCTGCAAAGGGCGTGATGATAACCCAGTTCGACAAAGACTATGTCGAAGAACTCGGTCTGGTCAAGCTCGATCTCCTGTGTTTGCGGACTCTCGCCGCAGTTGAGGACAGCGTCGAGTTGATCAGGGAGCAGAACTCCTCGTTTGACTACGACAGAATTCCGCACGGTGACAGGCCGACCTATGAGATGCTCAACAGGGGCGAGACCATAGGTGTGTTTCAGCTGGAGAGCCCCGCACAGAGAGCGCTTCAAACCCGGCTCGAGGCAGACAACATAGAAGACATAGTGGCCAGTGTCGCTCTGATAAGGCCTGGACCTATCGAAGGCAATATGGTCGAGCCATTCATTGCACGCAGGCAGGGCAAGGAGCCGGTCACCTATCTTCACCCGAAGCTCAGGCCGATACTCGAGAAAACCTATGGAGTGGTGCTGTTTCAGGAGCAGGTGATCCAGATCGCTACGGCGATTGCAGGGTTCACTCCAGGGGAATCCGACCGGCTCCGAAAGGTGATGACCCACAAGAGATCACGCAAAGACATGGAAACCATAGGGAGGGAGTTCATCGAAAGATCGGTCAAGAAGGGCATAGATGAGGAGGTTGCCACAACCATTTTCTCCTACATACAGGGCTATGCCGGGTATGGGTTCTGCGAAGCCCACTCTGCAGCATTTGCCGACACAGCTTACAAGACAGCATATCTCGTGAGGCACTATCCTGCTCAGTTTTACGCAGCTATACTCAGCAATCAGCCCATGGGCTACTACCCTCCGGCGACCATAGTCGTGGAGGCCAGGCGCAGAGGTGTTGCAATACTGCCCGTCGATGTGAACGTCAGCGGGAAGAAATTCACCGCGGAAAGGACAGGAGCAGGTTGGGCGATCAGGACGTCGCTGATTAGGGTAAAGGGAATGACAGAGGAAGCTGCAGACTCCATAGTTGGCGCCCGAAGGAGTAGGCGGTTCACCTCACTGCAAGATTTCTGCCTCAGAACACAAGTGAACTACGACATCGTCGAGAACCTGGTGCTCTGCGGAGCATTCGACGAACTGCATGGCAACAGGCGTCAGCTGGCCTGGGACCTGCCCCGTGTGTTTGAGCAGTGCAGGAAGTGGAAGGAAGAGTTCGGCGCGAATATATCGAGCGACGGGAGCCTAAATGACCTCTTGGGCAGTTGCAGCCAGGTGCCACTGAAGACGGCTGCGGATCAGATCCAGGATTTCTCTGATGTCGACAAGTTCAGACTCGAGTTCTCTGTCCTGCATATGAACACAGGGCCTCACTTCATGGAGTTCTACAGGCCATTCCTGCGGTCTAAGAGGATTCTGTCCACTCGGGAAGCTGCGACGATGCAGGAAGGCATGCTCGTGCGTGTCGCCGGAGTGGTCATCAGGCCGCACCGGCCGCCTACCAGAAGCGGGAGAACAGTGGTGTTCCTGTCTTTGGAAGACGAATTCGGATTGATAGATGTGACCATTTTCGAGAACGTGTATCAGAAGTATGGGGCAGTCATATTCGGCCAGCCTGCCCTCATAGTGTCAGGCAAGATCCAGAGGAGGGGAAAGGGTGTGTCCATAGTAGCTAATGCAGTGGGAGCTCTGCCTCCACTCAAGAAGTCCGGCAATGTGAGGCCGAGGGTCAGACAACGGTATTCTCGTCCTTAGCTCCCCAGCGGAGCCCCGCTGCTAGTCTCTTCTAGCCTATCCGCCTGGTCTGGCCCTCCAGCCGGCTCAGGCGCCTTGGTCCGCTGAGAGGAGCTCTCTATACAGACCCATAGTTCTCTCCGCCATTCTGCTAACCGAAAACATGTCTACCGCCCTTCGTCTGGCCGATTCGCCCATGCGCATTCTCATGTCCGGAGACACTAGCAGTTCCCTGATGCATGCGGCGAGCCCTTGGGGGTCGGCAGGCTCGCACAGCAGCCCAGTCTCGCCGTGTATCACGGCATCAGGAGTGCCGCCGACCTTCGTCGCGACCACCGGCTTCCCGAGCGCCATCGCCTCGACGATGGACACAGAGAAGTTTTCATTCAGCGAGGAAGACACGTAGATGTCGAACTCGGCGACCTCTGGAATCGGGTTTTCAAGGGCGCCCGTGAACCTCACGCGGTCTGATATGCCCAGGCTCGCTGCGCTGCGCTCGAGGGACTCGCGAAGCTTGCCATCTCCCACGATCACCAGTCGACAGTCAGGAAAATCGGGGGACAAGTCTGCAAGGGCCATGAGAAGGTGGACTATGCCCTTCTCCTTGGACAGGCGGCTGCTAGTCCCGATCGTCAGGCGCCCGGAAGAGCGTCCAGCGGCGTTGGGCAGCTCTTCATCCGCAAGAGGTGTTCCGTTTGGTATCCATACAACCCGTTGGTCGCGCAGAGGTGCTGGGAAGAACCTTGCGAGTCGTGCTCTCTCGGCATTCGACACTGCTATTACCCTATCGGCAAGTCTCGCGTAGAGCCACGTGAGGAAAAAGTCGAAGCTCCCTGTATATGCGTGAGGAGTAAAAACCATGGGGCACTGCAGACCAGTCTTCCTCATGACCTTCCTGGCCATCCAGACCATTTCTCTCGAAGCATGAACATGAATCAGGTTTGGTCTGAAGCGCTCGATGAGCCCCTGGAGGCTCTGCATGCTCCGGCGGGTCTCGGAGAGGCTCACGCGCATGGGGCCTGGGTACGGCACAAGCTGGTCGATCCTCTCGGATAACAGGGGAGTCAAGGGACCATCCGGTGCAGAGACCATGACCTCGAACTCACGTGCTATCCCTGGCAGCAGGTTGCACAGGTGTCGTTCAGTGCCGCCGAGCTGCATGTAGGGGCAGAAGTACAGAATCCGTTCGCGCACTGCTATCACGCCGCTCTCAGGCGAGCCTGTACGAGTAGGCCGGCCTGCTCGTCTTTCGGCTAGATGTTAGCATCGGGCACGCTGGAAGTCAATGCAGTGCGCAGCTATAACGAACTGCGAAGCGGGGATACTAAGCGCGAGTTCTGTGTTCAGTCGGCCGGTCAGTCACCGGACCGGCCGGTCAGGAAATCAGTCAGCTGGTTAGTCAACAAGTCAGCCTGTTCGCCTGGGAGGTTGTGCCTAGTGCGCATTCGACGGGTGCTTCTTGCTCTGCTCCTTATCTGCGCGTGCGCCCTTGCCGCAAGCGAGTATGTCGGGTATACCACGATTCACAAGTCTGCGCTCGACCTGAGGTTCTGGAGGAGATGGAGCCGCGAGTCTGAGCTGCCTGCCCCCAAGCAGACTCCGCAGCCGGCTGTTCCGGAGAGCGGCAGCGGATCTCAGGACGATCGCAGCCAAAGTGGTCCGATCCCCGATCACGTGCCTGAGGCTCCTGATCGCAGCGGCGGAGCCGGCCAGGAGTCGGCAGCTAAAGACGAACCGCTCGAGAGGCCAAGTCCTTCGTTTCTTTGCTCGTGCGAATCAGAGGCGAGAATCCTGGAGCTTCGGACGCCGCTCATGGCGGGCGATGACGTCGAAAGCCTTCAGACAGCGCTCAGGGCTCTTGGTTACTACTCCGGACCTGCTGACGGCATTTACTCCATCGAGACTGCTGAAGCCGTGAGACGACTGCAAAAGAGCCAGTCACTCGCAGTCGACGGCGTAGTCGGGAAGAAGACGGCGGACGCCATTGGAGCCCTGATCTACAGCGACGTGCCAAACGACGAGTTGATGAGCGTAGCCGAGTTCGCAGCAGCCCCCGTAGGGCCGTCCGCCAGGCCGGTGAATCCCATAATTGTGGTAGACATCGACGCACGGCGTCTGACTGTGTATTCAGAGGGCAAGCCCTTCAAGAGCTATCCGGTAGCCGTGGGCAAGCCATCGACACCTACTCCCACTGGGAATTGGAAGATCATTAGCAAAGGGGTGTGGGGAGGGGCGTTCGGTACCCGCTGGATGGGATTGAGTATCCCATGGGGCAAGTACGGCATTCACGGAACGAACAGGCCGAGCTCGATTGGGACAGCAGCAAGTCACGGATGTATCAGGATGCTGAACAGCCATGTGGAGGAACTGTATAACTGGGTTGGCTACGGGACCCCGGTCAAGATCATCTCCGGAGGCTTCGGTGAGATAGGCTACTACAGGCCGAACCTGAGTCGAGGAGCGACCGGCGCAGCAGTGAAGGAAGTCCAGTGCCAACTCAGAGACTTCGGCTACTACAAAGGCGGCCTTGACGGCATTTACGGCTATGCGACAGAGCAAGCGGTGAAGGACTTCCAAAAGGACAACGGCCTTGAGCCGACCGGTGCCGTGGATCAGAAAACCTACGATGCTCTGGGCATCGTTCTCGCAGACTAATCGAAGGCTCAGTAGGTGATCGCAAGAAGGTGGGGCGGGCCAGGCCAGAGGGCGACTGTCGGACCGTCAAGGCAGGCGGGGCATCGGCCTGAAGGCCAGGACTGCCGACTGAGGGCTGGGATTGGATCGAGGAGGTGAGATCCCCAAGAGGACAATCGACCATCGTGGTGAATACACCGCACTATGGCTGGTTGTCGTGAGTTATTCATATCAATAGATAAGACCATGCAGAAGTACCTCCCTCTGGTCATGCTGACCTGCTTCGCAGCGGGCGGCGTGTTTTCCGAGGAGATCGGAGGCTTGAAGCCTGCTGTGCCATGGCTCTTTGCAGCCATGACGTTCATCGGTGCGCTGCGGGTCAACGTCAAGCAGATCAGAGGGGTCTTCGTCGCGCCCTTGCCGATTCTCGCAGCGCTGGCCACTCTTCACCTCGTGTTTCCCGTACTGGTCTATCTAGCTCGCAGGATTGGGATTGTGACAGACCCTGATCTCTACACTGGCCTTGTCCTTCTCTCGTCGGTTCCAACAGGAGTCTCGACGATCATGTGGGTGACGGCGATGGGCGGCAACGTCGCTTTGGGCCTGACCCTGATAACCCTCGACTCTGTCCTCAGCCCAGTCGTGGTCCCCGCGACGGTCAAGCTGCTGGCAGGTGCGGTTGTGGACTTCGATGCTGCAGCCCTCATGTCGAGTCTGGTAAAGATGATCGTGATTCCAACCATAGTCGGAGTGGCGGTGAATGAAGGGAGCAAGGGGAGGGTAGCGGCGTCTGTCGCTCCATACGGCGGCGTCTTCGCGAAGATAGCGCTCGGAGCCATAATTGGCGTAAACGTTGCTGCATCGTGGGACAGAGTGGCGTCCTACACGGGGAACTTCGCTGCGCTGCTCGCAATACTGTTGACCATGACGGTTCTTGGATTCGTGGCCGCGTTCGTGGTGGCGCGGGTAGCGATCCGCGATCGGGCGGACTCAATGACTGTCACCTTTGTTGCAGGGATGCGGAACATCAGTGCAGGCGTGGTCCTGGCTATGGACAGTTTCGGCCCAATGGTGTCAATCCCGGTCACCAGTGCCATTCTCTTTCAGCAACCGGTGGCGGCGATGATCGCACGGCTTCTACAGAGTCGAGACGTTCGAACCTAGCTGCTCCCTAGCTGACCTGATCATTACAGGTATGTTCAGCTTGTACTCGCACCAGGGCAAGCATTCGCCGCATTCGATGCAGCGCTCAGCGTCTTCTCGGACATCACCGTATCTTTCTGCAAACTCGCACACGTCTTTGCCTAGTCTCTTGTTCACCAGGTATCTGGAGTAGACCGAAAGCACTGCTGGGAAGCTGACCCCCTGCGGACACGCGAAATTCTCGAGGCAATGCATGCATTCCCTGCAGATTCCATGCATGCAGTCGGCGATTCTGTCCGCTTCGGCCTTGAGTCGCTCAATGTCATGCGGCTGGAGTGGCTCACTGGCAGCCGTCTCGATGTCTTCGCTGAACTCCGAAACGTACCGGGCTCCGGCGTCTACAGTCGTGATGTATGGATTGGCCAGGCAGAATCCGAGCATCGCCCTGTAGTCGATGTTTACATACTCGCGAAGGACCTTGTATATTGCAGGCATGCTGTTTCCGCCAAGCGCCTTCATGTTGATCACACCGACGTCTCTGTCGTAGGCGTACTTGAGCAGGTTGCTCTCGCCGTCCTCGCCCACAGATCTGTTGAAGAGGTTGTAAGGCAGTTCGATCACATCGAAAACGTCTGAATCAAGTGCGGCCTTGACCTCAGGCGCGTTTCTGTAGTGGCTCGAGAAGCCGATGTAGTTGACTATACCCTGAGCCTTTGCAGCCAATGCCCGGTCCAGAGAACCGGACGAGGTGATCGTCTCCCATCTTTCCTGGTTTAGACCGTGGTAGAAGTAGATTAGCTTGACTTCGTTCCGCCCGATTCTGAGCGTGCCTTGTCCCTCTATGCCGAGTTTGGAGAGAGACACGGAGAGATCCTCGTCGAACTGCGAAGGAGTGTATCCATGCCCCTTTGTGACGATGACGATGGGTTCGTCGAGGACCGTTCGGCTCCTGATGACGTTGCCTACGAGAACCTCGCTCTCTACCAGCTCACCGCTCTTGTTTTCGCCATTGTACGCCCGAGCTGTGTCGATGAGGTTGACCCCCTGATCAAGCACGTAGTTGAGTATCTCATACGCCTCGTCAGTGGTGTCCAGCATTCTCAGGTTCATAGCCCCAAAGCTGAGCTCGGAGACATACAGCCCCGTCTTTCCTAATCTGCGGCGCCTGATACGGCTCTTCATGTGCATCGCCTCATCGCTGTTATTATTAGCGTGTTTCTACAGCGGCTTCGGCTCTCCCTGCATTAGTCCGTCGGGTCAGTGACCGACTCTGGCTCTGCCTTCCTGAGGCTGCGGGGTCACACTTAGCCTCACGCCCCGCCTGCCGTGGCCAGTGAGGTCATTCACCCGCAGCTGCATCGAGCGAGTAGACGAACGCGAGGACCTGTGCCACCGCCTTGTAAAGCTCGGGCGGAATGGCCTGGCCCAGTCTGAGGCGAGACAATGACTCAGCCAGCAGTTGGTCCTCCTTGATGTAGATGCCGTGGCGTTCTGCGGCTTCGACTATCTTCTGAGCGATGTAGCCTGAGCCGGACGCGAGCACAACAGGAGTATCAACGTTGACTCTCGTGTAGCCCAGGGCTACAGCCTTGTCGATCTTGTTCGTGCGCTTTTCACCCTGAATACGTCCGGAATCAGGCATAGCGTTTTCCTCCTCTCTTCCTTCGGATCTTCTGATCCGTAGTCAGATGCGCCAGTCAGGCCCTTATGTCGACTTGATGAGGCACGCCTGTCTGAGTCTTCCCATCTGCACCGCGTCGCACACCCGGACCTTCCTCTGCACTGACTCTGCCGAGCCGATGGTCGGCAGGAACTGCTCGGTGGCATGCAACTGACAGAACTCTCAGGCCGGCATCGACCAGCAGTTGTCTCAGCAGTGGTAAGCTCCCCCTCACAAGATCCGCAGCGTCTTCTCCAACAGAGACGGTGCACGAGAGTCCCTGGCCATATGTCAAATCCGCGGTCACCGGCCCGAGGTTGTCAGTCTGGAGCGATAGGTGGACGCTGATCGGACGCACCATGGCCTCGGATTCCCCATCTTCGCCGCGCCCCACGACCACTGCGATGTTCCGCTTCCCCGACAGCGTCTCCAGGACGATCTCAGTATATAGAGGAATGGCACTGTCAGCACCGAGATTCAGCAGTTGTTGGATCGGAGACATGTCGGGCGACGGCGCTGTCGGCGGCGACGGTGTCGACGTAGGTGCCGATACCTGCGCCGGTGTTGCTGTCCGTGCCTGCGTCTGTGACTGTGTCTGTGTCGCTGTTGGGGTCGGCGCCAGGACCGGTGACGATGTTGGCGATGCTGGCGCAGCTGGCGATGTTGGCGATGGGGCAGGCGTTCGACTCGGTGACAGCGGTGGCGTCAAGGTCGACATCCCGGTCGGTGCGGGCATAGGCGTCGGCACTGGTGCAGGCGCGGGGGCCGACAACCCTGCCGGCATCAGCGCCTGCGTTGGGGACGCAGTCTGTGTCGGCGTCCAGGCCGCATCCTCTGGATTCGCTGTCGCCATGCTGCTAGACGCGACGGTCTGCGTGCCATCAGGCACTCCAGCACCAAGACCAGCAGAGGTCGTGTTGATCTGATCGGCCTGCATGACCGCTGAGTCGGCCAGGGCACGTCCTGCAGAATCGTATTGGGGCGAACTCAGTGAAGGCGAGCCCGTTCGTCCCTGGCTCGGAGGAACCGACGGCATGGCTGAAGCTTGGTCGAGTCGAGCTGTCGGTTGAGGCTGGGCCTGGACTGGCTGAGCCGGCCTGCCGGCCTGTGTCAGGCCTGGCTGGGCAGTAGTGCCGGGCTGGGCCTGGATCGGCATAGCCTGCCCGCCCGCCTGCTCCTGACTCGGCGGAGCAGTGGTGTCGGCCTGCGACTCGACAGGCTGAGTCAACCCGCCAGTCTGGACGCCAGTCTGGACCGGACTTGGGCGCGCGTCAACGCTGGCCTGCGCCCGGCCTGGCGCGTCGACAGCGTCGGACTCGGCAGGCCTCGGCCAAGCGTCAGCCTGGATAGGCCTTTCTAGAGCACTGACCTCTGCCCGAGCTGCCCCAGCGGACGCAGCCGTCTCGGACGTGACAGTCTGGTTGTCGGGCTGAAGAGCCTGGTCTGTCAGTGGAGACGGGATTTCCTGCTGGACAAGCTGGCGCACTCCAGGAGCCGCCTCCAAAGAAGCGGCCGGCGACGAAGTCGTCGACGAGGAGGCCGCGGGCAATGGAGCTGACGCAAAAGGCCTCTCAGCAGACATAGAGAACTGCCGTACATAGCGAATGAGGTTGGCGTCTTGACCTTCGGACGTGCCCGTAAGCTGGATCGGCCTCTTTAGGCCAAACGCCACTCGCGCATCTGCAAGCAGGCAGGCCAGCCTGAACAGCGGGTCGCTCACTTGCGATGCAGACTGCGACTCCATCGGTGAGCCGGGCGATCCAGGAGATGCGGTCTCTGGCGCAGTCTGAACTGGAGCCGCAGTCGCATGAAGTTGGCGCGACTGAGTTGACACCGATGCTGATTCAGACAGCATCGGATCCTGACCCGGCAGACTCAAGATTGCCTGCCGCAGCAGGCGAAGAGCATCGCCCGTGGGTTTTCCATCTGGCGACGAAAGCACGATTCTCGCGAGAAGCGCTGCCTCGAGGACCTTTTGTGGGGCAACTGCGCCGGAAGTCGAAGGAGCGGCCGACACCATATGTGCGGTCGACGGACTGTACGTTGGAGTCTCAGCTCTCGAGCCCTGCTGTGTGGCAGTCGACGATGCGGCATTCGCTTGAGTGGAAACCGCCTGTGCGACATCTGCCTGAGTTGGCCGGCCCGGCGTCACAGCGGCTTGTGCAGCATTCGCCTGCGAGCCACTTGCGTGACTGACATCCACCTGCGTGGCGCTCACCTGCAAGGTACTGGTCTGAGCGGCATTCAGCTGCGCCGCGTCCGACTGAGCATCAGAACGTGCTCCACCAGCGGGTGAGGAACCTAGGTGTGCTTCAGCAGTGGACGAAGAAACCGGCTGTGTCTCACCAGTGGACAAGGAAGGTGGCTGTCCCTCACGGCCGAGCGAGGAGCTAAGAGGCACCTTGTCTGCGGACGAGAAGCCGGCGCCCGCGTTGTCAGCCGGCGACAGTCCCGGGTTCGCCTCGCCGGCCGATGACGACCCGTTGTGCGTCTCGCTGGCCGATGAGGACCCAAGGGTTGCCTCACCAGCCGTTGCGGACTCGGGGCGCGCCTGGTCGGCGGATGTGGATCCAAGATGCGCTTCACCGACAGATGAGGAGCCAACGCCTGATCCACTTTCAGACGAGAGGCCTGCCTGTGGTTGAGCGGCGCCAGACTGCGCGTCAGCGTTCAGGCGTGCCCACGACTCGAGAATCCACTTAGCAAGATCTACCGTGTTATGGTCTGCGGGCTCTCCAATGGCCATCAGCGTTTCCGTGATCGCGGCTCGAATCGACGATCTCGGGTCCCGTCGCGACAGAGTCAGCCCTGCCGGATCATCCGAGGCTGCAAGACGAGGTTCGACTTCGTGGGATCCATGTACAGCTGGCGCTGAACCCGCGCGCGTCCCGCTAGAGGCTGTCCCCTTGGTCGCAGCGAGGAGAGCCGTCAGATGCTCCTGGTCCACATTGCCAAGTCTCATTTCATCACCCGAATCAGGCACCAGATTCAACCCTGGCGCAGTCCCGCCAGACCGGACGCCGAACTTCGTCTCGGGGCCCTCCCCCGAACTAGGCGCAAAACCCTTCTTGGCACCATCATCCCAACCAGGCACTAAACCCAGGCTGGGCATCATTCCGTCACCAAGCAAGGCTCTGATAGACCCACCTGCTGGCAAGATAAGTGGCAGAGAAGAGTTCTTGACTACTAGTACGCGATTGGGTTATTGTACGTTGTAATCGAGGTCATTTGCAGGTGTTCTACATATCTATACATCGACCTCGAGGTCGAGAGGGTTTAGGATGAAGTCAGGCAAGCTCTCACCGTCGGATCTCCAGACCAGGGTGTTTCGATACCTTGGCGAGCGCAGACCCGAGGTCCTTGTTCACGCCAGGCTCGGCGAGGACTGCAGCGTTCTCGATCTGGGCGACGACGTGCTCGTTGTTTCCACTGACCCCATCACTGGCACTGCCATCAATATCGGTCGGCTCTCTGTGATCATCTCGTGCAACGACGTCGCATCTTGCGGCGCCGAGCCTGTCGGTCTCCTTGTGACCCTCCTGGCGCCTGAGGGTTCTGATATCGCCAGCATAGAGGAAGCCATGAGGCAAATCGATATTGAGGCGAAGGCGCAGCGAGTCGAAGTGATCGGCGGCCATACGGAGGTCACGGACTCCGTTACGCGGATGGTCATCTGTTCGACCGTGGTAGGCAGGGCACGAAAGGACTCATTCGTGACATCCGCGGGTGCTCAACCTGGCGACTCGATCATCGTGACGAAGTCTGTTGGACTTGAGGGAACTGCCATACTTGCCTATGACCGAGCAGACAAGCTTTCGCAATTGACTTCTCCTGAGGTCGTCTTGCGCGCCCAGCGCTTCATTGATGAGTTGTCTGTAGTGCGCGAGGGGCTGGCGGCCGTAGAGGGCGATGTCAGCGCAATGCACGACGCTACAGAGGGCGGATTGTTGGGTGCCCTGTATGAGCTTGCGATGGCGTCTGGAGTCGGTTTTGAGATCGACCTCGCGTCCGTTCCCATTCGCGAGGAGACTAGACTAATATGCCACGCTGCCGGCGTTGATCCGCTGCGGCTCATGTCGAGCGGCAGCATGATCATTGCCACGCGAGACCCTGAAGGTGCTGTTGACCGTATTCAGTCACAAGGTGTCCGCGCTACGGTGATTGGCAGGATCACGACAGAGCGGACAGGTTGTGTGGTGGACAGAGGGAACAGGGTGCCAGTGGGCCCACCCGAGGCCGATCAGTTGTATTTGGGACTGGCGAACCTGAGGTAGGGTCTGCTCGCACGAACCGGCAGGGTTAGCTTGACCCACCCATACAACTAGGGTTGGCTCACTCCAACGTGTAATGTGCTGCCGCGATGGAGAGAATAATGGAGGAATTGTCGATTCTCCGTAGAACTGAATATACCTGACATTCTGTCGTGTGGGATTTTCGTTGCCGTTTTTCGGCGAATCTCAGTGGTTCACTCTGATTATGTTGTGATTTCGTACAGGCATCAGGAAAGGCAGGATGACCGAATACCCGTGCAGAATCATCGAATACCCATGCAGGAAGGCCGAATACCCGTGCAGAATGACCGAATACTCCTTGAGTAGGGCGGAGCGTGAGGAGGTGGTATCGGAAGCGATGGGAGTAGAGAGACTGGGCCGAGCGGAGTCGGTTCATCCGGTTCCGGTCGGTATGCGTGGCTGCTAGGGCCACCAATCGGTTGCTACCCCATCGTCGTCAGGTACTCCAGTGATAAGCAGTACCGAGCAGTAGCGGACCAATCAACGTAGGAAAGCTGAAACACTGAAAGGCGGTGTAGACTGTGTTAAAGAGGAGCAGGTTGAGTATCGTCTGCCTGGCCGTCATGATCATGCTGATTGGCGGAAGCATCGCGAGTAGTGCTGCAGAGCGTACGGGTGCATGGGTCGATGACATTGTCGTTATCGAAGAGCAGCGCGAGCCGGCCGCGATCGGCATGCTGCTGGCCGGTGAGCTGGACATGTATGCTCAGACCATGTCTGACCCGGAGTTGCTGGCGCAGGTCCAGTCGTCTCCGGAGCTGACTTACAGCGTTTCGTATGGTGGCTATACTGAACTGACCTTCAACCCGGCAGGACCCGAGTTCGCGAACGGCGGGCTCAACCCGTTTGCCGTGCCGAGGATCAGAGAGGCCATGAACTGGTTGATCGATCGCGACTACATATGCCAGGAGCTCTACGGCGGAATGGCGATCCCGAGGATCGTCGTTATTTCCGGAGCGATGCCTGACTATGCAAGGCATGCTGACGCAGTTAGAGCACTTGAGCTGCAGTACGCATACGATTTCGAGAAGGCTAAGGAAGTCGTCGCTGAGGAGATGACCAAGCTCGGAGCTCAGTTGGTCGGCGGCAAGTGGCAGTACAAGGGCAAGCCCGTGGTGCTGACGGGCATCATCCGAATAGAGGACGAGCGCAAAGACATCGGTGACTACTTCGCGACACAGCTCGAAGACATCGGCTTCACCGTGGAGCGTCTGTACAAGACGTCTGCTGAAGCAGGTCCGATCTGGATGATGGGCGATCCTAACGCAGGCGAGTGGAGCTTCTACACGGGCGGATGGGTAGCGTCTGTCATCAACAGGGACTACGCGATTGTACCTGAGCAGATGTTCACCAGGCGTCGTATGCCATATCCGCTGTGGCAGGCATACAATCCTGATCCCGAGTTGGACGAGGCTTGCCGCAGGCTCTACTACTGCGAGTTCTCCAACATGGAGGAGCGCGCTCAGCTCTGGCATAAGGTCCTCGAGCTGACCATGAAGGACTCGGTCCGCATCTGGATTGCAGACACCAGCGACTACGTACCGAGGAGGGCGAATGTTACTGTAGCTGCTGACCTAGCAGCCGCTGTCGCGGGCGCCCAGCTCTGGCCGTTCACCATTCGTTTCGTCGACAAGGTCGGCGGCACGATGAAGATCGGTCTGCCGAGCGTTCTCACGGCTCCATGGAACCCGATAGCGGGTAGCAACTGGGTCTATGACCAGATGATGACGAGAGGCACTGCAGACCGCGGTGTCATGTATGACCCGTTCACCGGTCTCGTATGGCCGCAGAGAATCGAGAGGGCAGAACTCGTCGCGAAGACCGGGCTTCCGATAGCCAAGACCCATGACTGGGTTGAGGTCGAATTCGTGGACGAGATTCAGGTTCCCGGAGACGCCTGGGCTGACTGGGATCCGGTGGAGCAGCGCTTCATCACTACTGCGGAGAAGTTCCCAGAGGGGACCACTGCCAACGTCAAGTCGACTGTCTACTACCCGTCTGAGCTGTATGACACCAAGTGGCATGATGGCAGCAACTTCTCAGTCGCAGACGTCCTGATGGGCATGATCCTCACGTTCGACAGAGCGAAAGAGGCGAGCCCGATGTTTGACGAGTCGGCTGTTCCGACCTTCACCGCCTTCATCGGCTACCACAAGGGCGTGAAGATCCTGTCGGTCGATCCGCTCATCATCGAGACATACAGTGACAGCTACTCACTCGATGCTGAGCTGTCAGTATCAACTTGGTATCCGATATACAGCTTCGGTTCCGGCGGATGGCACAACCTTGGTGTCGTGATTCGTGCAGAGTCCGCGAACGAACTCGCGTTCTCCCAGGGCAAGGCTGACAAGCTCGGAGTCGAGCAGGTCAACATGGTTGCAGGACCGACGCTGAGCATACTCTCCAAGAACCTCAATGCTGCGGCTGCTGAGGGTTGGATACCGTACTCGAAGTTCCTGAGCCAGTACATCAGCGAAGAGGAGATGAACACCCGCTGGTCGAACCTGAAGAAGTGGTTCTCGTCCAAGGGCCACTTCTGGGTAGGCACCGGGCCGTTCTACATTGAAAAGGCATATCCTGTAGAGGGCATGGTGCACCTGAAGAGGTTTGCCGACTATCCGGATCCCGCGACGAAGTGGGAGATCTTCGGTGAGCCGATGCTCTCTGAGGTCGAGATCGATGGCCCTGGCCAGATCGTCAGCGGCAAAGAAGCTGCCTACGACGTGTATGTGTCGTTCAAGGGTGACCCATACGCCGTCGAGTACATGGATATGGTCAAGTACCTCGTGCTGAGCAGTGCTGGCGAGGTCGTGGTAGTCGGTGAGGCCGAGGCTGTCGAAGACGGCCTGTGGCAGATTGTCTTGACCGCAGAAGAGACTGCGAAGCTGCCGACGGGTGTGAACAGACTCGAAGTCATTGCGGCTTCGAAGATGGTCAGCATCCCGACGTTTGAGTCAATGCAGTTCGTCTCGGTCAAGTAGTTGGAGAGGGAGATCAAGCCGTCTCCAAACTAGACGCTGAGCTGGATGGGCGTGTCGGGGAGTATCCCTGATCAAACCCGACACGCCCCTTCTGCATGCAAGCCAGTCTGGACGGCGATTCCGGAGACAGCGAGCAAGGAGTAGTGCGATGACCATCAGCGAGCTTCAACAGGTTACGAAGGTGGGCACCTCGAGAAAGAGGAAACCACGGCTCGACACACTAAGCCGCATTCTTAGGTATGCCGTTACGAGACTCATTGGGCTTTTCGTGGCAATAGTCGTCGGGGTCTATCTGACGATTCTGATTGCCAACATGGGCGGCCATGTGGACAATATTCGGAAAGCTCAGATTCGTGAGTCGGTCGTAGAGGCCATCATGGGTATGCAAGATCAGGCCAGACTGACTCCTGAAGAGATTGTACAGTTCCAGGAGTCTATGGTCGCTCTCGAGGAACAGCGTTTGGGACTAGATAAACCTTTCTTCATTCGCAGCTTCATCTATCTCAGGCAGGCGCTGACCCTGAGGCTGGGCAGATCTGAACAACTGGTGAGTGACAGTGGTTCGAGGGAAGTGCGCAACATCATCATGGAACGCTTGCCTGCCACTCTGGTCCTGTTTGGGACGGCGCAGCTGCTGCTGTTCTTCACTGCTGTGTTTGCAGCACTGTTCCTCTCTAGAAGGTATGGCGGCTGGATCGACCGGCTCGTTGTCGCCCTCACGCCGACCTCCGCTGCCCCTGGGTGGTTCTATGGGATGTTCTTGATTCTGGTCTTTGCTTCGCTGCTTCGCTTGTTGCCGTTCGGCGGCATGGTCGATGCCCCGCCACCGAAGGAGACCATTCCGTATCTGTTGAGCCTTTTGAAACACCTGATCCTTCCGGTTGCGGCGATTATCGTCAGCTCGATATTTCTGACTATTTACTCGTGGCGGACTTTCTTCTTGATCTACTCGAGCGAAGACTACGTGGAGATGGCCAAGGCCAAGGGATTGCCCTCAAATATGATCGAACGCAGGTACGTCCTGAGGCCGACGCTTCCTACGATAATAACGAGCTTTGCTTTGATGGTGATAGGTCTGTGGACAGGAGCAATAGTCCTCGAAACGGTCTTTGGATGGCCGGGACTCGGGCGGTTGCTGTACCAAGCGATCGGTGCCTACGATACGCCTGTGATAGTCGGGTCAACCGTTATCTACGCGTACCTCCTTGGCGTCACCGTCTTTTTGCTCGACATCATCTACGCGTTGGTCGATCCCAGAGTGAAAGTAGGAGCTGGGGGAGCTAGAGCATGAGCAGGTTCTTGAGAACAGCAAGACAGGTGGCTCAGTACCCGTCCGCGGTCGTCGGGATGCTGATCATCTTGGCTTTGATAATTGTCGCCGCATACTGCCTGATCACGCTGCCCTATGACGAAGCGATCAGGCTGTGGAGGGGCGGAGAAGATATCTGGGGCGAAAACCCGAAGAACGCGGTACCCCGCTGGGTGAACCTCATCCCCGGCGTGAATCTGCCGGAGACCATAATCGTCAACTCTGCAAGTGATCCAGCGAAGTACAAGACAGCTGGAGAGTTTGAGGGCGGAATCCGCCAGATAACGATGGAGTTGACCTTTGACTACAAGTACCGCGCTTTCCCGAATGAGGTCAGCGTGTTCTTCACCTCCAAGTACAAGACGGCGAAACCGTATGTGTCCGTATATTGGATCACTCCGGAAGGAAAAGAGGTCAGAATAACGGACGGTGCGGTCGGCCACACGGAGTCCAGGCGTCTGTCGGGAGACAGGACGCTGCAGCGGAGACTGGGCAATCAGCCGGTCGAAGTTGGACTGTTCATGGGTTCAGATGCCAGCTCGGCCGTTCCGGGCAAGTACACGCTCCGCATAGATGCGATGACATTTGAGGAGGACTCCGATGTCGACGCGAAGCTGATCGTTTACGGGAAAGCTCATGGGCTTGCCGGAACGGATAACCGCCGCCGCGATATCACCGTTGCGCTGCTCTGGGGCACTCCGATAGCACTCGCGTTCGGTCTGCTAGCAGCAGTCGGAACGACTGTCACGACAATGATGATCGCAGCGGTTGGCGTATGGTTTGGCGGGTGGATAGATGCGCTGATTCAACGCCTCACCGAAGTCAACCTGATACTTCCTCTGCTGCCGATCCTTATAATGGTTGGCACGCTGTATTCGAGAAGCATCTGGATCATGCTAGGGGTCGTCATAGCGTTGGGGATATTCAGCGGAGGCATCAAGACTTACAGGGCCATGTTCCTGCAGGTCAAGGAGTCGCCCTACATCGAGGCCGCCAGGGCGTATGGTGCGAGCGATCTGCGGATCATCTTCTTCTACATGATACCGCGTGTGATCCCTGTCCTCGTTCCCCAGTTTGTTGTGCTGATTCCTTCATACGTGTTCCTGGAGGCGACTCTGTCAGTGCTCGGACTGGGCGATCCCGTATTGCCGACCTGGGGAAAGGTTCTGAGTTCGGCGAACTCCGAAGGCGCATTGTTCAAAGGCTACTACTACTGGGTGCTTGAGCCGTCAGTGTTGCTGATGCTGACCGGATTGGGCTTTGCGATGCTTGGCTTTGCCCTTGACCGAGTGTTCAACCCAAGGCTGAGGGGGCAGTAACATGCAGGAAAACACGAATGGCAGCGGGCTCCTTCGAGTCGAGGATCTGAATCTCCACTTCAGGACCATGAGAGGCAGCGTACAGGCTGTCGACGGCGTCAGCTTCGGCCTCGATAGGGGAAGGACGTTGGTGGTGGTCGGGGAGTCCGGATGCGGCAAGTCATCGCTCGCGAAAGCGATCTTGAGGCTACTCCCTCGAAATGTGGGGAGATACACGGGAAAGATATACCTTAACGGCGATGAGCTCATGAGCCTGAATGAAGAGCGCTTCCGCAAGGAGGTGCGGTGGGCGAGGATGTCGCTCGTGCCGCAGGCGGCCATGAACTCACTCAACCCCGTGGTAAGGATCGAGGACCAGGTTGCCGAGCCTTTGCTGGTCCACAAGTACGTGTCGACGAGGACCCAGGCTATCGAGCACGCCCGCGAGGCGTTCCGGCTGGTCGGGCTTCCGCCAGACTTCGTCACTCGGTATCCGTTTGAACTGAGCGGCGGAATGAGGCAGAGAGCTGCCATCGCCATGGCGCTCGTCACCGATCCTGATCTGGTGGTCCTCGATGAGCCCACGTCAGCGCTCGACCTGCTGACGCAGGCGAATATCATGAATGTTCTGAAGAAGATCAAGAAAGAGGTCGGGATGACCTTCATCCTTATCACCCACGACATCGCGACCTCCAGCGAACTCGCAGACGATGCTGCGGTCATGTATGCAGGCCAGCTAGTGGAGTTCTGCGACGCAGGGCGCTTCTACCTCGACCCGATGCATCCGTACTCCAAGGGCTTGATGGCGAGCGTTCCTACCATTTGGGAAAGGAAAGACCTCGGGTTCATCCCAGGCCAGCCTCCCAGCCTACTGGATCCGCCGACCGGGTGCCGCTTTGCAGAGCGCTGCCCAGAGAGGTTTGACAAGTGCAGTGAGGAACCTCCACTGACTGAGGTCCAGGACGGCCATTGGGTCAAATGCTGGCTGCATAGGTGATGTGTAAATATGCAGAACGAAGTGTTGCGCACAGCTCAAGACAACAGAAACGACATACTGCTCTCTGTGAATGATCTCCACACGTGGTTTGAGTTGAGGCGATTCGGCTTTGTCCGAGTAGGTCACGTACGGGCCGTGGACGGAGTATCGTTCGAGCTCAAGCGCGGTGAGGCTGTGGCTGTGGTTGGCGAGAGCGGCTGCGGCAAGAGCACCCTGGCCAAGACAATTCTGGGTTTGGAAAGGCCGACTTCAGGTCAGATCTTCTTCGACGGGAATAAGATCGACGACATGGGCGGCCAGACGCTGAAGTGGTACAGGGCCAGAGTCGGGTATGTTCAACAGGACCCCTACGGCGCCCTGCCTCCGTTCATGAATGTGCGACGCATTCTTGAGGAGCCGTTAGTAATCAACGGCGTCAAGGACAAGAATGAGAGAGAACAGCGGATCTACGCGACCATGACCGAGCTCAAGCTCACACCGGTGGAGGACTTCCTGGGCAAGTATCCTCACATGCTGAGCGGCGGGCAGCAGCAGCGTGTGGTCATCGCGAGAGCCATGATCCTCGAACCCGAGCTGATAGTCGCTGACGAGCCTGTGTCGATGCTTGATGCCTCCGTCAGAGTGGAGATACTTCAGCTGCTTCGCAGGCTGCAGGAGACGCACAATCTAGCCGTCATCTACATCACGCACGATCTCTCGACGGTTCGGTACTTCTCGGAACGAATTTTCGTCATGTATGGCGCGAAGATCATCGAGCAGGCAAAGGTCGATGATCTCCTGGGGCATCCGGGCCATCCATACACGAACGCTCTGCTGAGGGCGATTCCTGACCCGGATCCGAAGAACGCCGACAGCTACAGGGAAGTGCCTCCGGGAGAGCCTCCAAGCCTTCTGAAGCCGCCGCCGGGTTGCCGGTTCCATCCGCGATGCCCGCACGCGATCGCTGGGCTGTGCGACGTAACAGAGCCGCCGGAGTTCGTTCTGGAAGAGAGCCACCTGGTGGAGTGCTGGCTGTATCGGGAGAACGCCGAGACAGCGTAGTTGGTCGGCTTCGCCGTCGATGAGGGCTGCGACCGACGAGCTCTGTGATCGATGGGATCAGTGACCGAGGAATGCTGTGATTGGTGAGTGCTGAGCGGGGCAAGCTCAAATGCGATGCTTGCTCCGCTTTTTCGCGGTATGCCGTCTCCTCCGACTGTGATGGCATCAGAGTGGATCGGCGTTGCGGCGAATCCGCCCTACCTTATGTCGATGACCTCATAGACATAGCTGCCGCCCGGCGCAGCAATCTCGATCAGCGATCCGGACTCCTTGCCGAGGAGGCTCCGGCCGATCGGCGATTCGTACGATATCCTGTCAGAGAAGGGGTCCGCCAATCCCGGTTCGACGATCTCATACCGAAGCTGTTGGCTCCTCGACACATCCCGCAACAGCACTTGACAACCCACATCGACAACCCTTGGTGAGCCTGACTTGACTAGCTCCTCTGCGGAGAGGCTGTCAACACGGCCGTCGCGCGACTCCAGCATGCGGTAGCAAGAGGAGACAAGCACAGCGTCCCATTCTCGGCGGGGACTGTCCAATAGGAGGCAGGCCTCGGGCCCACCGGAGCTTTCGAAGCGGAAGATCTCCCGCATGACCATTCTGAAGTCAGGCCAGCCTTCCGAGACGCCGACAGGCACGCGCCTGTTCAGCGCGCGGTATCTTATCCAGACGCAACTCTGGCCGTCAACCTGAACACTGTGGCGCTCAGCAAACTCCAGCAGCGAGGCAAACTTCGCCGCGAACTCGCTTCTTTCAGAACGGGGGATGCATTCGGCCACGTTGACAACTGGGACCGCACCGGTATCTGCGCACAGTCGCTCAAGAACCTCGGCAGTGCCAGCCCCGCGGCCGTGGAGCTCAACTCCCAGGGCCAGCGAGTCGCCGACAGACCTGTCAAGGCCCACGATAGAGTCGGTTAGGCGCTCCAGCGAGTCCTGTTGTGATCCGTGCAGGTACCCGGGAAAGATGGTGAGTAGCACGCACTCCAGTGCCTTGGCTACTGTCCATAGTCCACTGAGTTCCGCGGTGGACCTTGCTCTCACTTGAGCGTCCGGAGCCGTGAGGATCGTGCGAGGCGACGACGAGACAACGAGGCGGACTCCGCCGACCTTAGCTAGTTGAGCTAAATGTCTGAAGTGTGAGGCTTGTTTCGCCGTGAGGCCCATTGAATCAACTTCGGCGAGATCCCGCGCTGTCAGGCCGAGAGTCTCCTCAGAAAAGCCCAGCAACCTCAACCTGAGTGAAGACGAGTACTCGATCAAGTCCTCTGGCCTGTGCGCTGACCGGTCGGTCCAGAGCGCCTTGAACGCTCTCACTGGAGTCCCGGCGAAACCGACGCGCATTGCAGTCCACCTCCGCAGCGTTTCGTTCCAGCGGTATCTTGGGTCGGTATCACAGATAGCTTGCCCACTATGGGGGTGTTCCTTTCAGGAACATGGCCGGCGCAGCCCGTTCTGTCAATGCCATCCAGGTCATCTTGCTGTGAAGCACATCAGGACGATGCCGCGATTGACAGGCGTGCAGCGGTTTCTGGTAGAATAGACGGTAGATGATCATGACCATGCTCAAAGGGAATGCAAAGGAGATGTAGCTGTGGCCGTCGATGGAAGCGTAAGAGTGAGGTTTGCCCCGAGTCCGACTGGGTATCTTCACATCGGCTCGGCCCGCACGGCGTTGTTCAACGTGCTGTTCGCCCGGGCAAACGGCGGAGTCTTCATACTCCGCATAGAGGACACGGATCAGAACAGGTATGTGGAGGATTCCGTAGAGGACATCAAGGAAAGCCTCAGGTGGCTCGGACTTCAGTGGGACGAGGGCCCCGAGGTCGGGGGCAGTGTCGGTCCATACTTCCAGTCAGAACGGGTGGGCATATACGCAGAGTACGCGAGACGCCTCGTCGAGACCGGCCATGCGTATCACTGTTTCTGCACGCCAGAGCGTCTCGAGAGCTTGAGACAGGCTCAACTCAAGACAGGCGAACCAACGGGTTACGACCGCAAGTGCCGTGACCTGCCTGCCAAGGAGGTCAACAAGCTCTTGGCCCAGGGCACCCCCTCAGTCATAAGGTTCAAGATACCCGACGACGGTGCCACGGTCTTTGAGGACGCGCTGAGAGGCAAGATCAAGTTCGAAAACAAAGTGCTGGACGACTTCGTGCTGTTGAAGTCAGACGGGTATCCCACCTATCAACTGGCCAATGTGATCGATGACCATCTGATGGGGATAACTCACGTCATACGCGCTGACGAATGGATTAACAGCACACCCAAGCATATACTGCTCTACAACGCATTCGGCTGGAGGCCCCCGGTGATGGCGCACCTTCCGGTGGTCCTATCCCAGTCCGGGGGGAAGCTCAGCAAACGACATGGCGCCACTCACCTCAGGGAGTTCCGAGACAAAGGATACCTGCCTGAGGCGTTGGTGAACTTCCTTGCGCTTCTGGGATGGACGAGCGGAGACGACAGAGAGGTCTTCGATTGGGACGAGCTGGTGCAGTCGTTCACTCTGGACCGGGTTGGAACCTCCCCGGCTGTCTTCTCATACGAGAAGCTGGACTGGTTCAACGGCGTCCACATCAGGAAACTGAGCCCGGAGGACCTTGCCGACCGGTGCATTCCGTTCTTGCAGAAACACGGATTGGTGTCCACTCCCGTCAGCCAACAAGAAGTGACGTATCTGAGGAAGATCATCCCGCTGCTGCAGGAGAGGGTCAAGTTCCTGTCGGAGATCTCGGACCTGGCAAGCTACTTCTTCCTCGATGAGATTACATACAGTGATCCTTCGCTGCTCGTGCCTGCGAAGATGAGCGCGCAGGAGACAGTCAACATCCTGAGACAGGCTCTCTCGATCTTGACCTCGATCGATGACTTCAGCGAGGCAAACATCGAGTCTGGCTTGAGAGGCCTGGTCGATTCGCTTGGTCTTAAGGCTGGCCAAGTGTTCATGCCGATACGAGTAGCAGTGAGCGGGCGGACTGCCACCCCGGGCTTGTTCGAGACACTCCATGTCATAGGCAAGGACAGGGTTCTAAGCAGGATGGAAAAAGCGATAGGAGTCTTGCTTGAGAAGCATTGACGGCCCTGTTGACCGGACTCCGGGCGCATAATCGGCAAAGGCTTTCAATAGCTATTTGTGAGAGTCACGGTCCTCAGCATTCACACTGAAGGCCGAAGCCGAGGTGTCCGGGTTGCGCAGTTCCCTGACAGGTGCGAAAGCGGTCCGAGTCCTCCTTGTCCTCGTTCTCACAGTGACCGCAGGGGCGATGCTGGTCCGCATGCATGGATTTGAGCTGCAGGTCAAGTCTCTGCCCGTTGTACAGCAGACAGCAGGCATTGTCTTTGAGCTGCGGAACATCTTCGGCGACCATGTCGGTGGTGCCGAGATCGTGGTTGCAGGCAGGCACAAGATCACTACGGACGAGTTTGGAGTCGCCAGCCTCTCGGGAGTGAGCGCGGGCGATGTCGGTGTCTCGATCTCTGCCCCTGGATACAGGGAAGTCTCGCTGAATGTACACCTGAGTCCGGGAAAGAACCTCGTGGTGTTCAGAAATGAGACCGCGCTGGTACCGAGTGGGTTCGCTGTCGACTTCCACGTGTACTGGAACACGGTGTCCGGAGGACTGGCGAAGGCAATAGCCGAGATATCGCTCTATAACGGCACAAATGTGCCTGTGTACGTAACGGAGTGCGATGTCGTGTACCCGGGCGAGGCGTCGACCCTTAGATTGCTTGACTCTGAGCAGGCTTTCGTCGACTTTGGCGTGATGTCGTCCGTCGCCGATGTCGTGAGCCACCCCGAGACGGCGCTGAAGATCGCGTCCGGTCGAGTGGTCCAGGCCAGTCCTGTCGTACTGCCTGGGACTCCGAAGGATGGCGAAATGTACACGTTGCGGCTCGTATCAACGCATGACCTGTCGATCCCTCGCGATCAGCGGAACATCGTGACGCTGGTCGACGAGATGGACTACGATGGAGACTGGGATCCGCACGTGCCGTGAGAGGTATTCGAACCATTCGAGTAGAAGCCAGATGGGAAGGGCCTGTGCGAGGCTGCTGGCAGTGAGAGGTTGAAGCAATGAGACCGGTGCTCGTCTTGATCGCCGTTGTGACTTGCATGCTTTTGCTCATCCTTGGACAGGCACTTGGCACCGAGATGCCAGCTGGGAGCGTTGCTCCCTCTGAGGCTGCTCCAGCTGACATTATTCCAGCTGACTCTGGTCCAGCTGAGTCCAATTCAGCTGACCCCGCTCTAGCTAATCCTGCTCCGGCTGACTCAGGGCGGGCCGAAGGCGAGAGCGACGTCCAGTCAGATGATGGCACCCACGGTGAATCTCCCCAGCCTGATGACAGCCTGAGCGGACAGGCCGTCGCCGTCAAGACCATATACGGCCTCGAGATCATTGAGACCACCGCAGACGTTGACGTCATCATCCGATCGGACCAGCCGTGCAGAGGGAGCGTTCGCCTGGACTCGCCTGATTCCGACACAGTCAAGTTGGTGGTCAGTTTCGAGGATAGCACCATCGGCTTCGATCCTGCCAGTGTCGACTTCGAATGCGAATTGATCTCCGGACTCAGCGCCAACAGGTGCGATGACGGCACGTCTGAGATAGCGCTCCTCATCGAGCGCTTCAGCGGCTACAGTGTGCTCAAGGGATCCGAAGGCGAAACAGTCATTAGGCTTCCAAAGAAAGAGAGGAGCGTGCTCTACGGAAAGACGATTGTGATCGATCCCGGGCACGGTTCGTTCCCTTCTCAGCATCCTCACGGTGACCCCGGCGCAGATCGCAGCCTCAACGGGGAAGTCATCTGGGAGAAGGATCTCAACCTTGCAGTAGCGCTGAAACTCAGAGACCTGTTACTTGAGCTTGGAGCGAATCCCGTCCTGACGCGGGAGGAGGATATTGGACTCAGCCTCGCAGACAGGAGCAGAGTAGCAGACGAGGCAGGCGGAGATGTGCTCATCTCCATTCACCACAATTCGTCTCGGGTCCAGTGGTCACAGATATCCGGAGTGGAGATATACCACAAGTCGGGCGACGGACTGTCGAGGGCGCTCGCACAATCGCTCGGGCAAGCGATGCCGCAGGCGACTGGCCAAAGGCTGGCCTATGTCGGAGTCCACAGATCGTTCCTGCTTGGAGTGCTCGAGATGCCGCACATCCCTTCGGTGCTGGTTGAAGTCGGATTCATGAACTGCCTCGATGAGCTCAAGCGCCTGGTCACTGATGATTTCCAGATCAAGGCCGCTACAGGGTTGATCAACGGCCTCGTGAGCTACTTCAGCGGTGAGTCCCATGAGCAGCTCGATACAGCAGGAACCGAATTGTTGGCAAGGTCATGGGCAGGAGCCCCGTCAGGTGTGGACTTCCTTACCCAACTGACTTCCAACCTGCCCGAGGTTGATTTCCTGGAGGTGGAGCTACGTGGTGGAGATACATACTGACGAGGTCATCCGAGAAATCCGCCGCATGTGCATAGAGGCGAACACCACTCTGCCGCGTGACGTATACGATGCGATCGCTCGATCTGCCGGAGAAGAGGAAAACTCCACTGCCGCAGAGGTCCTTACGCAGCTCGTGGAAAACGCCGACACCGCCCGAGAAGAGAAGATCCCTATCTGCCAGGATACAGGCATGGCGGTGTTCTTTGTCGAGCTAGGACAGGGCTGTCGCATAGTGGGTGGTGGTTTGACTGATGCTATCAACGAAGGCGTAAGGCAGGGTTATCGTGATGGCTACCTCAGGAAGTCGGTCGTTGGCGATCCTCTTGAGCGAGTGAACACTGGCGACAACACTCCTGCAATCATATACTACGATGTGGTGGAAGGAGAGGGACTCGTCATCCACTTCAGCCCGAAGGGCTTCGGCAGTGAGAACATGAGCAAGGTGAAGATGCTTACGCCTGCCGAGGGAGTCGAAGGCGTAAAGCGCTTTGTGGTTGAGGTTGTGAGAGAAGCAGGCCCGAACCCATGCCCTCCGCTGGTCGTTGGAGTCGGTATTGGCGGAACGATGGACAAGGCAGCAGTCCTGGCGAAGAAGGCTTTGCTTCGGCCTCTGGATGAGCCGAACCCTGTTCCGGCAGTCGCTCTATTGGAGGAGCAGCTTCTTTCCCTGATTAACAATCTCGATGTGGGACCGCTGGGATTCGGTGGAAGGACCACGGCGCTTGGCGTCAAGGTGGAGACGTTTCCTACACATATAGCTGGGCTTCCTGTTGCGGTCAACGTCAGCTGCCATGTGACCAGACATCTGACAACAAGACTCGGGAGGTAGCTCGCGATGCCAAGAAGGGAATCTCAACAGACAGCCGACTGCTGCCGAACGGCTTCCGGCACCGGCGCAGAGATCGACGAAGTGGTTCATCTCCAGGTTCCTGTCGCAGACAAGTCCGAGCTGGCGGCCCTGAGAACCGGACAGAGAGTCTTACTGACTGGAGTTATCTACACAGCGAGAGATGCCGCCCATCGCAGGATGGTTGAGACAATCCTGGCGGGTGGTGATCCTCCGATACCGCTTGAGAACTCCTTCATCTACTACGCGGGTCCATGCCCGGCTCCTCCTGGGCGGGTGATCGGCTCGATTGGGCCTACGACCGCCTGCAGAATGGACTCGTACGCTCCTTTGTTGATTGACAGAGGGCTAGGTGGTATGATTGGGAAGGGTACGCGGTCAAAGGAAGTCATCGATGCGATGACAAAGAACGGCTGCGTCTACTTTGCCGCACTCGGAGGAGCAGGTGCACTGCTTTCTCGTCGGGTGGTCAGCGCAGAGATCGTAGCCTATGGAGACCTTGGGACCGAGGCAATCAGACGCTTGGAGGTCAAGGACTTCCCGGTAATCGTCGCAATCGACACCAAGGGCAACAACATTTACGAGAGGCGTTAGCTTGTGTTCGGAGGTTGCTGATAGATGGCACGAGTCGGCGGTAGGGGCTTGGACCAGTTAAGACCGGTGGAGATATCGAGGGGATACATAAAGTACGCAGAAGGGTCTGTGTTCATACGAGTGGGAGACACACATGTTGTCTGCACAGCCACAGTCGAGGACCGAGTTCCTCCGTTCCTCAAGGGGACAGGCCAGGGGTGGGTGACAGCCGAATACGGCATGCTGCCCAGGAGCACTCAGGAGCGCAACCAGCGGGAAGCTACAAAGGGCCGGCAGGGCGGGCGGACGATGGAGATCCAGAGGATGATAGGCAGGGCTCTTCGCGGCGTGGTCAACCTCGACCGGATTGGCGAGCGGACCATCACCATCGACTGCGATGTCATCCAGGCTGACGGAGGAACCAGGACTGCGGCTATTACAGGCGGATTCGTAGCTATGGTGGACGCGCTGAACTACTGCAGGCTGCTCGACGCGGAAGGCGACACTCCGGTCGTACGGGACTGGCTGGCTGCGACCAGCGTGGGAGTCATCAACGGCGAGAAGATGCTTGACCTCAGCTACGATGAGGATTCCGTAGCCGAAGTCGATATGAACGTAGTGATGACAGGGAAAGGTGGCATCATCGAGATCCAGGGCACGGCTGAAGGACGCCCGTTCACGCAGGCTGACATGCTGGAGCTCTTCGGCCTGGCAAGCAAGGGGATTTCAGATCTGATCTCTCTTCAGAAAAGCCTTCTGGGCGAGACGGGTCGGTACATAGGAAGAGGGCCTTCTCGATGAAGAAATTGGTGGTAGCGACCAGGAACCGAGGCAAGCTGATAGAGATCGCGGAATTGCTCCACGAGCACGACATTAAGCTCTTCTCCCTGCTGGACTTCCCCAAGATGCCGGAGATCGTGGAGGATGGAGACACTTTTGAAGAGAACGCGATCAAAAAGGCGCGTGAGACGTTCGAGTACACCGGACTGCCGTCGCTGGCAGACGATTCAGGCCTGGAAGTGGACGCGCTGAACGGTGCGCCGGGGGTGCACTCATCGAGATATGCGGGAGAAACCGCGACCGACGAGCAGAACATTGACAAGCTGCTTGCAGCGTTGATCGATCTGCCACTCGAAGAGCGGACCGCGAGATTCAGATGTGTCATCGCTTTCGCAGACTCGAGCGGCCAAGTGCATGTGACACAGGGAACCTGCGAAGGCGTCATTGGCTTTGAACCTAGAGGGTCGGGAGGCTTCGGCTACGACCCCGTGTTCATCGTCCGCGAGTATGGCAAGACATTCGCGGAGCTGGGAAGCGACATCAAGAATCGGATCAGCCACAGGGCAGTGGCACTTGAAAAGATGAGAGACGTGCTGCACAAGCACATTTGACCCGCCCCATAGATTGACGAGAGCAGAGCTTTCAGGTATACTGTAACTTGCATCACGGGGCGTAGCGCAGCTTGGCAGCGCGCCTCGCTTGGGCCGAGGAGGTCGGAGGTTCAAATCCTCTCGCCCCGACCAGTGCGCACGGCATGCGGGAGTAGCTCAGTTGGCTAGAGCATCAGCCTTCCAAGCTGAGGGTCGCGGGTTCGAATCCCGTTTCCCGCTCCATTTCAAATATGCGCCCGTAGCTCAGTGGATTAGAGCAACGGACTTCTAATCCGTAGGCCGAAGGTTCGAGTCCTTCCGGGCGTACCACTTAACCCCCCGCTAACGCGGGGTTTCTACTGTACGGGTTTGGAGGAGATGAGGCCTGTCGAGCAGAATCTCACGAATGGACTACTACAATGTCACGAATGTCACGCAAAGGACGGGGTGCTTCTATGTCAAAGCTGTATATCACGGACTTCGGCGCCAGACCGGGAGACCTTTGCACAGCCAGCATTCAGAAGGCGCTCGACGCCTCGACAGCGGCCGGCGGCGAGACGGTCGTCGTTCCCAGAGGGACCTTCTACACAGGCTCGCTCAACTTGGGAACATCTTCCCTTGAGCTTGAAAAGGGTGCTGTCCTAATGGGGTCTGCCAATATCGATGATTACGCCCCCATCGGCTATGACCACGCTGAGATGGGCAATGTGCGTTCGCTGATCTACGCAGTCGAGGCCGAGGGCATCAGAGTCTATGGTGAAGGAACCATTGACTTCAACGGAGACAGCTTCTTCACCCCAGGGGATTTCGTAGTCTCACCATCAAAGGTCCCGATGACCCAGGAGCAGATAGAGGAGTCCACCCTTCGGATCCAAAGGCGCCCGAATCAGCCGGTGATCTTCCTGAGGTGCAAGAACGTCAAGGTCGAAGGCGTCACACTCAGGAATTCGCCCTGCTGGACATTGACCTTCTGCGAATGCCAGAACGTAAGTGTGCGGAACCTGTTGATCGACAACAGCCTCAGCATTCCCAACAACGACGGTATTCACATAACGGGCAGCAGAGACGTCATTATCAGCGGCTGCCACATCACCGCCGGTGACGACTGCATTGCAGTGACTGGTATCACTGACTGGGATGTCCCCAGCGAGAACATTGTGGTTTCCGACTGCATACTCAAGTCCTGTTCAAAGGCAATTGTGATAGGCTACATGCACAGCATCGTAAGGAACGTATTGGTTACCAACTGCGTCATCAGAGAGAGCAACCGTGGCTTCACAATCCAGACCAGCTCACAGACGAGCCTGGTAGAGCATGTAAGAGTGTCGAACATGCGCATAGACACCAAGATACGTGCAGGCAACTGGTGGGGCAACGGCGAGCCCATCGCAGTATTCGCCACGTTCCACAACCTTGGCAACAGGCAGGAGATCCCTCAGAGGAACTGGCCCATCAACATCAGAGACGTGCACTTTGAAAACATCAGCTGCACTGCGGAGAACTTCATCGGCGTAGTTGGAGAGGGCAACAACATGGAGGATGTCTCCTTCAGTAACATCTCGATGCAGCTGAAGGAGAGCAAGAACCTTGCGATAAAGGGGCGAATCGTGGACATTGCCCCGAGCCCGAATCCTCCGGAGGCTCCCGATGACGATGAGGAATACTGGCTGCTAATGAAAGATGTCGATGGCGTGACCTTCAACAACGTAACCGTGCCTGACTTCCGCGGCAAGAAGCCGAAGGCGCACATAGTCCCTCCGCAGAAACACTGAGACTATCACTGAGAGTATCGATGCATTCGAGCTCCGGCACTGGAGGTGCGTTGAGCGATCCGCATCTGGAGCTCGGCCAGGCTCAAGGGCCCCCCGATCACCTGTCTGACGGTGACGAGGGGTCCTCTACCTCTCTGCTGCTGACACCATCGCACTAGAACCATGCAGCCACGGCTGATCTCTATTGCAGTCACGCAGTCCTTGTGTACGCAGCTACCGTCATTCGCATATGGCACCAGGCCTTTCTCGGGGAGCGACGGCCTGTGAGTGTGCCCGGCGATCACTATCTGGCGATTGTCTCGTGACCACCTCTCCAAGACACTCTCTACCCGGTTGCGTTTCTTGTGGTTCTTCGCAGGGCTGATGGGGTCCTGGATTCCGAGTATCTCGAGCGGACGCCAGACATACCGGACCAGCATGCAGGATACGGGCCACAGCTGATCGTTGAAGAAGTCAGCCTGGTGACCATGCACTACGAACACCCTGGCATTGGACTCCCTATGCCTCAAGATCAACCCTTCGTGCGACTCTAGCCCTTCGAGGAGCGGAACGCGCGCGCGTGTGTGCGGATCGCGGCGATAGTAAAGATTGTAGCTGAGATACTGCCTACTTCTCTTGACGATATCGTGGTTTCCCCAGATCACATAGAAACGCTTGGCGACGTGGAACTTCCGAAGGAGCAGGAAAACGTCCTCATGCGCCTTCAGAATCCGTCTGAAGCTGCGGTTTTCCCACAGTTCGTCCGCGTCGCCGATCTCAATGTAAGTGTAGCCTGCTCGGTAGTAGTGCTCCAGAGCGTGCATATAGAGGCGCTTGTTCGGCTTGAAATCGTCTGCGGCACTTCCGTCGCCCCTGTGGCAGTCGCTCATGAAGACGATTCGTGACCTGTTGCTGATGGGGATCTCCTTTGACGATTGGAAGACCTGATTCAGCCTTTTGAACGCCAGCATGGCATCCCTTCCCCCAGCTGATGCGCATCAAGTGACAGAACTCGCGCAGTCTCTGCAGAGAGATGCTCTCGCGGCAGGTGCCGTGAGGCCCTCTTGCGGTTCCCGCCCGAATTCACTACATCCTACGCGCTGGATCCGGCTTGGGTGAGGAGGAGGACGACGCAGTCGATGCTTCGGGATAAAGGGCTGCTTAACCCGTAAATCCGCCGAGGTCTTGCCAAGATCGGAGTGCATGTGTTAAGATATGAAGGCTGGCAGGAGTGGACGCTTTCGAGCAGCTCAAGCTGGCGCATGTGGAACTGCTGTCATGTGGTGGATGTAGCTCAGTTGGTTAGAGTACCAGATTGTGGCTCTGGGGGTCGCGGGTTCAACTCCCGTCATCCACCCCAAGTAAAATCCCTGCTTGTGCAGGGGTTTTTGTTATTCTGGGATTCGATGTCACAATGGGGCTCCTTCTCTGACGAACAGCAAAACTACCTGGTACGGGATGAACGTCGCCCCGCACTCGCAGTTAGGAGATACTTGCCGTACGCGACCGGGTTCTCGTATGTTCTGCGGAACGTCGTCATCATGCCAGCCAATTTGAAGCTGTACCTCTGATCCCTGCAGTTCATCTCAATGAAGTACGGCCTGCCGCTGCGGGCAACTCCGAAATCGAAGCCAACGTCGGCGAGATGAGGCAGAGCCCTGGCGAGGTGCCGGGCAATTCGCAGTGCTGCCTTCGAAAGCATTCGCTCTGCACTTGAACTCGTGACTGGACGCCCCGTGAACAGGTCGTGGAGTCTCATCACTGTCCCGCCCTGGTATACGTTTGAGACATGCGATCCCTTTCGGGCGACCTTGCCAACCATGCCCGTGACTTGCCATCTGCCGGCCCCGTCCCTCTGGACGGATACGCGCACATCGAAAGGCGACCCGTCGTGGGTGAGGAGGTCGATTGAGCGCTGGAGTATGCACCACACGCCTCCCGTGACGCGTCTCAGATAGGGGTAAAGACGGCTAGTCTCAACTCTGTCGGTCACTGTCACGCCATTTTGGTGCCGAGTCGCGCACCAGACACCTGGAGCGCACCTTTCGACCTTCACAATCCCCTTTCCAACCGAGCCTCTATCGGGCTTTACGAAGAAGGACTGTAATCGAAGATACTTCCTGAGGTTGTCCTGGGTAAAACGGCACGTGTGAGGGAGGTAACGCGCGAGGGCGCGGCTCCTGCGTATCTTGCGGTATATGGCGAGCTTGCTGAAGTTGTTCCAGTAATTGTACACGATCACTCCGCGGCGCCTGAGCTCTCTCAGGCTGCCTTCGGTTGTGTTTATCCGATGCACTGCCCTGTTGTGCATGACCGTTGGCAACGGCACGCGCCTTACCTGCCATGCCCCGCTATTTGACTTGGTCATGGCGAGAACCGTGCGGGTCTTGAGGTCGATGTCCCGTATCCGGAAGAAGCACACCCCAATGCCGTGGGGGGCGGCCGCGTCTACGTAGAGGTCTACGTCTTCGCTGCTGGTTCTATCCCAGATGCTCTTCCAGTCCCTATCGCTGAAAAGCACGCCGAGCATTTGCTCTCGCAACGCATTCACTCCAGTGATCGTTTCGGCGGGTTGCATACCTTGCAAGGCACATAACCACGCTGCTCGGCCGCGTCGAGGGTGACTGCCTCTCCTCCTGACGAGAGGTATCTGCACCCCTGCAGATGGTATCTGTCGCCGGTCTTTGCTACGAACACCAGAATAGCGCCTTCCTCAGTGGTTTGCTGGGACGACTGCCTCGGCTCGGCAGCGGGGCGATGTGCGGCAAAAGAGATCAACGCCAACCCGTTTTCTACATCGTATTCGAACTCGCCGCCGAGAGCGTCAACGAGTGGCGCCACCGGCACCATGAGTACGCCGTCGACCATGACTGCTGCGATGTCCTCGGGAAGCAACCGGCCGTCCAGCATCAGGCGAATCGGCCTTGGATCTGCCTCTGTCAAGCCCGCCGATACCGCATAGCTGCTAGCCACGAGTGCGGCCATGCAACTGGCGGCTGCGATGACCAGCCAAACACAGAGGTTGCGGCTACATGAGGGCTGTCCAGCTCCGGTGGGTTCTGCTCGTCTCGACTTCACTGCAAGCACCCCGCTTTCGATAGGGTACGACATGGCGGCCCCGAATGGGAGCCGCGGCACTTACCATTGTACCTTGCGATGGCAACGATTACAATAATTGTAATGGATGAATTGGCGTGAATCGTCTACAACGCAAGCGCGACTTGAGCCACTGACCAAAGCACTGCCACTTCAAAGCCCATTTCCGAATAGAGTGTACAGTGGATGACCCTAGGCCATCGCGCGTGCTGCCTGCAGCGCGCGGTTGGGGCCTACTGTTCCGAGCTGAATCTGAAGGGAGACTGTGAGATGCAAAGACTTCTAGTTGAGCCGCCTGTCGGAGGCGTGTTGGTGGGAAGCTTGCTGGACGCCGCGCGCTTCTGGACCAGAATACTCAAGGAGCACGCATTGTTCATCAGGCTGGGCCTGCCGGCGGATCAGGTGGAGCTGCGAGCTGAGGCTCAGGCGTTCTTCGATCTGTTTGAGGAGTTGGAGACCCGGGTCAATGAAGTGCAGTCGATTGACCCAGGTCTGCTACAGGACCTGATTGATGCAGTGAACGGTATCATCGCGTTCAAGAGACGGCTTCTCGGGCTGCAGGTTGAGTGCAAGATAGCCCCGTGTCTGTATCCTCTGTTGGTTGACCACATCACTCGGGAAGCTGTGAACTTCCTGAATCTGTTGAAGGACGGGGCACCAGAGGATCCACTGGATGCCATTCTTGCCATTGAAGTGTTCTGGCTGCGGCAGATGAAGGAACACATCGAGTTCGTGAGAGGCTTGCTCGACCCATCGGAGAGACTGCTCATCGTGGAGACGGACGCCTTCAGCGCGACCTTCTCGAGGCTGCTTGAGGAGGCAAGAGACCTGGCATCTATGAACTTCCAGGCACAACCCGACTCGTTCAACACTGTCACGCGGTTCACTGACACCGCGTTGGAGAACTTAACTCGCTTGCGAGACTTCAAGGCAGCCGCTCATGAACTTGCCCTGCTGTGCCAGCTGCTCAGCATAGTGTCCACACCACTGCTGCTAGACCACATCCGCAGAGAAGCTGATAGGGCGCTGGTGGAGATAGGTGCGCTTCGAGAGCTGCTGGATGGAGGAGAAGAGTAAGCCGACTGCTTTGCTCGCTGCCCGGTCGGACTGGCAGACCAGATAGAGCGAGGACCCGGATTCGCTCCGAGTCCTCGCTCAGGCTGCCCATGGCAGTCAGTGTCTCTCCCATCACCTGTACGGTTGTATCCCGTCACCCGTACCTTGCTGTCCCTAACTCGACGGCAAGATTGTCACCATCACGACCTGGCCAACTCGATCGCGATCTAGTCAACTCGGTTGCGACCTAGCTGACTCGATCGCGCTTTGGCCAATCAGGCAGTCGCTGTCGTCAGTCTCAGTCTAGGCCTGGCTCGTCACTGCGAAGGCGGTTGCGGACTAACAGGCGGAGTCTGAACGAACTCCTGCTGAGCCTCCGCGAGTCCTTGCTGGAAGGCAGTGCGCAGCGAGCTTACTGTCTGGTTGATCAGGCTTTGCTCCGCAGCGTGAATCATCTGCTTGACCATGTTGCCGCCGATCTTACCTGCCTCGTAGGTGCTGAGGTTTCCGTTGTACCCTGGGTTCAGATTGATGCCTAGAGAGCTGGCGACTTCATACTTCATTCTATTGAGAGCTTCCTTGGCCTGCGGTACTTCAACGCGATTGGTGTTGTTCCGTGCCACTATGGATACCCCTCCTGTCGGAATTCGGTCGATTGCATTGTTAATGTTCCCGCCGACGACGCAACAATGTGAGTCAACTGATGGACTCGTCGTCAACTGATGGACCGTCGGTAATCTCAGACCTATGCTGGCGACTTGCTTCGAGTCTGGATATGTATGCTCGATTTAGCTGGAACGATGACGTGGCGGCAGCGCCGTTATCGCTTGCTCCAGAGTCAACGGCGCTCGCGCGCATAAGGCCAGCTGGAGCCGCCTTTCGACCTCCGGCCAATTGACGAGTCGCCACCACGCTTGAACGTAGTCAGCTCTGCGATTATCGGCGCCCGCCAGAGTCCAGTCGAGATGCGATGGTGCGGTTTACGGCCGCTCAGACAGGGGAAGCTATACCCGAGTTTGTGGGCTTGTCTGGGAGGTAGCAGAAGACCTTGGCAGAAATGCGTGAGCTGCTCGATGATATCAGGTCGAGCTATCCGGTGATCAACTCTATCAGCGACCGCCTGAGAAAGGCGATCGAGACCAGTTCACCTCTCATCGACCAGCTGAATGGATACCTGCTCTCCACGAGCGGTAAACGGATCCGTCCGATGCTGGTAGTCCTTGCAGCGACCCTTGGAGACGCAGACCCGGAAGTCCTCATAGACGTTGCGAGCGCGGTAGAACTGGTGCACTTGGCGTCGCTGGTTCACGATGACGTGATAGACGAATCAGGCCTTCGTCGGGGCAAGCCTACTGTCAGCAGCCAATGGGGGAACCTTGTAGCAGTTCTGTGTGGCGATTGCCTTTTCGCAACCGCGTTTGGCTTGCTCACTAGGCGCAAGCAGAACTTCGCTCTCGAGGTGTTGGCGGAGGCGGTTCGCAACATGTGTGAAGGAGAGATCGAGCAGGCGTTGTGTGCGAACTCAGGCGACGTGGACGAGGAGACCTATTTCTCTCACATCGAGAAAAAAACCGCACGTCTGATGGCGGCATGCTGCAAGATCGGTGCACACCTCGCAGGAGCGCCGGAGACGCATGTGAAGGAGATGCAGGAATATGGTCTGAATCTCGGATATGCCTTCCAGATCATAGACGATCTGCTCGACATCTTTGGTGACGAGAGGAGTACCGGAAAGCCAGCCTGGCTTGACATGAGAAGGGGGCTTCCGACTCTTCCTGTCATCCGTCTGAGCAGGCGCGGAGAACGCGGGCAGGCCGTGCGAGAGATGATACATCAACTGCGGGATCCGAGCGGTTATGCGGATGAGGATGTCCCACGTCGTATACGAAACGAGATGATGGAGATTGGGGTGCTCGATGAATCATTCGATCAGGCACGAGGGTTTGCCGCACGGGCGGCCGAACGGCTTGAATGCGTCCCGCTGCCTCAGAGCGCCCGAGACCACCTGACTCGCCTGGCACTTGCCGTAACCGGCCAGATCAAGGCGATGGCACCATCGCCCAGATGACTAGTCTAGAACATCCCCAGCCGCCTGAGACTCACACAGACCAGACGCATCAGCGGAGTAAGCCATCCCGCCGAACGACACAGCACTCGTGCCTCTTCGTCGAGGCCGGTCGCCTTTACTTTGGGATCAGAGAGATACAGCGCGAGAAGCCCCCTTATGACCAACAGGTGGAACCTGCGTCTAGGGAGGCATTGAGCCCTGGAGATAGACTCCCGGACAAACAGCTCCAGGCGGAGGCGCCGCGTTTGCCTGTCCGGATAGCAGGCGACGAAGTTGAAGTCGCCGTGCGTCCTGTCCTCCTCGAGGTCGATGAGGTAGTCGAGAAGGATGTGAAGTCCACATATCCAAGGGAAATAGGCATCGAGGTAGTGTCTGATGGTGCGGTCATCAGCGCCTCCATCTGCAGCAAGGGCAAACAGCAGGAAGAGGCCGAGTGTAGACCCAGTCGCGGCTGCAAATTCCCACCACTCCACAGAGTAACTGGCGCTCTCGCGCTCTGCCCACTCCCGCAGTCGTTCCCGTCTCTCTTCAGGATCGAGGTGCTTCAGTGACTGCAGATCGCAATACAGTCGTGCGAGCCGCAAGGCGTGCGCCTTGACAGACTGGTAGCCGGGCAGCGATGCCAGGCTATCTCTGCAGGTCCTAACCAGTTCAGCCAGATAGCCGCCGTCTTTGCTGTAAGGGTAGTGGAGGTAGTACTTCGCCGACGCATCCACTGCCGCGTCTGTTTGATGGGGTAAACCGGACGAATCCGGGTCCAGAGCATCGAGCATAGCATAGTGCAGCTGACGGAACCCGCGCTCGTCGAGTACTCCCGCCCTGTCACAGAGGTTGTCAAGATAGTCGCTGATCGTCTGAATCGAGGCAATAGCTCTCAGAACCTGAGGCCTGTACTGGCGGCCCTTCCGCAGCATGTACAGACCGTAGACCGAGCCTCCCAACACGTGGAACCTCTTGCGAGAAATGCTCGCAAGGGCCTGCTCGCGGAGCTGAGGGCATGAGATCCTCTCAGCGTGAGTTCGCCAGCGTTCTAGCTGTCGATCGGCCTGAGGCAGGATCCGCGATACGTAGGCGAGTGCAGTGGCAATCTCTGTGTCCATGGGATCATTGTGGAACAAGCCCTCAGGGCTGTCAAGTCATCCACCGGTAAGGCGCTGGACAGTCGGCATAAGGTGCCTTAACAGAGTCGATAACTTCACTCCCGCCACCGTGAGTGCGCCAGCAACCGTTGCGACAGCCCACAGCGCTGCAAAGACGATCAGGTCTCTCCGTTCGCCCTTTGTGTAGAGCTGGTACCCTTGAATAGCAGCCATTGCTATCATGAACAGCAGGAACGAGACCATTAGCATTGAGTTTTCCTCCGAGAAGTGTCACTGTACCGAGCTCTCCTCTGTCAAGTGCCTCGGCGTCGAGCTCTCCCGTGTCACGTGCCTTCGTGTCGAGCCCAGCTCTTTAGAGTGTCTCCGCACGGACCTCCACGCGTGCAGCGTCAGCGCGGGGTTATTGATGACATCACCAAGCCCGGACGTCTGAGGAATACCTCGATCTCCAAGTTCACTTCAACAGTCTTGAACATCTCTATCCAGCGACCTTGCACTACTTCATTCCAGAACTGCGGCTTCTTCCGGTAAATCGTATTGCCAAATCCGAAGGGATCCACTTCGAGTTCTCTGGCCTTTTTCAGTGCAAGCTCAATATCATTCCTGACCGCCTGCGCAACTCTGTCGGTGACTGATTTGACGAGTTCCGGGTCCTCGGAATCAAACACTATGTGCTCAGAATGGCCGTGTGCAGCGGCGTCCTGCACTCTCGCGAGTGCTCCGACCTTCACCTCCATGCTGATCGAATTGCCGGACACCACAGGCGTGACCTTAACGCCGCTCTGCTTGAGCTCGAGCGTAATGACACCTCCTCTAGGGGAGTCCACACTGACGATCGTCCGCGATATGCCGCCGAGTAACCAGTTCACCCCCACGGACTCCCTATCCTCAAACCATCCTACCATCCTGTCGTCATCGAAAGCCGCAGCTCCGTGTATCTTGACGACTGGTTTTGGCACCTGACTCTGGCTTTGGCCCTGTGCCGAACCTGAGTCAGTGAACGTCTCGGTTGCGGTCGCTTTCAGCACTGTGAATCGGACAAACACTGGGTCGATGCCAGGAAACGTCATTAACTTAGCTTTTTCAAGGAAATCGCCGCGCGGAATCTGCGACCGCTCCTGTCGCGTGAACTCAAGCATGGCGAGCAGCCCAAGCGCCGGCGCAGGCTCGAGTGGAATCTCGCTCTCGAGGAGGTTTCTCAAGTCACCTTCGACGACGGCGACTTCCGCAATCAATCGGATGTCAGGACTTCGCAAGTACAGCTCAAGTACGGGGCCGATTCCCCGTCTAGCCAACTTCTCTGATATCAGGATCACGTCTACATGGGAGAGGTTGATCTGCCTCGAAGTAGTGAGAGCAAGCTGTTTGAGCGCTTCAAACGGAGTATGGCCTCTGCCTGAGTTCACCCAGAACGGCACTGCGAAAGCGCCGCCTCCGGTGATACCTGCGGCTCCTCCAGCCCTCGCAGAAGGGTTGGGAATCAGAGCGATCACCTCGAACAGCTCGTCTTCGGCGACGTCGATTCCTAGAATAGAGGGAAATACTAGAGACTCGGGCTCTCTCCGATCCCAACAACCACCGGCGATGAACATCGTCACCGCAAATAGCAGCCATCCTGCAGCTATGCGTCTCCAACTGGCGCCGATCTTCAGTTCCCCCTTCCGCCAGAGGACCTGAGGGTGCGTACACCGTACGCTATCCAGAGCAGCACATACGGAATGAGCACTGTCGCTGCCACAGCCGCCGAGAAAACTAGGGACCCGTGGAATTGGAGGAGGTCGATCAGGGTATCATAGGCCTGAACTGCGTATACGATCCAGATCACAGCCATCGGGCCGACCAGGTGCCGATTGCTTGATGTGCCTAGCAAGTGCGACACGCCCGTAGACCCACAGTACAGAAGAACCGACAGATCTATGAGGATGCCAAATCCCCACGATATCACTCCGAGCGCCTCCACCCGTTGCACGAGTCGTGTGATGTTCACTGTTCTGAGTGCCTTCAGAAAGGGGAACAGCGACTTCGCGGCCAAGTCAGGTCCCAGGACTCCCACTGCCACCAGACTGACCGATGTCATCACCAGTCCGGCAAGCAACGCAGAGGCCACAGCATACGCGAGCGTCCGCGTGGGCCTCACGGAGTGCGGTATGAGCAAAGCAAGGGAGAGGTACTTGCCGCCGAGAGCCAGCGGAGTGAGCGTACCAGACAGAACTGGTCGTGCACCTCTTGCGAGCACGGGCTCCAGAGACCGCCCATCGAACTTCGTGAGTCCGCCGAGCATAGCGAGAACGACGAAAAGCACGTAGAAAGGCGCAAGCACGTCGACTGTTCGCCCGATTGTCTCAACCCCCAGGTACACGGCAACGGCGGCAAGAAACACCATGACAGCAATGATAAAGGGTATAGGAGTGTCCGGTGTAAACAGCCCCACGAGCACTTCCGAGTAGAGCCTGACTTCAGTCGCAGCGAAGTGGAGCAGAACCAGCAGGAAGCCTGCACAAACGAGGCTGCCGAGGGGTTTCCCCAGCAGATCAAGCGTGTACTCAATAGGGGTCTTGTCACTCAATTTCGTGCCCAGTCCGCCGATGAGCAATGCTATCAGCACGGTTCCGAGGGTGACCACGAGGGCAGCAGCCCATGCATCCTGAGCGGCATTGCCTATCGTCACTACCGGCAGAGTGGCTATGGAGACGCTCGATCGCATTATGAACAAGGCCAACATGATCTGCCTATTATCAATCTTCTCTACCAGGGAGTCATCGCCCCCATTTGCCACTTCGGCCTTTCTCGACTTCCTCTGGCTCAAGCGCGGGTTTCGGCATCTGTCCTGGACGCTGCCTGACCGGCTCTCTTGAACCAACGGCCCATGGCCGTCTAGTCATTTGCCACCACCAGACCCGGGCGAAAACATCTCTGAACTCCGACAGAATCAGAGGCCCCATCGGCGCGAAATACGGGTAGCCGAAAGACCTCATCGAAGTCAGCAGCAGCACGGTCAAAAGGAACCCGAACTGGATCCCAAAGAGCCCAAACACGCCGCCGAGCACTATGAAAGCGAAACGGATGAGCCGGGCTGCCAAGGAAAACGAGAAGTTCGGGGTGGTGAATGACGCAATCGCGGTCAGTGCGACGACAATCACCACTGACGGCGATACGAGGCCTGCGCTTATCGCAGCGTCTCCGAGCACCAGGGCACCTACTATGGTCACGGCTGAACCTATCGCTCTGGGCAGGCGCAGACCGGCTTCTCTCAGGATCTCGAATACCAGTTCCATCACCATGACCTCAACCACGATCGGAAACGGCACGCCCTCGCGTGACGCCACAATCTTGAATAAGAGCTCAGTCGGTATGAGCTCGTGATGGAAAGTGAGAGCGCCCACATACATCCCAGGTATCAGCATCGACGCCCAAAAGGAGAAATGCCGGAGGATGCCGAGAAACGCACTAGCAGCTGTCTTCTCGTAGTAGTCGTCAGGCGCTCTGAGCAGCATAGAGAATTGAACCGGAGCGCACAGCACGAAAGGACTTCCGTCGATCAGAATCGCCACCCTGCCCTCTAGGAGCATCGCCGTTACGCGGTCGGGCCGTTCTGTTCGGTAGACGACGGGGAAGGGTGACAGTGGGTGGTCTTCGACGTATTCCTCTAACTGGCCGCTCGCGATCATGCCGTCTATGTCGATCCTGCTGACCCTCTGCCGGACCTCGTCGACCAGTTCCTCGTGAGCGAGCCCCTTTATGTACGCGATTCCTACACGCGTTCTTGTCAGGCTGCCAACGGTGAACGACTCGATCCAGAGATTTGGCGTTCTGAGCCGTCGTCGAACTAGGGAGATGTTCACCTCCAGGCTCTCGACGAATCCGTCGCGGGGACCTCTGATCGTGGGCTCGGTAGGAGGCTCCTCGATTGCCCTGTACACAACGCCTTCTGTAGAGCACCCGATCGCCTCATTGTGGCCTTCGATCAGAATCGCAGTGAAGCCGTTTATCAGCAGTCTCCAGAGAGCGTCGAGAGTGTCGGCGAGTCTCACCTTGCGAGACTGAAGAAGCCTGTCCTCAATTACCTCAGGCAGCTTGTGTGCAGGCGTATCGCCAAGAGGGCCTTCAACCAGGTTGATTGTGAGAACCTCGATCAGGTCCTCAACCGGTTGTGAGCCTGAGAACTCCTTGATACTGATTATTGCTGCGGGCACCCTTTGATTGCCGATTCTCAGCCTCCTTATGGCGACGTCTTGTGATGGCCCTACCATTTTCTCGATGACTTCTAGATTGGCCTCAAGAGAGCCCACTAGCTTGGTGTGTTGAATCAGGTGTTCTCGTTCGCTTATGTCGAGACGATCGTTGTTCAGATCAGAGACGGCCTCATTGGCTTGTTGTTTGCCAAGGGTTTTGCTCGCTTCCAGAAGCCTCTTCAGCCATCCCATGTTGCGTGTTCTCCTCAGATGCTGCCCGATAGTAGGGTGGTCTTCGACATGCCTAATATCTCCTTAGCTGGCCGAATCTATTCTGCTGTGGTCACGCTTTCCCGCGGCGGGCAGCCGAGGCACTGCTCGGGACTGCCCGAGCGGCGACAAGGACTGTCCGGGTGCTGTCGAGATCTGCCTCTGAGCACGGTGGTCAGCTGCCTGAGTATGGAGTCAGCGAAAGCTCGTGAATACTAAGGGCGAAGAGGTGCCTTTGGAGTGACTGCCGAACCTTTCTGGATTCTTGTTTTGTGCTTGGCTGCGGTTACACTCGCAGCCATCGCGATACTCGCTATGCTGCTTCTTCTCCGCTGGGTGTTCGGGCTCTCATTCCGAATGATTCTTGGGCGGTTGATGGTTGAGCAGTCCGAGGACAGCCTTCTTGAGGTCATGGTATCAATGGCCCGCGCGAAGTTCATACCTGTGGTTGAGAACAGCTTGCGGGCTGAGAACCGCAAGGCTATCGGCAGGCCGCTTGGAGGGCCCTCTGCGTTTCCCGACTTCAGCGGCCTCGCGTTCAACTTCGCACAGCTGTCCACGCTGCCGACCCCACATGACGTACCGATCGACACTGCTGTCGTCCTGGGCAAGCGGTCTCGCAAACCCCTCAAGCTGGACATTCCGATAATCGTCTCAGGAATGGCCTATGGTGTGGGACTGAGCGAAGCTGCAAAGCTGGCGTTGGCGAAGGGAGCGGCTCAGGTTGGGACTGCAACGAACACAGGCGAAGGCCCCTTTCTCAAGTCCGAGAGAGAAGCCGCTCGATTCCTGATATACCAGTACGGTCGATCAGCGTGGACTCACAATCTTGATGCGGCAAAAGAGTGTGACATGGTCGAAATCCAAGTGGGCCAGGGAGCGCGAGGCGGGATCGGCCGCTCCCGGAAACACGATCTGCTCAGTCCAAGAGTGAAGGCACTCTTGGGGCTGGCCGAAGGCGAGGACGCAGTTGCCCACGCGAGACTCCCGGGCATCACTTCTTCGCGACAGCTCGCCAGACTGGTCAAGGAACTGCGAGATGCCACCGATGGACTGCCGATAGCGATCAAGATCGCTGCAGGCTGGACTCTGGAGGAAGATCTGAAGGTGGCAATCGACTCGGGTGTAGATGTTGTCACGGTCGATGGCAGCCAAGGGGCTACGCGTGATTCGATTCCGGCACTTATGGACGACTTCGGGCTGCCCACCATTGCGGCAGTTCGAAGGACGCATGACTTCCTCATCAGTCAGAAGGTGAGGGATCGAGTGTCTGTCATAGTAAGCGGAGGGCTGCGGACTCCTGGCGACTTCCTGAAGGCCCTGGCACTCGGAGCGGACGCTGTGGCCATAGGCACGATGGCCCTGTTTGCGGTCTCACACACTCAGATATTGAAGGCCCTTCCATTTGAGCCTCCGACCCAGTTGGTGTACGATGCCGGCAGTCTGTCACACAAGTTCGATGTAGAGAAAGGAGCCCTCTATCTGGCCAACTTCCTGTCATCTTGCGTGGACGAAATGAGGGAATGCGTGCGAGCCCTTGGCAAGACCGCTCTGAGTGAGGTCGGCAGAGAGGACATGTACGCCCTGGACGAACGGACTGCCAAGATCACCGGCGTACCCTTTATCGGAGACTTCGTGTATAGATAGCCGGCCGATTCATGACTCTATCAGGTAGGCGGCCATAGCAGCAAGCGTGTTGGCAAAGTTCAGCTCACTGGAACCGTACTCGTGCCGGTTGATCGGAGCCGACAGGCACAGCACACCGAGGATCGATTCACGCCTCTGTATCGGGGCCACCATGACGGAGTGCCAGATGGGATTCCCAGAAACAGGGTCGATGTCGCAGGCGCTGTCCCAGTCGATGGTGCACCGTCCAGTTCCGGAACTTAGGACTTCATCAATCAGCTGGCGGCCGATCCGGACGTCAGTAACCCACCCGTCGACCAGCCGTTTTCTGACGTACGCTCGTTCCGGGGCTCCGTCGCCGTTCTTCAGGATCACGGCGCCCGACTCCGCATCGAGGACGCCCATGGATTGCCCGAGGAACAGGTATAGCTTATCCTCGACCGGGACCTGGCTGTCGATCAGCTCGAAGATCTCGACCAACGCCAGCACGTTTCTCTGATCCTGCACGGTGTTTCCTGTGACGATCCCTGCCAGCCTGTCCGTCCGCCGTGCTGCGCTGCCAATCGAAGGGTTCCAGACTGACGTTCGGTTCCTTCCCGATTCTTTCGCCCAGTAGAGGGCCTGGTCCGCGCGAGTCACCAGCTCGTCCGGCCATTCGCCGTGCATGGGATAGGCAGAGACACCTACACTCACTGTCAGCGACATGCCGGCACCCGTAAGTTTTGCCGATTCCACGGCTGTCCGCAGACGCTCGGCAACCAGCTCAGCCTCATCGAGCGGAGTGTCGGGCAGCAGTATGACGAACTCCTCGCCTCCGTAGCGGCAACAGATGTCACTCGGCCGGGTGTTCTCTGTCAGGGTCTTGCCAATGCCCCTGAGCACTTCGTCGCCGGTCTGATGACCGAACCGGTCGTTGACATTCTTGAAGTCGTCGATGTCTATCATGAGCACGGACAGCGGGTACTGCTCACGAGCAGCTCTGCTCAGCTCACTGGAGATGGCTTGTTCGAAGAACTTGCGGGTGTACACGCCCGAAACCTTGTCGATCGATGATGTGATCCTCAGATGGTGGTTTTCCATCAGCAACCTGGCAATGCCGGCCCAAGCCTGGCACTCGCGGAATGTGCGCTGGTCCAGATTATTGAACACTGATGAAGAGGAGAGATACAGGTATCCTAGGACGTTCCTGGCAGACCTGCTCTTTGCTCGTCTCTGATCAGGCTTGTCGGCAGTCTCAGGCTTGAGGCTGGGTTCCTCAGCTCCTCCCTCAATCAGTGGGATGCATATCACTGCGCTGACGCCGTCGGGAAGTGCCACTTCTGCGCCTGACTGCTTGCCTCCAAACCTCTCGGAGATCAAGACTCCCTTCTGCTCAGCCCGAACGTAATCCAGAATGTGCCGTGATCTCGCCATATCCGGAGCTGTGCCCCGGCAGCAAAGCAGGCTCCGCCCCTCGTCTTCCTCCAGGAAGACACACACGGCGTCAGCGTCCGCTATTCTCGCAAGCTCTGATACCAGGATGTCGAGGTTGCGTTGGTTGTTTGTTGTGAAGCTGTCGAGCAAGTTCTTGAGCGATGCAGGAACGGCATCCGCCGACCCGACCGAACTCGCCGCAAGGCCGGCTGCAACCTCTCTTCTGGCTTGATCCGGTGTGTCCATGAAACTGAAGAATGCACCCAGCGCGTCAGCCTCGCCGGTAAGATTGCGACTCTCTTCGTCCAGAGTTCGAGCGTGCTCGTTTTCTAGGAAACCCCTTCTGATGGCAATCAACCGGTCACGAACATCCCGTCTTCTGTGCGACAACAGGAAGTCGCGCCGGTGATTCTTAGGAGCTTTCGAAGCCAGCCTATACAGCAAGTCGAGGGCGCAGGTGTACGCACGAGCAGCACATGCGACGTCTCCGTCGATGCGATATGCGTCACCGTACGCTTTGTGAGCGCGGAACTCGAGGAGAGGATCGCGTGCACTTCTGCAAAGTTCCAGCGCTCGGTGGGTTTGTGCGACGCGGTCCTCATCCTTGGCCATGAGAGCGCGCAGGAGAGACATCTCTCCCGCAAGCCTTACAGTATCGGACCTGGCCTTGAGCTTCTCACTCTCCCTCAGAAGTGACTGAGCCTTGTCGTAGTCTCCGCTGTCGATGTGGATCTGCGCGAAGGCATGCAGCCAGTCTCGCCTGTCCTTCACAAAACCTGTTCTCCTGTACTCCGCCACCAACTGGTCGATCTGTTCATGGTCGACCGTGCCTGACTTCTCGAAGTTGATGCAGATCTCAAGGGCCCTGCTGTCCAGGTTGTATGCAGATCTGCGGTCAGGCTGCGCTTTCGTGGCTTCAGCCAGGCAGGCTAGCGCTCGCTCGAAGTCGCCCAGGACGTAGAACAGCCGCGCGGCATATCGGTAGTAGCCGGCTATGTACTTGCCCAGCTCGCCGTGGTATCTTTCGACGTCCTGCTGCCCGAGAAGCATATAGTCGTAGCTCTTCTGGTACTCTCCCATCATCAGGTAGGATAGGAGTATGTTGAGCCTGCACACGAAGACAAGCTGATGCCTGCCTGCCTCAAGTGCGAGCCGCTCAGCTTGGAGGTAGAACTCAAGCGCGCGGCTGTACTCGTCCTGCACCCGATGGGTTTCACCCAGGTTGTTGAGAATGGTCGCCATTATCAGGGGCTGGCTGTGCTTCCTTGCTATGGCTAGGGCGTCTTCGTAGTACCGCCTGGCCATGACCGGGTCCTGATGGTGTTCGTTGTAGATGTTGCCGATGTTGTTGATCGGCCTGACTGCTTCCCAATGTCGGCCCGCGCGTGTGAAGAGGTCAATGCTGGCTTGGTACCGGGCGATTGCATCGTCGCTCTGGCCGAGGCCGTCGCAACACGCGCCGAGGATGTTCTGAAGGAGGGCGTGGAGGTGGACAAACTCACTGTCAGTATAGGTTTCGAGGCACTTGGACGACAGTTCTATGGCTTCGTCGTACCGCTGTTGTGCCAGCATCATCACGCATATGCTGTAGCTCGCCCTGAGTATTCCTTCTACGAAGCCTGCGGATTCAGCCAGACTCAGGGCCTCATAGAGGGAGCTCGACCCGGCGGCGATGTTGTTCATTCGAACCTGAAGGAGTCCGATTCCCTGCTTAGCCAGTGCCTTTGCTTCGACGTCGTCTCTCTTCGAAGCGAGCCTGAGAGCTTCTTGATAGGTGGCCAGCGCCTTTTCGTTTTCGCCCATTCGCTCATGGGTTTCGCCCAACATGAACAGGATCTCAGTGGTCTCGTCATCAGCGCCGAGGTCTGCGGCTATCCTGTACGCCTCGTGGAGGAAGGTGAGGGCGTGCGAGTCGATTCCGAGTCTGAAGAGGCTCTCCGCCGATTCGAGCGCCGATTCGAGGGCGCGCCGGGGCTCTCCAGCCCTGACCAGATGGTGGACCAACTCATAGGCGATCTCCATGTCATCTCTGTTGGGCAACGACTCGAGAGACTGGGCCACTCTGGCGTGGAGTTCACGCCTGACCTGCTCGTCCATTGATTCGTATAGACTTCGTTTGATGCTCCTCAGGTGGATGTCGTACGCGTACCCTTCGTCACCAACTCGTTCGTCCGCAAGCTGGAGAGCGATGAGGTCTTCGAGGATCCCCGCAATTCTGTCTCGAGAGATGCCGGATGCGCTTTGGAGTGCTTCGAGAGGCGCGGGAGCGACAAAGACAGAGAGCAACTTGAGAACCGCGCGAGCGTCGTCCGGTAGGGTCTCGATCTGGTCCAAGGTGGCCTCATACACGCTTCCAGGGAACGGCAGTTTGGTGTGATCTCCGTCTATGTCGAAGTCCACGTGCCATTCTCCGTCGTCCCGCAGGACCAGGTGTTTCTGAGCGTGCAGGGCGTTGATGATGTCCTTGATCAGGAGCGGATTGCCCTCGGTTTCACGAAGGACTCGTGCAGAGAGCTTGGGCAGAATGGCGCTTGTCCCTAGCATCTGCCCAATGAGTTCCATGGTTTCCTGGAAACCGAAAGAGGACAAGACCATTTGCGTCGTGCTCGCCCGGCTTTGCCACTTGTCGAGGAAGAGCCGGATCGGTCCATTCTCGGCTTCCTCCTTTCTGTAGGCGAGTATGATCCACAGAGCGACAGCCTTCGATGCGTTTAGGATGTGATCTATCAGCTCGAGTGTGCGGCTGCTGGCCCATTGCGCGTTGTCGAGCACGATGACAACTGGATCTCTATCGAAGGTCTCGAGGATGAAATTCGCTATCCGGTCGTTCAGCCTCTGGATCTCGCGCTCCTCAGGCAAGGCCGGCGTCGGTTGGATATCTGTCGTACTCCTGAGGTCTGGAACGATCTTTATCAGCTCGGGGCCATACTTCGCTATAGTTTCACTGTTCGCAAATGGGACCATGTTCCGGATCAATTGCGATACCGGATCGAACGTGATCTGACGGTCATCAGAGAAACTCCCGACAAAGACCCTGATTCGTTCGAGCTCCATGTAGAAGGCGAACTCGCGGACGAGGCGGGTCTTGCCAATCCCTACACTGCCGCTGATGAGCGTCAGGCCGGCTCCGCGATTCTCCCGAAGGAACTGGTTTTTCCATTTGTCGAGCTGCTCTAGTTCAGTGTTGCGGCCGATGAGTTTGGTGCTGGAGACGACCTTGTCTCTTGCGGCTCTGTCAAACCGGGGGTAGTCGGTTCCCATAGCCTTGTTGATGCGAGCAATGACCTGCCGCGTGTCTCTGCACCTGTCACCGATCGGAGCCAGCAGAAGGTCGATCACCTGAGAGAAGGGTCCCAGTCGTCCGCTCCTTCTGCAGTCCTCAAGCAGGCTGGACATGTTCGCAGTGGACGGGTCCTCTCTCGCTATGAGGAACAACAGCAGAACGCCCAGTGAATAGAGGTCCGCCGCGGGGTCCGGGCGATCCTGCCTCAGACTATCCGGCGAGACGAATTGCATGTTGACCTTCTGCGGTTTGAGAATGGCGCTCTCGATGTCTCCGGGGAGCATGGGTCTGGTCAGCTTGATCGTGCTGCCGGTCCGTCCATCGACGACTGCGACGCTGCTGTCGTCCAGGCGACCGTAGACGTAGCCCATGGCGTGAAGGTAGCCGAGCACATGACACAGTTCAACGGCTGCGTCGGCGATGTCTCGATGGGTCCAGTCCGCACCGGCCTGGAGCACGCTCTTTGAAGGCGGCACATACTCGTGGGTTAGATAATACTGCCTGGATAGGACTCGGTGGCCGTCTATGTTCTGGACCAGCCCGAAGTCGTAGATGTGGACAATCCCCGGGTGGGTCAGGTTCTTGAGAGCTGGCAGCTCTCTTCTTAGGTAGTTCACAACGCCGGGTTGGATGGTCTCAGGACTTAGGATCCGCAGTACGGCGCGCTTACCTTCCTGGAGGAGATCTTCGACCAGATAGCAGAGGCCAGGGGAGCCGTCGTGTGCGTGATCGATTACTTGGTACCTGCGGTTGATGCAGTCCACTCAACCACCCCGCACCATGCGGTGAGTTGGAACAGATTGGATTGTCCATATACGAGAGGTATTTCTCCGTCGACGCGGTTGAATCCTCTTGGGGCGCGGAGTCGGGACTGCAGGCGAGCGGACGGGCCGGGCTGCGCGCTGCGGGGGCTGCAGGCGAGCGGACGGGCCGGGCTGCGCGCTGCGGGGGCTGCAGGCGAGCGGACGGAGCTGCGGGGCTCGGTCGGAGGCTGAGTCGGAGGGCTGGCTGGCGGGCCCGACCGCGACCGGGGCGTCGGCCTGGGTCTGGGCTGAGTCGGTAGCCGGACGGGGTGTAGAGTCGGGAGCTGCGTCCGGGCCAGATGGGGCGGTAGGCAGGAGACCACGCCCATTGCTGGGCTGGCTTCGAGGAGCAGAAGATCATCGGCTGGGTTGTCGTGTCGTAAGAATAGAGAGCGAGGTGTTGAGCGTGATCCTTTTGGTTCGCCGAGGAGTGCTGAGGTCAGTCGTACTCGCCGCGGTTGCATCACTTCTGACTGGGTTGGCCTTAGCCGCTCACACCAGTAGTGTCGAGGGCCCGGTTGTGGTCGGTGTCTCTGAACCGGTATGGCACTACCTTCAGCCATATTACGAGGGCTTCAGAGAGCGATACCCGCGAGTGGCGATCGAGCTGGTCGTGATAGCTGAACCAGTGGGTGCGCACACCGACGCATCTCGTTCAGTTCGCTGGCGGATAGCCTTCGATGATGTCGGCCGATCTGTGCAATCAGATCGGGCGACGGCTGGTGCCTCAGCTGTCGTCGGGGCGATGAGTGTCACAGGCGTGGCGGTTCGGTCGTTTGACGCCCGCTTTGTCCCGGTGGTCAGTGCGTTCAACCCGACGGCGGAGGTCAGCCTCGAGATACTGCGCATGACGCTGGCCGGTGAGCTCAGCGATTGGTCAAGCGTTCAACCTGATTGGAGCGGTCGGATCGAGTTTCTTACGTGGCCAGACAACCCGGCTGATGATATGATCATGCACCTGTTTGACGATGCTGATCACTATGAGGCGACCAAGACAGACCTCGATAACTACGGCTCTTTCCTGGACCGACTCAGACTCAATCCCCACGGGCTCGCACTGGTGCCGCTGGCCAGGATCGCTCCGGGCGTAAACCCAGTTACCATCGTGGCAGGGGACGCCGCAATGGGCACGCAGCTAGTTTGCCGAGCCAACGTTCTTGAACTCGAGCAGCGCTCTCCGCTGAGCGTGGTCCGGAGATGGCTAGCGAGACAGACTCGAGAGCGAACTGCCCTTGATCTGTTCATCGACTACATCAGGTCAGTCGATTCCACCCTTTCAGGCGATGGGGCTGTCACGCTCGTCGCAGTGGGGGACGTGATGATGGACAGAGGCGTGCGGTTGGCCATGAACAAGCTCGGCATGACGCACCCGTTCGAGGGAACACACCAGGTTCTTTCCTCGGCTGATATCGCAGTTGCGAATCTGGAGACACCCATAAGCAATAGGGGAACTCCGCTAAACATGTTCCGCGCCTATCCAGACGTGATGAAGACCCTCCGATACTCCGGCATCGATGTTGTGTCGGTCGCCAACAACCACATACTCGACTACGACGAAATAGCGCTGTCTGACACTCTTGCGTATCTTCGCGACAACGGAATCCAGGGTGTGGGAGCGGGCCTCAACGCTGCCGAAGCCAGGCGCGCCGCGGTCGTTGACGTGCGAGGAATGACGATGTCTTTCTTGGCCTACACGGAGCTATGGTTTTGTCAGACCAAGGACAACCGAGAGTACGACGCGACCGAGACTAGGGCAGGGGTTGCGCCACTGAAGGAGGAAGTCGTGACGGCTGGTGTCGCATCGGCTGCAGCCAGTTCCGACTTCGTGGTCGTCTCGTGCCACTGGGGACAGGAGTACAATCATTACTCCAACGACACTCAGAGGCGCTTCGCACGCATCGCAACGAGTGCGGGAGCCCGAGTTGTCCTGGGGCACCATCCGCATGTACTTCAGGGAATCGAGTTTGGCGATAGCTGGGTAGTCGCGTACAGCCTGGGCAACTTCGTCTTCGACCAAAGGCAGCCCGGGACTCAGGACAGCCTAATCCTCCGCATTACCATCTCGGCTGGTCACATAATCCGAGTCGAGTTGCTGCCGTGCTATATCGTGGATTGCCGGCCAGTGCTCTTAGCTGGCGACCTAAAGAGAAAAGCGCTGCTAGAACTTTGTCGTCTTAGCTCTGACAGGGCTGAGTGACAATCGTTGAGCGGCGCTCGCTGAGTGGCCGTAGCCGAGTGACCATGACTGGATGGCCACGACTGGGTGGCTGATCGCTGCCCCTCCCGCGCTTCCTACCGGCCGCTCTTTCTTGTGGGCGAGTTGAGCAACAGGAACCCTCCGAAGGCGATCATCAGGATCGGTATGAGAGTGCTCAGCACCTCTGCCGAAGTGAAGTTGACCACAAGGAACACGAAGCCGACTGCCGAGAGGATAAAGGTTGGTATCAACGGTGCCCGGTTGCGTCCGCCAAACAGGTACAACTGAATGAAACCGGCGGCTGGCGCGAGTACGAAGAAGGGCCAAAGCTTCTCCATGTGATCCCATCCGAATACAGCGCAGATAAGGAACACTGCCCCGACTGTTGTGAGTATTCCGCCGGGAATCAAGAGACCCACGTTGGCCGCGCGATTCATGAAGAATCCCAGCTCAAATGCTATGCCAACACCTAGTATCGCTAAGGGCCATAGATCATACCAATCGAGGTCCACGGCGCCAACGTTCGCGAGCAGGCTGAGGACACCAAACACAAGCAACGCTAGGCCAAGAAGCGATGTCGAATCCCATTTCATGTGAACATCCCCCTTAGGCTGACCCCGATTAGCTACGGCCAGCCCCGCTCGACTCGCAGTCAGGCAAGTCGCGCTTCTCTCACAATTATACTTGATTATCATACTTTTATCTTCAATTGGGTTCCATTAAAACGCGGTTAGAACACTCGCACTGTCGATCACATCGTCCGCGAGTGACTGCACTGTAAGCGAAGTGGCTTCCAAGACGGAGCACCACCGGGGTTCGGCCGATCACCAGTCCTGCCAACCTGACGGGGTATGCGCATAGGATCTTCGCCAAAGCCGTTCGTTTCGCTTGATTGCGATCGCGATCTGTCGCGCGAGCGTGCAGAGCTTCGGGCGGTCGATGAGAACGCAGTCGCGTCTTCTTGGGCAGGACCAGCAGTCGGAGTAGAAATAGGGGCATACAAACCGGCTGTGGCAGTTGTAGCGGCCGCAACGGCTGCCGCGACCGTAGTGGGCGTAGCGATTTCCGCGGCTGTAATCAGCTTGGTGGCTGTATGGGGCGCGACGACTCCAATCAGCGCAGTGATGGCAGCGGCGAGTTCCGCGAACACACCGCCATTGAACTGTGATGGCAACGGTGAGTTCGTGACCTTCTCGCTTGATCGCTACGTTGATGACTCTGACAAGCTTCGGCACGGTGCCACGATTCTTGAGGAAGCACTCAAGCTGCGCCGATCTGAGTGCCAATCGAAACGCAATCGATCTCGCCAGAGGCAGTTTGGCAGAAACCGGCTGCCACGGCCTGAGGCAGACGGATGCGATGCCGGTAGTAGTGAAAACCTGTCGCTTGCGCTTTACAAATCTGACTACCCTCATGCTGACACCTGCTTCGCTCGTGCATTCTGTGGTCTGCTCGACGTCCGCAAGCTCTGTGACCTGCTAGACGTCTGAACCGTGATGGCGTGCTCGGTACCTGAAAGCCCTGCGCCCTGCTCGATATCTGAATGCCGCATGCCTGATCGATGCCTGTAGGTGGCGGTATGGCCTGCTGGTGTCTGAGGGCCGTGTGGCCGAGCCGCCAACGAGCCTCTCTACAGGGTACGCGCTCTCGGAGAGCTCAGAGCCATTACAGATGCACAAGTCGGCTCAGCAACCGCTTGGCGCCAGATTGGTGAATGGTGTACATGGTATAATGAACTAGTTCCACTGTGTTGCCTCTTACCACGTGTGCCTGCGCAGACAACGGGAGGATGCGCGTGTGATCAGGGAGATACGGGCGAAGACGATTCTATCCCGAGTGAACAACGGGTGGTTTGGCTGCAGGTACAACATGAACCTCTACAGAGGCTGCCAGCACCAGTGCATCTACTGCGACTCGCGGAGCGAGTGTTATGGAATAGAGAACTTCAATGACGTTCTTGTCAAGATTAACGCACTCGACCTTCTGAGGGACGAACTGCCCCGCAAACGCGTCAAAGGGACGATCGGAACGGGATCCATGAGCGATCCGTATACGCCGATTGAGAGAGAGTACAACCTGACTGGGCGGGCGCTGGAGCTAATCGCTGAGCACAGGTTCGGAGTATTCATGATCACGAAGAGCGATATGGTGGTGAGAGACCTTCCGACTCTCCATGCTATCAATGAAACAACGTACGCGGCCGTGGGGTTTACGATCACGACGACCAATGACGAGCTCGCTAAGAAGCTCGAGCCTGGCGCTCCGCTCCCGTCTGCGAGGCTGCGTGCGATGAAAGAACTGGCCTCGGCAGGCATATACACCGGGATTATGCTCATGCCGGTGCTGCCGTTCATAGAGGATAACTGGCCGAACATCCGTGACATCATAGCCAAAGCGTCGGATTGCGGCGCCCAGTTCATCATTCCGTGGTTTGGGATGACGATGAGGGACCGCCAGAGAGAGTACTTCTACGACTGCCTGGATCGCTTGTTCCCTGGAGTGACGCAGAAGTACCAGAGGGCCTATGGAAACCGCTACTCTTGCAGCGTGCCTGGCGCAGCCGACCTTTACGCCAAGACAAGCGCTGAGTGTGATCGACTCGGCATTGTGACTGATCTCTCAAAGGTCAAAGTATACGTCCCGCAGGTCGGGGCCACAGATAGGCATGGCGAGAGCCGGAGGGCAGAACCTCAGCTCAGCCTGTTTGGCGTCGATGGGGACGGGGTGCTGTAGCCATCAGCCATCGTCTTGGGTCCGGCCTCGGTGGAGCGGATGGGCGGGACAGAGGCGATCGTTGCCTGGTGTTCTCTGGGTCTTGCCAGAGTGGCGCCTAAGTGGTAGTCTAGTATTGCTCACATGATATCTGAGCTTTGCTCAGCATCGTCAATATGCGCCCGTAGCTCAGCGGATTAGAGCACCAGACTTCGGATCTGGGTGTCGGGGGTTCGAGTCCCTCCGGGCGTACCATGTGAAATCCAGTGCAAGCTGGGTTTCTTTTTGTCTCTACGTCCGGCGGCTGGCATGGGGCGGCTGGACTCATCGAGGGTCACCTTCTATTGACCAAGGCGGTTTCGATCGCGGTGACCTCGACAGAATCGCTGTCCACTACGACATCACATTCCCGTTTTTGAAGCATCTATTGAAGTACCTCAAGACTCAAGAGCGTATCTAGATCAGGTCGACACGAAAGAGAGGTGACGGCAGCACATGAGGCCAATCGAGGAACAGCTCCTGCTGCACGAGGGGCTGAAGTTGAGGCCGTACAGAGACACCAAAGGCGTTCTGACTATCGGCGTCGGTCGCAATCTGGAGGCCAAGGGCATCTCACGGGAAGAAGCCCTTTCTCTGCTGCAGAATGACATCCGCGAAGTCACTGGCCATCTACAGCAGTACGAATGGTATTCCAAGCTGGATCCGATCAGACAGAAGGTAATCATTGATATGTGCTTCAACCTTGGGCTGAACGGGTTGCTGAGATTTCGGAACATGATCGCGGCTATCGAGGCGGGTGATTACCAAGCAGCAGCTGATCACATGGTGAACAGCGCTTGGTACAAGCAGGTAGGCTCTAGGTCGAGGCGGCTAGAGAGGATGATGAGAACGGGAGAGGACTACACGGACTAGGTAGCTACACTAGATCACAGTGAAGTCACTTCCGACTTCTAGGCCTCGTAGTCCATTGCTACTGCTCTTAGCCATACGGAGGCGTAGAGGGCTATAGTCACGCGATCTGAATACTGGCGGCTATCAGCGGAAGCGCTGACACGGCTAGACTGCCCAAGGTGCCGCCAGATGGCCTGCCCAAGGCTTCGCATCTGGGCGTCGGGAGTTCGAATCCCTCCGGGCGTACCAGCAAACGACCCAGCTTTAGCTGGGTTTCTTCATGTCTCCGAGCCGATCCAGCTGTCGCGCAGACACAGAATCGTCGCTCACCATCGTCGTTGGATCCATTGTAAACACTCGCTCAATATTGATCACATCCTGTGTGATCTCGATGCGTTCGTCAGCCTCTTTCCACAGATCTGCGTGATACGCTCTCTCTGGACCGTGTATGAGCCTAACTAAGATTCCCTCATCTTAAGCAAACCTGACTGCAGCATAGGGTAGCTATGCCATTGTGGTCCAGACGATCAGCATCGTCCTTTTTTGGCATTCGTCGCTGGCAAGCAGAGGGCTTGTTCACGGATGTCGTGGGTCGTAGATCGCGGTTTGCCGACACAGTGGTGGTTCGCTTCTGAAGTACAAGCAAAGGCCCGCCTACAGGCGGGCCGAAGGAACCAGGTGACCTTCTCACAGCCAACATGTCCCAATAGTCTGAAACTACTCAGCTTTTCTTTTCCCTTTGCTTTTTTGGCTGTTGTAAACCTTCAGGAACTCCTGCTTCGGTATTCTCAACTGTTCCAAAATGGTGGTCGTCTGATCCACACGGTACTCAGTCACGTTAGTCTGAATCACCGTGATGTACGTCTCGCCGTGCAGAACTCGTTTGTAGACCCTATGGCTACCCTTGCCTCTCCCTGTGCTGATCACACCAAAATGCTTCTCGAGTATCTGTACAAGCTCTTTAGGCTCCAGCACAGGGAACTTGGGCACTAGCACACCGCCCTCTGCTCAACAGGAAACTCCACGTACCCTAGTGAAAATTGCCTCGCGCTCCCGAATAACCCCTTCATCCAGTAACACAGGCGCAATACAGGGATAAGCAGCCTAGCTTTTATGTACTTCAACCATACCCTCAGTGATGATCCGCGACGCAGTAGCTTGTAGTTTTTTGTCCTACATGCATACACCATCAATGCTTCGATGGCCTCACCCACATTCTTCCGCACCTCATCAACAGTAAGCCCGGACGACACAATTCCAGCCTCCAAGCAGTAGCCAATATAGACGCCGTCCTTGAGTTCTGCGAAGCAATGGAATCTATAGGTGCGATAGATGCGCTTCTTCCTGCTCACGACATCACCCCCTCTTACCAGTGTGCCCACTATGCACTGTCAACACTCTTCGTTATTCGGAATATGCAATGCAGTTCCTTTAGTTCGGGGTCTTGACTGACAAGCACAATAGCGGCAACCCGGCGGCAATTGATGAGCGTGTTGCATGCACCGCCCTTTGCTTAGGAGGTTCTGTGAGCTCTTGTAAATTCCTTCATCGCAGTGGCTAGGCATCTTTCGCAAGAATCCCACTAGTCAAATGGTCCATCTGGACTTCCAGTCCCCTCGCCTCGGGACCTCTCGGCCTGAGTGAACCTCCGAGTGATCGGTATGCTTGATCAAGGTGGCGGCGCAGCAGGGTTGGTCGACGAAGGCGGAGCACATGGCTGCCAAGTCGCCCGTGAAGAGGAATGAAGTGCCTCCACAATCAAGTCCTCGACTCTCAGGCTTCGCGTCGCGGCGTTCCGGCCACTCAACCGGATGGAACTGCACCTCTTGATGTCCGGGTCACTTCGCCGGTCGGAACCTTGGCACTCGGGTATCCCAATGGTTTTCATAGGCCACGAGTGACGGGTGACTTGTGGTCGGCACGACTGGCATCAGAGCGCTCAGAGGAGTATTCTGGCAAGTGGAGAAGAACGGTCTGCGGAGTTCTCGAGTGCAGATGAGTTCCGGAGGTGAGAGAGATATGAAACGCCTCGAGGGCATGGTGGCCATAGTGACAGGCGCAAGCCGCGGCGGAGGACGTGGGATAGCCCTTGTGCTGGGAGAGGAAGGCGCAGTCGTGTACGTGACGGGCCGCAGTTCTCGCACGGCCCAGACAGGTTCCACAAGGCCGGACCTGCTCGGTACCTGCATCGAGGACACAGCGGAAATGGTGACCGCAAGGGGCGGAGTGGGTATCCCAATTCAGTGTGATCACACGATTGACTCCGATGTGGAGAAGCTCTTCGACCGTGTTCGCCATGAGCAGGGGAAGCTCGATCTCCTCGTCAACAATGTCTGGGGAGGCTACGAAAAGGACCCGCAGCGGGATTTCGACAGTCCTTTCTGGGAGCAGCCAACCTGGCGCTGGGATGCTATGTTTACTTCCGGCCTTCGTGCCCATTACGTTGCCAGCCAACACGCGGCTCGGATGATGATACCTAAGCGACGGGGTTTGATCATCAGCACGACTTTCTGGGACAGAGGCAAGTACTTCACACCACTGCCGTACTACCTATCGAAGCTCGCGATCAACCGGATGATGTATGCCATGTCACTGGAGCTCCGCGAGCACGGCGTCTCTACTGTGGCACTGTCGCCCGGATGGATGCGGACCGAAGCAGTCATGGCAGATATGCCTCCCAACACCCGGCCGAGTCCGGAGGAGTTCGACAAGACCGAATCCGTGGAATATATCGGCAGGGCAGTTGTCGCTCTGTGCCTCGATCCCCGAGTGTCGGAGAAGTCAGGCACAGTCTGCCTGGTCGGCGACCTCTCACGGGAATACGGCTTCACGGATGTCGACGGCCGCCAGGTGCCGCCATTCACGATACCGGACGAATACCTGCTCGACTGACCGGCGCCAATCAGTCTACGCGTAAGACTGCACCTGGCCTCTGCTCACACGTACCACTGCGCCTGTGCCCTGTACATCTGCGCGTAGAGCCCGTTCTGTCTCATGAGCTGGTCGTGGTTGCCGTCCTCGACTATGCGCCCCTTGTCGAACACGAGGATTCGGTCGACTAGGCGAGTGATGCCCAGCCGGTGCGAGATGAGTATCGTCGTCCTGTCGCCGGTGAGCTCGCTGAACTCACTGTAGAGTCTCGCTTCGGCCTTCGGGTCCAGCGCGGCAGTCGGTTCATCGAGGACCATGACCCTCGCGCCTTTCCTGATCAGAGCACGTGCGAGCAGCAGCCGCTGCCACTCTCCTCCAGAGAGATCGATCCCGATCTCTCCCAGGGTGCCGAGGTCAGTATCGTAGCCGTTTGGCAGCTTCCTGATGAAGTCATCGGCCCCTGCCGCACACGCCACCTCTTGGATCTCCTCATCTGCGACATCCCTGTAGAGATCACCGATCCTAATGAACTCCTTCACGGGCAGTTCGAACTTCCCGTACTCCTGGAACACGCATGAGACCGACTTCCTAGCAGTGCCCAGACAGCTCATGATGTCTCTGCCGTTGAACTCCACGGTGCCCTTCTGCGCGGTGAACAGCCCGGTCAACAGCGCCGCAAATGTGCTTTTCCCTGACCCATTCTCACCGACGAGCGCCACAACCTGCCCTCGCGGGATCGACAGAGCGACCCCGCAGAGCGCCTCACGATCCTCGCGGTAGGAGAAATGGATGTCGTTCAGCTCAAACACATTGTCGCTTTTCGAAGGAAGATTCCTGACGACAAACTCGGAGTCCAGCGCTCCGATGGTTGGCAGCCTCTCATCAGCCACGCACAGATCGAGGACCTCCTTCTGGACGGCAAGGTCTGCAATGAAGCTGTACATCCCGAAGAAGTTGCTCGACAAGCCTCCGAGCCTGTGACCGAGCTGTTGGACGATCTGCCATATCATCGTCAGTTCTCCCAGGGTGATCTGGCCTGCCCGTATCATGATCAGTGACGAGACGAGCGCGAAGGCATTGGAAGTGGTGTCGAGAGCTAGCGAGACGTACTGCCCTCTGTTGCCCATCATGTTGATCTGGTATATCTTGTCCCTCATCTCCTTGGAGTACTTCGATCGCAGGGACGCGAGCATATCGCCGAGCTGGAGCATTCGGACATCTCTGGCGAACTCCTTAGCCCAGCAGCGGCCGTGGAAGTATGACCTCTTTCGTTCGATCGGCATGATTTCGTGCCATGCGTCGACGATCCGTCGTCCGATCTGTTGATCAACCGCGAACCGTATCGCCATCATCGCTAGAGCTATGAGTGGGAAATACCATCTGATGCGAGCCGCGACATAGAAGACAGCGACTGTGCCGAACGTCTCGCTCACAAGACCGATGACGTGCACAGTGAAGTACGTTATCCGGTTCACGGTCCCCTGAATTCTGTTCGTCAGGTCGTTGAAATGCGGATCGTCGAACTTCCGGACCGGCACTCCATCGAGTGCGAAAATGAACTTCTCCTGCATTCTCGGTGCCCACGCTCATGTCTCCGGAGATCCGGTCCACTATCCGACCGACACTGGATATGACGAAGGCCGGCAGCAGTGCACCCAGGAGGGTTATGAGCGACCAGACGATGAAGGTCGCTTTGTTCAGGTTCCATGCCGTCGCTATGGACCATTTGAACACTTCCACATTGGTGTATTTCCGGCTGCCCGCGGCGTCACTGGCCACGGTCGATCACCTCGGCTTTTGTCCGCCCGCGCGTCTCCATGATGCTCTCGAGGGTAACCCCGTACTTCTCGGCTATGCTCCGTGCATGGCTGAGACCATCCGGGCACATCCTGACGATTTTGTAGCTTCGCTGGTCGCCTTCCCCATCTTTCAGGGTCGCTACGAGATTGTCTATTCTGGCTCTGGCAAGAGGATGCTGGTTGAGTTCACCTACTCTCTGAGCCAGATCGTGGAGGTGCGTTGCGAAGATGCAGCGGCATCCTATCAAGCTCAGGCCGATGATCACTTCTCCAGCTATGTAGCTCGCCTCAATCGCACTGGTGCTGGAGAGAGTCTCATCCATGAGAACCAGGCTGCAATCTGTTGCCCGCTCCAGTGTATTTCGCAAGCGAGCACATTCCTCCCCAAGTCTCCCTTTTCCGATAGAGTCCATCTCCTCAGCCGGGAAGTTGGTCAGAATCTGATCGACCGGGCTGATTGCTGCGGATTTCGCCGGTACGAAGGCGCCGAGCTGCAGGAGGGCCTGCGCGATTCCGACCGCGTAGGTGAAGGCAGACTTGCCACCCTGATTTGCGCCGGTCAGGATGTATATCATCCCTGTCTCGTCGAAGCCGAAGTCGTTCACCACCATCTCCATGAACGGCTCTTTGAGGCTGAAAGCGATGTGCGGGTTGTACAGCCCCTCCGCCCTAAAGGCCCTGTCACTCATGTCGCAGACCTCAGGCTTGCACATGGGCAGCCCGAGATCCCGGAGTCTCTGAACGAGGTGCGCCAGAGCGAGCAGCAATCTGATCTCGTCGGCAAGCCCTCGCAGATAGCCTATGTTTTCAGTCAGATACCGGCGGATCAGAGGCCGCCACTTCTGGACCGATGACCGGAAAATCGTGTCGATTGCCCTGTTTATCCCAGAGTTGAGAGCGACTGCGCTAGGGTCGGAGGTGTTGTACCCATAGGGCATGAGGGGAGTGATGCAGCGGTACCCATCGTCGCTGACGTCGAGCCTCAGCAGCCTGTCTATAAGGTCGCCCGAGCGAAACGGCTGATTGTTGATGGAAACCACTCCTGCCTCCACCGATCTCAACTGAGCGTCCAAGTTGATCCCGACTGTGATGCTCCTTATTGCTCGGACGCTGGCCATGATCTTGGACAGTTTCTCCTTCATCGCGGAGTACTCGGCGCTCTCGTGAATCTCACTGACTAGATCGAGCAGATCTCGGAGCCCCGCAGACTTCAGAGTCCGTGCGTTGGAGAGTGCGCGATGGAGAGAATCGGTGCAGTCGACGTACAGCTCCAGCTCAGACGCTGCGTACAGACAGGCGGTTACGTCCGACGCTTCGGCTTTGGCGCTTCCAATCTCTATCAAGTCATCGATGAGAGGAAGAACGTCAGCGAAAGCGCCGGACAACTCCGGGTTGTTCACAAAGTCTTCGAGAATGTCGAGGCGGTGTCGGATCACTGCCGCGTCTGAGGTAAGGAAGCGGCGGAGCTCCAGGTTTCTGGACCTCCATGGTGTGCCTCTCCTAGCCGGCAGTGTCACTAGGTCAGCTATTCTCAGCTCTTCGAGGAACCCGCAGTCCATCTCGCTCTGGATTTGCGCGCCCGGGGAGTCAGCCGGATAGAGCAGGCTAAGTGTTTTCTTCATAGTGCGTACTCCTCTTCTTGGCACATTCGTTCATAGTCCGAAAACGAGCCTGGCAATGTGGTACACCAGCGCCCGAACCCAGTCGGCAGTCAGGAACGACACAATCAACATAGCCGCTGTCGAGGCAAACAGCATAGACCTGGAATATCCATAGAGACGCCAGTAGTCTAGAAATGACTGGGACCGAATCGCTATGATCAGGTATAACGGGATGGTGACGTACCAGAGCACCCCGTAGGACATGAGAACAGCAACGAACAGCGGCAGCCAAATCCTGAGAAGCCGCAGCAATGCTCGCGCACCTGGGGTGCAGATCAGTATTGGCTGTGACGATGTGAGCGCGGTCTCTGCCTCTTCTTGTGAGATACGGCCCCCTATGGCCATGCTGACCAGCCTCCGAAGCTGTGGTCACCCATCGATGCCCGAGTCCATTCGTCGAGCGTTCATTCAATGCCGTGACGTGCCGCCCGACTCCTTCGAGGATAGGGCAATCCTGTCGTAGATGCGGTCCATCTCTTCCGAAGTCAAGACGGCTCTGTCATACTGGTTCAGCACTCGCGCAATGGCCCTCGGATAGACTATCACGGCTTTACTGTCCGGCTGCCTCTGTATGGTCGCCCCAGCCAACTTCGGGACTATTACGGCTCCGGGGATCATCACATTCTTGCGGTTGCTTAGTGGCAGCCTCTCAGCGATCTCGCTCAAGAACTCGCGGGAGGCGATCAGCGGGTTGTGGACCTCTCTTACCTCTTCCATGCCCGAGGTGCCAACCATAGGCAGGTAGATCCTAGTGTGGAGCGTATGCCGCCACGTTCGATCGTTCTCGTTGCCGTACAGAGAGCTCCATCCTCGACCTAGGTTGAGGATGTTGAACGCAAACACCCCATGGATCGAGACCACCACGTAGTCGGCCTTGCAGGTGGCCTTAGCAGGATTGCGCAGTCGCGAGGCTCCTGCACCAGGTTCCACGTCAAATTGCGGCTGATACCGTGGATTGCGGATTCCCACATTCCGAATCACGCGGAACCGTTGTGAATCTAGACGGCTAAACTCAACGGCGGTCCGCCTGAGCGCACAAAGAACTTCAATCAGCGGCAGGCCGTAGCGGTAGAACAGAATGGCTGTGATGACATAGAGTGGCCAGACGGGCATTGTCCAGATCACCTCCACTATTCCCGGCGATCTGCCAGAGCTGAGCCTGGGTCGTAGTCACCAACATCTCCAAAGTTTGACGACGGTTATGAATGTCCTTCCAGCATATCTATTCCGGAAGATCTGCTCCGATGCAGCTGTGTAGCGGACGCCGGCTACAAGCTTCCGCGAGCGCGGCTGTTCAGGCTTGTCGACATCTATGATATGATGGCGATAGTGATGCGAGTGACGTTGGCCATATCTCACGCCATGTTTCAGGCGATATCCGTCGAAGCTGGGCGAGTAGGAGCGATGAGGACGATGGGTACAACAGCAACGACCACAAAGAGAGCAAGAGGCATATACGGAATGGGGGCTATCAAGCGGAGTGGAATAATATGGGTGGCGTTTCAGTCTGCTCTGTGGCTTGTCTTCGGTGTCAGCTACCTGTTCAGTGCTGACTCATGGAGCATCTCAGGCGGGATCAGACAAGTACCGCCTGCGGGCGGCAGCGTGCTGGAGACGTTCTTGACCATTGTGGGAATCAACTCAGTCCTGTTCGTATTGATTTTCGTTGCCAATCTGTTCGCCAGGTTCGGACAGATCACGCTCGGCCCGATCATACTCCTGATACAAGCGGTGATGATAGGGCGTGTGGCTGGAACTAATGCGTTTGAGTATCCCTTTGCCAGTGCGCTAGAGGCGAATATCCAGTATCTTAAGGTAGGCCTCTGGGAGACGACGGCATATGCACTTATATGTGCAGTCACGATGACCAAGTCTCTCCTTGTAGCGGACTCCTTTCCTGCGAAGAAGTGGGTCGAAGTGAAGGCGCTTCGTGACCTGCGATTTACCGCCATAGAGAAAGCTCTAGTTGCGGCGAGTGTGCTCCTTTTGGTTGCGGCAGGGTTAATCGAAGCTTACCTGATACACAGCCTCGGTTAGCAGCCGACACCGGCCCTCATGGGGAGCGGTTGAGGCTCTTGGGGCGGTGGGGCGGGTCTGCCCTGGCTGAAAAGGAGTGAAGGGGTTGTTTGCTGAGATACCAGAGGCTGTGCGCAGTCGTATGGCCTACCTGGAAGAGATAGACCAAATCGACCGATGCGATGGAACGCCCAGAGCGAAGCGCCTTCGCCAGATTCCGCCGCAGACAGGCCAGTTCATTGCGCTGCTGGCAGCCGTGGCACCTGCCGGGACGTACATCGAGATAGGCACGAGTGCAGGCTATTCCACTCTTTGGCTGGGACTCGCCTGCCGGCAACTCGGTCGTCGAATCAAGACGTACGAGGTATTGCCCGACAAGGCGAGAATGGCTGCGGAGACGTTCGCACTGAGTGGGTTTGATGACTTCATCGAACTGGTTCAGGGCGATGCCAGGGACTACCTGGCAAAGGAAGATGGGATCTCGTTCTGCTTCATCGATGCCGAGAAGGAGATCTACAGAGACTGCTACGATCTGATCATACCGCGAATGGTCACCGGCGGCATCCTAGTCGCCGATAACGCGATCAACCATGAAGCTACCTTAAGGCCCCTAATCGACTTTGCTCTGGCTGATCCGAGAGTAGATGCAATGGTTGTCCCTATAGGAAAGGGCGAACTGGTTTGTCGGAGGAAGTGAGCCTATGGCGAGTGGCGGCAGTTGGAACTGGGACAGGGTCACCTCAGAGTTCTGGTCTGAACCGTCAGAGGACGTCTACTACCTGGTAGCGAGGTGGAAGAAGTCGGGCCTCAGCAGAGTGCTCGACCTTGGCTGCGGCATGGGCAGGCATTCGCTTCTGTTCGCTGAGAACGGCTTCGAGGTAACGGCTTTGGATCTGTCTGAAAGCGGACTTCGCAAGCTCAGGGCATTGGCAACAGAGCGAGGGCTGCATATCCGCACGGTTCAGGCCGACCTGACCAGCCTGCCCTTCGATGACGGGTCGTTCGATGCCGTTCTAGCTTACCACTCTATCTACCATGTGAACTCCCAGGGAATGGTCGCAGCTGTCTCGGAGTTGCATCGAGTCATGAGACCCGGAGCAGAAGTGTACCTAACCCTGAACTCAAAGAGCAATCCCACGTATTCCGACCCACGCAACCGAGTCGTCGATGTGAACGTCAGGATGAAGCAGGAGGAAGACGGGACGGTCCTGCCGCACTACTACTGTGACATGGGCGACATTGGACGACTCTTCTCTCGATTCGACATGATCAGGGTGCGGCAGATCGAAGACATCTTCAACGGCCGGTCTAGCTGGCACTACTTCATACTTGCAGCTCGGAGTGTATAGACTGCTAGATCTGTTGGCGAGCACGAGAGGTGGAGTGGTCGAATCGATTGCGAGGTGTGAGGCGGCCGTGGCCCAGTCCATCGGCCTGTGTGAGGCGGTTCGTGGACAACCCTCACCACGGCGAGGTGTTGGGAGGGGGCGGACTCAAGCAGATGGAGACCAAGACTGCAGCCGGATGCGTAGTGCTCAGGGCAGGCGAGGCTGAGCCCGAGGTCCTTGTCATATGGACGAAGCAATACGCAGACCCGACTCTTCCGAAGGGACATGTGAAGCCCGGCGAGTCACTGCTTGAGTGCGCCCTTAGGGAGACGGAGGAGGAGACAGGTTACGTCGTCGAGGCTAAGGTGCAGACTTCGGTCGAGACCGAGAGGGTGCTCGACAAACACCCTCCGACCGTCCGGAAGGTGGTCCACTGGTTCCCCGCTAGTGTAGTATCGGGTGCTCCTGAGAACAGGGCGGAGAAGTCGCTGATCAGCAGAGTGGGATGGTTGCCACTCAGCGAAGCCATCAGGCAGATGAGGCGCCCTGATGAGATAGAGGCGCTCAGGCGGTGCGCGGCAGTCTGGACACCATCTGCGATGTCGTTCTGATTGTCGGCTGACGCACTGGTTTACGACCAAGGGCGGTTCCCGAGTGAATACGGAGCCATGGGAGGAAGGCACGTGGGTATGCATTTGATAAGAGCTACTGCCCCCCGCAGGGGGCGCACATGGTGGAGAAAGCCCGGCACAGGACGGTGGAAGAGGGTTTGTGCAATCATCCTAGGCGTTCTGTGCGTCCTGGTGCTGGGGGTGCTCATAGCCATTCCACCTGGGATCATGGGTTCTATGGTGAATCGTCGTGTCGACTTCGAGACTGTGTACGCAGCTGAAGACTTCGACTTGAGCGCCGAGAAGCTGACGCTGCAGACGGATGACGGTGTCAGCATCTCTGCCTTCAGAGTTCACAAGGATGACCCCAAGGCGGTCGTCATCTTCATCTCGGGGATTCACAGCCCTTCCGTGACGGCGTTCTACGGACATGCGAGGATGCTCGCAGATAGCGGCTATGCGTCGCTCCTCTTCGATACCAGGGCTCACGGCGAGAGTGGGGGAGACCGGATAGGCCTCGGGTACGAAGAATGGCGGGATACGAAGGCGGTTGTCGACTACTTGCAGTCAGTGGATGAGTACGCGGATGTACCCATCGTGGTGTTCGGTCTATCTATGGGTGGAGCCATTGCCATAAACTCGATTGCGCAGATACCAGAGATCGATGGGTTGATCAGCTTGTCAGCGTATTCGTCCTGGCCGGATGTCTTCTGCGACAATATGGTCAGTATGGGGCTGCCGAGAGCGCTCGCATCCGTCGAGAAGCCATTCGTCGAGGCGTATATCATGCTGAGGCATGGCATAGGGGCAAGGAATATGACGCCCATCGACCAGATCGCCAGCCTCGGTAATCGACCGGCGTTGCTCGTTCACTCAAGAGAGGACTCGCAGATTCCGTTTGCAAGCTTCGAGCGTCTCCTGAGGAAGGCGCCGGCGCACGTCGAGTTCTGGGTCAGAGAGGGCGACGCCCACGTGATATGTGGTGACTACGTGGACCCCAGGAACGACCCCGAGTACGCAGAGCGCATCCTTTCATTCCTGAAGCGCCACTTCGGCTAGAATGGGTATAGCAGGGTACCAGGCAAGAACTGCCGATGGCCTGTCGTAGGTCGGTCAGCGGCTGGTCAGCGGCCGGTCATAGGCCGGCCAGCCGCTGGTCATAGGCCCACCATCGGCTGGGCGCCGACTTTCCTTACTCCTGCGCCTACACTGCGCATTCCCCGTGATGGTACACTTCCCATCCGAGGTAAAGCTCCAGCGCTTCAGCAACTGCTCGGGCAGACTCCGACAAGTTGATCGCCACGTGATGCTCAAAGCCCTGTCTGCAGATGTACTGCAGGAGCCGCTGCAGATCCGGGACATGCACCACTCCGTAGCCGCCAAACGTCGCCAGAGGCGCGTCGCTGATCTCGCCTTCGCCGGTGTACGCCCGAATCACTCCGTTCAGGTCATCGGTCGACACCCGAGCAAAGGTGAAACGGCCTGGCCGGATGCGCCCGGAGATTGTGCCGTACGTGTTCTGCTGGCCGAGGGTGCTGGCGAGGATCGGCGCGTATTCCATCTTGGGCGTCTGCAGCATTTCTCTGGGCAGATTGCTGCAGTGGAAAATGACACATTTGTCGGGTTCAGACTGGTAGTTGTTGTTCCAGTCGACAAGCGCGCTGGGCTGCCCGCTCGCCAACTGCAGAATGACCATTGCCAGGGCTCCGGCCACATCGACTTCGCAAGCGCTGGGCAACAGGTTGTTCGACATCATGCTCATCGCCGTGCAGGGAACGACTCCGAAGAGTCCCTCAAGTGCATTCCAGCATTGGATGGCAGAGGCTTGCAGGTCGTTTTCCTGCATCCAGGTATCGATGGCCGCGCCCAGGCGAGCGATCTTTTTCAGCGAGGCTTCTGGCACACCCTGGGTCGGTACGTATGACTGTATCGCCTGAAGCTTCTCTCGCACCACTGCCTCGTCGTCTCGCAGTCGTTCTGCCTTCCCGATGATCTCGGAAAGATCGACTGTCTGAACTGTGATTCCGTACCTCTCGAGCAGCTTCTCGCTGCAGCGCACCGTATTGAAGGCCGCCGGACGTGCTCCAATCGCTCCGATTCGCAGGCCCTCCAAGCCCTTCACGATACGGCATACTGCGCCAAACCTGCGGAGATCCCTTCGGAATGAGGCCGCGCTGGGGTCACAGGTATGCTCATCTGTGAGCGAATAGGGGATCCCATATTGCATGAGGTTGTTGCACACGGAGATCTTCCCACAGAAGCTGTCTCGCCGCCTCGAGACGGTCAATTCGCTGCCTTCATCGGGGAACGCATGAACGAGCACAGGGACTTGGAGCCCGGACCTGCGAATGGCCTCGGCTATCGCTTTTTCGTCACCGAAGTTCGGCAATGTCACAAGAATTCCGTCGATCCGGTCAGCGTTCTTGCGGAAGAGCTCGGCACACAGCAGAGCGTCCTGGTAGGTCTCGATGCTCCCACCCTTGGTCATCTCCGGCGCCAGGCAGACGGATTCAAAGCCCTCTTCGGCAAGCACTCTGAGAATCAGATCGCGCCCTTCGACGCAGAGCGAATCGGGGAAGAAATCCCGATTTCCCACAATGACACCCAAAACGGTCTTACCCAAAACTGATCAGCTCCCTCCTGCTGATGACACGTCGCTTCTCAGGTTGTGGTCGAATAGCTTCGGCCAGGCTGGTCATCAAGCAGTGAGTTCTTCGACGAAGCGAGCCGGACCACCTGCCGTTTGTTCCATGTATAACGTTGCAACGCCACAGGTCGCGAGAGCAATCTGCTCTGTCGCTGAGGTAGTAAGTTGCGAGGCGACGGAGTTGCAGGGGGCCTGAAACTGCTGTATAGTGGACATGTCAATACCTCAGAGGCCGCGCCGCGTGCCGGAGGGAGGCGGATGTGCCTACCATCTTGTTCAGACTGACCGCTGTCCTCCATAGCTCGGGATTGACTATATTGTCGCTGGCTCCCTATGTGATAGCTGGGAGTGTAGTCGGCGAATACCTCAAGACTACGTCATGGATCAGACTGCTGCACAGGGGCTTTAACAGGCGCCCTGCTGTCTCAGTGGCGGCAGCATCAGTGATTGGCGCTGTCTCGCCCCTTTGCACCTACGGAACCGTGCCTGTGGTTCTGGCATTATACCGTACAGGAGCGGCTCTGCCTCCCCTGATATCCTTTCTGGCTGTATCCTCGATGATGAATCCGCAGCTTTTCATAATGACCTGGGGCGGCGTGGGCCCCGAAATGGCGATTGCCCGATTGGCCTCGGTGCTGGTCTTCGGGGTCGCCTTTGGTCTGGTCATGTACAAGGTGCCGGTGGCGTGGGTAGCCAACCCGGCGATCTCACGCTCTGCAGATGACGAGAGCTGTGCAGCCGCGCAGTGTGACGCCGGCGTCCACAGGTCTGGCTCACGCGCAAGAAACGACGCCCGTGGGTTGGCTCTCAGCGTCCTGCGGAACTTTGAGTTCGTCGGTCTCTACTTCGTCATTGGCGTCATCGTTGGATCGGCGGTTGAGGAGTTCGTGCCTAGAGAGTGGGTCGTGTCCGCCCTCGGTCAGGACAGGGTCCTGTCCGTTTTGCTGGCTGCGGTGATGGGCATTCCGCTATATGCGTGCGGGGGAGCGTCGATACCGGTCATCAGACTCTTGATCGAGCAGGGGATGAGCAAGAGCGCAGCTCTGGCGTACTTCATTGTCGGTCCTGCAACCAGGGTGGCTCCCTTGATGGCGTTGATGGCAGTGCTTCGGCCAGGCTTTCTGATCGCATACGTCGTAGCACTAGTGGCTTTTGCATGTCTCATAGGTTTGGCGTATCCGGCATTTTGAAAAGACAGGAGGTACCGTCGTGAGAAAGCTCAGACTCCCGGTTCTGGTCATCTTGCTGTTGCTGGTGTCGGTAGGGTACGCAGTACAGACGCTCGGTATCGTGGCGAAACCGGGGGATCTGGTGGCCTCAGCTGAGACTCCGACACCGTCGGCAGCCGATAGGTCACCATCCACTGCGAACGCGCAGGTTGCCGTCGTCCAGTCCACAGCCAGATCGGCCTATGACATCTCGTACGAAGAGGTCGAGTCTATGGTGCGGGAGGCCATTGCGCTCGCAGGGGGCCTCGAGAGCGTGGTCAAAGACGGAGACGTGGTAGTACTTAAGCCCAACCTGGTCGGCCTTAGCGATCTGGCCGGTCTCAGTGACTCGGGGAATCCCATAGCTGAGGCCAACGGAGTGACTACAGACTGGCGGGTGACTGCGGCTGTTGCCAAGCTGGTCCGGGAGCTCAATCCGAGTGGGACCATTTACGTCATGGAAGGCAGCGCCCTGAGCTCCACGCAATACATGATGAACCTCATGGAGTACACGCCGGATACGATGCCGTGGGTCGACGAGTTCATCGCGATAGAGAAGGACAGCGGAAGGTGGCACGAGTACAACTCTGAGGCGCTCGTCAAGGTGCAGGTTCCGCAGGCGAGGCTCAACGATGAATATTACGTCAACAGAAGGTTCTTCGAGGCGGATGTCGTCATCAGCATTTCGTGTCTCAAGACCCACGACGTGGGCGTGGTAACGGGAGGCATCAAGAACCTCGGAATAGGAGCTACTCCCGCCAACATCTACGGAAACTCCCTGGCTGAGATCGGCCGCTGGAACGTGATTCCGCACGACGAGAATCTGCACAAGTGGGTCGCTGACTACTACAGATGCAGGCCTGCCGACTTCGTGGTGCTGGATGGACTCCAAGGGGTTCAGAACGGCCCGAATCCGCGGCCGATTGAGCGCAATCAGATGAACATGCGGCTCATCATTGCGGGCAAAGACGCTGTTGCGACCGATACCGTCGCCGCCCTCATCATGGGATGGGATCCGCAGTCAGTGCAGCACCTGGTCTATCTGTCCAGGAGCGGGTGCGGGATCATGGATCCATCAAAGATCGATGTGCTTGGCAGCCGCGTCGATCAAGTCAGGAAGTTCTTCGTAGGTGGCGGCACCAAGACCGGCGGCAGGGTGATCCCAGACAAGGGAACACAGAGTTTCTCGATAGTGAAGTCGGAGGTGTCAGACGGCACCCTCGACCTTTCCCTGGACACTTCGAGCGGAATCGTAAAGGTAGAGGTGCTCGTGGACGGCAAGCTTCTCGCCTCCGCTCGATCGGATTTCTCCAGCATCCCAGTCGATCTCTCCGGTCTCGGCCCGGACGAACACGATGTGACCGTCCGTGCCTATGACCGGTACCTCTACAGCACAGAGCAAAGCATTCCTGTCAGGCTGATGTAGCTTGAGGACGGGCGTTGTTGCGGACCGACGGGGACGCTCGTATCGCCCGTCCCCACCATTCCTCTCTGACCCCATCTGTCTTGACTGGCCGCTGCCGATTGCCTATACTTGAATTAAGCGCTTCACGAAGCCGCGATTTCACCCTAGTAAAGCGGTTACTCTGTGTGCGGCATGGCGTGAATCGGTTCACCAATCATGAACAGGGAGGCGAGATACTTAGCAGGCTGGCTCACTCATTGGTGCAATCATATGTACGAGAGAGGTGTGCAAAGCATGATCAGAAAAGTGTTCACTGGTTGCGCGATTCTGGCGTGTCTGTTCTGTCTGGTTCTAGCACCGGTCTCTGTCGCTGCCTCCACAACCTTGACCGTCTGGAGTCAGACGGAGCACAACGAGATCCTGCGCACGCTCGTTGGCAAGTTTGAGGCAGAACATGGTGTGAAGGTCGAGTTCATTGACATCCACCCACTTGGTCAGCGTGAGAAGCTTGTACTGGATGGACCTGCTGGTAAAGGTCCAGACATCGTCTCCGTACCCCATGATGGCCTGGGACTGATGGTGCTTCAGGGCACCATATCGCCGGTCGAGTATCCGGATGAGGTCCTGGATCAGTTCATGCCGGTTGCGATCGAAGCCCTGTACTACGATGGGAAGCTTTGGGGCTTGCCGTTCGCCTACAACTCAGTCGCTCTGATGTACAACAAGGACCTGCTGCCGGAGGTCCCCGCTACGTTTGAGGAACTGATTTCTGTTGCCAAGGAGATGACGCACGACGGCCAGTACGGGCTGTTGTGGGACCTCACGAACGTGTACTTCGACTGGCCGATCTTCGGAGGCAAGGGCGCGTACATATTCGGGTTCGATGAAGGGTTCGACGTGCAAGATGTCGGCCTGGCAAACAAAGGAGCAGTAGAGGCACTCAACATACTGGCTGACATGCGTAAGAGCGGGATGAACCCGGAGGGCACCGACTACATGGTTGCCAACAGCCTCTTCATGGAGGGCAAAGTGGCTGCCGTGATTGACGGCGCTTGGGCACTGACCGGGTTCAGGCAGGCCGGGGTCAACTACGGGGTCGCCAAGATCCCTCCATATGCTGATGGATCAGAGCTGTCTCCTCTCGTTAGCGTCAGCACGTATGCGATTTCTGCGTTCAGCAAGAACAAGGAGCTTGCTGCGGAGCTGATCAAGTTCCTGACCTCACACGAGGTCCTTCTGGCGATCTACGAGGGCACAGCTGATCTTCCGCCGCGCAAGGACGTAATCGCCCATTCCGCAGTGGCGAACCACCCGGACGCCAGCGCACTGGCGGAGCAGGCTGCAGCGGGAATGCCCACTCCGAACGTTCCCGAGATGAATGCAGTCTGGCAGCCGTTCACCGACGCTGTGGTTGCAGTCCTCACCGGTCAGGCCGATGCTGAGATGGCTTTGGAGATGTCAGTCGAGATGATCCACGAGGCTATCGCAGAGATGCACCGAGGAGCAAACCTCTGAGCTGGGCACTGATTTCCGAAGGCGGCGGGTTCCCGACCCGCCGCCCACTCGGTAGCTGGCTTCGCCACTGAACGTTGGCTGGGAGTCCTTTCTCGATTGCTGGAAGCGGGAGAGAGTGCAGTGTCTAGAGGCGGCAGGTTGAAACGAGGCGCGATCACGAGTCTATCGGTTTTGTGTATGGGGCTCGGCCAATTCGTGACCGGGGAGTACGTCAAGGGCACCCTGTTTGCAGCGGTACACGTGCTCCTTCTAGTCTTCGTAGTGCCTTTGCTCAGGCACTCCTGGTGGGGCCTAATCACGCTCGGCACGGAGGCGGGGCGGGACCACTCTACATTCCTCCTTGTCCAGGGCCTGCTGGGCCTGATAGTGACCGTGTTGCTGGGGCTGCTGTACATAGGCAACATCAAGGATGCCCACACACAGGCCAAGCGGTTTCTCGAGGGCAAGAGGGCGGATTCCTTCCTGCAGTCGCTGAAGCGTTTCTGGATCAGCGGAGAGGCGTACCTTTGGCTCTCACCAGGAACTCTGTTAGTCCTCTTCGTCGCTGTATTGCCTGTATTCTTTGGGATGAGCCTGGCGTTCACCTCCTATGATCTCTATCACTCGCCGCCGGCGAATCTCGTGAGATGGGTCGGACTGCAGAACTTCAGCGATTTGTTCGGCATCAAGTCCTGGCGCGGCACGATGTTCTCTGTGCTGAAGTGGAATATCGTGTGGGCAGTTGTCTCAACGATCACTGCGTTCGCATTCGGATTCGGCATAGCGCTCTTGCTCAATCAGAAGAACTTGCGTTTTCGCACGTTCTTTCGCACAGCATTCATACTGCCCTGGGCAATGCCGTCCTTCATCTCTGCACTGGTGTGGACGGGATTGCTGAACACTTCGTTTGGAGTAGTAAACCAGGTGCTGGGGTCATTCGGGCTTCAGCCGATCCCTTGGCTGTCGAACGTAATGTGGGCGCGAGTCGCTCTGATCATCGTGAACATCTGGATGGGCTTCCCGTTCCAAATGGTTCTCTGTCTCGGCGTGCTTCAGAGTATCCCGCAGGACCTGTACGAGGCGGCTCGCGTAGATGGGGCGACTGATGCGCAGACCTTCTGGCACTTGACGCTGCCGTCGGTGTTGTACTCGGTCGCACCGCTGCTAGTCCTCCAGCTTGGCGGGAACTTCAACAACTTCGGCCTGATATATCTCCTGACCGGCGGAGGCCCGACTGTGTTCGGGAACAGAGGAGCGGGTGGAACTGACCTCCTGATCTCCTGGATGTACAAACTGACCTTCAATTTGCACAAGTTCAACTACGCCGCAGCAGTGGGCCTGATGATTTTCATCCCTGTTGCGCTGATCAGCATACACAACCTCAGGCAGACCAGATCGTTCAAGGAGGGCTAGAGATGACGGCTAGGAAGCTATCGAACGTTGTTAAGCTATGCTTGACCTATCTAGCGCTCCTCGCTGCGTTCTTGTTTGCAGTCATTCCAGTGGCATGGATTGTGATGTCTTCATTCAGGGTTGGGAACAGCCTCTACAGCACGTCGCTGTTGCCGAAGCACTGGACACTCCAGCACTATGCCAGCCTGTTTCTTGATCCGCGCTACCCGTTCTTCCGCTGGACTGCGAACACCCTCAAGGTGAGCGCCATGACATCGTCTGCAACAGTGATCCTGGCGACCATGTGCGGGTACGTGTTCTCTCGCTCTCGGTTTTGGGGCCGGCGGTATGGACTGATGACCTTTCTCATCATTCAGATGTTCCCTGGCTCTATGTCGATGGTGGCAATTTACGTTTTGCTCAACCTGGTCGGACTGCTCGATACGCACGTGGGCCTGGCCCTCGTCTATGTCGGCGGTGGGGTTCCCTTCACGACTTGGCTTCTGAAGGGCTACCTTGACTCAATCGACAAGTCGCTCGATGAGGCCGCCCTCGTAGACGGAGCCACCAGGGGCCAGATCTTCTGGAGGATTACGCTGCCGCTGGCCCGACCCATTTTGGCGTCGGTCGCGCTGTTCAGCTTTATCGGGCCGTTCAATGACTATTTGCTGTCTCGGATCGTGATCACAACTGCGGAGAAAAACACTATTGCTGTCGGACTTCACGCGTTCATAGCGGGCAATTACGATCAGCGATGGACGCAGTTCGCTGCCGGGTCTGTGTTGGTCTCCATTCCGATCCTGCTAGTGTTCTTTCTCCTCGAAAAGCACTTCATTTCAGGGCTTACTGCAGGAGCGACCAAGGCGTAGTCAAGGAGGAGCGCTATGAAGCCGCTCACACTTGGGTTAGTGTATCACTTCAATCAGAATACTGTGCCGAACGCCCTCGTGGCAGACCGCGTGTGTTATCGCCGCCTCCTCGAGACGTTGCTGTCTCACCCAGGCTGCCGCTTCACTGTGCATTTCTCAGGCACTCTGTTGTCGGCCCTGCAGTGGGGTGAGCACGAGACAATCGATCTGTTGAGGCTGGGTATAGCCCGGGGGCAGTTTGAGGTATTGGGCAGCGCCTTTGCTCAGAACATACTGCCGGCCACGGATGCCTGGGAGAACATTCAGCAACTCCTTCATCACCGCAGGCAGCTCAAAGACATCCTGGACGTAGAGCCGGTCGGCTTCTGGAATCCTGAGCGGTGCTGGAACCAGGACATTGCCCGCCTGCTGCTCGATGCCGGCTATGAATACACCTTCGTGGAGACGAACGTGTTTCGCAAGGCGGGTGACCAGCACGCTCAGGCAGTGATTCGATCGACCAGAGATGGCGATAGGCACCTGGTGCTGTACCCGGACGACACCAACCTCTTGACCGTGTTCGGCAAGGCGATCAGGACAGGATCGTCCGACGAGCTGATAGAATACCTCTACAACATCTGGCGTGCGCAGAACCAGTCGCCCGAGCTCGACTTCGCCGCGATCTACGGCCAAGACGCAGAGGCGACCGGCCTGTGGCAATTCGAGGGAGGCGGGCAGTCGCTCGACGACGTCTTCGGCAAGCTAGATACGCTACTCGGAAAGCTTGAGAAGCTTCCCTGGCTTCGTGTGGGCGGTTTGGCAGAGAAGGCGAGGAGCGCCCGTCCGGTGCGCATAGAACGTCTGCCGGCGGGACAGGCGAATTGGATGGTCGATTCGCTTCGCTCGCAGAACCTGCCTTGGGGCGATCCTGGCTACTCTGACTGGTTTGATTACATCGCCCGGTCAGCGAAGAACATACAGACCCGAGAAGTGTACTACCAGGTAAGCAGGGAGCTTCGGCATCAGGAGGCCATTCTGTCCGACTCGGACCATGCAACTCCCGGGTATGATGCAAGCAGATTGTTGTTCGACCTGGCATGTCGCACTCTTGCAGCGCACCAATACGAGTTCGGCTGTATAGGCATTGACGTCGACAAAGAGGCGCAATGGCAGCTGGCTCGCAGCGCTCTGGCAGTGCTGTGGGCGAGCCGGATGGCTCTAGGGCAGGAGCAGGGCTTGCTGGTCCGTAAAGAGGATGTGAATCTGGACGGCATAGACGAGGTTACGGTCGTCGCGTGCGGGAACGCATACGTGTTCGCACCAAAGGGCGGCAGATTGCTGTACTGGTTCGATCTTAGGCATGGCCGTCAGCTCGCAGGCAACCAGAATGCGTCCGCCTATCTCGAACGGTACCGCGATGATCACAGCTTTACCGGCGATTTCTACGGTGGGAGGGATCTCTTCCCCCAGCTCGCACAGAAACCGGAGATAGCCGATCTGTCCGCCCGACGCTTTGTGATGCGCCGTCGCTGCCTAAACGACGCGATCGCATTTGACGGTCAGCAACTGGTCGGACTGCACGGCTTTGTCTTCCACGTGCAGGTCAGTGAGGACACGCAGCCGCCATCTCTTGAGTTCGCATTTGATGGCAGGCACTTTCTCATTCGCAAGCGCGTGGTGTTCCTTCCCAACGGCATCGAGGTCCGCTATACTCTGGAGCCACATTCGTGTGCGAAGCGCGTACGGTTCCGGATAGAGAACGAGATCACTCCAGACTACTTCGCCATGCTGGACCATGGGAAGCTGTGGCTTGGGGTCGAGACGCACGGCGCTGTGACGTGTGTGACCAACTCGCGTTCATCCTGCGGGGTTGAGGTGTCAGTGGCAGGGTCGGAGGCCTGTACGATTCGGTGCGCCGATGAGCCGGGGTTCCTATCATGGCTGTGTGTGGCGGAGATAGAGGCAGACGTCGCAGATGGGTTGCCTTTGCACTGGATGTTGTCTCTCCGGTCGACCTAGATGGCCGGGATCGGTAGGGAGTGGGAGATACTGTGGCGACGATATACGATGTAGCCAAACTCGCCGGGGTGTCTGTTGGGACCGTCTCGAATGTGATCAACAACAAGCCCACAGTCAGTCCCGTCCTGCGCAAGCGCGTTGAACAAGCCATGGAGCAGATCGGCTTTGTTCCGAACACTACAGCCCGCACGCTCGCCAAGGGCAACCAGACGGCTATCGGCGTGCTGTATCCGTTCAACGCGAACCACGTCGCAGGTACGAGCTACCTGGACTTCGTATCTCACCTGATCACGTATTCCCGGCTGTTTCACCACCAGGTAGTGTTGTACCCGAGCACTCAGCCAGCCTCCGCTTTGGATGACGTGAAGCAGATCGTGAACAGCAGGCAGGTCGGGTCCTTCATTCTGTTCGAGGTGGAGATGCACGACCGCCGCGTGGAGTACCTGCTGAAGAAGCGGATTCCGTTTGTGATGGTAGGCAGAACTGAGGACACCCGAGGTCTGTCCTACGTCGATGCAGACGTGGCGCAGATAATCAGAGATGGCCTGAACCACCTCAAGTCAGTAGGTTGCGACCGCATTGCTCATCTGGGGCGCAAGAGCAACATAGGCGTCGACTGTCGTATCAAGGCTGAGCTGATCGAGAGCTGCAAGAGGCTGGGATTGCAGCTCGACCCGGAGATGTGTTGCCAGGCCAACTGGGAGCCTCATGAGCGGCGCAGCGTTACTCAGTTCTTTGTGCAACGAGCCAAAGAGTTTGACGCTATAGTCATCTCTGAAGCAGCAGTCCGGTTTCAGTTCGTGCAAGAGGTGCTGAGAGCAGGATTGCGGATTCCCGATGACTTCATGGTGTTGGGATACATGGACACGCCTCTCGACGCGATGGCGTATCCGTCGATTACCGCATTCGACGTGCAGTCGGCAAGAATCGTCGAGCACGCTGTTACGGCGCTGCTGGAAAAAGGCCAGTCCCAGCCCAAGCAAGTGCTGATTCCCGGCCAACTCATCGTCAGAGATTCAACAAGAAAGAGGAGTAGCGATGAAGATTGACGTCAAGCCGGAGCCGGATTTCTCACGGATCCGCCAGGTACTGATGCTGCAGGGGCGGGCTGACAGGCCCCCGCTGTGTGAGTTTGGAATCGATCGACCCATCAAGGAGGCCGTGCTCGGCCGTCCGCTCACCACTGCTGCCGATGAAGTGGATTTCTGGATCAAGGCTGGCTACGATTTCGTCCACGTCCGGCCTCTTTACCACTTGCAGGTGGTGGATCATCACAGCAGATCCATAGAGGGAGTAGGTGTCATCCGGAGTTGGGATGACCTGGTCAACAACACATGGCCCTGGCAGGATCTGGATTCGAACGTCGATTACTCGCAGCTATATGCTGTCAAGAAGCATCTGCCTCAGAGCATGAAGATTATCCTCTCCACGGGCGACATCTTCACCAGGGTCTGGATGCACATGGGATACACTCACTTCTGCCACTCGCTGTTCGATCAGCCGGAACTGGTCAGCACTCTCATGCGCCAGCACGGTGAAGCAATACTTGAGATCAATCGCAGATCTGTCGAAATCCTCGGCGACAGCCTCGGAGCGATCTGGTATACGGATGACATAGCGTTTGGGACAGGCCTCTTGGTTCATCCCGAGTTCTTCAGACAAGAGCTTTTCCCGTATATGACCAAGATCGGCGACCTGGCCAGAGAAGCAGGCGTGCCATATCTCTATCACACAGATGGGAGCCTGTGGGCTGTATTCGATGACTTCGTACAGATCGGGATCAACGCCATCCATCCGCTCGAACCGAACTCGATGGACGCAGTTGAGGTCAAGCGCAAGGTCGGCGACAAGCTCTGTTTGGTGGGCAACATCAGTGTCGATTTGCTCAGCAGAGGGACGGAGCGCGAGGTAAGGGACAGCGTTCGAGACCGCATCGAGAAACTCGGCTATGATGGCGGCTATTGCGTGGGTTCGAGCAACACCATCCCTCACTATGTGAACCCACTGAACTACAAGGCGATGATAGAGGAAGCATTTCGCGGCTATCTGTAGGAGCTGCGGAACTGTGCGTCAGTGATAGGGAAGGAGTGTCCAAAATGGGCTCGAACCCGCGCCTCATCTACTGGAAGTGGGCAGATACCATCTTAGAGCCCGGGGTGCTGGCAGAGAGGGTTGGCGACCTGCTCTCGCGCTCTTCTTTCGACGTGATTTGCGTAGCTGCTCACTGGGTAAAGCTCCCCGTGACCGACTCTGAACTGGTGGCAAAGGTCTCTGAAGCCTGTGAGCTGCTGCACAAAGCGGGCAGGAAGCTCGTCCTCGAACTCGATGTGAGGAACGAATACGAGGGTTTCAATGAGCTGTACCCCGACGATTGCCTCTATGCCTTCTTCTTTGCTGAGACGACCCTGGATGACCGAGGCTGCGGCGTGATAGAGTTCGACAGCCCGCTGGCATATCACTACTGGCGGAGCAGCGGGGTGAAGGGGATTGAGCGGATCCTCGGATGCTGGGCCTTTGATCTGACGGAAAAACGGGCAATAGCGCGCGGCTCGCTGCGGGACATCTCTGACAAGACACGCTTTGAGGTGATCGGCGAGCGCACGCGCATTGAGATTTCCGCGGGTCCGGACTATGCCGACAGCCGCGCCGCAGCACTGCCGGCATTTCGCCAGGCTATACCGAACTTGTTCTCGCCCCGGCTGTATGCGTTCTACGAACAGCTCTTCGATGCGTACGCTCACATTCCACTCGACGGCGTGCTCGTAGATGAGTGGGGCGTAGATGTGATGATCGGCTCAATTGACGCGACCGCGGCAACGCGGTGCCTGACCTATGCCGACCAGATGGCAGAGCTGTATCAGCGGCACTGCGGTCGTTCTCTTCGCGATGACCTGATCCTTCTCAAGTACCCGGTTGACGGGCTCGAGCAGAGAGCGTACCAAGCCGTGAACGACTACAACCACGTGCTCAGGTCGAAGATGGTTGAGAACGAGACCTGGTTCTACGACCAGGGTAAACGAGTGTATGGATCTCAAGCCTTCATCGGAGCGCATCCCACATGGTGGGGAGACCGCACACGCCTGCACCTCGAGGTCCTGAAGAACGGTTGGGACTGGTGGGAGGTTCCTCGAGACTACGCTCAGACCGACGAGACGATCAGCATACCCATTCGGCTGGCCCTGGCGCGCAAGTGCGGTGGACCCGTTTGGTACAACATGTGGTACTCGATGGGGACTCTCCACCTTGACACGTATTTCGCAGAGACTTGGCGAAACGCTCGCTATGGAGGCCGGACACACTACCATGGCTACGAGTGTCCGAACGAAGATGTCGTTCTCGAGCTGAAGGGGCAAGGGATGCTTGAGCAGATCGAGGAGACCGAGAAAGCGATCGCTGAGGTCGAAGAACTCCAGGCAGGCCAGCCGGATTCGCGGATTCTGGTGGTGTTCGGCATGCAAGCAGTGTCTAACTGGGTAATGAACCAGCCCGGGCTGGAAATGTGGTCAACCAGCAGCCCGACCCAAGACCGAGTCCTAGAATTGAGCCTGGGCCTGTTCGAGGCCGGACATCTTCATGACCTTGTACCGAGCACGGAGATTGAGAACGGCAGCGTTCGGATAGAGAACGGCAGGCTCTGCTACGGAGACGGGCATGCCTACGACGCCTTGATCTTCCTGTTTCCCGAGAATGTCTCTGCGAAGGTGTGGAGTTTCCTGCAGGATTACAGAGCTCGAGGCGGCCGCATCGCTGGATGCGGGAAGCTGACCTGTCTTGATGGAGGCCAGGACGTGCGGGCAGCCTTCGACGAGTGGGCGGGCACCCTGGACTCATGGTGGGCTGAACTCGCCGACGTTTCTGCTTTGGTCGAGGCCTTGGTGGAGACCGTGCGGCGGTGGGGGTTACGCGTGGACAACTTCAAGCAAGGCTGTATGTTCACAGACGGGTCAGCCGTGTTCACCGCATCAGGCCCGGCCAGTGTGGGCAACCCGCTTGACATCGCGGAGCGCGTCAATGGCCACCTTGTCGAGTTCAAAGGCAAGGATTACCTTGTGATCAAGCTCACCGCCGAGGGCGACCTCGAGCGATTGTGCTCAGGCGAATGCGAGAGCTTGAGGATCGATGGAGTGGATGTCGTAGGTGGACATGAAGTGGACTAGAGCTGCGATCGCTGCTATCGTGCTGCTTCTCCTCTGTGCACCGGCGGTCACTGCGCAGGAGTCTGAAGAGGGCGAGATCAGCGCGGCGTTTGCCTTTCACTTCAACCAGAGCCTGGTACCTTACGCCGACGTGGCTGAGCGCGCCTCCTATATCGAACTCCTTCGCATGTTGCGCTCTCTCGAACCGACGCCCTTCGTGCTGCATATATCTGGAACCCTCCTGCTCGAATGGCAGTGGTCAGGTTCGGAAGCGCTTAGGCTGGTCAAGGATGGCATCGCCGCTGGTCAGTTCGAGATTTTGGGCAGCACCTTCGCTCAGAACATCATTTACTCCATAGAGTCCGAGAGAGATAATCAGTTCCAGATCTCGCTGCATCGGGAAATCCTCAGGGAGATCCTCGGGGTGGAGCCTGTCGGGTTTTGGAATCCAGAGCGGGTTTGGGACCCAGGGCTTGTCGATCTGATTGCCCGCAACGGCTACGCGTACACTTTCATTGAGACGCCGATCCTGTCACAGAGCGGGGTAGAGTCCAGCCGCTTGCGCAGACTTCACAGGGTAAGCGATGATAGCCACAGCCTGTATCTGGTCGCAGATGACCTGGACTTCCGCAACGCGATCAATCGCCGCGATCCTGTGTCCGCAGTTAGTTACCTTCGCGTGCTGAATCGACGTGACCCGGATGACTCCTGCCTGGTCGTGTACGCCGAGGATGCTGAAGCCACTGGACTGTGGGACCTCGAGGCCGGTCTGTCGCCTCGGGCTGCAGTCGACAACCTGCGCAGGGTCCTGGTTCGCCTGATCGAGGAACCTCAGGTCCGCATAGTCAAGATTGCCGACTTCATCGCTGAGAAGGAGGCCGCGGCGGATGAGGCAGGCACAGTAGCGGACCAGATAGGTACAGTCACAGGACAGCCCAGATGGATGATCTCGCCGTCAGTGGCTCTGGGCTACGCCGATTGGTTCGACTACAACGCTCACTCTCCTGACCTGGCGTACTTCCGGGAGCTGTACAGCGATGTGAGTGCTGAGATCGCACGCGTCGAGGCACTCCTCGAGAATGCCGATCTATCCGCAGCCCGTCAGCTCGTCAAACACGCTCGTCAGACCCTGGCGATCGCCCAGTATGAGTTCGCTGCCGTCGGTGCAGGCGGCCGCGGCGACGCCATGTGGGAACTCGCTCGCACAGCTCTGGTCCCCGCGTTCGCAGCCGAAGTCGCAGTCAACGGCATCTCCGACAATCCCCTCGAGCTGGACGTGAACAGAGACGGCGTAGACGAGTTGATCGTTGTCGACGGCGACGATTTCTACGTCTTCTCTCCTATTGGGGCCAAGCTGCTCTATTGGTTTGACCTCTCCACTGGTGATGAGATAGTCGGAAGTGAGAACGGCTTCTACTACGGCGAGAGGTTCGTCAATGATAGCACGTATGTGCCGGGGCTTTACTTCCATCGCCCGCTATGGCCCTGGTTGAAGGAGTCAGCCGACTTGGGCGATCTCAGCGAGAAGGAGTACGTGGTTCGCCGCAGAGTGGGAAACGACGTACTCATAGGTGACAGCGGGCTTGCCTTTGATATAGTCGACCTGCACTATAGAGCTGCCGTTGATCATCGATGCGTGACATTCTCAGCAGAGCATCAGGGAATGCGAATCGTCAAGAGATACGAGTTCTCTGAGACAGGTCTGAGCTTGTGGTACGAGTTGGCAAACTTGCCTGATGAGGCAGTGGCGTGGCAGGTGCAGAACGGGTTTGCTCCTTCATACTACCACCTGCTCCGGGCTGGACAGGCTGCGCTGGAAGTGGAAGTGCACGACAACTGCGTTGTCATCCGAAACACCGCGACCGGACTCACGATTGAGCTTCAGAAACCATCTGACGCAGAGGTCATCGTGAACCGATCAATGCGCTACGGCCAGGCCGTCGACCTGATCATACCGTTTGCCGATCAGTCCTCAGCCCGCTTCGAGATAGGGTTGAGGGCATCGTACGAAGGAGATGGTGACCATGAATAGCTCTATGAGCAGCAAAGAACGGTACATGGCTGTGATTCGGGGCGAGGAGTGCGACATTCTGCCGAGGGTTCCGATCCTCATGGCCTTCGCGGCCAAGTACATCGGGTCAAACTACGGAGCATTTGCTGCTGATCACCGGGTTCTGGTCGAGGCCAATGCTCGGTGTGTGCAAGACTTCGGCTTTGACCAGGTCAGCGCAATCTCCGATCCGTACAGAGAGACGACCGGCTTCGGTGGCGAGGTGGAGTTCGTGCCCCATGGAGTCCCGCGCCTGCTGGCTCCTCCTCTGCAGGGCGTCAAGGATCTGAACGCTCTGAAATCGCCCGACCCGCATGTGTCACCCCGCATGCTGGACCGCGTGCGGGGAGTTCGGACACTTGCTTCCCGCCTTGGTCGGCAGTACTCGGTCCTGGGTTGGGTCGAGGGTCCCGCGGCTGAAGCGGCCGACCTCAGAGGTGTAACGGAATTCCTGATCGACCTGATAGATGATCCCGAGTTCTGCGATCAGCTCATGACCAGATGCGTGGAGGTGGCGGCAGACTTCGCTTTGGCTCAGCTGGAGGCAGGAGCGGACACGATCGGAATCGGGGACGCCATAGTCAGCCAGGTGTCGCCTGATATCTACAGCAGTCAGATCTTCCCCCATGAGAAGCGCCTGATCGACAAGATCCACGCGGCAGGCGGACTGGTAAGGCTGCATATCTGCGGCGACATAACCCACCTGCTTCCGATGATAAAGGAGCTGGGCGTGGACATCCTGGACTTGGACTGGCCTGTAGATCTGGTATATGCTCGGAAGGTCGTCGGGCCGAACCAGGTGATTGTCGCCAACCTGAATCCGGTCGACGAGGTCCAGCACGGGGCCCCTGAGTCGATTCAGCGTCGGCTGGGCGAGCTGTATCAGGCGGTCGGAAATCCGTTCATGGCGGGGGCAGGATGTGAGATCCCTGTGAACACACCCCCGGAGAATCTGAAGGCTCTGTGTCAGCCTGTCCCGTATGTCAGCAATGCTGAGGCGCACTGAGACGCCCTGTCTGCGCGGCACTTCGAACTCGGCTCAAGAGGGGAGGGCTAGGCCCCTGGGGCGAACTTGTAACCGGCCTCCCGGACCGTTTGAATGTACTCTCGCCTCGGATCTGCCTCCGTCAGTTTGTGGCGCAGGTTGCTGATGTGCACGAGTACGGTTCTTGTATCTCCATGGCTGTCGGCATGCCAGACTCTTCGGTAGATCTCGTCCTGCGAGAAGACCTGATCAGGATTTCCAGCCAGCAGCAGGAGGAGGTCATATTCCTTGGATGTGAGACTGATGGGTACTCCGTCAAGCAAGACAGTTCTTGACGCAGTGTATATGTCCAATCCCGGGAACCTGAGCACCGCTCCCGGCTCGATCTGTCTCCTCATTCGACGACGCAGATTGGCTTTCACTCTTGCCACTAGCTCTACCGGATCAAAGGGCTGACGGGAGAGGGATTCGCCACATACCGGCTGGTCGTTGATACGACTGCCACAGACACACTCCTTTCTTTGAAAATCCTCGACTTTTCGACTTCGTATCTCCTATGGGTAAACGGCAAATTGCTCGCCTCAAATGGGCAGGTGGGAACGAACAGGGACGAGTCCTGGCCACAGGCCTATCCAAACATAGTCGATTTCATGCACGATGATGGGCCCATCGAGATAGTGATACAAGTTGCCAACTTCAGCCATAGCAAGGGAGGTATGTGGACAGGCGTCGAACTGGGGACGCCCGAGCAGGCGAGGACCAGTCGCGAGAATCAGATGGCCATCAGTCTCTACCTCTGCGGTGCTTTGGTGACCATCGGTCTCTACCACGTGGTGCTGTACCTTGTGCGTAGAAGGGACAAGTCCCCACTCTTCTTTGCGCTGTTGTGCATTCTGATAGCTGTAAGATCCAGTCTGACGGACGAGATCATTCTGCTGCGCGTGATCCCGAATCTGAGTTGGGATGCAATCTACAGGCTCTTGTACCTGTCCTTCTACCTGGCGGTTCCCGCTTTCATGCAGTTCATATACCTTCTCTATCCGAAGGACGTCTCGAAGCCGTTGACTATTGCTTGCTGGATCATCGCTGCTGTGTTCAGCATTGGCGTGATTCTCACTCCTGCAACGGTATACACCAAGCTCATACTCTGGTATGAAGCCTTTGCTCTAGTCACGCTGCTATATGTCCTTTTGATAGTGCTGTTCAGGGCTCTGTGGAGACGGAGAGAAGGCGCGTTGCTCTTCTTTGTCGGGACCATAGCGATGGTGGCCTCGGCTGTCAACGATATGTTGATTGCGAACGGGATCATCCACGGGCCTTTCATGCTACACCTTGGGATGTTCGTGTTTCTCTTCAGCCAAACTACTCTCCTGGCTATCAGATTCTCCTCGGCATTTGACGCGGTGGCGGAGCTGTCTGAGGAGCTGGCTGCCAAGAACGAATCCCTAGTCAGATTGGACAAGCTGAAGGACGAGTTTCTTGCCTACACCACTCATGAACTCAGAACCCCTCTCAATGGGATAGTCAACATGGCGGAGTCGGTGGTCAGCGGCGCAGCAGGTCCGCTGACAGAGACTCAGGCGCACCGCCTGTCGCTGGTAGTCAATAGCGGCAGGAGACTTTCAGCCCTGATCAACGACATACTGGACTACTCAAGACTGAAGCACAAGGACATCGTGCTTTACAAGAGTGCAGTCGACTTGGCGCAGGTGACCCGCCTTGCACTTGAGGTCTGCGGGCCGATGTCCATTGGGAAGCCGGTAAGACTCGAAAACCGGGTCGATTCGGCGCTGCCTCCGGTGGACGCAGATGAAAACCGGCTGATGCAGGTGATGTACAATCTGGTGGGGAACGCAGTGAAGTATACAGATAAGGGTGTGGTGGCGGTCTCTGCCCGCGAGGTAGACGGCATGGTGGAAGTCACAGTGAGCGACACAGGCGCAGGCATTTCCGAGGATCAGCACGCCGCGATTTTCGAGCCGTTCGAGCAGGTCGGAGGAGACAGGCGTGGAGCCGATAGCATAGCGACTGCAGGCGCCGTCGACCTTACCGCAGGCGGAATCATTGCGGAGACTGGCGCTGGCAAGATAGAGAACGCAGTGCTGCTGAGCACGCAGAGCAACAGCGGCCAGACGTTGACTGGAGCGAATACCGTGAGGGCCTTCCTCGCTACGAACTTCGGCAGCGGAGATATCGAGCTGGTCAACACATCAGATCTGACGATCAGCGGGATCAGCCAAAACATGGGCGACATCGTTGTTGACAGCGCAGAAGACGTCATGGTCGCCGGATCCGTCGTCACAGCAGAGGGAGATATGCTGGTACAGGCGGTACAGGACATCACCATTGCTGATCGGATAGAGACGAGTGGCAACGTCAACCTGACAGCCGGCAGCAGCATCACAGAGACAGGTGAGGGCCGAATTGAGAACGCCGCATTGCTCTCCACGACGAGTACTGGCGGTCAGATCCTGACCGGGGCAAATACGGTAGGCGCTCTGGATGCAGTGAACCACGGTGGCGGCGATGTGGTGGTGAGCAACACCGCAGATGCACTGCTACTCAACAATGTCGGGCAGGCAGGCAACGGAGACGTGTTCATCACTAACAGCGGTGATCTGAGTGTCAAGCGAGTCATAGCCGCCATGGGAGCAGTGGACCTAGTAGCGACCGGTTCCATCCTGAGGGAGACAGTCACCAAAGCAGCTCCAGCCGCAGTCAATGGCGTCGGAACCGGTACGTGGCCCAACATACGGGCGAGCGACATCATCCTGACTGCTCAGAATGGCAGTGTTGGCAATGTCGGCACTGGCACTAGAGTGAGCACAGCAAGCAGAGGAGAGACGAACGTTAGTGCCGGACTCGACATCTACGTTGAGGAGCTCGACGACCTTGATTCTAGCTACATGGTCAGCAATAGTGGGCGCATAGACCTGCTGGCGGGAGGCGACATACAGAGCGCGCGGCTTGAGTCTACGAGCGCCGTCAGGGTAGAAACGCAGCATGACGTTGAGATCAGGTGGATAGGTGCATCGGAGGCTTGGTTCATACTCACAGGGATCGGCAGAACGCTTCATGTGGTTACGGCGGAGGTTGCCGCAGCGGTCACTGCTAACGCTGACAGCATTAACTTCGCCAACCTGATCCACACGGGTACTAATCCGATCAGGCTCAGCATGGGTGGCGGAAGCCGAAGTATGGCTGATATGGTCATCGTGCACGCCAGCTCAGGTGTAGGCATGGAGTTCAGCCGGCTTGAGGTCGATAAGGCCATAATCGATGCGCAGGTTGACGACCTGGCGTTTAAGAGCATGATCCTGAGTTCCAGAGCAGACATAAACAACAGATATCACACGGTGATAGCCGATAGGCAAGTGCAGCAGCTGCATGTGGCTGACGTCCAGCTTCAGCCCGGGAGTGACCCGTTCTACCTGATTCTGCAAAGGGAGAAGACCATACTCACCGACGCCAGGGTGGTCAACTACGACGGCGACTACGTGATCAACGGCTTCGCCAATGATAACAGCGTCCTCAAGGTCGCGGACAGGGCTGGCTCGGGGGCGGCGAACGGATCAGGCAGGACAGGAGGGCCAGGCGGGTCGGGTAGCGGACTTGACAGCGGGCTCGATGACGGTTCTGGATCGGAATCCGACGAGGAGTCTGAGGAAGAATCCGACGAGGAATCAGACGAAGAATCTGAAGAATCGGACGGCGAGTCTGCCTAGGAGCCTGCTGTCAGGCTCGTCATCTGGCTCGATGGCCCTTGCGTGGCCCTATTAGTCAATGAAGGCAAGAGCCAAGGGTTGGACGGGTAAGGCGGACTATTGGGTGCGGATCGAGATAGGAGAGGTTGAGTGGCAATATGACGCGAAGACCACAAGCCCTGCTGACCGCAATAGCTCTGTGTCTAGTCGTGCTGGTGTTGGCAGCGATGGAGGGAGTAGCGAGCTACTCGCCGAATACTGACATGTCGGCTACCGGATCACAGACAACGGTGCCAGAGGCTGAGTCCGCTGTTTCTTCTGCAGCAGGGAGTCAGAGCCAAGGCCCAAGCCAGGGCCCGGGAACCGTACACGGCCATGGCCAGAGTCAAGGCCAGAATCTGTCAGTCCTTGTCGAGCAGATCGTGACAGATCCCTCGGAGATTCTCTCCGACGAGGAAATAGAACAGATCGCCGCCAAATACATGGGCAGATCCTTGGACATGCAGGGTTTGTATGAAATAGTGGACGACTTCAACCGGCTCTATTCGGAGAAGGGATACATCACAGCAAGAGCTTTGCTTCCTGCCCAGACCATCAAGAACGGAACTGTAGCGATCAAGCTGGTGGAGGGGCGAGTAGGGCAGGTAGTAGTAAGGGGAAATGAGTACACAGACACCGACTACCTTCTGGACAGACTTAGCCTCAAGCCCGGTGACCTTGTGGAAGTAGGAGCGCTGGAAAACGATGTCTTGCGCCTCGGCGCCACTAATGATATCAGGGTCAGGGCTGAACTAGGCGCAGGCTCTGCGTTTGGAACGACAGACATATACCTGCTGGTTCAGGAGCCACAGAACTCCGAGGGGTTGTTGTCCTTTGACAACTCCGGCCAGAGCGAATCCGGGCTATACAGGGCGAACTTGACGATGGTGAAGCGCAGTGTGTCCGGTCGGCGCGATCCCCTTACGATCAGCATCATGGGCAGTGAAGGAACAGCTGCAGGGTCTATAGCATATGAGCTGCCTGTAGGCGTTCGCGGAACACGGGCCGCCATAGGCTATAACCACACAAAGGCATCGGTGACCAGTGGTGACTTCTCCGACCTTGAGGTAGAAGTAGAGTCATCTGGCCTGAGCCTGAGCCTCAGGCACCCGCTGATGTTGGGGCTAGAGAAGAACAGTGAGCTGAGGTGTGGGATAAGCCTGAGGGAGACCAAGACGTTTTCCTCCGGCTTTCAACTGCTTGAGACCAGGTTGGGGACGCTGAACTGCGGATTGAGTGAGCAGGACGTCGGTACATACGACGGCAGGCAGTGCGTAAGCACCTCACAGCTGGATTTCACGGGCGGGTTTCCCGACGACGGTAAGCGCTTTATCAAGTGCAGCATCCAGTTCACGCATGAGCAGCTCCATGAAGATCAAGGGTACCACGTGATTCGCTTCACCGGCCAATGGACGGCATCGAACCTATTACCTAGCTCAGAGCAGTATAACCTTGGCGGCGTAGCTTCAGTTCGAGGGTATCCTGAGGGCATGTTGGCCGGCGACAAGGGTTTCTTCATGACTGTGGAGCTCCATCGGCCTTTGGTGAGCGGGGCGGAGTACTACTACTTCCTCGACCATGGAGCTGCGTATCCGTACAAGGGAGAAGGTGGGCAGATAACCGATGAAGATTACCTGACCAGCATAGGCATAGGTGTCAAGGCTATCCTGCTTCAGAGGATCTCAGGGCACCTCGTGATCGGGCAGCCCGTGGGACGGGACGGATACGGGACAAGGATTCACCTTAGCGTGCAAGCAAGCTTGTGGTAAGCCTGATGTCTGGCCTACAACACGAAGAAGTGCGTACATCAATGGGAGGAACGGAAATGAAGAAGCTATTAGCGATTCTCGTATTGATCCCATAGATAGTTGCGGGGACCAGTCTGATGTGTTCAGCAGCGGATTACCTGATAGGGGTAATCGACGTGGTAGTCATCATCGAGCAGTCCATCGCTGGCAAGAGAGCCGATGCGCAGTTGGCAGCTGAGATAAGAGCTAAGCAGGCCGTCGTCGATGACAGGGCAGCAGAACTGCAGACGCTACAAGAGAAGCTGCAGGCCGAGGATCTAGCAGACGATGTACGTGCAGCCCTAGAGGCGGACTACGCCAAGCTCCTCAGCGACTACCAGCAGCTGGTGACCCAGTCGGAGAACGAGGTTCAGACCCTCGCTGACCAGCTACGAAATCAGCTCTTGCAGGAGATCGGCCAGGTTGTCGGGGTAATCGCGCAGAGAGAGGGATACACATTGATCCTGGAAGCCGCTAATGTGGTTTACTTCGGGAGGCACATAGATATCACCGCAGAGGTGATCAGAGAGTGGGACAAGTACTACGCGACTACGCAGTAGTAGAGTTTGGCCTCCCCTTCAGATACATGGCATAGTGCGTCTATGATTCGGACGAGCCTCTCGCCCCAGGACGAGCGCCTTCTTGGGGTGGCAGGCTCGTCTCTGCAGTGCCGGTTGGCCAGGATTGACCCTTGGTACTAAGGCCGATTCATGAACTCCGTGAGCTCCTTTAGATTCTTAAACCCGAGCTCTCTGGCGTACTTCTGAAGGGTTCCAGTGGGCACGTTTCTTCCACCTGCGTGGGTGTGAATGCATATCGGAGTGATCGGAGCGTTCGTAAGCGGGCTGATCCCACTCCAGATGGTGCCTTTCTTCGCTGGCCTTGATTCCAAACCTAGCGCTTTGCAGACTCTCTCCAGGTCTCGAAAACTGCACGACGACAAGCCTAATCCTCCGTTCGGAAGCCCAGAGTCTCGGCAAGACGACCGCGCCCGCCGACAATCAGCTTCAGATAGTAGGGCACGTACTCCCTGAGCTTTGCAAAGCTAAGGTACCTGTCCGTGTTGCTCAGGAAGTCGTCCAGCAGCGCTTCCATGTTGTCGAGCGCCATTCGTATGGCGTCTTCCCGAGTTGCACCTACTCCGTCGGCATTGAACTCTCTGATCGACGCAACATACTGGCCGGTATCCTCGTCATAGTCTACCGAGGAGTCGAACTTCACGTCTGACAGGAGGCCAACCAGCATTTCTGTCGGCATTAGGGTTGCCGTATCTGCTTGTCGGTGCAGTCGCCCTACCAGGAACACGCGCTTCTTGTTGATTGTCTGATCAAGGAAGTCTGATAGATCACGCCTAAGATCACTCGAACCAATGATTTCACCGTATGCAGCGTTCATATTGCTACCCTTTCGCTTGCTATGACGATTTCTGTTTGGTCTTGCGGATCCGTTCGATGACATTTCCGTGACAACCACCTCCATTGTACGACATATCTGTACTATGTGTAAATATAGTACAAATTGTACATATGCATTGTACGTATCGTTGGCGCGAGATATTCCGTGAAGTTGGCAAGAAGTGCTCCTAAGGAACGCTCAACCCACACTCGTTAGACGACGACTGCTCAACCTGCTCGCTTTGTGTGTGGTATAATGGTCCCATAGAATGGAAGACGTGCCAGACCGCACGAGTCTACAGGTCTGGGTCAACGCGCAGCGTGCGATAAACGTTGACGTTAGGGAGTGGAGGATCAGAATGCCTGAGCAGGAACCTCTGTTGTACACGGAGCTCGCCTCATGGTGGCCGCTACTCTCGCCGCCGTCGCACTACGTGGAGGAGGCTGCGGACCTACTGCATCCCGGCGACAACACCTTTGAGGTCGTATTCGCATTCATGTTGCGGGAAGCAGACGGCAGCGTCCGTGTGGTCGGCGACCGGCACGTAAATGGACTATTCCCACGTGCGGCGTGGTTGGCATGGTTGGAGGAAGCTGGGTTTACACCCAGCTCTCGATTTGATCCATGGGAACGAGACGTGTTTCTAGGCAAGAAGCTGCCGAAAAGCGGCGGGGCCTGAGAGTCGGTAGGTTGCCACTAGAGGGCATTGAACAGGATCTGCCTGCCAGTGAGAGGCATTATTCAGCTGGGTGGAGGCGTTCATAGTGACAGACATCTACTACTTCACCGGGACCGGCAATTGCCTCTCTGTAGCGCGGGCTGTTGCCAACAGGATAGGAGGACGCGCTATTGCCATCCGAGATGTGATTGCCAGTCATTCAGTTCAGACAGATGCCCAGATCGTAGGAATTGTCTTCCCCACCTACTTGGCAGCCGTCTCGGGCGTCCCACTCATCTGAACAACCTGGACTACGAACACATTCCTGTCCCAATAGTCACAGACGAACAAACCATCTTGGCGAACAGCAAGAAACAGATCGAGGACATCTGCCGCATGGTCATGGGCCGCCGTCAAGGGAGGTGTCATGTCTTTCGCCGACTCTTTACCGCGGCAATGACTCCGCTCTACGCGGTGATGAGGAAGGCCTGCATCTCGGCTCTTAAGGAGCATGCCAAGGAACCTGAGAACTCACCATTGGGATTCAGGGCACTAATCCCTCTGATCGACAGGAGCATTCGAGTGGATGACGGCTGTACGGGTTGTGGCATCTGTGTAAAGGTGTGCCCTGTCGGCGACATTACCATGGCAGAGGGGCGTCCCGTCTGGCATCATCGCTGCGAGATGTGTTTTGCCTGCGATGAATGGTGCCCGAAGAGCGCGATTCATCACTGGGGAAGACCCAATGGTGCCAAGTATCATCATCCTCACGTGAAGGTGACGGGCCTAATCGGTACCCAAAACAGCCCGACAAGCTAGCGCTATACACGTGGACAATATGATGATGACTCGCTGAACATAAACAGACCAATGACTGTGGTCATAGACGCGGCAGGACACATTAGAGTGCTTGCCTTCACAGGCGACATTAACGACCTGGCTGGTATCGGTGGGCTCAGTGTACTCGATCTGACGCACAATCTGATCATTGGGGCAGGGCGAGAGACCGTCCGCGTGGTCCACTCCTCGGGTATAGCTCTGCTTCATCCCAAGGTCCTGGCCGCAGCAGGCTCACAACGGTAGGTTTACCGAGAATCGGGCGACACACGCTTCATGCTTCAGCACTAGGGATGGGCGGCCTTTACGATCAGTATCGTGCAAGGTGTAATCCAGCGGTCAGCCCGCCTTGCACCCACCTTGATGCAGAAGCACTGACCCGGTTGGTGGCAGGTTGCATCTTAGTGTGCAATTGCCTCCTTGAGGAAGGCGGTGATTCGGTCCCGGTTTCCCCCTAGATTCGAATACTGCTTTTCGCACACATCACTGAACCTTGATAGAACCTTGCGATTGATCGTCTCCTGATCCTCGAAGATACCGAGCGAGCGATGAGGGATCCCCCACTTCTCGAACTGAAGCAGTGAAATGGTCGCATCTCGAGTACGGTCATCATTAGGCAGTGCGTACACCAGCAATGGGCGGGACGAGCCGTTTATGTGGCAGTCCACAGAGTATATCCCCTGAGGGTCTCTCGCTGAGTCGTGCCAGTCGAAGGTCCTGCGGCTCTCAGGTACGACCTCCTCAATGAGCTGGCGGAAGTCGTCCATGAAGGTTGATTGGACTCGCTCGCGGCTGAGGAATGAGACATCGTTAACCTTGAGCAGCGCTTGTACAAACGAGTACAGAGCGTCTCCAAACCGCGCGTCTGGAACTGGCATCACCAATTCGCCGTCGCGGTCCTGTACCTGGTAGAACGAGAGCGCGTTTGTAATGATCTTCTGCCTAGTTCCGCGCTGCAGGTCCTTCTCGTCGATGTCATATGTCAGGTGCATGTAGGTGTGGCCCTCATCTGACAGAATCCATGACGACCCTTCTCGCCTCATGATGATAGCCAAATGATCGCCATCGTCAAGCAAGAAGGGCGTAAACACTCTATAGCGGTCGATCCCTTCCTCTGAGATCCGGACGGCCTCGGCCACCTTTTGCCGGAAATCACGCTCAATGTCTACTGAATCCATCTTTTGAGCTCCCCGAATAGCGACGTGTGCACCGTTGCCGGAGCACCGATTGCGCAGTCGCGGAATAGGCAGCCTATGGCTGACTCAAGATCCCAGTAATCGTGGCTCGGCTTAGCGTACGCATCCTCTCGACCACCAAGTTCCTGATAACGCTCCGTTGCCATGTGAATATGGAAGTCGTAGAACGTGTCTCGCTCGATCTGGTTCGTGTGCTGATGGCTCTTCCCGTTGTAGCGCCTCAGGCGGAACAGCTGGTTCGAATCCGGTAGGTTCAGTGCTAGTATAACCGAAAAGTCGAGCGTGTCTTAGTTGCTTTGGCGAAGGATCACCCGGCATGACCGTCCGCTCGCGCCACTGAGGCCAACCTCTTGTTCACTGTGGCCCCGCTTTTGTCTAAGCATCATGCGCGAAGCCCGGCCTCGAGGAAGGAACTAGGCTTCTCTCAGCATCGCCTCGATCTCATGGTCTGAGTATCGTACCACCACAACCACTCCAGCAAAGGATGCGTACGAGTCGCTTCTTACATATTAGACCTGAAGAGAGAAATCCCTCCTGGAGCCCTTGGGGATCGAGTTCGACCAATCGTGCAGGGAAAGGGCCTGTTCAGTTCCCTCGTGGAACGATGTATGAAGGGTCGTTTCTCGGGCCGGAGCGACGGACCGCGTGGGGGTGGTTGAGCCAGTCCTGGGACCTCGCGTGATCCGATCCGATGTGAATCCCGTACGGCCTCAATCCTCTAGTCCGTTTGCGATTTCCTCGAAGCTTGCCAATGCAGCTTGTAGGTTGGCAATGATGTCTTGAGCGAGTTCCTCCGGTTCGGGGAGGTTGTCCAGGTCACTGAGAGACTTGTCCTTGAGCCAGAAGATGTCCAGACTCGTCTTATCACGCGCCATGATCTCGTCATACGTATACTTCCGCCAGCGCCCTTCGGGGTTGTGCTCGCTCCATGTCTCCTGCCTTAAAAGCCGTTGGCCGGGCTTGTAGCACTCTATGAAGTCTGTCAGATCCTCGTAAGTCAGTGGCTTCGTCTTCAGGGTGAAGTGGGAGTTCGTCCGAAGGTCGTAGTACCACACTTCCTTGGTCCACGGCTCCTTGGCGGCGGGCCGATTATCGAAAAAGATAACATTCGCTTTGACTCCCTGGGCATAGAAGACACCGGTAGGCAGTCTGAGAATGGTATGGAGCTCGGTCGTTTCGAGTAGTTTCTTTCGCACGACCTCGCCGGCTCCACCTTCGAACAGGACGTTATCTGGCACGACGACGGCAGCCTGACCTGTCGTCTTGAGAATGGTATGTATATGCTGCACGAAGTTGAGTTGCTTGTTACTTGTAGTCACCCAGAAGTCTTGGCGGTTGTAAGTGAATGTCTCTTTCTCCTGCTTGCCTTCTTCTGTCGTAACCGTAATCGAGCTCTTCTTTCCGAACGGAGGATTGGTGAGGACATAGTCATAGCGGAATCCCCGATCAGCTGCCAGTGAATCATCCGGAGATATGGTGACCTCTCCACCGATCTCCCCGATATTGTGCAGGAACATGTTCATCAAGCACAATCTGCGAGTGGCAGGGACGATTTCGTTGCCGTAGAAGGTACTTGTCTTGAGCATCTGCTTCTGAAAACGGTCAAGCTGGTAGTTCTTTGGGTCGGTGATGAAGTCATAGGCCGCCAGGAAGAAGCCGCCCGTCCCGCAGGCTGGGTCACATATGGTTTTCCCAGGCTCAGGTCGAACACACTCGACGATAGCCTTGATCAGGGGACGGGGGGTGAAGTACTGTCCTGCACCGCTCTTGGTATCCTGCGCATTTCGCTCCAGCAGTCCCTCGTAGATATCACCTTTGACGTCGGCCTCCATGATCAACCACTTCTCTTGGTCAATCATGTGAATCAGGCTGGCCAGGTGAGCTGGTTCCTGAATGCGATTCTGGGCCTTAGTGAAGATCTCGCCAAGCAACCCTTTCTGCTGACCGAGGGTTCGGAGGAGGTTAACGTAGTGGCTGTCGAGCTCGGCACCAGTCTTGCTGGTCAGACTTGGCCAGTCATATCCCTCTGGGATGCCTAGGTCACGGTTGTAGGGAGGCTGGGCATACTCATGCGCCATCTTGAGGAAGATGAGGTACGTGAGCTGCTCCAGGTAGTCGCCATAGCTCAATCCTGCGTCTCTTAGGACGTGGCAGTAGCTCCAGACCCTGTTTACAAGCGCACTAGTAGGTGTCATCTTGCTTCACTCGCTGTCTCATTGGTTTCTTCCTGCGGGCGCCTCAATGACCCTCGCCGGGTTTCTCGGCGCATAGATCCTGCTCTCGAGGACCTCAAGGACTGCTTGTCCTTCTCCTTTTCGGCTCTGATACGCTCCAACAGCTTATCAGCTGGTTCATACTCTGGATCGTTGCGAACGGCAGCCAGTTCGGCATCACTGAGCAGCCGACCCTCGAAGGCTTTCTTGAGGATGCTTTGGCGCAGCCCTTCGGCATGCTGTAGCCCATGATCAACAGCTCGTTCGAGTTCGTCCAGAATGGAAAAGCGGCGCTGAATCTCGTTGATCACAAGACGCTGCTCGTCAAGAGACGGAAAGGGTACCGGCGTAGATGCCACGTCGCTCTGGTTGATGCTGGCTTGGTTCACTGCCCATTTCGCATTTGAGATCAACCGATCGCGTCCGCGCCTGCTCTGTAGGTAGTAACAGAGGAATTCTGCATGCGCTGATTCTAGTAGGGAGAACCGCATTATGTTGGATTCGAATATGGTCGACTCATATGACTGCGGAACAAGCATGCACTTTCCTAAGTGAGTGATGCTGTTCACTCTATTGATCAGTACATCGCCTCTGTGAAGGGAGTATAGCGAGTGTTCTTCCTCAGATACTCGGACCTGAAGCAACTCCCCCACTGGACGAATCCAACCGTTTTGGAAGTCGTTGATACGCACGATGGGGATCCCCGCCCCGTATGCGCTCTGCGGCTTGTAGAGCCCGTTTTGGATCCCCGATGCGATGATCTGCCCTAGCCGTAGCCAAGTCCATCCCCTAGGTAGACCTGGTAGGCTGGCAGTCTCCTCCGCCGACAGAGGAATGCACTGCCCCTTGCTTGCGGGCTTCTTCGGCCTTTTCAATGCTGAGTTGCTGCCCTCAACTGCTTCCCAGTGCGCCACTTCCCGCTTCCACTCCTGCAGTTGCTGCTGATACCGTTTTTCTCGCTCCTTCTCGATCTGCTCAAGTAGCTCATCGGCGCCGGGCAGATCGCCTGCCGCTTGCTGCTCAGCACGCCACTCTGCGGTGAGCTTCCCCTCAAAGGCCGCCTTGAGAACCGCTTGACGATACTGTTTGAGCTGCTGCTTGACTGTCTGGAGTTGCTCTACTCCCTTCTCCAACTCGCTGAATAGCTGCTCAATCTTGGCCACGATGGCGCGCTGTTCGACAACCGGGGGAACCGGGTATTCAATGGTGGCTAGGTTCTTCCTCGAGATGCGCTTACGTGTCGAGCCAGTCTGCAAGGCCGCGATTTTCTGTCGCGATTGCGGCGAATTGACAGCGTGCATCAGCCAACCATGACTCACATCCGAAGCAGTCCGCACTATGCATGCATCGACAACCGTAACCGCAGGCTTCCGATCACCCGGAAAGACACACGACCTCCCTAGTGGGTCGGGCATACGCGAAATGAGAAGGTCACCCTTCTTCAAGAACGTGCATTTCAGCTCTTCGGCTCTTGAACGGGTAAGAAACCGGCTCGAGCGATCGTTATAGACCCCGTCGCCGATGTCCGCAAGCTGGATCAAACGGACGTCACCGTCGGGATCTTGGTCCTGAGACTCAACCCAGTCTCCGTCGCAGAAAACCCCGTCCCTAGATATCATGTCTCCGATCTTGGCCCAAGCCCAGCCCAAGGGGGTCTCCATCACGCCACTAACCTCTCATTTAGCTCCTCAAGAATAGCCTTATACTGTTCTCCAAATAGCTGATAGAACCTGCCCAGGCCACCTTGACTGTCAAAGGGGGCTAGGTCCAGATCGTCGGTGGTAACGTGGAAGCTGGTAGCGATGTGATCACGGATCATATGTAGCCAGTGCATCTGTTCCTCAGTGAACTTCGGACCCGTACCGCTGTGTCGAGCAAACACCCAGTCCTGAAAACGTTGGCGGACAACCGCGTCGAAGCTGGTGAGCCGCTGGTCGAGCCCTGTGATGCGCCGTATTAGGGATACTAGAGCCACTAGTTCGCTCTTCGGGCTTGCGGGAACGCTCGCCTCAAGCTGTTTGTACGCGTTCCAGACGCGTGCAGGAGCAAGGGCAGGTTTGTCTGCCTTGAGGCGGTCGAGCACCTCCCGGACCATCTCGAGAGTAAGCTCTCGGAGTCGATAGGGTTGATCGTAGAAGATGCGAAGAGCTATGAGTTCGTCCCTGTGTTGCTCCAGGTATTGCTTGAAGTCTGCTATCGTCTGTTCCGCATTGGCGACCGATTCCTTATCCCATCCTTCGTTGGTGACCTCATCTATGTTCCGGTCGTCTATGATCTGCTCGAGGGTCTTTCTGGCTGCTTCGATGAACTGCCTGACCGGAGGCGTAAATACCTTTGCGACCTCTCTGGCGAGTTGTCTTTGTGCTTCCTCCTTCTGTTCCTCGGTGGGCTGTATTCCAGGATCCAGGCTGAACCGCTGCCTCGCAGCCTCGTCAATGGTGTCTGGATTGTGGGCGCCAAGAAGATCGCCGGCCAGCTCCCCAATAGACTTGCCGCCGGTGAGTTGCTCGAACTCCTTGCGCTGTGCCGGAGCAAGCTGCTGGTTCAGCCTAGCGAGCCGGCTGGCTGTCGAGACGAAGATATCCTCGTCGTTTCTGCCTAACGCTATGGCATCCATCAGGTCTTTGAGCGGAACACTGCGCTTTCTCTCGAGCGGGCGAGAGTCGGTCTTCAGTGACTTGGTGACGCCCACCGCGTCGATTATTACGAAACTGGACTTCCCATGCACTGCCGATGGCGATACCTTCTTTAGGTCATCGGGGTTGATGGTGCGGCAGCCACGGCCCTTCATCTGCTCGAAGTAGCTTCGGCTATGAACATCTCGCATGAAGATGAGACATTCGAGGGGCTTCACATCGGTTCCCGTGGCAATCATGTCCACGGTGACAGCAATCCTGGGGTTGTAGCCGTTGCGAAGATCAGCCAGGTTTCCCTTTGGATCATCTGCTCGGTAAGTGATCTTCTTGCAGAACTTGTTGCCCTCACCGAACTCCTCTCGCACGATCTGGATGATGTCGTCGGCGTGGGAATCGTCTTTTGCGAAGATGAGGGTCTTCGGGACTTCGTTGCGCCCAGGGAACAGCTCGGGCAGCCGTTCCTTGAATGTCCTGATAATGGTCCGAATCTGACTTGGGCTGACAACATCCTTGTCTAGCTGCTTGCTGGTGTAGGAAATGTCTTCATCTGGCTGCTCCCAACTCTGTCGGCGGGTCAGCTTATCTCTGACAACTACGAAGCCCTCGTCCTTTCTGATTACAGCGCCCTCACGTGTGATCTTCGTTTCTATGCGATAGACGTCGTAATCTACATTGACACCATCGGCGACAGACTGTTCATAGCGATACTCACTCACGACGTTTTCGTGGAAATAGGCGAATGTACGGTTGTCAGGAGTAGCCGTCAAGCCAATCTGAAACGCGTCGAAGTACTCCAGAACCTGCTGCCACACGTTGTAGATGGAGCGGTGGCACTCATCGATGATTATGAAGTCGAAGTACTCCGGCGGGATGGCTTCGTTGTACACAACGGGCAAAGGCCCTGGTTGCAACACTCGTTCTGCCGGATGAGTTTCCTCATCTGCCGGATCGAGCTCCTCGCCCTTGAGGATCGAATACATCCTCTGAATCGTGGATATGCAGACGTTTGAGTCAGGAGCGATGTACCGAGAGGTCAGCCGTTGCACCCTATAGAGGTCAGTGAACTTGCGATTATCGTCTCTAGGGGTGTAAGCCATGAACTCCTGCTCAGCCTGCTCCCCGAGGTTCAGTGTATCAACCAAGAAGAGAACCCGGCGTGCCTTTGCGAACTTGAGTAGCCGGTAGATGGACGTGATCGCCGTGTAGGTCTTGCCGGCTCCGGTTGCCATCTGTATCAGCGCACGAGGCTTGGCCTCGCGGAATGAGGCTTCTAGGTTGTTGATCGCTCTGAACTGGCACTTGCGAAGACCTGCAGGATCTAGCGGTGGAATATCGTGAAGGCGAGCCCGCAGCGTCTTCGTCTCGTTCATCCAACGATGCACGGTTTCGGGCCTATGGAACGCAAAGACAAGGCGTGACCGTGGTTTGGGGTCACGGTAGTCGGTAAAGCGCGTCACTTGACCTGTAGACTCATAGCCCAGCCGGAGAGGCTCACTGTTGTTCAGCAACCTGATTCTACTGGTCAAGTATCCTTGAGTTTGCGTCTCGTGCGCAATGAGCCGGTGACCCTCTTCCTCTCTCTTCGCCTCAATCACGCCGATAGGACGGCCATCGACAAACAGGACATAATCAGCCGGCCCCTCGGCCGTCTGCAGCTCACGAACAGCCACTCCGAGTGACGCAAAGACGTTCAAAGAGTCTTTCGACTGAAGTTGCCAACCCGCTTGAGTCAGGAGGTGATCAATGCGGTCGCGAGCCCGCTGTTCAGGATTCTGATTCGGGTTCATCATTGGCCGCCTCCGCTTTCCTGTCGGCTGGATCGTACTCACACTCTTGTTCTATTCAAGATGCAGTAATTCCTTCCCATAGACCGGTGGTGCACCCGGGCATCTATCCTGCTGGGCGCACGGTTGGCCTGGAATGCGGCACGCAGCGACGACCAGATCGCGAGCAGTGGGAAGAAGAAGCATCCGTTTCGCAATCGGTTCCACCACTGTGTAAGGGTGGCGATTCTCGCTGCCGAGATTGCGGAACGAGAGGGTAGAAAGGAATCCATACTGGCCCACATGCGCACGCGCACGGGGAGAAGCCTCATGTTAGAACGGCTTAGCCGTGAGCAGCGCTTCATCCAGGAGCTGACTGACGAGCTGAGAATCGCAGAGTTTGAGGGGATCATCGGCGCAATCGGCATCTAGCCGCGCTGTGGGACAACGAGTTGTGTGCTTGATCATGACGGGTAGCTATCGCAGCGCCCTGACTCCTGGTCAGGGCGCTGCTGGAGGCTATACTTCTATGAGTAGCGTCGCCGCCGGCGGGCCGCTCTGGGCGCCGCACACGCAAGCAATGCCATCGAAGGGTTGGTGACTGAATTACTGGCCCACCGTCTCGAGTTCCATTGTCCAGTGCTCTTGGAATACCAGAGCCGGGATCTCGCCGGTAGGTATCGAGTATTCCACGGCGGGCGTCTGGATCGCAAGCGGCAGCAACACCGTGCCATTGGCCCGAGGTATCAGCGGTTCGTCAGTGTCGTTCTGCACCACGCAGCGCGTGGAGTCCAGGTTGCCGAAGAAGAAGTCGATGAATGTCTGCTTGTCCTCATCTGTCAAGTTTTTCGACCAGAACGCCGTCTGCGCAACCGACGTATCCACCGGAATCCAGCCGTAGTTGGGCAGGTAGAACTCCGCCCAGAAGTGCGTACCGAACGCGCCGAACATCAGCTGAAAGCCACCAGTGGCCCGGGCCGGGATCCCAAGGGAACGGCAAAGTGCCGAGAAGTACATGGACTGAGCGCCGCAGTCGCCTTCCTGGTACGTGTGGACGTACATTGATTCGGTCAGGGGAGTGCGCGGCCATAGCACACCATGCGGCATTAGGCAATAGGTCACGTTGTTGACTATGTAGTCGTATATCTTGCGTGCGGCGAGGTAAGGATTTGTCTCATCGCCGACTATCCTGGCCGCCATCTCCCGGATCTCCGGAGTGATCTCAGTGTTGCCATAGGACCTCGTGTATTCCTGGTAGAGGGCAGACTCCTTGTCGTACTCGCCAACGTTGTCCGGGTCCACAGTAAACCTTTGCTCGTGGCGGGTAAAGGTGAACTTGATCTGGATGAACAGGTCCTCTGTCAGGTCCTCCATCGGGATCTCCATGTACACCAGACCGATGTCTTCGTCGATGCTTGGCGGCTGCTTGACCCACTTGTCTGGAACAATCGACTCTATCGTTACCTGGGTCTGTGGCCCGGTGATGATCGGAACGGGGAACCAAACGCGATAGGTGCCTTCCTGTCGCAGCTCGCTTCGCGGTATGGACACAGTGTGGATGCCGCGATAGGTGACAGGCTTCTGATACGGCTTCCAGAAATCCTCCGGCTCTTCGACGGCGATCTCGTTTATGCCGCGAACTACCTCACCGTAAAGCTGGTTGGACACATCATCAGCGTGCATGATCTCCATGTACCGGTACTTCAGGTTGGCTGCAGCGTCCCCCATGTAGTGTTCCTGACCATCCCAGAAGTAGTGCTGGATCTTCCCGCTTGCGATCCAGCCCTCGATCTGCTCCTTGGTGGCCACTGGAAAAGCCTGCTGGAGATGATCCTTGAGCAGTCCGTTGGTGAGAGGATACGTGAACTCGAAGAGAGCCAATCTCTGCAAGGCCTCGCTGCATAGGGCCGCGAGTTCCATGTTCCCCTCTTCCAGCAGCAGCGGGAGCGCTTGCCCGTAGAGGTCAGCCGCCTCGCCGAAGCTCCTTTGCTCCTCGAGGCCTTGAGCCTTCCGGTATAGGTCTTCGCCAGCTGTCAGATCGCTTCCGTCAACAGCCTTGGCCGTTACTCCGAACACATCGCACGGCACACCGATCAGCTCAATCAGGCTTCCAGCAGGGGCATAGACGTCACCGCTGTCCACGAGGCTGTCGTAGATGCCACCGCGCACGTCAAACACGATGACACGGCCCTTGTCCGGCACATCGAAGTGCAGGATAGCATCGAAGCCGACAGTCAGCCACTCGTTGAGGCCTTCGGTGCCGATGGTCACAGCGTTGGCTCCGGCGGCCATTGAGACGGCCAGCTCCATAGGCATATAGACTGCCCCGGACAACCACGCCCAGGTAGCGCCATCGCGCTCATACAGGACGAGCTCGGTGAGATCCCTCATGTACTTGATCGGCATACCGGCGTGGGTGGCAGACTTCACCAGTTTCACTCCACTGAAGTTTACGTATCCAGGCAAATCAGGGATCTGACTGGAGCTGATCACGTGAGTCTCGACGACCACGGCAGCTTCGAAGGCCTGAACATTCCGCCGCAGCCATATCCTGTTGTCCAGAGAGACGAGCAGGTTCAGGGGGTTAGCTGGAGGTGTGAGTTTCTGCGCTATAACGTAGTTGTCTATAGAGTGGTCCACCAGATAGACGTCCTCGCCTACGGCGGCGAAGTAGTACCTGCGGCTACCGGAGCAGAAGAACCCGTTGTTGTACACAGCGGAGATCATGACAGACTCGTTGCCGCCGTCGACACTGTACACGGTCAGCTCGCCTTTATCACTATCCAGGGCAACTCGAAGGAGCGAGGCGCTGTCGGCATAGTATCCAGAGTAGTCCATGATCTCCGGCGGTATAGGCTGCGGCTCTATTGGCATCTCGACTGCCTTCTCCTCCTGGGCAATGAGTCCCTTTTCGGCCAGGTATGCCGACAGAATGCGGAGAGCGATCGTGTTGGCGCCGAAGTTCGGACCGGAACCGATCACGGCCACACTGATCCCCTGAGACGGTATGGTATACAGCATCGAGGAGTAGTGACCTGTGCCGCCGCTCTTGCCGAAGAGATGCATGCTTTCAGTGTACGGCGTCAGGTCAGCGTAGTCCCAGCTAAGGCCAAAGGGAAAGCAGTCTCCGAGCAGTTTGCCCTCAAGCTCACTGGGCTGCCTCTTCAGCATCTCGATTCGTGACTCCTCCGACAGGAGCGACGAGCCCTCCGCGAACAAATCGGCGAACCGACACAGATCCTCGGCTGTTGATGACAGGCCACCTGAACCGAGCACAGACAGTACCTCCAAGGGCTCGCTCTTGCCATCAAGCCTGTAGTACTTCGCGGTAGCCATGGATTTCGGGATGCGGCCGACGCCGGGGCCAGTGTGGCTCATCGCCAACGGATCGAAGATTCTCTCGGCCAGGAAGTCAACATAGCTGTCGCCGGACACACTCTCTACGATCATCTCCGCCAACGTGAACCCATCGTTACAGTAAACCGCGAGCTCCCCCGGCCGGTTCTTGAGTGTAGACTTGGACAGGGCTTCCAAGAGCTCGACAAATACGCTCTCGTTGTACTCGTAGCCGAAACAGTTCCAGAATATGGACCCCGGAAGACCCGATGTGTGGTTGAGGAGCATCCTCACAGTGATGTCCTTGTACCGCTCATCGGCCATTGTGAACTCAGGAAGATAGGTCGTCACCGGTGAGTCCAGATCAACCTTGCCCTCGCCCACTAGCATCATGATGGCCACGCCCACGAACATCTTGCTGACTGATCCAATGTTAAAGATGGTGTTCGTATCAACCGGGATGCCATTTTCGCGGTCGGCCATTCCAAAGCCCTCGGAGTAGACTATCTCGCCATGGTCCATAAGAGCAACGGTAGCGCTGCCTGCGGTTCCTGTGGTGATCGCTTTCCATATTTCGGTACGAGCGGTGGCTGCGGTCTTGGGAAACGCGTCACTTGCCGATCCACATGCTGACAGGAACAGACTGGACAGAAGCACGAGTGTGAGTAGACAGGTCCTCATCCGGCGGGTCACTGCTAAAGACATTGTACGCCTCCTAACTCTGATTGCGCATCAGTGGTATAGAGAGTCACCCGCTTGGTTTTGGCAGACTGATATCTAGGCAAGCGAAGTACTGCTGGGACAGGCGATTTGCTACTCTGTATGGAAGCTCTGCTGTGCTAAGGGGCTGCCGGACAGATGCCTGTACCTATTCCCTACGAAATGGCAGAATCCTTGTTCGCTTCACGCGCTTGTTGCGGTTCCCGTCCTTAGCTATTCGCCCAGGCTCACCGGGCCGCGAGCTGCCACTTTTCGGGCTTGGGAGCAGGTTCCAAGTCCTGCCTCGTCGAATGAGTCTTCCATCGCACAAGAGTGGCGATCTTGGTCGCAGAGACCACGGAACGAGAAGGTAAAGATGTGGCTGTAGCATCTGCGAGCGATCTGAGTGCGAGGGGGATGCGGGTGTTTGGCAAGGACAAGCAGTGCGCCCTGAGTAGGGAGCAGGTAGAGGAGAAAGCCCAGGCTCTCCTCAGTCGGATGACACTTGAGGAGAAGGTCTTCATGTTGAGCGGCAACTGGGACGTGATTTCCAGTGCGATCAGGCATGGCACCGTGCGGGACGTGCCAACCACCACGAATGGATGCCCTCGACTTGGCGTACCGCCGATTACGTTCACTGACGGACCTCGCGGCGTTACTATGAACCGCTCGACTTGCTTCCCTGTCCCGATGGCGCGAGGCGCCAGCTTTGACCGCGACCTGGAGAGACGAGTCGGCGAAGCCATTGGCAAGGAAGCTCGCGCGCTCGGTGCAAACCTGTGCGCCTGCGTCTGCATGAACCTGCTTCGCCACCCCGCCTGGGGACGCTCCCAGGAAACCTACGGGGAGGATCCCTTTCATGTGGGCGAGATGGGCAGGGCTCTTACAGCGGGTGTGCAGGAACACAATGTGATGGCATGCGTCAAGCACTATGCAGCCAACAGCATAGAGAACTCGCGTTTCTTCGTGGATGTAAAGGCCGATGAGCGAACCCTGCGTGAGGTTTATCTGCCGCATTTCAAGAAGGCTGTCGATGCCGGCGCGGCGTGCGTCATGGGCGCGTACAATCGCGTCAACGGAGACTACTGTTGCGAGAACAAAACTCTGCTCAACGATATTCTGAGAGACGAATGGGGGTTCGAGGGTTTCACGATCTCTGACTTCCTCGGCGGCGTCCGAAGTACAGAGAAAGCCATAGAAGCTGGCATGGACATAGAGATGCCGGTGCCTGCCTACTACGGCCGCAGTCTCCTAAGAGCAGTACAGGAGGGCACCGTGCTTGAAGAGACGGTCAACGACTCAGTGCTGAGAATACTGCGGACTCTGCTGGTCTTCGAGAATTGCCCAGACAAGACGGATTACAGCAGGGAGCTTGTGGCGTGCAAGGAGCACGCGGAACTCGCCCGGGAAGTGGCCGAGAAGTCGATGGTGCTGATCAAGAACACGAATGGGGTTATGCCGTTTGGCAAAGGCGTCAGGCGTATCCTGGTTGTCGGGGATCTAGCAGCCAAGGGGGTTACAGGCGACAAAGGCTCCAGCAAGGTTGATCCGCCCTATGTCATCACCCTGGTTGAGGGACTACGCAGGTACTTCGGCCCAAGCGTCCAAGTCGTCCATTTCCGCGAGGTGGAACTCGACAGGGCGGCGGCCGAGGCTGGCCGGGCCGACTGCGTGATCATAGCAGTTGGCAATGACGCACACGATGAAGGCGAGTTCCTGCTGCCGCAGGATGATGAGCTCTCCTATGCGGATGTCCTGAGCAAAGGCTATCGCAACATGGGCAAGCCCCTCAAGAGCATCCTCATCAAACCTCTGATGAAGTCGGCAGCGAGACCGTTTCTGTCAAAGACTTCGAAGCTGGGCGGTGACAGGCAGAGCCTCTCGCTCAAGCCAGCCCAGATCGAGTTGATCAAGAGGATGGGCAGCATCAACCCGAATACCGTCGTGACACTGACCTGCGGCGGCATGGTCATGACAAGAGAATGGGAGGATTACGTTCCGGCGATTCTGTACAGCTGGTATTCGGGCATGGAGGGTGGCAATGCTCTGGCCCGTGTCCTGTTCGGAGACGTGAATCCCTCCGGCAAGCTGCCTTTCACCATTCCCCGCGAAGAAGGCCATCTCCCGTATTTCAGCAGCACTGACCGTGAGATAACCTACGACCTATACCATGGATATACCCTTCTCGACAAGTATGGGCATGAGGCGGCATACCCCTTTGGCTTCGGTCTATCGTACACGAGCTGGGAATACGGTGAGCCTCAGCTCACGAGAACGGATAGACAAGTGGTGGTATCCGTCGAACTGAGGAGTACAGGCCCCGTGGCGGGCGCAGAGGTAGTCCAGGTCTATGTCGGAATGAAGCAGTCGGCTGTGGACCGCCCAAAGAAGCTGCTCAAGGGCTTCGAGAAGGTACACTTAGAGCCGGGCCAATCGAAGATCGTCTCGATCCCTGTAGAGATCGACGAGCTTCGCTACTACTGCAGCGAGCGGAAGACATGGATACTGGAGCCCGGAACCTATCTCTTCTACGTCGGCTCGAGCTCTGATGACCGCTCTCTGAGGGTACGGGCCTTGGAGATCTCCGACGGCGACACAAGCCAGACAGCCTCATCAAGCGGTCTGGCACCATAAGGTCTGGCACGGCGGCCTGGCGTCATTAGGCCTTGAGCCATTAGGCCTGGCCCGATGGTCGCCGCGAGTGACAAGGCCCGGCGTGATAGGGCCGGGCCGCCAGCCAGCGCACGAACAGCAGCTCTGATCGTTACTCTTCCTTGGACGACTCTCGACCTCAGGGAACCGGGCGTGCCAAATCCCTGTGTCCGCAATGCGGACAGATCGCATAGCTCCGATCATAGCTCGCCTTGCAGTTTTCGCACGTTTTTCGTTCTGTCCGGACAGATGCTGCTTGATGCGCGTCTCCAGCTTCTGTGCTTCCGTCGGAATCATCTCCAGGATGTCTTCTTGGTTGCGCAGCAAAGTGATGAACGCGCCCAGCACAGCTACGATCGGTATGCAGTCAAGAACACCGGCGACGAATGCCCAGAACGAACCGGTCGAGAGACCTGCGATCACCGCAAGAATCAGTTTGATCGCCACAGCGACGTAGAGGAAGATGACCAGGTACTCTGAATGCATGTGCATGCTATAACCCCCTTTACTGCATATGTGGAGGTGGTCTCGTTCATGAATGTTCCAGGAATGTGAGTCATCTCCACGGCCTGTTACATGTATATTCTAGCGATGAGAACATTTTCCTTGGAAGTATGGCGCACGGTCGAGGTATCGCGCCCAGCGGAGTGTAGCGCGCTATGCAGGCAGAGCGGATGGTCGAGGAACAGGGCATGGTGGAGGTTCAGCGCATGGTGACCAGAGCGATGGAAAACGACCTGGAAGAGCTGCTGCGGCTAATTGGTCCTCTGAAGACCCCTGTTGAGGTCAGAGAGATCGAGATTGCCAGAATAGGCCCGGACGGCACGGTGTCTCCGAAGTGCCCTGACTTCATCGTAGACTCTACAGACATAGTCGCAGAGGTGGTGAGGTGGCTCAACAGCCCCGACACCTATCGATTCAGGCTTGGGAATGCAGTTGAGACTTGACGAGACACGGGCTATCGGCGAAGCTGAGACAGGATAGAAGCAAGCGCTATCAGTGAGGCCAGGATAGGGCAGCAGCGGAGGGTAGCTACAATGGCTGTATCAACAGATGTGCGTGTGATCATCGTGAGTGGAACGATCGGAGCTGGCAAAAGCGCTGTAGCATCAGAGATGTCAGACATCTTGTGCGAAAGAGAAGTCCCGCATGCCTATGTGGACCTCGATTCGCTCTCGTGGTCGTGGCCGCCGATAGGACAGTTCAACAACGTCTTGGCCTTCAAGAACCTGGCCGCAGTCTGGGCCAACTACCGCGAAGCTGGCTGTGAGCGCTTGATCGTGTCCCATGTGGTTGAATGCTCCGATGAACTCGACTGTTACAGGCAAGCTGTGCCAGGCGCCTGTATCATGGTCTGTCGCCTGGTCGCTTCGCAGGCGACCAGGGAATCGAGGATCCGTCAGCGCGAGATCGGCGCGGGACTGGAATGGCACCTGAATCGAACTGCGGAGTTGGAGGAGATACTTCAGAAGGCGTCGGCAGAGGATTTCCAGGTAGAGAACGACGGCCGTCCGATCCGCGATGTTGCACTCGAAGTTCTTGAGAAGGCCGGATGGTTGTAGCGGGCATTCGCACCGCATGCACGAAATCGTGTCGTTACCTGCGTTGTCATGCATGCTGTGGCCAATCGGTGTCGCAATCGCACAAAACATAGCCATTTATGATACCATTATAGCCATATATGATACCATTTATCGCTGCTTGATTCGATCGAAGGCGAAGACAGTGATCTCTGACCGCTCAGCAACGGCAGAGCCCAATGATTAGACCCGGTCATGAAGTCCAGTGCCCGATCTTCTCCCACGTGGCGCTTCTGCCCGATTTGATGCACCTTACTTGGCCACTGGCCTTGAACTCACTAAGTACTCGCTTGAGTGTTGGACGACTCACGCCTGGACAGGCGCGTGCCAAATCCGCGAGTCGGAAGACGGTTGGGAGCCGGTGAAGAGCATCCTTGGCCATTTGGGTCTTGGCACCGTGAGACCAGGCGAGTTCACCAACTCGCTGTTCGAACTCGCGGTAGGCACCGAGAAGCACTACTCCAAGGAAGTACTCCCACCAGGGGAGCAGGCTGTGTTCTCTCTTATGCCAACCCTGAGATGATTTGTAGAGCGCGTCGTAGTACCCTTCCCGGTGGTCCTCGATTATACGTTCGAGGCTTATGTACCGGCCGACCTCATAGCCCGATTGGTAGAGCAACAGCAGGGACAAGAGCCGAGCCATTCTGCCGTTTCCGTCGGTGAAGGGATGGATGCACAGGAAATCCAGTATGTACGTAGCGATGAGAAGCAACTGATCGATCTCCTGTCTCTCTATGTGTTCACGGAAGGCCATATGGAGTCGGTCCATGGCTTCGGCTGTTAGGTATGCCGGAGTTGGTGTGAAGCGAACAAACTGCGTCCCATCGGGCCGGGTTTCGGAGATCACATTGTCTGTGAGCTTCCATCGTCCCCCCTGCTGGGCGGTAAACTTATAGAGATCGCGATGAAGCTGGAGGACTGTGTTGACGGTGAATGGGATATTCGCGTAGTTGGTGTGTATTGTAGCTACAACGTCACGATATCCCGCGATTTCCTGCTCGGACCGGTTTCTGGGTGCGGTCTTGTGCTCGGCGATCCTTTCCATTCGGTCCTCTGGTGCCTTGATTCCCTCGATCCGATTGGATGATACTGTGCTCTGAATGATCGCCGTGCTGCGCAACGAGTCAAGCGCTTGAGGCACCTGCTGTTTGAAGAGCGTCTCCTTGCCTTTGTACTCTCCTATAGCGCGAACAGTGCGCAGGAGTGAATGAGGTATTGGATGTCTCTCCAGGAACCCTTGCTCGAACGAATGCATGGCTTATACTCCACTTCGACCAGAATAGTGTCTCGTGAGAGCCGGTCTGCAGGCTTCCCTTTGGATTCAGGCTCGCTGGGTCCCACAGCTCTTGCTCACATCTTCGCTCTTAAGTAGCGAACTCCTTTTCCTGGTATTGGCTGTCGCCTGCCTTGTCAGGCAGACAGACGAGGGATCCTGACCAATACCTACTTCACTGTGTTTAGGATTCCCTTAGCGAAGTTCATCCGACGCAGTAAGAACACGACCAACGCGATCTCAGCGTTGAGCCAAAGCCGCGCCAGTTTCCTGCAACTCGAGCGCCATCAGGGGATGGGTGGTGAAACGAGGAGTTGCACAGCTGTACGAGGCAGGTGAAACGACCTGCAGAGCAGAAGGATTTGGCAGGAACGGTAAGAACAACACTGACCGGCGGATCGAGGGATGGCTGACAATCACGGCAGCGAGCGGTTGGATTCTTGAGCCTGGGAAGCTGCTGATGATCGCGATCCGTCCGCATGGGACAATTGCGGCGGAGTTCTACCTGTCCATACCCGCCAAGCCTGCTCCAGGCCCTCATCTGCTGCAGGTCGAAGTGACAGCTGACGACGAATTGCTTGCCAGGGCCGCCTTTGACCTTCGCGATGGTCTTCTTTTTCTTGTGGATAGAGGAGATTGACAGTGTGAAGTGGAATACGGGCAGTCTTTCGGCACAGGCGATCACAGCCAACCCGCAGCGTCGGTACCTTAGGAGGAACGGGAAATGAGTCAGCCCATAGTCGTCGAGTACGACCCTACTTGGCCGGACGAGTTCAAAGCCTTGGCGGCAGTTCTTCGACCAGCCGTCGAAGGTCTTGCCCGCGAGATCCATCACGTGGGGAGCACATCGATACCGGGTATGCCCGGCAAACCGGTGATCGACATAGATATCGAGTTGCTGCCGGGTGTGCCGATTGAGGAAGCAACCGCCGCCCTGGCGCCTTTGGGATATGTGTTCAATGGTGATCAGGGCATAAAGGACAGATATGCGTACAAGCGGGTGTCGGCTGCCGTGCCGTTTTGTGAGCACCGCCAGGAATGGCCTTATCACCATCTGTACGCATGTCCGCATTACTCGGAGGAGCTTGCTCGCCACCTGGTGTTCAGAGACAGGCTGAGGGAGAGCGCAGAACTGCGCGAAGCCTACATAGCGATAAAGCAAGAAGCGTTGCGCAGAGCTTGCGGAGTCAGGCAGGTCTATGTTGACGAGAAGCAGCGACTGGCCAGCGAGTTCGTCCGCCAGGTGGTCAGCGGCAGGTAGCCGACTCGACAACAGCGGCACGCGGGCCGCTGTGGAGACACCATGTTCTTGGCTAGGAGCACTCCAACTGCGATCACTCTCCAGCTATTCCCGTGCGTTCTACGCTCTGCACGAAGTGATTCTGCAGGAACAGATAGAGCACGAGAAGAGGAGCTATCGACAGCAGAGTCCCAGCCAGGCGGATTGACTCGTTGAGGGCGCCGCCGTAGCTGACGTCTGAGTCGGGGTAGTACTTCATGAACGTGCTGGCAAACTCCCTCAACTGTATGGGCAGTGTGCGCGCAGCCGTGCCCGACAGGAGGGGAAGCTGTGTGGTCTCGTTCCAGAACCAGACAAAGGAGAACAGGAACGCGACCACGATTGCGGGTATAGCCAGTGGAATCGCGACCCTAAGGAAGACGTCGAGCCTGCCGGCCCCGTCTATCATGGCGGCTTCGTCTAGCGCCTTTGGGTAGGAAGAGAAGAACTGATAGTATATGAGCAGAAACAGTGAGCTCTTGACGCCCTGCCCACCCAGTGCCGTGATCATCGTCGGCCACACGGTGTTGATCATCCCGTAGCTGTTGAACAGCATGTAACGGGGAATGAGGGTGACGGCCGACGGAACCAGAAACACCAGGACGATCAAACCGATCCAGACCTTCTTCAGGGGCACCTCAAAACGGCCGAGGCCGTAACCGGCAAAAGCAAGTGTGATCGTCTGCAGAAGCGCGGGGAACAAGGAGAAGATCAAGGAGGTCCTCAATGCTTCCCAGTAGTGCAGGGTTCGGGCGGCCCTGGCGAATCCTTCGAGACTGACCCGATGAGGAATCCAGGCCACTGTAGCGTCTACGAGATCCTTCGTATCCATGAAGCTCGTCGATATCATGTAGAGCATGGGGTAGATGAACACGAAACCCATGCCCAGCAGAATTCCATACAAGCCCATATATGAGAGGAGTCCGGTCCGCTCCTTTGTTCCAAGCAGCAGTTTTCTACCGGCGATCATCTGTAAGAACGCCTCCTCCCTTCTCTCTCGACCAGAATCAAAGCGGTAACGCCGATCAGCAGCAGCTGGGCCAGAGCGAAGATCCACGACATAGCTGCGGAATAGCTGTAGGGCCGGTGGACTTCGCGCAAGTGAGCGATGATGTTAACGTTGGTCGGATCCGAAGACACAGCGGCCATCTCCACAATCGTGTACACAGCGGTGATCACAATGGTCGGTCTGAGGTGGGGAAGGGTGATGCGCCAGAACATCTCCCATCCAGTCGCTCCGTCGATGGACGCAGCCTCATACATGCTGCGGTCGATCTTCTGCAGAGTCGCGAGGAAGATCAATATCTGCACTCCCGAGAACCACATGGTGCGAATGAGATTGTCCATGAAGATCCCCAGGTACTTCACGCTTGGACTGCCAATGAAGATCCGCAGATACCGCCAAAGGAGGCCGTAGTCCATCGTCAGCTTCATCGCATCAGTTTCCGTCACTAGTTGGGTCAATACGGGTCCGGACATGATAATGACCGGCAAGAAGAACACGGCACGGAAGAACGCCCGCCCGTAGAACTTCGTGTTCAGCAGCAGTGCGATGATCAACGAGAATACCAGCACGACCGGGAGCCCTGTCGCGATCAAGAACAAGCTGTCGAGCAGGTCGGGAACAAACTCCGTGTCTTGCCTCAGGGCGTAGATGTAGTGCCTGAGGCCCACATAGATCAGCTCGATTCCGCTCACTTTGATCCTGACGTCACAGAAGCTGATGACGAGCGAGTAGATCATAGGATACAGAGTGAGAAAGGCAAAGCCTATGAGCCATGGAGAAAAGAAGGCCAGCCCTGCCAGGCCGCTGCGTGTCTTCATGCTCTGCATCGCTCTGCACCGCACTACCGAATCATTCCTCTCTTGACAACCAGGTAGTCATGAGGCAAAACCGTGCCATGCCCGGTCTCCCAAAGACCATCGGTATAGTTGATCAGTATCCTAGTTCCGTCCTCATATGTCACTTGGACACGCCCGAAGTCCTCTGCAGTGTGCGCCACGATGCGCAAACCTGCCACAGTCTCCAGCGCAGCCTTTACGTACGTGTAGGCTTCGAGGATGTATTCCCTCCAGTCGTCGAAGCAGGTCGAGTAGAAATCCTCTGAAGCGGTGCGGGCAAGTGCACTGCTCGGGGCCGCAGTGATGACAAACGACGGGCAGACGCCATATTCGACCATGCGGAGAAGGCGGTCGCGTTCGAAGTAGCCCGTGTTGAGGAACGGGCCGAACAGAGCGATACTCCCCTTGAGCACGATCGGCAGAAACGGAACTGTGTCCGTCTCGAACAGGTACTGCCCGCCGACAAGCGGGAAGTCGAGGAAGGTATCAGCATATGGCCAAGCGATTTGGTTCGGTGTGTACAGGGCCAGGCCATGACTCGGGTGTTTGCCGCTCTCATGTCCGCCTTGCCGCTCGGCGAGTCCGCCTAGCTGCTCGTGGATTCCGCCTTGCTGCTCGGAAAGCCCGCCCTGCTGCTTGCGAAGCTCATTCAGGAGTGACAGGAACCGCTGCATGTTGTCTGCCCGGGTGCTTTCCTTTCCAGTAGAGTAGTCGCCGAACAGGCGGCTGCCCAACTGATCAACCGCAGCGCCATATCCGCTGAATACCCGGGTATGCTGAAGTGTCGCTTGTTCGATGACGTCAGGGCGGTAGAGGTAGGTGTCCGGGTACAGTGCAGTGCGGTTGTCCCGCTGGATGCGGATCGGGTTCTTGTTCATTGAGTGTGCAGCCTGCAGACGCAGGTTGATCTGGTCCTCGTTTGCCCTCACCGGATCGATGTACAGCAGCAGCCGTCCTCCAGCTGAGAACTCCTCTCGCAGTCCATCGATCCCGCCTTGCAGTCCTTCGATACCCTCTCGCAGGTCCCCGATTCCCCCTGGCAGTCGCTCGACCTCTCGCCGCAGGTCCTCGAGTTCCTCCAGGCTGCCGAGGCGGCTGTTGAGAGATCTGCCAGCGACGTTGCCGTCGGTGTAGTTCCTGAGCACCACCAGCAGGTCGTCGACGCCACCTGCGCGAAGAGACTCGATGATGCCCTTGGCTTCGCTGACAGTGGTGAACGTGCGCCATTGCTTCCACAGCGCCACCGGCCGAACGTCTGCACCCAAGATGCAGATGTGCAGGTGAATCTCGTCGAGCGAACGCCCAAGAGTGCCATCGGCCGTGAGCAGATCCCTGTAGAAGACAGCCATTTGGTCGTAGTCCGCCTGGGCCCCACAGAGCAGATACAGAGACTGCTTCGGCGTGAATATGTTCATGTGTTCCTGGGGCACCAGGGCACCCGCCCCTGAGCGCGTGGCGGTTCGGCTGTAGCTCTGGCGGTACTCGAATCGTGCCATGATGCTGTTGTATCTCATGTTGTTCAGGCCTGCAGGCGTCGCTACGATAGAGGCGTAGTGCGCGCCTTCCTCGATGACACACAGCAAGCCGTCTTGCCTGATCCCATGAACAATGCCGTACACTGGTACAAGAACCTGGTTTGGAGAGACGACGTAGTCATTGGGTCTGCTGGTGCCGAGCGATTGCGGCTCCGAGAGCTCACCCACAGCGAGGTCTGTGCCGTAGATTCTGTTGTCATAGCCCGCGACGTAGCTTCCTGGCGGACGGAAGCGCATCAGGGTTCCGGGTCCGTCAGGGAGCAGGAACCAGCCTTCTATCTCATCGCCGAATACGCTTCCGAGGAACGGCATGAAGGCCAGAGACTTCAGTCGATAGCTGCCTCGCTCTATCACACTGCCTTCTTCGAGCTCGAATGTGATTTTGTTGCCCACAAGCCGGACGCTGCCCGCGAGTGCAATGCTCAGTTGCTCGAAGTCCGCAGAGAACGCAAAACCGTCTTCCAGAAGAGAATACTCAACCTTGGCGTTTCCAAGGAGTCCATAGCGCCGTTCGACGTTGCGGGAGTCATAGACCTCGATGGACACGATAGAACCAGCGTAGCTCCTCCAGGATGCATTGAGATTGCGTGCGCCCTCGAGCGGTATGGCGCCCCACACATAGCCTGTGCGGAGGTCCACGATCCGGATCGTGTGATAGGCTTCCGACAGCCAGAGTTCGGCCACGTCTGTCCTGGCTACCAGTTGGAACCCATCGGTGTCGAGAGTGCTCGTCACTGTCTTGATCTCACCATAGGGCTGCACGTGGCGGTTGGAGGCTATCTCCATGGTTTGACGGTCGATCGGCGCAACGGTCATGCCTTCGGCCCTCGCTGCGTTGCCGCAGGTAAACACCGCGAGTATCGGCAAGAGCAATCCGAGCAGTGACAAGAACACTCCGAATACTGGCAGGCGCACTCCGAAAACCGACGTGAACGCCATCGAACGCCTAGACACGGTACCGCACCTCCTCCGCGAGCGTGGCAACGAAGCCCACCAGTTCACTCCACATCATGTAGAGCACGACCATCGCAGTTGATGCCAACACCATAAAGAAGGCTGTCAGAGCCAGGTTCTTCACAGTTCCTCCAACTGAGTAGGCATGTATTTCCTTGGCTGCCGTGAACACGAGGACGAACGTGTACCCATTGATCACTAACTTGAGCAGGCGATGCACAAACGCCTCATTCAGCGTCAATGCGTGAGACAGGAGCGTTGTGAACGGGGTCACAACGATGTAGAAGGACAGTGCGTAGGCCATAGCGACGAACACGTTCCTGAACGATCCTTCTCCGTCGCTGATGGAGCTGACGAAGTAGTTGCCTATAACAAACAGTGCGACAGGAATCAGCGCCAATGCAATAATGACCGCCGGGTTCGCCCACGTCTCCGCGAACCTCATTGAGTTGAACATCGGAGCCGTCAGTATGCTGTCCACCAGCCACACCGCGAGGGCAAGAACGTACAGAACGCAGGCCGAAAGAACGCTCCCGCGTGCGCCTGCCCTCAACTCGTACAGCGCATCGACTGGGTTGTACACCATCCGCTTCATGAAGCCCAGATCTGACACCAGGCGATAGCGAGTCGACAGCTTCCGCCACGCGTGCAAAGCTGCGCTGAGGAAGTCGCGCCTGCTGCGGACTATGCGGATCAGCAGAAGCACCAGCCAAAGCGCGGCAAATGAAACGATCAGCGCGGGGAGACGGCGCATGAGCCAGGCGTTGCGCAGTTCCCAGTAGGCGTCGGAGGCATAGTCGAAGTCGCGCACGAGCTCGAGGTGGTACTTGGCCTCTGCGTAGCGGCCGGTCTGCCATAGAGCGAGTCCGTAGCCCCAATGGGCAAAAGCTGCTCGAGGCGTCAGGCGCAAGAACTCGAGCCAGATGCTCTCCGCATCCGCATACCTGCCTTCCTGGTAGTGAACGAGTCCTAAGTGTATGCTCTGTGCGAAGCGTGTGGGCACGTGCGGCTGCACCACCCCGCGGTGCTTGTCGAGCACGAACACGTTGTAGTCGTCGTCCACTTCTATGGAACTGACTACACTGGTCAGGCCGTTGCGATCCGATGAGACGGCCCGGCCGCCAAACGCGAACAGGTAACGGCCGTCCTTGTCATATTCAGTAATAGCCCCTGTGTCCGTTACGGCAAATATCTCTCCATTCTTGCCGATGGCGACGTCCACGAAGTTCGTTTCGCCGAAGAACGCCGAGGTCTTCATGATATTGACACCCGCCATGTTGAGCTTCTTGAGTGACTGGCGAGCGTCGAACTGCGTGACTGAGTAGATAAGGTTCTCCTTTGACACCTCGATGTTCACAACGCTGAGGGGATTTCTGAGCGGCTGCTGTTGCCGCTGCTCCTCTGTGAAGATGAGGTCTTCGATCCACTCCCTCAGGGTGGGGCGCCTCGCCTCGTTTGCTCCAAAAAAGCCGGCAAAGACCCCACTGGCATCGAATTGGAGGATCCCTTCATGCGTTCCTTCGCTGGTCGCGTAGATGTTTCCGTACTTGTCCACATCGACCTTTCGAGGCTTGTAAGGGGTGGATTCGCCGAAGAGCAAGGCATCGGGTCGTCCGATGGTCTGCACAACTTCATTGCCGTCTGGGTTCAGGATGACGATCGCCCGGGCGCCGTAGTCTGCCACGACGACCCGCCCGTCAGCCAGAACCGAGACTCCGGTGGGTTGCTGCAGCAGGCCCACGCCCAGGAAGTCCGCTTGCCCAGTGTCCATCTGGAAGCGTACGATCCTTCTGTTGCCGGTGTCTGCAATGTACATCGTCTTTCCCACGATGTGCAGATCCTCTGGTGACTTCATGTTCAGCTCTCGCAGTATCACACTGCTCGGGATGTATGCGCTGTGGGTCCTCACGTAGTGGAAGTCTATGCCCATCGTGTACGTATGCGCAGTCGACTCTAGCGCATCGGCAGGGAAGCTGGCCATGATCAGTATGATGTTGACTAGCACAGCGATCCGCTTCATCCCGGCCCCTCCTCACTTCATGCCCGAATGCGCCATCGAGTTCATCACCCGGGACTGCAGGAGGATGAACAGCACCAGGTTAGGCACGAACAGGATGAGCGTTCCCGCGGCCGCGACGCCCATGCCCGCGACAGCGCTTGCAGCACTTCCGGCTCCAGTCAGCGCGCCCACCATGTCGTAGGCGTTGCCTCCGCCCACCGTGAGGGTGGTCAAATAGAACGCGAAGTTCTTCATTGCTTCGTTGTTGATGTAGTACACCGATGCTTCAGTCGAGTTCCACGCCGACTGGAAGGTGAGTGTAGCCACGGTGGCCAGAGCAGGCGCTATATTGGGCATGGTTATCCTGGTCACGATGAAGTAATCACTGGCGCCGTCTACGTACGCAGCCTCGATCATCGAGTCCGGTATCTGGTCGATGAACTGCTTGACCAGGAATAGTCCGACAGGCATGGCCAGCAGTGGAATAATGGAGGAGAGGAAGCTGTCTATCAGTCCCAGTTTCTCGATTATGAAATATCGAGGTATAGCCACAGCGACCGGAACGAACATCAGGGAGATCGTGTTTAGCTCAAACAGCATCCTCTTCAGGCGGTACCGCTTCTTGCTCATGCAGAAAGCTGCGGCCGAAGTGATGAACAGATTCAGGACGACCACCGACAGCGTAGAGACAAGGCTGTTGAACAGGTATCGTGAGGCCGGGATCGCCTTGTTAGCTGATGTTGCAGCCAGATTCGCGAAGTTCTGAAGAGTCGGCCGCGTCGTGATGAACCTCGGTGGGTACAGAAACAGCTCATCCAGCGGCTTGAACGCGTTTGAGACTATGAATAGTATGGGAAGCATCATGACCGCGGCCACCGGAATCAGATAGGCCAGGAACTTCAGCTGGCCCCGGTCGAAACGAGTAGGGTTGATGCCGATGACCCGAATCCGATTTCTTCGAACTGTCCTGCTCACTTAGGCATCCTCCCTTTCGCTGAACATCCGTTTGGCGATCTTGGAGATACCGTATATGATCAGCAAGAGCACGACCGATACGGCCGCGGCATATCCCATCTCATATCGAATGAAGCCGTAGTCCTCTATGTGTGAAACCAGCAACTGTCCAGCGTAGCCGGGTGTCGGGTTCTGGCCGCCCGACAAAACTACGCCGATGGACCCATTCTGGAAGGTGCCGATGACCGTCATGACAGCGCCGAAGAGCATCTGCGGCTTGACGGCCGGGATGGTCACATACATGATTTCCTGCCAACGGTTGGTCACTCCATCGATGTATGCGGCTTCATACAGCTCTCTGGGCGTGTTCAGTATCCCCGCCAGCATGGCGAGGAAGCCGATGCCCATGGACGACCACAGCGATACGATGATCATTATGGGCATCAGAGTGGCGGGGCTGGTCAGCCAGGCTACGGGTGTCTGTATCAGGTCATGCTTCAGAAGGAAGGCATTCAGGTATCCAACCTTGTCCTCGCTGAACAGCACGCGCCACACCGAGCTCATCATGGCAGTGCCTGTGAGCGACGGCGAATACAGGATCACTGCCAGGACAGTGCGCCATCCACGAGTGAGTTGTGCCAGCGACCAGGCCATGAAGAACGACAGAAGGTATCCGCCGATGCCGACCACCAGTGAGAACAGCACCGTGTTGGGGAGCGCGTGCTGCATGAAGATCACGTCTCTGGTCAGGAGGTCGACGTAGTTCCTGAGCCCGACGAGGTTAGGCGTCTGAATCGCGTTGAAGTCTGTGAAGGATAGTCCGACTGCGACTAGCACCGGAAGCACGACGAACAGACCAAACAGCGTCAGAAACGGCAACTGCAGAACCAACACGCTGTGGCGGTCAAGGAACGCCCGGCGGGGCAGGACGGACGCCGCTTTCGGCTGCAAAGCGCCCAACTCTTGTTGCACACGCTTTCGCAATACCGGTGTCATTGTGCGGCCTCCTCTCGCTGCAGCGCCGCCTTGAGGTCCTCGACGGTGCGGTTGTTGTAGGGACGAATCATATTGCCGTTCGCGTCGACGAAGCCGAACTCGTAGAGCTTGCGGAGCATCTCCCTGTTAACCGCCATTTCCGCCTGATCGAGGGTGGGCATGAACGGCTCGCCGTCTCTGACCACCGATCCCCACAGGTTGCTTATCTCGCGCTCCATCATGTACCCTGCAATGTGGCGAGGGGTTTCCTTCTGCCAGTCCCGCCACATGGATAGAATGACCTGCTTGTGCTTTTCCGGGTATCCCATCTGATCGAACGCGACCAGGTTGGCAGTGTTCCACTTGTACTCTGGGCCGTACTTCCGCTGCAGCTCTGTTGCGAACCTCACCTGGGTCTCTGATGACAACCACCACTTGAGGAAAGCGTAGGCCTCATCAGGCATGTTCGTATTGGACAAGATCATCGTAGCCGTGTCAGCGGCGGCTTGGTACCGCAGAATGGTCCCGTCCTCGCTCTCGACGCCGGGCGCGAGCGCGATGTCCCACAAGTCTGCCAGTTCAGGCGCAGTCGTCTGAAGGAGCAGATAGGTGGCGAAGTCGGATATGCCAAGGGGTATCACGCCGGATCTGAAGGAGTTGAAGAAGTTCCTCACATTGATTGGCAACCCGTATACCCTGTACAGGTCGCACATTTCCCTCAGACCCTTGACCGTGCGCGGGTCGGTCAGTGTCGCAGACATGCCATCTGCGGAGTAGATATCTCCACCGTTTTGGTATACGAACGGCATAGTCTGCTGGAAGCCCTTGTAGCCTTCCATGTTTGTCGAGAGCGGAATGCTGAAGCTCATCGCGTTTCGATGGAGCGTGGGAATCATTGCCCTCACGTCGTCCATGGTCTGTGGGACTGAGAGCCCCAGCATCTCGAGTATGTCCTTCCGGTAGAACAGCACACGAAACTCATGGGTGTCGCAGGCCCCATAGATCCCGCCGTTGAACGCCATGGGAACCAGTGACTCCAGGTTGTACTCCTTGCTGTACCATGAGATGAAGTCCTCGTACTCAAGAAGGTTCTTGGCCAGTCCTCTCACGCCAAAATCGAAGGGATAGTGCGCAGCTATTCCCACAACCACGTCAGGATTTGTGCCCGACGCGTTTGCCAGGATGAGTTTGTCCTCTTTCGGCATGATCGAGAAGGTGACCCCGATGCCTGTCTGGGGCGTGAAGCTCGTTGCAGTCAGCTCTCGAAGCACCTCTACATACTGCGAGGACTTGTTGACCCAAACGGTCAGGCGACCGCCGTCTCCGCGCTTGGCGGTTTCGTTCATTACAGGAGTGAATGAGTGCAGGAATTGCTTGATGCCGGCCGCGAACCGCGCCCAGAGGCTCTCCTTGGGGGACGGGAGCTCCGCAACGCCGTCATAGATGTAGATCCTATCTATGCTCATGTTCTGTTCGGACAGTTTTGGCAAGAGCGATCCGAGCAACTGCGCAGCGGAGCTTGCGTCATCGCCAAGCAGGGCTATCCTGTTTGGGAGCCTGCGCGGATCGTCTTTCAACCGCTGCAGGTTCTGCGCCGCAAGAACTAGGTCGTTAGCGAACGTGGGCGGCGCGCCGCTGATCTCCCGCAGCGTCTCGTACATGCCGAGAAGCTCTGTCTGCCAGCGTTCAAGGTCGTCCAAGATGCCGGGCATATAGTTCAGTACGTTCCATGTGCGGTTCGCATCCATGCTGCTCGCAACATCGGTGTTTTTGCCTGTGAGCTTCTTGATCTGAAGCGTCGCCGCGTTCATTTCCCCAATGATCTCCGTGAGGCGGGCATACATCTGGTCTATTGGTTCTGCGGTCACCTTGACGGCGATAGTATTCGTACCTTTATCTAGGTACACGTAGTACGGCATCTCTTCTCGCTGAGCCCGGTTCTTCCCGAGAACCAGGTTGTCATAGATGTTCATACCGGTGTGCGGAAAGGCCAAGTCCCTGAACTCGATGAACGGCACCTTGCCGTTTATCTCGACGGTCCGAAACACCGGCATTCCAGGCTTCAGAGGTTGGGAATATGCAAAGGCAATGGCATAGAGGCCAGCAGTCTCTACCTCGAACTCATACAGCACCTTCTGGCCGACCTTGTTGAAGGAGGTGTGTGCAAGAGCGTTGATGCGTTGGACCACTGGGTCGCTCGGCGAGACGGCCATGTTCCTCACCGAAGTTCCTCGGATGAACGAATCGCTCTTCAGCGAGTAGTCCTCAGCCTCTATGACTATGAAATCCTTGCCCAAGGGCTTGTCGGCGAATGAAGGCGAGTATTCCTCGTAGGAGACGTCAGTTTGCCCGCGAACAATGGCGACCGCGTTCAGACAAAGCGGGTAGTTCTCGGGCGTCACGGAAACGGTATGCGTGCCGGGAGTCAGGGCTATGACATATGGCCTGCCGGCATGCTCTGTGTATGGCTCGAGATATGAGCTGGTGACTGCTTCGCAAAGCTCCTGGTCAGGAAGGATTTCGTTGCCGTACCTGTCGTAGCGGATGTCGCCCGGTATGTCCCTCCAGAGGAAAGGCAGTGCGCTGCGCAACTCGACTCCATCGATCTCGACAAGCACGATGCTGCTGAACAGGCCTGCTTGCAGGGGACTGTACGAAAGCACTACGTGGTACTCGTCGGCCTCGGGAACAGAGAGCGACACAGTGTGTGTGTCGCCGGCTTTCACCGCCTGGTCCCCGCAGCTTGCAAGTGCCACGATATGCTCCGCAGGCACGCTCAGCCAACGCTCCTCGACAGCTGCCTTGACCTGGCAGGCGAGCAACAGAACACACAGCAAACTGAAGATAGGTGCCATAGCTGCCTTCATGCGTAGCATCCGTATCACTCCACGGGACTCCAACAAGAGGGGCAGAGGCGAAGCGCCTCCGCCCCGCAAGATGACGTCATGCGGACTCAGCTGCGGCCGCCTGGCCGTCGAGCACGTCTGGCAGCCGGCTGTCCGACAGCAAGCCTCTCCGAGTTGTTGTCCTACTCAGCGAGCCTGGCCTCGAAGGCAGCCCATTGTTCCGCGAGACTCTTGTTGACTGTCTCATCCAGCCAGGCAGCGACGGCAGCCGGATCCATGGTTCCCTCGCGGGCTCCGTTCAGCCTCTCCCAGACTTCGCCGGTGAAGATCAGGTTGTACCCTGGTATGATCTTGTTCAGATCATCGCGGAAGCTGTTGGTGATGTTGGCATAGACCACCTTCAGCCCTTCGGTGACGTAGGGATTCTCAGCAAATTTGGCCTTCACATCAGGGTGCTGAGTCGATGGGAAGTACCACAGGAAGTAGAGCTTGCCCTCTGTAGTCTCCTCGGCAGGACGAGCGGCGAAGATGTCCATCTTGTTCAAGTTGCCCTCAACACCATATGACACCCATCTGAGAACTTCAAGAGCTGCGGCGACATTCTCTTCCTTGACTGTTGACATCATGTAGGTATGGTTGACATGGATAGGGACTCTGATGTCGCTGTCTTCGCTCATACGAGGATACGGCCAGTATTCCCAATCGGGCCTGACCTGCTGCCGCATCCAGTTGGATTCCCACGAAGCGCCCGTTGCCAGCAGAGCGAACCCCTCTTTGAAGGCGTAGTGGTTGTCGTTAGCTCCGGCCGTGCCGAATTTCACGGTGTAGTCGTTGGACTCACCCTCGGCGAGCGGCTTGCCGAAGTTGCGCATCTTGAATATCTCGAGGCCCGGCACCGCCCGCAGTTCGAGGAGGAGGTTGATTCCGGGCAGCCAGTACTTCGAGAACTCGAACTTCCGCTCCTTGAAGTTGTAGGCCGGGCTCCAGTAGCCATCCTGCTGAGCGGAGATCACACTGTCGAGGTCGTACAGAACCACTGCACCGGCCGTCTTGTCGGTTGTCGCGGCCTTGAGGAGCTCGATGAACTCGTCGATCGTCCAGTCGTACGGCGGGACGTCCAGGTTCAGTTCGTCGAGCAGATCCGTATTCATTGCGATCATGCGGGCGTGGATCTGGTCGGGCACTGCAAAGGTCTTGCCGCCATAGACATAGGGCTCGACCAGCGCCTTCGGAACATAGGCGAAGTCGGGGTCGTTCGCCAGCAGGTCGTCCAGGGGCCGCACGTAACCGCTAGCCACTGCGTAGGTGAAGTCAGTCCAGTCTCCCCAGAGCACATCGGGCAGCGTGCCGCTGGTAGCCGCTGCAGTCAGGTAGGGACCTGATTCGCCGTCAAACGGAGTCACGGTCAACTCGATGTTCGGGTATGCCTTCTCAAACGCATCCATGACGGGTCGGATCTCGGCGAACTCGCCTGAAGGAACGGCTAGTACTACCTTACCACTGACAGAATGCCGATCGGCGGCCATGGCGGGTAATGCCGCACACAGCAGCACTACAACCGCCAGCAACAGAGGGAAGTGCTTTTTCATGTCGTTTCCTCCTCGCCCTTTAGTTTATTGTACGGCTTTCGCCATGAGGGCTCAATGTTTCTCAACGGTCACGGAGACGAGCTCCATGCCGCGGCCGAACACCAAGCAGTCATTGCCCGCCTTGTTGGCGTCTATCAAGTCTACCTGGGTGAGTCCGGTACCGACGACGCGGCGGCCTCTGACTGACAGACGGTTCCCCAGGTCGTCCTCAAACTCGCAGCTGGCGTTTCCAAAACAGAGAAATGCCAGCCGGGTGTAGTCGGAGACGTCGTTGCCGACGCCGCCGGACACATCCTGGGCTCCCATGATGCCGGCCTCGTTTAGGTTGATGGCTATCGCCGCGCCGTCACGAACGAAAACGGGCAGCCGGTCGAGCGGGCATGGGTAGTCAATGAACCGCCCGCCGGTCAGAATTCCGCCGAGAAACAGGTCATGCCAGATCCCTTCGGGCAGATAGATCAGGCGTCCGCCGGCCTTCTCTTCCAGGATCGGTGCAACGAGCAGGTCGCGCCCGAGCATGTACTGATCGTGGACCTTCCAGGCATTTCGATCGTGGTGATAGTCAATGAGCAGGTGTGCCATCATCGGCCTGGCAGCCCTCGTGCAGTGAACGGCTTCCTGATAGATATAGGGCAACAGGTTCATGTGAAGATTGGCGAACAGCCTATAGATCGAGATGATCCTCTCATCGCCATAGAAGGACGCCAGGTTCCATGGACTGCGGTCGTTGTTCCACCAGTCTCTCTTTGTAGGGAAGAACTGACCGCCGCGAGGCTCCGAATGCCACTGCATGATGGGGGAGAAGGCGGCCATCGCAACAGAGCGCAGGTATAGCTCAGAGCTCGGGAGCGGCCCGGCGAATCCGGCGAGGTCAAACGTCATGAACGGAATGCCCGACAGACCGGCGGAGAGAACAGCTGTGAGCTGCGCTCGAACCTCGCTGGGTTCACTCAGCTGGTCGCCTGTCCAGTGGATTGGCTGTGTCTGTGCACCCGTATGGCCGGCGCGGGAGTACGTTATCCCCTGTGTACCGTGCTCGCGCAGGAAGTCGTTGTATGCAGCTATGTATTGCCCCGGGTAGGTGTTGTGAGCCGTCTCGCCGGTCTGACCGTCGTGTAGACGGGCGCCGTCATCGAACAGGAACTCGCCTCCATCGGTCTTGAAACCTCTGACGCCAAGGGTGTCCAGCAGGTAGCGGCGCTTCCTGAACCACCAGCTGACTGCCTCGGGATTCGAGAAGTCCAACAGCAGGCTGCCCCTGAACCATCCGTCTGTGATGCGGTAGGGCGTGCCGTCGTCGTTCGTGACACAATATCCCTTTTCAATCGCGTATGCCTCGTCTCTTAGGAGTTGGCTCCCCGGGTCCTCGACTGCAGGATCGACGTACTTGATCACTGGGATCTGCCACAGGATCAGGTTGATGCCTGCCGCCCGCAGTCTTTCCGCCATTCCCTTGGGGTCGGGCCACTGACAACCCTCAGGGAAGTCGAAGTCGTCATAGGTGCATGGTTTTTCTTGATCCAGCGGCGGGTGTTGTGCGCCGTTGAAAACATAGAAGGTCCGTTCGTCACTCCATGCCTCCAGCACCATTGCGGTCGCAGGCAAGCCTTCACGCGCTAGCGCTTCGAGCTGCTCGATCGCCTCCGCTTGGGTGTTCCACCCGTTCGAGGAGATCCACACACCAAATGCCCACTTGGGAGGCAGTACGGCCCTACCTGTAAGCTTGTGGAGCTGTGCCAGCCGGGTCTCAGGGTCTCCTGTCATCCACCATTCCTCTGTGAGAACGCCCGTGAGCGGCGTCTCGAACGACAGGCACAGGCCGTCACTGGCATCAAACCACAGTCTGCGGCGGGTGCTCGAGTGCCACCCGATACCCTGGTCTGTGAAGAAGAACGGAATTGGCATGTAGCTGTTGCTTCCCTGCCGCGTGAACTTCTCGACCACCCTGCAGAGAAGCTGGTTTCCCCTTTGATCAATGTTGTCAAAGCGCTCGCCCATGCCAACAATATGCGTGCCTGCGACTACAGGGCGGTAAGTGATGCGGTGGACGGAGCCCTCGCCGTCGACGAACAGCCTGTACGAAGAGCCTTCGACCAGAACGAGAGACTTAGTGTAACGTTTCAGCTCCCAAGTGAAGGGTTCTTTCTGAATATTCAAGACTAAACCAGTGCCGAGATGCTCATGTATGGCGTCGACTTCCGTGCCTTCGACCTCCGCTTCTACTGACAGAGTGGTGATGCGCAGGCCGCTGGACCAATTGAGACACAGAAGCAGCTGCCCGAAACACGCGTATGCACAACTGTCGCCCCTCAGGAGACGCACGGGCCCGCACAGCACATCTTGCTTTAGCACTTTGAAGCCGAATGGCTTCGTGGTGACGCTTCCCGTCTCATCGGAGGCAGTGAAGCGGTAGTTGACAGTGTGCAGCCCATCCATTCTCCCGAGTTCGAACACGTACAGGAGTCGTCCGTCATTCGAAGAGGACGTTCGTTGGCCAACGAGTGCAGGCATACTGACGCCGTCCTTCTCCCAGGTGAGTTGTGCCGTGAGTTCCCCCTCAGCTCTCTCAACCATCAGTCCCAGAGATACCTTATCTCCAAGAACGGGATTGGCCGGGTACCGGTGATATCCGAAGTCCGCAAACGGGGCCACGCCGCATGGCATGTGAGTCAACTGCATATGGACAATCCTTTCGCGAGTTCTTGCGGCTCTAGTCTCCTCACGCTGTCGCGCTCTACGATGTAGAGAGGCAAGATCACATCGCGCTTCGGCCCACCCTCTACAGCCTCGATGACGATCTCCGCCGCAGTCGAGCCCTTCTTGGTGATGTCCTGATGCACAGTGGTGATCTGCGGCAGACACATCGTAGCCAGCGGGACGTCGTCAAAGCCAATGATCGATATGTCATCGGGGACGGACACGCCTGTCGACTTCAAGCCGTTTATCAGTCCAAGCGCCATTATGTCCGCAGTAACGAAGGCGGCCGTCTCTCCGTTCCCGCGAGCGATTATCTCCGGCGCGAGTCCATAGCTGCTGTCATACGAGACGTCACAGGTGTAGAGGCACTTTTCGTCCAGCCCGATCCCAGCCTCTTTCAGTGCGTCTTGATAACCTCGAAACCGCTGCATGTGAACGCCATAGTCGCGGAGAGCCTCTGACACGAATGCGATGCGCGTGTGCCCATTGTCGATCAGGTACTTCGTTGCCAAGTAGCCTCCATGGCGATCGTTGATGCTGACCGTGTGGAAGTAGTGATCATCTACATACGCGTCGACGAGCACGACAGGAATGCCCGTAGTCTTCATCTCATCAAGGAAGCTGCATGGATACGTCCCCAGGATGATGATGCCGTCGAGTTCCCGCATCTGTGCGATGCTCGAGTAGTCCTGATTCGGTCCGGTTCCCGAGATGAGCAGGTGGTAGCCGTTCTGGCGGATGGTGTATTCCACGGCGCTGAGGAACTCTCCGTAGAACGGGTTGCTGAACATCAAGTGGCTGCTGGAGCCCGTCTGAGGGATGATGACTCCAATGAGCTTCGACTTCTGGTTTATCATCGTCCTCGCCGACATACGGGGGACATAATGGAGCCTCTCGGCAGTCTCCTTTACGATCCGAGCCGTCTCCGCACTGATGCGGGCATCTTTCTTGCCGCTGAGGACATAGGAAGTCGTCGTGACCGATACTCCCGCCTCCCGTGCGACGTCCTTTATGCTAACTCGCTTTCTCACAGAGCCATCACCGCCGTGTCAGATCCGCCTGGTCATCTCCACGTTGCTGAAGCGTTTCACCAGTGCCAGTTTCATTATACGACCAACAATGGGTGGTGTCAACCGGTGTTGTCATCATCTGCTGCAAGAGATCATACTTGCTTTTACTTGATATGAGTTGTGTTTAGTTGTATAATGAACCTGGGTGATCGGCTATGGAGAAGCTGTTGACCGCACACGAGTCGGCGGAGCTGCTGAACCTATCGGTGGAGACGATCTGGCGGTACACGCGCCAGGGCAGGATTCCTGTGATAGAGCTGGGACCGAAGCAATACAGGTACAGGAAAGACGATGTCTTGTCGGCCTTGGTGGGCAGCGAGCTAGTCAGGGAGGAACCCTCCTACTACATAAAGCAGGGCGAGTACACGTATGAGGACTATCTGAAGATCCCGGAGGCTCCGGGCTACAGATACGAGATTCTTGATGGGGTCTTGCTGAAGGAACCATCTCCTTCACTGAGTCACCAACGGGTATCCGGAGCGTTGTTTCTGCAGTTGGCAGCGTTTTTCTACCAATATGACCCGGGTTGTGACGTCTTGTGTGCACCGCTGGACGTCACGCTTGGAAGCAAGACTGTCGTGCAGCCGGACATACTCTATGTCTCCAGCGCCCGAAGAGAGATCCTGCGCGAGGAGCGCATTGACGGTCCCTGCGATCTAGTGGTTGAGATCATGTCTCCTGCTAACCGTCGCAAGGACAGACTCCGCAAGATGGAGATCTACAGGCGGGCCGGGGTGCGTCACTACTGGCTCGTGGATCCTGATGAAAACATGTTGGAAGCCTACGTGTTGAGGGACGAGAACTACACATTGGTTTACGTCGGCGGACCCGGTGATGCCTTTTCTCACCCGGAGTTCCCGGGGCTCAACCTGGACCTGGACAAAGTGTTTTTGCGGCCGGAAACCCAGTAGCTATCGGGCAGGCGCGACGGAGTGCCGAGCACGAAGAGCTGGGGTGACCGCGACGGAAGCGAGGGCATGAATGCGGCCAATTGACAAGTATAGGCACGAATGGTAGCATGAAAGGGCAAAATCTGGTTGGGGTGAGCCGTAGCTTCCTGCATCTCTGTGGAGATCCCAAGGCGTCCTACTACTTAGACCACTTCAAGCTGACCCAGCTAACACCTGGACAGGAATGAGCGGGCACTATAGACGATCCCGGACACTGCCCGGTTCTAGCCCACAGTGCGGTGTCACTGTTCGGTGTTTGATGCAGGCGAGGACTCGAGGGTCGTGCCTCGGTGTCCTCGCCGTTTTGGTTACAAGAGCGCCTTTGCGGCAATTGAGGTGATAGCATGAGTTCCAGCAAGACGCATCCACACAAGGAGAGACGCGATCAAGAGTCTCATCCACGCGGCAACAGACCTTAACCGGAAGTAGGATCGGTTTGGTCGCTATCGTTCGTTGCGCCAGGCGCGGCGCTCATAGGAAAAACCACAAGAGCCAACGACGTGTCTGAATGAAGGCTCGTTGAGAAACCGGAGGTATTGCATGTTTTCCACGCAGTTCTTACTCACATCATTGATAGTCGTACTGATGCCCGGCACCGGTACGATCTACACAATCTCGACTGGGATGGCCCAAAGCTGGCGCGCGGGCATCGCCGCCGCTGTCGGGTGCACACTCGGAATCGTGCCGCATCTGCTGGCAAGTATCCTCGGACTGTCAGCGATGATGCACATGAGCGCAGAGGTCTTCTCCATTGTGAAGTATGCAGGCTCTGCTTACCTGTTGTACCTTGCTTGGCAGATGTGGAAAGACACCGGCGAGGTCGCCTTTGGATCTAAGTCGGCTGGATCCGGCTACACGAAGGTGGCCTGGAAAGGGATTGTCCTGAATCTCCTCAACCCGAAGCTGACCATCTTCTTCCTCGCCTTCATGCCGCAGTTCATCAAGTCGGGTGACATGTCAGCGACTCAGCAGCTCGTCGGGTTGAGCGCGGTGTTCATGCTGATGACTCTGGCTGTGTTCTGCTTGTACGGCCTCATTGCCGGCGGGGTTCGCAAGGTCTTCGGCGCGATGCCAAAGGCAATGCGGTGGCTGCAGCGGTCGTTCGCTGTGGTCTTCGCGGGGCTGGCAGCAGAGCTAGCGTTTAGTAAGCGATAGGCAAGGAGTATGAGAACGGGCGCTTCGGCGCCCAGAAAGGAGACGAGAATGAACTCGAGGTTCGTTCGTCTGCACAGCCTTGCATGTGTTGTTGCGGCTGTGTTCTACTTCCTTCACGTGTATTTCGGAATACGGAACTACCCTGACTACAGCAGCCTGAGTCAGGCAGTGAGCGATCTCACAGCAACAGATGCCCCATCCTACGTTGTCGCATCAAGATTCTCTGCACTCTATTCGATGTTTGCTGTCCTCGGCTGCACGTTTGTCTCTCTTATTGTCTCAAGCCATGCAGACGGGACCTTCAGGCTGGGTGTTTATCTCTACACGATTATGAATTGGGTGTCAGCTGTAGGCTACACTCTGTTCCCACTCAGCGGGAAGGGTTTGCAGAGTACGTTTCAGGACATAATGCATTCCTACGTGGTGACAATCGCCGTAGTGCTTCTTTCCATCGTGTCTCTGCTCTTGATCGCCATCGGTGGATGGAGAAGACGGGAGACAAAGGCTATAGCAGTCCTGGGGCTGATCACGTTGTTAGCTATGTTCGCAGGCGCGATTGGCACGGGAGTCGCTCCGAAAGAGTACTTCGGCGTGTTTGAGCGCTTCAGTGTCTTTGGTGCAGTGATCTACACGGCGCTTCTGGGACTGTTCGGGTATACATACAAGAGCTCTGAAACCGCCAGCACAGAGCGTTCGCTATGAGGAGCGCTCTCGAATCAGGAGGGAGCGGACACATGGTCATAGAAACAGGCAATCTGAGTCGAGGGGCTCTTCAGGGAAGGGTTGCCGTCATCACCGGAGCTGGCGGCGGGATCGGGTACGAAGCGGCTCGCTCGTTAGCGTGGCTTGGCTGCAGAGTCGTGATCGCAGAGATTGACCGGCGGAAGGGTCAGCAAGCTGCGGTACAGATCAATCGTGAGTTCGGGGCGGGCTCTGCCTTGTTCGTCCGCACTGACGTCGGGCATGAACGCAGCGTTCGTCGTCTGGCGAAGCGGATTGACAGGGTCTACGGGAAGGTCGACATTGTTCTGAACAACGCTACCATAGCTTCGCTTGGGGCCGTGAAGGATATTGACATCAAAGCCTGGGATGACAGCTATCGTGTCAACCTGCGAGGTCCAGTCTTGCTGGCACGCACCTTTGTTCCGGGAATGATCGCCCGGAATTGGGGCGTGTTCGCCTGCGTGTCGTCTACCGGCACAGCATACATGGGTGCATATGAGTGCTTCAAGGCCGCTCAAGTCCACCTTGGGACTACCCTCAGCGAGGAGTTGAGTGGAACCGAGGTGGCCGCGTTTACCATAGGTCCCGGATTCGTCCCGACTCAGACTGCCAACTCGTCGATTCCAAGGCTGGCGGCACTGATGGGCAAGCCTGAGCAGGAGCTGAGAGATCTGCTGAGGCCTCACACGCTCTCTGTGGAGGCGGCTGGCGCTGGCTTTGCGGCAGCAATCGCCATGGCGTCTCAATATCGAGGACAAGAGGTCTCGTCGATGCAGGCGCTGATCGACGCGGGTATTGAGGTCGCTGCACCCGACGAGACTGGCTTGACGGATCAGAGAATCGAGGTCCGGACTCTGACAGAAGAGGAGTTCGACAGAGCTTTGAGCCTGTGCCGGTCAATTCGGGATACTCTCGCACGCGAATCGGCCAGTTGGAAGGAGCGCTCTGTGTTCGAGCAGCAATGGCTGATTCGCACGTTTCGAAAGAAGGCCTCGATGCCTGTGGACGAGTGGCTTCGTCTGCTGGAACAGCTTGAGGATGCCCTGAGCCGCAGGGACACGTCCACTTTGGCCGCGACTCAAGTTCCACTGAGCAGGCTCGCAGACTACTACAGACACCTTTACGACATGGCCAAAGGCTATGTCAAGGACCCGGCCAAGAGGGAGGAGCAGCTTGGCATTGTCAAGAGTTGGCAGGAGGAGGTAGAGCAGCTCGACGAACTCCTCCGGTAGGAGCCTGATCATGCCTGACCGGATCGTTCTAGATCGGATCATGTCGAGTCGTAAGGAGCGCTGATAGGCATGGCCATGAAGGTCATCGGCATTTCCGGAACCCCGAGAAAAGGCGGAAACACCGAAGTCCTCCTGAGGGCCGCGCTCGACCCGTTTCGCGAACGCGGCTGGGTCGTGAAAGAGCATCTGCTCAGCGCCTATACGATCGCCCCCTGCAGAGCTTGTGAGTCTTGTCGCGAGACTGGAGTGTGTGCGATCGACGATGACATGGGGCAGATATACGAAGACTTCAGAGATTGCGACGCTCTGATCATCGCTACTCCTGTCTACTTCAGAAACGTGTCAGCGACAACTCCCTGATACCCAATCTGTCAGAAGCTGCACTGCGTGCAATACAGGTGGATCACCGCTTTTCGGGAAAATGGAAGAGTGAAACACAAAAGGAAGTTGACATATACTTCATGGCGTTACTCATATTGCATTGCGCAAGGATTGACTTCTAGCTGTCCCCCGGGTTTTCCGTGGAGGCAAGGTCGATGGACAATCGCAAATACACGGCCTACTGTGGGCTGTATTGCCGGGACTGTATCCCAAGTAACCAGCGTTTGTTCGAACTCATAGAAGCGCTGCTGCGCGAGTCTGAGGATGCGGGGTTAGCACATTACGCGACCTACAAAGCAAACAAGATCGCTTTCTTGAATGAGTTCCCTGTGGCAGAACGTTTCCTGCAGGAAGTGCTCAAGCTCAGGTGTTCCGGTTCGGGCTTAGAGGGTCCAGAATCAGAGCTGGGATGCATGAAAGACTGCGCCATCCGGCGGTGTGTGGCTGCACGCGATCTGGAAGGGTGTTGGCAGTGCAGTTTGAGGTCAACCTGCGAACCCTATTCGTCCAGAGGACTTCACTCGACTGCCCGGACAGCATTGATGGGGGCGATGAAATGAAAACAAGATCAGGCAAGTCTTTTGTGGCTAGCCGTGCGATTTCCTGGCAGATGATCGCCCGCTTCCTCATCATGGTGCTTGCTATGCTGGCGCTGCTTTTCTTGTCAGCCGGGCGCGCGGCGTGGTGGGAGGGTTGGGCATACGCAGGCATGACCCTGTCTGTTTTCGTGGTGAGTCGAGTGATCGTTCTCCTGTCCAATCCTGATTTGGCGGTAGAGCGTTCAGAGGCCAGCCAGAAGCAAGACGTGAAGGCCTGGGACAAGATACTCGTTCCTCTCATTTCCATCTATGTACCGTTGGCCTCCCTTGTCATTGCAGGGCTGGATGAGAGATTCGACTGGACGCCTGACCTGCCTAACTACATCCAGATCATCGCACTGGGCATCATGTTCGGAGGCAACATGGTCGGCACGTGGGCGATGGCGGTTAATCGGTTCTTCTCGTCGCATGTCCGTATCCAGGCAGACCGCGGTCATACGGTCGTCAGCGCAGGTCCATATCGCATAGTGAGACATCCAGGATACGCAGGAAGCGTGCTTGCATGGATAGCAGCTCCAGTCTTCTTCAGCTCGTACTGGCTCGCGATCGCATCCTTGATCGTAATCGCACTGAATATCATACGGACTGCGCTCGAAGACCGCACGCTGCAGGAGGAGCTTCCGGGGTATCGTGAATACGCAGAACGGGTGCGCTACCGTCTCATACCATGGGTCTGGTAGGAGACAAGTTGAGTGGAGGCCAGAAGCCGCCACGAACGGTTGTCGAATGACCAGGCAGCGGAGGTGACAGGCAGTGACAGACTCCAGGTTGCTTCTCGGGGTGTGTGGACTCTACTGCGGAGCTTGCTATCACTACCGAGCATCCTTCCCCGAAGGCAGACATCTCCTGGAGCAAGCGCGTCTCCAGGGGCGGGAGCTGACGGGATTCACCTGTGCAGGGTGCAGGTCGGATACCCTGTACATCCATCCGGGATGCGCACAGTGCAAGATCAGAGCGTGCGCAGACGACAAGGGCATCCTGCATTGCGGACTCTGTTCGGAGTTCCCGTGCGACCGAATCAGAGCTTTCCAAAATGATGGCCGAACGCATCACCTAGATGTCATAGCTAATCTGGAGGAACTGGTGGCAAAGGGGCCTGACCAGTGGTTGAGTGAGCAGGAGCAACGTTGGAGATGTGAGTGCGGGGCGGCTTTCAGCTGGTATGAGAGCCACTGCGCCAGTTGCGGCGCAGCGTTGCAGTCCTATAGCAGCGAGTCAAAGGCAAGGTGAGCACACTGACGCGAAGCGTGGCCGACCCAGAGGTCGACGGCGATAGCGAAACCTATGGTATAATCGGGTTGCCGGGGTAACTGATGGAGCCGACGCATATGGGGGGAGACCCATTGGATCAGATGCTGCAACAGATCGTGGGACAGATTGTTGATACCGTAGACCCCGACAAGATCATACTCTTTGGTTCCCGATCGAGGAGATGCGAAGATCCAGACAGCGATTACGATCTGCTGGTACTAAAGAGTGGAATACAGAGCCGCAGAGCGGTCGCCCACCAGATCTACAGAGCGCTCGTCGACATCCCTGCGGCGGTCGATGTACTTGTAGAGACGCCAGAGAGACTAGAGCAGCACCAATCCGCGACTGACGTTGTCTATCGGGAGGCGGTACAGGGAATGGTGGTCTATGAACGGTAATCTCTGGTCTCAATGGATCAGACGGGCAGAAAGCCATCTCGCTAGAGCCAAGCTTGGTCGTCAAGTACCAGAGATACTGTATGAGGACCTTTGCTTTGACGCTCGCTTCTTCATCCTCGCCAGCAGTACTGCTCGCCCTGCGGACTAGCTCAGTAGTCAGATCAGGGAGAGTCCGTCCGACTAACCAAACCGCATTGGATCAAGTGAGGGGACACTGCTCGCGGCAGAAACCGCAACTCGGTTGCCCGGGCAGATCAGGGGGGCCATTCTGTCGGGGTTCTGACCGAATTGCGTGAGGCACTTGAGTTCATATTCACTGACGGTATGTTAATGCAGCACTGTCAGCACTGGGACCTGAACAACGATGGGATCATCACTCGCGATGAGTTCGAGGCCGATCCGAAAGGCATACGTCGCCTGATTCCTAACGTCGGCTTCGAGGCGTTCGACCCCGACGGAGACGGAGCCTACACGAGTCAGGATAGGCGGGAGCTGAGCAAACCGATCACGGATGCCATCAAGGCTTGCGACTGGGAGGCGATCTATGCCTACCTCAAGCCGATAGCCGGGGTCGAACTGCCCGATGGGTGGCTTGAGGATCACTTCGCCCATCTCCCAACTTGGGCTTTCCTATCGCAGCTAGATGTTCCGGTCGGCGTTTTCCATCGCGAGGCCGACTTCAGCACCCCTGTAGAGGGCGCCCGTGCTCTTGAGCGTATGGCCCTAGCTGAAGGGAAGACGAACTTCGAGTTCAATTACTACGCTGGTCTTGGGCATGATTTGGGTGCGGTGGAGTACTTCCGAACCGGCGTTCTTCCCGAGCCTCACCGGGAGATGTTCCAGTACATACAGAGGCTGATTCGGGTTTAGTGAGGCTCTCTAGCGACTAGGCGTCGATGGCGATCAACTTCCCGCGGTCGCACCCTGAGGCACGCTGGGACGCAGTCGCTTAGGCGAAGGAGCGGCAGTGGTATGGGCGAAGCAGCTTGCCCCTTGGCGGGTATGGCCGATGGACGGGCGATGGACTGCAAGGACCGCTCCCGAGTGATTGCTTTCATCGGAGTGTTTCTGCTACTGGTTGGCATGGCCGCCGGGTTCCTCGGGCCACTCGAGGTGTATTGCTTCTACTTGGTTTCTGAGGGTGGCTGCTTTCACTATGAGGGCTTCGGATTCGGCTAAGGCGCTGTCCTTGCCAACCGTTGTGGTGTGGCTGGTCGTTCTCGGGCTGCCCTACTTCGTGTTCCCCTGGCTGCTCATCCGGCTCTACCTGGGCCAGGACGTCAGGCGAACCCTGGAAGCCGGCCACCCTAGGCCTTGTTAGGTTGACAGTTTGCCGAGCCTATCCTTGTGTTGAGCACGCTGTACGTTTTCTACGATAACCTGCCGGTGCAGGGTTATCATCTTGCCATAGTGGCAGGCGCACCGCTGCTCGTCACCTGGGGCTTGGCAGTTCTGTCGAAGAGGCATTTTGACGGTGCGAAGAGAGTTCCTTGGCTCAGCCGGAGCTGTCGCCTGAGCCATCAGCGGACTCTGAGTTTTGGACTGGCACTTTGCAACATGATCTCAAGGAGGATTACTGACATGGCAATGACTCTCGAGGAAGCGCTCTTTCGACTGGAGTCTCTTGGCGATGAGAAGGTCCGTGCGCAGAACAGGAGGAACGGTGCTGGCGACAACCAGTTCGGTGTCCGGCTTGGTGACATACGGAAGCTCGCTGCGGAGATCAAGGGCGACGACGGGTTGGCCGCCGCCCTGTGGGATACCGGAAATCTAGACGCCAGGCTCCTGGCGATCCTGCTCATGAAACCAAAGAACTTGTCCCGCGACCAGGTTGACACGATGGTCCGATCTGTTGAGTGCTCACAGGTTGCCGACTGGTTCATTGCATATGTTGTCAAGCGCCATAGTGACAAGGAATCTCTTCGCCAATCGTGGATGCACGACGGCCATCCGTGGGCTGCTCGCGCCGGATGGAGTCTGACTCACGAGCGGATCGAGAAGAACCCGGATGGCCTCGATCTGCCGGCGCTCCTGGACCGCATAGAGTCTGAGATGGGAAGCGCCGCCCCCGAGGTTCAGTGGACGATGAACTTCTGCCTTGCGGCCATCGGGATCCACTTCGCCGAGCTTCGTGAGCGCGCAATCGCCATCGGCGAGAAACTTGGGCTCTACAGGGACTACCCGGTCTCGAAGGGCTGCGTCTCTCCGTTCGCGCCGGTCTGGATCAATGAAATGGTGCGCCGCCAGGGTCGGTAGGGGAGATGCACTGCCGCTTGCGAATCATGCAACTGAGGCAACGCTGGAGTTGCCACCTGAGGCGGTTCCGCCCTGAACACGAGTGAATGACAGCGCCTGCGAGCGCCGAAGTGGAGTGAGTATCAGTGCTGTCGAGCGCCGACCAATACCTGTTGGACGAAGTTGTGACACTAGTGCGCAATGTACTTGGCTCAGATGTCATAGGCGCCTATCTCTTTGGCTCAGCCGTTCTTGGTGGCCTCCGACATGAGAGCGACCTCGATGTTCTAGCTGTATCGAAGCGGCCGACTACGGCGCAGGAGAAGAGGGGTCTGATCCAGAGCCTGCTGAGCATCTCCGGCCAGATGACCCCGCAAGGACGGCTGCGCAGGGTCGAGCTGACGATCGTTGTTGAGAGCGACGTCAAACCCTGGCGTTACCCACCGCGCATGGATTTCCAATATGGCGATTGGTGGCGAACCGAGTTCGAGAGCGGCGCTATCGAACCGTGGGCGGCCGCCGTGAATCCGGACCTCTCAGTGTTGATAGCGATGACGATGCTCAATGGAAAGACGGTGTTCGGCCCGCGGCCAGAGGAAGTGTTCGATCCCATACCTCACGATCACGTGATTCGTGCGATGATCGACGGGATAAGTGGGCTTCGAGACGATGTCGATACTGACACACGCAATGTGATTTTGACGTTTGCCCGCATATGGAGCACTGTGGCGACTAGAATCATACGCTCAAAGGATGCCGCAGCCGAGTGGGCTCTTGAGAGGCTGCCCGAAGCATACCGACCCGTTCTGTCCCGAGCCCGTGCGAACTACCTGGGCGACGAGCCTGAGAGATGGGAAGACCTCAAGGATAGGATTCATCCCTTTGTGGATCATGTTGTCAGTGAGATCCATGGATTACTGCGGTGAAGCGAGTTCAGGAGAGGTGCATCCCGCTAGACGGGAGAAAGCAGGTGAAATGATGGTTCGCAAGAATCGGAGAATTCAGTTTGTCTCAGACGCCTTAGTGCAGCAAATAGCTGAGGGGCGCAAGACTGCAAGTGTGACAAGAGTCGGTGAAGTAGATGTGGCCGACGGCGAGTATGACGATCCGCTGGTAGTCGGCGAGTACTACGACGTGTACGACAGCGCGCTTCAGAAGCGCGCGACTATCAGGATAGTAGGTATGGAGTTGTGCCGTTGGGATTCGATTCCGGAGCGTCTGTGGCGCGGAGAGACCAATTCGAGCGCCGACGAATTTCGGGCAGATCATGTGGACTACTTCGAAAACCCAGGCCCGGACTTCGAGTTTGTGGCCTACTACTTCGAGCTGACTCGCATACCGCAGGCCGGATAGCCTGCTCCGGACAGCCTCGCCCCGGAAAACCTGGCTGAGGGAACAGGGGCAATATCGATGCTCAGTCTACTCCGCCGGTCGGGCGGTTAGCGTTTGGCGTTGTCCTTCCCGGAGAAGCGGATCTGCCGGAGGTCTGGCCCGATCCGCTGCCGGTGGTGATTGATGCGCTCTGATCCAACAGGACAGCCGAAGAGCTGTGGGAGCGCCTGCCCGATGTTGAGCTGTGGACGCACAGGAACGCCACATAGACACGTCGGAGCATCAGCGTCGCGACTGACATGGGCAGCGACGACAGTGGAGTCTATGGCCTGGTTGGATTGCCGGCGATATACCTAGAGTCGACGGGTCCAGGAGGGGAGCCTGATGCAGATCAACATGGATGAAAAGTTGTGTTGGCCAGATCTCCCCGAGCGATTCGATCTCGCACTCAAAGACGCTGTGAGTTACGTGCTCGATCGCTTCAACGTTGCTGGGATTATTGTCTCCGGCACCATTCTGCGGGGGACCGCTGATGCAACGAGCGATCTCGATATCTACGTGATCCACCGAGAGCCTTTTCGGCAGCGTATTCAGAGATTCTCGCGGAACGTGCCGACAGAGATCTTCGTGAATCCGCCGTGGACGGTCAGAAGCTACCTCAGCAGGGAGCATGCGGATGGCCGCCCGATCACTGCTCATATGCTCGCTACAGGTCATGTCATCCTGTCGATTGATCCGATAGTCGACGAACTTAGAGCCGAAGCAGCGGAGTGGCTTGCGAAACCGAGTCGCCCTTCGCCCGCACAGATAGTCATGGACCGGTATCTGGCGGCTACCCTCTACGAGGACGCACGTGATATCGCCAAAAAAGACCCATCTACTGCCCTGCTCATACTCAGTCAGTCGGTCACGGCGATGATCAGCTTCTGGTACAGAAGCAACGGCCATTTCATCCCGAGGACTAAGGAGTTCCTCTCCAGTCTAGAATCACTGAACCAAACGCTGGGAAGGGATGCGCAGCGGTTCTTCATTGCGCCGCCTGAGGAGCGGTGGCTCTTGGCCGAGAGAATCGCCGATCAAACCATTGGGGTACGTGGCTTCTTCGAGTGGGAATCGGCACCTCAGGTCATGACAGAGTGAGTCTAGAGGTTATGTGCAGACAAATACAGAAGATGCAAAGCAAAGGGAGTACTCCTTCGTTAGACTGGGGCTGGGAGGTGAAGCGATGGACTGGCAAGAGGGGATGAACCGGGCGATCGAGTACATCGAAGATAACCTGTCCGGTGAGATCAGCCTTGACGCTGCCGCCAGATATGCCGGCTGTTCTGTGTGGGAGTATCAACGGCTCTTCTCGTTCCTAGCCCAAATACCTGTCGGCGAATACATCCGTCGGCGGCGGCTGACGCTGGCTGCACAGGACATCACGTCCGGGAATGAGAAGCTCATCAGCATAGCTTTGCGCTATGGTTACGATTCCCAGGCCGCATTTACGCGCGCGTTCAAGCAGTTGTTTGGCGTCACGCCTTCGTCGGTGCGTAGTGGCCGTACACCTCTTGTTGCCTATCCAAGAATCACCTTCGAGAATATGGCGAAGGAGAGAAACCGCTATATGAGCAAGTACAGCGAGAGAGGATATACCGTCGTAGAAAACGGTCCGGTCTATTTCACCAAAGACATGGACAAGACGGTTGAATGGTTCAAAGACGTGCTGGGATGGTACGGTGGCGTCGTTGCGAGGAACGACGCAGGTCAAGCGATATATGGCTGTGTGTTTGACTACCCTGACGAAATCGCGATCGCTAAAGCCACTCGGTTCCGAGGCTTTCACCTGTTCCCCGGCGAACCCAGGAAAGGCGTGGTCGGCTTTCTCATGGTCAAGGGGATAGATGCCTTGCATGCCTTAGTGAAGAAGAACGGCTGGGTACATGTATCCGACATCGTCTCAACGCACTGGGGTGCAAGAGAATGCGCCGTGACAACACCCGAGGGCAGCATCCTGCGGTTCTTCGAAGAGGTGTAATCTGCAACGTTGGCGGTCGGTCGGCATCTCTGGCGGAGCCGACCCGCCGCCCTGTCGGCCGCAGCGATCGGCATCGCTACCAATAGCAAGGGAGTTGTAGCAGAGGAGCTGGCCGAGACTTGAGCGATTCTAGCATTTTCGGATTACCCAAATCTGAGATCCTGTCGATCGTAGGCACTGCATGCGGGCAGAAGGTCAAGGATTACTGCTCGACGAACGCCACGAAACTGTCCGTCCTTCGGCGGATCACGGCAGACCTGCTGGCTGCGATGCGTTCGATGCCGGTTGGTCTTGTGCACAGTGATCTCAGGCCGGGCAATACCGGATGGCGGAGACATTGCAGGCAGCTGGTCGTGTTCGACTTCGAGGACATCCTCCTCGATGCCCGCTTCTACGACGTAGCTCAGGTCCTTGGCGGACCGCGTCCTCTCCTGCCAGGAACCGAGTCGAACGCGGATCTGGCTGAGCTGTTCCTTGACACCTACAATGAGCTCAGCGGCGATCGGGTCGACATGAAGACCTTCATGGATGAAATCGAGATAGCGTGGGCCGCAAGAAAGGTGAACCTATGGCACTCCCTCCCGAATACGGCGGCCCTTCCTATGAGAACAGGGCATTTGAGCGAAACGCAAAGCGACGGCGCGATCAGCTGTGGAAGAACCTGAGTATGCTCATAGAGAGCATTGAGACGCTATCTGGCATACTCGGCAGCTGGGCGTGATGATAGGGGGCAGTGAGTGTCCATGGCACCCAGGCTGAGAAGACCGTATGACCATGAGGCTAGCGACTGCGCCAGGCTGTTGCACATCTCAGCCCCTCACGTCTACAGCTACACTCTCACTCAGACCCAATCAAAGCTCTATGAACTGCTGCAGCTCTTCTTCAGGACTCCCGGCAACATGCATTCAAAGGAGAACATGATAGTCGAAGAGGAAGATGGCAGGATCACAGGGATGATTCTCGCATGTCCGGCACGCGACATGAAGCGACTGGCGAGTAACACTGCCAGGTGCCTCGCGCAGCTGATTAGGATAGCCGGCCTCCGAGATGTTGTCAGGATGATGCTGAGACTGCCGTTCAACCGGTATCTGCCGGTGACCGAAGGCGACGGTCTCTTTGTGGCCAACCTGGCTGTATTTGAGGAATACAGGGGAAGAGGCGTCGCAGTAAGGCTTCTGCAAGGGGCGCAGGCGATCGCCGTCGAGAAGGGTCTTGGCAGGTTAACGCTCGTCGTTGAGATCGACAACTCTCATGCCAGGAGAGTGTACGAGAAGTTCGGATTCATGGAAGTCAAAAGGATCGACTTCCCCAGCAGGTACCACAAGTATGGGCTCTTCGGGTACTACAAGATGGTCAAGGACGTATAGATGTCAAGCGAGATGCGTCTAGTCTTCGCCCTCGCCCTCGCTGGTGCCGGTTGGACCGCTTCCAGTGTTCGGTGGATCGCCGCCGTCGAATCGATCGTCACTGCGTGGCACGTCAGTGGCAGGATGCAGCGACACCTCTTCAACAATCACGCCACCTCCTCCCAGAACTCGCACTACCTCAGCGCCTCGACCTCTCATAGGCTCTTCGAGCAAGATCTTTGTCGGTATGCTGTACAGTATTCTTGTCGCTTCGAGTTCCCTGTCGGACGGAGTTGTCACACCGGCTTGGAGGCGGGGATACATGATGTCGCGGTCGTCAGGGCTATGACCAAGATACAGCGTATGACCAAATTCGTGGAGCATCAAGCTCCGGAGGAGCTGGCCGGTGTAGCTCACATCCAGCTTTATCTGTGCTTGGTAGACCTCGTAATCAGTGTTGTAACTGATCGTACACAGCCCTATGGTGGTACCGCCCAAAGACCCTGGGGGCACCCAGCGCACTATGACGTCTGCGGCGTCCTCGAAGTCCACCTCATACACAGAGATCACCCCGCCGCCGATCAGTCCGGGCCATTCAGTCACAGCAGACCAGGCAGCCTCGCGATGGGCGGAAGTATAGCCGTCAGGAGCGGAGGCCTGATCGAAGTAGACGGCGATGCTCTTGCCGATCGGCCAGCGCATTGTCGCCCTCCGGCTGCCGTTGGCACCTTGTCTCTGGACCAGCTCGTCGAAGTATGCAAATGTCACCTGGTCGAAGGGCACTCGGATATCGAGCGACGATGTCTGTCCTCCATAGACTTCTGCTGTCACAGTGACGGTGTTGAAGAGCGCGTCGACGACGATCTGACGCTGCCCGGAGTGAAGCCCGTTGAGAGCATAGTAGCCGTCGTCCGTAGTGACCGTCTGCCCACTGCCGATGTCTGTCACCGTCGCGTTGATCAGTCCTACATTCCAGTCAGCAAGGTAGACGCATCCCTCGAGATGACCGATCTGGTCTGGCATTCCGACGAATCTGACACTGGTGTCGGGTCCCGAGACTTGCTGGCTGGCAGGGCTGAAGGTATATCCGGGCATCGATGGAGTGACAGTAACGGGCCCGCTCAGACCGCTCTTGCTCCAGCGCCCCAGTGTGTCAGTCACGACAGACGCATAGCCGCCACTGAAGCTTACGGTGACCCCAGAGAGTGCAGTGTCGTTCCAGTCGACCACGTCGCCCGAGATGCCGTAAGTACCCGTGAAGTTGACGCTGCCGGTAGCTTCTGACACCGGTCGGCTGGCCGGGGTGAAAGCGTATCCAGGCTTCGATGGGGTGACTGTGACAGTTCCGCTGAGGCCGCTCTTGCTCCAGTAACCGTCCTCGTCAGTTAACACAGACTGGTAGCCCGCCTCGAAGCTGATGGTTACTCCAGAGATTCCAGCTTCATACGAGTCGGTGACTCTGCCTGATACACTGTAAGTGGCAGAGACGGCTGAAAAATCGACGTTACTAGCTGCTCCTGCCACCTGTCGGTTCGGGGGAGTGAAGGTATATCCGGACAATGATGGAACGACTGTGACAGTGCCGGTAAGGCCACTCTTGCTCCAATACCCTTGCGCGTCAGTCAGTACAGATTGGTAGCCTCCGCCGAAACTGATCGACACCCCTGAGAGTCCCAAGCCGCCCGGTCCAGTGACTCTGCCCGATATGTCGTAGCTGGCCCGATAGGCTGAGAAGTCGATGTCATCGGCTGCCCCTGACACCTGTCTGCTCGGCGGATCGAAGGCGTATCCGGATAGAGATGGAATGACTGTGACGGTCCCGGTGAGGCTGGCCTTGCTGTAGAGCCCTTCTGCATTGGTGGTAGCATGGCCATGGTTTCCAGTGAACAGAAGGGTTACGCCTGGGAGTCCGTCACCGTCTAGTGTTACTCTGCCTGAGACGTAGTAATAGGTCCTGACTTGGGGAGCGGGAATGCAGCTCACCAGAGATGCTGCCACGGCGAGCAATACAACCAGAGCTGCGACCAGTCGGCAGAGTCGCGCTGTTCGCATCCTAATCCCCCGTTCATAGAAGTGGATACTGGTAGTTCGGCGGATCTCGTTGGCAAAGCCGTGTCAACGAGCCCTGTCTTGCCCGATGACAGGCGCTATGTCGATATCATTAAGCATTTACCTGCTCAATTCCTCTACCAAATTCTATGCTGTAGCAGCGTCTCTCTAGCATCCCTGAACCCAGTGCTTGGCTGATGCCGCGGGCCGCGAGTGGATACGCTTCTGCGGCCACCGAGACGTCAGATCATGACCTGCTCATGCAATAGCCTCGAGGCGGTTTCTAACGTAGTGGTGCCTCTAGGCAATCGTGTGATACAATGGTTCCATGAAATGGAGATGTCGTCGGGTCGCATGCGTCTTCTGGTAGCGGTTGATCCACCGCTCTGTGTCCATAGGCGCGCAGTACGTGTGCAGACCGTGGTCATCGGAGACGTGCGAGATTGGCAGCTTCTAGTGCCATCGCGATCGAGTAGGTGCTACAAGAATAGGAGGGAAAGGTATGCGTACCACGTTTGTTTGCCTGGTGCTGGTCGGGCTTCTGCTGTTCTGTGCCTCGGCTCTTGCTTCTCCACCTCCGAACTACTCGATGACCACGGAGTATAGGAATGCGGATGGGACAGTCTTCCACATCCAAAGGGACTACGTACGAGACGGCGTGATGCATCGGCGTGAACACGCCGGCGGGGTACAGTTACAACTTGAGGCTCAAGTCGAGTCGGAGGTACAGTTCGACTCGGGCGAGGAAGAGCTGACCACAGAGGAAGTAGAAGTGACGGAGACGACAGAGCAACTGCAACCGTACATAGAGCCGCACACTATCATCATATCCAGAAACGATCTCGGCATAGGATGGACGCTTCACACGGAGTGGGGGACCTATAGCGAGCATAACGTTGACCCGATGCAGTTTGGGTGGGATGTTGACATCACTTTTCCCGAGCATTACGCACAGATGAGCGAGAAGATAGGCGAGACGAGTCTTCTCGGATATGGATGCGACATCTACAGCCTGACTGTCACTGTTGGGACTGAGAGTTCGGGCCAGATCACGTACACTAACATTGTCACTGTAGCCAGGGGACTGAATGTGGTCCTAAGAACTGAGCTTCTAATTGATGGGGTTCTATACCAGATAACGGAGGTAGCTCAATTCAGCCTAGAGAGACCAGACGAGTCCCTGTTTGTGATCCCGGCCGGGTACTCGAAGCACGAGGAATCCTCTGAGTGAGAAGGTCTGTTGCTGCGCTTCCGCAGGACTGCGGCATGTAGTCCTGCCAAAGGCCGCATGAGTGGCAGGCTCTGGGGACTTCGGTCCCCAGAGCCCTAAGACTTCACACAGTGGCTCAAGACGACCTCGCTCGATAGGGATTGCCTCGATGCCTGTCTTCTACTTAGCATCGATTTCAGTGCGACCAAGCCGATCAGCATCGCGGTGGGAAAGACTATCGCTGACAAGAGTCCCCAGTTCAGGCTGCTTCTGTCCGCAATGATTCCGGTAAACTGCGGTCCGATAGAACAACCCACATCTCCCCCGACCGCCATGATGGCAAACATAGCCACACCGCCTGATGGATAGCCTGCTGCGGTCATGCTCAACATTCCCGGCCACATCAGGCTCACGCTCAGCCCGCATAAGGCACATCCCAACAGTGCTATTGCCGGCACTGGCACAAATGCCGTGATGACGAATGACGCCATACACAGAACAGAGCTGACAACCAACGCTCTATGGATGTTGATGGTCTGGCCCCTTACTCCGTACCATGTGCGCGCAGTTCCCATCATCACAGCGAACAGACAAGGTCCCAACAGGTCTCCAAGCGCCTTTGAGATACCCAGGCCTCTTTCGGCAAAGAGCGAGGCCCATTGCGCCATAGACTGCTCACTGGCACCCGAGCAAACCATCAACAGCAGCGCGATCAAGAAGATCTTTGACCTGAACAGTGTACCAAGTGGGGTTCGTTCGCTTGCCTCTTCGGGAGGTGGCAGCGGCACTAGCGTGAACCTGAAAAGGGTGAATAACGGCAATAGCGACCACGCGAGCGGTAGGAGATACCACAGATCTCGGCCAACAACAAGCAACGCCACGGTCGACACGATGATCACCAGAACCTGCCCCCAGCTGTAGAATGAGTGCAACAGGCTCATTGAGGAGGCCTTCGCATCGCTCGGCAGACTCTCAACGATCGGGCTGAGCAGCATCTCAATCAGGCCGCCGCCGATCGAGAACAACACGGTCGCCAGAACGAGTCCAACATAGGGCGATGGCAGCAAGTCAGGCAGGAAGGCGAACGCAATCATACCAACAGCAGCTAGAGCAAGTGCTAGTACCGCTGACTTACGCTGACCGATTCTCTCAACAAATCCGATGGCGAGCGCATCGACTGTGAGTTGTGTTACAAAACCAATCGCGACCAAGCTTCCGAGCAAGGTATAGGAGAGTCCGAATCTTTCCTGAAACACTACGAAGAGCAGCGGAGGAAGGTTTACGATGAGGGCCTGGGAGATGTAGCCTAAGTAGCAGGCATGGAGTGTGCTCTTGTAGTCGTCGTTGTTCACGTTCATTCTCCTTCTTGCATGCCAGCCATTGCATCTAATAGGGATTCTCGCTTCGCCCCAGCTTCACCTTCTGTCACGAGAGCCTCCCTATGACCTCCGCGTATCTGCAAGCGGGCATGGTTGCCCACTAGCAAAGGACTGACGACACCTATCCCTACGGTGCGGAGGATCAACTGGAGGTTGATCACCGGAGCTGATCTTTCAGTCTTAGTGTATGGTGTTCTTCTGCAGATTGACTATCATGGAATTGCTGTACCAGATCGTGGAGGTGGTCCGGCTGTGGATAAACACCTGATTAGAAGCGTGATCTCGCTGATGCGAAGGGAAAAGGGACTGACCGGTGAACGATTTGCGGAGCTTCTTGGCGTCTCGCCGTCAACGACTGTATGCTGCTCGACCTGGTCGACGCCAGGCGGTGCGCTGCAGCATATCTCAGCGAATGCGTCCCCTTGTTGAAAGACGAGAGAGCTGACTTGCTCGCGGAAATAGCCTCGCTATACCGCGGGAGTACCGAACAGCTCAGTTCGTTCCGGAACAAGGTGAAGACCAGCGATGGCGAGCGCATCCGGTATAACGCCGTAGACACCAAGGTCAGCACGCGGTTCCTGAAGGAACAGGCCAGTCTACTCGAGTCTGTTCTGCAGGTAGAGAGGGGAATAGCTGAGAGGGCGAGGAAGATTATCGCGTGATTTGGCATGGGAAAGGCCGACATCAGGTGTTGGAGGTCCTGAGAGCATCCCGGCGCACGGACGACGAAGTCGGCAGCGGCATGGTATAATCAGGGTGTTGAGGCGATCGGCGGCGTTGGCCTGCAGGGTTGACGATCCTGTCCGCTGACTCGTGAGCGACCGAGCCGGGCACGGGCGATCTGCTATGCATGAGCGGCATGCCGCGAACAAGCGGTGAAGTCGGGAAGGGGGACTGCACTTGGCGGCTGACACCTGCAAATATGTCGAAGGCGCCATAGCCTGGGCGCTTGGCAAGATCGGCGTTACTAACTACACAGCTCTATGCTACGCATTCGTGGAGGACGCATACGAGCTTGGCAACGGAATAGTGCTTGATGGGCTGGGGCGCACGGCAAAGGAGGCAGCCGATGCCTACGGAGCCGCTGGAAATCCGGGAGTCCCGCTCAGAGGCGCGTACGTCTTCTATTCTTGCTTCGGGACGCTCAAAGGCGAGCGCCGTGACTGGGGGCATGTCGGGCTGTCCTTGGGCGATGGGCAGGTCATCCATGCATGGGATAGGGTTCGCATCGACGACGTGTATGGCGTGGAGGAACTGGTGCCTGCGCCAGGGTTCGAGAGGCTGAAGTACATCGGATGGACACCAGTCGAGAGGATACTGCGAGGGATGACGTTGCGAATCCGCGCGTAGCGGTGTACTGCTGCTTTCTGAAGATTGGGACGAGTGACAGCGAGGAAGCGGCGAGAGCAGACTGGCGGCTGGCGAGAGTGGAGCCGGAATGGAGCCGTAGTTGGCGCTGCAGCAGTAGGCGCAGAACAGCGGTTTGCGAGAAAGGAGGGTGCCATGTGAGCGGAAAGCGCAAGGATTACATATCGTGGGAGCAGTACTTCATGGCTGTGGCTATGCTCTCATCACAGCGGAGCAAAGATCCAAACACGCAGGTTGGAGCATGTATTGTCGATCAGCGGCGTCGGATCGTGGCCGTCGGTTACGCCGGATTTCCCACTGGTTGTTCTGACGACGAGCTTCCTTGGGATAGAGAAGGTGCTCCTTTGCAGACCAAGTACCCGTTCGTATGCCATGCCGAGCTAAATGCCATCCTCAATCGCAACAGCGCCGATCTCTGTGGCTGCACCATGTATACCACGTTGTTTCCGTGTAACGAGTGTGCCAAGGCGATTATCCAGTCCGGCATTTCCGAAGTGGTGTATCTCTCGGACAAATACCGCGACTCTGACTCTGACAAGGCTGCCAGGATCATGTTTGATATGGCTGGCGTGCGCATCCGGAAGTTCACGGAGAAGATCTCCGTTCGGCTTGAGGCCGAAGCGTAGGCGCGCCTATAGGCAGTACGATTGCCACCTTTGTTTTTGACTGTCTGCCTGAGGTCTTTGCGGGTTTTGCCGGTGCTGGCATCTTCATTGCAGCAATCTATGTGCTACAGAAGAGATTTTTCAGCCAGGAACGTCTAGCCGCGATTCGTCTCAGCAAGGGCAAGTGTCCAGCATGCGAAGCGACGCTTCCAAGTGGTTCCTTCTTCTGCCCGGGTTGCGGGCGTGAAGTGGGCAGGAAGTGTCCTGTGTGCCAGGGTTTCACGCGCGTGCGCGACAAATACTGCTCACAGTGTGGGGGACCACTTGCCTTACCTACCAGGTCCGCCTGATCGGTGATGGGGTTCACAGAGCTGTGCGAGCGTTCTTCAGTCTGAACCAGATGTTTTGGGGCCTGAGAAAGCCAAGTTTGAGCAGTATGACCGCGAGGTCTTCGGATATCCTGATACAGTCGGAGCGTGCATCTTCCTATTGAGACGTGCCAGCAATCGGGAGCAGGATGCGAGTGAACGAGAAACGCAACGAGATACGGTTGACAAAGGACCAGGCCTCCGCGATACTCTACAGCTGGCTTGGACTGAAGACGCCTTGCACGGGGATTGAACGCCTGGGAGGCTTCTACGGTGCTGTCCATCGCCTGACCTTCGAACGGCCGCCGTACACGGCCATAGTCAAGCTGCACAGCGGGCAAGACGACTCCTTGGGCCGCGAGCGTGAGTGCCTGCGCTTTTTGCGGGAGCGGACTAGCATGCCAATCCCCGCTGTCTACCACTTCGATGCCTCAGCGAGCGCGATCCCGTACTCGTTCCTCGTGATGGAATGCATGCCAGGCGTGAATCTGGAGTCCGCCCGATTGACTGAATCGCAGCGAGTGTCGGTGGAAAGAGAGCTGGCAGACGTCTTGATCGAGCTTCACTCGTTCACCGCACAGACCTTTCATGGTGTAACGGAACCCGCAGGCGCGACGAATTGGCTTGATGTGTTTCTGCCAGCTCTTGAGGAAAACCGGAGGGACATGGAGGCTCTTCTCTCTGATGACATGCTGGAGTTGCTTGACAAGGTACTGCCCCTGGCCGAACACGCTCTGCGATGCCACGGAGAGCCGACATTGATTCACAGTGATCTCTGGTCTGCGAACATCATGGTCCAGGAAAGAGAGGGCGACTGGCACCTGAGCGGAGTTCTTGACCCCGGCGGACTGCGGTATGCAGAAGTGGAAATGGAACTGAGCTACCTCGAGGTGTTCAAGACGGTGGGGCAGGAGTTCTTCCGGGTGTACACCGCGCGACGGCCTCTTCGTCCGGGTTACCATTACCGTCGCCTGTTCTACTGGCTCGACACGTTCATGACCCATATCTGGCTGGGGTTTGGCCCGAAGTACCAACTGCGCCTTGCCGCTACCTGCAAAAAGATACTGGCGATGAGTCGCGAGCATGGGCCAGCCGGTGAGCTTTGAGCTGCATATCTATCTCGTGGAGGCGGTCTGGGTGATCTACACAAAAGAGGATATCAAGAAGCAGCTCAGTGACATTGGGCTGCGATCAGACGACACTGTCTTCGTTCATTCCTCCATGAAAGCGATCGGAGAAGTCGATGGACGCGCCGACACGGTGCTCGATGCGTTCATTGAGTACCTGAGCGACGGACTCCTGATCTTTCCGACTCACACTTGGCGGCAGATCAACGAGCAGAACAACGTCTTCGATCCGGGGACTGAGCCAGCTTGCGTGGGCATCCTGCCCAATCTGTTCATGAGAAGACCTGGCGTCGTGCGCTCGTTGCATCCGACGCATTCGGTCGCGGCACTCGGGCGAGGAGCCCAGGAGTACGTGCAGGGAGAGGAAGGATGGGACACGCCCTGCTCTCGGCACGGATGCTACGGCAAGCTCTACGACATGTCGGCCAAGGTCCTGTTTGTCGGATGCAGTCTGAAGACCAATACGATCCTACATGGGGTTGAGGAGTGGAACGGCATCCCAAACAGGCTGACGGATACCCACCAGCTGCTGAAAATCAGAACTCCTGACGGACGATTCATTGACAGACCCCTGCGGCGGCACTACCACCCTTCCGGCGACGTCTCGCACAATTACGACAAGATCGAGGACGCCTTGCTAGAGACGGGCATAGCGAGGCTGGGCAGAATTGGCGATGCCAAGACATATGTCTGCGATGCCCGGAGGATGGTCGATCTGGTATCGTCTTTCCTCAAGAGAAACCCCGACCTCTTTCTGGACCAAGCACCGATCCCGAAGCATTGGTACTCAAGCGTACAAAGGACTTTATGGAAATAGAGGGAATTATGTAGGCAACCGCTCGACAGAAGGCGCTTGCAGGCAGCAACCGGGGAAGGGGCGCCTGAAAGCGCGGATCGGACAGCAGGAACCCGCAGGCTCCGGATCCTCGATGAGCAGTCGAACTACGTGGGCTGGCGGCTGAGCGCAAACGGGGGTGCCGTATGTCAACAGAGCCACTGCACTACGTCTCGCAGGTGGACAAACGGTGTGGACTTGCTGCCTTTGTTGATGTAGAGACGACCGGGTTGAGCACGAGATCTGATGAAGTGGTCGAACTCGCGATTGCCCTATTCGCCTTCGACCGCGATACTGGCGAGATCAAGGGCATTGTGGATGAGTATTCCGGCCTGAGGGATCCAGGAAGGCCCATTCCGGGCAGTGCAACAGGAGTCCATGGGATTCGCGACTGTGATGTGAAGGGCAAACGCCTCGATGATGGACAGGTTCTCAGGCTGATAGACCAGGCTGAGTTCTTGGTGGCTCACAACGAGTCTTTTGACCGTCCGTTCGTGGAGCGGCTGTACCCGGAAGTCGTGGGCAAGACCTGGCTATGCTCCATGAATGGAATCCCCTGGAGACGGAAGGGGTTCGCATCGAGAGGGCTGCAGAGTCTACTGAGGGACCACGGCATAGAGTCTCAACGGGCACACCGTGGTGCTCCCGATGTGCACTCTGCACTGCAACTGCTGGCGTGCACAGACAAGGATGGCGTCTGCTACTTCAAGTACCTGTTGGATCGCTGTGCAGGCCGGGCATCGACGAGTCGAGCAAGCACATCTACGGCAACGAAGAGGACCAAGACGGCCGGGGCGGCAGCTAAGGCCAAAGGTGCCGGAGCGGCTAGGAAGACCAAAGCGGTGGGAGCAGTGAGGAAGTCTAAGACAGCCAGCGTGAGCAAACCGTGGCTGCTCAGAGTGCTGGAGAGACTCGCCCCGCAGCTGTTTCGACGATGATATATCGAGCGGGGGTGCCGTGTGAGTGGAGCTGAACAAGATAGCCATCAAGGATCTCCCGCAGGTCCTGAAGAAGGAGACCCTGATGGAGGGCCACTGGCGCCTGATAGAGAATGCGCAATCTTACTGCCAGAGGCTTCATGATGCAGGGGTGAGCCATTCAACTGATGTCTTTGACGTGTTCGCCGACGCCGCCAGAGTGGAAGCAATCGCAGCGAAGACACTCGTCCCCAAAGACTACCTGAGTTGCCTCAACAGCTTGCTTTCGCATCATCGATTCAAGCCTGTGCCGCTCGCGAAGATGGAGGACATAGATCGCGCGCATATCGAGGCACTCACACCCAGAGGCATCAAGAACACAGGAGCGCTGCTGCTGGCTGGCAGGACACAGGCTGACCGGGTTCGCCTGGCATCGGAGACGAACGTCCCGCTCGAACAACTCGAGAGACTGCTTGCTGCAGCGGATCTGATGAGAAAGCCGGGAGTGAAGGCGACAAAGGTCCGGCTGTTCACTGCCGTGGGCATTCGGTCGCTTAAGCACCTCGGCGAACAGGATCCTCAGTCGTTTCGTTCCCAGCTCGAGGACTTCATCACGAGAACCGGCATCGTCAAAGCGATCCCTACACCCAAGGAAGTCGCATCCGACGTGTGCTGGGCACGGCAGTATCCGGTCATGGTGGAGTGGACCTGAGCTGAGATCGTCAAGCGCGATCGTGGAGCCATGTTTCCGGCTGTGAGGCACGGCAGTCGGGTACAGCTAGGCTTGCATCGTCCGCCGAACGCAAACGGCCAGTCAAGAGTGGTGAACCCGTTGAACCTCAAGATGACAACACTCGATGGCACCTATGCAGTGTGCAGGCTGGACACTCGATCGGGCGTCCAAGATTCGAGCGTTCCACACTCAAGCATTTTCGGCTCGAGCGCTCGAGGCGAGAGCGCTTCGGAACCAGGCTTCCCAGGCTGGGTCCGCGGCGGGTTCTGGTCGATCACCCAGACATCTGACGAACTCTCAATCGTGTGCCCGCAGGAGTGCGTGCCTGGAGGGGTTTTGCATGAAGGCGGCTGGAGGGTGCTCAAGGTGCCGGGCCCGCTGAGCTTCGCACTGACCGGGATCATGGCGTCTATCAGCAGCGCCCTCGCAGATGCAGGTATCAGCATCTTTGCACTATCTACGTACGACACCGACTACATCCTGGTGAAGGCTGACCAGCTTGAGAACGCAATTGATGCATTGAGGAGACAAGGCGTGGAGTTTGAGTAACGAGGTTTCGGACTCCTCGCAGTGGCCCACAAGACCGCCAGACGCATGTCTTCGGCGATCAAAGAAGGGGAGACCGCTGCTTGTACACGATCGAGTATCTCATAGAGCACTCGAACCTTCCTGGCCCCAGAGCTAACCTGGAGCTGCTCTATTCCTTCTCAAGAACAGCGACCGAGTCACAGATAATGGATTGCTTAGCACACATACAGGATGACACCGCGAACTCGCCCGAAGAGTTCTTTGGTATGTGCGGGATTAAGGAAGGCAGCTGCTACGAAAAGAGAGCAGTTGTTGCCGGACTGTGCGAACCGAAACTGCTCACAGACGAAGCAGTTTGATCTGCTAGATCGAGTGGAGGCGCAACATGATCACATATCGTCATTCGAGTCAGGACATCACTCCTGACCAGCTCAGAGGATTCTTTGAAGGCTGGCCCAACCCTCCGACGCCAGAAACCCACCTTCGGCTGCTGGAGGGCAGCGACGAGGTCGTGATCGCAATTGATGAAGACACCGGCGCAGTCGTTGGGTTCATCACTGCAATAACAGATCGCGTCCTGTCGGCCTACATCCCCTTCCTCGAGGTACTGCCGGAATACAGGGGACGCGGGATTGGAAGCGAACTGGTCCGCCGCATGCTAGATAGACTCGATGGGCTGTACATGGTGGATTTGCTGTGTGACAAGCAGCTAATAGCGTTCTACGAGAGGTTTGGCATGCGCAGTGCGACCGGCGCGATGCTCCGGAATTACAAGTACCAGGCAGGGCCTAGAGGCTCCGACCGAGGTGGAGCGACAGGCTAACACACGTATCCAGCGAGCGTGAGCTGGCGCAAGGTTCGGTTGAGGAATCAGGGCACAGCTGCTTGCATGTACGCCGTTGCGTGAATTGCGGAGGAGGGCATGATGAGTCATTCCGAAGTCGTGACAAATCGCGCAAGGATCACACTTACGTATACGCCGATATACCTGCACTGCTGGTTGGCGCTGAGGAACGGATGGCGCACCCTGGCCGGATCCTTCTGTTCAGTGTTCGGCGTTCTATGGATGTTTCTTGGTGCAGTCACTCATTCTGTGGGTGTCGATTACACCGGGCTGTCGATCCTCTGGAGTCTGGCTGGCATTGCGTTGGCTGTCGCAGCGGTGTTCACTGGCTACCGCTATTCGACTCACATCCCACCGGGATTCGAGGGTCAGCCGTCGTCGATACAGAACGTGGTCCGCTGGAAACGCCCCAGATGGGAGTATAGGCTGGCTCTCCTCCTCCTTGAGGACCGTCTGTCGAGGACTGACCGACAACTGCGGGACCTCGCGGACGGCCGGCGCTACGTCGGGTTGACCCAGCCGGATGATGTGAACAGCTACGTCGATTGGTTGAGGCTGCGTCCCATGAATCTCACCAGAATGGTTGAGGTGGCCAAACAGCTGCTTGTGTACGATTTACCCCGCGCTCTGAGTTCATCGAGCTCCGGAGAAACGTCACCCGTATCAATTGTCGAGTGTGTTGACGCTATCAGCGACCTGTACGACGAGACACTCGACTTCGAACTAGAATCCCGACGGGTCTTGCCGCCGGAGGGGTTCGAGGAAGTCCATCGAATCCAGGACGGCTGGTCTCAGACGATACGTGACGGAATCCGGCAGGTCACGGATTTCCTGGAGCGTGCAACAACGTGGAATCCGAGAAGTGGAAAGCCGCTTGAGTTCACCATCGAGTTCGGTGCGCCCAGGGACGTCGACATGTTTAAAGCGGAGCTAGACAGGCTTTTGGCGTAGCCGATTGTCTGTTGCGCAAGCGAGGCTGTCCGGCCTTGAGGCTGCGATGTCCTAAACAGTGTTAGGGCAATGAGTAGCGTTAGCTGCGCCTTCCCGCCCGATGGTGGATGGTATTGGTCTGTCAAAGAGGCTACCGATGACTACATAACGCTTCACGGTTGTGAAGGTGCCACGTATCGGATTGATCGATACGGAGCAGCGGACTCCTCGGTCCTCGAGCGGATTGTCTGAGCAACGAGAGGGTGGAGCGGGCACCTTGGCCATGCGGTCATCGGCGAGGACCGGAAGCACTGTCGGACTGCGCGTGTGGTTTCTGCTCAGTTGATGACCTTGAGTCCAGGAAGAAGCTAGGATCTGCCAGGCTTTTGGCCATCAGCGCCGTGGCTATCCCATACCAGCTATGGTTGAAGTACGCGGAGAGGTTCGTGTCGGCATTGAGCGGGAAGACGCCTCTGCTTGTCCCAAGTGCCCGCCCGACTGCCCCATACATCCCTACCCACGCAAAATGGCCGTATCCCAGGCCTTTGAGGAAGGCGTGGTCCTTCCCGGTGTACTTTAGCACATAGACCAGAGGCACCCCCAGTATCGCCCCAAGAGCGTAGTCCGCGAGAAACCCAACGATCCGCCCAACGGGCTTCTCGCGCTCGGCTTTGTTCATGAATAGGTCCGCAGCGATTTCAACGTACGTGGTATCTGACTTCTTGAGTACATGCCTGTTGAACAGGTTGCCAAGCATTTTCGCGGCGGTGCCAACTGCCCCACACGCCATTCCCAGAATCACTGGGTCTCGGATTTTCGTCTTGAACACGTTGCATCACCCCGGATTGAAGCTGTACAGTAAGTGTGTCCTGAAAGCGCAATGGCAAATCCGCACAGTGTGCTTGAGACAGGCCACGATTCGCAATATCAAAGCTGATCAGAACGGAGGTTTGCTCAATGGAAGTGCAGATGGTTTCTCGGGCGGCCTTTGCCGTACTAGGCATAGAAGGACGCGGACCGGCGGATCGCGGGCCCGAATGGGTTCCGCCTCTGTGGGAGGCTGCCCGAGCTCGCATTGGCGAGGTTCAGCACCTAATCACCGGAGGCAGCTGGGGTCTTATGAGCGCCGTTGATGAACCATTTGCCCGCTGGGGCGCAGAAGGGAAGTACCTGGCAGGCTTTGAGGTCGCTTGGACCACCGAGGCACCGGATGGATGGACTCTGTGGAGGGTTCCCCCAACTACCTTTGCCGTGATCGCGTGCACCATGGCAACCTACGGCAAGGCATGGGACTACTTCCACAACGAGTTCCTGCCTAACGCGGAATACGAACCGGCAGGAGCAGTGCATGAGTTCTATCCGGCAGGCTTCCGTGTCCTTGGCATTGACACGATGTACCTGTATTTCACCGTCCGAAAGAAGCAGGGCTAGTGACAGTCAGGCTGCCGCGATGCGGCAGCCGCGACCACAAGCGCAAATCCACAACATCGGAATTGAGATCAAAAACACGTGTTCGCGATGCTATATGATGAATGTGCCCGGGCGCATACCAGAACAGAAGGTAGAGGACAATGGATCAAGGCGCGGTAGTGAGGAATGTGTTACGCTTCCTGGACGCACAGTTGCGGAGCGAAGTCGACCTCGCCGAAATAGCCCGCATAGCAGGATACTCGCTGTCGCAGTTCTACAAGGTGTTCACAGAAGTGACTGGGCAGAGGCCGGCGGAGTACATTCGAAAACGCCGGCTGGCTCTAGCTTGCTGGGACGTGGCTCTTTCGGAACAGCGACTGATTGACATCGCTCTCAATAGTGGGTTTTCATCGCAGGAGGCATTCACAAGGGCCTTCCGGCGGGAATTCCATATCACGCCGGGGCGTTTTCGCCTGCAGCACAAGACAACCAGTCCTCATCGCCGCAGCCAACAGAGGAGAGTTGATGTTGTGATGACCTCGAATCAATCATTCCCCAAAGACAGAGTGCTGCCCGGCGTGATGAAAGTGGGGTTCCATCTCGAACCTGACAGGTGTCCCGAAACAATCCCCTTCCCGAGCTGTCTGGCATCGGCACTGCGCTACTTGGGTGAAGACTACCCCTGGGTACCAATATACGAGCACAACCGTGAATGGCGGCTGAACTACGCGAACGTGCACCTGCTGGGCGCATCGGGCATGGCCTTCGGCCTCCTCTGGGAAGGAGGCTGGAAGAGCAGCAATGTGGACCACATGTTCATTGCCGATCCGCATATTGTCATTGCCAAAGCGTTTGAGGCTGCCGGGTATGAGTATGAACTGGTCAGCAAGACAGGCGATGAAGCGGATGAGGCCATCTGGCGGCAGAAGATCATGGATTCTATCACTCGAGGAGTACCAGTGCTGGCCTTCGGTGTTATAGGTCCGCCAATGTGCTGCCTCATCACCGGCTACGGGAATCACGGAGAGGCGCTGATAGGGTGGAACTGCTTCCAAGACGATCCGGCGTGGAATCAAGGGGTTGAAACGGTCGAAGGGGGCTACTTCCGAAAAGGGAACTGGTTTGGCGACACTTGGATCCTCGTGCTGATCGGTCAGAAGGTCGCTGATTACAAAGCTGTGCCCGCCCGTCGAATACTGTCATGGGCCCTCACTGTCGCTGAACAGACGGAAGTGATGGGCAGGCAGGCCGGACAGAAGGCGTACGAGGCCTGGCAGCGTCAGTTGCTGCAAGATGACGATTTCATCGATGCAGACGATGCCACCCTGCAACGGTATCACACGGCACACCATATGCAGGTCGGCCATTTGGCTGAATGCAGGGCTTGGGCGCACTACTTCCTGCTTCACATAGCCGGCAACGAGCCCGAGATGAGCGAGCATCTGACGCAAGCCGCCAAGCTGTATTGGAGAATCCACGACTTGATGTGGGATGTTTGGGCCGTGTTGGGCGGCCTGTGGAACAGCGATTGGAGGCTGTTCCGCGATGGAGATGCTCGTCGAAAGATAGCGGCCATCATCGGACAGGCACAGGCTCTCGACAAGCAGGCCATGGAACACCTTCGGCAGGCGATCCATCAGCAAGGAGGGCGCGTATCAACTGAAGGAGTGGCGACGTGATCGACATCCGAGCGATACTGAGGCTGATGGAGAGACCTGCCCCATTTGAGCCGATCGGGCAGCCTATCTGGCGAGATGAGTATGTCTCGCGTCAACTGCTCGCTGCTCACCTGGACCCGAACACAGACGCGGCCAGCCGACGTCCTGAAACGGTTGGCCGCTCCGTAGCTTGGATAATCGACACGCTTCAGCTGAAGCCAGGGATGGCGATTCTCGACCTGGGTTGCGGTCCTGGCCTCTACTGCCAGAGGCTGGCTAGGGCGGGAATGAACGTGACCGGCGTCGACTTCTCGGAGACCTCATTGGCGTATGCGAGAAAGCAAGCCTCTGAAGAAGGATTGCAGATCGACTACCGATTGCAGAACTACCTGGAGCTCGCCGACAAGAACCGCTTTGACGCGGCGCTGTTGATCTATGGCGATTACTGCGTTCTTTCGCCGGCTGACCGGAGGCGCCTGCTTACGGCAGTGCGGGATTCGCTTGTGAAAGGCGGCCGGTTCGTTCTGGACGTGACGACGAAGGAGTGCCAGAAGAACAGCGGACTGAGGGCGTGGTTCGCTGCAGAATCCGGGTTCTGGAGCGACAAACCTCACATAGTCCTTGAGCTAGGGTTTTGCTACCCTGACGAGATGGTTGGCTGCGACCAGTACATCGTTATTGACCAGGACAACAACGTTCGAGTGTTCCGCAATTGGTATCAGGATTTCACTGCAGAGTCAATACGCACGGAGCTTGAGTCAGGCGGGTTCCGCGTGCTTGCACTCTACAGTGACCTGTTGGGCAGCCCGTATCGCGAAGACTCCGAGTGGATAGGCGTCGTTGCAGAGAAGACAGAGAGCTAGAGGAACCGCCGGTGGGGTGCGGACAGCATCCCACCGGCGCTCTGAGGAGGCGTCCATGTATACAACGCGGCTAATGGCTGCGGCGTTCCTGTGGAACGGGTCGGACGTACTGCTCATGCATCGATCGGCGAGCAGATTGCTTTACCCTAACCTATGGGGAGGGGTGGGAGGTCACATCGAGCCTCATGAGGCATCAACCCCGGACTCGGCGTGCCTGCGCGAGATCGCCGAAGAGACAGGCATCACGAGCGCAGACCTCACCGGGTTCCGCCTGCGCTACATCATCCTTAGGCTGCGAGGGACAGAGATTCGGCAGCAATACATTTACTTCGGAGTGAGCAGTACTCGACGTGTCCGGACAACAACCGAAGGAGAACTCCATTGGGTGCGTGAGGCAGAGTTGTTTGACCGCCAGCTGATTCCGACAACGCGCTTGCTGCTTGAGCACTATGTTCGCAATCGGTCTACCGAGCCCGACACCATATGGGTCGGGGTATTGACGGGAGCGGGCTATGGTTTGCCCGCTGTGAGCTGGTCGCGGTTGCAGGATTGGGAGTAAGGTCTGGACTCGAAGCGGGACCAGGCGTCAAGACACCGCAGGCGAGTAGGCGAGGCTCAGCGGTCGCTGGACCGAGTTGGTCTTGGGGGGATGCCGGTGAAGGCAGCAATGCTTGTACCTCGCATAGGATCGGGCTTGAACGCGAATCTTGACCGCATCGAGCAGATGATGGTCGAAGCCGCGGGCGGAGGGAGCAGTCTCGTCCTGCTGCCCGAGGCAGTGCTCACTAGCCTGATCAACAACGATGACCCAGCACATGACCTCCCGCTGGGTCAGCCCATTCCGGGACCGGGAACTGAAAGGCTGGCCGCATCAGCTCGTCAGCACAACCTATGGATCGGGCTAGGACTCCTTGAACGCGATGGCGACTGTCTGTACGACTCCGCTGTCTTGATTGCGCCCGATGGATCAATAGCTTTGAGGTATAGAAGGAATCAGCCGCAGTGGCACGGTAGAATGGCAGACCCAACGATCTACAGGCAGGGGATATCCATTGATGCTGCTCATACGCCATTCGGCACCGTGGGTTTCCTCATATGTGGCGACCTTTTCGACGACGACATAGTCTCTCGCTTCCGGGCCCTACACCCTGATCTGCTGCTGTTTCCGTTCGCTCGCTGTTTCCCTGGCGGACGTGCGGATCAGGCCCGCTGGGACACGGAAGAGTTGCCGGACTACGTGAGTCGGGTAGTGCTGGCAGGCGCACCAGCTCTCATGGTCAACTACATCGGGGATCTGGGTCTCGAGGACTCGCCGTGCTTTGGCGGAGCCTTTGCAGTGTCCGCCGACGGTGAGGTCTTGGCTGCCCTTCCACTGGGTGTCGAGGGGATGCTGATTGTCGACCTTGGCAGACTTCTCCGACAGGAGTGATTTCTTGATGAGTACCAAGTCATTCATAGCGCGTCACCCAGCACTGATGTACTTCGTCATTACATTCGTCATCTCGTGGGGCGGAGTACTCATTCTGGGCACTCCGTATGGCATGCCAGCCACTCCTGATCAAGCCGAAAAGGCGTGGCCCATCGTGTTCGCTCCCTATTTCCTGGGGCCCGTCATCGCCAGCCTCCTCATGACCGGGCTTGTCTCTGGCCGTGCGGGATTCCGCGACCTAGGTGCGCGCCTGCGCAAATGGCGGGTGGGTATCCGGTGGTATGCAAGAGCGCTTCTGATCGCTCCGCTACTGGTGGGGATCTTGACCCTCCTGTTTTCCCTGGTCTCTAGGAATTTTCTGCCGGTTGTTGCCACCGCGGAGGACAAGATAGGCGTCATAGTGCAGGGGATAGCGGTCGGGCTCATCTTCGGCGGATTCCTCGAGGAGCTGGGCTGGACGGGCTTTGCCGTCCCCAGGCTCAGGCAAACGTACAGCGTGTTCCGCACCGGTCTCATCGTGGGATCCCTTCATGGACTGTGGCACCTGCTTCCCACCTACTGGGCGACCGGCGATGCCTATGGAGCCGTCTCCCTGCCTGACTTCATACCGCCGATGTTTTTCTACGCTGGTGTCCTGCCGGCTTACCGGATTCTCATGGTGTAGATCTATGACCGCACCGGAAGCCTGCTCATATCCATGCTTATGCACGCAAGCCTTACAGCCAGCGCGCCCTGGATTCTGATGCCGTCGGCGATCGGGGCACCCCTTGTGATCTACTACCTTGTCCTGACCGCCGTGATGTGGGCTGTCGTTGGACTGGTTGTCATGTACAACCGTGACTACCTTACGAGCGGAGTCGGTCATGCTCGCTAGGATCTCGGCCGACCGCACGCATGGAGATCCGTGTTGCAGCGATTCAGGCAGCTGCCGGCCTTAGTCCAGAAGCAGGCCGTGGTCCTTGTTGTCGCACCACTCTTGGCCACCCGACAGGCGCGTCGCTAGGAGGAGATCCAATGGATGGAGGCAGTCGTCCGTACGTGATCATGCAGATGTCAGCATCTATCGACGGGAGGATCGCCTTCGGTCCGGAATTGACCATGGTTGACAAGCATCCTGCCGAGGAACTAGTGGCTAGCGCAGGCCCGATCTGGGAAAAGGTGACCCGTGCGATCGACGAGGAATGGCATCCTCAAGGAACCATGATGGGCAGTGGTACGGTCATATCAGAGCAAGCCCCGTTGCGCGAATTGCCGGCCCTTTCTGGAGATGCGTCGGTCTTCTATGAGGACTTCCTGCCCGAAGACGTCGTCGCGGCCACTCGGCATTGGTACATCCTGGTGGATGGTCGCGGGCGAGGCCGAAGCGGATACAAAGCCACTGAGAACCCAGGGGGACACATGCTGCATTTTGTGTCTCACTCTGTACCTGCGGAATACCTCGCCTTTCTTCGACGGGAGCGCATTCCGTATCTGATCCGGGGAGAGGAGCGTGTCGATCTGGCAGGAGCCCTGCGCAGACTGCGCGGGAAGCTAGGGGTTCAGGCTATACGCCTGTGGGGCGGAGGAGCGCTCAATGGAGCGATGCTTAGGGCGGGGTTGATCGATGAGATCCACTTGATACTCTGGCCGCTGTTGATCGGCGGCCGTCGGACACCCAGTCTTGCTGATTGTGACGATTTGCTGCGCGATCAGCTTCCGACGGCACTGCAGTTTGTGTCTGCACGAGTTGAAGAGGGAGGGTACCTCTGGCTTCACTACAAGGTGGTCCCTACCTGATGATCGGTCGCCCTCTCCAGAAGCTCCTATGCCGTGGCCAGCAAACCCAGAGGAGGTCACGATGCTTTTCTCCGATACCAGTGAGCAGCGTATATTCGCCGATGTCTTGGCGGAGTCCGCACCCAGAGGTCTGCTCGACGCTGTGGTGTAGAGAAGGCCAAGTGGAGGGAGAACAACGGCATCAACCTTGGCGGAACAGGGCTGCATGTGAGGACCGTTGACATGGCGATGCTAGGATACCTGTACTGCTGCGGCGGCGTGATCGCCGGTCAGCAGGTTGTTCCGGCAGCCTGGGTTGAGGAGTCCACCCGGATTCATTCGGAGGGAATTCCGCACTGGTTCGGCCACTACGGTCTGCATTGGTGGGTGTCGCCTCGAAGCATCAATGGGCGCGCCGACTTGTTCTTCGCTCTCGGATCACATGGACAGTTCATAATCGTGTCGCCTCGCCATGAGCTGGTCGCCGCCTTCAGAAAGAGGCCTGGCACCAAGCAGGAGACAACCCTGCCGCTGCGCTTCTTCCTCGATTACGCGCTGACACGATATGGCAGAAGCTGAACGCGATATCGTGTCAGGGCCGCCCGCGGCTGCGCCCTGAGAGAATTGCGCTTGACATACCTAGAACTGAAATGTATAGTAGTGCTAGGGATCATCGGGTCTGAGTTCACTGGCGCTGTGAGGTGCTTGATGAAATGGAGGCCAATATACAGATCAACAAGGACCTGATAGCCGCTTCTTCCACCCCGATCGTCCTGGCTATCCTGGCCGAAGGAGACAGCTACGGCTACGCCATAATCAAGCGCGTGCGTGAGCTGTCGGGAGGGCGCATGGAGTGGACAGACGGAATGCTCTATCCGGTTCTTCATCGGCTCGAGAGGCTCGGCCTCATAGAGTCGCGGTGGGAGACTGCAGAGAGCGGCCGCCGCCGCAAGTACTACCGGATCACCCCGAGCGGCAGGGCCCAGCTCGCCGAACAACGCAGGCAGTGGGAGGCAGTAGAGGAGACGATGCGGAACCTCTGGTCGGCGCTCCAAGCCTCGATCCCGGCCGGCAACCCCGAGCCCGCAGGGGTCCTCTCGAATGGAGGCTGAACTATGCCAACTCTAGAAAACGCTCCCTCGCTTGAGGAGCAGATCGCGCAGTGGCGCAACTACCTTCGCCGGCGGCAGGCAATCCACTCCGTCGACGTGGCGGAGCTGGAGGATCATCTACGCGAGCTGATTGCCGACCTAGTTGGCTCGGGACTCACTACGGACGAAGCGTTCTTGGTCGCCGTGAAGCGCATGGGCGATCTCGACGCCCTCTCGAGGGAGTTCGCACGCGAGCATTCGGATCGCCTCTGGAAGCAGCTTGTCGTCGTCTCGGCCGATTCGGAAGAGTCACGGATGCGGGCTCGGAAAGACGTCTTCGTCGTTCTCTGCCTTGCGGTGGCTGCGGCAGTCCTGATCAAGGTGCCGGCGCTGTTCGAGATCCAGATGGAACAGGATACGGGCTTCTACGCTCGTAATCTGAGCTTCTTCGTCTTGCCCCTTCTGACGGGTTATTTCGTTTGGAAACGGCAGCTCGACGTGCGTACTGTCCGCTGGCTGGCAGTGGCGTTTGTCGTGGCAGCTGTGTTTGCCAATGTCTATCCGTTCACTCAGTACGGCCATACTGAAGGGCTGACGGCGCTGCACTTGCCGATTGCGCTTTGGCTGATAGTGGGCATGGCGTATGCAGGCAGACGCTGGAGCGAGGTAGCGGGGCGGATGGACTTCATCTGGTTCTCAGGCGAGGTCTTCATATATTACACGCTGATCGGTCTTGGCGGCGGAGTCCTTACCGGCATCATGGGACTGATCTTCAACGCCATCGGCGTCGATGTCGAGCCCATCTTTGCGTCGTGGGTGCTTCCTTGCGGTGCGGTCGGGGCGGTGCTGATCGCCTCGTGGCTGGTTGAGGCTAAGCAGAGTGTCATCGAAAACATGGCTCCCGTGCTGACACGCCTGTTCACGCCTCTGTTCGCCGCCGTTCTGATCGCGTTTCTCGTTACCTTGATCGTGACTGGGCGTGGAATCGACATAGAGCGAAATGCGCTGATCGCGTTTGACTTGCTCCTGGTGGTCGTTCTTGGTCTGCTGCTCTACTCCATGTCCGCCCGTGATCCCCAGTCGCCTCCTGGCTTCTTCGACGTGCTCCAGATCGTACTGTTAGTGAGCGCGCTGCTGGCCGACGCGGTCGCCTTGTGGGCTATCGCTGCACGCATCTCGGAGTTCGGGCTCAGCCCCAACCGAGTGGCCGCACTGGGCGAGAACATCATCTTGCTGGTCAATCTTGCCTGGTCGACTGTGCTTTACGTGAGGTTCCTGCGTGGACGCTGCTCGTTCTCATTGCTTGAACGCTGGCAGACCGAGTACCTGCCGGTCTATGCGGGATGGGCGGCTATCGTTGTGATCCTCTTCCCTCCGTTGTTTGGGTACATCTAGGCATGTGGTTACGTATATAGTTACGTTTAGTAGAGCCCTGCCTTCGTGATCTCAGGGTTCCACAGGGTAGCTGGCTCGTCGTGGCCTGATCATCGGTGGCACGCTCGTTGGGTGACTTGTTCACTCGGCGAGCGTTTCGCGTTGCCTGCGAATTGTCAGGAGCGCAGTCTACCCGATGGGCGGCTTGCCTTGCGGGAGACCTGTTGGGATGGCTATCGCAGCCCTGGTTGGCTCGCGTGTGTAACACTGGAGGATCCTGGAGGATTGTACAGGTCAGCCGTAGAACACCGATTGGTAGAACAGGAGGTTGGTTGTTCGAATGAATGACTCTCATGCCGAAGCAACGAACCAAGCCCACTGGGACGAAGTCGCGCCGATTCATCTCAAGAGCTACGGGATCGAAGATCTCCTCAACGGCGGTTCCCAGATCGATTCCATCCAGAAGAGTGAGCTATACCCCATTTCAGGGAAGGATCTCATCCATCTTCAGTGCCACATCGGAACCGATACCATTTCGCTCGCGCTCGACGGAGCTAACGTGACCGGCGTAGACTTCTCTGGAGAATCCATCAGGATTGCTAAGGATCTCGCGGCCAGAGTGCGGTCCAGGACGGGACGCACGTTCAAGGCTGAGTTCTATCAGGCGAATGTGCTAGATCTCAAGAGCATCACATCTGAGAAGTACGACATCGTCTACACCTCAAAGGGCGTGCTGTGCTGGATTAGAGACATCCGCGTGTGGGCCGACACGGTATCCTATCTGCTCAGGCCAGGAGGCGTCTTCTACCTGCTGGAGTCCCACCCCATCCTCAACATGTTCGACGACACAGCAAGCGGCTTGCGGGTCAAATACCCGTATTTCCACCAGCACGAGCCGACTCATTGGGACGATGACCACCCCGACTACTCAGACAGCTCGTATATACCGAAGAACAAGACCTACGAGTGGACATGGTCTCTGTCAGACATCGTGAATGCCCTGATCAAGTCGGGGCTTACGATCGAGCTTCTGAACGAGCACAGCCGACTCTTCTACAAAGCGCACCCTGATATGGAGATGGACGAGGACGGATGGTGGTTCTTCAGGGAGTTCAAGGACAAGATCCCTCTGACCTTCTCGCTGCTCGCAACGAAACGGGGCTAGGAAGCGAGACAACTGCCTCACAGAAGGCCGCATCTGCAGCAAGTTGGTCGGATGGCAGTCTAGCAGGAGATGTGTTTCCGGTATGACCTCCTGTGCGGGAAGGGATGAATGAGTGAGCAATCGTGTGAAAGGCGAGGTCTGGGCCGCCGCAACAACGACTGCGGCAGCAGCAAGCTTGGCCGCCAGCCTGTTCTTCCGTGATCAGCTACCCTTTCCGAGGCATGCATCTCGTTTGGTTGGGCTGATCGTTCTATATCTTGGAATGGCACTGTTTCTTTGGGCAGCGGTTCACTTGAGGGGCGCAATCGGAGGTCTAGTGGCACCACGTCTTGATAGGATAGTCACCACAGGACCCTATCGGTTGTGATCGCCTGTGATAAACTGACCCATGTTCGCCGAGAATGAATTGACCCGCCCCCCGTGGAAGACACCAATCGCAAATCCGAGCGAGGAAGCGAGGTGTCGCCACAATGTTGGGAGGCGGG